>JGI12316J15310_10000004_pt11 | contig 452065 bp, 388 predicted proteins | sample MarCyaLeptolynsp_FD_15310 | JGI IMG/M metagenome (IMG submission 15310) | reverse complement strand
CGAGGCGCGCCTTCGAGTACGGCAAACTAAAGACACGTGAACGTTCCGCACGTAGAAACAGCGTACGATTGGTGGTGTCATCCAAGAACGCCCGGTCATGAGACGTGATGACCATGGGCAGCTCGCGCGGCAAGGCCGCCAACCAATGTTGCAAAAGCCCGATGCGGCCGAGGTCAAGATGGTCGGTCGGCTCATCGAGCAGCAACAGGTCCGGCTCGTTGATCCAGACAAACGCCAACATCGCCGTACGCTGCCATCCACCGCTCAACTCATTGAGCGGCGCATGCTGCAGTTCGTACGGTACTTGCAGGTCGTTCAGCACAACATCGACGCGCCAGCTTTCATAGTCCGCCTGCTGATCAGGAAGCGCTGCCAAAACCAAGTCGTACATGCTCGACCCCAGTACGTGGTCCGGCACGTCCTGCTCAACATGGCCAACACGCAGCCCCCGGGCGCGGGTCACGTCGCCGGTTGTGGGCGCGAACGTGCCGGCAAAACACCGCAACAGGGTGGATTTGCCTCGCCCGTTCGCGGCAACCAAACCGATACGGTCAGCTTTAGAAATAGTCAGGTTCAAATCAGAAAATAGAACATCACCAAGGGTCACGCCCAAGGCATTTGCGTTTAGAATTGTCATTGTGATCTCAAGTCAAACAAGATGGGGCCGCAATGCGGCTTGGGGCAGACCCTTGAGATAGCTATTACTGGGTCAGCCCTGTAAAACGCATTTACAGGGCGAAACGGGGACCATGCTGAAGTCGGCGGATGATGCGCATGTTCAGCTCGTGCCCTCCCATTGTTAAGTGTGACTTTCGATCGAGTTTAGAAAACACCTGTGATCTTGGCAACTGGCATATTGCATACCCGCTGGCCGTTCGGTGGACATGTCATGTTCAAACGGATCGTGTTTAAGGATGTCGTCGGCGGTTAAGATGGTAGCGAACGATCAACACCACCCTATAAGATAACGTGCATAGAGAACCCGCCCCATAAGAAAGACACGACACAATGCAAGTCACACGGATGAGTGCCCCGCTTGGGGCTGTGGTTGAGGGGTTCGATGTACGCGAGACCACTGAGCAAACTTGGCCAGAGCTCAATCGCCTTTTGTGCGAACATCACGTGCTGGTTTTCCCGTCGCAATCTCTGACGCCGGAGGACCAGTTGGCATTTGCCCGGCGCTGGGGCGACTTGAGCCCTTTTCCCTACATGTCGCTGCCGGACCATCCGAACCTGATCGAATTACGCAATCGTGGTAAAGCCGCGGATGTCAATCAGCATTGGCATTCGGACATGACCTACAATCAGGCGCCTCCGAAACTCACCATGCTTCACGCACTCGCCGCACCGGCATTGGGCGGCGAGACGGCATTTGCCAACCAGCATCTGGCCTACGATGATCTTTCACCGGGCCTGAAAAAGGTGCTCGAGGGGCAGCGCGCCCACCACACGGCCAAAGGCCTTGCGAAACTGTTCGGCGCCGATCAAGGCGAGGCACCGGAGAGCCTGCATCCCGTTATTCGCACCCATGACGAAACCGGCGCCAAAGCACTTTTTGTATGCCGCGCCTTCACCCGCCAATTTGAAGGGTGGAGCCGTGAAGAAAGCGCGAGCCTGCTCGACTATCTGTTCACCCACAGCACACGACCGGAATACCAAGCGCGCCATCAATGGCGCCCCGGTGATTTGGTGATGTGGGATAATCGCAGCGTCTTGCACTATGCCGTGCACGACCACGGCGGCGATCCCCGCGTGATCCATCGCTGTCAGGTCGAAGGATCTGTTCCGGAATAAGCTTGCTTGACTTACATACCGGCGTGAAACCGTCCGCTACAAATTCGGCGGTCCCGTAACTCAGGTGTCGGATTTGTTGGCACGCGCTTCGGTCCGCTCCAAAATGTTGGGTACAAACGTTTGGGAATAACCTGCCAAGAAACTCCACACCACCAGAAGAGACAAATTTATGTTTGGCACCAAATGTGATCCGATAGGCTCCTCATTTTTTTCTACTACCCGTACAACCTGCGAGAAATGAAGCTGTTGGAGATCCGGCCAGATCGCCCCCTCCAACAACCCAGTTTCGAAGAAAAAGTACAGGATAGCTGCGCCGCCAATACCCATTAGACTCCTTAACAAAAGAAGATACCAGGTCCACATCTCGCGCGCCTCAACCATCCCTCCTTCTGAAAGTCGGGCCTGCAGTTGCACCAGCATAAAAAATCCCGCGCCGAACCATCCCGACACCAGAGCCACCAGGATACCTGTGTAACCATGCGGAAAATCCAGGAGCATTGTCGTCATCTCAAATCTCCAAAAGTGTTGCCGTTCAGAGATGCACCAAGACTTCGCTCATTCGGCCTTTTCATTTTCAGTAACTTGACTTCATTTCACTTCGCCGCCGGTGCTATTTTCATTTGGCGATCTGTCCTCCGTCGTGTACTGATCGTTCTTTTGCGCAAAGTGTGAGTGTACATTTGGTTCCATCAACACGACTAGCGTAACCACAAAAGTCAAAAAGGAGAGTATGAACACGGTGGTAACACGGCGGACAGCACCCACAGCGTAACGCCGTTTAATGTATCTTTGCGTATAGAACCATTGGAGGTCGTTCACTAACCGATGCAAAAGGGCCCGCCGAGCATCGTCGTTGGCACCATTGTCAAGCTGACTGATATTCGCCGTCGGTGCAGTCGTTGTATAAAACTGGACACTGGGGATCTTAAGGGTCGTCGCTTCATTCATTCGGCGGTTCAATTCCACCCAAAGATTCGCTCCCGAATACAGCTCCACCAACAACCGCTCAACCTGATAGGCCGTTCGCCAACTGCGGTCAGCCCCCTTTAAAAGCTCTTGGATCTTCTCCTTCAGATCATCAAGATTTCGTGCCCCGTTTGAAGTATCCTTCTTGTTCTTCAACGCCTCGAAATTGGACTCAAGTGTCCTAAAGAATTGTTCGCTGGTTGTGCTCTGCTCACTTTGCCGGTTTTTCGGCACCCCGCCATCCACCCGGCGGCTTAGACGGAACAGTCGAGCGAACAACTCTCTCAGGCCAGAAGAACGCTCAGGCGGATTAGGATTAGGAACCGTGGGTTCTATCGTGGTCATCGCGCCCCCCCATTTCATCGCACCGCGGATTGCACCGACGGCATCGTTTGCGGCTACGCCCGTCCGATACATCGGACACATACTTCAGATTTAAATCCTACAAGAAATAATCACGGATTGCACGCCATTGGTCGTTTGATTTAGAGTGCCCAACAACCCTTTATGCAATCGCCGTTGCGCCGCACCAAACGGCATGGCGATTACCTGTGCGTGATCCATCGCTGTCAGGTCGAAGGGACTGTTCCTGCGTGATTCTTTTTTGTGGTGCTCTCTGACATTGGCGGCATCATCGCGCCGCGGCTCAGATCTCGTCTGACTTCCACCCCTCTCTTCCTCGATCTGTTTGGTTTCGCCAACCAATGAGGAAAGACTCGTGTCCCGACTCGTCACGCGTTGGCGGTCGCACGTGCAGCCGCTTTTGCTCTCATGCTGCCGGTCAACGTATAAATCAGCGAACGCGCATGAATCCATTTGTCGGAGAAACGCCTCGTCCGGGCCATTCCGGAAAATTTCAACTTGACAATATGTTGTCAAATAAGCAATATGGTGACGAATGAACGTTAAACGAACCCAAGCGGGCGACGCTTTGACCGACCTTATTCTTGAGACATTCAGGCTGAACGGCGCACTGTTGGAAGCCGGCAATCAATTGACCGATCCATTGGGCCTTACCAGTGCCCGCTGGCAAGTGATGGGCGCTGTCGCCCAGGCCGGTCAGGCATTGACCGTTGCTCAGATCGCCAGACGGATGGGCTTGGCAAGACAAGGCGTGCAGCGCATTGCCAATGATCTTGAAGCGATTGGCATGGTCGGCTTTGAGGAAAATCTCGATCACAAACGGGCAAAGCTTGTGGCGCTGACCGCGAAGGGCCGGAAAGCCATGGATCAAATAGACAAAGCGCAGGCCGCATGGGTCAACGACCTGTCGTCTGGTCTGAACGAGAAAAGAATCAAACAAGCGCTCAGCGTTTTGCGCACCGTCGAATCAAGACTGAAACCCTAAAGCTTCGAAACAGTAAGAGGACTGCACCATGGTTGCTTTTAAGGAAATGAACGACAGCGTTGGACTGGGTGATCAAATGCAGTCGTCTGAAGACGGTCCTATCGTTCTTATCAACTTGTTCACGGTCGCCCCGGATGACGAAGCCGCATTGCTGGCCGCGTGGAAACGTGATGCGGCCTTCATGAAAGCCCAGCCCGGATACATCTCCACTCAAATGCACAAAGCGATCGGCGGCAGCGGAACCTTTGCTAATTATGCCATCTGGGAAAGCGTTGAGAGCTTTCGCGCGGCATTTGCCAATCCCGAATTTCAACGGCTGATCGAAGACTACCCGGCAAGTGCTGTTGCTTCGCCGCATCTGTTCAAAAAACTTGCGGTGCCAGGTCACTGTGCCGCCTAGAATTGTTGGAGTCCGACATGATCAAGAAAACGAGCTTGCTTCTGGTTTTGCTGATTTCCGGCCTGATCATTGCTTGCGACACAGAAAACAGCCCTTTCACTTCTGCGCAAGCGGCAGATGATACGCCTGTAATTCTAATCAATCCGTTTGTCGTTCCGCCTGGCAACCTCGACGAAACCATCCGCATGTGGGAACAAGCAAGAGATTTTCTGAAACAGGAACCCGGCTACATTTCAACCGAGTTGCATCAATCGCTCGCGCCCGATGCCCCCTTCCAACTCATCAACGTCGCCAAATGGGAAAGCGCCGAAGCCTATACGGCCGCAACCCAAAAGATGCGTACCGAAGCAAATCTGCCACGCATCGAGGGCGTTCGGCCCGCGCCTCAACTCTATAACGTCATCCGCAGATAACGGAGCCTCAAGGTGGGAGCCAAGAGCACATCAACACGGTACGGGACGGTGGCCGTAACCATTCACTGGATCACCGCCCTGCTTCTTCTTGCTCTCATCGTCTCCGGCTTTCGCGCAAGCGACATGGAAGATGCCGCAGCTAAAGCCGCCATCCTGCGCGTTCATGTTCCCCTTGGCATCGCGATCCTAGTACTGACGCTCGCACGCATCGCCTGGTGGGTGTTCGCCGACAAAAAACCTAAGCCGATCTCCATGCCTGCATGGCAAGATCGGTCAGCAAAGGCCGTGCATTTCGGCTTCTACATTGTGATTTTGGGCATGGCGGCAAGCGGCATGGGCATGCTTGCCTTGTCGGGCGCCGGCACCATCATTTTTGACGGCGCGCCTGAAACGCTCCCCGACTTTATGAACTACGCACCGCGTGTACCTCACGGCATTGGCGCACGGGCGACGATCATTTTGTTCGCTTTCCATGCCGGCGCCGCGTTCTATCACGAGTTTGTCAAGCGTGACCGACTGCTGAGCCGGATGTGGTACGGGCTACAATGATCCTGAATTTGCAGCACAGCCCGAGTGATGCGCTGCGAGCGGGAATCCGGATCCGTTTTGGATAGATGGCATACAGACGCGAAAATTAGCGCGTTAAGCGCGGGTTACTCAAAGTTTACGCGCGCAAGGCCGATGCCGGCTTCACCGCCAACGGCATAGAGTAAGTAAGTCTCCCTACCCTCCACATAAATCGCCGGATCGCGCAATTGGTTGACCACGCCATAGGCCGTACTTCGAACGGAGGGTTCGAGCGGCGCGTCCATCCCTTCGTAAGTGCATTCCGGCCGCAACAGTTCCTCGCCACCGTTCGCAACCCATGACATCCATTCTTCTTTCAGATCGATGGTGCTGTGTTTGATATGTTCCGGCGCATCGCCGACCTGCGTCCAGAATATGTGAAGCGTATCGTCCCGAACCAAAACCGCGTTATGGCGCATGTCCGGATTGAATAAGAGTGGACCTTCTTCAAAATCCTTGAACGGATCTTTTGACCGGTAGAACTGTCCCGGCATGGCCAAGGCATAAGTGTAGCCACTCCACCTGAAGGCGCGCCAATAGGTGCGGCCGAGAATCTGCTCTTGTGTTTTGAAGTCTATCCCATTGTCAGACGTGGCCACACGGGTGACCTGGCGGGCGAGCCCCTCAAGACCATGGAAATACATTACGATCTGCCGGTTTTCCTCGTCCACATGCACGTCCGGCGAGGCGATGTGCGGCGCTGTGATTTCAAGGATCGGATCGTGAGGAATCGTCCAGCCGTCCGCCAAAATCCGTTTACGGATTTTTTCGGCGTCTTCATCGCTCAAGAAAGGCGGCTCAGTCAAAAAATGCGACTCTTCGATCTGTAACGATCCTGGTACGTGAATTTTCCAGGGTCCTGCCAAGGCGTCCGCATAAGCCAGCCGGATATAGGCGCCCTTGTGATCGGCGAAGTAGAGATAGTACTGCCCCAGCGCGCCATCGATCCAATCGGGCACGCGCAACAAAGACGGCCCCTGTATATTCTCACCGATGCTTGGGTGCAGCCCAGGGTGAATGATTGGCCCGTCACCGATCCGTGTCACACGCACGCCAACTTCCTTACTTGCTTTCTTTTGCTCGTTATTTTGTTCATCGCTCATCACCAGTCGTTCTGCCATCGCAGGTGCTGGCGGGGCAAGAACGCCATAAAGCAAACAGGCGATCATGCCGACTAAACGGCACACACAATTCACGGGCTTCAACTCCATTCCGCCAGCATGCGCCATTTGTGACAGGCCTGCAAAACCTGTCGATGGGGTGCTGTCATGATCGCTATCTCTAAGGCGGCGATCAAGTCTTTCAAAAAAACCGAATAAGATCCGGCACGACGCCGTCACGCACCAATAGCAGGCAGAGAATAAGAACTGAAACGCCGACGGCGATTCGTTCCCAACCTTTGGGTTCAGCCAAAGTGCCTCTGCGCATCTCTTTCGCCGACTGGACTGCAAGCACGGGGCCTGCAATGAGGCCGATGGGCGTCATCCAGGTGAATAGACCGGTAATGAGCGGCACAAAACCGATGCCCATCCAAACAATGTTACTGTGAGCAGCGTAGGTTTCGGCAAGACTTGCGCCGAGCCATGCCGCGTAAACAACCATGAGACCCGCCACCAGAACTGCAGAACTTGAGTGCGACACGGCACCAACACCAAACCGTGCAGCCGTGACCCCCTGCACCATCAACCAGATTACGAGAATCAACAGGGGCAGTGCAAAAATCACCCAACTAATTGGTGTAGCCAGATAGCCAACGAATCTCTCCCCAATTCGGGACGTGACCAAACCACTGGCGAATAGAATCGGTTCGGCGTCATAGGCGCAGGACACATCATAATTCCCCTCCGGGTCATCCACAAAAGCGGTAAGAATGGATTCACCACACGGCGTCGAAGAGACAGCATGAAAACCTTGCGGAAATATGAGATGCCGCGCCTTCGGTAAAAGGCCTTCTACGTGCGTGCCCCACTTTGGCGGCGTCACAGGATCAAATTCACCGGACATCAATAGGGTCGGGACGGTCACGCGATCAAACGACATCGTTCGGTTTTGGAGTGCTTTCAGCCCCAAGCGACGGCAATGGGGGTCAAGGCGCAAGTCATCATAAGGCAGGAATCCCGACGGACCTGATGACACATCACCCGCTGGGACATCATTGATACTACAAGCAACGGCAAAATGAGTGCCATCGTCCATCGCATATGCGTTGAGCATGCTCAGTTGATAGGTGACGATCGCTGAAACGGTCCTTTCGTCGCGATCAAGCACGGCCTGAAGAAACAGGGGAACCAGATTAACGTCAGTGTCGAAATAGGAGAGTCCGTGAACAAGCGTAGCTAAATCATGATCGTTCAAAATGCCAACACTTGACCTGCCGAGCGCCCGGGCGTCGTAGTCGAAGTAATAGGGGAACCGCATAGGGTTTTGCTTGAGCGATTGAAGTGCTTTGGCCCTAAGGGCTGATAAGTCGCCGTAATTGAGCCTGCAGGCCGGCTTCTTCAAACAATAGTCCGATAGTCTCGACAAAGACTCGTAGTAATTGGCAATCAAATCCTGATCCCAAGGAATATCTATGGGAACAAGGGAATCGAGAATCGCCGCCCTGATTCCATCGCGATCGATTGTCATTACCTCAAGACCGAGCGCTGTCCCATACGAAACACCCCATACATTCCATCGCTCGATACCAAGAGCGAGGCGCACATCACGAATATCCAGAGCGCTGTCTCTGTTGTTAATCGCGTCTATGTTCCGTCCATTTGCATGCAACTGGTCAAAACAGACATCTAGGCGACGCTCATAATCCGCCTCGGCTTCCTCAAATGTGCGATCCAAATACATGGTGCGCAGATTATCGGATGCTAAATCCGGGCACAGATCGGACCGGTCATCAGTGCCTCTTTGATCGACGACAATAATGTCGCGTTTTTCCCGTAGCGCATCGGCAACGTATAAGGAGTACACATCGTTTTTGGCCTGGTTGCCGGGACCGCCTGTCAAAAAAACGATCGGATCAGGAGCCGGCTCCAGCGCAAACGATTTGACGGTATAAATGTTGATCTCTAATAACGCACCGCTGCCCGCTGATCGGTCTTCCAGAACCCGCACGATGCCGCATTCAATATCATGCTCTGAAAAATCACACGTGTCTGCCTTCTGAAAAGTTGGAATCGCGGCAGCAGGAGCAGCGGCGAACGACACCAGCATTACAAGCAAAGCAAATAAAAACCGCCGAAAATACAAATCCGGCGATCCGGATATTGGCGATGCAATTTGTGCCATTCCCTCCCCTCACGAAGCATGACTTCGCACTAAAACGCAATATCCGCGAGGCGCCAACCTTTATTTGAAGGCCGGACCGATACGCCTTTTGATAGAACGTCTGTCGAGACGTTAATGGAGAAGGAGAGCCTCAGACAAATCAGGCTTCGCTCGGCGCGTCAGAGGTCGACAACCACCAGTCTTGACCGGCATACCAGCAACTGTCATCAGGCAGATCATCGAGCCGTAGGGATTTGACATCGAAAAGGCTTGCCGTGTGGAAAGCCTCGGCAAGCCCCTTTCCGTCTGCGCTGGTGCGCGCTCCTATGCACGGAATAAACGCACACCAGTATAGAAACTGCGCGTGATACATGCGGGAAGCATCTTCGATCTTTGTAACCCGCAAAAGGCCCCCAAAGCCTGTATCCGGCGTAAGCGGAAAAAGGAGCCTTCCACCCGGCGTCAGCGCGTCGAGCCATACGCGCAGCGGTTCCGTCGCACCCGCCGAGACATAAATCACATCCGCACTTGGCAAGGGACGCTCTGCCCCTGAACGGGGATGAACAGTTATGGTCGGCCAAGCTGCCAAGTGTGTCTGCGCCAGTTCCGCCAAATCTTTCTCAATTTCAAATGCATCCACCCGGCCTTCAGCACCGACGAGATGTGCAAGGATCGCCGTATAATATCCCGACCCCGCACCGACATGAATGACGCGCTCCCCCGGTTTAACATCCACCGCAGCCAGGCAACGGGCATGCAGGCTCGGCTCACCATTGTTGATGAGCCGGTCAGGTGCCAACGCAATGGTCGTGTCCTGATAAAGATAGCAAAGCTCCGGACCCGGCGTATCGAGAAATCCTGTCGGCGTAAAAATCTGCCAGGGACCGGATCCGCAAAATCGTTCGCGCGCTATGGCGTCAAAAGCGTCAATAATGCGACCGTCCGCCGAACCGGCTTTGCGTGTCACGAGTTCCGCATAATGACGCCTCAAATGGCGGTCATTCATTGCCCTCCTCCTCTTCACGCACCCAACCGGATTGCAGACCAAGATCCCGCCCCATGAATAGTTTTAGTCGATGCAGCCAATCGGGCGGCAGCCGATTGAGAAGGTCTTCGGACAATTCAAGACGCGCACCTTCCAAGACCGAAAATGTACGCACACCCGAAACGGGAGCGGTTGGTGTGGAATTCGGTGCGCGCGCATGATCTTCAAGAAAGGTCTCAAGTGCATTCTGCGAAAAAGCCGTCCACTGAGCTTCTAAACTTTCCAAGTCGAGCCCCTTTCGGGCGGCAACGGCGCGCGTCTCCGCAATATGCTCCCGAATTTGCTGATGGGTCAGCCCGGAACGCTTGAGAAGCAGCAGCCGGCGCACTTGCATTACATGGCGAGCGGTGAAATGCCCGCGGCCGCCCGGCCCGCCCCGCCCTGACGGCGGCGCAATCAGATCCTCTTGCACATAGTACCGCACGGTACGCGCGCTGAGCCCTGTCAGCTCAGCCAGTTCGGTCATTGAATAGCGTGCGTCCCCGCTCATGGATATATAGTGACAGTAAACTGTCACTATAGCAAGGACCTATTCCGGTCGATCAAATGATGATCTGCAGCCACATACAAAAGCCCCCGACAGCGGTGCTGCCAGGGGCCGATTCTCGATTGACGTTTAAGTCGTAACGATCAGATGTCGTGCCTTAGATCGAAGCGGTCGAGTTCCATCACCTTGACCCACGCACTGACAAAGTCTTTCACAAACCGTTCTTGAGCATTGTCGTAAGCATAGACCTCAGCAATGGCGCGTAACTCCGAATTGGAACCGAAGATCAGATCGACCGGTGTGGCCGTGTACTTGGCCTGACCAGAGCCCGCGTCTACGCCCTCATACACACCTTCGGTGCTGCCCTTTTGCCAAGTGATGGACATGTCCATCAAGTTGACGAAGAAGTCGTTCGTGAGTTGACCCGGCCTGCCGGTGAGAACGCCATGCTTGGATCCGCCGGTATTCGCATCCAGCGCACGCATACCGCCAAGCAGAACGGTCATTTCGGGAACCGTCAAATCCAACTGATCGGCTTTGTCGACCAGCATTTCGGTCGGCGACTGATAGCTTTTCGCCTGATCAAAGTAATTGCGGAAGGCATCGGCTTTGGGTTCGAGCAGAGCGAAGGATTGCACGTCCGTTTGGTCTTGGCTGGCATCGCCGCGCCCGGGTGTAAACGGCACACTGACTGTCACGCCGGCGTCCGCCGCGGCCTTCTCAATCGCCGCCACACCGCCCAGAACAATCAGATCAGCTAGTGACACCTTGGCCGTACCGTCCCCTCCGTTGAACTGTTCCTGTACGGATCTTAAGCTGTCCAAAACTCTTGCTAGTTCTTCTGGATTGTTGGCCGCCCAATCCTTTTGCGGCGCTAACTGAAGACGGGCACCGTTGGCCCCGCCGCGCATATCCGAAGCTCTGAAGCTTGCGGCCGAAGCCCAGGCTGTGCGCACCAACTCGGGTACGGACAAGCCTGTGTCCAGAATTTGCGCTTTCAAGGTTTCAATTTCTTGCGCACCAATCAGATCGTTTTCGGCACCGGGGATGGGATCTTGCCAGATCAGTTCATCAGCGGGGACAGACGCGCCGAGATAGCGCGCGCGTGGCCCCATATCGCGATGAGTCAGCTTGTACCACGCCTTCGCAAAGGCCAATTGATACGCGTCTGGATTGGCCAAGAAACGTTCCGCGATCTTCTTGTATTCGGGATCAAATTTCAGCGCCAAATCCGCCGTTGTCATCACAGGCGGATTGAATTTCCCTTCGACATGAGCGTCGGGCACCGTTTCATGTAAGGATTTGTCCGTCGGCACCCATTGAATGGCCCCTGCGGGGCTGCGCGTTTCTTCCCAGTCGAAGTTAAGGAGATTCTCAAGATAAAGGGTCGTCCACTGTGTCGGTGCTTGTGTCCATGCCCCTTCAAGGCCGCTGGTCACGGTATCTTCCGAATGGCCTTTGCCGCATTTGTTTCTCCAACCCAAACCCTGTTCTTCCGTTGCAGCGGCAGCAGGTTCCTTGCCAACACATTCGTCCGCCTTATGCGCACCATGCATTTTACCGAAGGTGTGCCCGCCAGCGATCAAAGCGACTGTTTCTTCATCGTTCATGGCCATGCGTCCAAAGGCGACGCGAATATTCTTTGCTGATCCGACAGGATCGGGCTTGCCCATCGGCCCTTCAGGATTCACATAGATCAACCCCATATGCGTCGCGCCAAGGGGACGTTTCAATTCGCCGTCTGCGCCCTGGCGGTCGCTGGCCAACATCTCAACTTCGGGACCCCAGTATACAATGTCGGGCTCCCATTCGTCGGTCCGGCCACCGGCAAATCCGTAGGTTTCAAATCCCATATTCTCGAGCGCGACATTGCCGGTCAAAATCATCAGGTCAGCCCAGGAAATCTTCTCGCCGTACTTTTGCTTAATCGGCCACAGCAGGCGACGTGCCTTATCGAGATTGCCGTTGTCGGGCCAACTGTTGAGCGGGTCGAAACGCATCTGGCCGTTACCGCCACCGCCCCGGCCATCCAGCGTGCGATAGGTTCCCGCGCTGTGCCACGCCATACGAATGAAGAGCGGACCGTAATTGCCAAAATCTGCAGGCCACCAATCCTGTGACGTGGTGAGCAGCGTGTCGATGTCACTTTTCACGGCCTCAAGGTCGAGCGACTTGAACGTTTCCGCGTAATTGAAGTCTTCACCGAGGGGGTTGGAACGGCTGTCTTGATCGCGCAACGGGGAAAGATCGAGTTGGTCGGGCCACCAAAATTGGTTGGACCGCGCCGAATCTAGAACTTGCGTCTTAGTATCGTCGTTGGAAACTTTATCCGTTGCGCTTTCTGTTGCGTCGCCGCTTACCACGGTCTCTTCAATCGGCGCAGTTGGCATTCCTTCGTCAACTGGAATTGCGGTGGACACCTCTTCGACTGCGGCCCCTTCATCTAGATTTGGTGCGACGCTGTTTGCGGTCTCCTCATCACTGCAGGCACTTAACAATCCAAGCGTCACAATGCTGGCCGTGGCTAACAAGAATGTACGTACGCTTCGTTTCACAGTCTGCTCCTCTGATTCAAAGAAAAATGTTTCGCAAAGTGCTCGTTTCGGTGGTTCGCGTAAGGCACGAGCGCTACAGGAATGCATTGATGTCAATGAATGCAATCAATTCAATCATATGTGAAATTGATTATCTCTATGAGATCGATAGATACCTCCAATTGACGTCCTGGCGGAGCGTTATCATTAGTGATCTAGAAGTTTTCCGAGACCGCCGGAAGCGTCATAAACTTAGTTGGGAGGCCGCAAGGGCGGCCGCTGCAATCCAGAGCAAGGTGCTCCGTGATGGCTGCTCAAGCTCGCCGCACCCGCTTACGCGGACTCGCAATAACATCAAAATGTCGAATGACGAGACATCACTGGATGGGTCGCGCGAGCAACCTTGATCGTCGTCAACAAGCGATGCGGTCAGCTCTTGTTTGGCAAACCGAGGCCTCAGACAAACGCGAACGCGCGCCAAGCGGCATGTCACCAAGCTGTTGGAATCCTGCCTACGAAGGGGCGTTTAGGCGCTCGATGGCAGCTTGAAAGTCACCGGTCTTGGCAGATTTCTTCTCGCCGGATTCGGGCTCCCAGAAGCTGCGGTTGGCGCCGAGCAAATCTCCGCCATAGACATGAAGCGCCCGGCAAGGTTCCTCCGTGCTGGCATTCCGAATAGCGTGGATGGTTTTGTTGTTGAGCGGAACAACTTCGCCTGCACAAATGGACTGCGCACCCACCTGCACCAAGTCACCATCGCGCTCTTCGTAAAAAGTATTGTCCTCTTGGCCCATATATTGTCCGACCACGGCCCAAATAGTGTGATCGTGAACAGGAGAAACAAATCCCGGCGCGGCAACCACATGCACGATCGTCAAATCATCCGACTGATGGATCATGGCGCCTGCCTGAGCCCCGCCCGGTTGCGCTTTTTCCAGCGCCTGCGCAATGGCTTCAGGCTCCGCAACTGCTTCTTCAACCAGCGCACAAATGGCCTCAACGGGGTCGTCGGCCTTCAGAGCCACGCGGCATGCGCCGGTAAAGTGTTCAAGCGTGAACATTGCGTTTCCTCTTTCTGCCTTCTTTGCGGACCTCGTCACGGCCAAGGCCAGCGCCTGCCTGCTGCGAATGAGATTGCAAGTATCCCATAGACCTGCAAGCATGACCATGTTTCTGAGGCACATTGCCGGTACCCGGGTACGCCTCGCCACAGGGGACGCTTTCGTGGACATACATCGACAGATCGTAGGCGCTGCCCTTGCCTGGGTGGGATGGTTCGCGGCTGTTGAACCTGCAAGCGCAACCTGGTCGATTGTCGGCGTTGATGCCGAAACCGGTGAGGTCGGCATTGCAGCGGCGACCTGCGGTACGTCCGTTCAATACATTGCTGGCATCGTACCTGGAATGGGTGCCGTCGCCGCGCAAGCGGCAACGAGTTTCAAGGGGCGTGACGCCGCAGGACAGTGGATCGCCGAAGGATCTCACGCAAACGACATTCTGCAAAAGCTGTCCAATCCGGATTTCTATGACAATTTCTACAACGCGAAATTTCCCGTGCTTCAATACGGCGTTGCCACTCTGAACGAAACGCCGGAAGCGGGATTCGTCAGCGGCGATGCCATCATTCCTTGGTCCGGTGGCATCGTTGATGACGGCCCCAATCCATCATGGTCCGTGCAAGGCAACACGTTGCGCGCTAGTGACGTGATTGAGGCGGCGGCAGCCGCGATGCGCCTGCGTCGCGATCATGAATGCCGGCTATCTCTTTCGGAACGTTTGATGCGCGCGCTTGAAGCCGGCCGCGACGCCGGTGGCGATAAACGCTGCCCGATCGATGCACCGGCCTACTCCGCCATTTTGTTCATTGCCAGACCAGCGGACAGCAGCGATACAATAACCCGCCTAGTCGCCCCACGCTCAGTCAGCCTTTGGCAATCCGGATGGGATTTGGTTTTCGGCTATGAACCCGAACCCGGCGCCATGGAACCGGTTGCGCATCTTCGTCAGAAGTGGCATGAAGCCGGTGAACAAGCGTGCCTATCTCAGGACGAAACGGCTCGTTAGCGTTTAGGGAAAACACACCCTTAATCAGACCCCGATTGCAGAAACAGCAAACGCGTATCTCCATATTTTCGGTCGTCGATCACGTCCCAATACGGGTCCGAGACAATGGCCTCATCCGCCTTTTGCTCAACCATGACCAAAACCGTGTCGCTCACCCACGCGCCGGATCGAAGCGTCCGCAGCACTGGGGCGGCCATTCCGGTATGATAAGGTGGGTCCATCAGCACCAATTGGGCTTCCGGAGCGTTTGCTGGCCGGGACGGCAAGCGCGTGGCATCCGCATTTAAAACCTCCGCGCTGGCCCCCAAAGTCTCGAGGTTCCGTCGAATGGTGCGGCAGCTTTCGGCGTGGTTATCAACAAAAGTGATTGAAGAAGCGCCCCGCGACAGGGCCTCAAGGCCCAAGGCGCCAACGCCGGCAAAGATGTCCAACACAGTCAAGCCGTCGAGGCTGCCAAACTTGTTTGTAAGAATATTAAAAGCCGATTCACGCACACGGTCCGTCGTCGGACGAATACGATTGCCCGGCGGCACCCATAAATTGCGTCCACGCCATTGGCCACCCACGATTCGCATCGGCCGCCCTACGCCCGTTTCTTTTTGAGGACATCGCCCACTTGTTCCGCCAGAACGCTGCGGGGCACTTCGTCGATCTCGCCGGGACTTAACTTGCCCAACTGAAACGGCCCATAAGAAACGCGGATCAAGCGGCTGACCTTAAGACCAATATGCTCCATAACGCGCCGGACTTCGCGGTTCTTCCCTTCCTTAAGGCTTACTGACAACCAGGCATTGGTGTTGCCGGTACGCTCAATCTTTGCCTGGATCGGACCGTAGCGGACCCCGTCGATTTCCGTGCCCCGCGCCAGGGGCTCCAGATCCTCATCTGCAACCTTGCCAAAAACCCGCACACGATAGCGCCGGGTCCATCCGGTCGACGGTAGTTCCAGGTGGCGTGCAAGATCCCCGTCATTGGTGAGCAAAAGCAGACCTTCTGAGTCAATGTCCAGCCGCCCCACAGAAATCATACGCGGCAAGCTGCGGGGCACCGCGTCGAATACCGTGGGTCGCCCTTCAGGATCTTTATGGGTTGTCACCAAACCCGTTGTTTTGTGGAACCGCCACAGACGGCTTGGCTGAAAACCGGGGATCGGTTTGCCGTCGACCCGGATGTCCGCGTTCGGCCCCACTTTAAATGCCGGTGTATCCAGTTTGTGCCCATCAACGATGACACGTCCGTCCGCGATCAGACGTTCCGCATCCCGCCGTGAGCAGACGCCCGCGCGGGCCAGGACCTTTGCGATCCGTTGGCCGTCTTCAACCCACTCCGGCATTAATATCCATGGCTCGTGTTTGATGTTTCGTTCTTGACGCGCCTTCGTGAAGCGCTGACAACAACCTTATGACCGGTGAAGAGACCCCACGCAACCGCCCGCCCATGGAATTGGCGCTTGATGAAGCCCGCCGCGCTGCGGACCGCGGGGAAGTGCCTGTGGGTGCGGTCGTCATCTTCAAGGGTAATGTCGTTGGAGCTGCTGGCAACCAAACCCTCGGCGACAAGGACCCGACTGCGCATGCGGAAATCGTCGCTTTACGTCAAGCGGCACAGGAGCTTCGAACGGAAAGACTGACCGACTGCGATCTCTATGTAACGCTCGAACCCTGCGCCATGTGCGCCGGCGCGATCTCACATGCACGGATCAGACGTCTTTACTACGCGGCGCCGGACGAGAAAGGCGGCGCAGTTGAACATGGCCCGCGTTTTTTCAACCAACCGACATGCCATCACAGACCTGAAGTCTATGACCGGATCAGCGAAGATTCCGCCAAAGCATTGCTCAAGGAATTCTTTTCGAAACGACGCGGGAAATAGATACAGCCAACATATCGGGCATAAAATTCGTGATGACAAACCACATAGTGTCATCCCACGGCGGAGCGAAGCGAAGTCCGGGGGATCCACTCAGACCACAGCACAATCGCATTTGATAATGTGTCTGGATTACCCGGACGCGCATTCGCTTGCCGGGTAATGACAACTGTCGTGTTGCATAGTACGGAACTTACCATGCTCCGAGATTCCATTCACCCCTTCATTTTCCTTGCAAGTCCGCGTTTGCCTGACGGCGTCAACGCAACGGCGCGCGTGCCGGTTTTGCGCGTCACCCACCCTTTGGCAATGAAGGCGTTGCACAGTTCCGCCCCCAAGCTACCCCCAAGATGAGACTTCTTTTCTGTCCAGTCCAAACAAGCAATGGCGAAACGCCGGCGGGCCCGGCTGGCGCGTTCGATATCAACACCCAACGCGGTGAAGACATCCTGCCCCTTGGGCCCCAACCCGAGATCGTCGCCGTCAAAAGCCAGCGCCTTCTGCGTGATGAGCCAATCAAAAATGTCGACCCCCAATGATCCCGCAAGGTGATCGTAGCACGTGCGGGCTTTTGCAATCTCCGGTGACGGCCGCGCATCATTACCATTACGCCCCAAGGCGCTGAGCGCTTCAATCAAGGTCGCGACAGATGCATTGGCCAACTGGTAATGCACTTTTCGGCCTGCTTTTTCCGTTGTGACCAGTCCTTTGTCGCGAAGGATCGCCAAATGGTTCGATACCAATGACTGCGACTTGTTCAATTGCGCCACCATTTCGGAAACCGAAACCGGCCCCTCCATCAAACGGTGAAGAATTTGCAGTCTTGTTTCATCGGCAATGGCCGTCGCAACGTCGATTTGTTTTTTCATCTATACATCAATAATTTCTGATATATGATACATATATCAGGAAATGATGATATGTAAACAACAAAGGAGGTGAATCATGGCTAGTGAGACGGAAATCAAGGCGTTTGTGTCGGCCTTTGCCGAACACTGGAACGACGAAGCAGGCGGATTTGAGAGCATTATGCATAAGGACGCGACCCTTCAGGTCGCAGGGACCAGCGAGCCCCTACCCTATGACCAGGCGGCTCAATTCGTCGCGTTTGTCAAAAGATCGATACCCGATTTGTCACTTGAAGTGTTGAATTGGGCTGAGCGGGACGGACAGATTTTTACAGAGTGGGAAATGACGGGGACGATCGGTGGCAAGAAAGTTTCATGGCATGGCATAAATCGAAACACGCTTGAAGGCTCCAAGTCCGTCGGCGCTGTATCCTGCTGGGACCGTCACGCGTTAATGTCCCAAATTGATGAAAGCCTGACGCCCCTCGATCTCGCTGAACAATTGGCACAATATCAATCGGGCTAAGATCGCAATGACACGCTAGTCATGCAGATCAGGACACTAACGTGATGCAAGAAACGGTCGCGGCAAGAGACAGGCCGCGGCCAAGGTACAAAATTACTGTGCAGCCGTAAGCGGCAGCGTGACCGTAACTTTTGTCCCGACACCGATTTCGCTATCGATACGTAACTGGCCACTATGCAAGTCAATCAGCGATTGGACGAGTGCAAGGCCAAGTCCGCTGCCATTCTGCGCCGTAGACGGATCATCCGCGACCTGTTCGAAAGGACGCGTGACGCGTTCCAAGTCTTCCTCGCGAATACCGACGCCCGTATCTTCAATGATGAAAGCGGCTTCGTCGTCACAAACAGCCACACTTACGGTCACCGCGCCATCCTTAGGTGTGAACTTAATGGCGTTCGAAAGCAGATTGAGGATAATCTGTTTCAGCGCACGGCGGTCAACGCGAATGAATTGATCTTCTTCAAGCAGGAACCGCTGAATGGTCACACCGCCATCCCGCGCGCGGGTATTGACCAAGTCGATCATCGATTGCGCCAACTCGTTGACATAAACGGATTCGTAAACCAGTTCGTATTTGCCGGCCTCAATCTTCGCCATGTCAAGAATGTCACTGATCAAGTCCAAGAGCAGTGTGCCACTTTCATGAATCAAACTGGCATATTCAATGTAACGGTCCGATCCCAATGGCCCATACATTTCGTTCCGAATTAAATCAGAAAAGCCAATCACAGCGTTGAGCGGCGTGCGCAATTCATGGCTCATATTGGCCAAGAACCGTGACTTGGCCTGATTGGCGGCTTCCGCCTTATGGCGTGCCGCGATCAATTGTTCTTCAACGGCAATCCGGGCCGTGATGTCGCGCGCGACCGTGATGATCTCGACCAATTCGCCCGTTTCTTCATTCCAAATCGGCCGCAACTTGGATTCAAACCAAACCGAGTGCCCATCCTTGTGCCGCATACGATATTTCGATGTGGCCACGGCCCTTTCACCTTCGGCGAGTTCCGCACTCACGCGAACAATTTCGGTAAAATCTTCTGCCGGCACGAGATCTTCCGCGGCAATGGCCACATACTCTTCCGGCGTCCAGCCGAGCAAACGTTCCACTGCCGACGACACAAACAAGCAACGCCCATCGGGCGTGTGGCTAGAGATAATGTCTGACGCTTCACGTGCAAGATACTCAAAGCGGTCTGTACCTGCTCCGGGCTCTTCGCATGCGGACGCGGGCATACCATAGGCGCCTTGTGTCCCACCGGTCGTCAATTGTCCATTTTCAGCGAAGGCTGATTTGGGCGTGTTCATGATCCGTGTCTCTAGGTTGGGAGACGACAGCCACGTACACATCACATGGCTTTCGGACCAAGTATGGCAAAGCACTTTTAACCAAGCATTGACGCCAAATCCACTCCGACCACGGAGCAGTTTACGTCACATTAACCATCATCTTATCCCGGCGCGCCTGCGGCCTTGGCAAATTTCCAAGCCGTTTCAGCCAGCGGACGCACCGCATCCGCATTGGCAGCCGCATGCTCACTGGCGGCTGTGCCATCCCTGACACGCCCGACAATGCCTTGCAGGATCCCCGCAAGGCGGAAGAAATTGTACGCCATGTAATAATCGAGATTTTCGAGCGATGCCCGGCCCGTCCGTTTGCAATAGTCTTGGACATAGTCGCTCTCAGAAGGAATGCCCAAATCGGCAAGCGACGCCCCGACGAGGGAAGCGGTTCCCCCACCCTCATTGTTAGGCGGCATACGCCATTGCATCATGTGATAGGTGAAGTCCGCAATCGGATGGCCAATGGTGCATAGCTCCCAATCCAAAACAGCGATGACTTTCGCTTCTGTTGGGTGCAGGATCATATTGTCAAGACGGTAATCGCCGTGAACAATACCGACGGAATCATCGGCTGGAATGTTCTCCGGCAGCCATTCCATGAGCTTGTTCATCTCGACCAGTGTCTCAGTCTCCGATGCAACATATTGTTTCGACCAACGCGAAATCTGCCGTGCAAAGTAATTGCCGGGCCGCCCAAAATCTTCGAGCCCGATCGCTTTGTAATCGACCGTATGAAGATGCGCGATGGTCTCGTTCATCGCATCGTAAATGGCTGAACGTTCCTTTGGCTCGAGCCCCGGCAATAAGGGCTCCCAATAGATCCGGCCCTCAACACAATCCATAATGTAAAACATGGTGCCGGTGACGGATTCGTCTTCGCACAAAACATAGGTCCTAGGCGCCGGAAATCCGGCACCGTGCAGCGCGGTGATCACGCGATACTCACGATCGACCGCATGCGCCGACGGCAGCAGTTTGCCTGGCGGCTTGCGGCGTAGAACATACTTCTTCTTCGGTGTCACCAGCTGATAGGTCGGATTGGACTGCCCGCCTTTAAACTGGCGCACCTCAAGCGGCCCCTCAAAACCTTCCACATGATCCGCCATATAGGCTTCAAGTTTCTTTTCGTCGAACTTCAGTCTATCCGTTACGTCTTTTGTGCCGGAAAATTGTTCTTGTCTTGAGACGTCAGCTTCGGTCACTCTATTCTCCCTACACAGATTATCCGTGTCTTGTTCCCAATTCGATGGCGCGCCAGCCAATGTCATGCCGGCAAAAACCCTCAGGCCAATCAATGCGTTCAACGGCGGCGTAGGCGTTGCGTTGCGCATCCGCAACGCTGCCGCCAACCGCTGTTACATTGAGCACCCGCCCGCCATTGGCAAGAAGCTTGCCGTCCCGGCGCTTTGTGCCTGCGTGAAAAACTTCTACAGCTTCGTCTGAAGCGGCATCTGTGATGCCATTGATCACTGAACCTTTGGCGTAATCCCCTGGATAGCCGTCCGTTGCCATCACAACCGTCAGCGCGGTTTCGTCAGACCAGCGCAAATCCACATGCGACAACACCCCGTCGGCAGTTGCCACAAGCGCCGGCAGGATATCGGACTTCAAACGCATCATCAGGACCTGACACTCAGGGTCACCGAAACGGACATTGTATTCGATGAGTTTGGGACCTTCCGAAGTGATCATCAGTCCGGCGAACAAGACGCCTTTGAAAGGCGTTCCGGCGTTGGACAACGCACGCACCGTGGGACGGATAATGCGTTCCATGGTTTGTTCGATGACCGCATCCGTCATCACCGGCGCTGGGGAATAGGCGCCCATGCCGCCGGTGTTCGGCCCCACATCACCGTCGCCGACGCGCTTGTGATCCTGGGCGGAAGCCAGCGGCAGTATCGCTTCGCCATCGATCAACGCAAAAAAGCTGGCCTCTTCGCCTTGCAAAAACTCCTCGACCACCAATTCCGCGCCGGCGTCACCAAAACGCCCGGCCAGCATCTCGTCTATCGCTGAAGAAGCCTGTTCTTCGGTCTCGGCAATGACCACACCTTTGCCGGCGGCCAGACCGTCTGCCTTGATGACAACGGGCAGTCCCAGACTTGCTGCAAAAGTCTTCGCCGCTTCCGGTTCAGCGAACCGCTGATAGGCGGCTGTTGGAATATCGTTGGCGGCACACAGATCCTTCGTGAAGCCCTTTGACCCTTCGAGCTGCGCCGCCGCCGCGGAAGGCCCAAAGGCTTTGATGCCTTTTTCTGTCAGTCGGTCGACAAGTCCTGCACACAAGGGGTCTTCTGGACCGACAACAACGAAATCTATGTTTTGTTGCCCGCAGAAGGTGACGATCCCGCCAAAATCCATCGCGGTCAGATCAACACATTCCGCGACATCCTCAATGCCACCATTTCCGGGCGCGCAATAGAGCGCGTCACAGATTGGGCTCGCAGATATCGCCCAACACAGGGCGTGTTCACGTCCACCGCTGCCGATTACAAGAACTTTCATTGAATTGGGGCTTTCCGGAAGGAGAGTTTTCACTTGCTTGTCGGAACCGGTTCTATGTACCACAAACACACGACTGTCCAGATTCTCACAGCATTCAGGTGATATGCCGAACGCCCCCGCACAAACCGGATCCAATATTCAAGAATTCTCCGTGAGCGAGCTGTCTTTTGCGCTCAAACGCACGGTCGAAGAGACTTATGGTTATGTGCGCGTGCGCGGCGAAATCTCAGGTATGACGCGTGCGCGATCCGGGCATGTTTATTTGACGCTTAAGGATGCGGACGCGGTGCTCGACGGGGTCATGTGGAAATCGACCGCCGCACGGCTCAAGACGCAACCCGAAGATGGATTGGAAGTCGTTTGCAGCGGCAAGATCACAACCTATCCAGGACGGTCCAAGTATCAGATCATCATCGATCGTCTTGAACCCGCGGGCATGGGCGCCCTGATGGCACTGCTGGAAGAGCGGCGAAAGAAGCTGGCCGCGGAAGGGTTGTTTGATGAAGCCCACAAAAAACAGCTGCCGTTTCTGCCTGAAACCATCGGTGTCGTAACGTCGCCGACCGGCGCCGTCATACGAGACATTTTGCATAGACTCTCTGATCGATTCCCGCGCCATGTGATCGTCTGGCCGGTTTTGGTCCAAGGCGACAAGGCCGCCGATGAAGTCGCATCAGCGATAAAAAAGTTCAATGCACTGCCCACCGACGGACCGGTCGGGCGCCCAGACTTGTTGATTGTCGCGCGTGGTGGCGGCAGCATCGAAGACTTGTGGGCCTTTAACGAAGAACCAGTTGTGCGGGCCGCCTTCGAATCGGAGATCCCCTTGATCTCGGCTGTAGGTCATGAGACCGACACCACCTTGATCGACTTCGTTTCAGATCAGCGCGCACCGACGCCAACCGCTGCCGCCGAGATGGCGGTGCCAGTGCGCAGCGATCTGATATCGACAACGCTCGATTTGGAACGCCGTCTTGTCAGTTCGCAATCGCGGCTGTTATCAGAACGCCAAACCAAACTCGAGGGCCTCGCGCGGGGCCTGCCCAGTCCTGATGATATCTTGGCGTTGGCACAGCAGCGCTTTGACGCCAGCGCAGATCGTCTCGTTGCCGCGTTGCGCCAAAACCTTCAAAAGCTCGAGGTCAGATTAGCGGGCACAACCGGCAAGTTGAGCGTGCGACATGGCCTGCGCGAGGTCAGCCAATCGACGCAACGCCTTAACGATTTGCATGATCGTGCAACCCGTGCCGCCAAAAATCGGGTGGATCAGGCGCAACAGCGTCTGGACGCCACCTGGAAGCTGGCAACATCCCTCAGCCATGAAGATGTTTTGCGCCGCGGATTCGCAATTGTCTGGACCGCCGACGGCAAAGTGGTCCGCCGGGCGACCGAACTGTCCGCGGGCGACAGGTTCACGGCAGAATTTCATGGCAACGAAAAAGTGCACGCGACCGTCAATGAGTCACCCGCAGAGCCGCCTACCCATGGACCCGCGAAGCCAGCCAAACCGAAGCCGCCCTCCAAATCTGGATCGCAGGGCCGGCTCTTTTAGGATTTTGGACCTACCCTCGCAAAATAGTCTAGAATTCACCCATGCCTCAAATAGACACGCCTTGGAACTGACATGAATAGACACGAGCCCGATATGGGCATGCCCGGACTGGCACAATTGGAATATCTGGACGCCGACTACCAAGTCCTGAAAGCAGGATCCTTTGTAATCTGCGCAGTGACTGGTCAGCGGATCATGCTCGATGATCTCCGCTATTGGAACGTCGACCTTCAAGAAGCCTATGTCTCACCGGAGGCCGTGCTTGAGCGGCAAAACCAGCTCAAAAAGGGCCAAAAATGAGGGCGCTTTTTCTGGCGCTTGTCCTGTTTGGTTCTGCGTTCACAACCGGCGCCGTCGCTGAGAATCTCAACCAGGACGCGGGTGAAGATACATCTGACCTGTACACGCTTGAAGGCAAGCGTCAGCAAGGCGGCATGATGGTCGGTAAAACCACCCCTGGCGCCACGGTGGTTTTCAATGACCGCAAGCTCAAAGTTACCGACAATGGCCATTTCATTTTCGGATTTGGACGCGACTTCGAAGGCGATGCCAAACTGAGTGTTACCGTGGGTGAGGAAAGCGCAACCGAAAACATTGACGTTGCCAAGCGTTCCTATGACATTCAGCGCATCGACGGTTTGCCTCCCAAAATGGTGACACCGCCTAAGGAAGTGCTGGAGCGCATTAAACGCGAAGGCGCTATGATCGCGAAAGTCCGTGCCCTGAACACAGATGGCAATTGGTTTGCAAATGATTTCGCCTGGCCGGCCACGGGACGGATCAGTGGCGTGTTTGGAAGCCAACGCATTCTCAATGGCGAACCGCGCCGTCCACATTTCGGGATAGATGTTGCAGCACCGACCGGCACACCGGTTTACGAGGCCGTGGGTGGCATCGTCGCCCTAGCTGAAAACGACCTTTACTATACCGGCGGCACTGTGATGGTCGATCATGGTCACGGACTGACCGGGGTTTATATGCACCTCGACAGTGTTGCCGTTGAAGTAGGCCAAGTGCTTAAGCAAGGCGACCCTGTTGGCACGGTTGGCTCGACGGGCCGGTCCACCGGCCCCCATCTCGATTGGCGGCTAAATTGGTTTAACGAAAGACTGGATCCCGCCTTCTTGGTGGGGCCGATGGCAACACCGTCCAAGAAAGAAGCCGCACAAGCTGAGTAAGATTGCGCAAGATATCTAACGAGTGTCTCCAAGATCGTCTTCGCGAGCCCGCGTGAGCGGGCGCGGCGATCCAGAGTAGTTCGTGCAAAGCAAGTGGCTCTGGATTGCTTCGTCGTGCGCTTCGCGCCTCTTCGCAATGACGCATTTATTTTCTTGCGGTCCATTTCATGCCAACAACACTTTAGCAAAGTGCGCTCAGCAGATCGGCGAGCTTGTCGTCATCGACAAATTTCGCAGTAATTTTGACCGTCTCTATGCCCGTGCGAACGGCAGGTGCAATTCGAACCAGGTCCTTTTCGGTTGTGATCAGACTTGCATCATTTTCACGCGCAAAAGCGCGCAACCAGCCTAGATCATTATCCGTATACGGATGGTGGTCGGGATAAGTTTTTGCATCGACCAACTCCGCACCAAGGCGTCTCAGCGTGTCAAAGAACTTTTGAGGCCGTCCAATCCCAGCAAAGGCCAGGACACGGCGCCCCGCAAGATTGGGTTGGTCATCAGAGGGAACGATGTCCGCGCGCAAAACCGGACCGGAAATGTGGGAAGCCAAAGCCGTCCGTACCCCTGCCCTGTCATCCCCAATGATGACGACTGCCGCGGCGCGCCGCGCACCTGACGCAATGGGCTCGCGCAGGGGCCCCGCCGGGATCAGCCGGCCGTTACCAAATCCTGTCGCACCGTCCACCACCAAGATTGAGAGATCTTTGTGGAGACCGGGGTTCTGAAATCCATCGTCCATGATCAAGACATCGATTGGCCTGGTGCTGCTAAAAGTACCGCCAGCGGCACGGTCCGCCGACACGATCGTCGGCGCGACTTGAGCCAGCAATAGCGGCTCGTCGCCCACATCGCTCATCTTATGGTGATCAAGATCGACCCATAGAGGCCCCTTTTGTTGGCCACCATATCCGCGGGTTAAGAATGCTGGGGATTTGCCGCGCATGCTGAACCAACGCGCCAGTGCTATTGCAACCGGTGTTTTGCCGACACCGCCCGCAACCAAGTTTCCCACGCACAACACCGGAACCGAAGCTCGCCGTGGTTTCGCAAAACGCGTGCGCAGCTGCCCGCCCAAGGCGTAGAGCGCACCAAGTGGCATGAGCACACGTTCCGTGATGGATGCGCGATCTCGCGGGCTTTCAGGATACCAAAACTCAGGCGCGCGCATGGAATGGCGTGTGATGGATTGAGGAAACGTCCGGCATATAGGGATCGATTTGATCGATGGTCTGTCCCACAACGTCGCCTTCTGTAGCCAAAATCTCTTTGGCGCGCGCGACCTGAGCCTCAACACGGCTCGGGTCGCCCAGAAGATCTAAAACACAACGGGATAACTCTTCAGCATTTTCTATCTGTGTGCTGCCCCCCGATTCATTCAGTTGCCCATAGAGATCGACGAAATTATGCGTATGGGGCCCGTGTACAACGGCACATGAAAGCCGAATGGCTTCGAGCGCGTTCTGCCCCCCATGAGGAACAAGACTGCCCCCCAGGAACGCAACACGCGCTAGTCGGTAAAAGACCCCAAGCTCACCCAAAGTATCAGCAACGTAAATTTCTGTTTTATTTTCAACGTGTTCGGATGAACTTCGAAGAGAGATTTCAAACCCTTTTGCCCTCAGCGATTCCGCAATTTCGCTTCCACGTTCAGGATGCCGCGGAACCAGGATCGTCAAGATGGCAGGGATTTGCTTTCTCAACGAACGATGCGCTTCAGCGATCCGTTCCTCCTCGCCTGGATGCGTACTGGCGGCGACCCAGCATTCACGCTCCCCGATGGATTCCTTCAGAGCACCAAATGCCGCCTCATCGTGAGGAAGCGGCGGCGCAATCGATTTGAGGTTCCCCGTCACCCGCACATTGGGCGCGCCGAGCCCACGCAACCGCTCGGCCGTTTGCTCATCCTGCGCAAGACAAAGCCTGAATTGCACCAGCAGTTTGTGGATCGCGCCGCGCGCGCGCTGCCATCCCTTAAACGAGCGGTCGGACAAGCGCGCATTGACAAGGATCATCGGTGTGCCCGCGGCGGCTGTCCGTGACATCAAATTGGGCCAAAACTCCGATTCAACCCAAAGGGCAATATCAGGCCGCCAGTGGGCCAAAAAATGATCCACATAGATCGGTACATCAATCGGCACGAATTGGTGAAACATTCGTGGGTGGGTTAGCCGTTCTTCCATAAGGCGCGCAGAGGTCACAGTCCCGGTCGTCACTAGAATCGACAGAGTGGGCCAGCGCGCGATCATCGCCTCAAGCAAAGGAAGAATGGAAAGGCTTTCGCCAACGCTGGCGCCGTGCACCCAAGCAACGATCCCTTCGGGGCGATCCAAAGAGGCGCGTCCCCGGCGTTCTTCCAAACGGTCCGGGTCTTCTTTTCCTTTGCGCACCCTTTGCCCAAGATACCAATCGATCATCGGCCGTCCGACTGAAGTTGCAGTCCGATAAATTGAAAGAAGCGACATCGTCGGCTGGCTATTCAGCAGGAGTTGGTAGTGCTTCGGGCTCAGGCTCGACTTGCTCCGCGCCAATGATCAAATCGGCTTTCTCCGTCAGCGCGTTAAGGGAATCTTCTACGGCGAGACGGCACCGCTCTAATTCCCGCTCGTCTGCATCACCCGGAACGTAAATTGGGCTCCCGACCATGAAAACACCGCGCCCAAATGGAAACGCCAACATAAACCGGTCCCAAGAACTCATGACTTTGGTTGGCCTGCCCGACCAACTGCCGGGGACAATCGGCGCGCCCGTCATTTTGGCCAGCAGCACGACCCCCGGCTGAACGCGCATGCGCGGACCACGCGGCCCGTCCGGTGTAATGGCGACACTGTTGCCAGCCTTAAGCAGGCGAATCATCGACCGGAGTGCGGCCGCACCTCCTTTAAGGGAACCGCTATCATTACCGGCCCGCGCCGCCGATCCGCGAACGGTCCCAAATCCAAAATTTTCAATGGCTTGCGCGATAAATTCGCCATCCCGGTGCAGCGAAATCAGCATATGGAGCTGCCGATCCTTCCGCCAAAAATTCGGCATCATCAACATGCGGCCATGCCAGAACACACCGATCACAGCGCGTTTCTCTCGCCAGAGGGCTTCCAAGTCCTCAAAGCCATAGCGCCGCCAGCGACTGGTTCGGTAGACCAGACGTATATACCGGCTGATCAAACCGCTGGCGAAACGGGTCGCAAACCGGCTTTTCCCGAATTTCTTCAGAACCGACATAAGATTCTTATATCACCCCGTTATCGATAGCATCGTGACAGCCGTTGCCGTCATACCCGATATGACCGCACAAAACCGTGTTCACCCAGCGTTCCTATGCCGCACCACAAACAATATATTGATTCTACAATAGCTTAGCTGAAATTGGTCGGGTTTCCCACGAACAGCGTTAATGGGTCACCTCTTGTTCACTGGTCACGAGGCATAGGTAGGTACCTTCCTCTTGGACGAAACCGGAGTGTCCACATTTGCCGCGCAAGCGCAGTAGCCTTGCTTTAGATGCCGATTCCAAAGCGCTGGTCGTGCGCCTTTGGCGTGAATGGCTGCGCCCGCATTTGCGCGAATTGATTCTGGCAACCGCGCTGATGGTGCTTGTCGCGGCAGCAACAAATGCTTACCCGTTACTGATCCGTTACATCATCAATCTGGTTGGGCAAGACGGGCTTCAAGTGGGTGCTATCTTGCCGCCCCTTATCCTCACCATCGTGATCGTCACCTCTATTCGAGGCGGCGCCCTTTATTTTCAAACCGTTGTCGCAAACCGCATCGTTTTGAAGATCAATGCCGAGATGCAGAAAAAGATGTTCGCGCATCTTGTCGAAGCTGATCTTTCGCAAATTACCCGGCAACCCGTTGGCCAGCTCATTTCACGCTTCACGAATGATCTGACCTTTGTTCGCGAAACACTGTTGCGTGCATCGAACGGGCTCATTCGGGACGTGATTACTGTCGTCGGCCTGGTTGGGGTGATGATTTATCTCGATCCCCTATTGGCGCTCATCGTGTTGGTCATCTATCCGGCGGCCGCGGTCCCCATCATCGACATCGGCCGGCGTCTCCGAAAGTCGTCGACCAACACCCAGGAACATATGGGCAATTTGACTTCGGTTTTGAACGAGAGTTTCGCCGGCGCGCGCATGGTCAAGACTTATGGGCTTGACCATTACGAACGACGCCGCGCCGACGATACATTCGACGGCCTGTACAAGCTTCTGATGAAGATCGTGAAGACACGGGCTCAAATCGAACCGCTCATGGAGATCTTAGCGGGGCTTGCAATCGGCGGTGTCATTGCTTTCGGCGCCTACCGGATTGCGTCCGGCACCGGCACGGCTGGCGATCTGGCGGGGTTCATTGGCGCCCTTTTGATGGCTGCCCAGCCCATACGCGCCATTGGCACCTTGAACGCCGTCCTTCAGGAAGGACTTGCCGCCGTCAAACGAGTCTTCGAGCTGTTGGACGAACAACCGACAATTGTCGATCACCCCGATGCCAAAGTCCTGAAAGTAGAAGATGGTGAAGTGAGATTTGACAATGTCTCGTTCGCCTATGGCAACGAACCGGCGGCACTGTCGAATATTTCACTGAAAGCAAAACCGGGCCAGACCATTGCGCTGGTTGGACCGAGCGGCGCAGGCAAATCGACAGCTCTTAACTTGGTGCCCCGCCTTTACGAAACCACCGAAGGCCGGGTGCTTATCGATGGATATGATGTGCGGTCTGTGACACTGGCCAGCCTTCGCGAAGCGATGGCATTTGTCAGTCAAGAGGTGGTTCTGTTTAACGACACGGTTCGCGCGAATATCGCGTTTGGCAAACTGGATGCCACAGAGGATGAAGTCATCGAAGCCGCGCGCGCAGCGGCTGCCCATGACTTCATTGAGGCTTTACCGTCCGGCTATGACACGCTGGTTGGCGACCGGGGCACACGTTTGAGCGGCGGGCAACGCCAACGCATTGCTCTTGCCCGCGCCATGCTGCGCGACGCGAGGATACTGTTGCTCGACGAAGCAACCAGCGCATTGGATGCCGAATCTGAATCCAAGGTTCAGCAGGCACTGGGCCGCCTGACAGCAGGGCGCACAACGATTGTGATCGCACACCGGCTCGCAACCGTTCGCAACGCCGATCGAATCTATGTGTTCGACGAAGGCCGTATTGTCGAAGAAGGAACGCACAACGAACTGTTTGCCAAGGACGGTCTGTATACGACCCTTTGCCAGTTGCAATTCGTAGAGGACGCGAGCGCGGTACCAGCGCCGCCAATCCCAACGCCGGAGATTGAAAAAGTCGAGGTCAGTTAGCGGGACTCTTTAGCCGGTACACTCGGTGACAGAAAGCGTCGTGTTGGCATGCCAAAACCGTGAGGTTCATTGACAAGCGATATCCCTGCCGTCCCCAAGACGGCAGGATGCCAAACTAGCTCTTCGTCGAATCCAGAACGACAGTGAATCCCTCAAACTCCGGATGGCCAAGGTAAAGCCCCTTGTTATCCCCTGCGTCGCGGTGTGCAGCCCGGAAAGCTTCAGACTTAGTCCAATCGATAAACTCTTCCTCTGACGCCCAAACGGTGTGAGAGGCATAAAGCGTATGGTCTTCATGCTTTGGCCCGCGAACCAACTGAAACTCCTTAAAGCCTGGCACTTGATCAAGGTGCGTATCACGCTCGGCCCACACCTTTTCAAATGCAGCCTCACTGCCGTGAGCAATCTTAAATCGGTTCATCGCGATATACATACTTCCTCCGCCTCTTTGCTCTTTTGATGGGCCATCTCATTGTTGCAAACGCCAATCACTATCAAACTGTAAATCTAGTTATAGAGCACCCAATCTTCAACAAAGATCTGTTCGGTCGTTCCGGCTACGTAAAGTTCGTTGCGTTCCGTGTTGCGCGGCTGGAATTCCAATCAGCCTTCCGGCGCAAAAACCAACAACAGATTTCCGGGCTCGTGGAAGTAGAGACCGTATCCGGAGTTTACGATCACATGACCATTTGCAATGGTGGGGCCGGCGCCACTCATGCTGCCGCCCTTTCCGACAAGACCGTTCACACCTTCATGCTCGCGCGCGGTGTCATATTCCCACAACAATTCACCGTCGGTTCTGTTGTAGGCCCGCAAGAAACCGTCCAAATGCCCGGCGAACAAAACGTCAGGACCGGCGGTGACTGGTGCGGAAACACCTGGATCACAGAATTCGCGCTCCTCAGAACAGATGTCCTCTTGAATGTGCGTCCAAAGCACTTTGCCATTGGCGAAATCGATCGCGCTCACACCCGGCATTGCTTTCTTCGGATCTAATATATCGCCATTGCGCGTATCGTTCATGTCGTTGATCGGCGCATAGACCGTTGTCTCCTGCGCGGCCATGCCAAAATGGATGCCGCCCTGAATGCTTCCGCGCCCGACATTGACGGCCCACATGACTTCGCCGTCCTTGTCCGGATCCAGCGCAAAAACAGTACCGTTCTTGTGACCGGCTGCCAGAACTTGCTTGCCGTCCGGCAGATCAACCAAAATCATGCTTGAACCATGATCAAAGTCAGGCCCATTTTCGGGTGGACAGTTCGGATTGTCTTCCATCATGCAGGCAACGTTCCAAGCATCTCCCGATGTGCTTTGTCGCTGCCAGACACGTTCCCCAGTCGTCATATCAATCGCGATGACGGCGTCGCTGTGTTCGTCCGCCGGCGTTGAGTAGTTCTCTCCTGTGCCGAAATAAAGTCGGTTGCGGTTGAGATCGACAGCTGGGCTGCTCCAAACTGGCGCGCCCGATGGAGCCATTAAGTCTGTTCCCGCAGATGTTTGACCGGTCACGCGAGGCTCATCCGGAATGGCGAAGTGCTCCCAAATTTGGGTTCCGTCCTTCACATTGAGCGCCAGAACTTTGCCTCTAAACGTACAACACGGATACTCGGGATCTGCCGCTGCGACGACCTCGAGGGACGACACCGGCACGAACAAGCGCTCTTCCACAAGTGCCGCGGTACCTGTGAGTGTCGCACTAGGATGATCGTCAGCCTTCTTGGACCACACCAGTTCGCCCGTACGGGCGTTCACAGCATAAAGCTTCGCCAATATGTCCCCAAATACGGCAAGGGGCTCACCTTCCTTTGGCGTGGTCAGAACAATTCCCGTACGGACTTCTGCAGAGGCCGCAAATGTCCATCGCACACACCCGGTTTCAAGATCAAAGGCATAGACGGTCCCATCTTGTGACCCAGCATAGACGCCCCCCCAACCAACGGCCGGCTGCGATCGCGCGCGCAGAGCGCCGGGAAACGCGAAGGTCCATTTGAGCTTCAGTTTTGCCGCATCATCTGCATCAATGCCGCCCGTCGCAGCGTCCGTAAACCGCGCCGTATCATGCCCCCACCCCACTTTCGCAGGCGGCGATGCGGAATCGAATCCACCAACGCCATCCGAACAATAGGGAAGCGATACCACCGCATTTGTGTCGGCAGGCGCGCGCGTCACATATTCCACAACCGCGCGTCTTTCCTCTTGCGATAACGCCTCCGCTTCACGTTTCATGATGCCTTCATTCAAGGTCTTGAGCATCGTCGCGGGCGTCATCATTTCAAGCCAGATGAAATGTGGGGCTTTCGGTACTGTCCCACTGTGGCAGTGCGCGCAATACTCTTTATACAGCGCAGCGCCCGGCATCTCTTCGCGTGGGCCAAAATCCACACTGGTTGCCTGAAATTGATCCGTAGACGACAGTTTCTCCGCTTCTACTTCCGGCGCCCCCGCAGAAGCTGCGCTATCTGGTTCTGCAGTGTCACCACATGACGCGATCAAAAATGCAGTGAGAAGTAAGCTTATTGCTCTTTTCATCTCAATTCCTCTAGCGCGGTCGGTATCGATCCTGATTTAAGCTGAGACCTTCTTGAAAGCCTCACGCCCTGTTACTTTTTCAAAATAGGCGTACAGTTTTGGCGTTGCATCGTTGGAAAGAAGGCCGACCATATTTGAAACGTAAAGCGTATAGCCGAGCATGACGTCGGCCGCTGTGAATGTATCGCCGGCGATGAACGGGCGTTGGGCGAGCTCTCCATCCAGCCCTGCAAAATAATACGCGGCTGTTTCGCGCCCCTCTTCTGCAATCTTCTCAACACGGTCAGCCTCAGGGCGCACAAAAGAATGTTGCACCACGGCACTTCCAGCTTGTGACAAAGTCTCAACACCATGAAGCCATTGCAGGAACAATGCGCGTTCCGGCGTGCCGGGTTTTGGCGCCAGGTTAGTGCCGGGCACTTTCTCAAGCAGATACTGAATGATCGCGCCCGACTCGAACAGCGTCACATCACCATCGATCAATGCCGGCACCCGCGCCAGCGGGTTGAGCTTTAGAAAATCTTCCTTCTTAAGGTCTGCGCGATCAATCAGTTCAACTTCGTACGGCACCCCCAGTTCTTCCAGCAGCCAAAGAACACGCAGTGACCTTGTCAACGGGATGTGAAAGACTTTCATACTGTCATTCCTATGTTGCGTGAACCGTTTGCGGCACCAGGCTCTTCAAGCAGATGATCTAGGGTACCTTTGCCGTTACCAACCAAACAGCCCCTTTGAGTTGGATACCCTCATCAGTCATGCGTGATTGAAGCGCCTTGCCGACAAGATCTTTGACCTTGGCTTTCATTTCCTCCGTTTCATCAGTGAGCATCCGGCCCACCGGTCCCAAACCGGTGATCATTTCGACACTTCTGGAGAAGTCACTTGCTATGGCCAATTCCATGTTGGCTTCAAAGGGATCGAGTGAAACATCAACAAAGCCGGCCCCCTCCAGTATGCCGCGGGTGCGGTCAAGTTCACCAAACGCAAATGGGCCCGGAGTGCCGGGCGGCGGAGCCTCTGGGGCGGGCAAGAGTTCCAAAGCAGCTTGCAGCGGCAGCATGAAGAACTCGCATTTCGGCAATGGTTGCCAACAGACGAAGGCCAATCGTCCGCCGGATTTCAGTCCATTACGCAGATTTGCGAACGCCGCGTTCGGGTCGCCAAAAAACATGACGCCGAACCTTGAAAACATCAGATCAGCATCCACACCGGCAAAGTCAAACACGGTCGCATCCGAGACTCTGAACTCTGTATTCGTGAGACCCGCTGCCTGTGCGTCCTTTGCAGCAATTTCGATAAGAGGCGTTGCGATATCGACGCCAAGGACATGCCCCTCTAGTCCGACAGCTTCTGCAAGGCGCCGACTTGTTGCGCCCGTCCCACAGCCGACATCAATGACACGTTCACCAGGCCTGGCCGCCGCAATCTGCTCAATTTTATTCGTGAAATTGACAAGTGTGCGATCGGTTGATTCCGCTGCGGCAAGCCAACGTTGGCCGCCTTCTCCGTTCCAATAGGCGTCTTGTTCTTCCTGAAACTTCTCAGCCGTCTTGCTCATGAGACCTCATCTGAATTTGGGTGGTCCGACAACATACGCGGCGAGACGCGTGAGACAAGCGTCATGTCGACAGGACCAAATACTTGATCTCGGTCATATTGCCGATTGCAAACCAGGGGTCTAAGACTGCCATCACTCGAAATTTCAATTGAGGCACGATGAATGAAAGACTTTAGCGGAAAACTTGCCGTCATCACCGGAGGCGGCACCGGTATGGGGCGTGAACTGGCGCGTGCATTGGTCGCCGAGGGGTGCGATGTCGCCATGTGCGACGTATCTGCACCCAACATGGCTGAAACCCAAAAGCTCTGCGAAAAGAATGCGCCTCAGGGCGTGCGCGTCTTGTCTCATGAAGCGGATGTATCCGATGAAAGCCAGGTGATTGCTTTCCGTAACGCCGTGAAGACGCACTTCGACACGGATCATATCAACCTGCTTTTCAACAATGCCGGTATCGCGGGCGCCGGAAGTTTTGTCGTTGATGACAGGGATGAATGGGAACGCACTTTCAATATTTGCTGGGGCGGCGTCTATTTTTGCTCACGCGCCTTCATGCCGATGCTCGTCGCGTCGAGCGAAGGCCATATCATCAACACAAGCAGCGTGAATGGCTTCTGGGCATCGATCGGCCCGCAAAATGCGCACACTTCCTATAGCGCCTCAAAATTCGCGGTGAAGGGATTTACCGAAGCCTTGGTCACCGACCTGCGCATCAATGCCCCCCATGTGAAAGCATCGGTTGTCATGCCGGGCCATATCGGCACACAAATTGTTGCCAACTCTGCTGCCGTTCACGGGAGGACAGAAGTCTTAGGCACCGTTGGCGCCGGAATGACAGATGACGAACGGGCCGATTTTGAAGCACGTGCAGAAGCCTTTGAGCAGAATGCGCCCATGACGGCGGCCGAAGCCACCCAAGTTATTCTTGACGGTGTACGCGAAGAACGGTGGCGTATATTGGTCGGCGAAGATGCGAAACGTTTGGATGAAGCTGTGCGTGGAGATCCGGAACAGGCCTACGAAGAATCGTTCCTTGGACTTCTCATGCCCGGCGTGAATGACACAGAGGCCGCGAGCTAAAGTGTTTCCGATCTAATCAGAGCCAAAGCCACCCCCACCATCCGGGGTTCGGCCGAAGACCGGCCCGAGGATAGACTGCGTAAAGTTTTGGGGAGCAAGTCGCGTTGTTATTCACGCCGTAACAGCCGATCGACGAGCAGATTGGCTGTTTGATTGGACATGAACGCTTCTTTGACCTGCTCAGGGTCATAGACGTTTTCGACCCACTCGATAAACCCTATCGGGTGGGCGGCGTTGTAGGCTTGGTAGGTTTCGTAGAAAAAGTCCAAGACTCCCGTTTTGGCTTGTTTTACATGTCCGTAACGAAGACTCAGTTGGCTCATGGCTTCTTCCAGCGGCCGGCCCTCATGGACAAACTGATAATAGACACTCATGAAACCGGCCCGGTCCGCACCCGATTTGCAGTGCATAAGGGCTGGGTATTGAATGGTCTCAAGCAGATCCTTGGCTCGTAACAGCCGGTCCTTTTGAGGCGCGTCGCGCGAGTCGATCGGGAAATTGACCAGCGTAATGCCCAACTGATTGCAGGCTTCAACTTCCAAGTGATAGGACCCGTCATCGCGTTTGCCGCGAAGATTGATCACTGTACGGATGCCATAGTTTTTGTGGATCCGCTTGATTTGATAGGGTGCGGGCTGCGCCGAACGAAACATACCGCGCCCGACTTCATAAAACCCAAGCCTAACGGCACGAAAAAAGCCATGATCGGCAAATGTGATGTCGAAATAGGCCTTGGCGCGATCCAAAGGATCGGAGAGGTCTTTGCCGGTTGGAAATTGATCAGACATCGGAGTGCTTATCGCCGCCCGAACAGCCGTTCAATGTCATTGAGTTTGAGCTCAACATAAGTCGGCCGCCCATGATTGCACTGCCCTGAATGGGGAGTCTGCTCCATCTCGCGCAATAGAGCATTCATTTCATCGGCAGTCAGCCGCCGACCGGCACGCACCGAGCCGTGACAAGCCATCGTGGAACAAATCTCCTCCAAGCGGTCTTTCAATGCCAAGGCCGTATCGGTGTCGGCCAATTCATCCGCCAAATCCCGTATGAGCGAAGCGATGTCTGTGTCACCCAACAACGCAGGCGCTTCCCGAACGGCAATGGCCCCGGGACCGAACCCCTCAACCACCAAACCCAACTCAGCGAGTTGATGAGAGCGATCAAGCAACCTTTGTACGTCTTCGTCACTCATCTCAATGATCTCGGGAATGAGCAAGACCTGCCGGGCAACCCCTTCCGTCGCGAGTGCCGATTTCATACGCTCATAGACCAATCTTTCGTGAGCCGCATGTTGATCGACAATTACAATTCCATCAGCGGTCTGTGACACGATATAAGTTTCGTGAAGCTGGCCGCGCGCCACGCCCAACCGATAGTTCTCATCCGGCAAGGGGGCAGGTGCGACTTCATCTACGCGGCCGCTTGGTAAAGTCACTTCACGCGGATAGGAACCCGGCGCCACCTCCTGAACCGGCTGATAAAAGACCGCTGTCTCCGCCAAGCCAGGTCGCGGTCCCTGCGCACGCAGCGATGGTTGATAGGACGCCTGATAAGTTTGACCGCCGGTTGACACCGCCGATATCGCGCCGAGCGCTGCCGTTGACACCGTTGTCGACGCCTTAAACCCATTCTCGGCAAGGGCGCGCTTCAGACTACCGACAATCAGTCCTCGGACATTTCCAGCCTGGCGAAACCGCACTTCCGCTTTGGCCGGATGAACATTCACGTCGACGGATGTGGCCTCAAGTTCAAGAAACAGGACGACAACCGGAAACCGATCCCGTGCCAAAAAATCTGAGTAGGCGCCGCGTATCGCTCCCAAAATCAACTTGTCGCGCACCGGGCGTCCATTGACAAAAAGATACTGCTGCAATCCGTTCGCGCGGTTGTAGGTCGGGACACCGGCAAAGCCCGTGAGGCGCACGCCTTCCCGCTCGGTATCGATGGCCAGCGCGTTTGGTTTGAAGTCCCGTCCGATGATGGCGTTTAAGCGATTGAGTCGGCCTTCAAACAGATCTTTGGATTCAGCCGCAAGCGATAACACGGTCCGATCGCCCGACCTCAATGTGAAACCAATGTCCGCACGCGACATGGCGAGACGGCGCACCACATCGTTGATGGCTGTGGACTCGGCTTGATCGGATTTCAGAAACTTGAGGCGCGCCGGTGTTGCGTAGAACAGGTCCTCGATCGTCATACGCGTACCACCATGGATCGCTGCTGGTGTCACGTCGGACTTCTGACCCGCGTCAACGGTGATTTGGCACCCGTGATCACTATCTTTTCTGCGAGAGGCAATCGTCAAGCGGCTGACGGACCCAATTGAGGGCAACGCTTCGCCGCGAAATCCAAGAGATGCAATGTTAAGTAGGTCATCGCCCGGCAACTTTGATGTCGCGTGACGCTCGACGGCAAGTTCTAATTCGTCAGCCGACATGCCGATGCCATCGTCGATCACTTCGATGCGTTTCTTCCCACCGGCCTGGTATGAAACCTCAATTGAAGTGGCACCGGCATCAATGGCGTTTTCAACAAGTTCTTTAACGACGCTGGCTGGCCTCTCGACAACCTCGCCCGCCGCAATGCGGTTGACGAGCCCTTCTGGCAACCTGCGGATTGTCATCTGGACATCTCGTTCAAGAACTGTCGCGCCAAGACCTTGCCTTCCTCAACTGCCGGTTGGTCAAACGCATCCACGCCCATCAAATGTGCCGAGATGATCGTCTCAAGCATGAAATGCATGAGAAGTGCGCCCATGGTGTGAGAATCAAGCCTCTCAACTTGAAGCCTGCGCGTGGGCCGTCCGTTGCGCACCAATGTCTCGAATGTGGCGCGCTGTTCTGCATCTGTCAGGTCACCCATCGTGCGCCCGCGAAGATATTCGAGATCGCCATCGCCGCCGATTACATCGTCTGAGAGCGCCACACCGCTCCCAGCTATGTTACCCATAATCAAGGTGAACCATTTGTCCCTAGGGCCGGCCAAATAGAGCTGAAGTTGGCTATGCTGATCAACAGGACCAAGGGCGCGGATGGGCACCGTTCCTTTGCCCTCTTTGCCGAGACTTTCTGCCCAAAGTTGACGATACCACATTGCAAAGCGTTCAAGCCGGTCGAGATAAGGCATCAGGACGGAAACGGCCATCCCTTTCGTTTCATTCAGACCAACGGCCAATGCCGCGCCGACAGCGGGTGCAACATCCGCCGCCGAAGCACCGCTCAATATCGGGTCCAACACACTGGCTGCGCCGGCGCGTATCTCGCTTGGATCAAGTCCCATTGTAAGCGCGGGTACCATCCCAACCGGTGTTAACACCGAAAATCGCCCGCCGACATTCGGGTCGTGTTCGACAATCGGAAAACCGTGGCGTTCGGCCAACCGGCGCATGGGGCTGGTCCCAGGGCCAACAATAACGCCAAAGTGATGCTTCAAATATTTCCCGCCGCCCTTTTGCTCAATGGCCTGAATCGCGGTCAGTGTTTGCATCAGTGTCTCTGCAGTGCCGCCAGATTTGGAAACTGCAAGAAAACGTGTCGTCCGAAGATTAAAACGCCCAAGCGCCTCTACAAATGTCTGCGCATCAAGATTGTCAAAGAAATGGATGCGCGGATGACCTTGGTTCCAAGAAAACCCGGGCGTTCCGAAACCGATCAGTTGCGCCAAAGCCTGCGCGCCTAGATTGGACCCACCAACCCCTAAAACCAATAGATCGCTGGTATCCTTGCACACATAATCTGCAAGCTCCCGACACGCATCAATATCATCCCGCTTGTTTGGAAGTCGGTATAAGGGTAATGCCCCGCTTTCGTGATCGGCCCGAATTTGTTCGAGCGCGCCTTCAGCCTTTTCGAGCCCCCGATCCAAATCGCTTTGCGCCAGTCCGCCGCTAACCGCACCTTCGAAACATGCTTCGACGTCCTGGGTATACGTCATCTAACCCTCATTAATCGTTTCATGCCGGTAGGTTTACTCACCGCCTGTCGGCTGAACATCCTCAAATCCAACCGGCTTGCCGACAATCGTCACGACCATGTCGTCAGGATCGAAAAGTCTGGCGGCGACGCGCTCAATGTCTTCCGGGGTGACAGCTCGGATAAGGTCGTTGCGATCGTTGATATAGTCGATGCCCAACTCCTCGATCTGTATACCAACCAGTTGATTGGCAATCTTTGTATTCGAATCAAAACGCAGGGGGTAAGAACCGGTCAAATAAGTCTTGGCGTTTTCGAGTTCGTCAGCGCTGACGCCCTCGTCCCGCAAACGCTTGAACTCCGCAACGATAACATCCATTGCTTCTTTGATCTTGTCGTTCTCGGACGAAACACCACCTGCAAACGCGCCTGCGTCGTGAAGCGCCACAAGATAAGTATAGACGCCGTAGGTCAGACCGCGTTTTTCCCGCACTTCTTCAGTTAGGCGCGACGCAAAGCCGCCGCCTCCCAGAATGTAGTTGAGGACATAAGCCGGGATAAAATCGGGGTCTTTACGCAGAAGCCCTTTTCCCCCGAACATGACGACACTCTGAGGAATATCACGCTCGATAATCTGTAAACTTCCATCTGAAACAACGGTCTTTGTGCCGAGCTTCGCTTGGGACTTGGCGAGCAGATCCGAGAAGAGATCATCTAAAATCGGCCCTAAGGTCTCCGCATCAATGTCGCCGACGACTCCGATCTTCATCTGATCGCGCGCAAATGTTTGCGTAACATAATCTCTCAGATGCTCAACGGTGATGGCCGCCACGGACTCAGATGTCCCTTGCCGCGGCAACGCATAAGGATGTCCCTCAAAAGCCGTTTTGTACCAAGCCAAACTGGAAATCGTGTCAGGGTCTTCGGCGTTGCGCGCCAACAGAACTTGGATTTGGCGGCGAATACGTTCGACCGCTTCTTCATCAAAGCGCGGCTTCGTCAACGCAAGCTTCAGCATCTCAAATGCAGATGCCTTGTTCTCGGATAACGTATTCAAGGACGCATAGAATTGATCCTTTCGGCTTTCGAATCCAAGCCGGATCGCGTCTTCCTCGAGGCGCTTCTGAAAGGACAGGGAATCAAGATCACCTGCGCCCTCATCAAGTAGCGCCGATGTCATGAAAGACACGCCAGGCAAGCCCTCGGGATCGGCAGATGCCCCACCGCGGAAGCCAATTTCCATCGAAATAAGAGGGATCGAGCGTTCTTCCACCAACCAAGCCTCAATGCCGCCGGGGCTGACAACCCGCTGGATTTCCACCGCATACGCCGGAACAAGCAGCGCAAACGAAAAACACCAAGCCAAAACCGACAAACCAATGATGTGGAGTTTGTTTCGTCCGATCACTTCGCTACCTTACCTACTTTGCTCTCACTTGAACCGATCAGTGTGACAGACACTGTTGCTATTCAGCCTGGTTGGATGCCACAGGAATGAGCTGCCCGGTCACTGATCTTTCGACCAACAGAAACGCTTTGGCGGCATCAACAACTTGCTGAGCGGTTACCTTTTTTATTCTCTCAGGCCACTCAAGTATCTGCTCTATGGAACCACCGATCGACAGAACAGACCCATATAATCTTGCTTGCGACTGCTGGCTGTCTTGCGCATAAACCGCATCCGCAACCATTGTCTTTTTGGCACGCGAGAGTTCTTCTTCGGAAACACCTTCTTTGATGATACGAGCGATTTCCGCATCAATGGCAGCCTCAACGGTCTCAAGTTCTCCGCCTTGGTTCGGCACCCCATATACGCCGAAAACGGTTTCGTCGAGCGATGTTCCCCGGTACCAGGCACCCGCCGAGGCGGCGACCTTCTGGTCCGCGACCAACGATTGATAAAGGCGGCTGGTTGACCCGCCTCCGAGTATTTGACTCAGCACATCAAGAGCCTCAGCTTGACCGGCCTCGGCAGTCATATAACTCGGGACAAGATAAAGGCGCGACATACGTGGCTGATTGGCACGTGCATCCTCGTGCTTCACGCGCACCGCCTCTTCCGGTGTTCTAACTTCAGGACGTTCGCGCCCTATCACCTCGCGTCGCGCAATACTTCCATAGTATTTCTCCGCAAGTGGGCGCAGTTCTTCAGCCGATATGTCGCCAGCAACAACTAAAATGGCGTTGTTCGGCGCATACTGCGCATCGTAGTATGCCTCGGCGTCCGCCCGGGACAATTGACGCATTTCCTCAAGATAGCCGATCAAAGGTATGCCATACGGATGATCGGGGAAGAGCGCCGCATTCATCTTTTCGGAAAGCAGGCTTGCTGGATTGTTGTCCACGCGAGAACGCCGTTCTTCGATGATGACATCACGCTCAGGCAAGACCACTTCATCCGTCAGCTGAAGGTTCGTCATCCGATCCGCTTCCATATCCATAACAAGCGGCAGCCGGTCTACGGCAACACGTTGAAAATAGCCCGTGTAGTCGAAGGACGTGAAAGCATTGTCCCGTCCGCCATTCCGAGCAACAATTTTTGAAAACTCTCCGGGTGGGATTTTCTCGGTGCCTTTGAACATGAGATGTTCGAGAAAATGTGCGATGCCGGATTTGCCCTCGGGTTCATCGGCGCCGCCGATCTTGTACCAAACCATATGCGTCACAACACCGACCCGACGATCGGGAATGACGACGACCTGCATGCCGTTATCAAGCTCGAAGGTTTCCGGGCGCACACCGCCTTGGGTGTCATCGTCAGGCTGCACCTGTTCTTCTTCGTCGGATGGCGGGGAAGCGGGTGCCTGCGCGCTTGCAGAGGCTTGCTCCGTATTCAACTCTGCATCCAATTCTGAGCCCTTTTCCGAGTTTGAATCGGTCTCTCCGCCGCAAGCGGCCAACAAAAATGCGAGACACAAAATCGCCGCAGGACGTAATCCGGTAACTGATGTCACTTTACTCATTGCTCTTTCAGATAAATGGGCCACTCAAAAAGACGCAGTCGTCACAACGAAGGCATTCGCGCGCTCTGTCGCGAACTGAGTATGAACCGCAGGTGATCCAGGATTTGGGGCCTGGTATGCGGCCAACTCTTGGGCTTAGAACCAGTCCCCGACCCGGCTGAAGAAACCACCCTCTTCTTCGTCATCTTCGGTTCGAGATTGTTCCTCTGCCGGGGCCGGCGCATAGTCGGGAGCTGAAGAGGTCGGCTCTGTTGCCGAGTCGATCGTAGGCACAGGCCGAGGGACCGCATCTCGTTCGATCATGCGTTCCCTTTCCGCGGCCGGGTCAATGACTTTGCCCGGTGCGCCGCCATCCTGCCAAAACATGATTTGGTTGGTAAAGCTATTGCTCTTCTTCTGAAGGGCGATCGTTTCGGCATCAACCTCGCGCCGAATGCTGGAATCAACTTGATCCGCACCCGTGGCTTTCAGGATCAACATCTCGCCGCGACTCTTGCCGTCTTCACTCACCGGTTCCGGCTCACGCACATTAAATACGGACTGGCTCGCAATTTCGGAAGGCGTATTCTCTTGGGGCCGTCTAGCACCAGGGCGCGGCGGCTTAAGCGCATAGTCTGGTGGAATGACAAGTGGTGCCTTTGTCACAACAGCAAACTCGTCGGGCGGTTTTTTTTCGTTGCTCAGAACGGATCCGAGGCCACAGCCGGAAAGCGCACCTCCCAGAACGGCCATCGTTCCAACAATGGCAAAAGACTTAAAGCTGCTGGTCATGAACTTTCTCCTGCGCGGGCTTTGACACCACGGGCTCTTTCGGCTCAGTGGCATCCCCATTCACGAATGAATCATAGATGAGCAATAATACACCAAGAAAAATGGACGCGTCCGCGACATTAAAAATATAGAAATGATACCCGAAAATGTGAAAATCGAAGAAATCCGCTACCGCGCCGTAAAGAAAACGGTCGGTTAGATTGCCCAAGGCACCGCCCATGATCATGCCCAGGCCAACGGACATCATCCATCCGGTAGACCGGTAAAGCCAAAAGCCCAAAGTGATCAGCACACCGGAAATGAAAGTCATTAAAAGCAGTCGGCCCCAAAACCCGTCTGAAGCCAACAGGCCAAAACTGACCCCCTTGTTCCAGACCATGACCAAATTAAAGAAGGGCGTCACTTCCACGGCTTGGCCGGGCAGCATGGAATAAAAGCCAAAGCCATGCAAAAGCAGATTCTTAACGGCCTGATCGGTCACTAGGGCAACGAACAAGACCGCAACGCCCATGATTTGCAATCGATATTTATCCATCGGTCGCAAGTCTGTCTCCTACTGCTGCCGCACACCGGCCACACGTTTGTGGCACTTCCGGCACTGAATTCACATCCGGTAGGATCATCCAGCACCGCTCACATTTCTTACCTTGCGCCCTTTCGAACACGACGCCAACACCTGGCACATCTTCCAGGGCAAAGGCTCCCTGTGGCGCGGTTTCGCGCATTAGCGAAACATCAGAAGCAATCATAATTTCGGCAAGATCAAGGCCATCTACCGCCGAAACCAATTCCGCGTCCGAAACATAGACTTTGGGCGCCGCCTCCAGGCTTGACCCAATGGTTTTTGCCCGGCGTTCAACCTCAAGGGCTCCTGTCACGACCCTCCTGACGGTGCGGACCTGCGCCCAGCGAGCCGCCAAAGCATCGTTGCGCCAATTGGTAGGAACCTCAGGCAGAACTTGGAGATGGACACTCTCGCCTTCCCCATTTCGACGTGTCAGCCAAACTTCTTCCATCGTGAAAACCAGGAAAGGGCTCAGCCATACCGTCAAGTGTGAGAACAGCTGATCCAACACGGTCAGAGCGGCGCGGCGCCGAAGACTGTTTTCGGAGTCGCAATAGAGCGCATCTTTGCGAATGTCGAAATAAAATGCCGACAAATCCGATGTGCAAAACAGTGACAATGCATGGAACACTTTGTTGAAGTCGAAATTGTCAAAGCCGGTCCGCACCAACTCATCCAACTCCGACAGTCGGTGAAGAACCCACTTTTCAAGCTCAGGCATATCCTCAAACGGAACCGCCCCCTCGCCCTGCCAGTCGCCTAAATTGGCGAGCAGGAATCGAAAACTGTTTCTCAGCTTTCGGTAGGCATCGGTCGTATTCTTAATAATCTCCGGGCCCACACGCAGGTCTTCTGTGAAGTCAGAGTTCGCGACCCACAATCGCAGGATCTCGGCGCCATTCTGAGCGATGATCTTATCCGGAGATACCGCATTCCCTTTCGACTTGGAGAGTTTCTTTCCTTTTTCGTCCAGCAAGAATCCATGTGTAACGACTGCATCGTAGGGCGCGCGCCCACGCGTCGCGCAGGATTCCAGAAGCGAGGATTGGAACCAACCGCGATGTTGATCGGATCCTTCTAAATAGACGGACGCGGGCGTCATCAGGTCGTCGCGCTGCTCCAACACGAATGCATGCGTGCACCCGGAGTCAAACCAAACATCTAAGATGTCTTGCACCATCTCAAATTGGTCGACCGGGTAATCATTCCCTAAAAAGCGTTCCGCTTCATTCTCGAACCAGACATCCGCCCCGTCGGCTTCAACGGCTGAAACAATACGTTCATTGACCTTTGGATCCCTCAAGACCTCGCCCGTTTCTTTATCCACAAAGATGGTCAGAGGAACGCCCCAGGCCCGCTGCCGGGACACGACCCAGTCTGGACGCGTCTCGATCATCGAGCGCAGCCGGTTTTTACCCTGTGCTGGAACAAAGCGAGTTGCGTCGATCGCCTTTAACGCCGTATCGCGCAGTCCCTTTTTTTCCATGCTGATGAACCACTGAGGCGTGTTCCTGAAAATCAAGGGTGCGTGAGACCGCCACGAATGGGGATAAGAGTGCGTGACATTTCCCCTTGCAACCAAGGCACCTGAATCTTTCAGCGCGTCAATGACCGCACCGTTTGCATCTCCGTCCTTGCCATTCTCTTTGAGGACGCGTTTGCCCGCAAACAGAGGAACGTGATCGTAATAGCTGCCATCCTCAGCCACGGTAAACGGCACTTCGATGCCATGTGCCATACCCAGTTCAAAATCGTCCTTACCGTGGCCCGGCGCGCAATGGACAAATCCCGTTCCCGCGTCACTTTCAACGAATTCTGCGGGCAAAAGCGGGACGTCAAAATCATATCCTTGCCCGCGAAACGGATGGGCGAGCATGACATCGGCTAGATTGCCGGCCGCACCGACGCGCTTCAAGGATGTGATTTTGCCGGCACTTGCGACGGAGTCGGCAAGTCGATCGGCAAGCACCAACCGGTCGCCCACTGTTGCCGAACTGCCTTCATCAACAGCCTCGACTTCAAAAACGCTGTAGTCGATGGATTCTGAATAGGCGACCGCCCGGTTACCGGGGATGGTCCAAGGCGTCGTTGTCCAGATAACAACGAAGGCGCCGACCAGGTCATCCGCCCCCTGAACAACGGGGAATTTCACCCATATTGTGTGTGAGCGATGATCATCATATTCAACTTCCGCCTCGGCCAGAGCGGTCTTCTCCACCACCGACCACATGACAGGCTTCGAGCCTCGGTAAAGCGTTCCATCCATCGCGAACTTGAGGAACTCACGAACGATTTGCGCCTCCGCAGCGAAGGACATGGTTGTATACGGATTGTCCCAATCACCTTCAATGCCCAGGCGCTTAAACTCTTCACGCTGTACATCTATCCAATGGGCGGCATACTCCCGGCACTCTTTACGGAACTCAAGAACCGGGACCTCATCTTTGATTCGACCTTCGGCTCGGTATTTCTCTTCCACCTTCCATTCGATCGGCAAACCGTGACAGTCCCAACCCGGCACGTAGTTGGAGTCGCGCCCCATCACCTGCTGGGACCGCACGACGAGATCTTTAAGAATTTTGTTGAGGCTGTGCCCCAAGTGCATATTGCCGTTCGCATAGGGCGGACCATCATGCAGAACAAATCGCTCACGCCCCTTTGAAGCGGCGCGCAGGCGGCTGTACAGGTCCATTTCCTTCCATCGCTCAAGCCATTTTGGTTCGGCTTTAGGAAGGCCTGCCTTCATCGGAAAATCGGTTTTGGGTAGAAACAGCGTGTCCCGGTAATCAGGACGTTCCGGTTCATCGCCTTTAGCGGAACGGTCTTTCGTTTTTGTTGGTGACGTCATGCGTCAAAGTCTCCATCGTTAAGCCAATTCTTGGTCGTCGAAACGCATTGCCCGGCCACTCGCGTTGCGCACTTATATGCGCGCGGCAACCGGGTTCGTAATTCGCGTACCAATGGCTTTTTGATGGATCTTCATATGAACTCGCTATCCAATCGTCGTGCCGACTATAAAGAGCGCCCTTTTACCAATGCCTTACCGCCGCGTCTACCATGCATTAGGCATCGCTTCCTTGTCGCGTATGACCCACGATAGCATCCAGGCCCTCTTCGTAGGCCCCGAGGGTTGGCCGCGCATCGCGGAGCAATTCTCTAGCCTTTTCGCAATCCAGCGCGATTTGTGCTTTCAGCGCATCGATGCCGTCAAATTTGAGCTCTGGCCGAATGAAGTCAATGAAAGACACGCGTAAATGGCGCCCATATATGTCTTCATTGAAATCAAACAAATGGACTTCCAAGAGTACATCTTCTTTGTCAAAGGTCGGGCGTCGGCCGATGTTGGCGACACCGTCTATTGTTTTTATTTGGCTACGCCGGGACGCGCCATCGGCGTCGGGGTCTTCAAGATGCGCCTGTACGGCATAAACACCCAGTTTGGGTACCAGGTAAGGCTCTAGGCTGATATTGGCAGTGGGAAAACCGATCGTTCGTCCCCGCTGATCGCCCGGCAAGACCGGCCCGTTAATAGACCACCAATGCCCGAGCAAATCTGCCGCTTGCCGTGGCCGCCCGCCAGCCAGGTGATCTCTGATCCGCGTTGAGGAAAAGACCTCGCCCGAACCTTCCCCATTTGGTGCATCAAGCGCCATCGGCTCAACAACCGTCAGACCAAAACCTTCCATTTCAGCCATCCAAGACAAGACCGTTACATCGCCTGTCCGGCCTTTGCCAAAGGCATAGTCATATCCGACGATGACATGAACGGCGGCAAGTCCTTCCACCAAGACATCCATGACAAAATCTTGCGCAGACATGTTTGCCATCGTGGAATCAAATTTGAGCGCGTAAATCACATCGACTCCAAGCCGCCCTAGCATATGAACCTTGTCACGCAACTGCATGAGCCGAAAATTCGGTGAATCCGGCTGAAAGAATTCGCGAGGATGAGGTTCAAATAGCAGCACGCCCAAAGGCACATTCATTTCGTCGGCCAAAGACGCAGCGCGGGAAACGACACCCTGATGCCCACGATGGACACCATCAAAATTGCCAATCGCAATGACAGCGCCTTTGTGGTTCGCCGGAATGTCAACATGGTGATGAATTACATGCATCAATCAACCCTATGGACCAGACGCGGATTGGCCGGATCGTGGCCAGCACGAATGTCTGGCCAATTCTCGAAAACGCAGAAGCTACTGAACGACCTCAAACGGTTCAAGGCCGGTTGCCCGCTAGGCCGCGGTTTCTTTTCTTGTGTCGTCCACCTCAGCTTCAACGATCGTATCGGCAATTGCGGATTCATTGAGCGGCTTGGGCGTGCCAAATAGATAGCCCTGCCCATAATCGACGTCGTAGTCCAAGATTTCGACAACCGCGCGCTCATCCTCAATTTTCTCTGCAATCAGGTCGATCCCATTTCTAAAGGCGAGTTCTTTAAAGTCTGACGCGTCGAAGCGGGCACCGGCCGAGGCCATACCATCCACGAGAATGGCCGAATTGACTTTGAGGTAAGTGAAATTCCGCTGACGCAGGTCATGCATGTCGAAGTCAAGGACAGAAATGTTGTCCATTGAGAAATAGAATCCAAGCCCCGCCAGGCGCTCCAAATTCTGCCAATCTGCCTCATCGCACGCGTCAATGGCGGCTTGACCAAATTCGAAGACGAGCAACTGATTGAGGTGGGCATATGATTCCATGTACTCAACAAATTGCGGAAAAAATTCGGCATCCTTAAGGCTTCTAACGGAGATGTTGCAGAAAACCGGCGTGTGACGGTTCCGTTCACTCAAGCGGCGCACAATCTGCACACATCTGAACAGCAACAAATTGTCGATCAAACTGATCATGCCGGACGGCTCGGCAATGCGGAGATAGTCTGATGGCAGAATGTGTTTGCCTTCTTGATCACGCAACCAAGTGAAAGCCTCAAAGAAACGCACCTTCCTTTGCGGAAGGCTCACGATCGGCTGAATGTAAAGATCAACGCGATTCTGGTCGAGTGCCTCTCGGATTGACTCAAGAAGGACGCTGGGCTCGGCTTGCAATGATGGATTTACAGCTTGTGCCGGGTTGCCGTAACCGCCGTGACTGCGCTCGTTCTCCAAAAGCTCTGTCATCTGACTTTGGATCGTGGAGATCAAATTTTCCAACACACGAACCTCAGAGGAAATCTCCTGGTTTTGATCGCGCATTTGTTGACCCATACTGCTGGACAGATCGCGCACGCGGTTGCGCGTCTGCTCAAGCTCTTGGATCATCAGCAAATTGGCTTGTTTCAGCGTGGACAATTCGCGGTTCAACTGAAGCCGTTCGCTACGGCGCAACAACAGCGAATGAAATTGCCCGGCGACCAGCCCACACGCGACAACCACCCCTACCGTCAGAACCAGATCGCCCCCGCCGGTTAGCTGATAGACGACACCACCCGCGGCGATGGTCAACATGCCGTAAAGTGCGATGAGCAGTGCTTGTGCTGTTTGAGTCATAGGCCTCGATATCCTGACGGCCAAGCGCAATGAGCACCGTCATTCAACGCCTATCGTTGCCGCAAGGATTTGAGAATTTGTTAACTAAGGCGAGGCGGTTGCAATGACGAAGCGGCCCCGTCTCATATACTTGTCACCGCACGCTCCTGAACGGCAATAGATCATGAGCGCGCGCTTTTGATGTGTGTCGAAGCTCAAAGCTCACAAAAAATCCGGCCCCGAATAGGGGCCGGATTATCCTGGTCATAAGGTAACCGGTGAGTTAACCGCGGAACGGCGAAATCTGAACTTCAACCCGACGGTTCTGCTGACGTCCAGCCGGTGTGTTGTTGTCGGCGATCGGACGCGACTCGCCAAATCCCTGCACAACCAGACGCTGCCTCAGCACACCCTGGCTTGCCAGATACTGACTGACACTGCCTGCGCGCTGCTGTGAAAGTTGTTGATTGTACTGATCGGAACCCGTTGAGTCCGTATGCCCCATGACATCAACCAATGTTTGTTCAAACTCATCAAGAACGATGGCAACTGAATTCAGCGTTTCATAGAAGTTGCTGTTGATGTTGTAGGAGTCCGTAGCAAAAGTGATATTGCCCGGCATGTTTAGAATAATGTTATCGCCAGCGCGCGTAACACTTACACCGGTTCCCGCAAGACGCTGTCGCAGCTTTGCTTCTTGTTGATCCATATAATAACCGACAGACCCACCCGCGAGCGCGCCAATGCCGGCACCAATCAAGGCATTAGTTAAAGCTTCATCGCCGCTTGACGTATTGGTCAGCGCACCGATCGCCGCACCTGCCAAGGCCCCAAGCCCGGCACCTTTAGCGGCATGACTTGTTTTTTCCTCCCCCGTATACGGGTCCACGGTTGAACACGCCGAAAGGGCAAGCGCCGCGGCGACAAAAAAGACACCAATTTTTTTCATAGAATACTCTCCAATTTTGAGCCTTGCCAAACGCCCCATTTTGCTATGATTCAACACTCACGGCATTGGTTACGGCCAATTTTGCTGACAAAAAGTAAACGTCCCACCTCAACTCTTTGTTGGCCCTGTGCGATCGAACGAGAATGTATCGATTCTCAATGCTCACGCCAGTAGGGCAAATGTCATATGGCAGAAAGGAATTCCACAATGTCTCTGTTCGACCTTTCAGGAAAAGTGGCGATTGTCACAGGTTCGACTAAAGGTATCGGTGAAGCCATTGCAACGCGCTTTGCAGAACATGGCGCAAAAGTCGTTATATCCAGCCGAAAAGCTGAAATGTGCGAAAAAGTGACAGCAGACATCAACCAGAAATATGGCAAGAGTGAGGACGTGGCGCTTTCCGTGCCTTGCAACATCAATCAAAAAGAAGACCTTCAGGCACTGGTCGACAAAACCACGGAAAAGTGGGGCAAAATCGACATTCTTGTTTGTAACGCCGCCGTCAATCCCTTCTTTGGGCCGTCCAAGGACATTCCGGAAGAAGCATTCGACAAAATTATGGATGCCAACGTTAAGAGCAATTGGCTGCTGTCAAACATGGTTCTTCCACAAATGGCCGAACGGAAGGACGGTGTTGTCTTGATCATTTCTTCAATCGGCGGCATCCGCGGATCTTCGGTCTTAGGCACCTATGGCATTTCCAAGGCGGCTGATTTTGCCTTGGCGCGCAATATTGCGGTCGAATGGGGACCGCACAATATTCGCGCCAATGCCATCGCCCCGGGCTTGATCAAAACGCGTTTCTCTCAAGCGCTGTGGCAAGATGAAGAGATTCTGGATCGATCCACTTCAACAGCCCCACTCCGCCGCATCGGTATGCCCGATGAGATTGCAGGCTCAGCCGTCTATCTTGCCAGCGCCGCCGGTTCGTTCACCACCGGACAGGTCATTGTGGTGGATGGCGGCCAGACCATCGCAGGCGGCTGACAAAAAAAATCCCCGCCGAATGGCGGGGAAGTGGTCTATTTGGGTCGACAAAGTCGAGGGAGTGATGAGCACAACCTACCCACTTCCACAATTCGGTGCAGTAGCGCTGATCACACCCCGGACAAAAATTGCAAACGGCAGTTTCTTGTCGGATTTGGGCGTCATCTTGCCCACCCGATCGGGCTCGTCAGCACCGGAAATATGGGTAAACTATACGTTAAGAAGGACGTAACGGCCGCATTGGCCGCGAGACAGAGAGGCCCCACAGTGGAAGATGCAGGTAGTTCAGCACTCGTCGGTTCGCTTAGTAACATCAAGTTGCTGCAGACCGTAGACCCATCGACCCTTAAGGCTCTTGAGCAACAATGCACTTGGCGGCGATGGAAAAAGGGCGAAGAGATCCTTAACCGCGACAGTGCGGACCGGGACGTGTTTTTCGTCGTCTCGGGAACTGTGCGCATCGTGAATTTTTCACTCTCGGGGCGCGAGGTCGCTTACGCCCAAGTGGGCGAAGGCAACTATTTCGGCGAAATGTCTGCGATTGATGGCGAACCGAGATCGGCGGCCGTCACGGCGCTCCAAGACAGTCTGCTTGCGTCCCTTGCGCCCAATCTGTTTCGTGATCTACTTAAGGCGCATCCAGAAGCCGCGATGGATGTGGTTGAAAAACTCGCCAAGATCGTCCGGGTTTGTGATGATCGCATTATGGATCTGGCAACGCTGAGTGCATACCAACGCGTCTACGGCGAATTGCTCACCATGAAAAAAGAAGATCCAATCACGCCCAATTCTTGGCTCATCTATCCCGTTCCCACCCAAGCTCAAATCGCCGCAAATGCCAGTACAACGCGTGAGACTGTTGCCCGTGTGCTGAGCCAGTTGAACAATGCCGGCATTACAGAACGCAAAAGCAAGACCATTTACATCCGTGATCTGGAAAAGCTGACAAAACTTGCCGAGCGTACCGATGCAAATGCCCAGGACCAAAAGTCCTGACGCTTCGATCGATGGTCATCAACGAATTGACCCTGACCCTACTTCTCACAAAAAAAGCCCACTGACACTGCAGCGGGCTTGAAGTTTTGCTTCCAGGCTCTCGAAGAGGGCGTGGACGGCCGCTCGGGAAGTGCGACCATCAACAGATTAGGTCAGTTCGGTTTCGTCCTCTGTAGCCGCTGTCACAAGAATGTCGCTGTCGTATTTTCGCCCCAAAGGCCCTCGTCATTGCTGACGAGGGAATACCTGTAACGCCGTCAGCATCGAGCATTATCTCAATCAATATCCGCCGTAGGTTTCCACGACGTAACGGCTGCCGGGGACCACATAGCCGTTGCCGTATCCGTCGTAACACATGGTGCCACCAATTTTGGCTTTATAGCCATGGTGATAGCCATATTTGTAGACCGGATGGCATCCGTAACCGCCTGCTTTGTGGTAACCGTGTCCGTGGCGATGACCATGTTTGTGTCCGTGGCCGTGCCGGCTTTTATAGTGATGGCCGCCGCCATGTCCGTATTTGTGCCCGTGCCGATACCGCTTGTTCTTATACCAATGACCCGATTTGTAGCGTCCACCATGCTTGTAGTGTTTGTGACGCCGATGATAGCCGTGCCCTTTGTGGTGACCGTGTCCCTTATGGTACTTGTGCTTGCCGCCACTTATGTGAAGTCCAAATGAGTCTGGACCAATGTAAATGCCAACCGAATCATTGTGTCCGGCCTGCGCGCTCCCCGTGGTTACAAAAAACGCAAAAACCAGGGCGGCCGAAACCTTCACGATGTTCATAATCTTCATTGTCGTACCCTATTCGTTTTCTTCGTTCATTATTTGTTTAGTGTTTGTTAACGTGCCTGAACACTTGATGAATGTTTTGTTCATATACGCCTGTGGCGGGCAACGCCGCCGTAGACTTCTAGTGCCGCCGAAGCGCCGGGAAGAGCACCTTCAAGGATAGTAAGGAAACAATGGCGACGACCGCAGTTGCGACCGCGAGCGCCAAAAACGCCAAGGTTCCACTTGTCCATGTGCCCACTATTTGGTGATGAAACAAACAAGCGCCTGCGAATGTCGCGATGGGAAATGTGTAAGACCACCAAACCGTCGTGAAAGGATAGGTCGCGAACTTGTGAACAAAGAGTGCCAAAATCCCGGCGCTAAGAATGCCGCCCACAAATGTGGCAGACGACCAGTTGCTCATGACCATTCCGTCAAATTGAACCAAGCTCACAAAGGCGAGTGCCGGTGGCGCCATTGCAATGACATAGCGGGGCCGCAGTGAACGTTTGAGTGGCTTGCCGACAAGTAAACGCATCAACACGGCACCGAAAACTAAGGCCCATAGGACCAAACCAAGTAAAAAGAGCGCCCACGACAGATCTTCAAAGCCCAGCGGAACGCCCACATGCGGTAGCAACAGCAAGCCGCCGGTTGGAAGAATCCAATCAGGCCCAACATCATTGAGATGGATGCCGCTTCCACCAAATGACCATGTCCAAAGGAGCAAACCTGTCAGAGCCAGATGGATCGCTAGGGCTGTGAGCCAGATAAGACTGGCGACCCCGGGCGCATAAACAAGCGTGCCGCCGGCGAGCAGCATCATTGCCATAGGCAACGTCGCCGCCGTCGATGATCGTCCGATATCGGATAGTTCTTCGGCAACAGATTTGGACTGAACCATCAGGCGGAACAGAACCAACATCAATGTAGCGATAAATACGAGAGCGGCGACAGCAAAGAGGAATTGGTCGACCGGCAAACGATGGTGCCAAACCGTATCCGCACGCGCCCACGCCAAGCCAAGCCCAGCAAGTCCCATCGTGATGGAGAACGCGCCAAGTGGTGTCTCTTTCGCCAGCGCCGCAAAGGGATGCTCACCCTCTTTGGGCAAATCCCCGACCGCTCTCAATACAGAAACATGGGTTTGTCTTCGATTGACGAAATGCGCGCACGGTAGTTGTGCGTGTCATACAGCGCATCAACATCTACCCGTCGCTCCCCACTGATGCAGAGATCGCCGGGAACGGTTGTATATTTTCCGTCTTGTACAGCCGTCATCAGTCCCGCGCGGTTTGCATGCAACAGTTGAACCGCCATCGTGCCGTAACTGCTGGCGACCATTCGATCAAGGGAATCCGGACTGCCGGACCGCATGAGGTATGCGAGACTTTGCGTGATCACATTTATGCCGCTGAGGCTTTTGATCTGTTCGCCGACTTGCTCGCCAATACCCCCCAACTTGCGGTGACCATACGCATCTGGCTCACCGCGTTCAGAGATCTCACCGCCTTCCATCTTTGCGCCTTCCGATAAGACCACCATGGCATAGGAAGAAGGATTATTCCGGCGATCCTGTACTAAGAGATCCGTAACAGCTCGAATGTCAAACGGCACCTCCGCGATCAGCACGCGATCCGCATCAGCAAGATAGCCGGAAATCAAGGCCGTTTCGCCGGAGTTACGACCAAAGAGTTCAATCACCGCAATCCTTTCGTGACTGCCCGCCGACGTTCGCAGCGCCGTTATGGCGTCCACCGATCGGGTCACGGCCGTCGAAAACCCGATGCAGTAGTCCGTCCCGAAGACATCATTGTCCATCGTCTTAGGGATCGAGATGGCCTTCACCCCTTCCTGATGAAGGCGAGCCGCATAAGACAGTGTGTCGTCACCGCCGATCGCGATCAGCGCATCGATTTTCAACGCCTCGATAACGCGCAAAACATGTCTTGTGCAATCAATAACCCCTGCGGACTCTTGCTGATCGCCGGCCGCAATGTGGTCCGGCACCTCGCCGGCTTTCACCCGCGCCGGATTTGTACGCGATGTGTGTAAGAAAGTTCCACCGGTCCGATCAACTGTGCGAACAGCTATCGGACTCAACTCAATCGTCCGTTCCCGGATGGATTCCGGATTGTCGGGGTCGATTTCTAAAGGCCCTGCCCACCCCCTTCGAAAACCAATAACTTGCCATCCGAGTTCATCCGCCCTTCGCACAACGGCTTTGATACAAGCATTCAGCCCCGGCACATCGCCACCGCCCGTTAGAATACCAACCCGCATGTCTTCGTCCTTACTGAGATTTTCCTCTGGCATCGACCGGCCAAATTTCGACCAACACGTCGCCGCGCACACAATGGTAGCAATCATAAAGATTCACAGTGGGGTCACAATGCGGCGTAACGCAGGAGACTACGTGGCCGAGGGGAAGTGTTTGAGATTTGTCCGCAAACGAGATGCCGCCTTGCTCGTCACCAAAAAAGAAATAGGAGGCCCCCTCAGGTGCGCGGTCTTGCAACACGGGCGGGCCGGCGTCAGCCGTGAAAGCTTTTAGCCCCGCGTCGGTCGTGACAATGCTTTTCGTGTTGTTGCTGATGACGGTCGTGTGAACAGACAGGGCGGTCTCAAACGGCATCGGCGCATTGTTGGCAATCGGCACATCGTTGTATTCCCGATCCATGAAAACATAAGAGCCCCCCTGAAGATCGGTGAGAACACCGGCGTCGGGATCTATGTTGTAGGTGCCAGTTCCACCCCCGGTCACAATTTCGCATTGCATCCCTTGCGCGGCAGCCTGGTCCCTGGCCTCGCCCAATACTCTCATTGCATCCAGCGACTTGGTACGCCGGTCGCCGAATGAATCGAGATGCATCAAGTGCCCTGCATACCCTTGCACGCCTCGAAACTTCAGATTTGCGCATTGACCGATTTTTTGAAGGAGACTGTCAAAAGGGGCGCCCGGCCCGATCCCAGTCCGATGAAGGCCAACATCCAGGTCAATGAGGACAGACTGGATCTTCCCAGCCGACCCGGCTGATTGATCCAGGCGTTCAGCCCCCTCCTCGGAATCGACCACAACAATGAGGTCATCACAGAAAGCGTTCAGCGCCGCGAGCCGCGCCAGCCCGCCTGGTGACACGACCGGCGATGTCAGCAGGATCGCAGAAAGTCCCTTCGAGGCGAGTGTCTCTGCTTCCGCCAACTTCGCACAGCATAGGCCGACCGCCCCGTGGCTTATTTGCTGCTCGGCAATGCGTGCGCTCTTGTGGGTCTTGCAATGGGGCCTGAGACCAAGTCCAGCCTTTTCACAATGGGCCGCCATGGCCGCCAAGTTGCGTTCGAACATGTCCAAGTCCAGCACGAGCGCGGGCGTTGCGAGTTCCCAGCGCCCGCCGGGCTTTCCGATGAGATGTTCGTTGAGCGATAGTTCTGACATGGTTCGTTCCCTCATTCTGGGATCTACCAAGGTCTTAGCCGATCACTGGCATCCGCTATAGGCTGTTTTCGAGACAATTTGGCCGATTCTCCCAGATTTTTGCCCGATTCTTGATGGAACCAGTTGACACAACCAGGCCGTATACCTATCTAACCGTCGATTGTTAGCACTCGCGATTGCGTAGTGCTAACAGACCCCTCAAACTTAAAAGCAACAAGCTAGAAGGAGCGATCGGACATGAAGTTTCGGCCTCTACATGATCGGGTGGTTGTCCGCCGGGTCGATGAAGACCAGAAGACGGCTGGTGGGATCATTATTCCGGAAACAGCGCAGGAAAAACCAATGGAAGGTGAAATCCTGGCAGTTGGACCGGGTGCACGTGACGAGAACGGCAAACGCGTCGAACTCGACGTCCAGGAAGGTGACCGTATCCTGTTCGGCAAATGGTCAGGCACGGAAGTCAAGATCGACGGTGAAGACCTGCTGATCATGAAAGAATCCGACATCATGGGTGTCATCGAAGGCAAAAAGGCATCTCGCAAGAAAGCGGCGTAACTCTCTGAGTTGACGCCTTTTTTATTGCCTGAACTAAAGTTAAAGGAATTATTGAAATGACAGCTAAGGAAGTAAAATTTCATGGCGATGCCCGTGAGCGCTTGCTCGCTGGTGTCGACATTTTGGCTGATGCAGTGAAGGTCACATTGGGCCCCAAAGGCCGCAATGTCGTTCTGGACAAATCGTTCGGCGCGCCGCGCACGACGAAGGACGGTGTCACTGTTGCGAAAGAAATTGAACTTGCTGACAAGTTCGAAAATATGGGCGCACAAATGGTGCGCGAAGTTGCGTCTAAGACAAATGACGTTGCCGGTGACGGCACAACCACAGCAACGGTTCTGACCCAAGCGATCGTTCGCGAAGGCGCAAAACGTGTTGCAGCCGGCATGAACCCAATGGACCTCAAACGGGGCGTCGACACGGCGGTTACGACAGTTATCGCTGACCTCGAAAAACGCTCTAAGAAGGTCAAAGGCAACGACGAAATCGCTCAAGTTGGCACGATCTCAGCCAATGGCGATGCATCCATCGGCGCGATGATCGCAGAAGCGATGCAGAAAGTTGGCAACGAAGGCGTCATCACGGTCGAAGAAGCGAAAAGCCTTGAAACCGAGCTGGACGTCGTTGAAGGCATGCAATTCGATCGCGGCTACCTGTCTCCGTACTTCATCACCAATGCGGACAAGATGGTTGCTGAACTCGACGATCCCTACATCCTTCTTCACGAGAAGAAACTCTCAAACCTTCAAGCCATGCTTCCGATCCTTGAATCGGTCGTGCAGGCCAGCCGTCCTCTGCTGATCATTGCAGAAGATGTCGAAGGCGAAGCACTGGCAACTTTGGTTGTCAACAAGTTGCGCGGCGGCTTGAAGATTGCTGCCGTTAAGGCACCTGGTTTTGGCGATCGTCGTAAGGCTATGCTTGAAGACATTGCGATCCTGACCGGCGGTCAAGTGATCTCAGAAGATCTGGGCATCAAGCTGGAAAATGTTGACCTCAGCATGCTTGGCACCGCAAAGCGTGTCCGCATCACCAAGGACGACACAACCGTCGTCGATGGCAGCGGCAAAAAAGGTGAAATCCAAGCACGCGTCGGCCAGATCCGTCAGCAGATCGAAGAAACCACTTCCGATTACGACCGTGAAAAACTGCAAGAACGTTTGGCTAAATTGGCCGGCGGTGTTGCCGTTCTCAAGGTTGGCGGTGCAACCGAAATCGAAGTGAAAGAGAAGAAAGACCGTGTCGACGATGCATTGAATGCAACGCGCGCTGCGGTTGAAGAAGGCATTGTCCCAGGTGGCGGTGTTGCGCTTCTTCACGCTTCTCGTTCGATCGCAAAGCTTGAAGGTGCGAACGACGACGAAACTGCTGGTATCGCGATTGTTCGACAGGCTCTTCAAGCGCCGGTTCGTCAGATCTCTGAAAATGCGGGCGTTGAAGGCTCAATCGTTGTTGGCAAGTTGCTCGAAAACAAGAGCGCCAATTACGGCTTCGACGCACAAAACGAAGAGTATGGCGACTTGGTCCAGAAGGGTATCATTGACCCGACGAAAGTTGTCCGCACAGCACTTCAGGACGCAGCCTCTGTTGCTGGCCTGCTGATCACCACGGAAGCGATGGTTGCAGAGAAACCAGAGCCGAAAGGTGCGGGCGGTGCTCCAGCCGGCATGCCTGATATGGGCGGCATGGGCGGTATGGGCGGCATGATGTAAATCATCCGACCCAACCAACTGGGACTTCTGAAAAGGGCCGCTACATGCGGCCCTTTTTATTTGTGAAACAGATCGCACCAATGAACGACTCACCTGGCCTCGACTGCCGGGCAATCGCAAGTGATCCGACTTAAGTGAATCTGGTCTCCCGGACGCAGTGCAGCACAAAGTGGTGCGCTGCAGATTTGGGATCATTGCTGCTTGCGCCCCAAAAGATCCCGGTTCAGCGCCGCAGCATTTGCATGCTGCAGCGCGCCCGGGAAACAAAGTTCGTCAGGATTCCCATCCAGATGCCAGCGCCCTGCTCGCAACCGGGACCGCGGGAGCTTTATGACGTCGCGCGGCTACCACCCTCAGAAAGTTGTTGCGCCTCGTCAATCGAGGGCTGCAATCCCTCGGGCCGGAATGGTTGAGCAAGCTGACCAAGGAAGTTTGGGGCCATCGGCCCATGAATGCCAATCGTCGCTGGTGGCCGCCGCGCCGGATTATAGAAAGTCCCGAACAGAAGATCGAAGATCATAAGATTTTCGCCGTAGTTGGTATTTCCTTCGCGCGGGTCCATCGAGTGATGCCAGCGATGCAGGCCAGGCGTGTTGAGGAAGTAATTGATCGGTCCGAAACGCATCTCCACATTGCAATGCGTCAGCATACCAATGAAGGCCGTTACCGCACTGACCCACAATAAAACGTCCAAGGGTGCCCCCGCCAGAAACAACAATGGCTGGCTAAGAACCAAAGACACCGTTGTGTCGACAAAATGGAAGCGGCCGGTATTGATGAACCAAAGGCGCGTCACACTGTGATGCACTGCGTGAAAACGCCAAAGTCTCGGCCACTCGTGTGCCAAACGGTGAGCCCAATAAAGACCGAACTCGGCCAGCGTTAATCCCAACAAAACCTGGAAGAACATCGGCCAGGCATTAGGCCAAAGTCCTGTTCCAACATCCGTTGCCGCACCGGTCGCTTCAGCAACGCCAATGATCGTCGTAACAACGACGATGACCTGCACCATCCCTTTGTTGAGAAGCGTATGCGCAAGGTTTGCGAATGTTTGGCCATCGGCTTCAAGCCATGATCGTTCATGAGGCATCAGCCGTTCCAGAACGGCAAGGCTCAATGCTAATGTCAGATAGACGGCATTAAAGGCAAGAACCGGGTAGTCCGTCGTCATGCCCCAAGCCGTCGCGCTGATACATGCGATCAGCAATGTTGGCCAAATCAGATAAGACAGGAACACACGCATACATTTTCCCCTATGACCGCACCAAGCACATGGAACATCGGGACATTTGAAGGATCAACGGACAAGCGCCCCTGATCCATTCCCCTATTTACGCGGTATCATTCCACAGCAGCCACCACGGGCGCTACAATTGTTTTTCCAATCGAGCGAAGGTCCGGTTTTCTGCAAGATAGAGATATTCGGCTTCGTGAACCGCCAAGGTTTCGACCACGCCACCGGACCGCAAATAACTTAACAGCTCGTAAAGGCTTTCTGTCGGGCAAAGAAGCACTGTTTGTGCCCCTGTAGACTGGATCGTGCAGGACAGCTCTTGGGGCAATTTCTTAAGCAGAGCATCTGTCTTCTTGCTTCCAGCGAAGCGGATTTCTTTGGTGACCCGCGCACGCTCGGCAGCCTCAAGAATGTCAATCACCCGCCCCAGCGTTGCCTTGCTCCTGCGATCCCACGGCGCCAATTTTGAGACCAAGAGCTGCGCTTCACTTTTCAAAATGATGCCATCTTCAAGGACCTTTAGATTGTTTGCGGCGAGCGTGGCCCCTGTCGATGTAATATCGACAATGACTTCCGCCATACCGGAAGCCGGTGCGCCTTCCGTTGCCCCAAGACTTTCGACGATCCTGTAGTCAATGACGCCCTTCTCCGCAAAGAAGCTTCGCGCCAATGTTAGATACTTCGTCGCGAGCCTGAGGCTTCTACGGTGCCGCCGACGAAAGTCTGTGCAGACCTCATCAAGATCAGCCATTGTGTGGACATCGATCCAGGCCTGAGGCACAGCAACCACAACATCGGCCCGAGCGAAACCGAGCGCCTTGCCGAAAATCAAAACATCTTCTGCATTGGCGTTGTTTTCCCGCACCAAATCTTCACCCGTGATGCCGGCATGAACCGAACCGCTCTCGACACTGGCGGCGATTTCACTCGCAGACAGAAACGCAATCTCTAGGCCCGGTATCTCTTTGATGCTTCCGGTGTAGCCTCGATCGGATCCGATGCCCTTAATCGTAAGGCCCGCACGTTCGAAATAGGACGTGCACCCTTCTTGGATGCGCCCTTTTGAGGGCACCGCGAGCCGAAACGGTGTGTTCGTCATTTCTTGCCTCGCACCGCGCCCAAGAGCCGTTCAGTCCATATGGAACACCCCACCGCGGGAACTTGTTTTGGCGCGCCCAGTTCATGCAGCAAGCCGTCATAGCGCCCACCACTTGCGATGCGTATGGGCGCACTTTTGTTCCCTGTACGGACTTCAAAAGCAAACCCGGTATAGTAGTCAAATGAACGTCCAAATGCCGTTGAAAAGACAACGGATTTTGTCGGGATACCCTCCTCTTCCATGAGCGCAACGCGTTTTTCTAACCGGGCAATGCCCGCTTCAATGCCGAGTCTCGATGCCTGATTGAGTTTCTTGAGGTTCCGAATGGCCGTGGCAACCGGCGCTTCAATTTGAAGAAACGTCTCAATCGCATCGACAGTTTCGGGAGGCAGATGCGCGGTAGAGGACGCTGAAGCTTGTCGCAAGAAACGCGACGCGATTTCGTCCAGAGTGCGCCCACCGACCTCTTCGATACCGCCAAGTGCCAGTACATCTTTAACGACAGCGCGCGCCTCATCATCTTCCAATGTGCCCAGCACGCTCAACAGGGCCGATGGGTGTTTATCGGCGTCACTTGCCCCTTCGGCACTATCTTTCAGGCGTTGAACAAGATCCTTCAATGTCGAAGGCCGTGCAAAACTTGCGGCAAAGCCAACACGCAATTGATTGGGAATATCCAGTTTCGCGATGAGATCCGAAAACAGCTCCAGATCACCGATGATCAATGCGTAGCGTTTCAGACCTGCACTCTCACAAGCTTGAATGGCAATCTTTAGAACTTCCGTATCGGCGGCTTCTTTGTCTTTGTTTCCGATGAATTCGACCCCAGCATGGAAGAACTCATTTGGCTGATCACTACCGGCAAGTTGGTATCGATAGGCGGTTCCATTGTAGCAAAGCCGCGCCGTACCTGTGGCTTTCGGATTGCGGCCCAAATACATTCGGCAAACAGGAATTGTAAGGTCAGGCCTCAAGCAAAGTTCGGTGCCTGCGGGATCACTGAATATGTACATCCGCCGGCGAATATCTTCGCCGGACCGATCCAAGTATATGTCGGCAGGCTGAAGCACCGGCGGTTCGACGGGCTCATATTTGTTCGCGCGGAATATCTCTTTAATTGTATCGGCCTGCGTTTCCAAAGATCGCAGACTGCTCGCGTCATATTCCGCGGCACGTGACGAAACCATGACTAGGTCCCCTTCTCCGACGACACCAGCATCGCACGTACTTCCGCTACCAATTCACTCCGCGCCACTAGTTTCTGTGCGGGCTGTCCTTTGCGCCATTCTTCGGATGAATCGATCTCGGCGGATAGTCGCGCACCGAGGTCAAGGTCTTTCAAAGTGACTTGGCCGGACGCCCGTTCGTCTTCACCTTCAATAACCACGATCGGTGCACCGCGTTTATCTGCATATTTCATCTGAGCGCGCATACCGCTGCCACCTAGATACATTTCCGCGCGAATATTTTGTGCCCTTAATTCTGTGACCATCTGCTGGTAGCGCGCGACTTGGTCGAAATCCATGACCAACACAACCACGGGCGCCCGCACACCGGCATTGGCATTCTCTTCTCGCGCGCTAACGGCTGCCAGCAATCGGTCCACGCCAATAGAAATACCCGTTGCCGGCACTTCGACGCCTTTAAAGCGTTGCACCAATCCATCGTAACGTCCGCCACCCGCGACTGACCCGAATTGTACGGCTTGTCCCTTTTCGTTGGTGACTTCGAAGGTCAGTTCAGCTTCAAACACCGGGCCTGTGTAATATTCCAGCCCCCGCACGATGCTCGGATCAATGACGATGTCACCCAGATCCTGGCCACCCGCGTCGATCAACTCGGCAATTTCCGTTAGCTCGCGAACGCCCTCAAGTCCGACTTCTTGTCCGCCGACCAAATTACCGAGATTTTTGCAGGTTGCCTCGTTTGTACGCCCGCCGGCACCAACAAATGCCATGACCACATCGATTTGGTCCGGCGATAGTTTCGCGCCTTCGGTGAAATCGCCGGACTCATCTTTTCGTCCACTGCCGAGCAGTTCTTTCACACCGCCTTCACCAAGGCGATCAAGTTTGTCGATCGCACGTAATACTGTCAGGCGACGCGAGGCAGACGCCGTGTCATCGGCGCCCAACCCTGCACTCGACAACACGCCTGTGAGAACTTTCCGATTATTAATCCGTATACGGAATTCATCTTTCTTGAGGTCCAGCGCCAGTAAAGCCTGAGAGACCATCATGCACAGCTCGGCATCGGCGGCCATTTGCGGCGTGCCAACCGTATCGGCATCAAACTGATAGAATTCTCGAAACCGGCCGGGCCCCGGTTTTTCATTGCGCCAGACCGGACCGACTTGATACCGCCGAAACGGTTTCGGCAGTTGGTCGTAGCGCTCCGCCACCAACCGCGCCAATGGTGCCGTCAGGTCATATCGCAGAGCAACCCATTGTTCATCATCGTCCTGAAACCCGAACACGCCACCCATCGGCCGCTCTTCGTCGGGTAAAAACTTGCCGAGCGCATCGACATATTCGATCGCCGATGTTTCAACGGGATCAAAGCCGTAGAGCTCGTAGACAGATTGGATCGTTTCGAGGACATGACGGCGACGCACGACATCAGTCGCGAACTGGTCGCGAAAACCGCGCGGCGTGCGCGCCTTCGGGCGGGCGTCCTTTTTCTTGGCCATGGCCGGATCCAAAAGTTAACAAAATGGGTCTGAGGCGATCACGTTTGATCGGGCGCACTTGGTAGCGCAACAGGCTCGAAGGTACAAGTTGGCCAACAAACAGGGACTGAGTTCCAATCATGCACACGCCTGATAGGGCGCCGCTAAGGCTGTTTGACTTTTCTGTCCATGGCCATGCTGAAGGCCTGGAAATCGGCGTCTTCGCCAGCGATGAATTCCACGTGGAGCTTTTCGTCGTCTATCCGAGCATTCACCTGATAGTGATTCTCGGTCGTCTTAAAACGCTGATTGGAGATTTTTCGCCGGCTCACTGCCAGGATATCGAGCTGAAGAGAATCGTCATCGATTGTCCCATCCGCATTTTGGACTTGCCCCACATCTTCAACCGATAGAAACGGACCGGAAAGGCGACGCCCGTCGCAAGCAAGCCAACCATCGAGCTTGCGCACTATGCTGCGGGAAACACATTTTCCCTTGCTGGTGAGCCGATCCTGAGCCTCGTTGATCTGAATTGAGACCTGACAAGTAATTGTCTCTTCAGACGCGTTCTTGGACAAACGCGCGATACCTGTGCCCCGCCACATGCCGTCCATCGCCGCAAACATATCGCTTTTACAGGCATAAGCCGCATCAGCCGCCGAAAGAAGGGCCATCGATAAGAATATGGTCAGGAGGTTACGCATTTTACTGACTTCCGATTTCACGGGCCGGGGTCTTGTTTGGCCTTGATTTCTGACCGCCCAGAAGCAACCAAAGTTGCCGGAAGGACGACGACATTCGACACCAAGGCGAGCAGCAATGTAATGGCAATTGCAACGCCAATGAAGTTAACAACGGGTAATGCGCTAAACTGAGTGACCAAAATATACGCACTCAGCACCAAGGTGGATGCTGTCAACGCCGGCGCCACCAAGTCGAGGACTTTGCGCAATGATTCACGTGAACTGACCGCTTGCCCGCGCCGACGGTACAAATTGACGATATGAACGGCGTTATCGACCCCGACACCTATGGCGACGGTGAGGGCAACGAACAAAGCGAAATCGGCCAATCGCCCCGTCGCCCAAACGCCGGCTTCAACCAAAAGGACAACCAACAGGTTCGCCAAGAAAACTCCAGCGAACACTCGAAAAGATCCACAGACCAAGCCAACAATTCCGGCAGCTAAAATGGCGGCGAGAAGCATCCCTAACTTCAGTTGTTGAATTACATAAGAGTTCTCGATCGCCGTCATCACCGCAGGGCCAGTAACCGATGCACCCTTGAGTTCTGGCAAAACCGTCAACTCATCATACAGCTTTATAACCTCACCGGCGGGCAAAAGCCCCTTGATCATACCGCTGATTAAAACCGTTCGCCCATCGTCAGACAGGACGGCAGGCGCCCGCCGGATTTCGTGTGCGAGTTCGTCCGGCATGTTTTCACCAGCAGGTATGCTGCGCCAAAGCTGAGCAATGGACAGGACGCGCCCTTTGCCGAGTTTTGTTTCAAGCGCTTCGTGCGCACTTACAATGAGCTGTCGCGCTGCCAAATCACTAAATTCAACGCCATCCGGTAATGGCAACAAGACATAGACCGGATCTGATCCGCCAAAATCACGAGAAATGGCGACTTCAGCCGCATGGGTCTCGGATGCCTTCGGAATGTGATCCGACAGATCGACGGATGCTTCAAACAGCGCGTGGATCATCAACAAACCGAGGACGGCGATTACGCTGACTCCGACGACAAATCGGGGAGCCGCAAAAGCGGTCAAATTTGCCAGGGGATGAATCCATTTGCCAATTGTGAGGCCGACAACCGACTGCTTCTCAATACCCCTACTCATAATCCGGCAAAGGACCGGCAGCACGACGATCACAGACAGATAAGAAATCATGACAGTCGTAGCGCCAAAGAATGCCAGCCCGTACAAAGGCTCCCCGCCGAGCGCGAGAGAAATCAACGCAAGCGATGTTGTAATAGAGGTCAGCGCCGTGGCAGGACCGACCTCGCTGATAACATCGCGTAGAGCGCCATAGGACTCTTCCCCTTCTGACAGGCGCCGCAACCAATGCGACAGCAGATGCAGTCCATCTGCAAATGTCAGAATCATTGCGAAGATCGGAATGATCGTTGTGAGCGGATTAATCGGGCTGCCTAAAGCCGTCATGGCTCCCAATGTCCATAGAACAGACACAACAGCGGGCGCATTGGCCAACAAAACGATCTGCCAGCGTCGGAAGACGATAAAGGCAATCGTGGCGCCGATAACAACGCCCATCAGCGTCACAAAGATGAGATCATCCACCAGAGCCGTGAACAATTCGAAGCGCACAGTTGCCAGACCGGTCTTGAGCACATTCAAGCCTGATTGATCAATCAGCTCGTCGAGATCCTGGAAAAACTGCGCATGGTTTTGCGACGATCCATCTTTGTCCTCCGCCAACACAATAACCATCAGGGCGGAATCGCCTTTGATCGAAAGAAACGCTGCAACTTCGGGCACCAGATCCACGGCCCGCTGCGCGGCGTCGCGCGCGGTCTGATCTGTCGCAAATATTTCAGGAAACACCGGCTCAATGATCTGGCGATCTGAATCGTACTGCTGGACTGACAGTGGCGAGATGACTTGCTCGACATTATCAAGCAGTGAGGTCTCAATATGAAAATTGACGAGGTCTTCAAGCCCACGTTTCGAGATCAGGGGGCGATCGCCGCCGCGAATGTGCAACGTTACCGACGAAGCGGCCGACGGAAACGAATCACGGAAATGCTGATACTCCGTATACGCTCTCCGGTCCGACTTCACCATATTGTCGGTGTTACCATCAAACGTAAGATAGGGAAGCAGACCGACTGCAGTAATGGTGATCAGAAAAACAAGAAAGGCAAAAAGGCGATGCCACCGCAACGCAACAAGCCCCAGCTTTTCCAAGCCGAAGCCGAACCAGAACAATGATCTGGGTGACATTTTTGACAAGGTTCAGATGCGTTTCGAAATCAGATCAATAAGCGCACAATAATCGGCGCGCGCTTGATCGCATCATCGTTCTTTGCCCAAAACAGTTATCGATGAATACGGTTTCGTTTTGATCATATTTGGGTCGACTGGTTTTCACATTCATATGTCGGCCCACCTCCCGCAAGTCGTGCAACTTAACTGGCCGAGGCGGAAAACGCATTCAATGCCGCCAAGGTCTTTTGGTTTCAGAATTTCCCCATTCTTGATCGAGTATGCCTGCAAGTTCGTAAAACCACAAACGAAGCTTTGGCTTGACAGTCTGCGTACTCGACTGGTCCCGTTTCAACTGGGATTGGCTAATCCCGTCTATTGTTGCCCGCCATAAGAACTGCTGGAAGAACAACAATATTGGAAAGCAGGGCCGCAGCCAGCGCCGCGGCCACAGTCAGTCCGATGAAGCTGACGACGGGCAACGCGCTGAGTTGGGTAACCATGATGTTGACGCAAAGTACAATGGTGGCACCAACCAGCGCGGAAGACGCGCGGTCGATCGACGATCTGATCGCGGCAATTCTTGGGTATTGCTTCGGTTGACGGGTATACAAATTGATAAGATGAACGGCATCGTCAATGCCGACACCAATCGCAATCGTTAAGGCAACATATAGGGCAAAATCAGCAGGTCTACCCACAGCAAATGCAAACGCTTCGACAAGCAAAACGACCAAAACGTTGGCCAAAAGAACAGCGGCGAATATGCGTCCTGAGCTGCAAACAGCGCCAACCAGCCCAGCCGCGACGATGGCTGCAAACACAAGCCCAAATTTCAATTGCCCAATAACATAGGATGCCTCAAAGGCGTTCATCACGCTTGGCCCCGTGATGGTCGCGTCAGCTAGCGCCGGATGCCCAGAAAGCCTTGTATGCAAATCGACGGTTTCCTCTGCCGGACGCAGCCCCTTCACTGTCGCAACGAGCAAGACTTGATCTCGTCCTTCGGACACAAATCCCGACGAGCGTACAATCTCATGAAAAATGTCTTCCGGAAGTTGGTCGCCAGTTCGTAATTCCCGCAGCGCCCCCACAAGAGAGATGACGCGGCCCTCCCCCACCAGCTCTTCGATAGCGGTATGGGCATTGAGAATCGCCTGACGTGAATCCGGATGATCAAAACGTTCGGTGGCACGTAAGGGAAGGCTCACATAAAGGCGCTCTGAACCGCCAAAATCTCGCGCGATTACGCCATCGGCTTGGTATGCTTCCGACGACTCAGACAAATAGTCCGACAAATCGATAGTTGGTGTGTAGAAACCGCGCCCCAGCATCAACAGCGCCACACAGGCACCGGCAGCCAGAACCACAAGTATCGGCCGCTCAATCGCAGTCCTTTCGGCAACCGGGACAATCCACCGACCAATCGCAAGCCCTCGCGCAGTTGAACGTTCGAGCCCGCCGGCCAAGAGTTTCCCCAGTATGGGCAAAACGACCATGACTGATAGAAATGACAGACCGACGGCTATTACCCCAAAGAAAGCGAAGTCCTCCAGTGGCTCACCGGCCAAAACAAGCGAGGCAAATGCAACCGCTGTCGTAACGGACGTCAAGGCTGTTGCCGGTCCAACCTCCGATAGCGCCCGTGCCAACGCACTATCGGCCTTTTCGCCGCTTGCTATGCGCTGGCGTAAATCTGAAACCAAGTGCAGACCGTCCGCAAATGTCAGTATACTTGCAAAAACGGGCAAGATGGTTGTGAGGGGATCCAACGGCTGCCCCATAACGGCCATGACACCCAAGGTCCAAATGACGGACACGACAGCCGGCACATTCGACAGAACGACAGCCGTCCAACTGCCAAAAAGCACAAACGCGATGGCAACTCCCAGCAAGGCGCCCATCACCGTCACCCGAAATTGGTCAGATTTCAGTGCGCTTACTACATCGTGCCTGGCCGCGCCCAGCCCCCCTCGACGAACGTCGAGACCTGAATCGGCGATCACGATATCCAGTTCTTCCATGAACTGCTCAAGTTCACGGTCCGCGATCGAAGAGCCGCCTGACAACACAATGACAAAGAGCGCGGCATCCGCCTCGATAGAAATCAGCGTTGTCAACTCAGGCAGGCGACGCGAGGCATCTTCAATTGATTGTCTTACCGCAGCATCATCGCGATGGTTCAAGGGCAGGACGGGCACGTATGTCCCCGCATTTGAGTCGAACCATTTAAGTGACAGTGCAGATGTGACTTGCTCAACCTGATCCAAAAACGAGACATCAATCTGAAGTTGATTGAGTTTGTCGATGCCGGATTTCGATATCAGCGGTTCGCCTCCACCCTTAATATGCAAGACCACGGATGAAGCGACCGTCGGAAATTGGGAAAGGAACGCTTGATACTCAACATAGCCGCGACGGTCAGATTGCAGAAGATTGTCCGTATTACCTTCAAACGTAATGGACGGAATCGCCACTACCGATGCGAACGTGAAAGCGGCGACGATAAAGGCAACCATCCGATGATGATTCAGAGCCCAAAAGCCAAGCAGCTCAAGGCGAAGACCAAACCAAGTCATGGAAAACGGGAAGGACGTAAACAAAGACTGTATTAACGCAATTGGCAATCAGCTAACGGCACCGTGAAGACAATTTGACAGGATTTGACCTCCCACGCCAGTCGGCCTCGTTAGAATAGCCGACATGATTAGCATCATTATTCCGACGCTAGATGAAGAGAAAAACATCGTCTCTCTGCTGGCAGACATTAACGCCCAGGAGCATCCATATGAGACCATTGTCAGCGATGGGGGAAGTCAAGACAGCACCATAGCGATCGCTGAAAAGTTCGGCGCCCGGATCGTGTCAGGTACAGCCGGCCGCGGCGGTCAGCTTCGCCGGGCCGCCACCATCGCTCGTGGCGACGTTCTTTTCTTTCTTCATGCGGATAGCAAGCTGGACCCAGACAGTTTGGCAGCCATCCGCGGCGCACTATGCGCTCAACCCGACCTGGTCGGTGGCAACTTCGACCTAATCTTTGACGGCGAAGATGGATTCAGCCAATGGCTCACCAACTTTTATCGCTGGTTTCGTTCCAAGGGGCTCTATTACGGCGATTCAGGCATTTTTGTTCGCCGCACAACCTACGACCAAATTGGCGGCATACCGGAGTGGCCGCTTATGGAGGACTATCGGTTCACCCGCCTCATGGAAGATGTGGGCCCAACAATCTGCTTGCGGTCTCCTCCATTGCGAACGTCAAGCCGGCGATTCCACGGTCGCCATCCCGTTTCCATCTTTTGCGGATGGTGTTGGATTCATATGCTCTACTATCTCAACGTGTCACCGGCCTACATGGCTCGCCGATACTACAAGCGTAGGCAAAGCTGGTGGCGAGCGTAATGCCCACTGCTTGAATGCTTTGAGTAAGATGAATTTAGGTTGAATCATCTCTCGTCGTCATCGCGAGCGGGCGTTAGCCCGCGCGGCGATCCAGAGCAGCATCGTTTGAGCAAGTAGCTCTAGATTGCCGCGTCGCTTCGCTCCTCGCAATGACAAAGTTTTGCTTCGACACCGACGAAGAAGACGGCGGCCAATCCAATTCAATCTCATCATGACCTAGTGACGCCTCTTAACAACTGTCACGACCATTGCTGCCTGACCGTGCATGCGTGAGTATCCGATCAAACCGATCTTGGTGGTCGAGAAACATGGCGAACAAGTTAGGATCGAACATGTTAGGTGAAATGCGGTCGTCCCCATCAGCCATGATGGAAATGGCCTTAGCGTGACTCCACCCTTCTTTATACGCGCGCGGCGACCGTAACGCTTCGTACACGTCACAAATACACACAAGGCGCGCTTCCAGCGAAATCTCACTTCCCTTCAGACCGTTTGGATATCCACTCCCGTCCATGTATTCGTGATGCTCAAGCGCAATACGCGCGGCTAGTTTGAGATGAGGACTGCGAGCAGTTTCCAAGATCGAAGCACCAGACGCTGCATGCGCTTCGATGAGCTTGCGTTCTTCAATCGTCAATGGCGTATTCTTGTAGAGTATTTGGGGTGGGACTGCTATTTTCCCGATATCATGCACACGGGCGGCCTGTCCGATGACGCGCGCCTCGTCCACCTTGAGGCCAATGAGGCACGCCAATTCTTGTGCCAAATCACCGACGACCCACTCATGAGTGGCCGTCTGAATATCCGCCAATTTGTGGGCGCCATTCACGCAAGCTACGGCATCGAACAAGATTTGTGCGGTTAACATGGCGGGAAGCTCCCGTCCTTCTTGGCTTGCCTTTTCGCGCCAAGTCACGACACACAAACCATCGAATAAATGAGCTAGACCTAAGACGATTAGCGTCGGACACACTCAACTGGACCGAGTGTATTGCTGAGAACTTAATCTAACTTTAAAGTGTTTTATTTCTATCCCACAATCAATAATAACAAAGGCTATATCTCACTGTCGGGACAATTCGCAGATGAGATTTCGTGGCCTTAGCAAATTACACGCGGCAGTTAAGGTTAATCGCTAAGTCAGTCATATTACTGCTTGCGTTGAAAATTTGCTGGCAGGGTTTTGGATGATCTACTGATTACTTGCGTCGTTGAGCGCCCAATCGTAACCGCGATTGTTGATGCGCTGCGCGCGTTTGAGTTGAGGTTTAAGATCTTCGTTCGCGAAGGATTTGAGATGTGCAAGAACATCCTGCTCCGTTTGCCCGAAATCCTCAAAATACCAATAGTAGATACTGGAAACTTCGGCGGTCACCCCTCTTACGGTAACGCCCCGCGGATGGTTGATGAAATCGCGCGCTGCAAAATCCAACAAGAGATCGGCCATATTTGGTGTAAAGGGTTCTGCGCGCAGATTAGGACAGCCGAGAGCCGCACAATTGACGGCGTAGTGGACAAGCGGATTTTTCCAGATGGGGCGCAGAATACGATGCTCAACATCGTTGAGCGAGATCTCTTGATTTTCAACACGCAGTGTTTTTTCGTTCCAGGGCCCTGTGCCAACGAATAAAACAGCGCCGCCGATGTCGCGGATACTGGCAACGGGATAATTGTTCAAAATGGTTTGAACCGTGTGCGCGTTGTAGAGATTGATCCAATACGAGAACTGGGCATCCCGGTTGAGACCTGTAACTTCAGTGGCCGCCAGCTGAGCGACATAAGTGTCGAGTTTCTTCTTATCCGCCTCGGTGACACGTCCATACGCAACTCTGTTAATCCCATCACTGCCCTTGACGAGATATTTCTTAAGAAACGCACCCCAAGCCTCATGATCAACAACGTCAGTTGATTTGGGATTGTGGGCTTGCCAATGTCTCCAAAGGATGGGTTCCGGAATAAAGGCGCGTTCAACCGACGCGCAACCGCCCAAAAAGGCAAACACACCCAGCACAAAAATCTTCTTCAACATGTCAAACACACCCACAAAAAACGGCCCCATGCATCTAGCATGGGGCCGCCCTCACGTCGCGTCACACTTCGCTCAACAAATGTGAGCGGTTGCATTCTATTCAGCAGCTAATTGCCAATCTGCTCTTTGTAGACCTCGTTGGCCTCGTTGATGATGTAGGCTCTGATCTTATCCACATCTTCGGGTTTCAACAGATCATCGAAGCGCGGCATACCGATATCTGAGAGCTCGCCATCAAGAACGATCTCATGAAGCCGATCATATGTTGCGTTGGTCGAGTAACGCAGATCGGGAATAGTGCCGCCACCGATCACCAAAAATCCGTGACACACTGCGCAGTTCCGATGATAGACCGCCTGCCCTTCGGCCAAGATGGCTTCGTCGGTTTCAGGTGCCGGCGGCTGATCGATACGTGTTACCGGGTCGATCTCCTCTCCCGGCACCTCTGCCGCGCCACCCAACTTAAAGCTCAGAATACGGCCGATATTTCCATATTTGTGAACAGCGGCATCATCTTCCTTGGCGACCGCCAGTGGGAACGCACCACCAAATCCAACAGCGATAACAACATATTGTTCTCCATCGACCGTATAGGTCACTGGTGGCGCAATCGCCCCGCCTTTGATGTTGATTTCTTTCAGGATGTCACCGCTATCCGCACGGTAAGCCACGAGGCGACCATCTCCCGTTCCCTGGAAAATCAAGTTGCCGGCCGTTGTCAGCAAGCCCCCGTTCCATGTCGTGGGATGCTGGATTGACCAAACTTCCTTTTGCTTCACAGGATCCCAAGCCTTCAGGAAGCCCTCTATGGGCGGCAAATCTTCCTCTGGAATCTTCAACGTCTCCTCAACCACTTCACCAAAATCGAGGCCGGTGTTCCACGTGCTAACCAGGCTCTCGCCATTTGGCTTTGGCGGCGTATAGATTTGCGGAAACTGCAACGCCGGAATGTAGACCAAGCCGGTGGTCGGATTGAAAGCCATTGGGTGCCAGTTATGTCCGCCGGAGGGCGGTGGATAAACGACGGCCATCTCATTTTCGAAAAGCAAGGATTCGTCTTCGATGGGCCGGCCTGTTTCCGGATCAATGCCGGTCGCCCAAGTGACTTGGACATACTTCTCGGCCGAGATGAACTCACCCGTTTCGCGATCAAGCACATAGAAGAAACCGTTCTTCGGTGCCTGCATGATGACTTTGCGCTCGCGCCCATCAATCGTCATGTCCGCCAAAATCATATGCTGCGTGGCGGTGTAATCCCACGTGTCTCCCGGCGTTGTTTGATAATGCCAAACATATTCGCCGGTCTCAGGCTTAAGCGCGACGATGGACGACAAATAAAGATTGTCGCCGCCGCCCGGGCTTCTCACCCACCGTGACCAGGGTGAGCCATTTCCAACCCCGATATAGAGCAGATCCAATTCCGGATCATAAGCCATAGAATCCCAAACAGTGCCGCCACCACCGACTTCCCACCATTTCAGGTCTGTGCCGCCCGTAGACCATGTCGGCATCGCTTTTTCGAGTGCTTTGCTTTCAGCCGGCAAATCCGGATTACCCGGCACCGTATAGAAACGCCATTTCTTTTCGCCGGTTTCGGTATCGTAGGCCGTAATGTAACCGCGCACGCCTAGTTCAGCGCCGCCATTACCAATGATCACCATGTCATTAACGATGCGCGGCGCGCCAGTTATCGTATAGGGCTTGGACCGATCAATCGTGTTGATATCCCAAATGACACTTCCTGTTGCGGCGTCGAGCGAAACAAGGCGGCCATCAATTGTTCCGACGTAAACGCGCCCCTTCCAGACAGCGACGCCGCGATTGACCACGTCGCAACACGCATTGCGGGCCCATTGCCCAGGCACTTCCGGGTCGTAAGCCCAAATCTCTTCGCCGGTCTTGGCATCAATGGCGTACACTTTACTCCACGAGCCTGTCGCGAACATCACGCCATCCACGACAATCGGGCTTGCTTCCAACCCACGAATGGTATCGGTGTCATATTCCCAGGCGTAACCCAATTCACCGACATTCAGCTCATTAATATTGTTGAGTGGTGAGTAACGTTGTTCAGAATAGGTTCGTCCGTGGGCCAACCAATTGCCTGGCTCTTCATCAGCCTTGGAAATCCGTTCACCGTCAATCTGAGTTGCTTGGCGAATATGCTCAACGATATTGTCTTGAATTGAGGATTGAACCTCCGGCACGGCTTGTTCGGTACTCTCTGCCGTCGCCGACGTCTCTGTTCCTTCCCCTTCCGCTGAAGAGTCCGCAACAGCCGCCTCGGTTCCTTCGGGTGTTTCGGAATCCGTCTCATCCGGCTCGCCTGACTCGGCTGTCTCAGCCGGAGCCATCGCCGGGGCCATTTCTGCTGACTGCACCTCTGCTGATTGGGGCTCGACCGTACGGTGGGGCAAACGGCGATCTTCGCCACCTGTGATAGATGCAAAAAGCGGTATGACGAAAACCAGAGCAACAAGGGCTCCCACGCCCCACCCAAGGGTTTTGGTGTCCATTATTCTGGACCTCCCCTATTTCTTATGGATCCGATTGGTTGGACGACAAGCTACTCAGTCAAACTGACCGACGCAACCGGCAACATCGGTTCGTCAAATTTTGCTTACGGACGCAGATTGATCGGGCAAAAGACCAGATGCCCAAGACCTTAACCGTGTCGGCAATTCGCTGACTTTTTTGTTTTCGGGGCATGTCGGCGTTGTAGCGCTGGCAACGTAACGGCCATACCACACCGCGCCTGGCTGCGCCGTTAATCCGTGAAGAAATACGCTCAAACCAACAGTGACAACCGCAATAAGGAGTATTTCTTCGCGGGCGCCAATCGCGCTTTCTTCGATCACGACCAGCGCAAAGAGGATAGATGCCAGTCCTCTTGGGCCAAACCATCCCAAGAAAACGCTGGTCCCCGTATTTAAACCCAGGCCCCAAGTGGCTACAGCAACCGGGAGCATTCGAATAAGCGTTAGAGACAACAGCGCATAGATCAGAATGGCCGGCGTGACTTCGGCGACCGCCATCGGCAGCATCACAGCGCCAAAGATGGCAAATACGGCAAGGGTCAAGAGTTGGCCTTCGGCCTCCGCGAACTCAAACAAGAATTTCACATTGGCTTTTTCAGTGTTTCCGAAAGTGATCCCGGCAATGAAGGCGCCGATGAAACCATTTCCCCCCACGATCTCGGCGAGTGCAAATGCTGAAAGCGCAAGGCCCAACGAGATGATTCCCTGAAACGACTCAGCCATCCATCTCGCGGCAACAGCCCGGTCGATCGCTTTGGCTCCGAAATACCCAACGATAAGACCGACCAAAGGTCCCAATGTGACTTGCGCGATTGCAAATGTCAGAAGGTTTTCTTCGCTGGCTTGCCCCGCCATCGCCAAGGCCACGCACAAAAACAAGACGAGAACAGGAAGCGCAATACCGTCATTGAGGCCACTTTCAATGTTCAGGGCCTGGCGGATACGGACCGGAACCTGCTTGCTCGAGATAACCGCCTGTCCAAGAGCGGCATCGGTCGGCGCCAGAATGGTGGCTATTAATGCAGCCTCCCAAATCGAAAAGGGGAACAATCCCATCGCCAAGACAATTCCGAATCCGATCGTTAACGGCATCCCCAACAGCAACAGGCGAGGAGGAATATCGTGATCTCTTTTCACCAAAGCCAAATCGATACGCGCCGCGTCGGAAAACAACACCATCACCAAAGTGATTTCTGCGATTGTGTGGATCGCCCCATGTTCAATATCGAGGTGAACAATCCCAAATCCGCCTGGACCGATCGCGTATCCTAAGGCGACAAAGACCATCGGCGGCGTCAGAACCCACTTCTGAACACGGCCCGAAACCAGTCCGAACCCCACAAGCGCCAGCGCGACAATCGCAAAGCCTGCCGTTTCCACTCGCTTCCTCTTCGGTTTTCAGCGGCGACCGATTTCGGCCCCCTGAAACGATCAACGGAGAGGCTATACCAGATCGCCCCCGTTCCGCAGTTCAAACGCCCTCACAGCCGATCACTTATTGACTATTTGTTCTTTTTTTGTTCCAATCCTGCTCAAAGACGAAAAAACGCCCGGCGGGAGCAAAAGAAAACTGTCGCCATGCCGGAAACGCCATGGAAGCAAAGTGGGCGGCGCGTTTTACGATCGCTCGCAGCGCGCGCCGAAGAAGCGATGAATGCGAAGTTGAAGCGCATTGAAAGAACCGGGGCGAAATTATTGAGACTTGCAAGGGATGCATTTGGGACGGCTATTCGGGACACGTCGCCAATCCGGATGGCCGCTCGTGGGAAATGGCGTGGAATCCCCATTGGCTATGGAAGAGAAAGGCGCATTTAGCCTATCGAAGCAACTCTCTTAATGTTTGTTTACTATTCATTAAGCGCGACTCTCGAATTCTCTCCAAGCTGAAACTCGCTGATTCCCGGAATTGAGTTTAGTTCTGGATTGCGTTGGGGTTTGAATGGTCGCGCTACAGCGCCTTGTCGAAAAGAAACATCAAGAAACTGCAGAGTCTGAGTCCGCCTTAGTACACACACCCATTCAGATCATTCTGATTGAGTTGATGTCGAAGCCGGATTTGGGGCTTCGCGGTTTACTCAGTTCATGCGGCCTAACGATCGGCAAGGCTGAGCATGCAAAGTCCACCACCGGACACACCAGTTGCCCCCGCATTTTCGTCATTCGCACGCGGTCTGTTCAAAAGGCTGTGGATCATCTGACACGATCGGACGGACCTGATCCATCGTCGGATATCGTGATTGTCATTCTCGATAATCTCGACGAAAAGAAGATGGAGCGTTTGATTGCAACTGGCGCAGAAGACGCTATCGACTTCGAGGAACTGTCCGGATCCACCCTTCGCCGTGCAATTTGTGCTGCCAAATCCCGTAGAACCCGCCCTACAACAAACCAAGACACGGCCGCGTCAAATCCCATCACGCTTGTGCAAGAGACTGCCGACGCGATGGTCATTCTTGATCAAGATGGCCGCGTCCAGTTTGCCAATGACGCCGCGGAGCGTTTGTTAAACCAAAGCGCGGCGGACCTTCATGACAGGCCCTTCCCCTTCCTTGTAAAGGCAGGCGGTCCGACAGATGTCGATATTGTGCTGCCCGACGGTAGCGTCAAAATGGCGGAGTACCGGAGTGTGGAAACCGAGTGGGGAGATTTGCCGGCCCGTGTGGTGACGCTTGCTGATGTCACAATGCGCAAGAAACTCGAAAAGCTTGTTCAACAAATGTCGGATGCGGCGAATACGGATCAGACTTTGCTGTTTTCCACGCTCAGTCACAGGCTGCGCACGCCCTTAAACGACATTGTCGGGTTCTCCGATCTTCTCCGCGGGGAAATGGTGCAATCTTTGGCACTGTCAAAGATTTCTGAATATGGGCAAGACATTTACGCCAGCGGCCTCGCCATTCGCGACATCATCGACGACTTTCTGGGTGATGTCGGCAACGATCAGTATGACAGTCTCGGCGACGACATTTGCGATATCGCCGAACTGGTGACGCTTTCCGTCCAAAAGATGGACCGCAATCAAGATGCGTCCCGCAGGCGCATTGTGGTTGACTGTGCACCAGATCTGCCAAGCCTAAAGGTCGACGCGGGGCGTTTGCGGGAAGATCTCTTCAGAACGTTGCGCGATGCCATCGCCAATGCGTTCGACAACGATACGATCAGCATCTCCGTTACAATGACCGAACAGGGTGTTGCGATCTCAATGCGCGGGGGGTGGCGCGACCTGAGCGACCAAGACTTGGCGGGCGCCCTTGAACCCTCTTTTGACATTGCTGAAAACGTCTATGTCGCGGACACGCATGACCAACGGCTTCAGCGGACGGGCGCCGTGTTCCGGCGCCTCAAAAAAACCGCCGAGATCCACGGCGGCGCCTTCGGTATCTTAGCGAACCATGACGATGGGCTTACCATCCGTCTGGTGTTCCCGCTGGATCGATCCGGCCCTTCCTAAGTCTCCACCAAAACGTCATGCGCAAGCCTGTCATGTGCCCGTGGACAAAGCGGGGCGCAAAGGCAATAGTCTGACTCAATCTAGAACAGACGAATCCAAAGTCACTTGAATGTCATCAACCGGTTCCGGCAGCCACCGCCTCCACGTTGGTTTTTTTGTCACCTGTTTGGTCGATCTCTTTCGGCCCACGGTCGGTTTCGCCTCAATAAAACTCCTGGAGGACGCGGGCGTGCAGATCTCTGTCCCCCGCGCGCAAACATGCTGTGGTCAGCCAGCGTACAATTCTGGTGATCGCGCGAACGCCATCCGGATTGCTAAGCAAACGGTAAAAGCCTTCGAACAGTTCGATTATATCGTCGCGCCGTCAGGTTCTTGCGCGGCGATGATCTCCGTTCATTACCCAACTCTTTTGGGCAATGACCCGGATTGGGCATCCCGCGCCCGGCGTGTGGCGGCAAAGACTTTTGAGCTAACGGCTTTTTTGGTCGATGTCCTTGGCCAGAAGGAGATAGACAGCGATTTCGGTGGCGAGGTGACTTATCATGACAGCTGCTCGGGCCTGCGCGAGCTCAACATCAAAAACCAGCCCCGCAAACTGCTCAACAGCATTCCGGGCGTTTCGCTGAAAGACCTGCCGGACAGCGACACGTGTTGCGGCTTTGGTGGGACCTTCTGCGTGAAATACCCCGATATTTCTAATGCAATCGTGGACAAGAAGACCAATAACATTGTTGAAACGGGCGCCACGACGCTGCTGGCTGGTGATCTCGGCTGCCTCATGAACATGGCCGGCAAACTCAATCGCATGAATGCACCTATTCAAGTTCGGCACGTTGCCGAAGTGCTTGCCGACATGGCAGAAGGCCCGGCAATCGCCGAAAGCCAAAGCGAAGACGATACTTCCGGTGGCACCCGATGAAACCGACGAGCCACGCCTTCAAAGAGAAATCGAAAGCCGATCTATCGGACGCTGCACTTCACGAGAATTTGGGAAAACTTGGTTTTGGCTTCCCGCTGCTTCGTATGCTGGCTACATCAAAGCTGCCGGAGTTCGAAGAACTTCGCGATCATGGACGCGACATCAAAAATCACGTGCTGCAGCATCTCGACTATTATCTTGAGACGTTTGAAACGAACGTTTCGAAGGCCGGGGGCAAGGTCCATTGGTGCATCGATGCCGATGCCGCTCGCGAGGCCGTCGTCGACATTTGTAAATCCATCGATGCAAAACTTGTCACCAAAGGCAAGTCTATGGTGACCGAAGAGATTGGCCTCAACGATCATTTGATCGCAAATGGCATACAGCCTTTCGAAACGGATTTGGGTGAGTACATCATTCAACTTCGCGATGAACCACCCAGCCACATTGTCGGGCCGGCGATCCATCTCAACAAGGATCAAGTGGCTGAAACCTTTAGGGCGCATCACAAGGAACTGGACGGCGATCGACCTCTCACAGAAGTCCCGGAGATGGTTCATGAGGCACGTCAGGTCTTAAGACAAAAATATCTTGATGCCGATGTAGGAATTACCGGCGCGAACTTGCTGATCGCGGAAACCGGTTCAACGGTGATCGTGACTAATGAAGGCAATGGCGACCTCAGCCAATGCTTGCCCAAAGTGCATATTGTTGTTACCAGCATTGAGAAGGTCGTCCCGACCATCGAAGATGCGGCCACCATCCTGCGTTTGCTCGCCCGGTCCGCCACAGGCCAGGAAATGAGCACCTACACAACATTCTCGACAGGGCCGAAACGTGCCGAGGATGTTGACGGACCTGAGCAGTTCCATGTCATCTTGCTCGACAATGGACGGTCAGATCTTCTGGACACGGAGTTTCGCGAGGTCCTGCGTTGCATACGTTGCGGTGCCTGCATGAACCATTGCCCCGTCTACACCAATGTCGGCGGCCACGCCTATGGATGGGTTTATGGCGGGCCGATCGGCGCCGTATTGACACCCGCGCAGCTTGGTCTTGAAGAGGCAAAAGATCTGCCGAACGCATCGACATTTTGCGGGCGATGCGAAGAGGTTTGCCCCATGCGCATCCCGCTTCCTAAAATGATGCGCTATTGGCGCGAGCGCGAACACCAAAACGCTCAATCACCAGTACTGAACCGCTGGGCGCTGGCCTTCTGGTCTTGGTTTGCTTCGCATCCGGGCACTTATCACCTGGCCACTGGAACAGCCATGCGTGTGCTCAACTTCTTTGGACGGAAAAAGGGCTATTTCAAATCGCTGCCGTTTGCAGGCGGCTGGACTCAGTTCCGTGACTTTCCCGCGCCTGAGAACACAACCTTCCAAGCGCAATGGCTGCGCGACAAAGAAGGACGGTCATCGTGACGTCGGCACGCGACCAAATCCTCTCACGCATTCGCAACGCACATCGGCGTGGACCGTTGGTCGGCGCCAACGTAAAAATGTTGGAAGAACGCGTCCGGACGCACCCACGTAATCTGATCCCCGAACGCACCGCCCTTTCACAAAGCGCACAAATTGATTTGTTCGTACAGCAAGCGGAAGAAGCCGCCGCTACTGTTGTACGTGTTGAGGGTTGGCCCAAAGTCATTGATGCCGTGGCTGCGTTCTTGCGTGAACACAATTTGCCCTCGTCCATACGTCGATCAATCGATCCAGAACTTGACGCCCTTAACTGGGAAAGCAATGAACTCCTATCTGTAGCAACCGGGCCTGCTCAAAACGAGGATACCGCCAGCGTAACAAGCGCCTTCGCGGGCGTCGCCGAAACCGGCACATTGATGCTGCATTCAGGACAGCAAAACCCGACAACGCTGAATTTTCTTCCTGAGAACCACATCGTCGTCATACCCAGCGCACGGGTCACCGGAAGTTACGAAGACGCTTTTGACCGGCTCCGCGATGCTTACAAAGCGGAAACGTCGATTCCGAGAACCGTGAATTTCATCACGGGTCCGTCGCGCACCGCGGACATTGCCCTTACCATGGAAATGGGCGCCCACGGACCGCGACGACTGCATATCATTCTGGTTGATACGGACGAATAGATCATCTTTGGATTAGAGAATTCGTTAACCCTAACGTTTCTTCAAATCGTCAAGTCATCACCTTCTGCGGGTCGTAATTGCACCTCATTCTTGCGCGACCCTAATTCCGTTGTGAACTTCTCACGCTTTGTGAACTCTTGCCGGGTAGAACGGTTTCATGTGTAGGTTTTTGCTTGTGGGCGCCGGCAAGATCGGCGAGATGGTTGCCGAAATGTTAAGTCACTCCGGTGACTACGACATCACGGTCGTTGATAGATGTGCCGACGGTCTCAAGAAAATCAGTGCACTTCCTAACGCCACCGCAAAGCAAATCGATGTCACGGATTCTCAGGCCCTGACACGGGAGATCGCCGGAAAGAATGCAGTCCTCTGCGCCCTGCCCTTTGATTTAACGCCGGTCGTTGCTGAAATTGCGGCGGACCTTGGCGTCAACTATTTCGACCTTACCGAGGATGTTGCCAATACGCGCCGCGTCATCGAAAAAGCCGACACGGCCAGCGGTGCGCTGATGCCTCAATGCGGTTTGGCCCCCGGCTTCATCTCCATCGTCGCGCATGATCTTGCCAATCAGTTCGATGAAATCCACGACGTGCGGATGCGCGTTGGGGCGCTGCCGCAATTCCCCTCAAACGCGCTCAAATACAATCTGACATGGAGCACGGAAGGTCTGATCAACGAGTATTGTAACCCCTGCGAAGCCATCCGTGACGGGCAATCACGGGAAATCATGCCGCTTGAAGGCAAGGAGATGTTTGTCCTCGATGGCATCGACTATGAAGCCTTCAACACGTCCGGCGGTCTCGGAACCCTATGCGAAACGATGGGCTCGCGGGTCCGAAACCTAGATTACAAGAGCGTTCGCTATCCCGGACATTGCGAAATCATCAAACTGCTCGTGAAGGACCTGGGGCTTTATCGCCGGCGCGATCTCCTACGCCAGATCTTTGACGAGGCCCTGCCGCATACGCTCCAGGATGTGGTCGTCATCTTCGTCACTGTAAGCGGCCTCAAGGGCACCCGATTGGTCCAAGAAAGCTTCGCAAAAAAAATCTATGCGCAAGAGATCAATGGCCAGGCTCGGGGCGCCATTCAAATCACAACCGCCGCCGGTGCCTGCGCGGTCATAGATCTGATGCAGGATGGAAAACTCCCCAGCAGCGGATATGTGAAGCAAGAACAAGTTCCGCTCGATCAGTTCCTTGCCAACCGCTTCGGCCAGTACTACGCCTGATAGGGAAATCATCGGCTCTACTCACAACTAACGTTGAGTCTGCCCGATGATATGATGACCTGGGGAGAAGTAGCCGTGCCGGTTTCAGCAGAACAAATTAGACAAGCCGCGGCAGACCTGCGCTCGCAAGTCGTGCGAACTCCCTTTCTGCGCTCTGAAACACTCTCCAAGCTCTCGGGTGCGAACGTTTTTCTCAAATTCGAGAATCTTCAATTCACCGCCTCCTTTAAGGAACGCGGCGCGTTCACCAAACTCAACAGCCTAAGCAGCGAAGAACGCAAGGCGGGCATCATAGCCATGTCGGCCGGGAATCATGCGCAAGGGGTCGCTTATCACGCCCAAAAGCTCGGCATTGATTCAACGATCGTCATGCCGGAGCCGACGCCCTATATCAAAGTGAAGCATACTGAGGCGTTCGGTTCGAAAGTGGTTCTGAAGGGCGAAACACTCGCAGACGCCAAGCAATTTGCCGAACGCATTGCCCAAGACGAAGGCCGCATCCTAATTCACCCTTATGACGATCCCGCCATCATCGCCGGCCAGGGTTCGATCGCGCTCGAAATGTTGGAAGAGGTAAACGAGCTCGATACCCTGATTGTACCGATTGGCGGCGGAGGACTGATTTCAGGCATCTCAATCGCCGCAAAGGATCTGAATCCCACCATTGACGTCTTTGGCGCTCAAGCCGCCCTCTTCCCGACCTACTACAATCTAATGAAGGGCCAGTCCTCTGAGCCTGGCGGACAGACAATCGCCGAGGGCATTGCCGTCAAAACACCTGGCCACCTTACGTCAAAGATCATCAGGCAGAATGTTCGTGACATCTTACTTGCTGATGAATCATCCATTGAACATGCTCTCGCGCTATTGCTGATGATCGAAAAAACGGTTGTTGAGGGCGCCGGCGCTGTGGGCCTTGCCGTCCTGCTTGATCATGCAGAACTTTTTTCCGGGCGGACCATCGGCATTGTCTTATCGGGGGGCAATATCGACGCCCGGCTGTTATCCTATGTCATTCAAAGAGAGTTGAAGCGCGAAGGCCGCACACTGACCGTCGATATTGAGACGAACGATCGCCCGGGCTTTCTCGGTCAAATCGCATCCAGCGTTGGGGAAGCGGGTGGCAACATCATTGATGTTCGGCACAACAGGTTGTTGAGCGACATTCCCGCTAAAAGTGCTGAACTCAAACTGATTATCGAAACGCGCGACAAGCATCATTCGAAGACCATTGTCGAGCGCCTGAGCCGAGAGGGCTTTCGCCTTCGCTCACGTGATTGACGCTAGGAAATTTTGATGAGATGGATGTTCTGCAAATGGTCCGCCGCAAATTCATCGCGCTACTTCCATCATGACTGAGAGTAAAGAGTTTCTCATGAATCGTTTTCGGCTGTTCACAAAGGCATTTATTGCATTTCTTTTGATTGTTTCGGTCCCGGCCGCTGCCGCACCGCCGCCAAAGGATGTGCTCGTCATCGCGAGCAAGATCGACGATATCGTCAGTTTGGATCCCGCTGAGATCTTCGAATTCAGCGGTGCCGAGTATGCGGCACAGGTTTATGACCGCTTGATCGCCTACGACCTCAATGATGTCAGTAAAATCGTTCCCTCGGTTGCAGAAAGCTGGACCGTTTCGGAAGACGGCAAGACATTCACATTCAATATCCGCCGCAACGTCTTCTTTCATTCAGGCAATGTGTTGTCCGCGCATGATGTGGTCTATTCATTGCGGCGCGTGGTGCATCTCAACAAAACACCCGCCTTCATACTCACCCAGTTCGGCCTCACCCCGGACAATGTTGCTGACCGGATTGAAGCCGACGGAGACTTTGTTGTCACATTCGAGACGGACAAAGCGTACGCCCCCAGCTTTGTTCTTTATTGCCTAACAGCCAACGTCGCTTCCATTGTGGATTCGAAGGAAGTCAAAAAGCGCGAGGTAAATGGCGATTTCGGTCACTTGTGGCTGCGTAGAAGTTCTGAAGGATCTGGTCCGTTTAAGCTGAAGCAATGGCGCGCCAGTGAGAGCATTCTTTACGAAAAGAACCCGAACTACTGGAAAGGCAAAGTGAACTTCAATCGGGTCATCGTGCGTCATGTTGCGGAAACATCGACACAACGCCTGTTGGTGGAAAAGGGTGACGTCGACATCGCCCGCAATATTTCTTCTGACCAAATTCCGGCGCTGCGTGAAAACGCAGAGCTTCGTGTGGTCGAGCGACCGCGCGGTGAAATCATGTATTTGAGTATGAATGTCGCCCGAGAGCCGTTCAAAGAGGAAGCCGGCCGGCAGGCCATCAAATATCTGATCGACTACGACGCCATTGCCGGAAGCATTCTGGCCGGGCAGGTCCGTGTTCACCAGAACTTTCTGCCGAACGGATTTTTGGGCGCGATCAATGATCAGCCCTACGCGCTGGACGTCGCGAAGGCGAAATCTCTCTTGGCGGAAGCTGGCTTTCCAGAAGGCTACAAGATCACACTCGACACACGTAATCTGCCCGAACTGCTTAAAGTTGCCCAAGCCCTCCAAGCCTCGCTGGGAAAAGCCGGTATTGAAGTCGAAATCATCCCTGGCGATGGGCAACAAGTTTTGACAAAGTATCGCGCGCGCCGGCACGACCTTCACCTGGGAAGTTGGGGACCGGACTATCAAGATCCACACACGAATGCGCAGACATTTGCCGCCAACCCAGATCCGTCGGAAAGCGCGAATCTGCGCACGCTTGCATGGCGAAACAATTGGGCGACGAAGTCACTTACCGAGTTAACGACAACCGCCGTACTCGAAAGAGACTCCGGCAAACGCGCGGCCCTCTATGGTGATATACAGCGCCAACATTTGAACAGCTCCCCTTTCGCAATCATGTTTCAGCGGATTGCAACCATCGTTGAGCGCAACAATGTTCAAGGCATGATCTACGGACCCAGCTTTGACACATATTTCTACTGGCAGGGAAGCAAGAACTAACCTGGCCGCCTTAGAATGCACACAACCTGAACATCAGCACCCTGTCATTCCCGGGCGCACGGCTACGTGCGAACCGGGAATCCAGTATCCACCGAAGTTAAAGCCTTAAGAACAGGGGATACTAGATCCCCGATCTGCGCTTACGCGCAGTCGGGGATGACAATGATGAGCAAGTTTCTATACGGGGCCTTGAGAGCCTCACGCCGGTCGGTGTTTGTAACGCCGACCGAAAGTTCATTTTCATCCTGCTCAGCTAACTGACTATCGAGACGGGGTAACATACCCCGTCTCGGGGGGGGGGGGGGGCACACAGACCAACAAACACTGCTCATGCCCGTGAAGACGGGCATCTAGGGTGAAACTGAAGTTCATGAATGCACCGATTGATTGCATGATGATCTAGAGACTGCCAAGCAATACCGAAGGAATCCTGCTAAACAAACCCTCGTTATTCGCAAGAGGGGATTCGGGTGTGCCTTCAAAAAAGCAGCACACCCCAAACAAGTGACTGAAACCAATCGGCAAATAGAGTATCGGCCCGCGATCCGTGTCGCCGTCAAATTTGGCCAGCAAACAGGCATTGTTGCGCTGACTTTTTTAGGGCTACTCTTCGCCACTTTTGCGATCGCGCGTCTTGTTCCCATCGATCCTGTCCTGGCTGTTGTCGGCGAGCGCGCGAGCGAGGAAGTCTATCAGCAAGCCTATCGCGACATGGGTCTGGACAAACCGCTTCCGGTTCAGTTTGGGATCTATGTCCGCGATGTTCTGTCCGGTGACTTGGGTATGTCCGCACTCACCGCAAGCCCGGTAACAGAAGATATTGCCCGCGTTTTCCCGGCAACCTTGGAACTGGCGACCTTAGGAACCCTTATCGGCCTGCTCGGCATCCCCATGGGCGTGTTCGCAGCCGTCTATCAGGGACGCTGGCCCGATCATATCATCCGGCTCTTTGGCCTCGCGGGTTATTCCGTGCCCATATTTTGGCTTGGCATAGTGGGATTGCTGGTGTTTTACGCCAAACTCGGGTGGGTCTCCGGGTCAGGCCGGCTCGACTTCTATTATGAAGGCCTCATTCCGCCCGTTACTGGTGCGATCTTAATCGACACATTGATTGCCGGCGAGATCGACATTTTTTGGAACGCGGTCAGCCATATCATTTTGCCGGCGTCACTCCTCGGCATCTTCAGTCTTGCCTATATCAGCCGTATGACCCGCTCCTTCATGCTCAATGAGCTCAATCAGGAGTATATCGTGACCGCACGCGTTAAGGGATTGTCTGAAACGCAGGTCATTTGGCGCCATGCGTTCCGCAACATTCAGGTGCCCGTGCTCACCGTTGTTACATTGTCATATGCAGGTTTGCTTGAAGGCTCTGTTCTGACCGAAACCGTCTTCGATTGGCCGGGCCTCGGCAGTTACATAACAAAGGCTTTGTTGGCCGCCGACATGAACGCGGTTCTTGGAGGCACACTCGTTGTCGGCTTCGTTTTTGTGGGCCTCAATCTTCTGTCCGACTTCGCCTACAAATATCTGGACCCGCGAACAAGATGACAGCGGCAGCGACACAAACCACGAATCGCGGGACACGCACAAAAATCTGGCTTGCGCAGTTTCATTCGATTTGGACATCGCTTTTGCGAAATCCACTAACGCTTTTTGGTTTGACGATTCTTGCCTTGCTCCTGATCACGGCAGTGTTAGCGCCTGTGCTGAGCGTGCACGCGCCTTATGTTCAGGATTTGGAAGGTCGCCTGCTCGCTCCAAGTTCTGAACACTGGCTTGGAACCGATGAGCTTGGCCGGGATATTCTCTCGCGTATTTTCCATGGCACGCGGATCACACTCTATGTCGTGGCGATCGTCGCCATTTCCGCCGCCCCAGCCGGATTGATCATTGGTGCCACAGCGGGCTATTTCGGCGGTTGGACTGAATTAATCCTTATGCGGATCACCGACATCTTCTTGGCGTTCCCAAAACTTATCCTCGCCCTTGCCTTTGTTGCAACACTTGGCGCGGGCCTCAACAGCGCGATCTTGGCCATCGCCTTAACCTCTTGGCCACCAATTGCACGCATCGCCCGTGCCGAGTCGTTGCATCTTCGAACGGCCGATTTCATCTCAGCCGCAAGGGTCTTGGGCGCCTCACCTCTCCGCATTCTCACGCTTCATGTCATGCCGCTTTGTGTGCCCAGCGTCGTTGTACGCATCACACTCGATATGGCTGGGATCATATTAATCGCCGCCGGGCTCGGTTTCTTAGGCCTCGGCGCGCAACCGCCGACGGCTGAATGGGGCGCCATGGTTTCGCAAGGGCGTGAGTTTTTGATCGACCATTGGTGGATCGCCACTTTTCCCGGTATTGCGATCTTTCTGGTCAGTCTTGGCTTCAATTTGTTGGGCGACGGATTGCGGGATGTTTTAGACCCGCGTCAGACGATGGCGCGCACCTCATGATGCCCGTCCTTACCGTCAAAAATCTGTCTGTCAGCTTTCCCACCAAAGAGGGAGAGACATGCGTCGTCGATCGCATTTCATTTGATGTTGGCAAAGAAAAGCTCGGCATTGTCGGCGAGTCCGGGTCGGGCAAATCCATGACGGCGCGAGCCATAATGGGCTTGCTGCCGCCAAACGGAACGTTCACTGCGGATCACATGACATTCGAGGGCTTTGATCTGTTGTCATTTCCCGACTTTGCCCTGCGCCGTCTGCGCGGCAGGAAAATGAGCATGATCCTGCAAGATCCAAAATTCTCTCTCAATCCTGTGATGAGGGTTGGCGATCAAGTCAGCGAAGCCCTTCGCGTACACATGACCCTATCAAAAGGGGAAGCGCGCCGGATGACGCTTGACTTGCTGGCACAGGTCCGCATCGACAATCCGGAAAGGGTTTACGCCCTTTATCCCCACGAAGTTTCAGGCGGCATGGGTCAGCGGATCATGATCGCGATGATGTTGGCCGCCAAACCCAAACTGCTTGTTGCCGACGAACCGACTTCGGCGCTTGATGTCTCTGTCCGTACTGAGATCACTTCTTTGCTCGATGAACTCATTCACGAACAAAACATGTCGCTGATTTTCATCAGCCACGACCTCAATCTTGTCAGCCGTTTTTGCGACCGTGTGGCGGTCATGTATCAAGGCAAGATTGTCGAAACAATCGCGGCAGCGAAATTACACAATTCCAGCCATCCCTACGTCCAAGGACTATTGCACAGCCAGCCCAAACTGAATGACGACCGCCAGCATTTGCCTACGCTCGACCGTGAATCCTTGAGCGCCCAGATTTCAGGGCGGGCACATGGCTGAGGTTGCGCTCGATGTCAGCGACCTTGTCGTGACATTCGGCTCCGGCGCAGCCGCGCATGTGGCCGTCAACAAGGTTCGCTTTACTGTCGCGCAGGGAAATGCCTTCGGCATTGTCGGCGAATCCGGTTGCGGCAAGTCCACGCTTCTGCGGGCCATTGTGGGTTTGGTGTCTCCAAGCAGCGGCACTTGCAAGGTATTTGGATCAGACGCAACAGGAACGATTGCGCAACGTCAACGCAAAGACTGCCAGATGGTCTTTCAGGATCCTTACGGTTCTCTACATCCCATGCACACGGTCGATCGCGCCTTGAAGGAACCGCTAATCGTCCATCGAGTAACCGACCAGGAACAGCGCATCGTAAGCACTTTGAAAGATGTCGGGCTGAGCGAAGAGCATAGGTTCCGTTTTCCGCATCAACTGTCGGGCGGCCAAAGGCAAAGGGTTGCCATCGCGCGTGCTTTGATTTTGGAGCCCAAATTGTTACTGCTCGACGAGCCCACATCGGCACTCGATGTTTCCGTCCAGGCAGAGATACTCAATCTTCTGAATGATCTGCGAAGTGCACGCGGATTGACCTACGTCCTGGTCTCACACGATCTAAGCGTTGTCTCGTATCTTTGCGATCACGTCGCGATCATGAAGGACGGTGCGTTCGTCGAAGAACTTGACGTTGCGTCTTTCCGGGAAGGTCGGGTGCAACATCCCTATTCCCGCGAACTGTTCGTTGCGAGTTTGGGTATCAATGAAACAAGCTGAAGCAAAAACCCCTGGCGCCGGCCGGACTTCTCGGCAAATATTCCTCCAGTGAAACTAAGAAGAACGCTGAACTGGAGCCTCGTGTATGCCGTCGGAAACAAAATTCCAAACTGTCGCCACCAATGGCATCAATTTGAAGATTGCTCATGCCGGTGAAGGACCGTTGGTCCTCTTGCTGCATGGATTTCCCGAGTCCTGGTATTCGTGGCGCCATCAGATTGGCCCCATCGCTGACGCTGGTTACCAGGTCGTCGCTCCCGATATGCGGGGCTATGGCGGCAGCGACAAACCGCATGACGTCCTCGCCTATGACCATATTTCCATCACGGCCGATGTGGTTGGCGTGATGGATGCCTTAGGACATGAAACCGCGACAGTGATTGGACACGATTGGGGGGCGCCTGCGGCGTGGAACACCGCGTTGCTTCACGAAGATCGTGTTTCCGCAGTCGGTGCCCTTAGCGTGCCTTACACCGGCCGGTTTCCCATGAAGCCCATTGAACTCTTCAAGGAAACCTTCAAAGATCAGTTCTTCTATATCCTCTATTTCCAAGAGCCCGGTGTCGCAGAAGCCGAACTTGAAGCCGACACTTCAGCCTTTATCCGCAAGTTCTTTAAATACGCGTCGGCGATGACAAAACTCGAGGATATGCCCCAAGACAAAAAGAAGGGCGACAAACTGCTCGACGGTCTCAGTGATATCGATCAGTATCCGGATTGGCTCGCGCCGGAAGATGTTGATTACTATGCCAGTGAGTTCGCAAAGAACGGCTTGCGCGGTCCGCTCAGTTGGTACCGCAGCATGAACAAAACGTGGGAACTGACGCCTCAACTAGAGGGCGCTAAAGTGAAACAACCTGCTCTGTTCATCGCCGGCAAACAGGAACCTGTGCTGGCGCTTGGCGGGGAAGAAAGCATCAAGACGATGAAAGAACTGGTGCCGAACTTGACGGAAGTCGTCTGGATTGACGATTGCGGCCACTGGACACAACAAGAAAAACCAAAAGAAGTGACGGATGCGATATTGCATTTCTTAGAGGCGGTGCGATAGCGGTTGGACTATTCCTCTAGTTGAGAATGGACTGAGGCTTCCTCGTTTAGAAGAATTTCTTCAGATTGGCTAAACAAAGGCATGCGAAACCAGTTCGTCTGACTTGCCACAGTCTGCCAACTAGACCCGCGTTTCAATTGCAACGAGGCACCACGCTTAGAATTCCAAGGCCCTTGAAGATGACGAACGATTCGGGCATTGCCAGAAATCAATCCTTCAATGCAATCCCGAAAAAGCTCTCGCGTTTCATCAAATGAAAACATACAGAAGACGCAATCACCAACCTCAAGCCAAAGCTCATCCCAATTTTGCAAATTGACCGATACCTCCAAACTCAATCCTGTCTGGACAGGGATATTCATTAAGACTTCCACAGGGGCATCGTTGTCGAAACAAAATCGCAGGCCAAACCTCTCCGCGCATTCCACGAATAGAGTCCTTGCCGCATCAGAATAGTCAACGCTTCGTCATAATCTTCCATGGCCGCAAGACCAATATTAAACACTCAGATCGGCACCGATCAAAACGTTCTCGCTCATTCCGAAAGATGACCGTCACTGTTTCGCATTACATGACACCGCTGTCTTGCTTTCATAGCCTATCTTACCAATAGTTGCATGTTGCCTGGATACTATTTCAGGAAAAGTCAACTCAAGGAGAAAATCATGAGAACGCTTCTTGTGATCATTTCGCTATTCTTCGTTCAAATTGAACGAAGCGAAGCCCAAGGCGAACAAGGTATTGTGGAGATCTATGAGCGCGTTGCTGCGGAGCACATCAATGCAATCCTAAACAACATTTCAAACGAGGCCTCGGATTGCGCCGCATATTTCTTGAGCGTCGCAGCTCTAATGGATGAGAGGGACAAAGGTACCGCTGCGGCATACTTCGCCAATGCAGTTCTGGCACAAGATCTGTCAATCGCGTTGACAGATCAAGAAGTGTACGATGCGAGGCTATCGATCGCATTGAACGAAATGAAATCGACTTTAGACAGAAGAGGCGGAGTCTCTGTTCTGATGGATCAGTACGCCGCTCGATGTAAGGAGTTGATCGAACAGCCCCAAGAACATTTCACCAATTGGGTGAGATTTTCACTCAACAATTAGTTACACGTCGGCCAAAGTTTAATACGACTTCGGCATGCCGAGCACGTGTTCGCCGATGAAGGACAGGATCAGGTTCGTTGAAATCGGTGCCACCTGATAAAGGCGCGTTTCGCGGAACTTGCGCTCAACGTCATACTCTTCAGCAAACCCAAATCCGCCATGGGTTTGGAGGCAGGCTTCTGCCGCGGCCCAAGAAGCGTCCGCCGCCAAGAGCTTCGCCATATTGGCTTCCTTGCCGATCGTGTGACCCTGCTCAAACAAGTATGCTGCTTTGCGTACCATGAGATCTGCGGCCTCGGTCTGCGTATAAGCACGCGCGATCGGGAATTGAACGCCCTGATTTTGACCGATGGGGCGCCCAAATACTTCACGCTCTTTCGAATAGTCCGTCGCCTTTTGAATGAACCAACGCGCGTCACCGACGCATTCCGCCGCGATGAGCACCCGTTCGGCGTTCATGCCATCCAAAATGTAGCGAAAGCCTTTTCCTTCCTCCCCGATCAAGTTTTCCGCGGGCACTTTCATGTCCTCAAAGAAAACTTGCGTTGTTGAATGATTAATCATGGTACGGATGGGTTGAATGGTGAGGCCATTTCCAAGTGCAGCCTTCATATCGACCACAAAGACCGAAATGCCATCAGTACGTTTCTTGACCTGATCAGCGGGTGTTGTCCTTGCGAGTAACAACATCAGGTCTGAATGTTCGGCCCGCGACGTCCAAATCTTTTGACCGTTAACGAGATAATGATCGCCATCGCGAACGGCGCGAGTCTTAAGGCTCAACGTGTCAGTGCCGTTCGTGGGTTCGGACACACCAAAGGCCTGCAACCGAAGTTCGCCCGTTGCGATTTTGGGCAACCATTGTTTCTTTTGGGCTTCGCTGCCATGCCTGAGAATGGTGCCCATAATGTACATCTGCGCGTGACAAGCACTGCCATTGCAGCCGGCCCGCTGGATTTCTTCGAGCACGGCCGCCGCCGCACTTAAGCCCAGGCCACTGCCGCCATATTCCTCCGGGATCAGTGTCGCCAGAAAACCCGACTTGGTCAGTGCTTGCACGAATTCCGTTGGATAGGCGCGATCCGCGTCTTTTTCACGCCAATATTCGCCGGGAAAATCTGCGCATAGGCTTTCAACAGCCGCGCGGATTTGACGGATCGTTTCACTGTCTTCGAACGCCGATGCAACTTCCATAATTTTTCCTAGATTTTTAGCCTCACGCAATCGCGCGGTCTTTGCCTTCCCAATAGGGCTTTCTGAGTTCACTCTTCAGAATCTTACCAGGTCCGCTTTGCGGCAAGGCCTCAGTTCTGATCTCAACCGACCGCGGGCATTTGTACCCGGCGATCGCTTCTTTGCAGTGCGCAATCAGGTCCTGTTCCGTAACCTGGGCGCCGTCGCGCGGAACAATGATGGCATGCACCGCTTCGCCCCACTTTTCATCGGGAATGCCAATCACCGCGCACTCAAGTACGGCTGCGTGTTTCATCAAGACGTCTTCAACTTCAGCCGAGAATACGTTCTCGCCGCCCGAGATGATCATGTCCTTCACACGGTCTACCATGAACAGATAGCCGTCTTCGTCCATATATCCGGCATCGCCTGTGTGCATCCACCCGCCACGTAGCGCTTCCGCCGTTAGCTCGGGTTGATTCCAATAGCCTTGCATCACATTGGGGCCACGCACGACCACCTCACCGATTTCGCCAACCGGTTTCTCGATGTCCTGTTCGTCGACTACTCGTACATCGACACCGAAGATCGGTTTGCCGGCTGACTTCAACTTGGCGGCCCCCGGTCCATCGGGCACATGGTTTTCGGGCGGTAGACTGGTCGCCACCGGCGACAATTCCGTCATGCCATAAGACTGAACGATGCGCACATCGGGCAGGCGCTCCATGATTTTGCGGATGAGCGCTTCTGGCATGGGCGACGCGCCATAGGAAAGGTCTGTCAGGCTCGACAGATCATATTTCTCGAGTCCAGGCTCGTTCATGAGCATGTTGAGCATGGTCGGCACGAGAACCATGTGGGTGACCTTTTTTCGCTCGATGGTCCGCAACACGTCCTTTGCCCGGAAACCGGATAAAACGATATGGCGCGCGCCAGCCACGGTGGTCGTAAAAACACGAGCGCCTGCAGCCAAATGAAAGAGCGGTCCCGTATGAATATGCGTCGAGTCCGGCCGAATGTTCAAATTGACCATGCCGGCCAAGGAATTGAACATAAAATTCCTGTGGGACAACATCACGCCCTTTGAGCGGCCGGTCGTTCCACCGGTGTAAAAGATCGCCGCAAGGTCCTCGTAGCCGCGCCCTGCGTCGTCGGCCGGATCATGGGCCTCCAGCAAGCCTTCGTAAGGCAGCTGCTGATCCATTACCGGGCCGTCATCCGCATAGATGACATGGCGTAGTGCCGGCGCTGCTTTTCTCAACTCGTCGACATGTTTCACGTGGGCGCCGTCTACAACCAAGATGGTGGCGCCGGAGTCCGTCAGCGCATGGGCCATTTCGGGCACCGACCAACGGTGATTGATGGGCACAAAAACTCCGCCCGCCCACAGAGGACCGAAATAGCATTCGAGATAGCGCCAACTGTTGAGGGAAAGGATGGCCACACGGCCCCCCTCTTCTAGACCTAACGATTTGAGTGCTGCGGCTAATCGCGCACATCGTTCTTCGAAGGTCTGCCATGTCATCGTAAAATCGCCCGATTCCACAGCCGTTTTATGGGGCGTCAGTCGCGCCGCGCGCCTAATGGATTGTGTCAGTTCCATCTATACCCTCGTCAATAAGCGCCCGAACCTAATTGGCTATCCAAGATATGCAAGTCCTACTTTCCTTGACCGTCATGTGTCAGCTATCGTGACGATTCAGACCGCGATACTTCCCTGTCGTGATGCGTAACCGTTTCTGAATGCCAGGAGTCCCCGCCAAGATGAGCCATGAAACCCGTCTCTCAGCCGAGGCTTTGTATCAACAATGTGATCCTGAACAATTCAGTTTTGAAACGACAGAAACACTCAGTCCACTTGATGAGTTTATTGGACAAGAACGTGCCGAAGAGGCGATGCATTTCAGCGTCGAAATGGAGCGCGACGGCTACAACCTGTTTGTCATTGGTCCGCCCGGCAGCGGGCGCCACCGGTTTGTCCGACAATATCTGGAGAAGATCGCGGCGACGAAGCCAACGGGAAATGATTGGTGCTACATCAATAATTTTGACGATGCGCAAAAACCAAGAGCGCTCAAACTACCGACAGGTGTGGCGTGCCAGCTCCGCCGTGATATGGAACGGTTAATCTGGGATTTACGCTCAGCGATTCCGGCGGCCTTTCAATCGGACGACTATCGCCGCCGCCGCCAAAATCTTGAGGAGGTCTTTAAGGACGAGCAAAGCGAGATTTTTGAAAAGCTACAGGGCCAAGCGCGCGAACGCGGCATATCGCTGATCCAAACACCAACAGGCATCGCTTTCGCCCCTATCATCGATGAACAAGTCATCGGTCCGGAAGAATTTCAAAAACTGCCCGCTGAAGAACAACAGCGCCTCCAGAAAGAGATCGAAGCGCTTGGAAAAGAGCTTCAAGAAGCCATGCGTAGCGCACCGGAAAGGATGAGCCGCTTGCGCGACCAGATCAATGAGCTCGATCGCGATGTCACCATACTTGCTGCGGGCGGTCTGATTGATGCGGTGGCACACGGCTACAATGGCCATGAACAACTCAGTGATCATTTCCGTGCCCTGAAAGAGGATGTGGTCGAGAATGTGCGCCTGTTCTTACCGCATGCAAACCAGCCCGAAGAAGACGGTGGGCCGCCGTTGATCTCGCAAAAGCCCGAAGAAGATCCAGCGTTTCGGCGATACGGCGTCAACGTGCTGGTCGACAACGCCAACACCAAAGGCGCCCCAATAATCTTCCACGACAATCCGACATATCCCTATCTGATCGGACAGGTCGAACATCTCGCGCAGATGGGCACCCTGATTACAGACTTCAATCTCATCAAAGGGGGTGCGCTGCACGCGGCCAATGGCGGTTATCTGATCATCGACGCGCGCAAGATTCTAAACCAGCAATTTGCGTGGGAGGGATTGAAGCAGGCCTTGCGCGGACACAGGATCAAGATCGAGTCCATCGCCCAGTCGGTCGGGTTCGCGCAAACCGTTTCTCTTGAGCCGGAACCCATCCCGCTGGACGTTAAGGTCGTGGTCATCGGCGACGCCTTTTTGTATCACCTACTGCTCAGCAATGACCCTGACTTTGTTGAGTTGTTCAAAGTAGTTGCTGAATTTGACGATCAAGTCGAACGGACTGATCAAAACTGCAACCTGTTCGCACAACTCTTGGGCGGCATTTCTCAGCACGAAAACCTAAGGCACCTGACCCGCGATGGTGTCGCCAGGATTGTCGAAGCCAGCGCGCGCCATGCCGGCGATGCGGAGCGTTTGTCCACCCGGCTACGTTTCTTTGCCGACATTGTCCGTGAAGCAGATTACTGGGCGGGCCGGCGCGAAAGCGCCACCATCTCCGCTGACGATGTGCAACAAGCCATTGATGCAAAGGATCGGCGATCCAATCGCATTCGTGAGCGCATGCACGAGCAGATATTGCGCGAAACCGTCCTGATCGACACGGATAAAGCAAAGGTCGGTCAAATCAATGGATTGGCTGTGATGCAAGTCGGCGATTTTGCATTTGGCAAGCCGAGCCGCATTACCGCACGGCTTCGCATCGGCACCGGCAAAGTGATCGACATTGAACGCGAAGTGGAAATGGGCGGCCCCCTTCATTCCAAAGGCGTGATGATCCTGTCGAGCTATATCGGTTCCAATTTCGCCATTGACGAGCCTTTGTCCTTCTCAGCCAGCCTTGTGTTTGAGCAATCCTATGGCGGGGTCGATGGCGACAGCGCGTCGTCCACCGAACTCTATGCGCTTTTGTCCGCGCTATCAGAAGTTCCGATCAAGCAATCATTAGCCGTGACAGGTTCGGTCAATCAATATGGAGAAGTTCAAGCGATTGGCGGCGCCAATGAAAAGATCGAAGGCTTTTACGATATTTGCGCCGCACGCGGACTGACCGGTGACCAAGGGGTCTTGATTCCAGCTTCAAACGTCAAACATTTGATGTTGAGGGCGGACATTGTCGACGCGGTTAAGGAAAACAAGTTCCACATCTACTCTGTCAGCACAATTGATCAAGGTATCGAAATCCTGACTGGAAAAACGGCAGGGGTGCGGAATGAAGATGGGACATTTCCAGCCGGAACAATCAATGAGTTGGTTCGGCAACGGCTGATTTCGTTTGCAGAAAAACGCAGGTCCTTTCAGTCGTCCGAACAGGCATAGGAGTCGTCATGGCACAAACGCCTGAAAAGTCTCTTCAGCGCCTGGCCATTGCCTTTGGTGACCAGGGCCTGAGCAAAGAGATGATTGCGCTTCTTTTGGGTATGGCTGCCGAAATGGGCACTTCGCTGCGCGCTATGCTCATCGAAGATGACGATCTGAAGCGATTTGCCGCGCTGCCGTTTGCGCAGGAAATCTGCCGCGTCAGCCTGGCGCCAAAAACAATTGATGCCGACGCGTTTAGTCGACTCAATCAGCGCCGTATTCGCGGTACCGAAAGTGCTTTTGCGCAAGGGGCGCGCCAACGCGGGCTTGAGTGGTCGTACGAACACAAACAGGGCCGGCCCGAAACCGTTTTAGAGCAGGCCGTCCAATCGTCAGACATTTTGGCGATCATGCCCTTGCCCAGAACGCTCCCTCAACGGGAAGACTTTCGCCATGCAATGGCGGCAGCGCCCGGCATACAAATTGCCGAGACGATCAAACCCATTCTCGCTGTCGTGCAAGATCGCGATCACGCGGAGCGGATATTGGCCTTCGCCACGCAACTGTCCAATCGCACCCGGCAACCCCTATCCGTCTTAGCCGCACCCTCCGATCCCAATGCTTCCGATGAACTTCTTGACTGGTTGCGTGCGCAACCGTCCGTGAATGCGCGCAGACTTTATCTATCCAAAAAGTTGACACCTAAGAGCTTGTCGCAAATGGCGCAAATGATCGGTGCCTCGTCGGTCGCCATCGGCGCGACCGACACCTTTACCTCGCCGAGTGCGCTTAAGGCCCTGAACTATGAAATGGACTGTCTTACCTTTCTGGTTCATTAAAACAACGCCCGCGCAAAAAATTGTTCATCCACTGCATTTTCACTTGCAGTCCTGAACCCTTTCGAATATTCAGGACGGCTTTGCTCGCGCCCGATCTGTGCAAACCGGGGTCACGCGCTTGAGCAACACACAGTGAAATTCGATTGGTGAACCCATGTCGAGCCCTCGCGCGAGCTGGCAACAAACAAGTATGCACTGGCGAAACGGTCTGCGCCCTTTCGCAGCTAAGGCAGAGCCGTGGCTGAGAGAATCACGCGCGCTGTTGGTCATCGGCATGCCCCTTGCCGCCACACAATTGGCGCAGATCGCGATCATGACGATCGACGTCATCATGATCGGCGCGCTGGGGGCCGAACATCTCGCCGCGGCTGCGCTGGCCACAACGATTTATTTTACAGCGTGGATGACCGGTATGGGACCGGTTGCGGCTGTGTCACCTATCATCGCACAGGCTGTCGGCGCCAACCCGGGCGAACGGAACGCTGTGGCGACCGCGATGCGCATGGGCATATGGGCCGCTGTTCTTGTGTCCATTCCTCTCGCCCTGCTCTTCGTCTTCGCTGAGTCCCTGTTGCTGATGATTGGGCAGACGCCGGAGCTGGCCGCGCGCGCCGCCCCTTACGTGATGGTATTGGGTATTGGCTTACCCTTCTCCCTCGCGTTTACGGCTGTACGCAACTTCGCGACCGCTCTGAGCAAACCGAATTCTGCGCTGGTCGTTGTTATCATTACGACGATGATCAATGCAGGGCTGAACTATGTTCTAATTTTCGGACACTTTGGCGCTCCGAGATTGGAGCTTGTCGGTGCCGGTATTGCGAGCGTCATCGCGAACGCCGCAGGTTTCTTTTTGTTACTTGGGTGGGTGCGTTTTGCGCCCTTCTTCAAAGAGTACTGCGTCACGCGAAACTTATTTGTTCCTGACTGGGATCAGCTCAAAGAACTCTTTCGCATTGGCATGCCGATCGGCCTGACCATGATGTTTGAGGGCGGCTTGTTCAATATGGGTGTCGTAATGATGGGCTGGGTCGGATTGACCGCGCTGGCCGCACACCAAATTGCCGTCAATGTTGCATCACTCACTTTCATGGTGCCGCTTGGACTTGCGATGGGCGGCGTCGTGCGCGTGGGGTTGGCAGCCGGCGCCAAAGACCCGGTTGGGGTCCGTCGCGCGGGCATCACCGTGATCGGTATCAGCAGCTTTTTCATGTTGATCTGCGGTTTTGTCTTTCTGGTTTTCCCGCGGACCATTGCCGGGCTTTACATCGATGTGGCAGATCCGGCCAATGCCGAAGTCGTTGAACTCGCCGTGACCTTCCTGCGGATTGCAGCGCTGTTTCAGCTTTTTGATGCCATTCAGGTGACCGGCGCCTACGCGTTGCGTGGGCTGAAAGACACGCGCACGCCCATGTGGTTGGCGGGTCTGAGTTATTGGATGATCGGTTTCCCGGCGTGTCTTATCCTTGCATTCGGCGTCGATCTCGGCGGCGCTGGGATTTGGTATGGCTTTGTCATCGGTCTCGCCGCGGCTTCTGTCGCCATGGGGTGGCGTTTCCAACGGATGAGCGCCTGGTTCTCGCAGCAAGTGTCGTCCAGTCCGGCAATCGCAGGTGCCGTCCCCGCGGGTCGTTGATCCTGCCTTCATTGCAGCGAACTTTGTTCCGTGGCTACACATGAACTGACGAGTCGCAGACAACATGATCGTGAAACAAGCTGAAGGTTAGATCCCGGTATGACGCTAATGCGTCAACCGGGATGACATGTCCAATTCCATCAATGCTCTACCCAACTCGGCCCGTCGTTAGCTGCGCATGGGTCGCCGGGTCGACATTCCCGCCTGACAGGATGATTGCGGCGGTCTTCCCCGTCACATCAACGGCTTTGCATAAAAGCGCCGCAAGCGTGATCGCGCCGCCCGGTTCGAGGACAAGTTTGAGTTCCTCAGCCGCATAACGCATGGCGGCCGCAACCTCGCTGTCAGCAACCGCCAATCCATCGGTCACTGTGTGCCGATTAATGCTGAAGGTCAGCTCACCTGGTGTGGGCGCCATGAGCGCATCACAAATGGAGCCGCTGATCTCAGCATTGGTAACGCGCTTCCCCGTGCGCAAAGACCGGCCGGTATCGTCAAATCCGATGGGTTCCACCGCATAAATGTCCGTTTTGGGCGAGAGTGCTCTTGTCGCCGCTGACACACCGGCAATCAGACCGCCACCGCCTGCAGGTGCCAACAGAATATCGAGGGTGTCACCGCACGCTTGCACCTGCTGACATAGTTCAAGGCCGACGGTGCCCTGTCCGCTGATGATCGCAGAGTCATCATATGGCGGGACAAGCGTTGCGCCCGATTCGTCGGAAATCTGCTGCCCGATTTGCTCGCGGTCTTCTGTATACCGATCATACAGAACGACCTTGGCGCCATAGGCTTCCGTATTGTTCTTCTTGATATCCGGCGCATCGCGCGGCATGACAATGGTGGCCGGCACGCCCAAAATCTGCGCTGCAAGCGCAACACCTTGCGCGTGATTGCCCGACGAATAGGCCACCACACCGGCAACACGTTCATCGGAGCTCAATTGTGACAGCCGATTGAACGCGCCGCGAAACTTGAAGGAACCCGAACGCTGAAGGTTCTCTGGCTTGATGTAGACTTTAGCACCCACCGCCGCATCAAGAGCATAGAAACGCAAGCAAGGCGTCAGAACAGCATGACCGGCCAACCGGTGCGCAGCCTGTTCGATCGTTTGTATTGAAACGCCAGAATCAGCCAATGAGAACGCCAATCGAGAAATAATCAAAGTGCACTAAGCATGTGCGCGTTCTTATTATCCTCAGGTCTCGACCGGTACAACATAGTTGAGAGACATACGCCCGCCATCGGGATAGATCGTTTGTCCCGTCAGATATGAAGCATAGTCGCTAGCAAGAAACAGAGCCACATTGGCAACCTCATCAGGCGTGCCGACGCGTCCCATCGGCGTGCGCGACAGGATCATGGTGCGTGCAGCTTCGTCTTGCATCACAGATTTCAGAATTTCGGTTTCGATCGACCCCGGCCCGATCGCGTTGACGCGGATATTGTGTTTCGCAAGCCCGAGAGCCATGACTTTGGTGAGCTGGCTCAGCCCGCCTTTGGACACAGCGTAGGGTACCTGATTGGCGATCGCCAAAACAGCATTTACGGACGACATAAAAATGATCGATCCCTGCGCGCCGACCTCAACCATTTTCTTGGCCGCTGCTTGGCCGACCAAAAAACCACCTTTCAGATTAACGCCGATCACCCGGTCGTAATCTTCTTCGGAAATCTCCAGAACATCACCGGGTGCAACGATGCCCGCGTTACTGATGGCGACATCAAGACCACCGAAACGATCGGCTGTCTCTTTGATGGCCCGATCAACATCCGATCTTTTGCTGACGTCGCAAACAAGCCCAAGCGCATTGCCCGGCAACTGCCCCGCAGCGGCCGTCACCTGATCTGCATCTATGTCGCACAGAGCTACTTTTGCCCCGTACTCGGCGAACGCTTTGGCACACGCCAGCCCAATGCCTTGGGCGGCGCCCGTCACCATAACCGATTTACCTTCCATGCTCATCGACATGTTCAGCGCTCCTTCAACTGTTGGGTCTCCACCGTGCCTATCGGCCCCTAAATTTTGGTATATGCGGCAATTGCGGCCTCTTTTGACAGCACGACGTGGTACTGTACCCGCATCAAACCACCCAACTATCCGAAAAGGAAACTCAATGCTGATCGTCGCTGGAAAAATAACGATTGGAGAAGGTCAAGCCGACAAGGTTGCTGATGCAGCGGCAACGATGATGACCGAAACCATGAAAGAAGAAGGCTGCCACGACTATGTTTTCTCCATTGACGTCTCGGACAGCACCAGCGTGCGGATCTTTGAACGTTGGGAAAGCGACGAAGCGCTTGCCGCTCATTTTCAAACACCCCACATGGCGGAGTTCAACAAAGCGCTCGGCGCGGTGGACGTGAAAGGCTTGGACGTAAAAATCTACGACATTTCCGGCATCCGTGATCTTCCGGGGCGCTAACATCACGAAAGGCGCTTTTAGGTGACGTCGGCATTAGACGCACATACGGTCGACCCTAACGCTGCGGCGCGAACGGCGGATGATATCGACGCCGCCCTCGCCCAACTTGGTGTTCCCACATCCCCGTCAATTGAGGGGCTCTTTGGTCCAGGGTCGGTCCTTTGGCGCGTCAATCGCGAGTCGATCGCCTTTGTCGGTGCGGGCAGCGCCCTTTTGTTGCAAGTCGCCCATCCGTGGGTCGCTCAGGCGGTCGCCGATCATTCAGTCTTTTCGCACGACCCGCTCGGGCGCTACTACCGAACCTTCGTACCTATCTTCGCCATGTTGTTTGGCACGACGGAAGACGCCATTCGTCAAGCGAAGAAAGTCAACGTCATCCACAATCATATCAAGGGAACCATGGCTGAGTCGGTCGGGCCTTTCCCGGCAGGCAGTGCCTACTACGCCAATAATGCCAGCGCCCTGTTATGGGTGCACGCCACATTGTGGAAGTTCTCGCTCGACCTGTACGAGCGCATGATTGCGCCGCTGACCCAAGAAGAAAAAGACCGCTACTACGAAGAGACGAAGATATTCGCCGCATTGTTTGGGCTACGACAGGAAGATGTCCCGCAGGACTTGGACGCGTTCAATGCTTATTTCGATGACATGTGCCGGTCAGATATCCTGACTGTCGGTTCCGCCGCCCTTGATGTAAGGCGGCAGCTGTTTGTGAAACCACAGCATTTGGTCACGCGCATCATTCCGCGCTGGTACCAAGATGTTACCAGCCTGGCATTGCCGGAGCCGCTCCAAGAAAAATATCAGATGGTGCCGAACGAAAAGTCGAAGCAACGCGCGGAACGCGCCTTGAAACGCATCCATACCCTATATCATCTACAACCGAAGAAGCTCCGCTGGGCCGCCCCCTATCACGAAGCTATGGGCCGGCTGCGCGGTCGCAAGGGCCCCGACCCGATTGTCCGCGCGCTCAACTATATGTGGCTGGGACGGCCGTCTCTGACAGCAGCGACGCGTAAGGAATGATCTGCGCGTTCGGCGCAAGCCGTTTCGCTTCGCACGTAATCTCGTCCGCAAAAGAACGCGACATGACGACAATCGTATCCGGCGCCAAGGTTTCGATGTCGTTGGGCCGACGCAGTGAGACACCATGGAGCGCATCCACATAGTTCGGCAAATAGCTGTCCACAACGCCGGCTAAGCAGGATGTGTTCAACTCACCCTGCGAGACCAAGCAGTCGAACAAACGTCCCGCCCCCCAAATAACAACGCGCTTGTCCTTTAGCGTTTCAATCCGAGAAGCCGCCTCTTTTAGCTTCGCAATTTTCTGCGTCCGCCCCCGGCCATATGTGTCGATAAGCTGACGCATACGGTCGACCAATTGAGGATTTGCAGGACACGTGCGCGACAGTCGCTGAGATTTGCGTGCGATGAGCGTGACATTCACACGGTCCAATGGATCGGGCTCAACAATGATCTCAAAGCCGCCGCGCTCAAGCTGCTCAATCAGTCCCTCGGCACTGTAGTGGTACAGATGCTTGTCGATAAACCATTCTTCGACCACATCATCTTGTCCGATCAGTTCAATGTTCGGCAGGTCGAGAAAAAGCAGCCCGCCCGGCTTGAGCACACGCCAATGATGGTCCAACGCCCATTGTGCCGACTTTAGATGTTCGAGTGTGTGACAGGAATGAACAAGATCGAAATCGCTGTCTTGCAGGTCCGTGTTTTCGATCCTGTCAGTCATCACATGAATGGCCGCGGAGCACCGATAGTCATCGACAACGCGGCCATCCGGCTCAACCGCAATAATTGCCGCACGCGCCCATGCATCGCGCGCCGCCGTGACAAAGCCGCCGCGATTGGACCCCACATCAAGTATCCGCAACCGTTGTTCCGGATCCACATAGGGCGCCAGAACCGCCATGGTTTCATCAACGCGAAAGCCCTTGCCATACCGGACATTGCCCCATCCGGCACCCGACGAAACCGTCGCGCATTTGAGTTTCCCGCGGTCACGCCGGGGCAGGCTTTGGACCAAACCGCAATGACCGCATAACCAAACGCTGAGCCCGCGTTCCGATTGCGGCTTGTAAACAAGTTCAAGAGCCGCGTTTTGACAGTTATCGCAGGGTTCTGGGGTTCCAGCGTTCACGGGCAGTTCCATCCATTTGAGTCAGTAATTGACGGCATATTCTGGCTGCTCAGCATAACCGAGCAACTCCATCATCGGCCCGGCGATGGCATCGAACTGATCAGCCTGCTGATCGGTCAATGGGGTATCCACCGGTTGATTGACATTGTGCGGACGTTTGAGCAGGGGAAACAAATCCTCCTGCGGCCGCAATTCGAGAAAATCCATAAGCCGGTCGAACACCGATCGCTGCGAAACCAGGTCCTCAAGTGCAACCCGCGTCCACCGATAACGCGGCATATCCCCAAGAACTGTCGCGGCAACGCGGTTCACTTCCGCCCAATGCCACGCGATGCGCTCGAACTGATCAAAGTTATGAAACAACTCGGCATCCGGATGATTTTTGTTTGGGACCGGCCACCAATATTTCTTTTCGGGCGGCGGCGCCGTGACACGGCTTGGCGCCGAAACATATGAGCTTAACGCGGCGGTCGACTGATCATCATATATTTCATCGCCCAGCTTATGAAGATAAGAGCTTGCGACCTTGCGGCCATCGCGAACCAGATGAACAAATCGCGCCTGCGGAAATATGTCGGACAGCACATCAATGTACCAAGAGGCCTTGTTCGACGAGTCGCCCCAAAATGGCGTATCGGCATAGGCGACCGCGGAACCGTATGTCGACTGCAACACGCCGGCGACCTGACGTTTATTGATCAAACCTTGATAATATTTGACGGCGAGCGGCTGATGGATGTGCACCATATATTCGTGGTGCATTTGCATGTCCGGTATCTGCGACAGCAATTTGTGCAACATGGCGGTTCCCGACCGACCACTTGACACGACAAAAACCGGTCGCGCACCTTGCATTTCTCTGAGCCCACCCGAACAATTTAACTCTCAGATCACAGCAAACCGCGTTGAGGTTAAGGGACATTAAATGCGCGATAAAACGCGCGCCAATTGTCCTCTCGCCTATTTCGTTAGGCGCCATTAAGATCCTGTTAAACAGAACAAGTCGCGGGGGCCTATCTCATGTTCAAAGACATTGATCGCATTCAGCTCGCAACCGACGATCCGGCACGTGTTGCCAGCGCTTGGCAGTCCCTGCTGGATGCAACGCTTGTCCGAAATGACAAAATAGCCGCATTGGATGCCGCACGCACTGTTCTTCAGATCGGATCAAGCGAGATCGAACTTTTGGCGCCCCTCAGCTCTTCCGGTCCAATCGCAAGTCAGCTCGAAGGCGGACAAGGTGGCCCCTTCGCAGGCGGAATTGCCGTGGAGAGTCTTGATGACTTCAAGGCGCTGCTCAACAAGAAGAACATCGACGCGACGGATTTGGGCGAGCAGCTTTTGATCGAGCCGGAGGCGACCAAGATCGCCGGATTGCGGTTGGTCATCTCCGAACTGCAAACACGCAAGCCGGTGGGCCTCATCAACAATCTGTATGAGTTTACGCACCTGACAGACAACGGCGAGCGCGACGCCAAACGCATTGCCGACTTGTTTGAATTGGATGCCGGCGGATTTGTGCCTATCCGATCGGAGAACTTTGGCTATGACGGCGTCCTTACGCTTTTCAATCCCACGCGCCTGCACAGGATCGAGACCATCCACCCTCATGACCGGCAAAAGACGATGGGCCGTTACTTCGAGCGCTGCGGCCCCACACTCTATATGTGTTATGCGGAAGCCGATGATTTGAGGCCCATCCGCGAGCGGGTAGAAAAAATCGCGCCCAAGGATTGGACCGGCCCACGAGATGAAGAACATCCCGACGTCATCTTCCTTCATCCCAAGGCGCTTGGGGGTGTGATGCTGGGCCTCAGCCGCTTAACCCACGCCTGGACATGGTCCGGGTACCCGGATCGGCGGCAGCCCGCAGCTTAAACGTTTCCAAGCAATAAGGCTTGAAGTCTGGTTGAGCCACCATAAATCCTTGACAAAAATTGGGATATATCCCAATTTTAGCCCGCCAGAACAAATGCAGGAATACTGTCATGACCTTGGCTTGGGCCCTCCCCCTTGTTGGTATCGGTTCGTTGGGCGGTTGGTATCTGTGGGAACGCAGCCATCGCGTGACCCATCCCATGGAAGGTGGCCTACACGCGGACATCTCCGTACCGTATACGGATGAATTCGAGCTTTATCACAACGCGCTGTCACTTTGTTCAAAGAAGGCGCGGATCTGTTTCGATGAATTGGGTGTGCCTTACAAAAGTCATCACATCGACCTCATCGAAACCGGCAGCTATGAGAATATTGGGCGCGCTTTCTTGGCGGTGAACCCTTCGGGCATTTTGCCGGTGCTGGTTCACAAGGGGCATCCGGTCTACGAATCCCACGACATTATCCGCTATGCCGCTGAACAAGCGGGCGGCAACACGAACCCGCTCATCCCATCCGATCCTCAAAAAGCGAAAGTAATGGATGTTTGGGTCGACAAAGCATCGCTCAAAGGCGACGACCCGATGGCCGGCATGACAATAAGCGCCGGCAATACGGTTCCCGCCCTAACCGTTCCCATGTTCGCGTCCATGATTGAAGACATTCCCACAACACGCATCCTGGAAGGGCTGCTGTTTCACCGCTTGAAAATCCGACCACTGATGTTCTTGATGCTCAAGCGCAGTAAGCTCAAAGGCCTGCCTCAACAGGAACGCATGCGATCCGTGATCAAAATGGGCATCAACCATATGCGGGATCATCTGCAAGCCCTTGAACAGCAGCTGAATTCAAGCGGGGGGCCATGGATAGTCGGTGACCAATACACATTAGCGGACGTGAGCTGGACTGTGATCTTCGCGCGACTCGAAGAAGGCGATTATCTCGACTTCTTTTTGGATGAGGGTGCGTTGCCTCATGTCACGTGCTACTGGCAGGCCATTGCCGCCCGCCCCAGCTACCAAACGGCCATCCGCGACCATACCCACCCGACGATGACCCGCGGCCTTGATCGGCTGCGCATGGCCAAAGCCGAATCGCCTCAACTCCGCGAGGCCATCGAAGGTCGCTGATTTCCCCAGAACTCTGACTGTACCTACAATTTGTCCATCTAGATGGGGCCTACGGCGTCACATTCCTGACCCGCAGTGACAAATTATTGACCTTGCGTCGCTAGAGTGCCGCCGGACCTTTTCAGGTCCTCCATGATGCGCTATAGCACGTCGTCTCCGCTTCCCGGGGGCATCTTTCTCCGGCGTTTCGCATGGACCCGCCCCTCGTTTGGGCCGCAGTAGCTCAGTGGTAGAGCACTCCCTTGGTAAGGGAGAGGTCGAAAGTTCAATTCTCTCCTGCGGCACCATTTGTAATACAGCAAAAGTTGGTAATACAGGGATCGGAATGACCGATTTACGAAGCCCGCAAGCTGTGCGTTGTAATACAACGCCGCTTGTCTAAGGGAAGCTCTCCGGCTTCCCGTTAAAAATACCTTTCATGATCGCCCTAAGCATTCACGGCCAAACAAGTTTGTGACGTGAATTTGAAGGGTTCTTTTAGCGCGGGACGGGCATCGAACACACCCGCGCCAAGACAGCGTATTGCCACTTGCAGGACTTGGAGACTTGCCACTCCACCTGCACCCAACCATGCATGAACGGCTTTCCATTCAATCAGATTCGAGAGCCAGCCCTGCTCTTAAAGTAACCGTCCGGCATGGCCGCCTTACATTGGTTTTGCTCAAGGCATACTCATTAGAAGTTCCACTGATCTTTTCTGGGAGGTGCCATCGGACGGATACACTGCAGCGCTAGCTCGCATTCGAATTTGCCTGCATGTGACGGATGTCACAAATTCATCTGTCATCTTTACACCATTCGAATCAATAGTTGCAAATCTAACCCAACACTACTCAAACTATCCTGCGCGCTAGACCAATAATGTTGGCGATCAACGAAGGAAAGGTGCAAAATGCTCAGAGATTTTCTCATTAAGATAACGGCATCATCCTATAATACAGCCGTCTTTTTGGTAGGTTCAGCCATTAGCGCCACTACTCTTGTCTATCTGCTAGCCATATATGCGCAAGTAGAACTAGCTGAGTTTCCGACAACTGTGATCGGACTATACAACAACTTTAAGCAAATACTGTTTTTCTGGGTCCCTGATTGGTGGCCAAAATGGCTTTCAGATTTGTTGGTATTGTACTTCACCATCGGAGTAATGGTCTTTCGAAGTACACAGATCAAAATTTACAGCTACTACGGTATAAGCGCTTTAGCCAAATTCGCGAAACGCCCATTGTTGCTGTGGTCTCTATTTCTGTGGCCTATCCTGGTTGTTGAGGTACTTACACCACCTGAGCAATTTTGGGGACGACAGAAGGGTAAAGATATCTCAATGTATCCAGAAATTGTACTGACAATGAGAAATCACTACTTCGTTACAACTGCGCTGGTAAGTATTTCCTTCGTCTTGACGGGCTTTTTTGTGTGGTTGTTGCTGCAGTGGGAAGTCTTAAAAAACTTAGCAGGCTTTTAATGCCTCTGGAGGCATCGTGTTTGAGATTGGATTGTTCAGGCATTATCGCTAAACTAGCATATCCGTCTTGGTGTCTGCCGGATCGGTCCAGAGCGTGTTTTCCAGCATCACAGTGTTCGCGAAGCCGTCGGCCTCACCATCCGGATCTTCAGCAATCGTCGTATCCGTCTCGTCATCACTGGCTGACAAGCCTAGATTAATGGATATATGCGAATCAGTGCGCGCGAGAAACGCGATGATCAGGTTTGAAATAAACGGCAGGAAGGTTGATCCGAACAACCTCGCTGATGCCATGTTGGCGGCTATGCTTGAGAGCATTGCTGCTGACATACGCGAAAAGGTCGGAAGCATCCGAGATCCCGATACAGGAGAGTTCCCAACTGTAGTTGTGCGCGGGCGCGATCTCGACAATCTCCAATTGAGCGTCGAAGGCTCCGAAAAGCTTATCGCAATGGTCAAAGAACGCCTTGGCCTGGACGATGATGACACTCCCTCTGAAGCTCCGGATCAACAGACACCGCATGTATTCCTGTCATACACATCCGATGATGCAGAGCTGGCCGAACGCATTGCCAAATCTCTTCGGGCAAACGGGATTGAAACCTGGTGGGACAAGTGGTGCATAAGGACCGGAGACAGCCTGCGGCAAAAGATTGATGAGGGACTAGCCGGCTGCACTCACTTTTTGGTCTTGCTCACGCCAAGCTCGATCCACAAGCCCTGGGTTAATCAGGAAATGGATGCGGGGCTTGTCCGAAAGCTGAATGATCAATGCCGGTTTTTGCCGGTGCGCTATCAACTGGCTGCATCCGACCTACCGCCGCTTCTCTCAGGGATGCACGCGCCCGAAATTACGGCAGATGAGGACATTTCTCAGCTCATCAATGACATTTACGGGGTCAACCGCAAACCGCCGCTTGGCCCAAAACCGGCAATCGTTAAGCAGAGCGAAGAAACACAAACCGGGTATTCGCCGTCCGCAAATGTTGTTGCGCGGTTGTTTGTCGAGCGCTCACGATACGCGCGGTTTGCCGACCCACAATTCAGCCTCGAAGAGCTAGCAAAAGAAACAGGGCTATCGGTGGAAGATGTCAAAGACGCACTGTATGAGCTGTCAGTATTCTTCAAGGACTCTCTGCATCACGTGTTGGTCGAAAGTTCCTTATTTCCGGCGTTTGACAAATACTGGAAGCCCTGGGATCCGGCAGAGGATGCACTCAGGCTTGCAGCGGATATCGGGAACGATCCTAATTTTCCTGCTGACTGTCAGACGATTGCCGATCTTTATAAATGGGAAGCCCGTAGGCTCAATTCGGCTATCACGTATCTCTTTGAACGCAATATGCTGCTTGATTATCACGCTATGGGGGTTCCGCAATTTGTGATGGCCCGCGTGGTCGGGAAGCCAGATGAAATACGGCGCTTCGTCAAGAGCCGCACATGATTAGGCCCGCCCCTGCTAAAGTTATCTGAAAACCAGCGGGCGGTTGAATGCCACTACCCCAAGTGAGCTTCAAGTCAGATCGGATTTTGTCGCGTTAGCGGCGCCCTCTTAGACGCAACGCGATCTCTGCCCTTACCTCGTTGTAAACGTCATATTCAACGGGCGTTTCGATCTCCAACGTCACTGCAATTGCAAACCTTATGTCGAAGTCCGGATCAAGCCCACCGCCAGATGAATCACGACACTGCACACGGATTGGCACACTCTCGCCAGGATCATAATTTGGGGCCGTCAGTCGCGCGTGAACCAACCTGCGCGACCAGACAGTGCCGCGCTTGAGCATGTTTTCATCTGGCCCGTCGGATTTCAGCTTCAGCCCCCATTCCTTATCCTTGCTGGCCTCCCCATCCTCGTTCGTACTTTCTGCCATAGCCTCAAGAGCCGCTAGTCTGTAGCGCACTCTTGATATATCAACAGGCGAAAACCATGCGAGTGTCACGCGCATTGACCGGGGTACGCGATCACCGGAGAGCGACTCAGGCAATGGTAGGTCAAAGATCTTCGCTTGATCTTTGCGAATATCGCTCAATCCAACCAGCGTTACGCCTGTTTCCGGAGATTCAAGCATTCTCAACGGCGAGAGAACACCGTGCCCGAAGTGTCTTATGACTTCTTCTTTTGCACGAACATGGCGTCCATTACCTAGCCGATCCAATTCCTCTCCATACAGTGCATGCGCTTCATCAGACCAGCGAGCAGAATTAACAGCCAGGGCGCGTGTCAATAGTGCAAAGTCTTGGCGCGGTAGTTCCTCTCCCTGAAATGGGCCATCCTCCGCAACAAGGGCCTCAGCTGATTGAAGAACCGCACGGGTCGTCAAGGCAGCAGAACAGCTTGTTCCTCGTGAACGAAGCGTCGGCGATCCACCATCCGCATGTGGTGCTGCCACGAAAAGACCGGTGCGCTGTGAATTCCGAATTACGCTTAAGCGGGTGTCATCAACAGCTGGATGGGCGCGCACCTCATGAATGCCTCCGCTGGCCATCAAATCCGGCTTGATCGCACGAAAAGGGCCCAATCCGAGAGCGCTGGTAATTGGCGGAATCACTTCCCCTTCATTTTCAATGCGAACAATGCCAGCAATGTCCGGGGGGTTGGTATCATCGGCCAAATCTTCCGACAAAGCACCGACGGTTATCCCGTTGAGGGATTCTGCTGGCGCCATTAGGCATCGCTCATACGCGCTTTCCCGAAGTGCGGCGCGCACTGCATTTTTTCTTTCCTGCGGATCAGAGTCTTCAAAGTCAACCGTGCTCATACCGCTTAGCACAAGATCTTCTGGAATGTTGCCCGCCGAAATAACGAAGAGAATACCCTCCTGCGAGGCCCACCAATCAATGAGACGGGCAAGCGCGCTGACGCGACCAGCGAACCGCATATCCCTTACGCCAATCGAAAGATTGACCACGAAGGCTTGAGGCGCTAGCGCCTCATCACCCAGGAAAAGCCTGGAAAGACCTGTATGCAAAAGGTCTACCAGGAGTTTGTCAATCGGTGAGGTTGCAGAGCCGTTTGCATCGACTAGAAGGGGTACACTGACAATACGTGCATCGGTCAGGGGTAATCCATCCGCATCGAGATCACCCCGCAAAATCAAGGATGCCATCGAGGTCGCGTGATAACGATCATTGACCTGAGACAGCCTAACGAGATCATGAATATCTTCAACATTTATCCCACCATCCAACGCTCGGTGACCGGCAACCGGTGTGCCGTCAAAAAGAGCCCCGCGCACCGGAGCATCTGGACTAAATTCCCCTGCAGGCGCAGCCTCTCCTACCTCAACGCCTTCTGTTGGAGGTGCCTGCGCGATTGTCTGTGGCAGAATAAATTGAATGCCATCGAGTGATGCCAAGCCATCAATCGCAAACGGATCTGCTAGCAACTCGCGTAGCGAACCCACGCTTAGTCCGGCAAGAAGCGCTTCATAGACAAATCCAACTGTAGAAATCGAACTCCGATCAACAATCCGCCCGCCATGTTCCTCAATATGGCGTTCTGTTTCAAGCCGCCACCGCGACCGCCGATCTTCATTTGTTGTCGGCCAAATTTCAAGCTCAACAAAAACTTCTTCGTCGTCATCAAAAGGCAATCGATCTGCGATGGCAACGCGAACACTCTCTGGAAATCGATCTTCTGGTCCCCAGGGTCGCAGTTCAATGAGTAACTCGAATAACTTCCACCATGGCGCGGCACCGCGTGGTGCATCTTCCCCGCGTAGATAAGCCCGCCACAAGGTCAGCAACTTCTCAAAGGATTCGATTGTTGGCATCGTGGCATAAAGAGCTGGCGTAAGGCTTGTACTGCCACTTGCTGGTACGAAGCCTTCTGGAAAGTCCTCTAATTCTTCAAGATCAAGCGCTGCAAAAACTTCCAGGCCCGCCTCTCTTGCGACTTTTGCAAAATCTTGAACCTCACCTGCGGTGACAAAAACCAATGCTCGTTCAGGCGCAATGCCAGCAGGGTCTTGTCTTAGCTCAACAACTGGATCACCGCCCTCCAATGCCGATGCCATGCGGTCAAAAGTGGCTTGGAATCTCTTCCCCTGTCCCTTTCGGTTTGGACCTTTGGGGCGGGGAAGGCTTCGTTTTGGCCCAGCTTTGCGAGGCACATTTCGAGGATTAAGCAGCCGAATTACTGGGCGGTCCGTCATGGTCCCTCAAATCCTCTGGCCGTGTTGTCCGCTCGCGCCACGCCCGCACGCGGTCATCAATGATTGTGCGCAACGAAATCTCACCTTGGCTAAGTGCCCAGCGACGTCGAATATCCAGAAAAAAGCTCTCAGCTTCCGAGAAACTCTGTATGTCTACAGATGAAAAGAGCCGCTTCGCTGTGTAGCCAGGTGTCTTATCCAGGTGACGTAGCTTGTCGGAGAAGTAAGAGAGCATTTGCTCCTCCGTTGGTCGATCTAGCTCCAGCCGCAGTTCAAATCGCCTCCAAGCGGCGCGATCTAATAGTTCTGGGTGATTGGTTGCACCAACAATCACGCAGTAGCTTGGCAAGTCATCGATTTGAAGCAATAACGTTGTTACAACGCGTTTTATTTCTCCCGTTTCGTGTATGTCGCCGCGCTCTTTTCCTATTGCATCAAACTCATCAAAAAAGAGAACACATGGCTCTGTCCGCACAAAGTCAAACAGCCTACGCAAACGCTGCGCCGTTTCGCCCAAATAGCTTGTTACCACCGCGTCATACCGTACTGTGAACAACGGCAAAGCGAGTTCGTACGCGATCCCTTCAGCAAGCGTTGTCTTTCCATTTCCTGGCGGACCAACCAATAGGAGCCTATGGCGAGGCTCAAGTCCCTGCGCCCGCAAGACATCTGCCCGGCGTTGTTCCTCCACCAATTCATCACATGCAGTGCGCACAGTTTTCGTCAGGTAGAGGTTTGAAACTGGTCTTCGCGGCTCACGTCTAAGAATGCCGCCTGAGCCGTCGCGAACACGGACACCTTGATGATGGGCCTTTCCATTTCCCTGCTGAGATGTTTCAAGAACCTTGGTAATACGATCTGCTACACTAGTATGTTTCTTGGCGCGCTCATCAGCGGCAATCGCTTCGGCTGTCGCGCGCAGTTCTTTCGCGTCGCCTTTCACGCCCGCCTTAACTAAATTGATAATCAGATCACTTCTTGCCATAGATTCCCTAGTTTGCCCTTCTCGTCACTGGCTCAATTCTCCGTCAAGAGTACTATCTCACCCTATCCCCGATTCCCCCACTTGTCTCCCGGAAACAAAGATTTATCCCCCAGAATGGTCATAATCGATCATTTTCGACCACGTTTCCAACGGCAACGAACACGGTTTGAATGTCGTTACAACCTGAAAAATCGCCATGCGTCTCCTCTCGAAGGCGAGGGGGCCGGGCTTTATTGCGCTGATGTCGCAAGCTCGCTAAACGCCACAGAGCCATTACGTGTGACAATCCCTGACGCAAAAAAGGCTCTCGGGGCCACCCGAAGACTGCTCACTTCTGGTCAGATGCCAGTGATAAGAAATAGAATCCACCAGACAACAGCTCTTGAACCCATTGAGACAACTCACTGAGAAAGTCTGAATACGCCATTCAATATAGGTAATTGTAGCAGGGTAACGACCTTCAACTTCAGACCCCAAGCGCACGACCTGACCGAAAACTTCGCGATTCTCTCTTTCCATGTCGTAGACGCTTATCCGCAGCGGAACCGCCTTCATTTCTTCCACATTGATGCGGCTCCACACAGCATGCGCATGGCGGCGGCCTTTCTTTTCATGGAAGACAATGGCGCGGGGCTGTCCGGTCAGGCCGAGTTTTTCTTCCGCCCGCTCTGTGGCGTCCTCAAAGACCTCGGTGGTGACATTCTCATTCTTTGGCGGGTTGAGGCTCAGTGAGTACAGGAACTGTTTGCACTTTGTGCCCCGGCTCATCGCATAGGATTCGTTCAGAGCTGCGGCAAGGTTGTCGGAAGCGAAGCCGCGCACTTCGTGGATTTCCACCTGCTCGTTTTCTTCTTTCAGCAGATGCAGGGCGAGGTCCCTAGCCCCGCAGCGCTGATTGCCTTCCAGGATCATCCACCCGGCTCCGGTTTTACACCAAGGGCTGTAATCAACGCTGTGCGCATCGCGGCAATATCCGCGCAGGCTTGGGCAAGGTCAGCGGCGAGTTCGGGGCCGCTGTCGAGCACCCCCATATTCGCGGCTTTGGCAATCTGGTTCATATTGGATGCAAGGCGAGACCGGCCCAGCTCCCCAAGCGCGAGGGCCAGTGCCTTGTGGTCGGAACCAGGGCGGGCGCTGCTGCGGCGTTTCGTTTCCTCTTCGCCAAGCAGCTTTGCGCGGATGTATGCACCCAACGGTTTGCGCCCGGCCCTCCTCTCAAGGCGGGCGCGTTCCTCTTCGGTGAACCGTATGGAGAAAGGCCGGGTGACAGTGCGCTTGCCCGTAGTTGCAGGCGGGGCTGCGGCGTCCCGAAAGTGCGCAGATGCTAAAGAGGGACGCCGTGATTCTGTGGACCCACTCATGGCTGCGGTCCTTCAAAATCAATATCAGCGTGTTTTAACTGGTGTTGTTCCCAGTCCTTTAGGGCCTCAAATACGTCCTCGAGAGAGTTTAAACTTTCTCCCTCTCCGGGCACCACGACTTTAAAACTCCATCCAAATCTCTGACGACAGCGGCACGCAGCTCCCATACCGCATTGGTTGAACGTGTGTGGCTTAGTCGCTACCGTATGACGCGTGTACGCGTATCGGGGGGATGTCGACTTGTATCGCTTTTGGCTTGTTGGCCTGGTGGCCGCTTTTCTGGGACTGGTCATCCGGCCGGTCCATGCCGGGCATGAGGGGTATTATCAATGGCCGGCGCTCCATGAGGAAGCGTTGGTCTTTGCCAGTGAAGGGGACCTGTGGATCACCTTGCCGGAAGGTGGCCACGCGGTTCGGCTGACGTCACATATCGAACCGGAATCTCACGCGTTCATCTCACCGGACGGGAAATGGATCGCGCTCAACGCATTTTACGACGGTCCCGATGAAGTTTACGTCATGCCTGTGGCGGGCGGAACGCCCAAACGTCTGACATTCGAGGGCGGGAACGCGATTGTTCGAGGATGGGCTAGTAATTCCGATGTCCTGTTCAGTTCCTCGCGGGTGCCGGGCCCCGATGCCCGACTCCTAAAGACCGTTAATTTGCAAACGGGTGCTCTTCGCGATCTACCATTGGCGGATGCAGAGTTGGCGTCCTACTCCGCGCGACACGGCTGGGCATTTGCGCGCCATGGCCTGTCATGGAGTGGTGACAATGCCGTGCTTTACCGAGGCGGTCTGATGTCACAACTTTGGCTTTTTGATCCAGCCAACGACAAAGAGGCCCGGCGCCTGCTCGCCGATTTCGATGCGCCCATTCGTTTTCCCATGTGGCAGGGAGATCGCATCTATTTCGTTTCCGACAAATCGGGCGCTGACAATATTTGGTCTGTTAATGCGTCTGGCGAAGATCTCATTCAACACTCGTCCTTCGAAGGTTGGCAGATAAAATCACCGCAAATCTACGGCAACAAAATCGTCTATCAAAAAGGCGCAGACATTTTCCGTTTCAATCTTGAAAACGGTCGCGAGCACAAATTCGATCTGACAATTGTGAGCGATAGGGATTATCGACGAAGCCGCGTAGTCAAGGATCCGCTAAGCTATCTCGACGACGCACGCATGTCGCCAAACGGCAAGTCGGTTGTCGTCACCGCGCGCGGAAAAATCGCGGTCGGCTTCACAGGAGAAAAAAGGCGCATTGAGCTTAACGTACCGGACAATGTTCGAGCCCGGTCCGCCTGCTTTGGCACGGACAGTAAGCATATCTATGCTCTGCTGGACCAAGGCCAGACAAATGAAATTTGGCGTTTCCAAGCGGATGGGCAAAAGAAACCAGAACAGGTCACAGCCAATACGAGCGCACACATTTTCGCCCTTCATCCTTCGCCGAAAAATGACAGATTGTTGTTCAATGACAAAGAGGGCCGTCTTTGGAGTTACGATACTAAATCCAATACCAAAACGTTGATTGATACCACCGAAAGCACCTACGACGATTCTTTCCACCATTTCTCTTGGTCGCCTCATGGCAGATATGTCGCTTATACTTACTTTGATGCTCGGGATATCAGTCGCATTGCGGTCTATGACTTCAAAACAAACCGCCGCGAAGTTGTCGTGAGCGGGAAATTTGCATCCTTCAGCCCTGCATTTTCTCATGACGGTGCGTGGCTCTACTTCATTTCGGATCGCCGTTTTGTTGCCACGGCAGATCATCCGTGGACGGATCGGGTGATGGGCACGCATTTTGCCCGGCGCGGTAAGCTATATGCGCTTCAGTTGGATCCAAAGGCCGAATTTCCATTCCAGGTATCAAATGAACTGCTCGAAAGTAAGAGCAAGAGTAAAAACGCCGACGCCAAAAGTGATCGTGAAATCGACTTCAACGGCCTGAAAGAACGCCTATGGGTCCTGCCAACGGGCGCTGGTGATTACCGAGCATTGGCTGCCAACAAGGATTATCTCTATATTTTGGATGGCGAAGATGGCGCTTTGTACAGCTTGGAGATCGATCGCGATTCAGATGACATGAATGTCTTTGCCGATAATGTTTGGCAATTCGATCTTTCCAGCGATCGCAAAGACATATTTGTGCAGACGGGCTATTACTCCCCACGATTTTATCTGGCGACAGCTTCCAGCGACCTTACAAACCGCAATGATGCGCAGGTCCGATTTATTGATTGGCGTCCTTCATTTGTCCCCTCTCAGGAATGGCATCAAATGATGGAGGACGCCTGGCGACTGCACCGCGCGTTCGCCTACGACCGAGACATGCGGGGTGTCGATTGGAACAAGGTGTACGACAAGTATTTTCCCTTTGTGCAAAGGCTCGGGCATCGCAGCGAGCTGGACGATTTGCTGGCTCAAATGATCGCCGAATTGGGCATGATGCATAGCCAGATTGACTATGGAGACGAACCTTATGATCTCGATAGCGGCGCCGACGCGTTCTTGGATGCAGCGTTTGAACCGGTCCCACAAGGTTTAAAGATCAAGGTTCTGTATCAAGCCGAGAAAGATCGTCCAAGTACCATCGGCCCGCTTCAAAGGCAGAATGTCAAATTGCGCGTCGGTGACATCATAACGTCGGTCGACGGGTCTCAAGTTGGATCACTTAGGACCTTGTCCGCGCAATTGAAAAACAAACATGGCCAACAGGTTCGCCTCGATATCCTCAGAGAGAAAAACACACAAAGCGTCATTGTTGAGCCAATCGGTTGGTGGACGCTAAGGCGTTTGCGCTACTCCCATTGGGTCGAACAAAATCGTTCAAAGGTCAATCAAAGGTCAAAAGGTGAAATCGGTTACCTGCATCTGCGTGGGATGGAAAAATCGGATATTGCGAGTTTCACCCGTGACTTCTTCGAACATTTTGACAAGGACGGGCTGATTATTGATGTTCGCGGAAACACCGGCGGCTATATGTCGAGTTGGATCATAAGCACATTGCTTCGCCAGGTCTGGTCGACAACGCAAGCGCCTCATGGTGGCCGGGCTACAGGGATGATGCATCAGACATTTCGCGGCCACCTTGCGGTTCTCATCAATGAGGGCACTTATTCCGATGGGGAGAACTTTGCCGCCGGCATAAAGACCCTGGATATCGGCACCCTCATCGGCACACGCACGGCCGGCGCTGGCGCGTCCATCACGGAAAGAAACCGTCTGTCGGACGGCGGGTTGGCCAGAGTCAGCGAGGCTGTTCAATTCGGTCTTGACGGCCGTTGGATTATCGAAGGCCGGGGTGTCTCTCCCGATATCGAAGTCGTCAACATGCCGGTTGCTGCTTACAACGGACATGATGCCCAACTGGAAGCCGCGATCATGCATCTCCAGAACAAGATTACAGCGGAACCCATACCGCCCCTTGAACGGCACACGACACCACCGCTTGGCAACAATGCCAGTGATATTCAGTAGGGCATAGAATTATCAAGATTCTGATCACGCCCAAGAATTCAATCTGTCAGGTTCGTATCTACCGGCTATTCAGGGTTCGAAACACTGAGCAAACAGTTCGTAGATTGAGTCAGCCGCAATGTCAGTATTGGGCGGCTTCGCAACGAAATTGAGAAAAATCTGCACGAACCCAATCTCACAATGCTAAAGGGCACTTTGTTTGATGCTTAACTGGTTAGCGCTGAACTAACCATCAAGACCGTGCACGATCGTCATGCATTCGCGCGACTCCCTCTCCGGCATTCACTCTAATCGAACCCTTTCAAGTTGAATTAAATTTTCCTTCATTTTTGCAGCATCAGTTTGTTGAAATGGATTGGACCGGAGCCTCAATCGGGCCCAGGCGGAAGACTTGAAATGGAAACAAATGCATCTCGCGTTGCGCTTCAACATCTAGATCGGATCCGCAAAGACGTTGCAGAGATCTCCGAACATCTTCGTGACGAACTCAATGTCCTGAACGAGGCGCAGCCCGAGATGATGACCGCCATCGACCGTATCAATTTGCGCCTTAATCGGATCGACACGCGCATCGACGGTTTGGAAGCAACGGTCCGGTCCCTGCTTAAAGCAGCATGACCCCACGCACTTCATCAGCAGTCGTTGTTTACAGTGGTCGGATTAAACCATGAGCGATGCAAGGCTTCACGATCCAACTTGTTACAATTGACATCGCGCATCCGATTGGCGGCGCGCTCGCTAACTTGCCCGTCTTTAGCCCAATCGTGGAAATTTGGGTGGGCGGCGTTCGACAAAGGATTGGACGCCTTCCGTGGCATCGACACGCGACAGACTTCGTTCAGTCAGTTCATTGGCCTCGCGCAGCGCGGGCTTATACCCCAAGCCCAGATGATTGTAGACCAGATGTTTCGTGTCCCGAATCGATGCAGGGGAAACGTTCGCGGCCAAGTCTACAACATAGCTCTTTGCCGATTGCAAAAGATCCCTGTGATCGACGAGATATTCGACAAGGCCGATGCGCGCGGCTTCCTCGCCGCCAATCTTTCGCGATGTCCACAGCAAATCAAGCGCGCGTCCCGGGCCCAACAATCTGGGTAATATCCAACTGGTCCCATGTTCGGAAATCAGACCGCGTTTTGAGAAGACCGTTGTGAAAGCAGCTTCTGCGCTTGCGAATCGCACATCGCAAAGCGCGGCCAAGACAAAACCGCCTCCCGCGGCGACGCCATTGACGACCGCGATAATCGGTTTGTCGATAGAAAGAAAGTAGGTGAACAAACCCGGCACCTCGGTCGCGCCTGCCGCTTGGCTGTTGCTTGATTTACCGGCAGCAGCCGTTTCTGCCAGCGTTTCCGCATCCAACCCAGCACAAAATCCGCGTCCCTCGCCTGTGATCACAATACCGACGACCGCCTTGTCTGCCGCCGCTTTTTCCACCGCGTCGCGGAGTTCGTTCAAAGTTCGGTAGGTGAAGGCATTTAGGCGGTCAGGTCTGTTGAGTCGAATCACCGCGATGGGGTCAGTCACCTCATAGATGATATCTTCGTACATGGTCTGTTCGCCTCTCATGCTGTCTTCAAAACACGCTGTAACCCAATATTTGCCAATAGATTCGGAATACCGCCAGCGACCGGCTGAGTTCATTTTCAGTTCAGATTGAACCCTATATCAGCACACTTGCAAGGATCAAAAATCTGACAAAGGAAATCAGAAAATGAAGAAAGTTCTAGGCCTGGTTGCTGCTGCTGCGTTGTTTGCCACACCTGCGTTGGCCGATCCGCTTGCAGGCGTTTATGGAAAAATCATCACAATATCTGATGCCGAAGGCGCGGTCGTGAGCTCCAACACCATCAATCCAGACAACACATTCACGACAACCAATGCCGATGGCACGGAAGTCGCTGGAACATGGGAATTGAGCGCAAATGACGAAGGTCAGGAGCAGTTCTGCTTCACCAGCACCGATGCGGAAGGCGCGGCCAATACCCAATGCACAGCCGATCTTCTCGGCAAGCAGGTGGGTGACTCCTACCAAATCACGCAAGGCGAAGGCGAAGAAGCAGCAACCATGACAGTTGCGATCTCTGAACCTGCTGCTGAATAAGGCTCGTTAGGCCTTTCAACTCCTCTCTCCGGCGTGGGGTAAGGCCTTAGTCCATCGAAGAATCGCAATATTAAACCATCCTGCCTCCCCTGGTTCATTTACGGTTCATCGACAAGCGGCTAAGGCCAGCCCCGCAACTACCAATATTCTGAAAAAGGGATACGTTATGAAAAAAGTACTCGGACTGGCAGCTGCTGCCGCACTCTTCTCAACAGCTGCTTTGGCTGATCCTCTTGCTGGCGTTTATGGCAAAATCATCACGATTTCTGACGCCGAAGGCAATCCAGTCAGCCAAACCGTGATCAACGCTGACGGGACCTATTCAACCACACCTGCTGGCGGCGAAGCTGTAAGCGGTGCTTGGGAAATCAAAGACGACGCTGCTTGCTTTGCTGGCACTGACGCCGAAGGCAACGCGACTGAGCTTTGCTCTGCTGAAATCCTCGGCAAGAATTCTGGCGACAGCTACGAAGTCACGGCTGACGACGGTACAACAACCAGCGTCTCGATCGAGTAGTTAAAGACCCTTCGGGGCTTTATCGGAGTTGTGTGGGGTGGCCTGCGTATCGGGCCACCCTTTTTATTTGCCCGCTGAGAAGCACGACAAGAGTCAAATCACGCCATCTTCAGTGAGCTTGTCGACTTCATCGTCTGACAGCCCCAATACCTGCCCATAAATCTCTTTGTTATGCTGTCCCAGTTTGGGGTTCTCCGCCGGTCCCTTTTGCGGCGTGCCGTGATAGCGGAGCGGGCTGTCTGGCACAACGATTCGTCCCAATGCTGAATGATCAAGCCAATGCAGCATGCCCCGCTCATGGAGATGATCATTGTGCGTCACTTCTTTCAGATCGCGTACCGGCGCCGACGGCACGCGGTGCTTCTGCGTCAGTTCAAATATTTCCTGACGCGTCAATTGGGACGACCAGGCCGAAACGAGAGCATCGGTCTCGTCAATATTCTTCACACGCTTCGCATTGTTTTCAAAACGCGGGTCATCTTTCAGTTCTTCCCGGCCCATCGCTTTCAGCAAGTTGAGCCAGTGTGATTCTTTAATGCAGATGACCGCGAAATATCCGTCTTTCGTGGGATAAACATTGTAGGGTGCGATCGCCATGCCGCCATGCCGGTTACCGACGCGCGGCGGCACACCAGTTTCGGATGTCATCATGCCGAGATTTGACGCGAAGGTCGGATAGATTGTGTCCTGCATGGCCACTTCAACAAACCGGCCATGTCCCGTTCGCTCACGCTCAAACAATGCGGTAACGACGGCACCGTAAAGATGCGTACCTGAAATAAAGTCCACAATCGCAGGCCCGGCCTTGACCGGCGGTCCTTCCGGAAAGCCCGTGATGCTCATGGCACCTGACGCGGCTTGAACCGTGATGTCCATCGCCAAATTATCGCGCTCGGGTCCCGAGAGCCCATAGCCCGTGGCTGAAGCGTAAATCAGTTTTGGGTTGGCTTTCATCAGCACATCAGCCCCCACGCCCAATCGATCCATTACACTCGGCGCGTAATTCTCGAGCAAAACATCCCCTTGCTTGACCAGCTCAATCAGGAGTTCTTTTCCGCGTTCGGATTTGAGATTGAGCGTGACGGCGCGTTTGTGCTGATTGAGCATGGCCATCGGTAAAATCGCCCGCCCGCCGACCGCCTCCCGCGCGCGTAGTGGTTCGCCACCCAGCGGTTCGATTTTGATCACGTCGGCGCCGGCACAGGCCATCAGAAAAGTTGCGTACGGCCCTTGATAAACCTGGCCTAAATCGATGATTGTCACACCAGTCAGCGGACCCGGCCGTGTCTGTTCAGTCATACAGAAATTCCGTTTCTATTTGATCCATGCCATCGACCGTCAGTGCAAAGATTGACCGATCAGATCTCGTGCCATCACCAGCCGCTGCACTTCATTGGGCCCCTCGCCAATCCGTCGGATTCGCAATTCGCGATACCAGCGCTCTAATGGCAAATCCTTGGTGACACCATAACCGCCATGGATTTGTATGGCGCGATCGACAACACGCCCTGCCCCTTCAGATGCCAGCAATTTTGCCATGGCTGCTTCGGTGCGCACAGGCTCGCCGGCATCGACCCTTTGTGCGGCTTCTAAAACCGCCCATCGAGCCGTGCGGATATCTATTTCGTTATCGACAATCATCCATTGCACCGCTTGCCGTGTAGCAAGCGGTGCGCCGAAGGTTTCACGTAACTTCACGTATTCAATACACATTTCTTGCGCGCGAATGGCGGGCCCCAGGCAGCCGGCAGCGTACGGAATGCGTTGGCGGACCAAGCGATCATTGGCGATCGCAAAACCTTGGTTCACTTCTCCCAATATGTTGGTGTGCGGCACCCGTACATTGTCGAATTCCAATTCGGTAGCGTAGTGCGTTGACCGCAATGTGTGAACCACCCGGCGTACATGGAATCCCGGCGTCTGCTTGTCGACGATGAAACAGGTGATTCCATTTCGGCCTTTCTCCGGATCTGTCCGTGCAAAGACAATTCCGTAGTCGGCTTTGTCGGCACCGCTAATAAAGATCTTGGCGCCATTCAACACCCAGTCATCGCCATCACGCACGGCCTTGGTTTGGATCGCGCGCGCCGGATCCGAACCACCCGACGGTTCAGTGAGTGCAAAGAAACCGCGTTTTTCTCCCCGCAAAGTCGGGAACAAGTAACGCTCTTTTTGATCGGGGCTTGCCTCGTAAAGCTGGGCGAGCCCTGCTCCCCCAAATGTGCCATAACAGGGCGCATACAATCCGGCGCGATGCTGCGATGTCTCCATGGCGATCAGGGCCATGGTCACCGTGTCGATATCCGGTCCACCAAATTCCGCTGGGATGCCCAAGCCGTAAAGGCCCATCTTCTGGACCATCTCGACAAGGCGCGCTTGGACTTTCTCCGGTAACGAGGTCGCATCGGGATCCATACCGTCTTCAAGTGGCGCGATCTCCTCACGCACAAAACGGCGCACATTGTTGACAATCAAGCGCTGCTCATCGGAAAGCGTGAAGTCCATTCTGTGCTCCTAGGCCGACTTGAGAGGTACGGGGGAAAGTGAACCGCGTAGTTTCGTGCCCGTTTGCACATTGTCACGCGGCAGCGCGCCCTGATCTGCACTGTGCAGCATCAGAAGCTCTTCGTAACGGCTCATATATTGTTGGGTAACTTCCACACGGAATTTGCGACCAACGTCTGCACCGGATGTCGAGAGTTCTTCCTGCAGGGCACTGTGAAGCCCAAACAAGGAGCGTCCGCCCGCGAATCCGATCTTGGTCACCTCACCGGCGCTATTGGCAATTTGATAAACGCCAAGCTCACCACCGAGCCGATCGACATGGCGTTGATCGAGCGGAAGCCACGGTTTGTCGAGACGCAGTCCCATTTTTCCTTCCCTTTTTGGCCTATGATATCGGTCAAATCAGGAAGGGCCATCCCCTAATCTCAAATCACTTCATGCTGAATGATCGGATTAAGGCGCTGAAGTCCCATAAATCTCTAAGATCTTATGGGCGTGGAAGCGTTTGCCGAACTCATCGACCGCACGCACTGTGACCGTATAGGTGCCCGGCTTGAGATCATCCGGCAAGTCGGCCGCAAAGATATGGGATGATGGCAGCGCTTGGACCCAGGGCTTCTTCACCGCTTCATTGCGAAAGAACAGCTCCTGAACAACTGGATCGGGACGCACCACCCGCTTCATGGGAATGATCTCGCCGTTGCCAATACTGAAATCGACGCCCGATTTGGGGCCGCCGTCATAAAGGTTCACCAGAATTTCCGCAGCGGGCACTTCGTCGACCGATAGTCGGCCGTCAAACAGAGCACCATCCCGGAAATCGCGGAGGCCTTCCTTGCGCAGTCCGTGATGCGCAACGTCAAACATGACCCGCATTTGCGTGTCGGCGGATTGCCCGGCGGCCTTGAACCTGACAGATAGATCCACACCATTAACCTCGAGGATGTGATAGCCATTCGGTGTGCCGTCCCGTTGGGCAGTAACGGGAATGCCACGTTCATCAATAGGTCCGCTCCACCAACTGCCAGAAACCGTTGCAAGAACATGATGGTGAAAGGTGCCGGGGCCGGCGAAACCATCCTCTTCGCCGAAATAGTGATGCTCCGTCGTGTGCGTATGACCGGCAACGGAATAAAGATGCTCACGGCCTTCTAACAACTTGAAAAGGTCACGGCGATTCTGCGTGTTGGTGGCGGGGTTTTCTGGTTCTCCGGCATAAGTCTTGAGCGGGGCGTGCGTCGCAACAAAGACCAGCTTGTCCTTGCTGATCAACGCGAGCTCGTTTTCGAGCCATTTCAATTGTTGTTCAGATATGCGCGCCTCATAACCGCCGGCACCACGCACATCGCCCGGGTCGCTTTCACCGTTCCCTTTATAGTGAATATTGTCGAGCACAATGAAAACCGCGTCCCCAACCTCGAACGAGAAATAGGGCGGACCGAAGAAACGTTTAAACGTTTCAAGCGAGTCCTCATCAGTTTCGGCCAGCAGATTCATTTCGTGATTGCCCGGCACATTGTACCAAGGCACACCAATTTGACTGATGATCGCATTGAACCGCGGCAGCAGGGACATATCGTCAAACATAATGTCACCCATCGTCATGCCGAACCGAGCCTTCGTTCCTATCAGTTCCGCCACCACATCATCGCGAATATAATCAAGCTCAGCCGATGTTTGTGGCTGCGTATCCGCGAACAGAATGGCTTCGAATGATTTCGGTTCATCGATCTTGGACAATGGAAAATCAATCCGCTCGGTCAGAGGCCCTGTGGGCTCAATTCCCAAATAACGCAATCCTTCTGGCGACCCCTGCGGTTGGTGGATGTAGTAGAATTGCGGCAACTGATGCGCGTTAACCGGCGTCGCGTAGCCTGACGGTTTGCTCACGAACAGGATGGAAGGTGCGCTAATCTCAATCGAATAATTGCCGTCAGCATCTGTCATGACGATGGCGTTTCCGTCTGAAACGCGGACGGATTCGATGCCGCTCTCCCCACTATCGCGTACGCCATTTTGGTTGGCGTCATTGAAGACGGTCCCGCGCGCAGTTTCCGCATGGACAGCGGTGAAAAGCGCGAAAGCGCTCAAAAGGACAAGGAGAGACAGAATTCGGTGCATAATCATTCTCTAATTGAGGACCTTGGCGAGTATCAAAGGCAGGTGTCACAAAAAAATGACATTCTGTGGCCTTGCGAGCGATATTGCCAGTTCAAAGAATAACTCGCTCCAAATGGCGCGATACGCGTCGTTGTTTGGGCGTGTGCGCTAACGCCCAATGTCTCAGCCCATCTCACTGCATTTTGATTTGACCAGAGTGGCTTTACATCATTTGCTCGCTTACCTGAACGTCATGTAAGAGAGCTACTTCATGCAAATACTTAGAGTTCTATGGCTTGCAGCGACAATCGTTTTGGGCGGTGTCAATTACTTTGCCTATGCACAAGACAAAGCCGAAGCGACACCACCGGTTCCAAGCGAACAACCTTCGGCGGCGCCAGAAGGTGCTGATGCCCAAACAGACATGACGCTCGAAAGACTTGGCGAACTTATCAACCGGGTTGGAACGGACATCGTGAAAAACGGAAACCGTTGGCAATTCACTGTCGCGGAAACACCCGCGTTTGTTGTGACCGATCCGACTGCGGATCGTATGCGCATCATGATCGCCATCAGCGAAGCAGACTCTCTCAGCCAAGATATGCATCTGCGATTGATGCAAGCGAATTTCGACAGCGCCTTGGACGCGCGTTATGCGATTGCTCAAAACATTCTGTGGTCGACCTTTATTCATCCCCTTTCACCGCTTTCTGAGGGAGAATTCCTGTCGGGACTCGGACAGACAATCAATTTGAAGAACAGCTACGGCAAGACTTACTCATCCGGCGCTGTTGTTTACGGTGGCGGAGATAGCCAGGAACTATTGGGGCGGCAATTGATTGACGAGTTGCTTCGTAAAGGTGGCGAGAAAATCTAACCTCGCCCACTCCGGAACTGGGACAAGTCCACATCGTTGCGCAAGGGTCGCGACGATTTAAAGTTTCGGAAGTTCTCCAAGAAGAGGTCGTCCCCCCTGCTCAACAATCCCTCGCCCGCATTCGACGAATGCGCTGAAACCAGAATGCTAGGGTGATCCCAAATGGGGCTTTCTTTTGGCAACGGTTCTTTTTCAAACACATCCAATACCGCGTAGCCTGGCCGACTTTGATTCAGCCCTGCCAACAGATCTTGCTCTGATATCACAGAGCCCCTTGCGATGTTCACCAACACCGATTTTTCCTTCATTGATGCGAAAAACGCCGCATCGCACATACCGCGCGTCTCGTCATTGAGCGGACAGGCCAAAACAACAACGTCTGCTTCGCCTAGAAAATTTGACATGCCTTCGGTCGTGGTCATCGCATCGGCCAGTTGATTTGGCATCGGCTGACGCCGCACACCAATCACCCGTGCGCCGAATGCCTTTACCCTTGCGGCCACCAATTGCCCGATATGACCGAATCCAACAATGAGCCACGTCGAACCGTAAATTTCGCGGAACGGCATGTAGCGCCACTGATGCTCAATTTGCGCAGCTTTGCGTTCCTCAATGCGGGTGAAGTGATACAGCACAGATCCCACAACATATTCAGCAATCGAGATGGCCTGGGCATCGCTGTTCGATAGTCTGTCCACTTGATCGAACAGGTCTTTGTAAAGGGGATGATCGAGACCGGCATTGCAAGTTTGCATCCATTTGGTCGATTGCGCCTGCTTAAGAGCCTCTCCGAAGGCGGGTCCCGTCCCCGTCATGTAAAAGTCAAAGCTCAACCAGGCTGCATCAAGGACCAAGGTCTCTGCGCTAACTTCCTTGTCGCCACGCCACAGTTTTCCTTCAGCGTCCATGCACACAACATCAATGGACGGCTCAATCGCCGACGCCCGCTCGCGAACGCGCTCGAATGCGGCCTCATGCATTAAGACAGTGGTCATCTGATTGTCCTTCTACTCAACGATCTTGTAATCCTAGGATACGTGCAGCAACCGCATCGACCCAGCGGTCTGGAACCAGCGCGCCGATGGCCTTGGTGGCAAAATTATTCTGTGTAATGACATAGCGGGTATTGGGATGCGCTGCCGTCAGGGCACGATGAACGCACTCTGCGACCTTGGCGACTGGCAATCCAGCCCGACCCTCTTTCAACGCCATCGCCTTGTATGTCTTTAGATGCTCGATGAACCCGGTGTTCTCATACTTCGACATGTCGATCTGTTCGGCCTTGTCCCAAATTTCCGTTTTGATCGGCCCCGGTTGGATTACGATCACGTCAATCCCATAGACCATCAGCTCACGGCGCAGGCTGTCAGACTGCGCCTCCAAGGCAAATTTCGACATGGCATAGGGGCCGAGGAACGGTAAAGCGCGGCGGCCGGACACAGAGCTGATATTCACAATTCGTCCGCGCTGGCGCGTGGCTTTCTGCGCCATGCCCAACAAAGGCAGAAAAGCCTGGGTCACCGCGAGCGGCGCGATGGTGTTGACTTCAATCTGATAACGGAGGTCATCCAGATTGATATGGGCAAGCGGGCCGGATTCGGCGATGCCCGCATTGTTGACAAGCCCTGTGAGCACCCTGTCCCCAAGTGTAGCAGCAACTCGATCCCGTGCCTTTTCGATGGCCGCGCCATCTGTCACATCGAAGACCAGTGCTGAAAAGTGATCCCCCAATTTCTCTTTAAGCGCGTCGGCGTCACGTTCATGGCGCACACTTCCCCAGACATGGAAACCACGTTCCGCTAGGTCAATCGCACTCGCACGGCCAATGCCCGTGCTCACACCTGTGATAACGACATGTTTCATGGATGCGGCTTTCGATCACTCTCGCCTGCTGTCGTACTATGAAGCCGACCCGCAAGGCTATAGATTACGTGCGCGCCGCCCACCAAGATGAAATGACAGAGGTTGCCTGCATGCGTTTGGTCACGTTCACAGAATCTGGAAGGACCCGGATCGGCCTGCTTGTTGACAGTGGAATTGTTGACCTGTCCCAAGCCAATCCCTCTCTGCCGACCGACATGCTTTCACTTTTAGAAGAAGGATCAGAGAGTCTGCAGGCGGCGGGCGCATGCCAGGCGACATCCCCCCATTATGAGCAAAAGGACGTCGTGCTGGAATCGCCCATTCTGCGTCCGCCAAAAATCCTGGCCGTGGGCCTCAACTATCGTGACCATGTGGAAGAAGGTGGGCGCGACATTCCAGAAACTCCGATCATCTTTAACAAGCAATCAACGTCCGCTAACGGTCCCTTCACCGCTATACACAATCCGGTCAACGACACCACAAAGCTCGACTATGAGGGCGAATTGGCTTTGGTGATCGGGAAACGTTGCCGGCGTGCGCCAAAAGAAAAGGCGGAGAGCGTGGTCGCAGGTTACATGGTCGCCAACGATGTAAGCGTGCGGGACTGGCAATATCGAGCCCCTACGATGATGATGGGAAAATCGTGGGACACCCATTGTCCCATGGGCCCCGCATTGGTGACCAAGGACGAAGTGCCGGATCCACACACTTTGGACCTCAAGACATGGGTTAATGACGAACTGCGCCAAAATTCAAACACCAAACATTTGATATTCGACTGTTGGACACTGATTGAACATCTTTCGACGGCCTTTACGCTGGAAGCGGGCGATGTTGTTTTGACAGGCACCTGCGGCGGCGTCGGCGCATGGATGGACCCACAATGCTGGCTCAAAAGCGGTGACACCGTCCGTATCGCCATCGGAAATCTAGGCGAGATCAACAACCCAATCATTGACGAACCAGCCGATACAGTCCGGTTTTGATGGCCACGCGCCAACAACACACAAAACCCCTTTCTTGACACCGAAAAAAAGGATCGGCGAAAACATCACTTATCATGGCGAAGCTGAGCTTTTCGGATCAAATTACAGGACTGGGCAAGCGGGCACGAACGCGCGCACGCCTTATGGACGCTGCGGTACAGGTGATTGCTGAACGCGGTATCGAAACCACATCCGTTAATGAGATAGCGGCGCAAGCCAAGGTCGCCAACGGCACCTTCTACAATTACTTCACAGACAAGAACGACATTGTCGGGTCGATTTCACTGAAGATTGCAGCGTCAATCACCCAGCATATCGATGCCTCCATGTCAGACATCGAACAGGCTCACGAGCGTGTCGCCTTCGCCACCCAGCAATTTGTGGAGATTGCCGCTGGTGCGCCGGAATGGGGCTGGGCCTTCATGTATTCGGCCACCAGCATTGACGGCATTCGCAACACCGCCTCCAAGGGCTTGCGGAGTGACATTGCATTGGGGATTTCGCAAGGGCACTTTCACGTTGAGATGGACGGCTACCTGATCAATACGATTTCCGCCATGGTGATGAATGCTATCGCACGCCGGCTTGCAGGCCATGCCGACAAAAATGCCACCTGGAAAATCTCTGACTCGGTTCTACGTGTATTGGGCGTACCAGCCGATAAAGCCACCGCGACAGCTCATCATGTGCAAAGTTTCAAATCTTTGGAACTGCAACTCCCCGCACAGGTTGCATGAGTAGCAGAAGAAAGACCTGAAAGGACTGACGACCACACGATGAAAGAAAAAGTTGTTATTTTGGGCGCTGGTATGGCCGGGTTAGGCGCCTCCCTCGCCTTTGCGAGTCCGAAACGCGACATCATTGTGATCGACCGCGATCCACCGCTCCCGAACGGCGATATCGAAGACGCGTTCAAGACTTGGCAACGCGGCGGTGCAACTCAGATCCGTCATAGCCATGTGTTTTTAGCCCGGCTGTTTAATCTCATTCGCGATACCTATCCTGAACTCGCCAACGATCTAGTGGAAGCCGGCGCGCGCGAATTGCGCTTTGCCGACGGCCTCCCCCATACATTGCGCGACGGTTATCAGCCCAAACCCGTTGACGACGACATGTCATTCTTGTCGAGCCGCCGCACAACTTTGGAATTTGTCATGCGCCGGTTTGTCGAACGGCAAGGCCAAGTATCCTTCAAAACAAGCTCAATCGTTCGGTCATTGAAAACACGTAGAGAGAATGGATCAACGCTGGTAACCGGCGTCACTGTTTCGGACCCGCACGGCGAAGATGAATTCGACGCCGACATTGTTGTTGACGCTATGGGCCGGAATTCGCCGGGTACAGAGTGGCTTCGAAACACCGGCGCTGACATTGCAAGTGACGTCACGAGCGCTGCCATTCTGTACTACACGCGCCACTATCGTTTTCGGCCAGGACAGTCAGAGCCGCCACGGGGCGAGTTGTCGGGGACCGGGGACCTTGGCTATCTGAAGTTCGGCGTATTTCCCGGCGATAATGACTGCTTTTCCATCACGTTGGCGGTGCCCGAAGTTGAAACAGAAATGCGCAAGGTGATTGTTGATCCAAATGTGTTTGATTTCATCTGCACACAGCTCCCCGGCGTTCACGCCTGGACCAACACTGAGCGCTCTGAGGCCACCAGCCGCGTTTTTGCCATGGGCAACCTCGCAAATGAATGGCGGCACTTTGTAAAAGACGGCGTGCCCCAAGCGATTAACTATTTCGCCATTGGTGATGCTGCCATCCGCACCAATCCGCTCTACGGTCGTGGATGTTCGCTCGGATTTTGGCACGCACATTTGCTCGCCAACATCTTCAGCGAGACAGCCAACCCGATCGACCGCGCCTGCCGTTACGATAAGGCGCTGGCCGACAATGTGCGCCCGTACTTCGATGCAATGGCACGCCAAGATCGCGGCGCCGCAAAACGTGCGGAAAACGAACGCAACCCGAACTACACACCCACATGGCGCGGGAAATTGATGCGGAGCTTCGTTGAGGATGGCATCAACCCAACCATGCGGTCAGATGTGAATGTATTGCGGGCTGCTTTGTCTGCACTTCACATGCTCGATCATCCGGAAAAATGGATGCTGCGCCCTTCTGTTCTGTCGAAGATCCTATTGACCTGGGCAAAACCCAAAGCACTCAAAAAGAAATACTACACTCAAGGACTCGGCCCCAACCGCCGCACCATGTTTGACCTCTTAGATGGCTCCAACTTGGTTGGCACGAAACTTCAAAACGCTTGAACGGCGAATGCCTCTATAACAGACCGCTGAACAAGTCATTGGCATCCTTCGAGACGGACCTTACGGTCCTCCTGAGGATGAGGAAATCAGGCAAAAGAACCTCATGGTGAGGAGGCGCGATAGCGCCGTCTCGAACCATGGCGCCAAGGTAGAACACATGTTTCAGCAGGCTGCTCTGGTTTATCCCTGCTAGCTCTAAAAAGACCTTAATGTCGCCTCCTTGCCCACAGGGTGCGACGTGCGGGCGACCGTTTCATCATAGGCTGGATGGTTCGTACCCAACACGCGATCCCAAAACTGGAAGTAAAGTCCATAGTTAAAGCGATAGGTACGGTGGTGCATATTGTGATGGGTTGCCGTGACCAGCATTTTGCCAATGGGATGCCGCACGAGCCTAAGGGGGTAGATTTCAACACTCAAGTGCCCGATCACGTTCATCAGCATCATCCATAAGACAAAAGCAAACAGAACGCCCACATGCAGTGGAAGCAATAGGACCAATACCAGGATCACACCGAATTCAAGCACGGCCTCCAAAGGGTGAAAGGCGAAGGCAGCCCAGGGCGAAGGATTGGTCGACAAATGATGGATCTTGTGCACGCGTTCGTAGACGGGCCCCCAATGCATAAACCGATGCATCCAGTAAAAATACGCATCGTGGACCAATAGCGCGGCAATGAAACTCACCGGCAGGTAAAACCAGCCGTAGAGTGACAGCTCAAAATAGATTTGGCTGACGCCCGTTTCATTGAGATAGGCGATCAGAACATCCATGAACGCGAAAACAACCATTGTTGAAATGGAGTATTTGACTTCGCGAGAGATTTGCGCGCGCCCGAACTGTTTACCCGGCTGAACTTTTCTCGGCGCTGACCAGCGAGCCCAAAAAATATGAAACAACCAAAATACAAGGCCCGCCAGGAAGGCGTATCGCAGAGCATTTGCTGCAAATGACCCAAGAACAACGCCAAAGCTGTCGCCGAGGACGGTCAAGATCATATCGTTCATGCCTTCCCCCCTATCGTTCCGTCTGCTCAAAGCGCGGAAGCGATTCCGGTCGCCGCCAATACTGAGTTTGACAGAGAAAGACGATGCAACCTTCGACAAGGAGCGTGTCGTCTGACACCTGTTTTATCGAAGCCGCATAGGATCGTCCGTCTTCCGGATTGTAGATTTTGCCTTTGGCGATCCCAGTGACCGGATCAGGGCGCATGTCCTTGAAAATGTTGATGCCGAGCAGCGGCCTTTCCCTGAGGGATCGCTCGCCGTTCTCGGCGTCTTTCATGGGCTGTCCGTTGGCGTCTAACGATTCCCATAACCAAATGATCTCAGCACAAACATGTTCATTTGTGCGGCCACACGGCGTAATCTCAACCACCGATCCATATCGCTCCGTCACCCATTGCCCCTCATAGCTCGGCGCACTCGCGTCCGCGGGCATGGCCCATAGCGGCCACACAATGATGACCACCAACATCTGGATACAAACGGCCAACAGAAAGTCTGTCTTGTTCATTTTGGGTTCCCTTCTTCCAATAGCTACGCTGGGACGACACGGGGTCGGCGATTGAAGGAAACCTAGGAATCGGACCGAGTCTTTTCTTCCTCACTGCGAAATGGGCATGGATATTTCAAAACTGATTGGACTTTTTCGAAATTGGCACGGAACATCACACCTATTTGGCTGCCTCAATTCCACTTGTCGCACGGCAAGAACGCCCATAGCCGTCAGTTGGACATCGCCTGCTTGCCGTGTTGACGAAGTTAGATGCGGTTGGGGTCTGGTTAACCATCCAGCGCCGCGTTAGCGTATCTGGGCGGCATAGAAAGCTCTCGGTCGCCGCAATGCACCAAAAAACGGCTCACGGAGTCAGCATGGCGACACACGATACCCAGAAAGCATCATCGGCAGGTACCACTTCGATTGATGTGCCAATCATCAACGCCGATCGAAAGGAAGGGGCCATATCATTATCTCAGGCGCTGGCTCTGTCACTACCGGCGATGCCGTTATTCGCGCTGATGATGCCGATCGTCGTCTATCTGCCGGCCTTTTACGCAGAAGATATGGGGCTGGGTCTCGCCGTTGTTGGGACACTTTTTATGGCTGCCCGGCTTTGGGACATGGTCACCGATCCATTGTTCGGCTTTTGGGCAGATCGCGCGAAACTCCCTTTTGGCAGAAGAAGACCGTGGCTGGTCATTGGAACGCCTCTATTGATGCTATCCACATACATGTTGTTCATCCCGCCAGAGGGCGTCGGTGCATTCCATCTCGGGTTTTGGCTTTTTGTTCTCTATATCGGTTGGACGCTGAGCATACTGAGCCTGTTTGCCTGGGCGTCTGAATCTTCCCCAAATTATCATGATCGTTCACGCGTTATGGGCATGATCCAGGCAGCAAACATCACTGGATCTGTATTTGTCTTGGTACTGCCCGTCATTGCCGATCAGATCTGGGAAGGCGGCGCGGCACTACGCATGTCGTCGATGGCTTGGTTCATCGTGCTGCTGCTTCCCCTGTTCGTCGCCATCACGGTGACCAAAGTCCCCGAAGCACCACCACCAGAAAGCACCGAAGAAAACATCTTTCGCGTTCTTAAAACCATGTGGCGCAACGCATCGTTTCGGCGGCTGGTAGGCGCCGACCTGATGGCGGGCCTGATCATCGGGATCAACGGCTCGCTGGTCTTGTTCTTCGCGGCCCACACATTGAAGCTGGGTCCCCAGGCCAGCATATTGTTGCTCATCAACTTCGCCGCCGGCCTTGCAGCCATTCCATTCTGGATTTGGGCCGCGGGACGTTATGGCAAGGACAAGATGTTTGCCCTTCAAGCCGCCTACCAAATCTTCGGCGCAAGTTTTTTCTTGTGGCTGCCCGCGAACAGTTTCGGCCTTGCGGTAGTGGGATATCTGCTTGTCGGTTTCAATCTGGGCGCCATTCAATTCCTACCGCGCGCCATATTGTCGGACATTATCGATGAAGCCGAACTTGAAACCGGTAAACGCAATGAGGCTGCCTTTTTTGCCTTGCTGACAACAACGCTAAAGGGCGGACTTGCGTTGGCCGTTGGGCTTTCGTTTTACTCGCTTGCAGCCATCGGGTTCGACCCACGATCCGCAACCAACACACCGGAGGCGATCGAAGGCATCCGATATGTCACCGCTGGGTATCAAGTTTTATTTAGCTTAGTCATTATCGGGCTGATGTGGCGTTTCCCCCTAAGCCAAGAACGCCACAGCGAAATACGCGTGCAGCTAGATGCACGAGCAACAAGTTAGCCTATGTTGCACGTCTGAGTCTCAGCACAAGTTACCGAAGCTCTTAGTTTGCGCTTAAGACTTCTCAAGCAGCTATCCTAAAGCGTCCAGGTATAGCCGGATCTGAGAAGTGCATTCATGTCCGCCCCACCCTTCGCCTTGGCTTCGTCATTCTTGACTCGGACATTCTCAACATGTTCCGGGCCGGGGTTGCAGTACAAAATCCCAATAGCAACTGGAAAATCCGGTCCTTCGAGATTCGCCACCAGGCGTGCCATGGTCAGATTGGTCTCGTCATAAACCATGACTTGTTCCATATCGGCGCCGTCCTTTAACTGGATGACCTCAAGCTGGAGCGTGTCAGTATTGAAACGAAGTCCCTTGTCTTTCTCAGCCCCGAAAACAAGTGGCTCACCATGTTCGACCATCACTTGCGTTTCCGGTGCCTTCTTTTTGTCCGTGAGCTGATCGAATACGCCATCATTGTAAACGATGCAGTTCTGCAAAATCTCCACAAACGACGCGCCCTTATGCGCATGCGCACGCTTTAGAACACCCGGCAAATGCTTTTGCGCGGTATCAAGAGACCGTGCCACAAAGCGCGCATTTGCCCCCAGCGCAAAAGGCAGCGCAGACAAAGGTTGATCGACGGAGCCATCAGGCGTTGAAGGGGACTTAGTCCCCACGCGGCTGGTCGGCGAGTACTGCCCCTTCGTCAGCCCATAAATCTCATTATTGAAAAGCAGAATGTTCAGATCAATATTGCGCCGGATGGCATGCATTGTGTGATTGCCACCGATGGACAGCATGTCGCCATCACCACCAACAACCCAAACGTCCAGATCTGGATTGGCCAGTTTGACGCCGGATGCGATTGCCGGAGCCCGTCCGTGAATCGTGTGGAAGCCGTAAGTTTCCATGTAATACGGAAAGCGGGAAGCGCAGCCGATCCCAGAAACAAATACGGTATTTTCTGGACGCACACCAATCTCAGCCAATGTGCTTCTAACAGCCTTCAAAATGGCGTAGTCACCACATCCAGGGCACCAACGAACCTCTTGGTCCGTCGTGAAGTCCTTAGCGGTCAGTTTCTCTGGTTTTGTGACAATGTTCATCACTGTTTCCCTTGCACCCTAGAGGGCGAGCGTTTGTTCAATATGATTGACCAGGTCGTCAGCCTTGATGGGACGACCATTGACCTGACGGAGGCTTTGCGCCGGCACTAAGTATGTGCTCCGCAGCAGCGTCACCAATTGGCCATTGTTCATCTCGGGAACGACAATCTTTTCAAATCCGCGCAGCAAATCACCCAGGTTTTCAGGTAGCGGCCAGATATGGCGCAGGTGAATGTGGCTCACATCCATCCCTTCTGCGCGCGCACGTTTCACAGCACTGCTGATCGACCCATATGTCGACCCCCAACCAACCAGAGCCAGTTTCCCCGAGTCAGGTCCCGTATCCACTGTCTGCTTCGGAATTGACTTTGCCGCATTGAGAATCTTATCGGCCCGCAAATTGGTCATGATCTGATGATTTTCAGCGTCATAGGAAATATGACCGCTGTCTGAGGCTTTTTCGATGCCGCCAATTCGGTGTTCCAATCCAGGGGTCCCCGGCTTGGCCCAAACCCGCGCGAGTGTTTCGTTATCCCGGTTGAAAGGTTGAAAGCCCTCAGGATTTGTTTCGAACTTTGTAGGAAACGGTTCGTAATCATTAAAGTCAGGAATACGCCACGGCTCCGCGGCATTGGCGATGAAGCCATCCGTCAACAGAATCACCGGCGTCATGTACTGAGTTGCCAATCGCACAGCTTCGATCGCCGTATCGAAACAATCCGCCGGAGAAGACGCAGCAAGGACAATCAAAGGCGCGTCGGCGTTACGTCCGAACACAGATTGATATAGGTCGGATTGCTCGGTTTTGGTCGGCATTCCCGTTGAGGGTCCCGCCCGTTGCGAGTTCACGATGACCAGAGGCAATTCTGTGGAAATCGCGAGTCCGATGGCCTCCGTTTTGAGCGCAACGCCCGGACCTGAACTGGAGGTAACCCCCAAGCCGCCCGCGTAAGACGCCCCGATGGCGGCACACACCGCCGCAATTTCGTCTTCGGCCTGAAATGTCGTCACGTTATAGGACTTGAGCTTGGCTAATTCGTGAAGCAGCGACGAAGCGGGCGTTATCGGATAAGAGCAAAAATCAAGCGGAAGGTCAGCCAGCTGTGCGCCGCCAACCAATCCCATCGCCAGAGCTTCGGCTCCCGTAATGTTGCGGTACAGACCTTCATCCAATGGCGCCGGCGCAACGTGAAAGGCACTGACCTCGGCACTAAGTTCAGCAGTCTCGCCATAGATGTGCCCAGCATTCAATGCAGCGACATTGGCCTTAGCGATATTCGGCAGCTTTGCGAATTTTTCTTCAAGCCATTCGGCCGTCGTGGCGCGATCACGGCCATAGAGCCAATAGACAAATCCCAGCGTCCAAAAGTTTTTGCAACGCGTGGCTTCCTTTTTTGTCAGCCCGAGCCCATCAACCGAATTCATCGTGTTTTTCGTGATGTCGATTTTGAGAACTCGGAATCCATCGAGCGATCCATCTTCAAGCGGGCTTCCTTCGTATCCCGCCTTCTTGAAATTACCCGCTGTAAAGGTTCCTTCATCCAGAATGACAAGGCCACCTTTTGTAAGGTCAGGCAGATTTACTTTCAGCGCGGCAGGGTTGAAGGCGACCAACACATCCGGGGAGTCGCCGGGTGTAAGAATATCTCGTGCGCCAAAATGAATCTGAAACGCGGAGACTCCATACGTTGTTCCAACTGGTGCTCTGATTTCTGCTGGGAAGTCTGGAAACGTCGCGAGATCGTTACCCGCCAGCGCGGTCGCCTGCGTGAAGCGCGTCCCCGTGAGCTGAACACCGTCACCGGAATCGCCTGCGAACCGAATAGTAACTTCATCGATTTCCCGGCGTGCTTCTCCGGTGGGCACCTTGGCCGCAACGTTCATGCTTCCTCCTCGTGACGGAATATCCCGCCACCCTAATCCTTCTTTCGACCGTCTTTTGGAGCCCCAAAACGACGATTCACGTTAGGTGTTCTCAAATCCCCGGTCTAGAGGATTCGGGCGCTGTCCAACTAAGCGTAATACGCTCAAAGGACCCGGTCCGCAAATAGTTTACAACAGCGTTCTACTTATTTCACAGAGTGTTTTGATAGTTTGCACATTTTACAAGTCTTGTTGTGAAATGGGTGGCGATGTTCGCCTATCAAATTAGGCAGTGTTTTGGTTGGCGCCCTACACTTTCCTGTGAGGAATATCCTGCGTGGGGAGGACTTGGATCGCGGGCCAAAGACTTTTCCACCGCTGCGCCTTTTGGAGGAAGCGTTCCGCTGACTTCATGGGGGAAGAAGGATTTGGACGCACGATAAATCTGTAAATGTCCCCAACGCCTTTGGGGGCATAGACCCGCCCGACCCCGTTTTCTTCTTTCTGGATCCCGACCATTGCGCAGATCATCAAGAAATGGTCGATCCCGTCTGTTGAACGGCTCAGTTTTGGGTAAGCGCAGCCAAATTTTTCCGGATACCAAAGGTGCACACGCGCTTGGTTCCTGATTTCAATGGCGCTAGGCAAATCTCCAAACAAGACGTTTGCCCTCTCAATAACTTTATCTTCCGCTGACCACGATAGATCCGGATCGAAATAAAACAGATCATAATCTTTGATCCCGCGGGCCGGCGGATTTCCGCTGAGCTTGTTCCAGATCGTTTGGAACAAGCTGCCACCTGCCAGCCAGACATCCTGCACGTCGAGGTCACAAGCGCGCCCCAGGATTTCACCAATCAAAGCATTTTCCGAAAGGTCTGACCGGAAGGCATCCAGATTCATTGCGCGCTCACGCTTTCTTCCGTTCGACTTTGCGCCGGTCTTTAATCGTCTTTTTTTCTTGAGCCGACATTTTTTCGATGGATGCCGAAAAAGCCGCTGGCTGAATGCGCGCAATGTTCTTCAATACAAAATCGAAGGCTTCACTTGGGTAGACATTGTAGGTCTCGCGCAAGGTCCAGCCGACGCCCTTTTGAACATAATAATCCTCGTCCTCAAGCAGCGACTGAACGAGCGGCAGCACTTTCTTTACAGGCGGGTGTTTTTCGTGGATCTTTGAATAGCAAAATAAGCTAACGATCGACTGGCGGCGGCGCCAAGGATCGTTATCGACATTCCACTGCTTAAGCTGCGGATATACGAGACCAGGCTTATCCTCAAACAGGAACGAGTATATTTTCGACAGCTCGTCAGATTGATCCCAACAATTGATGTCCTCCGCCCAAGGTCTTAGCCGGTGCCACATTTCCTCCGTAGCAGGAAGATCTTTGCGCCGCCCCACAAAGTAAACGGCCTGCATTTTTGCTTCATGGGTTGATGCGTTGAACCAAACATGATTCCAGATCGGGAACTGCTCCTCGAAGCCACATCCCGAAAAACTGTATCCGGACTTTGCAACGGCACGCTGCTGCGGCACCGTCAATCCCATCATAGGCATAGTTGCCTTCATGTGATCGCGACGTTCGTCCCGTTTTGCTTTTGGAATGCCTTCGGCTGCCTTTTTGAGCGTAACTTCAACTTCCTGGAGGGCTTTCTTTAGACCGACAGATGTTCCCAATTTCTTATCTCTTTTAATCCGTTACACAAGATGCCCATCACGTTCTAGCCACGCGACGGACTCGCTCAATGCTTGCTTTAAGGGTGTCACAGTGAGATCCAATTCCTCACGCGTTTTGCTCCCATCAAATCGCTGAACGGTGCCCGCCACCCGGACCCCTTCAAGCGGTGCAACAGGCGGTTTGCGCGTCACATAGTTCGACATGAATTCCGAAACAACACCCACCGTATAAGACAGCCAGAATGGCACTTTGTTTTTCGGCATCGGCCGGCCGGTGATTTCCTCAAGTAACTCCAAGACCTCGCCCAGCCGAACATTGTGTCCGCACAACAGATACCGATGGCCCACTTGTCCTTTTTCGCCAGCTAAAATGTGACCGCGCGCGACGTCTTGTACGGCGACGAGGTTGAGCACACAGTCGAGATAGGCTGGCGTCGCACCCGATACGAAACCATGGATCATTTTGGTGGGGGGCGTAAAATTGATGTCCCCTTCGCCCACGGGAACCGTGGGGTTCACGAGAACGGCCGGCAGTCCCTCTTCGGCGGCCGAGCGCACGGCACGATCCGCGAGCATTTTTGAACGGCTGTAAGCACCGGGCAATTCATCTAATTCGGGCAGCGGCGTGTCTTCCGTGATTGGCACATCCGATTTCTTTTTTGTGCCTTTCAAAATGGTCTCTGTGGAGGTGTAGATCAGCCGCTGCAAATTCGCCGTCCGCGCCGCTTTAAGGATCGTTACGGTTCCTTCGTAGTTCGTCCTGTGCAGATCGTGCTTGTCACGGACCCAAAGATTTGGATTTGCGGCCAAATGATAAAGATGCGTGGCCTTGTCGAGGGCTCGCACCACCGTCGGCTCATCCAGGATGGACCCCTGAACAAAGTCCACCTGCCTGGGCAAATCCGCGGGTTCCCTTAAGTCCAAGACCCGGACACGCGCACCCTGTGCGTCCAACTGCCGCACGAGATGCCGGCCAATAAAGCCACTTCCCCCTGTGACGACAGCAAACTGTTCAGGCATCGCAATTCCATGTATTTCGCATTATGGTCCGCCGCTCGCCCGCAGCGAGAATGGAGAGAGAAGAGAACGGATTGGCTATGAAAAAGCAATCGTCAACAGGCCCCAGATTGTTTCACCCGCTTAGCGGATGCAACCTGTCGACACTCCTGAATGTCATCACAAAAAACGGGCCCATTCCGGCAAAGCACTATCCCCATATTGCGATTGCCCTGCTGGCGACTCTCGCGCGCTTTCCGTTTTACTCGGTTGAAAAGCTGCGCGTCGAACAAATCAAAAGCAAGTTACCGCTCATGCGCACACCGATATTTATCATCGGTCATTGGCGTGGCGGCACGACTCATCTTTACAGCGTAATGAGCGCGTCCGAGGAATTTGGTTTTGTGCCACCTCTTGCAACCGGACTGCCTTGGGATCTTTTAGGAATTGGGTCGGTTTTCCGACCCATGCTGGAAAAGGCCCTGCCCGAAGACCGCTTCATTGACAATGTCCCGGTCAAGCCGGATTCACCGCAAGAAGATGAAATCGGTCTCGCTAACATGACGCCCCTCTCCTTCTATCACGGGCTCTATTTCCCACATCGCTTTCAGGAGAATTTTGATCGGGGCATTTACTTCGACGGCTGCACAGAGAAAGAGATCGAAGATTGGAAAAAGATCCTGGTCTATTTCCTTGAGAAAATTTCAATCCACCAGAATCACAAACAGCTCTTGATCAAAAACCCCGTTTACAGTGCGCGCGTGAAAGTGCTGCGGGAGATCTGGCCGGACGCCAAGTTCATCCACATCCATCGCAACCCTTACATGGTCTTTCCGTCGATGAAGAACTTCTATGTGAAGTTATTCGCCGAGCTCGCCTTACAGCCTTATGACCATATCGATATCGATGAAGTGGTGCTTAGAGAATATCCCAAAGTGATGAACCGATTGCTCGACGAAACCAAAGACTTGCCGGAGGGCAGTTTCGTCGAACTAAGTTTCGAAGAGTTTGAAGCGAACCCCATGCCCGAAATGGAACGCATCTACCGTACCCTGAACATGCCAGGATTCGAGGAAGCCAAGCCGAAATTCGAAGCCTATTTGAGTACAGTTCAAGACTACAAAAAGAACGAATACGGCTTTCCGAAAGAGATGACGGACAAGGTGCAGGGCCGTTGGTCAGAGTTTATTGACCGATGGAACTATGCGCCGCCAGGTGCCCCCGCATCCGCCTAATCATTCAGGCCGGTACTCCGCATCTTATACAAGCGCAGCGGTTTTGGTTTCGCCGCTTGTTACGCAGACGCGGCAGCCGCCGGGCGCTGACCGCCCAGCCTAGCTGCAAATTCGCCTGCGCGGCTGCGCGCCTCAGCATCTACTTCGAATACATCATCAAGCGACCGGAGAGGTGTATTCGGAAAGGCATTGACTGTTTCTTCGACCGTGTTTGCGATATCGACAAAACCTAGATTGTCATCAAGAAACGAAGCGACCGCGATTTCATTTGCTGCATTCAAAACGGCCGGAACGAGCCCTCCTGCTTCAAGCGCTTCCCGCGCTAACCGCAGACAGGGAAAACGTGCGGGGTCTGGTTCTTCGAATGTGAGCTGGGCGATCTCCGCGAAGTTCAACCGATCCACTGGCGCCAACATCCGCTCAGGCCAGGCCAACGAGTATGCAATCGGCGTGCGCATATCCGGGCATCCAAGCTGCGCCAAGACCGAGCCATCAATGTAGGCCACCATACTGTGAATGACCGATTGCGGATGGACCAGAATGTCAATCTGCGCGGACGGCATCCGGAACAAATGATGTGCCTCGATCAGCTCCAATCCTTTGTTCATCATGGTCGCTGAGTCGACAGATATCTTGGCTCCCATATCCCAATTCGGATGGGCAACGGCTTGGGCCGGCGTCACATCAATCATTTCTTCGAGAGATTTTGTCCGTAACGGACCGCCGGACGCGGTCAGGATGATCTTCTCGACTTCAGCAGGGCGCTCCTGAGAGAGGACTTGAAAGATCGCGTTATGTTCAGAATCGACGGGCAACAAGGTCGCCTTATGCTGAGTGACCTCGGCCATCATCAAGTCACCAGCGCAGACAAGCGTCTCTTTATTGGCTAGGCCGATCGTCGTTCCCGTCCGGATCGCGGCGAGGGTTGGCGGCAATCCTGCGGCGCCGACAATACCAGCCATAACAAAATCGCTTGGCCGTTCCGCTGCTTCGCTTACAGCTTTGGTTCCGGCCGCCGCCTCAATCTTCGTGCCGGACAGTGCAGACTTGAGGTCCCCAAAGAGACTCTCGTCAGCAATGACAGCGAGATCCGCCGCATGTTTGATCGCTTGTTGGGCTAATTCTTGAACGCGCCGCCCAGCAGTCAAAGCGACAATGTCATAGTCATCTGGATTTCGTTCGACGAGATCCAGTGTGCTGCAGCCAATTGAGCCTGTGGATCCTAATACAGTGAGCCGTTTCTTCGTCACGCGCGCGACCTTGCCCCTACTTGCCGTTCTCGTTGAGCCGTCTTTTCGACGGTCTCTGATTCCCTATTCACAGGCGACGCTTGCCACATTCGCTGAGAGAAGCCAAGGCCGCCTGAGGACGATGCTGAACTATAGCGCGTTCGAGACCCGACCGGCGGATCTTTTGCTTTCGGGAGCCTGCCTGTCGAGCAACAGGTCTTACTAAAGGGGTTGCCTAATACGACAAAAATATGCTGGTTTCGCACCCTTCAGGCAGAAAAAGGTTAACGGGATCAAATACATGCTGCCTTGGCTGGAAATCATCGCTGGCGCTTCACTGGCCTTGTGGATCTATTTGCTGGGGTTTCGGGGCGACTTTTGGCTGACCGGAGAAATGCTGCCCAAGCGACCGCGCCGGTTGGAGGCGTGGCCCCAAGTCGTGGCCATTGTCCCCGCGCGCAACGAAGCCGATGTGATCGGCGAAACGATCAGCGCGCTCCTGACGCAAGCTTATCCCATCCCGCTTTCCGTCATTCTTATTGATGACCAAAGCGATGACGGAACGGCAGAGGCTGCCAGGCGTGCCGCCCAAGAAGCTGCTGGGGGCGAACGCCTCACAGTCGTCAATGGTGCGGCCCGACCGGAAGGTTGGGTTGGTAAAGTCTGGGCGCTTCAGCAAGGTGTCACGGAAGCCGAAAGGACGGGTGGCAATGCATCTGCATTCTACTGGTTTACAGACGCTGACATTGTACATGACCTGCATTGCCTTCGGCGTCTGGTCGCAAAGGCCGTAACATCGGAACGCGATATTGTCTCACTGATGGTCAAGCTGTCATGCCAGTCTTTCTGGGAAAGACTCTTGATCCCACCTTTCGTGTTTTTCTTCAAAAAGCTCTACCCATTCAAATGGGTCAATCGAGACAAAAGCAAGGTTGCGGGCGCTGCGGGCGGCTGCGTTTTGGTGCGCCGCGAAGCTCTTGAGAGTGCCGGCGGATTAGAGGAAATGAAGGGCGCGCTGATCGACGATTGCACACTTGCTGATCTCATAAAAACCAACGGTCAGAACGACCGTGGGCATCTTTGGCTCGGGCTTACAGAGACCTCGCATAGCGTGCGCGGCTATGATGGCCTTTCAGGCATCTGGTCGATGGTGGCGCGGAGTGCCTATACGCAGCTCGATTTTTCTGTATTGAAGTTGATCGGCACCATCATCGGGATGACGCTGATGTATCTGCTTCCCCCGTTGCTCGCTCTCACATTTCCCCTGCATGGTTCTGCTATCGCCTTCGCATTAGGTATCGCGGCATGGGCAGCGATGATGATCGCCTTCACCCCGACCCTACGGTTCTATGGTCAATCCATGCTGTTGGCGCCTCTTCTTCCCGTCGGTGCCGCGCTTTATACTGCGATGACATTTGACTCGGCACGCGCCCATTGGCGCGGCGAAGGCGGCAAATGGAAAGGACGCGTCCAAGGGAATGCCGTATAGCGCTGCGCAGCACCGCGGCGCTTATGTAGAAAGACAGGATCCGGCCATGGCGGACAGCGAATTTGAGACCCCTACGGGAAAGGGCAGCAAGGACGAAAATTTTCCGGTGGGATCGTTTTTGTTGCCGGCCCATTTGCGCCCTCATGTGGCAGTATTCTACGCCTTCGCCAGAGCGGGCGACGACATTGCTGACAATCCTGATCTAACACCTGAAGAAAAAGTCAATCGCCTAACACGTTTCGAGGAAGCCCTCGCTGGTCAACATCTTTCGGACACGACACTTGTTAAGGCACATTTACTCCGTGACCGGATGAAGGAAATCGGTCTGGACGTCACCCACCCTACTGCTTTGTTACAAGCCTTTAAGCAGGATGCAATCAAGTCGCGCTACGCCACTTGGAGCGAAGTGATGGACTATTGCGAGTATTCTGCCAATCCTGTCGGCCGATTTCTTCTTGATCTTCACGGGGAAGATAAAGCGCTCTATCCAGCATCTGATGCCTTGTGTGAAGCCCTTCAGGTCATCAATCACCTGCAGGATGTTCAAAAGGATTTTCTCACAATGGATCGCGTCTATCTCCCACAAGATTGGCTCAAAGAAAGCCAAAGCAGCGTTGAAGACCTAAAGGCGCCGGCGGCAACGTCCGGCATTCGCAATGTGATCGACCGGTGCATAGGCGAAACTGAAAAGCTACTTGATATTTCCCGCACGCTGGCGCCAGCGATAAGCAGCCGGCGGCTCGGCATGGAGACGGCGGCCATTCAGCGGCTGGCGGAACAACTGACCGCGCGCCTCAAACAACAGGACCCGTTGGCTGTGCGCGTTGAACTGTCGAAACCAGCGTCTGTTTTGCACATCGCGATCGGTGCTATTAGCCACCTGTTTCACGGGAAACGTGACGCCTCCGCGGCATTGCGAGCGGCGGAGAACCCCTGATACAGTGCCTATTCACGAACAGATATTGAACTAAGGCTGTCTCCATTGGCACTGTCACAAGCACTTACCGCTGACGCGACGCCCGAAGATCTGGCGCACGTAAAAGACATTGTCGATAAGTCCGGCACCTCTTTCGGTGCCGGCATGAAGATCCTTGCGCGCCCGCGTAAGGAGGCGATGTACGCAATCTATGCCTTTTGCCGGGAGGTTGACGACATTGCAGACGAACCGGGCCCCCTAGATGAACGTCAGCAGGCCCTGAACGATTGGCGGCGCAAGATCGATCAACTCTATGAGGGCGAGGCAACCTGCGCCATCACGCGTGCTCTGGTGCGCCCGGTCAAAGACTATGACCTGCCACGCGAAGAATTACTGATGGTGATCGACGGCATGCAAATGGATTTGCGCAATGAAATGCGTGCGCCTAGCATGACGGACTTGATCGCCTATTGCCGCCGCGTCGCCGTAGCGGTTGGCCTGTTGTCCATACGCGCCTTCGGAGCCAAGGAAAAAGAAGCCGACCAGATTGCCTACACACTCGGCGAAGCGTTGCAATTGACAAACATACTTCGTGACCTGGCTGACGACGCAACACTGAAGCGGCTCTATTTGCCAAAAGAGCTTCTCGTGAAGAATGGCATTGAATCAGAAGATCCTGACGAAGTTCTCGTCCACCCGGCGCTTCCGGATGTGTGCAAAGAACTCGCACAAATCGCACGGCAACGCTACGCTGAAACACGTGCCTTGCTCGCGAAATGCGATCGGCGCCCGTTAAAGCCGTCTGTTCTTATGATGGAAGTCTACGAGCGGGTCCTTGACGAGCTCGAACGTCGGGAGTGGCAGAACGTGCATGAACGGGTTTCGATCTCGTGGCTCCAGAAACTTTGGATCGTGGTCCGCCACGGCATTTTCTAAACTATGAGCAAAACCCACATCATTGGCGCAGGACTTGCCGGCCTGTCCGCCGCCGTTCGCCTTGCGCAAGCCGGCAGAGACGTTGCACTTTACGAAGGTGCGGGTCATGCGGGCGGGCGCTGCCGCTCCTATTATGACGCCACCCTCGATCGCGAGATTGACAACGGCAATCACTTGTTGATGAGCGCCAATCAGGCAGCCATCGATTATTGCAAAGTCATTGGAAGTGCTGAAACGCTGGTGGGACCGCGTGAGGCTGTCTTTCGGTTCATCGACCTGGCGACCGGCCAAACCTGGTCCGTACGTCCAAATCGGGGACTGATCCCCTGGTGGGTCCTGGTGCCATCGCGGCGCATACCCAATACGACGCTGTTTAACTACTTGCCGGCTGCAAAGATCGCTCTCGCAAACGCAACGCAAACTGTCGAGGAATTCACCTCGGCGGGCGACCCTTTGTTCAAAACATTTTGGGAACCGTTCACTGTTGCTGTTCTGAACACAAGCCCGAAACAGGGTTCAGCCAATCTGATGTGGTCTGTCCTGATACGGACATTTGCCCAAGGCGCCACCAAATGCAGACCCTTGATCGCAGACAAAGGGCTTGGCAAAAGCCTGGTTGATCCGGCGTTGGCTTTTCTCAAAGAACGGGGCATCGAACCGGTATTCAACACGCGCTTGCGGGAAATTAAATTTTCCGGCGACCGAGTCCAGTCCTTGTCATTTGGAGACACAAAAGCCGAACTCGGCCCAGGCGACAAAATCATTCTGGCTGTCCCGCCTGCGAACGCAAAATCTCTCTTACCTGATATATCCGCGCCCGATGCGTACAGCGCCATTGTAAACGGGCACATAAAACTGCCTAAGCCAATCAACCCACCTGATGACCAAAGAATTCTTGGGCTCATCGGCGGCACCGTCGATTGGATCTTTCTACGTGACGACATTGCCAGCCTCACGGTCAGCGCGGCCGACGAAATCGTTGACCTACCGTCCGAAGAAATCGCCAAACGCTTTTGGGCGGACACTTCCAAAGCACTTGGTTTGAACCCCGAAACACAACCTCCCATTCGAATCATCAAAGAAAAACGCGCAACCTTTGCTCAAACACCCGCGCAAGTGGCCCGCAGACCCGACACATCAACCAAGTGGAATAACCTTTTTCTTGCCGGTGATTGGACCGACACCGGCCTTCCGGCAACGATCGAAGGCGCGATCCTGTCGGGTGAAAAGGCGGCACGCTTAGCGGCATGACGGAGGCCCGCCCCCACAAGATTGGCATTCTTACCGGATTGAAGATGGAGGCCGACATTCTGCGTTCGCGCACGCACGCGTCCTTCCATTATTCGATCGCCTGCGCAAATGCCGATCCGGCAATCGCAGAAAGGGAGATTCGGTCGATCGCAGAACGCGGTGTAGACGGCGTTGTGAGCTTTGGAATTGCAGGTTCTTTGTCCACCAACGCAAATAGTGGCGACCTTTTGATTGCGAACCATGTTGTTTTGCCGGACGGAAACAGATCGCCATGTGATGTCACCTGGCGACAAAATGCCCTCGAAGAACTGAACCGGCTCGACATTCCCTTTCTCGAGGGCACGATCGCGGGATCGAATGTTGCTGTCACTTCTACAGAAACCAAGCGAGAGTTGACCAACACGTCCCACGCCATTGCGGTCGACATGGAAAGCCATATTGCGGCGCGCACTGCCCAAAAGATGGGAAAGCCTCTGTTGGTGATCCGCGCCATCGCAGATTCATTCGATCAAACATTGCCGAAAGCTGCGATGGCGGCGTCTGGGCAAACGACCTTCTTGGGTCAGCTCAGTGCTGTTTTGCCGGCGTTGATGAAAAGCCCAGGAGAGTTACCGGATCTCATCCGGTTGGGTCGTCAAACCAATCGTGCAATGGCGGCTTTGAAACGCGCCGCAGCGATCGACTTAGCCGGCTGCCTTTAAAGGCTGTTTCTTGCCGTCTTCTGAATGTAGTTCGGTGACCGCTTGGTTGACGAGCCCATCAAAGACATATTCGGCCGGACGTTGGTTCTCGAGCGCAATCTCAGGCGCCATATCACCTGTGGTTTTCACACCGCGCACGGCAACCATCGCGGCCTTAAACGGATTGTGCATGATGTCCGTCACGGCCGTGCCTTCGTAACCGCAATGAGCCATACAGTTTGCACATTTTTCGTAGCGGCCGGTGCCGTAACTGTCCCAGTCCGTTTCCGCCATCAGCTCACCAAACGTACTGACATAGCCTTCATTGAGCAGGTAACAGGGGCGCTGCCAGCCAAAGATATTGCGGGTGGGATTGCTCCAAGGCGTGCAGTGATACTCCTGATTACCGGCCAAGAAGTCCAAGAACATGGTTGAATGTGAGAAGACCCACTTCTTGCCTTCGCCCAGTTTGAAGATATCCCTAAAGAGCTGTTTTGTCTTTTGCCGGTTCAAGAAGTGAGTTTGGTTCGGCGCACGCTCATAGGCATATCCGGGCGACACAGTGATGCCCTCGATATCCAACTCGTTGGTCGCAAAATCGAAGAATTCCGCAACACGTTTCGGATCCACATTGTCAAAAAGCGTGGCATTGATGTTAACGCGAAAGCCCTTTTGCCTTGCCACTTTGATCGCCTTCACAGCTTGATCAAAGACGCCATCCTGACAGACCGCCTTGTCATGTTCTTCCTTGAGACCATCAAGGTGGACGGAGAAAGTCAGATAGGGGCTCGGCTCAAAAAGAGAGAGCTTTTTTTCAAGCAGCAAAGCATTCGTACACAGATAAACAAACTTCTTGCGCTTTACGATTTCAGAGACGATCTGGCCAATCTCTTTGTGAATAAGTGGTTCGCCGCCTGGAATCGACACCACAGGCGCACCACATTCCTCGACCGCTTCAATGCACTCTTGAACAGAGAGACGCTTGTTGAGGATTGAATCTGGATAATCAATCTTACCGCACCCAGCGCAGGCCAAATTGCAACGGAACAGCGGCTCCAACATCAAAACCAACGGATACCGGTCGTTGCCCATGATGCGATTCTTCAAAATATAACTGCCAACCTTCGCGGTTTGGCGTAGCGGAATACCCACAAGGTTTCTCCTACATCAAAATGGTCTGGGGTTAGGCAGACATCGCGCTCCCAAGCAAATGTACGCGATAGTATTTGTCGGGCCTTAAGCCGCCGTTGATTCAGTCGGCTCTTTCAGCAGTTTTCTTGGCAACTTGAACTGAATGTTTTCTTGAACACCTGACATCAGTTCTTCGCTGATGGCATAGCTCTCGCCCAAGCGGTCCACAAGCTCACGCACCAACTCTTCCGGCGCCGATGCACCCGCCGTGATCCCGACGGACTCAACCCCTTCAAGCCAACTCATATCGACAGCGTTTGCATCCTCAACAAGATATGAAGGAACACCTTCAAGCTCCGCAATCTCGCGCAGCCGTGTCGAGTTTGAGCTGTTACGCGCACCAACAACCAAGACCATGTCCACCATCGTCGCCAACTGGCGAACTGAGGTTTGCCGGTTTTGGGTCGCGTAACAAATGTCCCGCACGTCCGGCCCAACAATGTTTGGAAAGCGCTGGGTCAACGCATTGATGATGTCTTTTGTGTCATCAACGCTCAGTGTCGTCTGCGTCACATAGGAGAGCTTATTCGAATCGGCGACTTCCAATTGCGCCACATCCTCAACGCACGAAACCAAAAGCACCTTGCCCGGAATCTGTCCGATCGTGCCTTCGACTTCAGGATGGCCGGGATGTCCGATCAGCACAACCTCAAAGCCTTTCTCCGCATAGCGGCGGCCTTCTTTGTGAACTTTGCTCACCAGCGGGCATGTGGCATCGATAACGTCCAAGCCCCGTGACTCGGCAGACTTTTCGACGATTTGCGCAACACCGTGCGCGCTGAAAATGGCGACAGCGCCTTCCGGCACTTCATCCACTTCTTCAACAAAAACCGCGCCCTTTGCCTTCAGGGTCTCAACCACCCGCGCATTGTGGACGATCTCATGACGCACAAAAACCGGCGCGCCATAGCGGTCCAGCGCCCGCTCGACGATTTCGATCGCCCGTTCGACGCCCGCACAGAACCCTCTTGGCTGAGCCAAAAAAACCTTTAACGGACGTTTGGAAAAACCTCCGTCTGTCGCTTTACTCATGTAAGAAGCCCCACCTTGTCCGTTGTGGTTTGCCTATCCCAAATATGGCCGAACCATACACGGTTTCGGCGCTCTTATCCAAGTCTCGCGATCCACCTCTAACGGCTTGTTTCATCACGATTTTTGGAGGTCAGACTCATCAATGCCGGCAATATAACAATCGTAGCCAGCAAAGTGTAGGAAATCGAGATGGTCAGGAGCTGGCCCATGCTGGTCATGCCTTGATGGCCGGACAGCGCCAAACTGCCAAAGGAGGCAATTGTCGTCAGCGCGCTGAAAAAGACCGCACGCGGCGTGCTGCTGGATAGCAATCCGGATTCGGCATCGACCTGACGCCGGCGCAAGACAAAATGAATGCCGCTGCTCACCCCCAGCCCCAATAAAAGCGGCAACACGATGATGTTGGCAAAATTGATGGGAACCGACAGGATCACGGCCGTCGCTGCAGTGAGAATGCCGGCAATCAAAAGCGGGATCAGGACGAATACAGTGTCGATGATGCTTCGCAGGGTCAGAAGCAGAATGATGATGATGACAACAAAGGCGATCGAACTGGCCTGGGCAAATGCCCCAACAATTGTTGCTCCCGCCTCGGCAATCGTCACCGGCGCGCCGCTGGCGGTTGGTGCCACGCCCAGAACCTCGCGAGCAAATTTCTCAAGCTCCTCGGTTTCAGAGATCCCACCAGCTGCATAGATTTCAACACGTCTTTGCCCCGTCGCAGAACTAATCCAGCGGTCGGTGAGCGCCGCTGGCAAGGCATCCGCTGAAACACCATCCGTGGCGAGCGCCGTCTCAAGTCTTGTTAGGGCCTTTGGGAAATAGCGCATAACGCGTTGTTCAAATTCCTGAATTTCCTTGTCGCCACTTCCAAGGCTCGATAGCTTTTCCCGCAATCGCGAGGCCGCCCCACTTAACTCAGCATCCTTCTCAGAAAACCCAGACAATGTATTGATTATACTTCCAAAACCGCCCCTTCGCTCAGACGGACTGAGATCCACCTTCGCTTGCCGATCCCTAAATGCCGGATCAAGAAACAAAGCCATCTCATCAATAATAAAGAATTTTTCGTCCTGATCATTTGGAACAAAACTCTGAAGTCCCACAACGCGATCAACCGTCGGCAGGGTTTTGAGTTTCTGTTTCAGCGCTTTTTCTTCATCTTCCGTATCGACCAGCACGTTGATCGTGTACGGCGTCGTGCGCGGTTCTTTGGCGAGGTCCAAAAAGGTCGCAACGGACTCGTCGCTCGGATCTCTCAAATTCAGCGGATTTGCATCAAAATTAATTTGCGGCACGAAAAACAGGCCAGCAAGTCCGAGCATACCTGTCAGACCCAAGATCGGCCTTCCGAAGCCTAGGGTTGGCGTCAACAATGCAGCCATGCGGCGTCTTGGCTGCCATGGCTGTGCCGGCCGTAGCAGCACCAACATTGCAGGCAAAACAGTTAGACTTGTCACCAGTGAGATGAACATCCCCGTCCCGGAAATGATTCCGAGTTCGGCCAAGCCCAAATAATCTGTCGGAATAAAGGAATAAAACCCGGCCGCGGCGGCAATGGTCGTCAGAGCCAACGCACCTGTGACTCCCCTGGCCGTTCGACCCAGCGCGTGTTCGAACGCACCCGATGTTGCAACCTCCTCTCGATAGCGCAGGCAATAGTGGATCGCGAAATCAACGCCCAAACCAACAAACAAGACAGCGAAGGCAACCGAGATGAGATTCAGATGACCAACGGCAAATGCTGCAAATCCGGCCGTCCAAGAAAGACCGATGAGCAACATACCAACTGTCGCAAGCACCAAACGCCATGATGTCAAGCCGACCAGCAACAGAATCAGGATCATACCAAGGGTAATCAGGCCAGAGCGGGTACCGGCCAGTTGAACACGATCCAGTTCGTCCTGATTGATTGCCGGTTGGCCGGTCAGGCGGACCGCAAAGCCTTCACTTTCGGTCAAATCAAGCTCAGCGGCCGTCTTTCGGATCAGTGAAATCGTATCGCGCGCCGGTTTGAGCTTTTCATAATCCAAGACAGGCTGGACAAGAACGAAACGACGAGACTGATCAGCGCCCCCAGCCTCAACTCCGCCGGAAAGCAGGCTTTGCCAAGACAGGTCATGTGGCTGGCCCGCAGCCTGCGCGTCGGCAACTTCGGTCAGTTTGTCGAGAACCGCAACAAGTTCGTTGGTTGGTGCAAGCTCTTCGTTTTCTTGCGCGAGGGCAAGCATGTCGGCAAAACCGGCAAGGTTGGGCGACTTACTCAATGAACCCAGAATCGGGGCTACATCAGCCAATCGGTTCGACAGGGACTGAAGATCGTCGATGGGCAACAAAAGGAAAGCGTTTTCCTGAAAGTAAGGCTCAGCTGTGGGGACGTAGACATCTCTAACCACCGCCTCCCTGTTGGCCAGTTCAGCAGCGAGCCGATCTGCCGCGTGATCGGCCGCCTCTGGCGATGGACCATCCACAACGACAAGTATGACGTCCTTGGTCTCTGGAAAGGCCTCATTATAAGCAAGGTTATTGACCCGAAAGGGGACCTCCGGAGAGATCATGTCCGTTGTGCTGGTGTTGATGCCCAAATTTGAAACGGCATAAAAGCCAGACGCCAACGTCAGGACAACGGCCAGCAACACGACGACGGCCGCATTCTTCTCAACGAGTTCAAAAAGTTTGGCCAAATTTCCTCCCCATTCCTCGCCGATAAAGGGTTTGTTCAGTTTGCGCCTGTTCCATTGTGGCGTTCGTTTTCAGACTAGGGTGATTCATCACAGAATCGCGACATTGAGTTATTTGCTTTCCAGTTAAGGTATGCTCTATCAGGCCGCCAACGGTCACCTCTATCCCCCAAAGTCAAGATAAAGGTTAATCATATGCAGCGTATTCGCAATATCGCGACTTTTGCAGCACTTTTGCTCCTCGTTCTTGGAAGTTCCGAGCGAGCATTCGCACAGTCGCCCAGCGATGTTGTTGCGTCCATTAATGATGCCCTGATTGAAGCAATGAAAGGCGGGGCTGAGCTTGGCTTTGAAGGACGTTACGAGATTCTCGAACCGGTTTTGACCTCGGCATACAATTTTCCTGCGATGATCAAAGTCATCATCGGCCGCGCAAAATGGAATGAATTTTCTGAAGACCAGCGGACTGAAGTCACATCGAAATTTGCTGAAATGAGCATTTCCACTTTTGCAGCTCGGTTCAAAAACCATACCGGGCAGACTTTTCAGATTCTCGGCGAACAAGCCGGGGCCCGGGGATCGGTGGTTGTCGAAAACCAACTTCTCAATCCAGGAAAAGAGAATGTGACCATCAACTATGTTTTGCGGAAATTTGACGAAGCCTGGCGTGTGATTGATGTCCAACTTGGAGGCACCACAAGCGAACTCGCAACGCGCAGATCTGAATATGGTGCCGTGCTGGCGCGCGATGGATATGATGGACTCGTTCAGATGATCAGTGAAAAGATCGCTGACCTTCGCACAGCAAAGCCATCCAACACGCGTCAAAGCAATAGCGCGAATGGGCTCTCCGTTGATGGAAGTGGCGCCGCGGCGGCTGTTGAAAACACCACACCCAACTAGAGCATGATCACGGTTGCTCGCGCGACCAAGAAATCTTGGCGGTTAACCAGCTTCCACTTAACCTGATCGCGCTCTAAAGGCGCCTGTTCCTCGCTTCAGGCTCGTGACTGGCAGTCTCCCGAAACTACGCCTGCTTCTTCCGTGCAGCTTCATCGAATCCGATTGCTTGCAATGCCGCGGCGACCAAATCTGTATCCGACAGGCCTGCGCTCTTGACCTGTGCATCCGGCGCACCGTGATCGATGAAACGATCGGGAAGATGTAAGGATCTAAATTTTAGTCCTTTGTCGAAATAGCCTTTGTTGGTCAGGAACTCCACAACTTGAGTGGCAAAACCGCCCACAGAAGCTTCTTCGACCGTCAGCAAAACTTCGTGTTCACGTGCGAGACGTGCGACGAGGTCCTGATCGATCGGTTTTGCAAAACGCGCGTCCGCCACTGATGTCGAGAGCCCCAACGCATCCAATTCATGCGCCGCGTTCATCGCATCAGCTAACCGGTTGCCGTAGGACAGTATCGCAATTTTTGTACCTTCTTTCAGTACACGGCCTTTTCCGATTTCAATCGGCATGCCACGTTCGGGCAGAGCCACGCCGGTACCTTCACCCCGCGGATATCTGAGAGCAATCGGGCCCTCGTCATACTGCGTGGCCGTTGTCACCATGTGCATGAGTTCCGCTTCGTCGGCAGCCGCCATGAGCACAAAATGCGGCAGGCACCCGAGGTAAGCAATGTCATAAGACCCTTGGTGCGTTACACCGTCAGCACCCACCATCCCAGCCCGATCTATTGCAAATCGGACCGGCAACTTTTGGATGGCAACGTCGTGAACGATCTGATCGTAAGCCCTTTGAAGGAAAGTCGAATAAATCGTAGCGAAGGGCCGGTAGCCATCACAAGCAAGCCCAGCACAAAACGTCACCGCGTGCTGTTCAGCAATCCCGACGTCAAAGCAACGGTCCGGAAAAGCTTTGCCAAATTTGTCTAAACCCGTCCCGGACGGCATTGCAGCGGTCACCGCGACAACGCGTTCGTCGTGTTCGGCTTCGGCAATCAATGCCTGAGCGAAAACATTCGTGTAGCTCGGCGCCTTGGGCGTGCCTTTCTTTTGGTCGCCAGTCGTCACGTCAAATTTCGAGACGCCGTGATATTTGTCTGCCGCCTGCTCGGCTGGCCCATAGCCTTTGCCCTTCTCGGTTATCACGTGCAGCAGCACGGGGCCGTCCAACATTTCGTCGCGAACCTTCTGCATGACCGAAACGAGCTTCTTGACATCGTGGCCATCAACAGGCCCGACATAGGTCATGCCAAGATCTTCGAACAAAGACCGGGCGTTCGCGCCTTCGTCTCCTGATGCGCCCCCAGAACCCAAGCCACGTGTTGGCGGCATGACACCGTCGTCACGCCCATTGATTTCCCGCAGATAGTGGCTCAAGCCGCCGGACGGCGGGGCGATGGACATATCGTTATCGTTGAGCACCACCAGCATCCCGCTTTTGAGGGCGCCCGCATTGTTGATGCCCTCATATGCCATGCCGGCGGTCATCGCCCCATCGCCAATCACCGCAATAACATTGTGATCCTTTTTGCCGAGATCACGCGCAATAGCGTAGCCGAGGCCGGCCGAAATAGACGTTGAACTATGCGCGGCCCCAAACGGGTCGTACTCGCTTTCAGCGCGGGAGGTGAAACCAGACAGGCCTTCCCCTTGGCGCAGTGTACGCATCCGCATACGCCGCCCCGTTAATATCTTATGCGGGTAACACTGATGACTGACATCCCAAATGAGCTTGTCCTTTGGCGTATCAAAGACATAGTGAAGGGCAACCGTCAGTTCTACGGCGCCCAATCCAGCTCCCAGATGCCCGCCGGTTGTCGACACAGCGCCGATCATTTCGCGTCTGACTTCATCCGCGACCTGTGGCAGCGCACCTTCGTCAAGCAAACGCAAATCCTGCGGGCTGTTAACACCATCAAGCAGCGGCGTGCTGGATTGTTTGTTCATCAGTTACTCCTGCCCTCGATCATCTTGTGGCGAAATGTGTTCCAGCGCTATGCAACATGCACATGCGGCATGCTGAGCATTGCGTCAGCAGATCTCCTCACACACTTCGTTTTCAGAAAACCCCAGCCGAAAAAGTTAACAACGCGCCTTGTCCTAAACCGACCCTGTGCAAAGCAGATTTAACCATTGGCCGGGCCGCAGGCAAAGCCTAGATCGTCCGTGCAGCGATACATCGCAAGAAATTGAGGAAAAGTCAGAATGTGTCCATTCTTGTCGGCAGCTTGAAAGCGCGTTCGAAAAGCGTGTGATGGATACTCAGCTTTACAACGAAAATCCACTACCAAATGCCCTTAAAAGCGATCGAACGAAGAGGGAACATTCGAAATCTCGGCATGCACGCCCTTGAAAACACGTCACATGGAAGCAGTCAGATGATCAACTACCACTGCTCAGTGAGCCAATTATGACGGATCTCCCGTTTTCGCCTCGACCTAATCTCCCCACCCGGCCGTTGCCGCTAAATTAAGCCGGCCGGGTCATTTTTTGAGAGTTTAGACGGAAGCCCACAAAAGAACAATGAGAATGCGGGAGCGCGCTGCCGGTTCACCTGATAGCTGTCGGGCCAAGCCTACCCCTACCCGAGCGCTGTTTGCAACGCGGTTCGAGAGCTTTCTTTCGCATCAAAGGTCAAGAGATCACTTTTGTCGCTTAGCCGCTTAATGGCCAAGTCAAGCGCAACCGCATTGGGCGATCGGTCTTCTCGTGCAGCCTGGCTTATGATCTCACGCACAACTTCCGGAATTGCTCTTAGTGCCTTGTCAACATGGGATTTTGAGTAGTGCCCACTTACCTCTGATGCGACATTGATAACGCCACCTGAGTTGATCACAAAATCCGGCAGATAGAGAATCTTCCGCGTTCTGAGCAAGTCCGCGCAATGATCATCCGCCAGTTGATTGTTCGCAGAACCGGCAACGATATCGACTTTCAATCGTTTGATGTTTTCAGGGTTGAGCGTCGCACCTAACGCGCACGGTGCATAGATATCCGCCTTACAATCATAGACTTCGTCGGGTGCAACCTTCAGTGCAGCAAATCTGGCTGCGACCGATACAGCGCGTTGATCGTCGATATCAGCGACAAACAGCTTTGCACCAGCCTCATACAGTTTTTGACAGAGTGACACGCCAACGTGGCCGAGGCCCTGAACAATTACCGAGATGCCGGTCAAATCCCGGCCTCCCCTGCGGAAATGAACCGCTTCCTGTATTGCTAGAAAAACGCCCTCTGCAGTAAAGGGGGAAGGATCTCCACCGCCAGAGATGTTTGCTGATAATCCTGCAACAAAGGGCGTGCTGCGTGCGACGGACGCCATGTCAGAAACGCTGGTTCCGACATCTTCAGCGACAATGTAGGTGCCGCCGAGTTGATCAACGAATCGGCCGAAGGCCTCAAATAAGGCGGGTGACTTACCACTTTTTGGATCACCGATGATAACAGACTTGCCACCGCCATGAGGAAGTCCAACCACCGCGTTCTTGTAACTCATGCCTTTTGAAAGCCGCAAAACATCCGTCAGCGCATCATCTTCGCTGGCGTAAGGCCACATGCGGCAACCACCGATGGCTGGCCCTCTATTGGTATTGTGAACCGCAATAATTGCACGCAGATCACTGGAACGATCATGGCAAAAAAGAACGCTCTCGTGATTGTCAAATTCTACATGTGTCGAAACGGCCAAGACACGCTCCCTGCTTGAACTCTGTCAAAGCCCCTGCCCGACACCTTGCCTCAGATGTTCTACGCTACTGATGATCTACACCTATGTACCCACACCTTATTTTCAAGCAAACGCGTTACTGTTTTGACAATCTCGTGAAGGCGCTTTACGGGCCTTCAACAGGGTATTCTGTCGTGAACTTAACTTGTTTGAGTATGTAGACAGAGCGAACGTTCGTTACGCCTTCAATCCGCAAGAGCTGCTGCGTTAACAGGCGTTCATAATCTTCGCTACCAGCGACGGCGACACGCAGCCAATAGTCGCCTTCCCCGGCAACCAAATAGGCTTCCTGGACTCGCGGGATGTTCAAGACCTCGCCAACAAACCTATCTAAATCAACATTTCTGTGTTTTTCGAGTGTGACCTGGGCGATCACACTGTCGGGGAACCCAATTTTCTTCGGGTCTAACAGGGCGACATATCCGAGAATGAACCCCTCTTCTTCCAGCCGCTTTACCCGCCGCCAACAGGGCGTCGAAGACAGGCCCACCCGCTCAGCCAGCGCAGCGGTCGTCAGACGTGCATCGCGTTGCAGATCATTCAAGATACGGCGATCTATGCCATCTAATTCATGCGACATTCTTAGAAATATATTCTATAATTTGATAAATTTGTAGTGAAATTGAATTGTGCGTTTTGGCTTTAATGGTTGAAAAGCAACCATTTTTCAGACTCTTTTTGGCATAATAATTGGCAGAGAATCAGTCGGCCGGCTGATTGCCGGCTCAGAAAGGTCTAATGCCCCATTCACAGATATTCGACCAAGACTATGAGCTGCTAGACCGTTACAGGCGGCACGAGGGACGCGTCTATCTCACAGGGACGCAGGCTCTGGTGCGGCTACCCTTGATGCAGCGACACCTCGACAACATTGCCGGGCTCAATACGGCCGGCTTCATTTCAGGATATCGGGGTTCACCTCTTGCAGCCTATGATCGAGAGCTGCTGCGCGCCAAGAATTTGCTCAGTGAACAGAATATCGTTTTTCAGCCTGGATTAAACGAAGACCTTGCCGCCACCGCCGTATGGGGCAGTCAGCAACTCGAGGTTTTTCCGCGCGCAAGATATGACGGTGTGTTCGGGATTTGGTACGGCAAGGGCCCCGGTGTGGATCGTTCAGGCGATGTGCTGCGTCATGCAAACGCCTTCGGCACGTCGAAACACGGCGGCGTTCTGGCCATCGCTGGCGACGATCACGGAGCACAGTCCTCAACCATTTCACATCAGAGCGACCACGTTTTCATGGGCGTGATGATGCCCATCCTGAATCCCGCCTCTGTGTCCGAGTATCTGCAATTCGGCCTCGCCGGAATTGCCATGAGCCGTTTCACAGGCTGCTGGATCGGCTTTAAAGCAATCACGGAGACGGTAGAGAGTTCGGCATCGGTCGAGCTTCACCCGGATGCTTATCAATTTGTCTTGCCGCATGACGGCACTTACGAAATGCCGCCTCGGCACAGCCTTAACTTCGATCCTTCACTGCGCTGGCCGGAAGAACGGCACGAATTAGAAAGACTTGTCCAACGCTATCGTGCCCGAGCAGCATGGGCGTTTTCACGGGCAAACAAGCTCGATCAAATCGTGCTCGACAGCCCCAGCGCTCGCATCGGGATCATCACGACCGGCAAAGCCTATCACGACACGATGCAGGCCCTAAAAGATCTGGGCATCGATAAGCGGACTGCCTCTCGCATCGGCCTTCGGATCTGCAAGGTCGGAATGACCTGGCCACTTTGCCCGGACACAATGCGGGATTTTGTTCGTGGGCTGAATGAAATTATCGTGATTGAGGAAAAACGGGAAGTGATGGAGCCACAGATCAAGTGGCAACTGTTTAACCGCCCCGCTGATCGCCGCCCCGTCATTATCGGGAAAGAAGACGAGGAGGGGCAGATATGGCTGCCGTGCGACGATGAACTGAGCCCGCGTATGATCGCGCGGCTTTTGGCTTCGCGGTTGAGGCTCCATCATCTTGAGGGTGACATTGACGAGGCGCTTGCCGCCTACGAAGCCCGCAAGGCGGCGCCGCCACCTGCGGCGGCACCAGACTCGCGCATCCCTTACTATTGTTCCGGATGCCCCCACAATACATCTACGCGCGTACCCGAAGGCAGCACGGCGATCGGCGGCATCGGCTGTCACATCATGGCGCTGTCGATGAATCGCGACACGGTGCTGTTTTCTCATATGGGAGGCGAAGGCGCGAACTGGGTCGGCATTGCGCCGTTCACGGAGAAGAAACACGTATTCCAGAATCTGGGCGACGGCACCTACGAGCATTCCGGCATTCTAGCCATTCGTCAGGCGGTCCATGCCGGCGTCAACATTACCTATAAGATCCTCTATAACGATGCCGTCGCGATGACCGGCGGGCAATCGATTGATACCAACATTACGGTCCCGTCAATCGCAACCCAGCTTCTCGCCGAGGGCGTTCAGCAGGTCTTTGTGGTCACAGATGTTGACCGCGAGGAGGCCGAAGCCCGCTATCGGCTGCACGGAGGATTGCCTGGTGGCGTGCCGCTTCATCACCGCGACGAGCTTGAGAGCGTACAACGTAAAGTCCGTGACATTCCTGGTGTAACAGCGTTGATCTACGATCAAACTTGTGCTGCGGAGAAACGACGCCGGCGCAAGCGTGGGGAGATGCCAGATCCGCCGAAGCGCGTTATCATCAACGACCTTGTTTGTGAGGGCTGCGGCGATTGCTCCGAACAATCCAACTGCATTTCGATAGAACCACTGGAAACAGAATTGGGCCGCAAGCGCCAGATCAACCAATCAAGCTGCAACAAAGACTTTTCGTGTCTAAAGGGCTTCTGCCCCAGCTTTGTCACAGTCGAAGGCGGCGAACTTCTTAAGCCCGACACTAGCAGGCTTGCTGAGGTTGCTGCTGCTCACGCCTCCGAACTCAGCGACCCCATACTCCCAGATGTCAGCGACGCGACATTCAATATCCTGATCACGGGCATTGGCGGTACAGGCGTTGTCACAGTCGGTCAGATCGTGGGCATGGCAGCCCACCTTGAGGGCAAAGGCGTCACAGGGCTCGACTTTACGGGATTGGCGCAAAAGAACGGTGCCGTTGTGTCCCACGTCAAAATTGGTAACGCTCCTTCTGAAATGCACGCCGTTCGCGTCGGAAAGGGAGAAGCGCATCTGCTGTTGGGCTGCGACATGGTGGTTGCGGGCAGCCTAGATGTGCTCGCGCGATCAGCGCGCGGACGAACCCAGGCGATCGTCAATACGCATGTCGCCCCGACTGCGGCCTTCACGCTGGACACAGAATTCCCCCTGCCCGGCCCCGCGACGCAAGCGGCCATCACCGGTGTCGTTGGGAGCGATACAACAAATTTCATCGACGCAACAGATTTGGCGACACGCTTGTTTGGCGACTCCATTGCGACCAATATGATGATGCTGGGCATCGCCTATCAACAAGGATTGGTGCCAGTACACAGCGAAACGATCGAGCAAGCCATTAAACTGAACGGCGTAGCGCCGGACATGAACATCCTGGCGTTTAAATGGGGCCGCCTGTTGGCTGTGCATCCAAACCTTCCAGACGATGTTCTGGTGGACGATGAGCCGACGCCACAAGTTGCCAAAGATCTGCGCACCATCGTTAACCGGCGGCTTCGTTTTCTGAAGGACTACCAGAACCTCAAACTCGCCAAGAAATACCGGAATTTCGTCAGCAAAGTTCGGCGCCTTGAGGAACGCGCAGTCCCAGGCAGCGATCTGCTCGCAACGGCTGTCGCCAAGACTTATTTCAAACTGCTGGCCTACAAAGACGAGTATGAAGTCGCGCGGCTCTATACAGAGGGGTCATTTGAAAAGAAGCTCAAAAAGACCTTCACCGGCAATTACAAACTGAAGTTTCACATGGCCCCACCGATATTCGGCGAGACCGACGCAATTACCGGCAGACCGAAGAAACGTCAGATGCCCCGTTGGCTGATCTGGCCGACATTCCGGGTTCTGGCAAAACTAAAATTCCTGCGCGGCACACCATTCGATATCTTCGGGTTCACGGCAGAACGACGTTTGGAAAGACAGCTCATCCGTGACTACGAAAATACGATAAAGTCGATCCTCGATCATCTGACGCCGGACAAACATACGCTTGCGATCGAGATCGCAAGCAATGCTGCCTACATCAAAGGATTTGGGCCGGTCAAAGAAGAAAAACTCGCCGACGCCTTAGAGCGACAGAACAAGTTGATGAAGCTTTATCTCAAGATACGGCTGGATCAAAAGCCACTACGTGCTGTTGCTGCAGAATAAAGGGAAAGCCTTCGACAGATGGCGATGACGCACCCGGCGCCGACAAGCCTTTCGGAACATTGGGCAGAGATGGCCTCCCTTCATCTCGCTGACGAGCAGGCCTGCGTTGAAGCGCTCACCAAAGACGCGCACTTGAACGCGGACGAGAAGAGCCAGATCAACGCGCTGGCAACAAGGCTGGTTGAAGCGGTACGTGCTGGCAGAAGACCGGCCGGCGGTATTGACGCCTTCATGCAGGAATACGACCTTTCCAGTGAAGAAGGTGTCGTGCTGATGTGTTTGGCGGAGTCCCTACTTCGAATTCCCGATACCGCCACCATAGACAAGCTCATCAGAGACAAAATTGAAGACGCCAATTGGACGGACCATCTGGGTAAATCTGACTCTTTGCTGGTGAATGCCTCAACTTGGGGGCTGATGCTCACAGGACAGGTGCTGCAGCTTGATCAGGAGACAACGCGTAGTCTCTTTGGCACGCTATCCCGGCTGGTTTCGCGCAGTGGTGAACCGATCATCCGGCAAGCAGTTCTTCATGCCGTTCGCATCTTGGGCGGTCAATTCGTCCTGGGAAGGACCATCGAAGAAGCCCTGGACCGGGCAGAACCGGAAGAAAAGCAAGGCTACTGGCACTCCTACGACATGCTGGGCGAGTCCGCCTATACCAAAGAGGACGCGACTCGCTATTTTGAAGCCTATGTGCGCGCGATCAAAAAGATTGGTTCGCGGCATCACCCAAGTGTGTCCGTGTTTGATGCGCCGAGCATATCGGTCAAATTGTCCGCACTTCACCCGCGCTACGAACCGTTCAAAATTGACCGGCTTAGAGATGAATTGGCCCCACGGCTCTTTAAGCTGGCTGAAATGGCGCGGGAGCGGAACTTAGGGCTCACGATCGACGCTGAAGAGGCCGAACGGCTTGAAGTCTCCCTTCATATGTTCGAATGGGTTGCACGCCACACTGTCTTGCAAGATTGGCACGGTCTTGGTCTTGCGGTTCAGGCCTACCAGAAGCGCGCGCCCGCCGTCTTAAGGTGGCTCAATGCATTAGCCCGCAAAACAGGTCGGCGCATTCCCGTGCGGTTGGTGAAAGGTGCGTATTGGGATTCAGAAATCAAACAGGCCCAAGAAGCTGGTTTAGAGGGGTATCCCGTATTTACACGCAAAGAGGCGACCGACATTTCGTATCTTGCTTGCGCGAAATATCTGTTGGCGCACGATACGGCTTTCTATCCTCAATTCGCGACCCACAACGCGCACACCGTCGCCGCTGTTCATCATATGGCGCACACAGATCAAGACTACGAGTTTCAGCGTCTCCATGGCATGGGCGCACCGCTCTACGAAGAGGTTGTGGGTACCGACAAATTAAACGTTCGGTGCCGCATTTATGCGCCGGTTGGCAGTCACGAAAACCTGCTGGCCTATCTTGTTCGCCGCCTGTTGGAGAATGGTGCCAACACATCTTTCGTCAATCGCCTTGCTGACGATGATGCACCGATCGACTCCATTGTTGCGGATCCGGTTGACAGCTTCGAGAGGCATGAAACCGCGACGCACCCAGCATTGCCAGTTCCCGAAAAACTGTTTGGGGAGTCTCGCAAAAATTCTCGAGGCGTTCCGCACGGTAACGAGACCACTGTGACCACGCTCATGGACGCGATAAAGCACGAGAGCGCGCGCCTGACCTATGCGGCACCTCTGATTGACGGTCTCCCGGTTAAACGAGACGGCAAAGAAGTCGCATCACCTGCCAATCATGAAAACGTCGTCGGCGAGATCATTGAAGCCACCCCGAACGATACGGCCCGCGCTGTTGAAGGCGCGAACAAAGCCTTCTTCGATTGGAGTAGCAGGTCCGGCGATGATCGTGCAGCGATCCTCAATAAAGCAGCCGACCTTTTTGAACAGCGGACACCGCGCCTAATGGCGCTGGCAATGACAGAAGCTGGCAAGACGTTCGCCAATGCAATTGGCGAAATCCGGGAAGCGGTTGACTTCCTTCGCTACTACGCCCTGCGGGCACGGATCGAGTTCTCGTCACCGACCGAACTGAAGGGCCCGACTGGCGAACGCAACGAAATCAGTTTTGCTGGTCGCGGCGTCTTTGTTTGTATTGCCCCATGGAACTTCCCACTGGCTATTTTCACCGGCCAAGTAAGTGCCGCATTGGCTGCCGGAAACACCGTTGTCGCTAAGCCCGCTGAACAAACACCCCTGATCGCTTTTGAGGCCATCCGTCTACTACACGAAGCGGGTGTACCAGGTGATGCCTTACAATTCTTGCCGGGGCCCGGTGCAACTGTCGGTGCCGCACTGACGGCCAACGACAAAATTGCTGGCGTAGCCTTCACGGGTTCAACCGACACGGCGAACCTCATCAACCATGCGTTGGCTACTCGCGGCGGCCCCATTGTGCCCTTGATTGCTGAAACAGGTGGCCAAAACGCGATGATCGTCGATTCAACGGCCTTGCCTGAACAAGTGACAAAGCATGCCATTGCCAGCGCGTTCGACAGCGCAGGCCAGCGTTGCTCAGCAGCACGAGTTCTGTTTGTTCAACGCGACATTGCCCCTGCTGTCAGCGAGATGATCAAAGGAGCAATGGAACAGCTGGCGATCGGCAACCCTCTTGATCTGGCAACGGATATCGGGCCGGTTATCGACAGGGACGCCGTTCAAACGCTGGCGCAGCATACAAAGCGGATGTCCAAAGAAGCCCTCGATGGCTACCAGCTCAAACTGCGCGCCCACCATGAACAGGGGACTTTTTTCGCACCTCATTTTTATGAAATCGATCGCATCGACCGGCTCACGCATGAGGTGTTTGGCCCCTGCCTTCACATGGTTCAGTATGAAGAAGGTCGCCTTGAGGATGTTTGCCGTGCCATCAACAGCACGGGCTTTGGTCTGACCCTCAGTGTTCATACGCGGATCGATGAAACCATCGAAACCGTCAGGCGACTGGCGCGTGTTGGCAACCTCTATGTAAATCGAAATCAGATCGGTGCCGTGGTAGGTGTTCAACCCTTTGGAGGCGAAGGTCTTTCAGGGACAGGCCCGAAGGCTGGTGGACCCCACTATCTGCACGGATTTGCCGTTGAGCGCAGCTACTCCCAAGACACGACCGCGTCGGGCGGCAATGCGGCGCTGATGACGATGCAAGGAAATCCAGACTCAAGTGTTAGTCCGGCGCGCGACTAAATCGGCGTGAATGTCATTTTCCCACTCTTGTGAATGAGCTCTAAGCAGCCGCGGCGGACACACCTTCCTTGTCTAAGAGATGCTCTTCGCTCCTGATGAACGTCCCGCACTTTTCGCAATGCGATGACTTCGTTTCTATCTTGCGCACGCTTCCATCGTCATCTGAAGTTTCCCGCACCGTCCGCTGAACGGTCGCTTCGCGCGACGTGCGGCATGCTGGACAAAACTCGGTTCCCATTTCTCATCTTCCATATTGAACAAAACATTATTGCCGATGATGCCGGTTGGAACTTTGTATGGCAATAGGCCCATTCGGACGGGCGCCATCGGGAAGCGACTGAATGCCCTCATGCCGCGTCGTCGCCCTTTTCTGTTAACGAATGACCATCAATTGCTTCTCATGAATCGAACGTTTGAAGTCGCACTTCGGCCATCAGCATCCACAACCGTGATCCGCGCAAAGCCCTCGCCGTCAGGCGAGAAGAACGCAGTACTGCGGCGCTTTGCTTGATCAAGCGGACGCCCGTTGATAATCCAACGTAAACCGCCGCGCCCGCCCTTTGCCTTAAGGGCCACAGCATCCTCCACATCCTGTCGAGCAAGCGCCACACGGGCTCCGTCTGGCGGAAACAGAATTGTCAGAGGACGAATGGTTCGCCGATCGCGTTTTGAAAGATAGACCGGATCATCAAACCTCTGCATCGATTTGGGGAGCTCGCGCACTGTCTTCGCGGTGATGACATTGATCGGCCGATCCCGCTCAATCTCGCCTTCGGGCGGCAGCAAATCGAAAATCTTCATCAAAAGCGGTGCCGCTTCGTTGCGGCCGTATCGCCCCGGACGGCTGCTGCCATCTGCCCGGCCGACCCAAACTCCAACCGTGTAGTGATCCGAATACCCAACCGACCAAGCGTCCCGAAACCCATAAGACGTGCCGGTCTTGAAGGCGATGGGCCGCGCGCGATCCAGTCCTTGCCCCTGCCCCCATCCATCCGGCATTGGGCTGCCACGCAGAATTTCCCTTATGTACCAAGCCGCCGTTTCACTGCAGATTCTATTGGCTTGCTGCGGGCTTTGCTGGGAGCTGACATAAGAAATCGGCCTTACGAGTCCATCGCGCGCAAGGCCGGCATAAAGCATCGTGAGGTCGGTGAGGCTCATCCCCACGCCTCCCAAAGCCAATGGCAGTGATGCGCGTGCATCGGAGCGCGCATAGCTCAACATCGCACCTGCATGTTTTAAACTGCCGGATAACCGGTGGGGGCCCAGTCGATCCAGCAGCGCCACCGCTGGCACATTGAGGGACATCTGCAAGGCGTCGCTAAGCGAGACCGTTCCCTGAAATCCACGATCGAAATTACGGGGCGCATAGTCACCAAACACGCGTGGACGGTCCTCAATCAATGTAGTTGGGTGAACAGCCAAGTCATCAAACGCCATGGCGTAGATAAACGGTTTAAGCGTCGATCCCGGCGAGCGTTGCGCGCGAGTCAAATCTATCTGGCCCGATGACGCCCAGAAGTCAGCGCTTCCCACATGTGCCACCACACCCATCGATTGATTGTCGATAACAAGAGCCGCCATGGTGCCACCATCGCCAAACCATCGGCTTTCGTACCGCGCCAATCCTTCGAGCAACGCTTGAAGATTGTCATCGATATGTGTCTCAACGCGTTCGCCACGACCGGCTTTATGTTTCAACATCTGGGCCAGATGCGGCGCCTGAAACGGAAACCGCAATCGATCACGCGGGACCTCTTCGGCCAAGGCTTCGTCGATGTGATACCTTTCAACAACGTTGCGTGACAGCACCCGGTGCAAAACTTTCGCACGCCCTTGACTGGCTCGCTGCGCGGAACGGTCTGGCCGCAACCGTTCCGGCGATTGAGGGAGAGCCACCAACAATGCCGACTGTGCAAGCGTGAGATGTTTCGGTTCCTTGCCGAAGTAAGAAAGACTTGCGGCCCGCACCCCCTCTAAATTGCCACCATAGGGCGCGAGGGTCAGATAGATGTTGAGTATCTCGTTCTTCGAGAATCGCGCCTCGAGTTGTAGAGCTCGGACCATCTGCTTGATCTTTTGTCCGAGGGTACGTGGTCCCGGTTCCAGCAGCCGGGCTGTTTGCATGGTGAGTGTCGACGCACCGGAAACAATACGGCCATTCCTGAGGGCTTGAAAACTCGCACGGAGCACGGCGGCCGGATCGATCCCAATGTGATGATCAAACCGTTTGTCCTCATACGCCTTCAGCAACTCGACAAAGTCAGGGTCAACGTCTTCAACAGTTGTTGGCAATCGCCATTTGTCATCATCGGACAGAAAAGCACGCAGAATCTGGCCCTGCCGATCAACAATGGTAACTGACCCATCTTGATACCGCGAAAGGTCCGGTGAAAAAAAAGCATCCAGGACCAATGCGACGCAAAGCGCTCCCGCAAAACCAAGGGCAAGCCAGCTACGAAGCTGAATTGATTTCAACCTCATCGACCAGTTCACCTATGGAGCAGCGATTTGCAATTGCGATGGCGCTGTGCGCGCTGTCGCATCAGGCCGATACATGTCTTCAACGTGTGCGGCCGGGACCACAAAAGAGCCTGGCGTAACTGCGCGTACGATATAGGCGACATGGAACGTCGGTGTCGGTCGTGATTGTTGGTTCGGCCGGGGCCGACGATAGTTTGAACCCACTGTCAGAGCAGCCACAAACCGATCGTCGCGAGCTTCCGTCACACTTGCACCCGACAATTTGGGCAACCAATCCCGCTTCACCCGATTGCCGCTTTTGCCAAGGACCGATTCGATCTCAAATCCTGCGGGAAGCAGATCCAGCACCGCGAGATCACGGCGGAGGTGATTTTCCACGCCACCCGTAATCGAAACGATGAAACGATCATTTTGCTTCACCGTCGCAAGATTGGCTGCCTGACCGTCAAGCGTCCAATAAGTCTTTTTGACATTCACAACACTTTGGTGAGGAGGCAATGGCTGAGTGGGAATGCCCTCAACCGTTACCGTCCGCCAGATCGGTTTTTCTCCATTATTGCGAATGGTGATGGCGCCGTTAAGTTCTTCATTGGAGGGCATCAACGCAATCGACTTACCCTCTTCGATGACGCGCGCACCCTGCACATCCACATCAATGGTGCTGGCCTGTGACTGAAGCGCATGGGCCGCACGCAGCATCCAGGCTTTTTCTTGGGTCGTTGTGAACTGTATCGGCGGCCGCAAATCGGTCGATCGTTCTACCAAAGCCGGCAGTGCGCGCGTTTGATCCGCTTCCGCGGCAACCGCGATGAGGCCTGAAACGTCCCGAAGCAAAGAACCATAATCTTCCGCGCGATATGTTGCCGGCAATGCTGCACGCGCGAGTGTTGCAGCGGTATCAAAGCCAAGCTTGGCACGAGAGCGGTCACCAATCTGCGCAAGCGCCGCGGCGGTCATACCCGAGGCGATCACGTCTTTCACCTCCCCCAACTCTTCGTCTGCGAAGTACCTTAGATCACCCGGATTGACACGCCCTTCGCGAGCCAACACATAAAAGGCGTAGGAACGGGCAGGCACCGATTGCCAGTGTTGACCAGCTACCGTGCGCAACCATGTTAGGCCCCGTTCGATGGCAGCTTGGGGAACGACATAGTCCTTCTGTTGCGCCTGCAACAAGAAGTCCATCGCAAAAATCCCAATCCATGAAGCAGCATCACTGCCGTAAGCCGACCACATACCAAAAGAACCGGTTGCGGATTGCATATCGACGATGCGTTCAACCGCGTTTTGAACACGTGCCCGAACCCTTTCGTCCGTATCAAGACCACTTGAAACGGCAACATCGTTAAAGACAAGCAACGGCATTGCACGACTGGTCGTCTGCTCAAGACACCCATAGGGGTAACGATCCATCCAGCGCAGCAAGCTGGCAACATCATAGTCACGGTTAGCTGAAACCTTGATGCTGACACTCTCGGTCCCCGGCAGCATGTTAGCAACAAGCGACGCGCCGGGCGCGTACTCCGTGCCAGGTTCGATCAACGCAATGTCTTCTCGGAACTGAGGCAAAACCGGCGGGCGCACTTCGATCGGCCAAGCGCGCTGAACCGAAAATCCACCAGGTCCGTCAATACCGAGATTGACCGTTCCGATTCCCACACTGTCACCATTAAGCGTAATCGGGATGGAAACCCGTTGTCCCTCAACCAATGAAATAGTGTGTGTTCCCTCGCCCGCGAGTGCAACAGAACCGGACGCCCGCACACGCGCACGATAGTCACCCGCAATTCCTTCAACATTATGCACAACCAAGGTTGCTTGACCTTGATCCCCCGGCGCCAGAAAGCGCGGCAAAGCTACCTCACCAACGACCGGATCGCGAACGGTGACCGACCGCTCCATATTGCCAAGCTGGATACCGTTAAAGGCGACGGCCATGAGACGGAGTTCGCCATTGAAATCCGGAACATCGAGTTCAACATTGGCGACGCCGTCCGCATCCACGGGAACCGTACCCGAAAACAGCGCCACGATTCGCGCGGGCACCGCAGATAAGCCACGACCACCCAGCGTGTCACCACCCACACGTATCTCACCCACCTGGGCGTCTTGTGCGTGGATCAGGCGCCCATAATCATCACGTACATCAAAACCAAGGCGACGCTTTCCGAAAAAATGATCCGTCGCGGAAGGACTTTTAAATCGGGTGAGCTGCAAAATACCTTCATCGACGGCTGCCAACGTGACGTGGGTCTTACCACCAGGCGCAGTACTGGAAACCGACACGGGCACGGTCAGCTTTTCACGCGGCGCAACCACATCCGGCACATCCATCGAAAGCGCTAGCGTCCGTTCCGTTTGATCGATCGCAACCCAAGTCAATCCGATGGCACGCACCGGCGCACGTTCTTCGCTTCTGGTCAAAGGTCGATAGGAGCTGACGAGTACATAGGCGCCGCTGCCCCACTGCTTTGAAACGGGTAATTCGACTGTGGCACCGTCTTCCGTCACATCGATCATCTCGGTTTTGATGATCTCGTGATTGGCAACCATCACCAGCGCCTTGCCAGCGCTTGGCGGGCGAATGGAAACTGTCGCCGTGTCACCAACCTTGTAAGCGGGTTCGTCGGTCGTCACTGCGATACGGTCTGGCCGGTCGACCGACTGGTCACCGCCCCATCCCGCATAGAATCGGGAACTCGATGCTGCGCTCGAATTTGGATCTTTGATCACCAAACGGTGACCGCCCCATTTGACGAGATGGCTAACGCGAACGGGTTTGTCTGCAGAGATATCGAGCTTGCCGCTTGAGACTATTCTGTCGCGAACGATGCGCTCATAGCGCCATTCTTCATCGACCTGATACCAGTGATAGTCGACGTCTTCACGCACCAGTTCATAGTCCAGGCCGTTCAGCGTAATCGGCTCGCCTTTTGCATCAAGAGCAACAATGTCAAAATCTGCTTGGCTGTCTTCGCGTACATAGCCAAATCGGAAGCCCTGCCGAATACCGATCAATGTGTCGCTGGTGCGCACCGGGATCTGCAGCGTGTCGGAGGTCGCACGTCCCCCTGGTTCGAATAGAGAGACCGTAATGTCCGCCTTTAGGGGACGGGTTATGTCTTCGACGTTTTCAACAAAGCCCGTGGCCAATGTTTTGCCGTCGGTGTCCGTCCGGCTGACAGACATCGATTGAACCGTTGGTTCGAAGATCTCGTCCGTCAGGCCAAAAGAATAGTGCTTGTAATCCTCAAAAGGCGCCGGATCGGGTATCAAGCGCAATTCGCCCTCGCCCTCCAGTGCATCGGCGGGCGCGCCATACAAGAACCGACCAGTCACATCAATCGCGACATCATCACCCGGTTTGAGGCTTTGACTGCGCGCCGCGAGTTCCAAAGCGAGCTTCTGTGGAACAAAATCCTGAACTTCAAAACGTACCCGTCCAAGGGGTTCGCCCTTCGGATCAAGATAGGCTGATGCCTGCCACGTGCCCCTCGCGGCAGACTCCGTGAGCAAAATTTCAGTATGAATGGTTCCGGCGGTAAGTTCTTTCTCAACATAGCTGCGGAACTCTGCGCCATCCGGACGGGTGACTTTGATCGTTACGGGGCCATCTTTGATTGCTGTTGCCGTCTGATCACGGAGCATCGTGACCAAATGCACCGCATGCCCCGGCCGATAGATGCCACGTTCCGTGTACAGATAAGCGTCGACCGGCCCTGCCGCTTCGCGCCCAGCGACGCCGCGGTCGGTCAGATCAAAGGATGGCCGTCGCAAATCAAGAAAAGTGAAATCACTGTCGTCGCCGTAAGCCATCACAGCAACGGGTTCCGCACCGCCGGCACCACGCGTCAAACCGGCTGGAAAAGACACTTGCCCGTTCACCCCGGTTTCGAGGCGGCCAAGTTCATCATTGTTCCGTGCGACAAGCGCAATCTTGAGACCGGAGATGGGTTCTGCTGTGGCGAGTGACCGCGCAAATACATGGAAGCCGCCCTGGCCCGAGAATGTCGTAAGGCCGATATCCGTATCGATGACCCATTGCGCCGCGGCCCCTGCCCAACGCAAGTCCCACGGATCTCCCGCCTTCTCGGCGTCCGCCGCATCGCGCGCTATGACCAGGTAGACCCCCGGATCGGGCTCAGGAATGGCGCGCCGGATGGGAAACAAAGTGGTCGTATCTTCGTTCAACTCACTGGCGACCGGCATTTGACCAGTCCAGACTACTTCTCCTTCGTCATTCTCGAACTGCTCTTCGTCGTATCCATAGATCGTCTGTTCGTCGAGCAAACCTTGGCGCAGCCTAGCCAGCAAGCGGTCATTGACACGAATGACTTTGATATCGAGTGTTTCCACATTGACCGTTTGAATCGGCAGTCCGTCCGCACCCTCCCGCGGCAACAAGATACCGCCCTCAAACCCAACGGTCGGTTCACGGTTACGCAGTTCGAGAGGAATCGACTCAGATAGCGCCAGTTTCTCGCCAGATTTCGACGGCAAGCCTTCGCGTATCTCAACAGTATATCGCTTGTTGAAGGCCAATCCCCCAATACACAAACGTTTACCCGATATGCGAAGTGAAACTTTGACTTGCGGCTCGAACCTCAAATAATCCGCCAACCGAATATCTGCGTTATCCTCGATCTCCCTGGTGAAGATCAAACAGGCCTCTGGATCATCTTGACTGGCATCGACTTCAAAACGTCGAAATTCGAATGCTGTTGTCTTTTCCCAGTTATCAGCTGTGCTTTGCGATTCCGGCGTTACCCTGTCGGCGGTGTCGGGGTCGGTCAAAGATGTACTGCCGATCAGTTTGTCGCCGCCCCCACCAGGGCCAAAATCTGGCCCCCACGTCAAAACGGCGCCCCCTATCGCAACGACAACAACGATTGAAAGAAAGAGCCAAGTCAGTCGCTTCATGATTTTCCCCGCAATCGAACACTCGATGAGATGACAGCGCGATGCGCTAGAATAAGAACATCACCTATTAAACGGCTTTTCTATGTCCAAGGTCTAGCGTGGCGTGCGGAAAATGATGAAATGTCGGCATTGAGCCACAAAATCCCCCGGCAGCACTGGACAGTACTTCCGACCTATGCAGCATTCACAACCGATCGCGCGTATCTCTAAGCCGGGACCTAAGGATGTCACGTACCACTCTCAAACCTTCAATGTATTTTGTATTGCTCAGTCTTATCGTGACCGCCTGTGGCGAAAGCGAGCAAACCGATTCTTCTCAAAGCGGAAGTAAAGTCATCACAGAAGACACGGACGTCAATGATGCGCACGCTACTTACAACTCAGAGACGGTAGACGCCGACAATATCCCCAAGAAATACTTAGTTCGCTCAGGTATGATCGAGTATCAACTATCCGGCGTACAGACGGGGACGCGCACGCTCTATTGGGATGACTGGGGATTTCGGCAGGCGATCTACGAAGACAGCAAGACTGAAGTGCTGGGTTTGTCCCAATCCTCCAAAAGCAAATCCATCAACGTTGGAGACAAGTCCTACTCAATAGACTTAACCACCAATACAGGCATTGAGATGCCAAACCCCGCAGACAAGATCCTTGAGGGCATTTCGGATGAAGACGCAAAAGAAATGACAGAGCGGATGATGAAGTCTTTAGGAGGCCGGAAGATTGGAAAAGACACTGTCGCCGGAAAAACTTGCGATGTCTGGACTGTGGCCATCGGTGAGACGGAAACATGTGTGTGGCAAAACATCCCTCTGCGCAATTCAGTCAGCGTAGCAGGCATGTCAAATGTTGAAACAGCCACCACCGTCAGTGCCGACATCAAAGTCGATCCCGCTCATTTTGAGATTCCTGACGGTGTCACCATGACCAAGATGGAAGAGTCACCGGGTCAGCCCCAGTAGTTCGGTTTTCTTGATCTCACAATATAGAGCGGCCTAACGCTCACAACCCTCTACAAAGCTGGAGAGTGAATTCGTTGCTAGTTCTCCTCGGCTCCGGCCTGTTTGTTACCAAACAACCTGCCGACGAAACGGAACACGCGCTTCACACCACGCCAGATTTTCGGCAACAGCCAAATGGCGAGCAGGATGAACAGAGCCATCAACACGATGAACAGCCACGGATTGTTGAGGGACACCCAAATTCCTCCAATGACCGCAATGTCTTCAACAACCGATGCCGTCCAATTGGAAAACGGTTCGGGTGAAGAATTGATCACGACACGTGATCCCGCCTTCGTGGCATGAGAAGTTGCCGCAAGGCCGCCCCCCACCAGAACAGCTGCGACCTGAAAGGCAGGATCTACATGTCCAACCGCAGCTGCCGCCAAGACGGCGCCGCCTGGAATACGAATAAAGGTATGTAGAGCGTCCCAACCACTATCCACGCCCGGAATCTTATCCGCAAAGAATTCGACGAAATACATAAGTCCGGCAGCCATCAGCACCACCGGTTCTTGTACCATTTCAAGTCCGGGAGGCAGTTCGACGGCCCCCATATTGCCCATCAATCCAAGCGCCAAAATCGCCGCATACAGATTAATGCCGCTTGCCCATCCTGCCCCCAGCATTAAAGCGATGGCGCCGACCATGGCTTGTGCGTCTTCCATCGTGGATACTCCCTATTCCCCTCGCAAACGACACCGCGCACGAGTCGTTGCATAGCTTTAAAGGAAGCGATCAATTGTGGCGACACCGTGATGCAAAAATGCCCATTTTCTGCGGATTTTAGTGCGAACCGAGGAATCTAGGCGACTTGTGATCGATGGCCTTTTTGATCAAGTTGCCTCAAGAAATCATCGATTGCGGAATATGAAGGCTCTTGTTCCAGCATTGGTACATGCCCAACGTTGGGAACGATCAGTTTTTGCAGATCCGGCTTTTCGCCGATCATCTTAGCGAGGGTCTCTTCTGAGAGGACATCACTGATGGCCCCTCTGACAACGAGCCCAGGAATCGCTTTCGTTGCACGGAACAGGGCCCATGGGTCTTGAGGCGCAGCCTTAGCCATCGCCTCTGAGATTTTTGGGTCGTAGTCTGTTTCGGGCGTGCCTTGTGCACTATCGCGGAAGGTATTCCGCGCCATATTCATCCAATCCGCATCCGTAAATTCAGGATATATTGCACCATTTAGTTCTTTGACTTGATTGGCGGCTTGTTCCCAAGAAGTGACCGGCGTGGTTTTTCCAACATAGCCGGCGATACGCGCTAAACCCCTCGGGTCAATTTCCGGACCAATATCGTTGAGGACAATGCCCTTCATCATGGTTGGTTTGGACGTGGCAAATGCCATAGACACAAGTCCGCCCAGTGACGTTCCGATAAATGCCGCCTGGTGGACATTGGCCGCAATCATCAAAGAGAAAACATCGTTTACGTAGGTTGGCACTTGATAATTCATGAAGTTCGGATCACGGTCTGACTGCCCGCGCCCCCTTAAGTCAGGACACAGGACGCGGCGCGTGTCAGACAGGCGTTCAGCAAGGCCTGCAAAATCTTTTGAGTTTCGGGTTAAACCCGGCAGACATAGGACGGGTGTTGCTTCAATAATGGGATCACCATAGTCGCGGTAATAGAGTTTCAACCCATCCTGCGACGTGAAGGTTTTCTCTTCAAACTGTGCCGCCATGGTCTTTCTCCCTGTTGCCTGCCCATTTCTACAGAACTTAGTCGCAATGGCGAACCTAAAACAAATTCTGGTTCAACAAAATACAACTTATATGCTTTGGACGTCCAACAATCATTCAAAGCTGCGGTCGGAAATGCGAGACAATTAAGCCTGCCCATTCGGGGAAGATGGTTCCCGCCAACGTGAAATTCGCTACTCGATCATCGTTGATCGGCTTACGGATCATGTGTTGATCGAGAACCTTTCTGCTTTGAATTCGCAGCACATCGTTGATGCTGCCGAGATAGTTGCTATTTGGAAGAGATGGTTTTTCCTAAGAGTGCCATTCTTAATCGTGTGTGCGGCAAAGTGAATTGGCTAACGGCCTGCGCGTCCCTTCCCCATAAGAAGTTCTTGCATGTCGCCTCCTGATTGCAAGCTGACAATGAACAGATAGGGTGCCAAAAACCCAATACCGCCGAAGAAACCGATGAGGCCGAGGAACAGCCCCATGGGGCTAAATTCGTGACGCCAAGCGAGCCACAGCGCCGACAGAGTTAGGAAGCCCATAAAGTCGAGGTTGAATTGTCCGGGCCACGTCAACTCGGACATATCTCCAAAAAAATCTGGAAACAAGTTCCAGCCATGGTTTGCAATAACGACTGCCGTGTAAACAAGGAGAACAGTCCAAATGACGGCTAAGTAAATGCGAAACCCCAAGATCTGCCTCCACCCTTTGTAGCTGTTGTTGCATTCCGAATCCGAGATTACCCAGTCACTCCGATCCATCCGTACGGTTCATGCAGAACGATAAAATCATGCCCACTGCCGCGCCCCAAAGAATTGCGGCGCCCGATGAAGCGACAAGGTCAACGTCATTGGCATAAAGGTAGGGATACCATGCCAGCGCAATGCCATCGAGGACCATGGCCGCCGCTGTGAGCACAGAAATGCCCAACGCCAGTTGATCACGTGCCAAACCCGCAATCTTTTGGGTCATAACAATGAACGGATAAGTGCCGGGCACCACAAGCGCATAAAGAACCGCCGTTCCGTTCCCCTCAAACACGCCCATGGGTCCGAGGACACGCAGCAACATGGCCGCCACAAACCAAAGGACAGCCCCGATGATCACGAGAGATACAATCTGAGAGGTGCGCAGGGGTAAGAAACGGTTCTGCGACTGTGTTGCGGTAATATCTGTCATGCTCTCCTCCGTAGCGAATGCTACATCTTCAATATACTTCATGTAGCGACTGCTACAAACAAGTCAAGCGAAAATCGACTGATCAGCAATGCCGCGAACGGGTTCTCGTGCGCTTGCACTTCGTGATATGCAATCTGTTCAATTGAGCGTCTTGAATGTTCCCACAGATCGATGATTGCAAATGGCTGAAATTAAACAACAAAATGATCTCCCCGGTTACAAAGTCGGTGCCGTGGAAGCCTGGATTTCTAAGAATGTTGAGGGCATCACCCCACCTTTTCGATGGACTCGCCTAGAAGGGGGCCATTCGAATCTCACGTACCGCCTTGAAGACAAGAACGGGAAGGTCGCCGTCATTCGCCGCCCGCCGGAAGGTGAATTGCTGCCTAAAGCCCACGATATGAGCCGGGAATGGTCGATCATTTCGTCCCTCGCCAACACCCCAGTACCTGTGCCCGCCGCTTATGGCTTTTGCGAAAGCCCCGATGTCATCGGAGCCTGGTTCTATGTCATGGGTTGGGTCGAGGGCCATCCGCTCTACAATTCCGACGACACGGAACAATGGATTCCAGAAAGCAAGCGCAAAAAGGCCGCCTTCTCATTCATCGACGTGCTGGCAGATCTGCACAGCGTTGATCCAGACGAGGTTGGACTTGGCGATCTCGGTAAAAAGGATTCTTACGTCGCCCGGCAGCTCAAGACCTGGTACCGGTCGTGGACGTCGTCCATTGAGGATGCGAAGCACGATGACGAACGCTCGCACGAACTCCAGCGATTCTTCCTAGAGAATGTTCCTGAGCAAGGACCCGCACGCGTCGTACACGGAGATTATGGACTGCACAACGTATTAATTGGCCCCAATCACAACGTGACCGCCGTGTTGGATTGGGAAATCTCAACGCTGGGCGATCCTCTCGCCGACCTAGCCTATGCCCTCATCCAATTCCCCGATGCTTCTGTCGGAGAACCAGCGCAAGAAGGTACTGCAACCGCCGTTTCTGGATTTCCAACGCGTGCTGAACTTGCCCAACGCTATGCTGCGAAGACGGGCCGCAACCTCGACATGCTTGACTATTATGTCGGTTTCAACCGCTGGAAGGGTGCCGCCATCGTCCACGGCGTCTATGCACGCTACATGGCTGGCAAGAAGAGTACAGAAGGGATCGACCTTGAAGGTCTTTTTGAACGGATGAACCGTTCAATGGACCTTGCCGAACAGGCCTATAAACGTTTGACCGCCTAGCAAGCTACCTCTCATTCGAACGGAAATCTCTGTCGAGCGATCGTCACGGAAAACGTGAGACCGACAAGAAATGACAGTACCGAATGCCTTGTGGAAATTAATCTCGCGACGTTTGGCAACGGCCGGCGTTACTTCCTCTTTGCTATGATGAAGACAGACTTCAGAGAAGACGTGCCGTCTCCCGGCTGCCAAACATGGTCAATTTCGAATCCATGATTCGAGATGCTCTCCTCAAGTTCTGCTCTCTTGAACACATTGAGATACGGAAGAACACCTAGAAAATGCCCGATGGGGCCAACTTTTAGAAAGAAACTTCGGCTTTCTCCAAGACACACGGTGCTTGAAACAAATATACCGTCGGGTTTCAGCATTTTGTGTACCTTTGCAATCGCTTGGTCTTTGTCCTCCAGCAGATGCAAAATGCTGTGCGCCATCACCATGTCATAGGACTGATCCGGCACCTGTAGCTCCCCAACACTCACTTGCTCAAATGTAACGCTTTGAATATCTGCAGCCGCGGCCTTTTGCTTTGCGATTTCAATCATCTTGGGCGAAATGTCTGTTGCCCGAATGTGTTTGACAAACGGGGCCTGTGCAATCGCCGTGGAACCCGTACCGCAACCAAACTCCAACACATCCATATCTGGCCGCATATAGTCCCGGGTAACTTCGAGCTTCCGTTGATAAGACTCTTCATCTGCGACCGGCTGTTTCGCATACCGCTTCGCTATCCAATTCCAAAATCTCGCTGATTCAGCCATTGCCTTGATCTGTTCCTGCAAACAAGAATTTTCTTCCCAGAACAATCCGCCTTCATGGCTCAATACCCTAGGAGTGGTGTCCTTAGCGGATTTATCCGTCGATGTGCAGACCTTCCAAACCTGCCTGCGTGCGAGTGACGTATCGAAAAATTGACACTATGAATATGGGGAATTGAAGGGCCAGATCCAGATGCACCGAAACTTTCGGTGATCGAACCTTAAGAATCCAGTTGCCGCCATGGACACTGTTGATGCAATTCAGAGACAACCTGGATAGACGGATTGGCTGACCCCAAGCACGAAGTGCTCGTCAGTATAGCCGCAGCCAGAGCTCAAATACGATCAAGTGTGTATAAATGTGAGAGCAATAGTGAGGCAGCGGCAAACCGCATATTCAGGGCATCCTCATCTCATTTGGGTTGCGTGGCCTTGCCCGAACTATGCCCCGCCTATGAATACGTTTGCACTGAGGTTCCCGACAGCGACATTGGGTGCTGTCCATACGCTTTTTTATTCAGCGCAAAGTCAATCTTCCGAAGCAGCTTCTTTGGATCGATCGGCTTAGCTACGAAATCATCAAAGCCGGCTTCGAAATACTTCTCGACCTGCTGAGAAAGCACATCCGCGGTGACGGCGAAGATAGGCGTACGCAATCCTCCATGCAAAACTTCATCTTCACGTATAGCTTTCACTGTATCGATGCCGTTCTTCCCGGGCATGTGGATGTCTAAGAGGATCAAATCAAACTTCTCGTGCTGCCACTTGCTTATCGCATCAGATCCGCAGTCAACAAATACAGCTTTGAGATTACATATTTCAAACAATGACGATAAGACACGGCGATTGAGATCATTGTCTTCTGCAACCAAAATCTTTGCGTCGCTCAATTCACTTTTTCTGCTGCCTTCCTGAGAGGGAACAGCATCCTGTTCCGGCTTGCGCTCCGCCACTCTCTCAATGGGCACCCCAAACGAGAACGTGGCTCCCTTCCCCAAAGAGCTTTCAAGTTTGATCCATCCGTTCATGAACTTGCAGAGTTTCTCGCAAATCGCGAGTCCAAGTCCGGTCCCGCCATATAGACGGGTGTCCGAGCTATCTACTTGAGTGAAAGGTGCGAAGACATGTTCCTGCTTGTGTTTCTCAATCCCGATGCCTGAATCAATGACGGAAACAACCATCTCCACTTGATCGCCGAGGCCTCCCTCGTCTAATTCCACGATGACTTCAACGGTACCTTGCTCCGTGAATTTGAGGGCATTGGAAATCAGGTTACTGAGCACCTGCTTAATGCGGGCAGGATCACCATCATAATCAGCGTCAGCTGTTTCCGGCACGCGGTACGATAATCTCACAGCGTTCGTTTTCAGTGATTTGTCGAAGAACAACACTGTGCTTTCCACCAACTCACGTGGGTTGAACGACTGGGAGACCGTTTCAATGTCTCCATACTCAATTTTCGACAGATCTAGTATTTGGTCGATGAGGCCCAACAATGCATCCGCAGATTGATTGATCACATCGACCATGTCTTTCTGCTTATCACTCAAAGACGTTTTCGACAGAGCGTAGGCCATGCCCAACACGCCGTTCATGGGCGTGCGAATCTCATGGCTCATATTTGCCAGAAACATAGACTTCGCATGGTTGGCCTCGTTCGCTTTTTCCTTCTGAAACTCAAGCTCGCGAAGCACACCCTCTTGATCTGTCACATCACGTGTGACGCAGACCATTTCAACGATTTGATTGGGATCTTCAGGGTCGAACAAAGGCGCAGAGACCTGGTCCATCCACCTGCGCGTTCCATGTAAACCGGTGATTTCGAACTGCTGCCGAACGGTTTCGCCCGAGAAAACACGGTCCGCCCCTTTCAAGAATTCATCATGATGCTGATCACTCACAAGATCCGTAAGCAGGCACCCGCGAACCTGATCAATACTTTCAGCTTCGATCATTCGCAAACCAGCAGGATTCATGTCAACCAAGCAATAGTTGCGATCAACAATTTTGACGCATTCTGGTTCTGACTCAAAAATCGCCTTTAGCCGCGCCTCTCTCCTGCGCAGCTCGGTCAGTTCTTCGCCACTAAGCATCGGTCGGTCCATAACACCCTATAGGACACGTTGTTTGCCGTTCGAAGCTAAAGACACAAAGTTTGCAGTCCGTTAACCCTGCGGTTAACACTTCAGGCCATGCCTTTTACTGGCTAGCGACAAGGTGGCCTGCGCAATACTCGCAGAACTCCCCGATCGAGCAGATATTTGATGGGGAGCTGCCGCGCCTGCTATGTTTCACCCATGAAAGAAATCACCAGTATCTATCATGTCGGCATTCGTGTACGCGATCTAACGCGAACGCGTGCCTTTTACGAAAAATTAGGATTCAAGTTTCTCGTTGGCCCTGTCGGCCCCGAACCCGTCGCCGTGATGGAACACCCCTCTGGCATCAATATCAATTTCATTCTAAACGCCTCTAGTGACGCGTCCCCAGAAAACGTCCTGATGGATGTCCCTGAAAAACACACCGGCTACACGCACATGTCGCTGAAGATCACCGATCGGGACGCCGTGAAGAGACAGTTAGCCGATCTCAACATGCCGATCACCGAAACGGTGGACCTGCCGGATGGCGGACAGTTCTTTTTCATCCGCGACCCTGACGGTAATGTAATCGAATTTCACAACCCCACTTAGAGACAGTACTTGCGCCTCCAACCAGACCCGCGCTTCGCCACACCGGCGTGTCTATAACTGCACGCTCACTGTTTCATGTTTGCTGCATTTGAGATGAAGTTGTAATGGATCTAAAGCCGCGACTGTCCGCATTTGCCGAAAAACTAAAAGTGCCGGGAATTGCGGGCGGTTTGATCGAAAGCAACGGTTGCGTCGATTATGCCTGGTCTGGAACGCGACGGCGCGGGATCAATGATCCAATTCTAGGTGACGATCAATGGCATATCGGATCATGCACCAAGTCAATTACAGCCTTGCTCTTTGCGCGCCTCGTTGAAGAAGGACTCGCCGCATGGACAAGTCCAATTCCGAGTTTCTTTCCCGATCTCGCCAGAGACATAGATCTGGCCTGGAACAATGTGAGCGTTGATGAGTTGTTCGTATGCCAAGCGGGCATGAGAGCAAACCCAACCCTCTCTGGCATGCTGAAAGCATGGTCCGACAACCGTCCCCTAATCGACCAACGTTCAGAAGCCGCCGTCTTTGCACTATCACACCGACCCAAAAAAAGGGGTCGATTCCTCTACTCAAACTTAGGCTATATTGTAATCGGCGCCGCCATAGACCGCATTGCCGGCACCCCTTACGAAACTGCCTTATCAACGCATATACTCGAACCTTTGTGCATCACTTCTGTCGGCTATGGTCCACCACCACATGTTTGCGGCCATAAATCTGCGCTGCGTCTCGGCAACCTGGCCTTGTTTACCGGAAAGCCTGCCGAACCTGAAAACCCGAAAAGCGACAACCCGCGCGCCTTCTCGTCCGCCGGAACGCTTCATATCAATCCAATTGACTGGACCAAGTTACTGTCCGTATTTCTCCAGAACGATACAAACCTCATGAAATCTCAAACGATTGCCTCCCTTCTGCAACCACCCGAAGGCAAAGGCCTGCAAATGGCAAAGGGCTGGGCAGAGTTTGCAGGAATCGAAGGCGCACATATGGGCATGCAGGGATCGAACACAATGTGGTCTGCCACCGCGGTGATGAACAAGGACCGTACACGAATGAGCTTTCTGCTTTGCAATGACGGCCGCACGAGTGTGCTGAACGCATCTGCGCTTTTTGCGGCGAAACTTCTAAAATGAATCGCTCGTCCCACATCGGGAAATCTGATTCACGCACAACACGATTCAGATTGCTTCGTGGAAGTTCGGCAGAATTGTGTGTCCCCGTTCCCACATACTTCCTTCTTTGAAGCGTGCCAGCTAACCCTTAAGGATAAAGCCCGTGACCGACCTCCCAAATAACCTTGACGACCGCATCCAACAGCTCGAGGCCATCGAGGCCATTCGTAAACTCAAAGCACGCTATTTCCGTTTTATCGACACAAAACAACTGGACAAATGGAAAGATCTGTTTACGGAGGATGTTTACATCAAATGGGAAACGGCTGGCGCGCCGGATGCCATCTTTCACAGCCGTGACGAGGCTGTCGGTGCCATCAAATCGCTCATGGAACGCACCAACTACGGAAACCGCACCATTCATCACGGTCATATGGGTGAGATAGAGATAACGACTCCAACCACCGCAACCGGCATTTGGCCCATGTTTGACTATGTGATGACACCCAAATCAACCATGCAGGGCTATGGCCACTATCACGAAGACTACGAAAAACAGAATGGGACATGGCGCATCAAGCGCCTTCACCTAACGCGTCTACATTGCGACTATACGCCGGTGAAGACAGAGCTGTTTGATACTTAACCGGGCCTCAAATCACCGTCTCAAGTTTCTCGTGTGCGTCGGCGATGCAATTATCGTGGTCGGACAGGCACGCCATAACGGCGCATTTTTCGATCACGCCGCCCTCACATCCCGCAATCATGCGTTCGAGTTCACTTTCAAGCGCTTTGAGTTGCGCAATGCGGCGGCCAATGTCCGAAAGGTGACGGCGGGCGATCGTATCAACGGCGGCGCAATCATTGCCGGGTTTGGTTTGAAGTTTGATCAACTCGCGGATCGCGTCCACCGAAAACCCGAGTTCCCGCCCATGACGGATGAATTCGAGGCGCTCATAGGCGTCGGCTTCGTAGATCCGCTGACCGCTGGCCGATCTGTCCGGCTCCCTCATCAGTCCGATCGATTCGTAATACCGGATGGTGGTGACTTTGACGCCGGTCTGTTTGGACAGGGCGCCGATGGTGTTTGGTTTTTGTGCCATTTGAATTTTCCGCTTGCCTCTACAGAGACTATAGGGGTTAGAGTGCCCTCAACACAACAGAATCCGGTGATTGGGCCCATGAGCGGCTGCTGCGAGAACAAAAATTTTGATGGCACATCGCCTGCCTTTAAGCGGGCGTTGGTGGCCGTCATCGCGATCAATGCCACTATGTTCTTCGTCGAATTATCGGCTGGATTTGCCGCGCAATCCCAAGCACTTAAGGCCGATGCTCTCGACTTCGGCGCAGACGCGGCCACCTATGCGATCAGTTTGATGGTCATTGGTGCTTCCTTACGTGCGCGCGCGACCGCTGCCCTGTTCAAGGGCGCAAGCCTGGGTGTGCTGGCTCTCTTCATCCTCGGTATGACAGCCCTTCGCGTTCTAGGCGGAGAGCCGCCAGTAGCCCAAACAATGGGCATCATCGGTGTGCTGGCTCTGGCAGCAAATGTCGCAAGCGTCCTTATCCTGCTGCGGTGGCGGGATGGCGATTCGAATGTCCGGTCCGTTTGGCTTTGTTCCCGGAATGATGCCATCGGCAATGTCGGCGTCATCATCGCGGCCTACGGTGTGGCGCTAACAGGGTCAGCCTGGCCAGACCTGGTCGTCGCGGGCCTGTTGGCAAGCCTATTCCTCAAATCGTCCGTGTCCATCATTGGTCAGGCAACTCAAGAGTTGCGGGAACACAAGGCTATTGCCCATGCGCAAGGCGATGTTTTGTGATGTGTAACTTTGCCAGTTTTCACCAAGCGACGCTGGACTAGAACAACGCGTCGATTTCCGCCTGGGTCGTGTCAACGGTCGCTTCTGTCTCATCAGCATCGACGTTTGAATTGTGGATCAAGCCATCGAGTTTCGCTTGAAGGGATTTTAAGTCTTCGAGAACCGCTTGCGCCTCGAAAATCCCACCATCGTCCGAGAGGTCCATGGATTGAACTTGATCGATTGCCGACAGAAATGAGGCGCAGGTTTGGGTACACAGCGTGTCAAAACGCGATTTCAGATCGGGCTCGGCGGTTTCGTAGGCGGCCAACACAGTTGATGTCATCTCGAAACCTGAAGCTTCGAAGTGTTCCCTATAGGATTTTGGTGACCAAGCACTAAGCTCGTCGACCATTTCGGGCATATCAATGGCCATTTCAAACAACATGATCGCTTCATTGAACATGTTGAGGTAATCCGTCGCCAATCCGGAACGCGGATTGACCTTGGCAGCGCACATCTCCTCCGACGTTGGTTTGACATGACTTTGTCCCATGGAGGCCAAAGTAGGTCACAAATCTGGAGATAAGGTTACCGGAAAACTAATGAGATTCGTCAAAGCATGGGCCATCAAGTAAAGCGGCCCCAATACTGCCGCGTAATCAGAAGGCCCCCATGAACGATCCCAACCAAGGCACCCCCATATACGGTGATGGTTTCCACTGGCGCCTCAAATTCGTACAGAGGATGGCCTGATAGTGCAAAATGTGCCAGCCCATGCACAAGCAGGAGCCCGTCAACCGATAGCTGACTTTTGTAACGAATTTGCTCAGATCGATGTCCTGTCATCCAAAACAGGAGAACAAACAGCGGGATGTGCAAAAGTACGAATGTGATCTGACCGGCGTCGTCACCGAGTAAACTGAGCCCTGGAAGCAAGCGCCATTCGTACCGCGCAACCGCATCCATTTCATGAACAGCAAAAAGCGCAAGTCCGACATAGAACAAGACGTGCAAAGAACCGCTGTGTAGAGGCGAATCTTTCATGTCACGATTCTATATCTTCCCCGCATTTGGTGAGCTATCGATTATCCGTGTTATGTCGCAAATTGATTTTTGATTGAGGGGATCTCACGCGAATCCTGAGCTACCGCCTGGCCGATGCACCCGTCTAATAATATATGGATACAGAAAACCACGCGTTAAAGCGTTGCATTCCATTTTTTATTCGATAGGATGCGCCGCTTCCTGCAGCGTTGTTGATAAGAGGTGGTCATGATTATTTCCAAGATCAAAATGCCTTCCAGCAGCCAGGACGATTGCCAAAGGTAACCGTCGCCGCGCTGGTAAAACGACGCCGTTCCCATTGCCATCACCGTAGCCAAGGCCCTGCGTGGGCAACGCAATGGCTACAACAACACCGGGCGCCCTGCCCTGTGCTCCACCTTTTCCGCAATAGCAATGGTGCGGCCACCACACTGACGAACAAAAAATAGCGCTTCGCTTTTTGCGATGCGGATGGAGATGCATGGGTCTTTTGGTCTGTGCTGCACCTTCATTGCGCGTATACCTTCTGCCGCGATCGAGCAGCAGTCCGTACGCGCTTTGGGTTCGTCAGTCTCGCTTTCATTTGAGAACTGGGGATCATAGTGAAAGACATCCTGCTCATTCTTCTTGTGATAGCGGTTTCTTCGATACCGTCTATCTATTTTCTTTACTCCGTCGAGAAGAAGCGCAAATGGGCGCTCGAAATTGCGAAGGCATTGAAATACTACACAAACTTCCCCTTCTGATGGGACGGCCACGGCGAGCACAAGATCGCCGTGGCCATAACCGATCGCAAATCACTTCGTCCGCTCAGCAAAGGCCCACACCCATAAGAAACCGGCATCTCAACCAGCGCAGTCAAAACTTTTAAAATGAAAGTCTTGGATGGGCGACCGGCGGCAAACACTTGCTGCTATGGCTGCATTGTTTCCATACGCCCTATTCTGCGGGTGCTGCAGACTTCGCGGTTTGCGTTTCTTGTACGGCGAGCAAGCGCGCAATGGTTCCGGGTGACCGGGTGTAGCGGCCGATCAAATTGTAGAAGACCGGTACAACGAAAAGCGTTGTGAGTGTCGCAAAGAAAACGCCGCTGAAAATCACGATACCGATCGTCGACCGGCTGGCCGACCCGGCCCCTGTTGCAAGGACCAAAGGCATCGCCCCAAGTGAAGTGGACATGCCCGTCATCACAATGGGACGCAGGCGCACTTCTGCGGCCTTCATCAACGCTGACCTGAATTCTTGTCCTTCATCACGTAATTGGTTCGCGAATTCAACAATCAGAATGCCATTCTTAGCGGCAATCCCGATCAAGATGACAATGCCGACTTGACTGTAAAGATTCAGGCTGCCCCCGGTCAGGAAAAGCCCAAGCAGCGCACCAGCGATCGCCAAAGGCACCGTCAGCATAATTGTTAAGGGATGGATGTAACTTTCAAACTGGGCAGCTAGGACCAAGAACACAACCATCAGCGCCAGCGCGAAAGTGAACATTACGGCGCCGCCGGCAATCTTAAAGCTACGGCTTTCGCCCTTATAATCGATGACTGCCGTTTCAGGCAGTTCATCCTTTACAACGCCTTCCAAGAATTCCAACGCATCACCCAGATTGTATCCAGGTACCAGCGCCGCGCTGATCGTGATGGAACGCAATCTGTTGAAGCGATTGAGGGAGGCAGCAGCGGCCTCATCCTTGAGCGTGACCAGATTTGCAAGCGGAATCAGTGCACCGCTTCTTTCCGACCGCACATAAATGTTTGTGAGATCATTGGGTTCTCGCCGATCGTCTGGCTGAACCTGCAGGATGACATCATACTCTTCGCCACGATCCTGATAGGTCGTTACGCGTTTGGACCCCAGCATTGTCGCCAGCGTGTTACCAATCGCGTCGACTGAAACCCCTAGGTCAGATGCCCGAACACGATCGATCTCGACTTTGAATTGAGGCGTCTTTTCTTCATAGTCGGCATTGACCCCAACAAGGCCCGGGTTCTCTCGCGCGCGATCCAAAACGATATCGCGCCAACGGGCCAGCTCATCATAATTTGGACCACCAATCACAAACTCAACGGGCCGGCTGCTGCGTGACCGCACCAGTCCTGATCCCATCACGCCAAACAGACGCACGCCCGGTAACTCCGCGAACTTGCGATTAAGTTCGGCCACAATCTCCTGGCCGTTGCGTTCACGTTCATTCCAGTGAGACAGATTGATAATCAGAAAACCGCCACTGTAGTCCGCACTCAGTCCAAATGATGCCGGCACGCGTGCCAAAGCCAAGTGAATTTCACCAGTTTCCGTGTAAGGGCGAATGATCTCTTCAACCATGCGCATCTGATCGACGGAATAGTCAAAACTGGCGCCAGGCGGGCCGGACATAAAGGCAAAGAAGCCGCCGCGGTCTTCAGGCGGGGCCAACTCGGAAGGAATGGCTCGATAGATAAAGAATGTAACGCCAATGATGCCAAGGATAACGGCTGAAGTTAACAAGGGCTGATCGATGGCTTGACCCAACAAGCGAATATAGACCACACGAAGCCGATCAAAGAACCGGTCAACCAAGCTCACCCAGCCTGTCTTGGCTCTTTTGCTGACCAATATTTTGGAACACAGCATGGGCGACAGGCTCAGTGCCACAATGGTCGAAAAGACCACTGCCGCCCCAACGGCAACGGCAAGTTCTGAGAACAATCTGCCGACATCACCCGTGATGAAGACAATGGGAACAAAGACGGCCACCAAGACCGTTGTCGTAGCAATCACTGCAAAGGCGACTTGCCGCGTGCCATGATAGGCAGCGACCAGCGGTGTTTCGCCTTCGTCGACGCGGCGTTGGATGTTTTCAAGCACAACGATTGAGTCATCGACGACCAGTCCGATCGACAGTATGAGCGCCAACAAAGTCAGCAAATTGATCGACAGTCCGAGCGCCAAAAGAGCGCTGAAAGTTGCGATCAGGGCTACTGGGACCGTGACGGCAGGGATGATGGCTGTACGCAGGCTTCCCAAAAAAGCGTAGATCACAAAGATCACCAGCCCCATCGAGATCGACAGGGTGAAATAGACTTCTTTGATCGCTTCATTGATGTAGAGCGAAGCGTCGTAGCTTTCCGTGAGCTTCGCCCCTTCGGGCAAAGACGGAATAATTCGAGCCATTTCCTCGCGGACGGTTTGCACGACTTCCAGCGTGTTGGCGCGCGACTGTTTGACAATGCCCACCCCTACACGCGGCACACCGTTGCCCCGGAAGAAATACCGGTGGTCCTCAAGCCCTTTTTCGACGATGGCGATTTCACCAAGCCTGACGATGTGACCGTCGTCGCCCTGCTTAAGGGGAAGCGACGCAAAATCTTCCGCTTCGCTATAGGTCCTCTCAAGACGGATGGTAAAATCGCGCTGATCGGATTCAATTTTGCCAGCGGGAGATTCAATGTTCTCGCGACGGAGGGCATCCTCCACATCTCTAATCGTCAGCCCCCGCGCTGCCATACGTTTGCGGTCTGGCCATATGCGCATGGCTTCGCGTAATCCGCCGGCACCAAATCGCACACGCGCGACACCATTCAGAACCGACAGACGGTCAACGATATTCCGCTCGGCATAGTCAGCCAGTTCGATTGGCGACATTTCATTCGACGTCAGGCTCCACCACATCAACGAATTGCCGTCTGAATCAATCTTTGTGATCTCAGGTAGATCCGTTTCTGGCGGAAGCTGATCAACGACGCGTGATACGGCGCTACGCACGTCATTGGCCGCCGCTTCAATGTCTCGATCTAACGAAAATTGGATGACCACATCCGAACGCGCGTCCCGGCTGGTCGATGAAATGGTTTCAACCCCCTCGATGCCGCTGATGGCATCTTCCAGTATTTGCGTGATGCGCGTTTCCACAATGCTGGCAGACGCACCGCGATAGAAGACTTCGATGGAAACCACAGGGGGATCGATGTCGGGCAATTCGCGCAGAGGCAAATTCTGAAAGGCGAGAATGCCAAACGCGACAAGTAATAGACTAAGGACCGATGCAAAAACCGGCCGTTTTACTGAAAGATCAGAAAGGGTCACCCGGCGTTCCTCGACGCGCCAATTGGTTGTTTCATCATCGAAGAGGCAGGCAACTGGGCAGGTTTTTCTTCGAGGACCTTCACTTTTGATCCATCGCGGACACGGTTGGTGCCGAGCGTAACCACTTGATCGCCCTTTTCAATTCCATCAATGATTTCAACCGTTCCCGGAATGCGGCTTCCGATCGTGATCAAACGCTGCTCAACCGTTTGATCTTCTTTCAGCACAAAGACATATTTTCGATCTTGGATGGGAACGAGCGCTTCCTCTGGAACCGAAATCTGAGTGCGCTCGTTGTTAACAAGGTCAACGGTCAACAACATGCCGGGACGGATTGCGCCATCTTCGTTCGGAATCTCTGCCCGCACAATGACGGCCCGTGTCACCGGATCGACCCGTGTGTCCAACGTGGTGACACGTCCTTCGAAATCTCGTTCCGGATAAGCAGCACTTTGAGCCACGACCGACTGTCCCACACCCAGTGCCGCCAGAAACGATTCCGGAATGGTAAAGTCCACCTTGATCACACTGATGTCATCCAAAGTGGTGATTTGGCTTCCGGGTTGAACCAAGGTTCCGGGACTGACCATGCGCAAGCCGAGCAATCCCGCGAAAGGTGCGCGTATCAAACGATCGGCAAGGCGCGCTTCAAGGCCGACAACCCGTGCGTTTGCGCCGTCCCGCAAGGCACGTTGTGAATCCAGCCGTGATTGTGGCGCATTGCCTTTGCTTACCAGATCTTTGACCCGGTCGAGTTGTTGGTCAGCTTCTTGAAGCGCCGCCCGCGCCTCTTCAATTTGGGCGCTCTCTTCTGCAGACGTCAACTCGACCAGAATGTCGCCATCTTCGACATTCATCCCGTCGGAAAAATGGATCCGCCGGACCGTTTCCGTCACTTTCGCCGTGATAGACACCGACTCGTTAGCCTTAGCGGTCCCGAGAGCTTCCAAGACGTCAAAGAACTTGGACTCTTCTACCGCCGCCACCATGACAGGGACTTCGCGTGCACCGAAACCGCCACGCGGACCTTCTGACTGCCCCGACGATTGCGCAAAGATCAGATAGATCGCGACGCCGGCTAAGACAGCAAGAAAAGCTCCAAGAGTAATGCGAGCGGCCATTCAGTTTCCTAGGATGCCGGTTGGGCGAGCGCCTGAATTCCACCCAAGCGATTTACAATTCGTTCAAAATTGGTCAATGACGCAAGATGAGCGCAGATAGGGCGCAAATATTTGCGGCGTTTCATTTCGGCCAAAACATCGTCATCTAGATTATCAAAGCGTTCTTCGTCGACGGCAAAGAACTCAGCAACGGGGACAACCTGTCCGTTCGGCGCCGCCATCTCCGCTTTTCGTGTGGTCAGCAAGCCATGCTCGTTCAAAAACTTTGTCATGTTTTCAGTTGCAATCAGTTGCTCGTGAAACACTTTGCAGAACTCCATTGCGCGCTTTGTCAGCGTCGACGCTTCTTGCCCATTAAAGAAGGGTTCCTGTGCATTTTGTTGCACAACTTCATCTGACATATCGACACACAGCGCCATGTCTTTCCCGCCGGGTACTTGCGCAAAAATGAAAGGATAGCGGCGCGCATATTCTGGGATATAGGTATCTTCGTTCCAAGTGCCATCTGACGAGATGAACAAGTTGCCGCCCTTCGCCTTCAAACCAAAGATGGCGACCGGCAACATTTTGTCCTGTCCGATGAAGACGATTGGGTAACTCTTTGAGGCCCGCTCAAATTCACTCGCGTTGATCGCAATGGCATTGTCGTCCTTTGCAAAACGATAGGTTCGCGCGGTTGGGTTGATACCCAAATTCGCGTGACGGTTTACGTCCAACGCTTGCACTTCGTTGTAAAAGAGCGGCAGGTCCGCCGTTTGGGTCTGATCCGTCATTTTGCTGGCTCCCTGATCGTATTGCTGGGATCGTTTGCGTCTATCGAGTCTGCAGGCCGGTCCATAGCAGTTTCAGGCTCCTCTTGTCCTGCTGAACAGGCCTCTGATCATCCGGATGTGATACGCACCTTCTGTCAGATGCAAGAGCGCTGATCGCGGCCTATTGGCCGAGGCCTTGCTGAGAGCCACCGTCTATATCTAGCATTAGAATTCCGTTAAGTGATGGTGAACGAAGTCCTAACGAACCAGATCGGGGGCACCGCTCCTTGCGAGATGCACCGATCAGACGAACCTCCATTTAATGACATCTTCTACAACGGTTAGAGCTGTGCGTTCCGTCGCGATTGCAGCTGTAATTTGGAGCGAAATCAGCCAAACTGGTCGGTTAGGCGGTTTTTGTCGCGATCAAAAGGCCGTGGCGTTGGCGTAGGCCACCGTCTATACCTAGCCATGAAAACCCAAACGACCTGAAGGAAAATCCTATGTCCCAGACCGCAAGTTCCGGCCCGGCCGCGAACAAAGCCATTGCTCAATTTGACTGGGCCGACCCGCTCGACATGGGAGGACTTCTTTCTGAAGAAGAACGGCTGGTTCGTGAGAGCGCACGCGCTTTCGCAGATGAAAAGTTGATGACGCGTGTCATTGAAGCCAACCGCAAGGAAGTCTTCCACACTGAGATTATGCGGGAATATGGCGAAATGGGTTTTCTTGGCATCACCGTGCCCGAAGAATATGGTGGCGCCGGCATGAGCCACGTCTGTTACGGCCTGGTGGCTCGGGAGGTGGAACGGGTGGACTCGGGTTACCGATCTGCCATGAGTGTACAGAGCAGCCTTGTGATGCACCCCATCCTCACCTACGGCTCTGAGGAGACACGCCGGCGTTTTCTGCCAAAGCTGGCCACGGGAGAGATGGTTGGGTGTTTTGGCCTGACTGAACCGAACCATGGCTCTGATCCCGGCAGCATGGTCACGCGGGCCAAGAAAGTTGACGGAGGATTCCGGCTCAACGGAGCGAAAATGTGGATCACGAATTCGCCAATTGCCGACATCGCCGTCGTTTGGGCGAAGACTGAGGACGATGTGATACGCGGCTTCGTTGTCGAACGTGACTTCAAGGGATTCTCGACACCGAAAATCGAAGGCAAGTTTTCCTTGCGGGCCTCGATTACGGGTGAAATCGTTTTGGATGATGTGTTTGTCCCCGAAGCCAACTTGCTTCCGAATGTGAAAGGTCTGTCAGGACCATTCGGCTGCTTGAACAAAGCACGCTATGGCATCTCTTGGGGGGCTATGGGCGCCGCTGAATTCTGCTGGCATCAGGCTCGGCAATACACCTTGGACCGCATCCAGTTCGGCCGTCCCCTGGCAGCTAACCAATTGGTGCAAAAGAAACTTGCTGACATGCAAACCGAGATCTCGCTGGGGCTTTTAGGGGCCCTTCAATTGGGGCGGGGTTTAGACGCAGGAACGGCAGCACCGCAAGCGATCTCACTCATGAAACGGAACAATTGTGGCAAAGCCCTCGATGTGGCGCGTGTGGCGCGCGACATGCTGGGCGGCAATGGCATTTCTGATGAATTCCATATCATCCGCCATGTGATGAATTTGGAAACCGTCAATACTTATGAAGGTACACACGATGTACACGCGCTAATTCTCGGACGCGCACAGACCGGCATCCAAGCATTCTTTTGACCGGATGGATTGAACTGAGGTCGAACCATGGGGGACTGTACAATTTCAAAGAGTGATGATCCCATTTTTGTATTCACCGATGGGCCCATCGCCTATCTCACACTCAACCGTGCTGATAAAATGAATGCCCTTAACAAAGCGATGTGGGCACGCATCCCCGAATTATTGGGCGATATCGAAGAAGACGAAAAACTGAAGGTGGTCATCCTGCACGGCGGGCGCGCAAAAGCTTTCACGGCTGGCGCGGATATTGCCGAACTCAATCGTTTCAAAGGCGATGACCAAGCAGCCAATGACTTCGCCAAAGCGGTCAATGACGCGCAATTCGCACTGGGCCGATTTGTCAAACCGACCATCGCCATGATCTCAGGTCCCTGTGTCGGCGGAGGCTGCGGCTTGGCTTTGTCATGCGACTTCCGGATCGCCGATACCACCGCCCGTTTCGGCATCACACCCGCCCGGCTGGGGCTTTCTTACAGTCTGGAGGACACAAAGCGCTTAGTCGATGTCGTTGGCCCATCGAAAGCCAAACGCATTTTGTTCACGGGAGAATTGATCTCTGCTGAACGGGCGCTGGAATGGGGCATGATTGACCAGCTCACAACTGCCGACGGGCTGTCCAGTCAGACGGTCGAACTCGCGCAATCGATTTGCACCGCTTCGCAATACACGGCGCGAACCACCAAGAAGGTCGTTCAGATGATCTTGGATGGCCAAAGTTCGGACACGACCGAAACGCAGGGTTTGTTTCTGGACGCGTTTCGAGGTGTCGACTTCGATGAAGGAACCCGCGCCTTTGTCGAAAAGCGGCGCCCCAAGTTCCGTTATTCCTGAACAGACATATTATGAGCTGCGGCGCGTTCGTAAGCTAGCCCGAGGCGAAGTGCGTGCGCGTCATGGAACTCAGGGCACACAATTTGTAGGCCGGCCGGCAGTCCGTTAGAAGCCCGTCCCATGGGCACACTCACTGCCGGGCCACGCGCCAAATTACAAACAGACGTGAAATGCGCCAGATTGCTCGGCGGGATCGTGTTAAAAGCGAAAGCTGTTTGCGGCATCGTGGGCATGATCAAAGCATCGACACCCTCAAACGCAATGCCGAACGCATGTGTTACTTCGCTGATTTTGCGAAATGCCAAGGCTAGATCTTCTGCCGGCCTGCTCAATCCAATTTTGAACAGCTCTCTAATGTTAGAAGACATACCATCATCGTTGCTCTTGACCAGTCCCTCAAGCGCTGTGCCGCCTTCAACTTGAGAAATCAAAATGCCAGCCAGCATGAGTTCATGGAGGTCGAGATCGGGCACGGCATCGTCAATGATCTCAGCACCGAGTTCGCGGAACTGATCGATGCTCTTCTCAAAAAGAGTTTCAACATCCGCATCGATCTTCGTCGATGAAAAACGCGCAACACCTATCTTCAGACCGGCTGGCGTGCTGTCGCCATGCGCACCAAAATCCATCCTCGCGGACGGCACCCTCGAGAAGGGACAATGGTGGTCAAACTTCGCCATTGCCTGCAACAAAGGAAATAGGTCTTCAACGGATCGCGCCATAGGGCCGACGTGATCAAGGGTCCAACTGAGCGGCACCACGTCTCGTGTGGACACCAAACCATAGGTCGGTTTGATACCGGCAATACCGCAATAGGCCGAGGGAATTCTGACGGACCCCAGTGTGTCGGTCCCAAGCGCGCCACAGGCCAGACTTGCCGCCACCGCAGCACCCGACCCTCCGCTCGATCCGCCGGGCGTAAAGCCATCGCGGTGCGGATTCTGGCATTGTCCGAAACTCTGATTGTCCGTGGTGCCACCAAAGGCCGCTTCGTGCATGTTGGTCTTGCCGATTAGAACGGCGCCCGCCTCCCGAAGGGCCGCTATGACCGGGGCATCAGCCGCCGCCGTCGCATTGCGCCGTCCTGGTATTCCCGCCGTTGTCGGAGATCCCGCAATGTCAATATTGTCTTTGATTGCAATGGGGATCCCGTCGAGTGGTCCAAGAGAGATACCGGACAAGCGGCGCTCGTCCGACGCTTCAGCTTGCGCGAATGCGGTGTCGGCCAAGATTGTGATGTAGGCATTGAGCGACGCATCCAAGACTTCGATACGCGTCAAATACATCTCCAAAATCTCACGCGACAACACTTCGTTGCGGCTCAGAGCCTGCGAAGTTTCCGTCAATGTCCATGTATGGGCTTCATCAAGTGCACCCTCACCAAGCGCACCGAGCCCTAGATCATCCATGGACATTAGCTCTATCCGTCAGTTGTCTTCGTGTGCCGCGATCACTGTTGAGGCCGGATAACACCAGGTCCCAGATTGTCGATGACTTGTTCGGCATCAAAAGCGCTCGCGTCCGAGCTGTCTTTGTCACCTTCAACCAGAATGATTTCTGCATAGGCTGCATACCGTTCAACCGGGCGTAGGTCGTATCCACCGCCTAGCCCAACCCCATGCCGATGGCCAAAGTGATCAAATGAGTGATGATAAAAGCCGTGACCATAGAAGCCATCGAATGACGACCGGTACCAGGTATCCTTTTCAGTATCCTGCGTCGATACGATGAAGTGATCGTAGCCATTCTCAAGCGTCAATTCAGCTGCGCGATACAGAAGATAGTTCTCAACGGTCTCACGATCCGTAAGGCTGTTGCCCGAAAAAGAAACCCTAAAACGATTGTCTTCGATTTGCGTCTCATCATAGCCGTAACCCTGGCCAGCCGCTTTATAGGGTGTCGGCGTCGCGCACGCCGCAAGCGCGAGGAGAAGTGTCGCAGAAAGCACAGTTTTGAGTGAATTGGTCATTGGCCAAACCCTCTTAAGCGATGAACATGCGGGCGCGATCAAGCGAAGTGAAGTCGATGCTACCTTCCACACACGAGCCTCCAAAAAGAAATCAGGAGCACAGTGCTCGTCGCCGCATCCAGTGACCGATCTTGGTTTCACAGAAATGAGCGCACCCAATGAAAAATGCTACGCTGGGAACGGCTCAAGAACAAGGTGACGGCGATCACATCGTAGGCACAAGCGTTCAATTCTAACTTGATCTATCTTGAAGGCATAAGATCAGGATGTTCTTTGACCATAGCCGGTACTGCCAACGCATTTCGCTTGGCTTTTCACGCTCCTAAGAGACGCGCCGGAATCCATTATGCGATTTTCAGCTCCTCAACGGCCAGTCCGCATTTTCCAATCCACATTTTGTTGTGCAGATGAACTGTAGAGAAGGAACCGGCAGCCACCGAAGGGCTGGCTGCGACTCATTGAGAGTTCAAGATGCGTTCAGTCGCTATGGCCCACTGCCTCAGCAGCAACCAAAACCACATTGTCTATCGCGGCAGCTTGATGATCCGAGGGACAATAGTCGTTAGACCATGTCATGGCATCCGTGCGAACTGCACAATCGACGAGCTTGTTTTCCCTCGCGATGCTCTCAATCCCGACTGCCTGAGCCAACGGCTCAGCATCTATCGCGGCCGGCGCAGCTGTGTACATGTCCGTTGGATCCGCTGAAATAAACGCCGCGACCGATAAGGCACCCGCCATTGATATTGTTAAGGATTTCCACGACAGAGCTAACGACTTCCACGCGGATATCATGAGCACTCCCCCCTACTCGCTTTGCCTCACCTAACGCAATTACTGCGCACGCTTGCGATCAACTCCTTTATCGGAGCTTTTTGTTACTAAATCTTGTCAAGCGCTTCCAAAACGATGTTTTCGGTCAACAATTGTGGGAGAACCTGCGGTGTCAATCCAGATTGAGTGGGTGGATACAACACGTATAGCGGGACTCCCGCGCGACCATACTCACTTAGCTTATTGGTAATACGTGCGTCGCGTCGTGTCCAATCCCCTTTTAGATAGAGTATGTTTTTTTCCCTGAATGCTGTGGCGATTGTGTCACTGGACAGGGCGACACCTTCATTCAGCTTGCAGGTGATGCACCAATCTGCGGTAAGGTTGAGAAAGACAGGTTGGCCGGCCTGACGGGCGTTGCGGAGCCGTTCTTCGGTATATGGCTCATAGAAGGCGGATTCCTCGACTTTCTGCCCGGGCCGCTCCGCGGAACTTTCCGTGAACTGGACCAATAGTAAGGCAGCCGCTGTACACCCAACGATCGCTGCCCGGCCAGCCCATTGCCCCGGTTCCGAAGACATTCGTGTGACAGCCTGCACCCAAGCACCAAAAGCAATCAGAACGCTACCAACAAGAGCAATCAGAACGGCTGTCGATCCAGCCTGGCTGGAAAGTACCCAAATCAGCCAAACCGCTGTCGCGAACATGGGAAACGCCAAAAACTGCTTAAATGTCTCCATCCAAGCCCCTGGCTTTGGCAGCCACGCTGCCATTCTTGGAACAAAGCTAAGGACCAAGAAGGGCAATGCCATGCCCAAGCCAAGTGCCGCGAAAATCGTCAATCCAATCAGCGCGGGCTGCGTCAGGGCATATCCTGCAGCGGCCCCCATAAAAGGTACCGTACAGGGTGTCGCCACGACGGTCGCCAAGACACCTGTAAAGAATGAGCCTGCCGCCCCCGATTTGCTGGCCAGCTGACCGCCCAGATTTGCCAGGCCAGTCCCCACAGAGAGCACACCCAAAAAAGACAAGCCAACGGCAACCATGACATAGACTAACAGTGTCAAGGTGATGGGGGATTGAAGGTGGAAACCCCAGCCGATTTGGTCGCCACCGGCCCGCAATGTGATCAGGACCATGGCCAGTACCACAAAGCTCAGGATAACCCCGAACGCATAGCTGGTGCCGTGAACGCGCGCTTGGCCTGGTGCGGCTTCGGCCTGCCGGACCAAATCGAGTGCTTTCAAAGACAAGACGGGCAAGACACAAGGCATGACATTGAGAATCAGTCCGCCCAGAAGCGCGAACAGAAACGCTTCAGCAAGTGAAATGCCCAAACCAATTTGCACTGGCCGTTGGGACCTTTGCGCCTCAATCTCAACAGCGCGGGTCATCGTTTGACCTTCAACGTTCTCGGTAAGAACGATGACGCCCTTTTCGACACTTTCTGCCGCGCCCTTTTGTGTCCGTCGGCCGGCCGCGATTTGCAGCGTCAGACCGTGATCGTCAACCTGCAAACGCTGTTCATCTGTATTTAGAATTATGCCGTCTTTGTAAGGAAAGAATCGGGCCAAGGTGATCGCACCTTGTGCGAATTGTTCCGCTTCGAGCGTGATTTCAACTTTTTCGTCAGAGACCGAAAACCTTGCTGGCCAAGGCGAGCGCTGGGGCAATTTGAGGCGCGTGGTCTCAAACTTTTTCGACCATACCGCACTCTTTGTGCTTGGCGTCTCCGCCGTTGGCATCTGTAGACTCAGTTCAGCGTCTTCCGGAATGCACAGTTCTTCACAAACCAGCCAGCTTACGCTTCCCCGTATATCAATCGGTTCCCCAATTATCAGGCTTTGCGGCGCCGTAATTGGCACCAGCAAAAACACATCTCCATGATAACCGTAGTTCAGCAGCGTGCCGTACGAAATGGCCTCCGGGTATGGCCATGATATCTCGCCGGCTTTAAGGCCATCAGGCAATTGCCATTCGATAGCGGTGGCTTCACCGGAGTCGCCTGGATTGCGCCAATAGGTATGCCAACCATCTCGGATTTGTTGACGCAACGCCACCCATATGGTTTCGCCGGGCGAGACGGTTTCGTTCTCGCTGACCAGCCAAACTTTTGTATTTGGTGTTTCAACGGGATTGGCTGAAGCGGGCGCAATTGTACTCAGAATGAGCAGCAGAGTCAGGCAGAACGAAAATAGGCAACTTGAGAAGGACGTTGAATTGAGGTTCATGTCGTGAAAGCACCTTCGTTCAACGACATGACCAGTGTGTCCCATGCCAACGAACATGATCTTTTTTGGGTCGTTGAGAGGGTAACGCAGTTGGATGCGATAGCCCCTGCAACGACACAATCAATGCTGGCGTTTCCGGCCTTGTTCAATTGAGGTCCTTTTGCTTCTTGGCCTACTTCTCTGCAGTTACCCTGATCTCCACCAGACCATCCGGCATTGCCAGCTCGGTCGTACCGATAGCCGTCCACGCAGGGTATGGGTCTTTGATGAATTCGTCCTTTACGCCCATAAAGGTCTGCAAGTGCTTGCTCATGTCCACATGATAGGTCGTCATCTCAACAATATCGCTCAAGTCATAGCCCGCTTCGTTCAAAACATTGCGAACGCCCTCAAACGCCGACACGAATTGTGCTTTTGGTTCTTTACCCGCACCAATCACCCCGGAAGCATAGAGTCGATTACCCGCGACGACTGCCGGGGCGAAATGAAAATTGTCATAGGTTTTTTGCTGATCGGCAGGAATGATCCGTTTGTGTTCGGCCATGGTTTGTCTCCTCGAAGGGTGAATTAGCGGTGCGTTGATCTAGGCCGCATCCGGCGCGCATGCTAGCCTGCAGGAAAACAAGACACCACACGATTTCCCGCGACCGTTTCCCGCAAAAAATTCCCAAAGAACTCTAGGAGAAAGCAATATGGCCGAGACCAATCGCCAATGGATCCTAAGAAAGCGCCCCCAAGGCGATATCACGGACGATTGTTTAGAACTTGTCGAAACTCCGATTCCAGATCTTGGCGACGGTCAAATTCTGGTGAGGAACGTCTATCTTTCGGTTGATCCGACAAACCGCATTTGGATGAGCGACATGGACCAATACATGCCGCCCGTCGAAGTGGGCGATGTGATGCGCGGTGGAACACAAGGCGTGGTGGTCAGATCGAACAATCCAGACTTCAAACAAGGCGATTATGTCGCCGGTGGCCTATCGTGGGAGGAATACTCAATCTTAGGCGGCGCCAGTAAGTTGCCTACTGAGTTGGGCGTGCCCAAAACGGCCTTCGCCAGTGTGCTCGGCATGACTGGTCTCACTGCCTATTTTGGTCTTCTTGACATCACCCATCCGGAGGAAGGCGAGACGCTGGTTGTTTCTGCGGCGGCCGGCGCGGTCGGGTCAATCGTCGGACAGATCGGAAAAATCAAGGGATGTTATGTTGTCGGCATCGCCGGTGGCCCCGAGAAATGCAAAATGGTCACCGATGAATTCGGCTTCGACGCATGCATCGACTACAAAAACAGCGACGTCAACAAAGAGCTTAAAGAAGCATGTCCGAAGGGCATCGACATTGATTTTGAAAATGTCGGTGGCGAGATCATGGACGCTGTTCTGACGAACATAAACCTTGGCGCACGCATTTCACTTTGCGGACTCATCTCGACCTACAACGCAGACGGTGATTGGTGGGCACCGAAAATGTTCCGCAACATTCTGATGAAGCGCGCCACGGTCGAGGGCTTCATCATCTCTGACTATTTTGATCAATTCCCTGAAGGCGTCGAAGCGCTCGCCGGTTGGCTGCTTGAAGGCAAACTCAAATACAAAGTCGATATCGTGAAGGGCATCGAAAATACGCCGGCCGCCCTCGATCGCATTTTCACAGGCAAGAATATCGGCAAACAACTGGTTCAGATTTCTGAAGAACCATGATCTGACAACAGTTCAAATTTCAGCAAGCAAACAAAAAAAGCGGTGGCAACGGCCACCGCTTTTCTTTTGTCCGCGATTGGACGTTTATCTTTATGCGACTTCGAAAAGACCCGCCGCTCCCATACCGCCGCCGATGCACATGGTGACAACCACATTTTTCGCACCACGCCGTTTGCCTTCGATCAAGATATGGCCCGTCAACCGCGACCCGGTCATGCCGAACGGATGGCCAACCGCGATCGAGCCGCCATTCACATTGAGCTTCTCATAATCGATCCCAAGCGTATCTGCTGAGTAAATCACCTGGCTAGCGAACGCTTCGTTCAGTTCCCAAAGATCGATATCATCGACTTTCAAGCCATTGCGTTCCAAAAGCCTAGGTACCGCAAAGACAGGACCGATACCCATTTCGTCCGGCTTACAGCCGCCCACAGCAAATCCTTTGAAGATGCCCAGTGGATTGAGTCCACGGCGTTCGGCTTCTTTGGCTTCCATCACAACACAGGCCGACGCGCCATCGGAAAGCTGGCTGGCGTTACCTGCAGTGATGAAATTGCCCTCGCCGCGAACGGGCTCAAGGCCCGAAAGGCCTTCCATGGTCGTGTTCGGACGATTGCACTCGTCTTTCGTGACCGTGTAATCCTGGATGCTGACTTCGCCGGTCTCTTTGTTCTTGACCGCCATCTTCGTGTCCATAGGAACAATTTCGTCGTCAAACTTTTGAGCCTGTTGGGCGGCTGCGGTGCGGCGCTGGCTTTCAAGCGAATATTCATCCTGACGTTCGCGGCTCACATTGTAGCGCTGAGCCACATTATCGGCCGTATCAATCATCGGAATCCAAATGTCCGGATACATCGTCTCAAGCTTTTCTGACCTGACAACGTCTGTTTTCGGCGCGCCACGTCCCATCAGCGAAATGGATTCAACACCGCCGCCAATCGCGACAGGGACATTGTCCACAATCACACGCTGAGCCGCCATGGCGATGGTTTGAAGACCTGATGAACAGAACCGATTAACAGTTGTCCCGCAGGTTTCCACCGGGCAGCCAGCCACAAGCGCCGCATTTCGAGCCACATTAGGTCCGCTTCCGACATCTGGTCCGGCGCTTCCCCAGACCACGTCTTCAACTTCGCCGGGCTCAAGTTTCGCGCGTTCAATCGCGTGCTTGATGGTGTGGGCGGACATATCGACGCCGGGCGTCTGGTTAAAGCCGCCACGGTGGGATTTTGCGAGCCCTGTCCGAGCCGTCGATACGATGACTGCTTCTCTCATGGTTTGCCTCCTCAATGCTCAAATTTCTGCGAAATCTGAGACAGCTAAAGCGTGATTAAAATTTTCTACATTCTAAGAGGAGGACGATCCAAACATCCAAACAATCAATGTGTTACGGAAGAATGAGACCGGCGCTCCGCGCAGAGATAGTTGCGAAAAGTGCACCTCTTGAACGCCAATGCAGCCCGTGGCCCGACCGATGTCAAGGCTTTGTTAACAGATGCACCGTTTCCTATGGGGCATGGCCGACACAAAACCACAATTCGACCGACCAGATGACGATAACACGAGCCCACGCTTCTCGCGATTGGCGCAATTCGGTTTGCTCGCCGCGCTGCCTTTGATGGCCGTTTTCGAAGTTGGCGATCCAGTGGAAGCCAACATTGTGCCCGCCACCCAGGCGACGACGCCCCTAGCCTCTTGGAATGCCAGCGCTGCGAGCGCCAGTGGTCCGAACCAACAAATGGCTATGGCCCTAGCGGATGAGTATCAAGCAATGGCTGAACGGTATGGTTCAGGGCGCCCAAGTGGTGCCCCCACGCCCGCTAGTGCCATGTTTGACGCCAAGGGTCGCATGGCCAGCGAAGGCCATATCCCTCTGCCGGAGCAACTCAGTGCGCAACATCAGACTGCGACCAACGGCGCGCTGATGTGGGATGCACGGCAACGTCTCAATGGCGCCTTCGATCAAGCCTCAATCCGCCACAGCGATGGCCAGTTCAATCCTTCTCTCATTTTGCCTGCTGCCAAAGCTCAGGTGTTCTTTGACTGCTGGATCGCGCACGCAACGACGAAAGAACATGTTGCGGCCAATTGCCAGGATCGTTTCGAGTCCGCGCTCGCCGTCTTAAGCGGCGCCGATCCCATCACAGAGACGGCCACGCCTTAGGTCATTCTCAGCTCATTTTCCCGCCCTTCCTCTCAAGTTATCCTCTTGATGTTCAGCGGGCTGTTGCGCATTAAGGGCGCAGAACGATCACGAGCGCCGGAGACAATGTGCACGACGGACCACCAGACCTGACGAAGATTGGTGACTTTGGTTTCAATGCCTATACCGGCCCCATCTTTCGCACCAATCAGAAAGCCATCGATGAAAGAACGTTCCTGCTGGACGTGAAGGACCATCAGCTTGACCGTCGTGGAGAGATCCATCCAGGACTTCTTCTCAGCTTTGCGGATACCGTGCTGGGACGTGCGGCCTTCTCACACATCAACGAAGAGCGATGCGTCACCGTTTCACTCAATTGCAACATCATAGGCACCGCACGACGCGGCGACCGGGTTGAAGGGCAAGCACGGGTGACGAAGCAAGCGCGCGACATCATTTTTGTTGAGGGTACACTCAGCGTAAAGCGCGAAGCCATTTTAGTGGGAACTGGGATCTGGAAAAGAGTGGTGTCATGAACGCTGTCACCGGCCCCTTGTCAACAAAGGATATGAACGCATTTATTCGTGCGGCCACGCAGAATGCCCCAAACGGGTATGCGGCGGTCGCAGGCCCCAACATGTTTCGAGACCATATCGGCCCCCTCTTTCAAAAGGGGGATACCACCGTTTCAAGATACGGACTCTACGTAGACGCGCGCCATAGTAATCGATCCCATGTCATGCATGGCGGGGCCTTGCTGACCTTTGCGCACATGTCCATCGACGACGCGCTTGCTCGCATTTATGCCAAGAAGCCACCACATATGATCAGCATACAAAGTCAATTTGTTCGCAGCGCGGAAATTGGCGATTGGATCGAATGCGTGCCTGAAGTTTCGCACAAAACCCGCGACATTCTATTTGTGAAAGCAAAAGTAACGACAAAAGGCGAAATCAATCTGGCCGTCACCAGTCTTTGGAGTCATGCCCCGCGCGATACATAATCCTCATGACTGCAATGGAATTGTCCGCTAGGACCCTACAACGACTCTGCACGTTGTTTTAGGCCGTTGGCAAAGCTCTCGAACGCATCGGTTAAGTCCGGCATGACACGCCGCATAATCGGCAGCAGGGGGCCACTGAAGACTTCTTCCATCTGAAAATGGGTATTGCCCTCTTGGCCCTCCTCCAATGAGAATGTCCGTACGCCTTTGAAAAGGCCGAGAGGCATACCGCCCGTCCATACCATACGCTGGTTTGGTGTAAGCTCTGTAACTTCTACAGGAAAGGCCCGATCGGGGCTCATCTGCGTGAAGATCTTGATCTTCTGACCCAATGCAATTTGGCCTTCAAGGCGAACGACGTTCGGATCCCATTCAACATATTTGCTGCTGTCCGTCAGAATTTGCCAGACGTCCGATGGCGAAGCCGAAATTGTCCGCTGTGCGCTATAGGTCATCATAATCGAGGATTCCTTCTCGCGACATTCATGTCAGTCGCCGACTTGAATTGCGTATTGATTTCGTTCCAACTCCCGCACATAGCCAACTTCCGAGAAACCCGATTTCGTCAGGACACGGATAGAAGCAGTGTTCTCAGGCCGCGCAAACGTAATAATACGCGTCAAGGCGTGATCCGTGAAGCCATAGTTGAGCGTCTCGCGCACCAACTCCGTCGCAAATCCCCGTCCAGCATAATCTGGATGAATGAAGTAGCCGACTTCAGGTCCCCACCTTGTATCGTAGGGATCAATACTGAGGCCACCCCACCCAATGATCCTTCCGTCCTGCTTATGAAAAACCGTCCATGGCGCAAAACCATTTGTTTTCTTTGAAGCTGCATATGCCCAGAGATGCTCAGCCGAAGCCTCGCGCGACTCGGCCCAATAGGTAAATTTCATCGCGTCTCGGTTGCCTTGAATTTCATACAAAGCGTCAATGTGACTTTTGTCGAATTCTTGAAAGAGCAGCCGGGTTGTTTCTCTCATGCAACGGCGTTTCACTGTGGGGTCAACACAGATCATTGATAAATTGCCACTTCGCCAATGATCTTCTAGAACATTTTCGCAGTCTAACAGTTGAACAGCGGATGGGATATGAGCTGGGACAAGGATATTGACGAGCTGAAGCATCGAACCACGTTGGCTCACAAGATGGGCGGGGAGGAAAAAGTCGCTCGGCAACACGAATTCGGCAAACTCACCATACGCGAACGGGTTGATTCGATCGTTGATGACAAATCGTTTCATGAAATTGGCACGCTCGCCGGCGTTGCCCAATACAACGATGAAGGCGAGCTTCAGTCATTTATGCCGTCCAACTTTGTATTCGGTACTGCTGAAATAGATGACCGGCCGGTGATCGTATCTGGAGACGATTTTACTGTACGCGGGGGGTCTGCCGACGCGTCCATCGCAGGAAAACGACTGCGTTCGGAAGGCTTAGCTTGCGAACTCCGCCTACCCCATGTGCGCTTGATCGATGGCATGGGCGGCGGCGGCTCAGTCAAGACCATTGAAATGGCAGGACGTACCTATATTCCAGAGGTTCGCGGGTGGGAAAAAGTCGTCAATCATCTCAGTATTGCGCCCAGCGTGGCGCTGGCACTTGGCAGCGTTGCAGGGATTGGAGCTGCTCGCGTTGCGACAAGTCATTACTCGGTGATTGTGGAAAGCACCGCGCAAATGATGATTGCGGGCCCGGCACTCGTCGACTGGGCCGAACTAGGCGATGTTTCCAAAGAGGAACTCGGACACGCGCGCATACATACGTCGAACGGCGCAATTGATGATGCAGTGTCGTCTGAAGAAGAAGCGTTTGACCGCGCGCGGCAATTCTTGTCCTACTTACCTTCTTCTGTCGATGAACTTCCGCCTCGTGTCGACTGCAACGATCCTGCGGATCGCATAGACGAAAAACTCATTTCCATTATTCCGTCCGATCCGCGCAAAGTTTTCAAGATGCGCAAGATCATTCAATCGATAACAGACAAAGACTCTTTCTTTGAAATCGGAAAAAACTGGGGACGCTCCGTCATTACAGGACTGGCGCGGTTGGACGGAATTCCGGTCGCGCTCTTTGCGGAAGACCCTTTTATTTACGGTGGGGCGTGGACGGCAGATTCATCGCGCAAGCTTATCCGGCTTCTCGACCTTGCCTCAACTTTTCACCTGCCCATCGTACATCTTGAAGATTGTCCAGGATTTCTCATCGGAAAAGAGTCCGAAGAAACAGCGACCATTCGGTTCGGATCTCAGGCACTGGCAGCGCTCGGCCAATCCCCCTCGCCGTTTTGCTGCGTCGTTGTCCGAAAAGCATTTGGTGTCGCAGGTGCAGCCAACACGAAACCGGGTGGCGAGAATTTCCGCTATGCGTGGCCATCCGGCGACTGGGGATCGTTACCAATCGAAGGCGGCATCGAAGTGGCCTACAAAGCAGAGTTGGCGGAGTCGGCTGACTACGACGCACACCTTGCAAAAATCAAGGAACGTCTCAACAAGCTCCGCTCGCCCTTCCGATCAGCCGAGTACTTCGAAATCGAAGAGATCATCGATCCACGCGAAACACGCTCTTTCCTCTGTCGTTGGGCCAATCTGGCGCGTCGCGCTCTGGTCCCCGGTTCCGTCAGCTTTGGGTATCGGCCTTAGTTGGCGTTCGGGACCTTCGACAACTTTATCGAACTCACTACTCAAGACACCAGGTAGCTCGTGTTGTTGAAGCGTGTTTTCATATTCGGTAAGAACAAACTGCCGTAGAAAGCGTGTGCTACTCACCAATCAACCCTCTTGCATTTGGCCCACATTCAACCTTTAATAGGTACTAGTGCATAAGCAGCAGGGGGGCGCTTATGGGGCCAAATAAACGATTCGCACACTTACTATTTCATAAATCCTTTCAATCAATATCAAAGCGCTCACGTGATTGGGTTATTGCGCACAACAAGCTGCCCGAAAAAAGTGCGATTCAAAGATATTCAGGAGAGTATTATTTGGATCTCATAGAGATGTCTATCCTGGAGGTTAACCCTCGCGGAAATCGAGCATTTGATATTGGGTACCTAGGCGCCTTACTTCTGTTTTTTGCATCTGTTTCAGCCTTCATTTCAGTTGCCGAACAATCCGGCATTGGCATCGGCACGCTAAAACATATTGATACCCTCGAGCAACGACTTTGGGACTACCTGACAATTCTTGGCAGCAACAGCAAGTTGGAACTATCTGCAGTCGCAAATTTCTTTAGTATCAATTCCGGTAACACAGATGCATTTAGCCTTCTCCAATCTTTTGCACAAAGATGGCCTGATGTAATTGTCGTTGTATTCGTTTTCGCTGTGCTCTACTTCGTTGCAGCCCATGTATGGAACTTGGTCGGTGTAGTCTGGCATTTTGTCATTGGATTTCTCGTTATCCTGTTCGTTTACAACGTGTTAGATAGCATTTTTCAGTTCAGCATCATGGCATCAAACTTCGTCGCGTGTCCTGAAAACGAGACAGCTTGCGGTACCGGTGAAATAGTAGCGGCCATATTGACAAGTCTCGGCGGTGCAGCCTTCGTTTTCATTACTCTCTCGCTGGGAGCTTATTCAGCTAAAATTGAGTTTGATGAGACTGACCGCGAGTACATATCATTGGCGTTTTTCCAGCTCTATAAAGCGCTTTCACCCGAAATTTTCGAAGAAAAGTATGGTGGCAACGAAGTACCTACAGAGTTGCATTCGGACAAAAGGTTCAGGCAGCGTGCTGATGATGAGCAAGCGATCAGCTACTTTCTGGACCAAACCGTAGCCGCAATTGACAGCTTGATTGCAGTCGCTCCCGACAAGTCAACTCGCTTTTATCGCTTTAATCGTGAAACGCAAGAAAGAGAAATCAATAAAGATGAACTCGGCAACAACGCCAGCAAAATAATTGCGTTGGTTGAGTATATTCACACGCACATAAGTGCTGTTTCATTCAATCACAGCTCATATCCGAGCCAAGAGGCAGCAACAAAGGGTTTTATGAAACTACACCCCAAAGAAAGATCTGCAATATTGTCCTTTTTCGATATAAGCGATCAAGTGAGAATTAGTTTCGCCACATCCACCGATATTGTTCGTTGGCAATCAAATACAGCACCAAGTCAGTCTGCTCTAAAAAAAATGCGAGAAGAAATGTATGGCAATTGGACTGAAGAAAACACAATCGAAGAAATGCAGGGTGTCGCAAAAGAAATGCTCCAGTATCAATATGCTCACACGGTGGCCAAGCAGTTCCTTTCGTTTCAAGTCAAATATGCGATCGAATAGGACTTAGAGGTCAATTGGAAAGAGGTTGACTGCCCATTTTTCTTTGGAAGGGCATATAAGGCTAATTGAGAGTAACAATTTCTTAGGATATGAGGCGACCAGTCCACGCACTCATTTGTTGTTCTGCGGTCCACATTGATCATTCCTCATCCCCCATCCTTGGTAGGACTTTTAGAACTCGATATACTATTGTTACGGCTTCCAATATAAACCGTAGCGGATTGATGAATCCTCGTGCCCCAAACCAACAAAGCAATCCACCGGAGGTCTAAAGACATGCAACTCGGTGCATTTTCGACAAGTCTTGCTGTCAAGGATCTGCGGAAATCAAAAGCGTTTTACGAAAAACTCGGATTTACCGTCATGGGGGGCGATCCCGCCCAGAACTGGTTGATCCTAAAGAATGGTGAGCATGTGATTGGCCTTTTTCAAGGCATGTTTGAGAAAAACATTCTGACGTTTAATCCAGGATGGGACCAATCTGGAAATGAAGTTGATGATTTTACCGACATCCGACAGCTTCAAAAAGAGCTGAGGCAAAGCGGCGTTGAGATCATCGACGAAGCGGATGAATCCACCACCGGACCAGCGAGTTTTACCGTGGTTGATCCGGATGGAAATCCGATCCTGATTGACCAGCATCGGTAACACACCGGCTGCGACCGATTTGCCGAAACCAGCGTTTTCGACCTGTCGCTCACCGAAAAAGCACAACTCCAACTTGGCATTTCCGGTGTTCGGCATTGTAGGGGGCTCAATCCGATCGGCTCTCAGCAATTCGCTGTAACCGCCGTCACACTCCGCATCGGAATAGCGTGAACGAATTCTGAGCGCGCCTATATCTCCAATAACAAGACATTCTTAACCAAGCGCCAAAAGCACAAAATTGGAGACAGACATGAACGCCCTTCTCAACATCCTCGTTTCAATTCCTGCACTTACAGCCGTCGCTTCTTCCTTTGTAGCGATCGCTTAAGCCTGAACCCTCCCCCTCCCTGACCCGCACACGTTTCGTGTCGCGGGTCTTTTTCTGGCTTTAAGGATCGACGATCCGAAAATCGAGCCAGGCGTGTGCGCGTTCCGTCGTACGCACTTCGATCGCCCGCACATCATCATCGCCCATGACCTGGATTCTGAGTAGTCCCTTGCGATTGCTTTTGGCATCTTTAACGAGTGGCGGCTGATCGATAATCAGATCGTGTTTATCGCCATGCACCACCAGGATTTTGCGGCCTTCATCCGTAAGATCCTTGAGCGCGCTGATCAGCTCACGATATCCTTTCTGAAACTTCTTCTTGCTTAGTCGGACCCACATATTTGCATGGGTGAAAAGGACAAGTCTTTCTGTGCGTACAGACGTCGCCAGACGCAACCAATCCAAGTTCGCCTGATTGCGTGCCTGAAATTCATCTTTGTCTTTGTAATTGTTTCCCTTACCCACCGTATGCAAGGTAACGAACACCGTGTTGCCGATGGTCCACGAGCTGTTCTCAATAAAACCAGCTTGACGTGCGATCCCTAGCTCACCGTCCCTCAAACGCTGTCCCTGCGAAAAGAAGAGGTTCCGCAGATGGGCCAATCGCTCGTCAGGATGGTAGCCGCCAGCAACGGGCTCCCGGCAGTCGATCCAATCATTGTCTCCCGGTGTAAATATAAGAGGCGCCCGCACTCTATCCAGTTGTTCCTTAACCAGTGCGAAGCACTCATCGGTACAGGGGCTCTTGCCTTCTTTTAGGTCGCCTAGATGAACCACGAAACGTGGTGCGCGGGCGTTTATCGCGTCAACGAGCTGCGCAAATTTCGATTTGTGTTCGGGCTCATAAGGCATATCGCCCATAACGATGAAGGAATACTCGTGCATGGCGCTCTAATCTATCGGATGTCGGGAAGCCCTTCCCGAACACCGTCTTGGCCATCCCATTCCGCGGCCGCCAAACGAATGGCATCAAAGAGCTTTTGGGTTCCTGGCGACAAGTCGGCCATTTCAAAGACCGTTCCGAAATCAAGCGCGGTATCAAAATAGACAAAACGTGTTCGCCCTCCGCGCCCTTGAAACAACACCTCACCGCCACTCGCTGTGAATGCTTTCAGGTATGCGTCATAATCGGCAGCCGACGGCCATGAGGACACATGCTGAAGTCCGCCCTTCCCACCTGTTGCTGTCAAGAATTCACGATAGGGCGAAGGACTCTCGTCAAGTGGCTCAATTAGTTCAATCTGAAGATCTCCACTGTTGGCGAGAGCAATGCGGACTTGGGCGTTGGTTGGTTTGCCGCGATGGACCATATCTGTGAAGTCAGGAATGCCAAGTTGAAACCAAGGGCCAACGCCCAACACGGTAGACCAGTGGTGCATCACGGCTTCGATATCGGGAACAACGTAACCGTTTTGTGTGATGGGCCCAAATCGATGGCTCATATGTCGGCCCCTTGCCTAGCTGTACCGCGCCTCTTTCACTGCCGCGCTATCGTTCCCTGCACGAACCATTGAGACGGCGTCTTCAAGATCAGCAATATACTGATCCATAACCGGACCGTGGGCCGGCGTGATCATCAAATGAATACCCTTGGGTTTGCTGGTCACACTTGTGAACCATCCTTTTTCCATCATCTCTCCGTAGACAGAGAAAATGTCGATGTCTTCAGAACCAAAGGCAATAAGGCCGAGCTTGGGGTCTCCATGCACTTCCAGTCCTTCCAATGCCGTCACGGCGTCCGCAAGTTTTTGCCTTGTGTCCGTCACGATCTTGGCCTTTTCACGATATCCTTCTACGCCGAGATAATTCATCACTGCCCACGCGGCCGCAATGGCACCGCCTGGCCGTGTGCCCGCAGCGGTCGGCGTCTTCATGCGTCCCGCATTCCAACTGTCACAATCAAAGTGTTGCCAATTATGGAGCTCTTCTGACCGGTAAAGAACTGTCGACGCCCCTTTTGCCGCGTAGCCATATTTATGCACATCTGCCGACATGCTGCAGACCCCGGGCACCTCAAAATCAAAGGCACGAACGTCAATACCATTCATCTTGGCAAAGGGCGCAAAGTAACCGCCAACACATGCGTCAACGTGGAACCAAATGTCCCGGTCTGCAGCGAGGGCTGCTAATTCATCGATTGGGTCAATTAGGCCGAAGGGATAGCAAGGCGCAGATCCAACCATCATGATGGTCTTATCGGTGATTGCCTGTTCCATTGTGCCGGGATACGCGCAATAGTCGAAGCCAACCGGTGCACGCACAATGTTCAGTCCGAGATAATGGCACGCTTTATCGAAAGCCAAGTGAGCAGAGTACGGAACCAGTACTTCCGCCCCATTCGTATCCAAGCCACGCGACCTTGCCCGGTCCCGTGCCGACTTAACAGCCAAGAAGATACTTTCGGATCCGCCGCTGGTCATATTTCCCGCGGCCCCATCCGGCGCATTTAATAATGAAAGCCCCATGCCCACCACATCTTCTTCCATCTTCTTGAGGCTCGGGAACGCCATGGGCCCCAACGCATTCTCCGACATGAACATTGTGTAGGCTTCTTTTGCGACCTTCAGCACATCCTCGCCGGCAAAAAACACGTACATGCCCGTGCGCCCGGCGCGCCAATCCATATCGCCGGAGCCAATCTCCTCCATCTTCGATTTCAGAGTTTCCCAATCAGTTCCGGTTTCAGGCATGGATATGGACACTTCATACTCCTCGGTTTTTGGCGTTCTTAGCTGCGCGACGCGGGATGACAAACGGGGTTCGTTCTGCAACCTTAGCTGTTCAATCACGCGGCGTCATCAGGGAGCCTTCCGGGAGGATCAAATGAAATTCGGCGCAATGGTCGCTACCAAAATCGATGACTGGCAGCTCATTCAATTTGCGGAGTCACTGGGCTACGACAATGCATGGGTGCCCGACTCGCAGATGATCTGGTCCGACTGTTACGCCGTCATGGCACTGGCCGCCCATCACACATCAAAAATCCGCATCGGTACCGGCGTTGCCATCGCCGGCACGCGGATTGCTCCGGTCACGGCCCATTCAATTGCCAGCATCAATCGCCTCGCCCCGGGTCGGGTCTTTCTGGGTATCGGCACAGGACACACTGCCATGCGGGTTATGGGCATGGATCCTGTAAAACCAAAGGCGTTCACGGAATATCTTCGTGTCGTTCGCGCGTTGCTTCACAATGAAGAAGTCGACTACACGCTGAATGGCGAAACCCGCGCCATTAAGTTCCTGCACGAACCGCTCGGGTTCATCAATGTGGCTAATCCCGTCCCCATTTATGTCGCCGCCAATGGACCCATGGCACTTAAAGCCGCCGGTCTTTATGGCGACGGGCGTGTTTCAGCCGGAAACGAACCAACCCAAGTATTCAGTCAAAACTTGTCGCTCTCCCACCAAGCAGCCGAAGTCGCAGGCCGCACCATCAAAGATAATTTTCATACCGCTGCCCTGTCCTACGCCTGCGTTCTCAAGCCTGGCGAGAAAATGACATCCGAACGTGTGATTGATCAGGTCGGTTCCATGGCCACCGCCAGCCTGCATTTCTGGTACGAGTTGTATCAACAACGCGGCAATGATGACTTCATCCTGCCGGAGATTCGCGATCTGTGGGATGAATATCTCATCCATGTAAACAACATGCAGACACCGCGTGAGAAACGCTACCTACAAGTCCATGACGGCCATTGCACCTATGCGGTTCCTGAGGAGCGCAAATTTGTAACGCCCGAATTGATCAAGCTTTCCGGCGGTTTGGTCGGTGAACCTGACGAAATCATCGACATGCTCCGGACGCAAGAACGCGGTGGCTTGAAGGAAGTCACATTGTTGCCTCCCATGGCGTGTGCACGTGAGAATTTCAGAGACTTTGCCGAACATGTGATCGAAAAGTATTAGCCGGGATGAAGTACGATCACGATCATCACCATCCACGTCATTCCAAGAAGGGCGAAGCGACGCTCAAACGGCTGCGCTCATTCTGCTTGGCATTGCCTGAGGTCAATGAGGTCATCAGTTTTGGCCATCCCGTTTGGAAAGCTGGTAAGAAGAACTTTTGTGAACTTTTGACTTGGAAAGGTCGCCTGCAGGTCGCATTCAAGACCGACATGCTTCAACAGGAATTGCTGGCCAAAGACCCGCGCTTTGTGATTCCACCTTATATCGGACACCGTGGCTGGTTGTATTTGGACGTGGAAGAGAAACTGAATTGGCGCGAGATAGAAAACCATGTCACGGCAAGCTATAGGTCGGTGGCTCTCAAACGGATGCTCCAAGCCATGGTTACCAATCCGTAAATTTGCGCGATGGTTGCTTTAAGTTAACATTAAAATCTGGCGCCGTACTGTGCCTCCATGACGGAGCAAATCTCACAACCTGCCGACGATTTCATTTTGGGGACCGTTCAACTCGGTCTACCCTATGGGATCGCCAATCAAAGCGGTATGCCGAGCCGGGAAGACGCGATAGCGATCATTCGGAGGGCACTGGATCTGGGGATCAGCAAGCTCGACACGGCGCGCGCTTATGGGGAAAGCGAAGAACGAATTGGCGACGCCTTGAACGGCGACCTCCGTGGCCATGTCATTACCAAATTGGATCCGTTGGACGGTCTCAACGATTCAACACCGATCTCTACCGTCAAACGCGCTGTTAACAGCAGTATCCGACTGTCCTGTCGTGCATTGGCCCGAGATCATCTCCCGACCTTGACACTTCATCGGGCCAAGCATCTGTCTGCCTGCAACGGCACAATCTGGCGCGAATTGGTCAAGATGCGCGACACCGGCAAAATCGGTCGCTTGGGTGTTTCCGTCCAATCCCCCGCAGAAGCCGTCGGCGCACTCCATGAAGTGCGCGTATCGCAAATTCAATTGCCGTTTAATGTTCTGGATTGGCGCTGGCGGGAAGCGGGCTTGCCAGCCCTATTTCGCCAACGTAAGGGATTGAACATCCACGTGCGCGGCACACTTCTGCAAGGTCTGTTGACATCGGACGACATTGACGTCTGGCCCGAAATCGAAGGCGTGCGTCCTGCCGAAATCATGCAGAAACTCACCGAGCTGACCGAACGCTTCAACCGCCAAAATGCAACGGATTTGTGCTTCGCTTATGCACGGGCGCAAGATTGGATTGACGGACTGGTCGTTGGTTCTGAAACACAAGAGCAACTCGAGGCCAATATTGCCTTGTTCGAGAACGCACCGCTGACGGCAGAAGAATGCTTAACGGTTGAACGCACGATGCCTCCCGTTCCGGAGCAATTGCTGGATCCTGCTCAGTGGCCACTGCCCGCACAGTGAGTACACCAACGGAAGACCCCTTCCTACGATTTCGGTTAGATGAGCGTGTCGCTTTCATCTCAGGCGCGACCGGGCATCTTGGTTCCGCCATGTCATACGCGTTGGGTCGAGCCGGCGCGCACATCATCCTCAATAGCCGAGACCAGAGCAAGCTTGATGGACTTGCGCGTAATCTGCGCGCGCAAGACATTTCGTGCGAATGCCACGCTTTCGATATGTTGGACCTCAACACGCTCGAAGAGCAAATGCGACGCATTCATCGGCTCGATGTTTTGATCAACAATGCCCACACGGGGCGCGCGGTTTCGATGGACGACGCCGAGGCCATTGACTTCGAAACCGCATTTCAAAGTGCTGTGACAGCCGCATTCACCGCGACGCGCGCTGCCATTCCCGCTTTTGCAAGAGCCCTTGAAAACGGCGGCGGTGCCAGTGTTGTCAATATTTCGTCCATGTACGGACAAGTTAGTCCAGACCCGGCCCTGTACGGCGACAGTGGCCTTAACAGCCCCCCCTTTTACGGGGCGGCAAAGGCCGGCATGATTCAACTGACCAGATACTTGGCATGCCATTTGGCGCCAAAAAAAATTCGAGTGAATGCCTTAGTCCCTGGCCCGTTTCCGACAGAAACTGTCCAGCACGAACAGCCTGAGTTTGTCGGCCGTCTATGTCAAAAGGTGCCTCTCAAACGTATTGGACAGCCCGACGAACTCGCTTCATCGGCCCTGTTTCTGTCAAGCGACGCGGCAAGCTACATCACCGGCGCGGCCATACCTGTCGACGGTGGTTGGACGGCATGGTGACCCCGCCATCCAAACGGTATTGAAATTCGTGACTTGTCTTGACTGGGTTTCATCTGACAAACAAAGCCGATAGTCTCGCCGATTGACACACCACCCCTGCGCACCGGAAGTTCATGTTTGGTCGCCGCAAACTTTCAAAGCATCTATTGCCATGGCATGAGGAGATCGCGCCCCGCTTGGCCGACATTCCGCTTTTTGATGGACTAAAGCCCCGCGCCTTTGAAGACATCACGCCACATATTGAATGGATTACTTTGCCTGGCGGCCGCACACTGATGCACGAAGGCGAGATCGGTGACGCGCTTTACCTTGTAGCGACCGGTGCGCTGGGCGTCCTTGTGAGCGATGAGGACGGCAGACAAGAAATCCTCACAAAGATTACTGCGGGCGGCACAGTTGGCGAAATGTCGCTGATTACTGACGAACCGAGGTCGGCGACTTTGGTGGCGCTGAGGGATACTGAACTGTTTCGGATTGAGGAAGATCCTTTCAATGATCTGAAAAAAAAGCATCCGCAAATAATCGAAAATCTTCTGGGCGTTGTTGCGCGGCGGCTTGCCGAAACGACACGACGAGAGGACACAGTCCATAAGGTCAAGAACTTTTGTATCATTCCGGCTGCTGCTTCCGTTCCGTGCACAGATCTTGTCAACCAGATTGAGGAAGAATTGAAGCGGCGTGGATCAGCGGCATATTTGTGCCGTGACGAACAGCGGACCGAAAGTTCCGACTGGTTTCGCCGTATCGAGAAAAATCATGATTTTGTCCTTTATCACGCTCATCCGCGGGCAGATGCCTGGACTCGCCTGTGCCTTCGGCAAGCCGACCGCATATTCCTCCTCATCGGCAAAACGGCCCAATCCCACAAGTCGCGGCTGACTCAACTGCTCATGAATCGGTACCGCAACCAGGTCGAACTGGTGTTCTTGCAGCGCGACGAGGCCGAAATGCCTCAAACACGCAAACGCTGGCTCGACGAGTTTAAAAGCCGTCACCATCATCACGTTCGGATCGGCAACAAGCGCGACATTCAGCGTCTGACTCGGCATATCACGGGAGACGCCGTCGGATTGGTGTTGGGCGGTGGCGGCGCACGGGGCTTTGCCCATCTTGGCGTAATCCGTGCATTGCGCGAAAAAGGCATTCACTTCGATATGCTCGGCGGCACGAGTATGGGCGCCATCGTCGCTGCAGGATTAGGGTGCGAATGGAAGGATGACGAGCTAGAAGAACGGATGCGGGAAGCGTTCGTCAAAATGGATCCCCTCAACGACTATACCGTTCCACGTATCGCATTGATCAGAGGCCGAAAAGTCACTGCACTGCTGAAAGAAACGTTTGGAGATCGCAGCATTGAGGATCTGTGGCGCCACTATTTCTGTGTGTCGTCCGATTTAACGGCCGGAAAGACGGCAGTACATAGACGGGGCGAATTATGGCGAGCGCTGCGTGCCAGTGTCGCCATCCCCGGAATCCTTCCCCCGGTTGCACGCAACGGCCACGTCCTGGTCGATGGTGCCGTCATGAACAATTTTCCCGCAGATATTATGGCGGAATTCGGCCGCGGCCCGATAATCGGGATTGATGTCGAAGGCAATCACACCGTCACGGCCGAGCGGAACACCGCGGAAGAGAGCAACTGGCGGACAATGGACGCACTCAAACCGACCGATCCCGGCATCATCAACGTTCTCATGCGTGCCGGCACCGTAAATAGCGAAGCGCAATCCAAACAATCTCGCCAGCATGTGGACATCTACTTTGTCCCGCCGGTGGACAATATTGGGATTAGAGACTGGACTGCCTTTGACCAGGCGATCGAGGCTGGATACGAACATGCTCAAGGCGTCATTGAACGCGTGCCGGGACTGTTCGAATTTTGATCCTGCTCCTCTAAATCGTCATGTCGGCCAAGCAGAATACCCTACCGTTCGACAATGAGATCGGGGAATTGCGCGGCGACCACTTTGCGGACGATGGCACCAATATCTGAGTAAGCACGCGTGCGCCCGCCACTCCGCCTCCACGCGAGACCAATAGATCTTGTGATGTTCTTACCACGAATTTTCTTTACAACGACTTCACTGCGCTCATGGATTTCCGAGCGAACATAAAGTGCGGGCAAGAATGTTGCTCCCATCCCCATACCCACCATTTGCCGAAGCGCGTCAAGACTGGTGCCTTCATAGTCTCGCAGCAGCTTCGCCCCATAGTCCTTACACAAATTAACGACCTGATCGTGCAGATGATAACTTGGGTTCAATGAGAGAATATTCAGATCCTGCAAGTCTTTGGCCGAAACATCATCACGGCCGGCCAGTTCGTGATCCGCGGCCACGGCCAGGTACAAGGGTTCTCTAAACAACCGCTCGGTTGTCAGTTCTGACCCAACGATAGGCAGTTGTGCTAGTATCGTATCGTGCAGCCCCTCAAAAAGCTCGTGCTCAAGATCGCGGGGCGCGCCATCGCGAATGTACAAGTTCAAGTCGGGATGTTCTCGGTGCAAATAGGCAACAATGTGGGGCAGCAGATAAGGACCCAACGTCGATTTTGCCCCCAGCCGGATGGTTCCTGCCAATCCATGTTGTGCGCCGGAGGTAAAATCAATGATGCCTTGAATGTCTTCAAGAATGCGCCGGGACCGTTCAGCAACTTCCCGGCCGACAGGCGTGAGTGCAACACCGGATCGACCGCGCTCTACCAGTTGGACAGATAGAGACGTTTCCATCAACTGAATCTGTGCGCTTAACGATGGTTGCGTTATGCCACATCTTTCGGCTGCACGCCGAAAATGTCTTGTTTCACCGATAGCAACCAAATAACGCAATTGCTTTACAGAAAGTCCATTGGACCCGGCCATCATTCGGTTTTCTTCTCAATTATTGTGCCGCGATTGGGCAAAGATCAGGCGATGCAAACAGTGTGACCGCTTGCCTCGCCTTCATTGCAGTGTTCCCCGTCGGGGACTTAGCCAAAGTCAAAAATGTCACTTAAGAAATCAGTGGCTTTGCTCTTTTTGCGACGCATGGGCTGACGCTCCCGGCCATAGTCCTTATCTCGGCCATAGTCATTGTGTTGACGCGGTCGTTCTGCAGCGTAGCTGCCCGTCAAGGATTGAGACCGTTCAATGATTTTGTCGAGTTCCCCGCGGTCTAACCAAATGCCGCGACAGTCAGGGCAATAGTCAATCTCAACGCCCTGTCGGTCCGCCATTACAAGTTGAGCCTCACGGCAATTAGGACATTTCAACTTAGTCTCCTATGTATGCGCAATGATCATGTTTGCCAGGGGCCTGCATCAAATCCAGGAGCCTCTCATTCATCTTTCAAACAGAAATATCGACAAACTTCCCAAGGTCACCTTTGTATGCCTTTGGCGCCTCTTTTCTTTCCTTGGGCTCCTCTGTCGGAAACTCTGCAGCTTCAACCCTCGCATCGTAGCGCTTGTGAAGCGGGAAGCCTGGCAATCTGTAGTAGTTCATCTGCATAGGGAAAGAAATTGCAGTCATGATTTTGCTCTTGGTTCAATGGGTACCCACTGCATGTGGTCAAAGAACCGATAATTGGAACATTTGCCAGAAGCATGTTTTGATCGATTTTTCCTATCGACTTAATTCTGCCCGTTGGTCGGCTTTCCGGCACACGAATTCTGCAGTGGCAATGTGAACGCGCACGTCTTCATCTTTCGCCTCGACCAAATTTCTGGCCACATCCGTTTGTTAATCCAATCAAACTTGTTGGATTTTCCAATTGGCCTTCAGACATCTCGCTTGCCATCTATGGGTGCTTGAAAGCCATATCAATAGGAGTGGGTCGATCGTGAAGCGCTTTAAGAACATACTCGTCTACGTTCCTGAAGGCGTCTCTGAAGACAGCGCTCTTACCCGAGCGTCAGAAGTGGCGGCAGCGAACGGTGCAACACTTACACTCATGGATGTGCTGCCTCACGCAAATGACAATGGCGGTTCTTCCTTCTTTCCCACTTCTCTTTCGGGAAACGGCAACACCTTCGAAACACCTGACAAGAGAAAATCGAGTCTAGAGCGCCTCGCCAATTCCCTTACGGCACAACCACAAAAGACCGAAACCCTGGCTACAACTGGACGGCCCTTTCTCGAGATCATTGGGCAGGTCCTGCGCAATGATCATGATCTTGTTGTTATGGCAGCCGACTCTCTAGAGGGCGCCCGCTTCATTACATTTGGCACGACTTCTATGCATCTTATGCGCAAGTGCCCCTGCCCTGTATGGGTCATCAAGCCTTCCAAGCGGCCGCGTTTCCAAAACGTTATGGCAGCCATAGATGCCGGCGATGAAAACCCGCAAGGACGGGAACTCAATAGGAAAGTGTTACAGCTCGCCAGCTCAATTGCACGAAACGAACAATGCGCTTTGCACATCACCTATGCATGGCAGTTCCAAGGCAGCGATGCGGAAAACATGCGCTCGGAAATATCGGAAACCATGAGAAACGAAATTTTCGAGCGCAATCAAAACTATCATCGGGAAAAAGTGCTGCAGGCGCTTTCAGATATCGACCTTGGCGCCATCACACCTGAAATCCATGTGCCAAAAGGCAATCCCGGCTTACTCATTCCAGAAATTGCAGCAGATCAGTCGATCGATCTGATTGTCATGGGAACGGTAAGCAGGACGGGTATTGCAGGTCTGCTGATCGGCAACGCGGCGGAATTGGTCCTAAGGCAAGTACGTTGCTCGGTCCTGACGGCAAAACCTGATGGGTTTCAATCGCCCGTAAAAGCAGACAGATAAGCAGACCGCGGTCACAACAGACTTTCGCTTCGGCTAAAAGCGCTGCGGACGAAGGACTTTGACTTCGCTCATCGTCACGACGCCAGAATATAGTTCAAAGTTATCGCTAATCCGTTCCAGGATTGCTTCCGCTACCTCTTGCTCCACGATGACAATGACCATCATCATATGCTGGGCAGCCGAAATCTGACCCTCTTGCCACTGGCCGCGTTCACCCAAACCAGCATGCCCTCGCAAAACTGTGTATCCCTTTGCGCCACAAGCGGTGATCTCTTCGATTACTTTTTCGAGCAACGGCGATTCAATAATCAACTCTAACCGTTGTCGTGTGGTGTGCTTGACCATGATACTTGCCAACCTAATGGAGATATTGCGCGAGAGCTTGATAAAGGGGAATACCAATCATGATGTTAAAGGGAAAGGTAACCGCCAAAGAAAGTGTCAGATAGATGCCCGGGTTGGCTTGCGGCAGCGCGACCCGCATCGCCGCTGGAACGGCAATATACGAAGCGCTGGCGGACAGCGTCGCGAGCAAGACGGTTCCTCCCAAAGAAAGTCCGACCAAAGCACCTGTGAGAAGTCCGGCCATGGCACCAATCAAGGGCATCAAAAGGGCAAACATAACCAGCCCCGGACGCACCAACCGCGCGTCCAATAGTCGGTTCCCAGCAACCAACCCCATGTCCAGCAGAAATAAACAGAGGATCCCCGTGAACAGATCCCCTGTGAAGGGTTTGAGGGCTTCTTGGCCGGCTTGTCCAGAGATTGCTCCTATCAGGAAAGCCCCGACAAGCAACACAACACTGCCATTCAATAGGACCTCTCGAACCAGTTTTTTGCTAATGACCGGCGCCCCAGGCGCATCACCTGCCCCCGCGCGGCTCAACAAGATGCCAGTTACGATGGCGGGCGTTTCCATGAGAGCCACAACCGCTACCATGTATGGCTCATAAGCTAGTCCCAAGGAGTCGATATATTGAATCGCCGTAACAAAAGTCACGATACTGACAGAACCATAATGGGCACCGATCGCAGCTCGATTGATGCGATCAAGCGTTGAGAGGGTCCGCAAAAGCCAAAAAGCAATGATGGGAAGCAGAAAGCTCAACATCATTCCTGCGCCGAGGGCCGAAGCCAAGGTCGCATCGATCCCGAAATTTCGAACCTCAACGCCCCCTTTGAAACCGATGGCAATCATCAGGTACATGGCCAAGGTTTTGCCGATTGTCTCAGGGATTGTCAGATCCGACCTCAGGAGGGCCGCACCAAGGCCGAGTACAAAGAATAGTATGGGGGGCGACGTTAGGTTTGTCGCAGTTAGACTGAGTATTTCGGACATGCCGTTTTAAGACCTATCACCATGCGCCAGGCGGACATCTTCAAACCGGATCAACACTGTTCAAGTTAGGATTGGTTACGGAACCATCCATGCGATGTGCCCGTCGCAGGGTCGACGAGTAGAGACAATTTGATCTGTGGCTACCACCATTGACCGCCTTTGGCCACCGCCCATTCACCAAGCAAGTGCATCATGATCCGCGATGACGGACCGGAATCGATAGCTATCGGAAAAAACTATCAAAACGAGCCGAACCTTAGAATTGTTTCTCACTTAACGAACCCCATCTCTGTGTCGTGGCCAGCAGCCTGACGCAAGAGCTTTCACCCAGTTCCCCATCGCTTTTCCGATAACAGGCTGCTGGCCCATTTTTTTGCCCGGCGTTTGCCCTTCATAGGCAGGCTCCAGGCAGCCGACATGATTGTCGGGGGCAAATAATAAGCAAACGAGCCCCTACGAAGTCGCGTTTCGCGCGGAGCAGTCATGCCGTTGGTGGCGGGAACTATCGTTAGCGGACCGCGGTCCGACAACGCAGCATTCGTTAGAAGGGGTCAGATTACATCGATGAATAGGATGAACAGCGGTACTTTCAATCAACTGCATAGCTTCTTTCAAAAAGAAACAACACCAGGCCTTTTGCTGTTCGGGGCGGCCGTCTTGGCGCTCGTCATCGAGAATTCGTCGCTCTACTGGCTCTACGACGCGCTGCTATCAACACCGGTTACCATTCAAGTTGGCGCCCTCGAAATCGCAAAGCCATTGCTGCTTTGGATCAATGACGGCTTGATGGCCTTATTCTTTTTTGTTGTTGGCCTTGAGATAAAGCGCGAGGTCATCACGGGAGAGTTATCTAGCATCGACAAAGCGGTATTGCCTTTCCTGGCGGCTGTCGGCGGAATCGCTGCCCCCTCATTGATCTATGCCACGGTGGCCTGGGATGACCCTGTCGCTCTCACCGGTTGGGCGATCCCGGCCGCGACCGACATTGCCTTTGCGCTCGGCATCCTCGCGGTTTTGGGATCGCGCGTACCTGTCGCTCTTAAGGTGTTCTTGCTGTCGGTTGCCGTCATTGATGATCTTGGCGCCATCCTTATCATTGCAACATTTTATACGGAGAACTTGTCCTTTACGTCCTTGCTATTGGGTACCCTTGGTATCAGTGCTCTTGTGATTATGAACAGAGCCGGCGTGCGGACATTCGCTCCCTATGCGATTGTTGGTGCCGCAATCTGGGTGTGCTTCCTCAAATCAGGGGTTCACGCCACACTCGCGGGCGTCCTCATTGCACTGACGATCCCCCTTGGGAGCAAAGGTGCCGAAAGTCCTTCCCTGTTGCACAAGCTTGAGCACGACTTGCATCCCTGGATTGCGTTTCTCGTCCTTCCTGTATTTGCCTTTGCGAATGCCGGCGTTCCGCTCTCAGGCCTCTCATTTGAAGCGCTCATGGCACCTATTCCACTGGGCATCATCTTGGGCCTGGTTATTGGCAAGCAGTTGGGCGTTTTCGGTGCGGCTTGGCTCGCAGTCAAATTCGGACTTGCCAAGCTCCCCGCGGGCGTCAGTTGGCGCGACTTGTATGGCGTGGCCTGTCTAACGGGCGTCGGTTTCACCATGAGCCTTTTTGTCGGCACTCTCGCCTTTGACACTGCGGAGCAATTGAATCAGGTGCGCCTAGGTGTATTGGCCGGATCGGTCGTTTCCGGACTGCTGGGTTACCTCATCCTCCGATCTTCACTGTCAATGGGAAGGAACCATAGCGACCCTGCCCCGGATACAACGCGCGCCTCGGTTTCAGTTGATGCAATGCGCACAAAGCTCGTTCCCAACATGTCTCGTGCCTCCGAGACGGTGTCCTAATCACGTGTCCGCCACGAAGACATAAATTAGAAGTACAAGTGTGGGCCATCAGCGCCGAACGCAATTGTTTCCTCTTCGGACACAAATAGCCTTATCATCCTTCTAGGCCGGGAGCCTGGGAGCACTGCACCGAGCGAGCGCTACGCCCGTGCGGTCAACGAGAAAGGGCGAAGATGTGGAACTCAAAGACAAAGTCGCATTGGTTGTTGGTGGCGGCCAGGCCCCGGGCAAAACCATCGGCAATGGCCGGGCAACGGCCATCCAATTTGCTCGTGAGGGCGCATGCGTTTTTGTTGGCGACATCGATCTTTCATCGGCAGAAGAAACGGTTGCCATGATTAAAGACGAGGGGTTTCAGGCCAACGCCCTGGACCTCGACGTATGCGATGAAAGCTCGATCGCGCGTTTCGTTTCTGCTGCAAGCGACAAAGCCGGAAAGATCGACATTCTTCATAACAATGTGGGTGTCAGCATTTCTGGAGGTGATGCACCGATCGAAGATATCGAAGTCGAGAATTTTGATCGGCTCGTGCAGATCAATTTGCGGGGCATGGTCCTTACGACCAAACATGCTCTTCCTCATATGCGCCGTGCTGAAAGTGGCGTGATTCTCAACGTTTCATCGCTCGCTGCGTGGAAGCCTTACCCGCTGGTTGGCTATAAGACCACAAAAATGGGTGTCATTGCGCTTACGGAACAAACAGCCGCGCTCAATGCGCGTTATGGCATTCGCGCAAACGCCATTCTTCCCGGCCTCATGAATACACCAATGGCGATCGAACAACGCATTACCAATTCCGTTTCGCGGGAAGATGTGGTCGCGGCCCGAGATAAACAAGTGCCCTTGCGCCGGAAGATGGGTACCGGATGGGACATTGCAAACGCCGCTGTTTTCTTAGCCTCCGAGAAGGCCAGTTACATCACAGGTGCTGCCTTGCCAGTCGATGGCGGGTTGAGTGTCGTTTAGATCAACATCGACCGGCGGTACTCTGTCTCTGAGGCAATTCCCGATCTAAGATCACCCAATATAAGAAACACGAGCCAGCACGCTGAAGGAAAAAACATGTCAAACGCAATTACAAATACCGGAACTGATCATCTTCTTGCCGACCTGAGCGAGGGCGTCTTGACCCTTACCCTCAACAGGCCAGAGGCACGAAACGCCATGTCAGGCGAAATGAACGCCGCCCTGCAATCAGCTTTGGCGGCGGCAGAATTAGACAACGCGGTTCGATGCATTGTTTTAACCGGCGCCGGCAAAGGCTTTTGTGCAGGCGGCGATGTCAAGGGAATGGCCGCAAGTGGTGACGGTACTGTCGGCGACAACACAATCGATGCCGCCATTCACCGGCAACGGCTTAATCAACGCGCCACGTCGGGCAAGCTCTACGCCATGCCGAAACCAACTTTGGCCGCCCTGCCCGGCGCTGCGGCGGGTGCCGGGTTGGCATTAGCCCTTGCCTGCGATATGCGCATTATGACGAGCAATGCGATCATGACGACGGCCTTTGCACGCGTTGGTTTCTCCGGTGATTATGGCGGCACCTACTTTATGAGCCAATTGGTTGGTACGGCGAAAGCACGCCAGCTCTATTTTCTTTCCGAACGCGTATCCGCTGACGAAGCGCTTGCAATTGGCCTGACCAACTGGGTTTGCGAGCCGGAAGAACTTGCGTCCAAAACATTTGAGATTGCTCATCAGTTGGCGTCCGGACCAACAGTGGCTTACCGTTACATGAAAGAGAATTTCAATCGTGCCATTTCATCCGGTGACCTGGACGACTGCATGGACTTGGAAGCGACCCATCATATTCATTGTGGACAGACCGAAGACCATCGCAATGCGACTAAGGCGTTCGTTGAAAAACGTGAACCGGTGTTTGTGGGTCGATAGTATTGAAGTGACCTTCCCAGGTAGGATCTGAACGCAATTTTGCAATCGAACACCATGTGGTGTTCGATTTTGCCACGTTCGAACCAGGCCGCGATCGCCAGCTATCGAACCGGTCGATTAAAAGAAGCTATGCCGTCAGTCTCTAATGCGCGGCCCAAGGGTTATACCCATCGCAGATTTCGCGATGCGCCTGGGCTGAGAAGAACTTTACATGCTTGCGCAGCTGCCGGCGTGTGACGGCGACGTCTGCTTTCGCCAAATCCGATTTCATTTTTTCGACGAGCGATTCCTCGCTCGGATCCGTCATGGCGAAATGCACAAGTTCGTCGGCATATACTCGCGTGTCTTGCTGTGACAGCTTCATCATGCAGGCTGCCCACAGCCCCATATGACGATGATATCGCGCATTAATCTGAAAAATGAGTTCTTGGTCTCTCGCAAACCATGACTCAAACGCTTGCTCACGTTGCTCACACCAAACCATGGAGCCTTACCTTTCCGCTCTTCTACGGTAAGCACAAAGACAAACCGCAGCGCGTACAAGTTGACAATCGTAATGAGTGAGAGGCGGCCTCAGGCGCGTTTATCAGTACCAACCAAATTCCGAGGCGGCGTCAAGGGGCGATATCACTAGGCGATGGTCGCCCCAACTGGACTCTTGTCAGGTGGCGTCATGACCATTCCGTCTATCCGTCGGCGTATGCAAACGAACCACAAGCGCATTGCATACGCCGAAATCGATCCGTGCGAAGACTACCAAAAATGCCTTTTGATGGCAAATTTGGGCACGTTATTGGGTGTCATCAGCAACGGCGATGGCCCCTTCCTTGCGTAGTCTCTCGAGTTCATCGGCGCTATAACCGATTGACGCGAGAACATCTTCGGTATCGGCACCGCCGGCGCGCGAAGGTGACTGAATTTCCGCGCCTGTCCGGCTGAAACGCGGTGCCGGCGCAACCTGTAGAAATCCGTCATGTTCCGTGAAAGTCCCGCGCGCCGCGTTGTGAGGGTGCTTAGGCGCTTCGGCCAGACTGAGGACCGGCGCAAAACAGACATCGGTGCCCTCGAGCAAGTCGCACCATTCATCCCGTGTTTTGGTCAGGAATAGTGACGTAAGCACTTCCTTGTATTCCGGCCACCGCGCACGATTCATTTGCTCCGAGAATTGATCTTTGTCGAGATCAAGTTTTTCGAGCAATAGATCATAGAATTGCGGTTCAAGCGACAGGATGCTGACATACTTGCCGTCCTTCGTTTCATAACAGCCACCAAAATGACTGCCGCTGTCGAGCCAGTTTGACTCGCGTTCATCAAGATAAGCGCCGCGCGAATGCATCGCGAAGACAGCGTTTGCCAGTGATGCTGCACCGTCCACCATAGCGGCATCAACGACCTGTCCTTTGCCGGACGTACGTGCCTCCCAAAGGGCGCACATCATCCCGAACGCGAGATACATGCCGCCGCCGCCGAAATCACCAACCAAGTTCAACGGCATGGGCGGCGGCCGGTCCCGATGCCCCATTGCATGCAGGACGCCTGACAGCGCGATATAGTTCGTATCGTGTCCGGCCGCCTGTGCGAGCGGTCCGTCTTGTCCCCATCCTGTCATGCGCCCAAACACGATGCGCGGATTGCGCGCCATGCAGATTTCCGGGCTCAAACCCAATCGTTCCATCACACCGGGACGAAATCCTTCAATCAATCCGTCGGCTTTTTCAAGCAGACGCAGCGCCGCCTCAACACCCTCATCGCTTTTGAGATTTAGCGCTACTGATTTGCGGCCGCGCGACAGCGCGTCTTTCGGTGCGTGTTTCGGCACACCAGGCCGGTCAATACGAATGACCTCAGCGCCCATGTCGGACAACATCATGCCGCAGAAGGGCGCGGGCCCAAGTCCTGCAAATTCAACAATGCGCAACCCAGTTAATGGTCCCATTACGACTTCCTATCATTCGATTTCAGAATACTTTGCCGATCCACCTGGCTACGCAGCTCAGGCGGCGATCACCTATTGTATTTGTAGCAATCAGACGCCAGATCCGAGGCCACGGCGCAACGGCAACAAATCGTCGAAGTTGGTATCGCGTTTGTCCCGCTGCGATGTGAAAGCTTCTGACATGTCCGCGGAATGGAACATGCCTGATTGCCAAAGCGAAACATAGTCGAGCGAATCGGTGATCGTGTGATCGCGCGAATAGTTGATCAGTTCTTTTGTACCTTGAATCGCGAGCGGTGACTTCGAAGCGATTTCTGCGGCAATCCGCATCACCTCTTCCATCATATCTTCATGCGACTCGAACACATGATTGACCAGGCCCACACTCTTGGCTTCGTCCGCATACATGCGCCGGCCCGTATAGGCCAGTTCGCGCATCATCCCTTGAGATAACAGGCCGCATATGCGGGGATAGGTGCCTACGTCGGCCATCATCCCGATATTGATTTCTTGGATGCAGAAAAAAGCGTCGCGCGTGGCATAACGCATGTCGCACGCCGCACTCATATCAACACCGCCACCGACGCATGCTCCCTGAATGGCGGCCAATACCGGCATGCGCGCTTTTTCGAGGCACGTGAACGTGTCTTGAAGATGCAGGATGTTTTCGCGCAACTGTGCGCGCACCCGACCGATTTCCGCCTGGCGTTTCGGCCCATCCTTTTCTCCGGTCAGGCCACTGCCGGCAAATACACTGATATCCATGCCTGAACAAAAGTGTTTGCCTTGGCCCGAAAGCACAATCACCCGCGCTCTCGCATTCTCATTAATATCTTGTATGGTCGCCGGCAATTCCTTCCAGAACTCTGGGATCATGGAGTTGGCACGGTCAGGCCGGCACATATCCACATGTGCAATATTGTTTTCAATCTTGACGCTGAAGCACGTCCCCATGGTCTGTTTCCCCTGCAAATGAGTGAATGGGCAAAATTAGGTTTTCATTTGGCATAGCATACCCGCTCGATCAGAGACAAAGGCGTTCCGTATAGAAAGCGGACATTTCAGCGAAGGGGTTGCAGGACAGCGCAAAAGCCGCTTGAGTGTGCGTCAACTAATTCCCAGCATCTAATTTCCAACAGGCGGCAACTATGGCGATTGACTACGACCAACTCATCTCGCAAACGGCGAAAGACCAAGAATTCACTTATGGCGACCGGGAGACGATGCTTTATGCCCTAGGTGTGGGCATGGGCCGCGATCCGCTCAATACGAACGAGCTGCCCTACATCTATGAAAAGGACCTCAGGACTATTCCGACCATGGCGACCGTCATCGCATGGGGCGCCGGCGCCATGCAAAACAGCGGGATCAACTTTGTGATGGTCGTTCATGGCGAGCAGAGCGTAAAGCTTCATCGCCCCTTACCCTCTGCAGGTACCATATTGGTAGACAGTAAAATTGCGGGCATCTTCGACAAGGGCAAAGACAAGGGTGCCATTGTCGTTACAGAATCCGAAGCCCGGTTGAAAGACTCCGGTGAACCGCTCTGTACACTGACGTCAACTTTGTTCGCGCGCGGCGACGGCGGTTTCCTAAAACCCGGTCAAGAAGTCAAAGGACAAGCTCCTAAACCCCATCAAATACCGGACCGCTCGCCCGATATGACCGTTGAAGCCGAAACGACCATTGATCAGGCCGCTTTGTACCGCCTCAGCGGTGATCGAAACCCGCTGCACATTGATCCGGAATTTGCAAAGGCGGCCGGATTTCCCAAACCCATCATTCACGGCCTATGCACCTACGGCACAGCTTGCAGATCGATCCTTCAACATGTGTGCGACTACGATCACACCAAAATCACGGGATTTGATGTGCGTTTCTCAGCACCGGTTTTCCCAGGCGAGACGGTCATCACCGATGTGTGGAAAGACGGTAACATCGTTTCATTTCGAAGCCGTTTGAAAGAACGCGACGCAGTCGTGCTCAACAATGGCAAATGTACCTTAGCATCATGACACACAAGCACCGCAGAGGTCTGAGCGTAACTCTTGCCCTCGCAATGGCCGTCGGGGTCGCCGCCTGTGAACCTAGCGACCGCACACCCGGACTATGGTTAAGCGGCGAGGTCGTGGATCCACTGCCGAGCGACTGGGGATTTACCGGCGACCACAGGGAAATTGCGATCGAAGTCTCAACGCCTTATCTGGTCCCCCACTCGGTGACGATCTGGTGCGCATCGCTGGACGGCGACTTGTATTTAGGGGCACGCGATCCCGAGTCTAAAAACTGGCCCTCCTATGTCGACAGCAATCCAGATGTGGTTCTAAAGATCGGCGACTCCATTTATGAGGCCCGTCTTGAAAAGCTGGATGACCAAGAGACGATCGCTGCGCTGCAGCCGGTCTACGCCGAGAAATATGAACTGCCTGCACGTGATCCCTCCGCACCGATCACGACACGCTATTGGAAAGTTGTTCCGCGCAGCAGTTAAACGCACCTATGAGGGGACCATCCAGTAGCGTCACATGCGCGTAGCCGGTCTATATATTCATCCCATCAAATCGGTCGCCGCCGTTTCGGTCGATAAGGTTCGCGTTGGTTCCGAGGGATTTGAAGGGGATCGCCTGATGGCAGTCACGGATCTGAAAGGGACAGCCCTCACGGCGCGCCAGTTTCCCAAGATGCTGCAGATTAAGGCGGCACTTGATGCAGTCGGATTGCGCCTTTCAGCGCCTGGAATGGCTGATCTTCAAGTTTCCAAAGAAGCGTCCGAAGCGACAAGCGACACAATCGTTTGGGGGGACGCTGTTTCGTCCCGCGACCTGAGCGCCGAAGCGAACGAATGGTTGACTAGCTATCTTGAGACGGAGGCGCGCCTTGTGGCCTTTGGCGGGACGCGCCTAAGTCAACGCTACGAATTTGTTTCCAAGAACTTTGCCGACTCCGCCGCCCTGCTCGCCATCAGCCAAGCCTCCATCAACGCCCTAAACGAACGGCTTGAACGCCCTATCACAGTGACTAATTTCCGGCCCAACATCCTTGTTGAAGGGGCCACCGCGCATGACGAGGACCTATGGGCAAAAGTGCAGATCGGCGATGACATGGTGATTGAAGGGTTGGTCGCCTGCAGCCGATGTGTTTTGACAACAATCGACCCAAGAACTTCAGAAAAGGCTTCTGACGCGGAACCGCTTCGCACACTGATGAAATATCGCCGGCGGGACGATGGTCAAATCTACTTTGGACAGAATATGCGCCCTTTGAGCCAAGGCGTCATTCGGGTCGGCGATCCCATCAAGATCTTGGAGAGATTCGACCATATGAAAATCAAAACCGATGTGAGCCTTGCTACGTAAGCGCAGGAGCGGATGAGATGGCGCCGTCAGCAGTGGAAATTCACAAGGCCGTAGACGGAGATATTGAACGCCTGCTCCCGCTCGTGAGCGGATTTCGCAGTTCCCTTCAAAGGAGCGATCCCTCTGACGACCAATTGAGGACGGCGATCGGCAAGGCTCTGCGCGACTCCAGAATTGAATTCACCTACGCGATGTTGAACGGCGAAGAAGTAGGCTATGCCCAGACCCACTACCGCTTCTCTGTCTGGACGAACAGCCAAGCCGCTTATCTCGAAGATCTATTCGTCTTCCCCTCGGCGCGGCGGCACCGCGTTGGACGCCGGCTACTTGATGATGTTTTTGAACGGGCCCGCCGCCGCGGCGCAAAAGAGCTCACGCTCACAACAAATGAAAAGAACCTTCCAGCGCAGAACCTCTATCAGGCTGCTGGTATGAGGCCCCAAACCGAAGCCAGGTGGGACAATGGCCGCGAAGTTCCATGGGCGATCGAACTGTAATCGGACACGACGCGCCAACGCTCCATCCAGGGTCATCTCAAACGGCAGAACTAAAGCACTGCATGAAAAATTTCATGTAATTGTCATCTGAACCGATGGAAGCGGGCAGGCTTTGCGCGGAAGTCGTTCACCTAAGAAGTTACTTGAAGTCAGACTTGCCCCCTTTTCGAAGATTTTGCAGCCATAGCGTAGGCCATGTCTCCTCAAAAGATTACATTCGACAGAACAATTTCGGTCAACCGCGTACGGACTGAGCATTCGCTTGGCGTGAACCAAGCCGGATGAGAATGCGGGCCGTGGAAAGGAGGCATGCGGCAAAACGAATCGTCGCTATAACACATAGCGGGCTGACGACATCAATTTGCAAAAGAGAAGTGCTAATGTGAACGAAAGTGATTCGCGTTTGAATAGAAACCGGAGCTTTCGACATGCCTCTCGATAAGGTCAAGTTAATAGACGCGTCCTTCCTACACATGGAAACCGAAGAAATGAGCGGTCACGTGGCCAGCGCACCGCTCCTTAAACTTCCGCCTGGCGTAGACGCCGACACATTCTTTCATCAGCTTAAGGAACATCTCGCTTCCCGCATGCACCTGCTGAAAACGTATAAGGTCCGCCGGGTCAACACGCCCTTCAATATCGATAATCCAGTTTGGGTCGAGGCTGATGATATCGACCTTGACTATCACGTGCGCCGCTGGCGGGTGCCCGCGCCTGGCAATCTCGCTCAATATGAAAAAGCGTGCGCCGAGATCTCTGAAATCAAGCTCGATCTTGATCGTCCGCTTTGGCAATACACGCTCATCGAAGGCTTGGCGAACGATCACGTTGGCCTGATGATTAAGATCCATCACGCCGTCATTGACGGCGAGTCTGGCGTCCAACAGCTCGAAGTGATGTTTGATCCCACGCCAACGCCGCGCAAAATGGAGGTGCCCGCCCCGAAGACCAGCGCGCCGGTCCCTAGCATGGCCGAATTACTATTCGATGCCCTTGCGAGATTCAGTCTACAACCCATTGAAATCATGGCAAAACTGCCGACGATAGCGCGCGCTGCGGAACAAGCGACCCGACAAACCTTCAACCAAATGATGAAGAACGGTATTCGCCTCAGCGCACCGTCAACGCCCTTCAACCGTCCCATTTCCAAGAACCGCATCTATGCAATGTGCTCGCTCGACCTCAATGAGGCGAAAGCACTCAAAAAGGTTGCAAACGTGACCATCAACGATGTCGTCTTGGCGGTATCAGCCGGCGGCCTACGCCGATTTCTGGAACGGCGCGATGCTTTGCCGGAACAAGAACTGCTGTCGGCGATCCCCGTTTCACTTCGGCGTTCGAATGCCGGGGAGAAAACCGATATGGGGACGCTTGCCACGAACATGACCTGCGGACTTGCGACACATATCGCGGATCCGGCAACACGGCTTCAAGCAATCCATCAAAACACCATCGAAGCCAAAGAAATTGTCGAAGCAACTAAAGACGCCATGATGGATGATCTAAACGTGTTTGGGCTGCCGGCGGCGGTGAATGCACTGCTCCGCAGCTATGGTGCGTTCAACTTGGCGGATTATCACCGCCCCATGGTGAATGTCATCGTTTCAAACGTGCCGGGCCCGCGCCAAAAGGTCTATCTCTCCGGTGCCGAGATGTTGCACTACCATCCGGTGTCAAGTGTGGCTCACGGGTTGGGCCTCAACATCACCGTTCAGAGTTACATGAACAATCTAGATTTCGGCCTGCTTGCGTGCCGCAATCTGATGCCCGATCTGGAACTTCTTCGTGACGATATGGAAGAGTCTTTTGAAGAGCTGAAAGACGCGTTTGAGATTGATACGGCCCGCATTGTTGTCTCCAACGACCGCCCAACAGAAACACAAGAGATCCGCCTGCCACCCAATGCAAAACCGCGGGTACGTGCGGGCATTTCCAACGCGGCGTAACCGGCCTACCTACCTTGGATTCCTATGCCCTTCCACTGTGGGCATAGGGATCGAGATACCGACCTCCTCACCCGATCAACCGGAATTCCTGCGCATGATCGTTTCTGCAGAGAGATGATCATTTTTCAGCGTGGGGCTTTGTCAGAAATTGAGGGGTATATGTCATTTCCGCCATACCGCGATTTTGTTAGAAAGAGGCATGGCGAAGATTGGGAAAGACACGAAGCAAGTGCCGGAGAGGGCGTCAGGGCGCTGTGTCGCAATTGTTGTTTTCGATAAGGGACAGGTGCTGGACATCACGGGCCCGGCAGAGATCTTGGCGGGCGCCAATGAAATCATCGGTGCTTCACGCAAAAAATATCAGATTGAGTTGATCGCGCGCCAAGCGGGGCCAATGGCCATGTCAGGTGGCATCAGACTCGTGGCGGATTTCAGCTTCGACGCCGTCAAACCGGCGGAACGCTCTGCAATCGACACCCTTATCGTCAGCGGTGGAAACGGCGTTTACCAGGCGCTCGAAGACGAAGCGTTGCTCGGCTTTGTTGGCGACGTGGCGAAAACGGCGCGGCGTGTGACATCCGTTTGCACGGGTGCATTTGTTCTGGCCCATTTGGGACTACTGAACGGACGACGGGCGGCCACGCATTGGAGGCATTGTGAACGCATGACCCGCGCGTTTCCCAAAATAGACGTCGATAAGGACGCTATCTTTGTCCGGGATGGAAAATACTGGACATCCGCCGGCGTGACCGCGGGCATGGACTTGGCGCTTGGCCTTGTTGAACAAGATCACGGCAAGTCGGCTGCGCTGACCGTTGCACGTAACAAAGTCATGTTCATGATGCGCCCGGGTGGCCAATCACAATATTCCGCACAACTGGCGGCACAGCAGCCCTCGTCAGGTCTGTTTGCAGATCTCACCCAATGGATCCTTGACCATGTAGACGAAGATCTTTCCGTCCCCTATCTCGCGTCCCGTGTCGCCATGAGCGAGCGTCACTTCGCCCGCTGCTTTGCCTCAGAGGTTGGCATGCCGCCCGCAAAGTTCGTTGAAATGGCGCGTGTCGATGCGGCCCGCCTTCATTTGGAAGACACGCGACGTCCCGTCGAACAAATCGCCTGGGACTGCGGCTTTCCGAATCCCGAACGCATGCGCCGTGCCTTTCATCGCCGGTTGGGCATCAGTCCCAACGATTACCGTGCCCGTTTTTCAGCACCCTCCGTGTAAGGAATAAGATATGACCAACAAAATTGGGATCGTCGCATTTGATGTTGCCGAAGAACTTGATTTCATCGGCCCTTGGGAAGTCTTCACCATGTCAAATGAAATATGGGGATACAAGGATGACTCTCATGCCACGGACGATGTCTTTCTAGTTTCAGAGACCGGCGGCACAGTCAAGTGCGCAAAAGGTCTACGCATTGAAACAGACCATTCATTTGAAACCTGCCCTGACCTGGACGTTTTGTTGATCCCCGGCGGACAAGGCACGAGGACCGAAGTCAACAATCCAAAAATGATCGACTTTGTGGCGTCAGCATCCACCACATGCACATGGGTCACAAGTGTCTGCACGGGGTCTCTAATCCTTACCGCAGCGGGACCTGCGAAAAACAAGCGCGTGACCACTCATTGGGGATTTATCAATACCTTGCGCGAGCGCGGTGACGCCAAAGAAGTGGTTGAAAACATCCGCTACATTCAGGACGGAAACATCGTAACAGCTGCCGGTGTCTCCGCGGGGATTGACATGGCCCTTTGGATTGTTGGTCAGCTACATGGAGAAGATCACGCCCGCCTGACCCAACGCGGCATGGAGTACGACCCGGCCCCGCCCTACACTGCGGCGGTGTGATCGACGCGCTACACCCGCCTCCCTTGGGGGGCTTTTGGTTTTTCTCGCAGGGATTTCGAAGGGGGCAAGCGCGAACTCCATTGTGCGTCAGTCAGTTTTTGCGCGCGCTTCGTGAACAAAACTCTTTGGCTTGCGGGCAAACATCTTCCATCAACGCGACCACGATCGTTTCAATGCTGTCAATGCGTCTCTCCATCGATCGAGATATTGTGCACATCTAGTTTGGGTCGACAGTATTCATATCTCGCTCTTGCGCTACTTTATTCCGCAGGTGGAGCGGGCAAGGCTTCTACCCCCCCAACCAAGATGGGCCATGCCCAATCAAGCCCAAATAAAAGAAGCACAGCAACAGTCGTTGCCATAGCGGATCGTGGAAAAAGCAATAATCCCGCCATCATCAGCCCACCGGCAACTACCGCCGCAATTTCCTCCCAAAAATTTTGGACGGCCTCTCGACCGACAAATTGCAGCACGAATGTGATAATTGCCCAGGAAATTAAGACGTGGAGGGCTCCGGCTACATATGATTGGGTGTAAATCCTGCCGAACAAATTCTCAGCACCACGAAAAAATCCACGAGCAGCAGTCATCACACCTAGCAGCGCTAGGGTCAGAACTTCTGTGACGCCGCCACTAATCTTTACTCCAAAGTTCGAAGCAAGAAAGTTCCAAAAAAATGCCGAGTAGTACGGCCAATGCTCTACAATTAGATCCAGTATCGGAACAACTGGTTGGTAGTCGACGAGACTTAACACACTTACGGCAGTCAAAAAGGAAAGAAACATAAGCCAACCGTCGCCTATCCCCTTCCAATACTCTGACAAAAGCAGCCCCATGCTCGATATACTGAGCTGCTATTTCCGTGTGTCAACAAGTAGAGTGTGACCCCCGTCACTATTGATGTTGGCTGGTGCTAATTCAGCTTCATCCTATCAATCTCCTACCGGGCACCATTTGCCGCGCCGGAAATAATTTGAACCAATTGCTCGTCGGATAGATCCGAAGCCTTACGGTTGTCTTCGACTTCCACCTGTTGTTTCGGTCTGCCGAACGCGCGGTCAAGAACACAGTTCGCCGCGTAAGCGCGATCCTTGTTGGAAGCGGCCTCGTCCTCCATGATCGACACCAACGTATTCAAAGTATCAAGTGATTTCTCACTTGCTGCATCCCTTAGCTTTGTCCCAGACTTAGGCACACCGCCCGGGTTACCAGACTGTCCCTTTTGAAACATTCCTGCATGTGATGCTTTGGTTGCGCCCATATTCTCAACTCTTCACAGTTCTGCAGTTATGTCCCTTAAGGCGGTTACTCAAGGCTTTCCATTTTTGTCAATCATATCAAACCCTTATAACTTACAAAGGCCGTGGATGCAGGCTACCCGCGAATCGCCCTAACCTTTGACAATGATCACCACAGAATTGGTAGCTATCACTGAAGTATTCACCAACACTGCCACAGGTTTGGCCGTGCTGTGGGCCGCCTTTGCTGCATGGCGCTTTTCCAATAGGGAGCAGATTGGCAGCGCGAGAATCGAAGAAGCCACAGCCTTGCTAAAGCGCATGCACCTTTATCAGTCCCTGATTGGGCGAGTGTCTGAGCATGCTTCTGGTATGGTTGATATTCGAAATGGAGTCGTACTCAATCCCGATGATGCCACCACGATCGAGAAACAAATTTCGATTGTTCAAGCTGCAGAATCCGCGAATGACGGACTAACAGAACTGCAGCACGAGGTCTTTCGTATTCAAGCCTACTTTGGTTACAAACCATTTGTGGCGACGCTATGCTCCTGGCAATTCGCTGTCCAAAAGCTCTCTGAATTCACCATCGCCTTCCAGGCTCAAGACTCCACCGACAAGGCCTACTATGATCTAATAACGGCCAGGGCATTGTTTGCGCTGCACCTCGGTACATTCTTTGCCGACATCGCAACCGGCAGAACTACATACAGCGCTGTCCGTCGACTTGAAACAAACTGGAGACTATTCTCTTATGCTGGCCGCATACCTTCAATGGACTACTCCCCAGCCAATTTCCAGTTCCAACCGGAAGAAATCAGAACAGGGATTCATAAGGAACCCCACACACTTGACAGCATCTTGGGGCCCCACCCACCCAAGCAATACAAATCTCAATTGAACACAACTACTCCTGACACTTCCTCCGTTACAGATGAGTGACTAATCTCCTCTCAGTCCCATAACATCTCGGCTCGGCGCCCACTCTTGCCAACGTGGTTGGTCATCTAGCGATCGTTAGGCATAGAAGATCGTAAAGCCTGCAACAATTAGGGCTCAATGATCATGTCAATTCTTCACTGTTGTGAGTGGGTGGAAAGGGTTGGGATCAGCCCAACAGTGGCAGGCTTTTCGTTAAATTTGTTCGAGCACGCGGGCAATATCGGAGGTGATTGGATTGCGCACCGGCCCTAATTGATCGTGACATTGCCCCGATCTCGCCCAGATCCTGCCGCGGGTCGATCACACTCGCCATCTACTTGTCCCATCACATTATCTTGAGGGGACCATCACAATGCCTGATCGTATTTTTGCGAACCGGACCGCCACCAGCCTGATCGCCCTGTCATCTGCCCTGATCATCATTTCCGCCTGCACCCCAGATACACAAACCAGCAAAGATAGCCCCCCTCCTCCCGAGCCGACGGCCGAAACAACCCAAGAGGAAGCGGATGGCAATATTGCTGTCACTGCGGAAAAGCGCGTGCGCTCTGAAGGCATCGCCTATGATATGGCGGCGCCGCAGGCCGCCGGCGGCATCGTTGGATATGCACCACCCCGCCCAGATGTTCAGCCCCGGGACACGGAACGTTATGAAGACGTCGACCCAAATCCTGTAAAGGTTGTCGCCGAAGATCCGGTGTCCACCTTCAGCATTGATGTCGACACGGCGTCGTACGGCGTGATGCGCAGTTACTTGAACGACGGAAATCTTCCGCCAAAAGATGCCATCCGCGTCGAGGAATTGGTCAACTACTTCAACTATGATTACGACCTGCCAGACAGCAAGACTCAGCCGTTTAAGCCCGCCGTGCAGGTGTATGAAACACCTTGGAACCCGGACACGCAATTGGTTCACATCGGCATTAAGGGTTTTGACATTCCCCAAACGGAGCGCCCGCCGTTAAACCTGGTCTTGTTGCTTGATGTTTCCGGCTCGATGGATCAGCCCAACAAATTGCCGCTACTCAAAAAGTCGATGCGCTTATTGGTCAATGAACTCAGCGAGCAAGACACGGTTTCAATGGTTGTTTATGCAGGCGCGGCTGGAACCGTTCTTGAGCCGACAAAAGGCAGCGAAAAAACAAAGATCCTCGCTGCACTCGACAAGCTCAATGCGGGCGGATCGACCGCCGGCGGCGAAGGCATTCGTCAAGCCTATAACCTGGCGGAAGCCCATCTCGTTAAAGATGGTGTCAATCGCGTGATGCTCGCCACCGACGGCGATTTCAATGTCGGTATCGCAGATCCGGAGAGACTGGAAGATTTTGTCGCGCGGAAACGCGAAACCGGCGTCTTCCTTTCTGTACTCGGCTTTGGGCGTGGCAATTACAACGACGTGATGATGCAGAAGTTGGCGCAAGCCGGAAACGGCAACGCTGCTTATGTCGACACGCTCAATGAAGCGCGCAAAGTGCTTGTCGATGAGGTCGGCGGCACGCTTTTCCCGATTGCGAAGGATGTGAAGATCCAAGTCGAGTTCAACCCAGCGCAAGTGGCTGAGTATCGACTGATCGGTTACGAAACCCGCATTCTCGATCGCACCGACTTCAACAATGATGAAGTGGACGCAGGCGATATTGGCAGCGGACATACGGTGACAGCCCTATATGAAGTCACCCCCGTGGGAAGTGATGCACAGCTCAGCGATCCGTTACGCTACGAACCCAAAGAACAGGGCTCGGCTGACGTTTCCGATGAATTGGCCTTCTTGCGCATACGTTACAAGCTACCCGATGAAGATGTCAGTAAACTGATTGAACGCCCCATCGGCGATGCGGATCGGCTAGAGAGCTTTGAAACGGCAGCAACCGACATGAAGTTTGCCGCCGCTGTAGCCGGCCTCGGCCAACTGGTGAAAGGCAGCACGTTCACATCTGATCTCAGCTATGACCGTGTCATCGAAATCGCGCAGAGCGCAAAAGGCGATGATCCCTTTGGCTACCGCTCGGAATTCATTCAACTGGTCCGCCTGGCGAAATCCGCCGCGGCCCTCCCTGAGCTCGAGAATTCAAACCCTGGAATCGGTCAGTAACCTCCCTCCCCCTTTTTGATCGATGCCTCTAACTGAGGCCGGATAGCAGTTAGGTTGAGTGCTGCTGCTCCGGCCTTCTTTTTTTCTTTCTGGGTTGCCGTTCCTCTTTGGGACGCTGGAACCACCGTGGGCACAGAATGAAACCAACCCTGTTTGGCACAGAGCAGCATAACGACAGGCGACCCTGACTTAATCGGCAGGCTCTTTCTGCATCTCCTCATAAACATCGGGCTTGAAGCGATAGGCAACAGGCCGAAATGGAAGGCGCAAGATATCAGCCACATGACTCACCAAGTCCGGGCTGAAACCATAGTCACGAACGCGGGCAATCCTGCCGTCTTCCTCTTCAAATCGCCAGACTTCCTCCAGCGCACTGCCTTCCCCCCAATCACGCATGACCAGAACAACCGGCTCACCGTCAATCTCTTGAATCTCCAGTTGCAACGGAAACGGTTCACCGGATTCTTCACGCCAGCCGATGTGGTGATACATGCACCCGTGTATCCATCCCTCTTTCTCGTGGTGTTCAACGCCAACACCAACGCCGCTCGGAAAGGTCTCCGCTTCGAGGCTGCTCACCATGAGTTTTTTTAAGGCCGTCACATCGTGCGCTTGCATCGCTTTGACAAATTCCTCGACAAGTGCGGAAGACACACGCGAAGGTCTTTTCGGCAGTTCGGATATTTCTTTGATCCTCTTCTTGGCGCGGTGAAAGGCAATTTTGATGGCGCCCTCAGATGTCGACAACAGATCTGCGATTTCGCCGTGTGTGAATTCGCAAACTTCTTTCAACACAATGGCGGCCCGCTCGCGCGGACTCAATTCATGCATCACAATCTCCGCAGCCTCACGCACCTCAACACCCTGTTCCGCCGGGGGGCTCGTTTTATCTTCAATATTCTCCATTGCATCTTCTCCCGCTTGCGGACGGGCGCGCCGCATTTCGTCAATCCATAGATTTGAAAGCGTTCGGAAAAGGTAGGACCGCGGACTCTTGATTCGTCCATATTGGAAGGCCAGCGAAGCAAACGCCTTCAACAGCGCATCGTGCACCAGATCCTCAGCGTCAAATGGATTACGCGTCAGCTTCAAGGCAAAGCGAAAAAGCTCTGGCCTTATGGGTTCTGTCACATCAATGAATCGCGGCCACGCCGCATCAACCGACCCTGTTAGGTCTTCATCAAAAATATCGTCTGCCATGTCCGTTCCCCTGATCCTTGAGACTACAACAATGACGGATGAAATGCGGAAATGGTTACAGGGAGACGCTTCGAACAGTTCGTGCTAAAGTTGTTGCCGAATTCTGAGTTGTTTTTTGGCTGGTTGATTATGCTCTCATTCCTGCAAGGAATACCCAAAGTCACACGATTGGCGCTCGCAACCATAGTTGCGCCGATAATTGGCACGGCACTTATTGCTGTTCCTGTTGCTGAATTTGCGGTCATCAGCGCCTTGTTTGATGGAGGCATATACCCACCACACATTATACTCACACCAATTGGGCTCACCGCTGCGTGGTTGTGGTTTCTATTTATTCCCGGTCTCACAGGCACACTGTTGGTGCTCGTGCCCCTGTACATCGCATTGAGCATATTCTCTCTTAGACATCGCTTTCGATACTATTTTCTGTTTGGATTGCTGGCAGCACCCGTTGGACTGTATCTACCGCTCTACGTGTCCCGAGGGGCGTCGGGCTTGAACAACCGTGTGTCCGAATTCCAAGATTGGATTTCGCACCATTCAGCAAACTACTTTGGGATATTGTTGTTCATTGTTCTGACAAGTCTCGCATTCTGGCTTGTCGCGACAATCAAAGACGAACGCTGATCAGCGTCACCAGCAATTTGGCAAGTAATCTAGGACGAAGTTTACTCAGGCAATCCTAGCTTAAGGTCCTCGTAGATCGCATTTGAAATGCTAACAAAACGCGCCGTGGCTTCATTGCGATCTTGCAAACGGCCATTCAAGAAAACGGCGACAACCAAGTCATGTTCCGGATCCGCAAAGGCAAGGACCAGATTATCTCCGACGTGACCAAAGGCGCGTTCGGACCGATATGCACCAAAAATCTCTGCTTCCTGACGCATGAAACCAAGTCCTTCCGGCGCCGGAATGGACGTCCTTCGTGTGCCCTCTTCGGGAAGCACCACTTGATAGGACGTGGCCAGTTCTGCGCTTTGAGGGGTTAGAAGCGGGCCGCCACCCAGCATCATAACTTCATAGAACAGGCCCAAATCGCGCATGGGACCATAGCCAGACATACCGGGGATGACTTGAGTAGGATCGCCGCTTGCATCCCCCGGAATCAATTTGCCGTCATCATTGGCAAAAGTCGAAGCGAATGAAATCGGCTCCCGATCGCCTTCGGGCTCTGGACCAACACTTGCTGTCGCCATGGCGAGCACCGTGTTCTGAATGCCCATCGGCTTGAAGATCTTTGCTTGCACCGCATCTTCGTAGGGCATCTTGGAGAGTTTCGCGATAAGGCCAGCCATCAAAATATGCGCCGATCGATCGTGGTATGCCCGTTTTTTTCCTGGGGTCCAGGCGAGAGACAGTGTCGACAAGTCTTCAACTGTTTGAGCGGCATCAGGGATTTGCGGCAGGCCAACGCTGTGGGTCAACAGATGGCGCACTGTAATGGCAGCCTTAGCACCACTCAAACCAGGCAAATAATCAGTAACCGGATCATCAAGACCAACCTCGCCACGGTCCCATAATTGCAGGACCGCAACAGACGTAATGGGTTTAACCGCATCAAACCATGGAACGCGTGTGTCGGGTGTCATCAACAGATTGGGACCGGCCAGCCCCATTCCGAAATCGGCTTTTCGGGATCCTTCGATCGACACGTAGACTTGGACGCCTGCATGGAGATGTCGATCGAACCCCTGCTCGATGACCGTCATCAATTCAGGAAAAGCTTCTGTCGGCGGCACCACGCCTTCGGCACTTTGTGCCGATCGGGCCAGGGCCGGCGCCGCAGCGACAAGACTCAACGCGAAAAAACCGACCGAGAGGTGCGAAAGCCACTGCACGCCTTTATGCGTAATCTTCCCCAAAGAGATCCCCCTCATATACTGTTGCCAAAAGGCTCAGCTCAAACTCGCTAAGGACACTCTATAATGACATACCAAACTCTGACTTACACGGTCAAAGACCGCATCGCGACCATCACGCTGAACCGGCCGGAAAGACTCAATGCAATCTGCAACGGAATGCCGCGTGAGATTAAGGAAGCGGTCAACCAAGCCAACGAAGACAATAATGTCCATGTCATTATCCTGACAGGCGAAGGCCGCTCATTTTGTGCCGGATATGATCTGATCGACTTTGCCGAGCGGCGCGGATCGAATGAGGGTGTTCAGGGGACAGAGGGCCCCTGGGATCCCATGGCTGACTTCAACATGATGTATCAAAACACTCAGGACTTTATGGCCCTGTGGCGATCTTACAAACCGACCATCGCCAAGGTGCGCGGTCATGCGGTTGCCGGTGGTAGTGATATTGCCCTTTGCTGCGACATGGTTGTGATGGCCGAGGACGCCAAGATCGGCTATCCCCCCTCTCGCGTGTGGGGCTGCCCGACGACAGCTATGTGGGTCTACAGGTTGGGTGCCGAACGAGCCAAATGGATGCTCCTAACCGGCGACCTTATAACGGGCCGTGAAGCGGAAGACATGGGTCTTGTTTTGCAGGCCGTTCCGGAGGCCGAGCTTGACGCCCATGTCGATCAACTAGCAGCACGGATCCAAGGTGTACCCCGCAATCAATTGATGATGATGAAACTGATGATCAATCAGGCTATCGACAGTATGGGCATGAACCAAACGCAAATGTTCGCCACGCTCTTTGATGGCGTCGCGCGCCATTCGCGTGAAGGAAACTGGTTCAAGCAACGCGCTGAAGAGGTAGGTTTCAAACAGGCTGTCCAGGAGCGCGACAGCGGTGACCCTATCGCACCCGGCCTCTCTCAGGATTTTTTCAAGTTCTGACGATCCGCCTCCAGATTAACCTTTGTTAACGTCCCTGTCGCGTGGGGTGACAGCCAAAATAGCGCCCTGTAAAGTGCTCCGAAATATGCGGTCGAAGAAACCGCGATCATAAGCGAGGCGCCGCATGGGAGAGATGCTCGAGGTTTGCCGGTCGAGTGTGCAAACTTGGGAATGTGACCTGATGGGTCATATGAATGTTCAATTCTACGTTGCGCATGCGACGTCAGGGTTGGCGACACTCGGCAAAGAACTGGGCCTTGGGCCCTCATATTTGCGCAGCCAACATTTCAAGTTGCTCGCCACTGATCACCACATAAGGTATTTGCGCGAAATGCGGCCAGGCATGCCGTTTTACGTGCGCGGCGGCGTTCTCGAAATGTATGCGGATCAATTCCGGTTTTTCCTTGAGTTCCGGCAGAGCAGCACAAACCAAGTCATGGCAACTTTGTCAGGGACCGCTGTCCTCAGTGACATCACCGGCCAAGAAAGAAACCGGCTTCCGGAGACGGCTCGATCACGGGCGGACGCTTTTCAGATTGACTTGCCTGATTATGGCGCGCCCAAGGGCCTCGCTTTGGAGAAACCCGGCCCGGCCCCAACGCTTGATGACGCGGATCGACTGGGCCTAACGCCCGTGTTTCAGGGCATGGTCAAAGATGCCGATTGCGACGCCGACGGTTACATGATGAACCGGCATTTCATCGGACATATTTCCGAGGGCATTCCCAATCTGATGGTGTCGGTACTGAACGTAGACCGATCAGAGAACGATGGCCTCGGTGGTGCCGCGCTTGAATACTACATGATCTACAGAAAGCGCCCGCGCGCCGGCGATATCCTTTGTGTCCGCAGTGGTCTGCGCGCCATCGCAGAAAAAACCTATACTTGGGGTCACTGGATGTTTGATATTGAGACGGGCGAAGCCGTTTCAACTTCCGCCGCCGTTGCCATCTCAATGGACCTAAACGCCCGCCGGGCGATCCCCATCCCTGACGATCTGCGCCGCGCGCTCACCGACCGACTTGTCACCGACTTCCCGATGTAAATTCACCGCATTGTTGATCTCCTCAATCACAATGCCGGGAAATTCCATCGGTAGAAAATGCCCCGCACCCTTCACGATCCGGCGGCGCATATTTCTGATACGCCGCATCAACCGTTTAGCCATTGGATCTGGGCAAGTCGATTGCTCCGTACCGTGAATGAGAACGACAGGACATGTGATGCTGTCAAGGCCGCGCCATAGCCCATCGGCGTGGGACTCAAAATTGGCCGCTTCCCATTCAGGGGCACAAGCCAACTCTATTTGACCGTCATCTCGGTCCACCGTACCGCCGTCAATATAGGCACGCAGAAAGCCATCTTTCCACGTCTTGAACGCTCCACGTCCGGTATAACGTTCGATCAACGCTTCGCGGTTGGGCCAGACTGCCCTTCTTTTTCGCGCACCATCTGCAAGCGAAGGTCGCTTCCAAATCCCCAAGGCCCGCATAATCGGCATCATATAACGTGCGAAAGGCGGTATGACGACGGGTTCAAAGAGCAAAACGCGGTTGACAAGATCCGGTCGGGCCTTCGCGACGAGAAGACTGGTCGTCGCTCCCATCGAATGACCTGCAAGTATAACAGGCGTTTCCGCGCAAGGTCGTACATGCTCGACAAAAGCGATGAGATCTTCTCTGTAAATGTCCCAATTCGAATGCGAAGAAGGTTCAGCCGGAAGCGATGTAAATCCGTGGCCGCGTGCATCTAACGCAACGACGTGCGCATTGGGATCAATTGCAGCCAAGATCTCGCGATATGTTTCTGCGTTAAATCCATTCGCATGCGAGAAAACAACTAAGCCATCGCTGCCCGTTCGCTCTAGATAGGACACGTCCCCTTCCGGACGCTGCCAAACTTCGCGCGTAAATCCCACAGATTGCACAGCACTTGGTGTCACATTCATCCAAATAGCCAGATCGCGTTTAGAACAAAGGCGACACCATACAGAGCATGCTTCGCGCCGCAAGGCTCTTTGCGTAGCCATGCCGCCGGAAGTGACTTGTGCTGAATGCTGCCTTCCAACACCACAAATTCATGTGTTTTCGTGCCGTAGTTATGGTAAAGGGGCTTGAGGGGTATTTGTTATGTTGAAATATATCGTTCTCTGGTTCTTCGCCTTCACAACGCTGGCATTTGCGGAGGAAACGGCAGAACTTGACGACTTTTTCGGACACTTCATCGGACTAGGTGAAGCACACATTAATGAAGATGGTTTGCCGGAAACGCGGTTTCGAGACCTGAATGTCGAAATCAAGCCTTGGGAAGATGGGTTCGAAATTACGTGGGCGACGACCTCTATCCGTGATGACACGGAAACGGATATTTCCTTTAAGGAAAAAATGGCGACACAGCGCTTTCGGGCAACAGATAAGCCGACGCGGTTTGATGGAACTGAAGGCGAAAACGCCCTTAAGGGAGATCCCGTCAGTTGGGCCCGTATTGACGGAAAAGCCCTGATCATCACGAACGTGCTGGTCGATGAAAGCGGCAAGTACAACGTTACGTCTTATCGCCGCGAGCTAATCGACACCGGGATGGCCTTGGTCTTTACCCGCTTCAAAAATGGTGAAGTGACCCGTCGGGCAACTGCGGAGCTGACACGCGCTGACTGACAACAACTTTGTCATAACCGGTTTTGACAGATTTGGTGGTCACACCCACAATCCATCAGAGATCGTTGTGCGCGCCATCGAGCAGCGCGCAGCAGGTGTTGCCAAGCCGGTCCTAACGACACAGATCTTACCCACCATTTATGAGGATGCGGGCAGCAGGATCGCAGAACTGATTGGCGCACTGAAACCCGTGTGCCTTCTCATGTTCGGGCTGGCAGCTGAAGAGCCGACGGTCCGCCTCGAAAACGTTGCGCTGAACATCAACGATGCAGAGGGTTGTGACAATAGCGGGGCACTGCGATGCGGGAACCCGATTGCAAAGGACGGTCCCCTTGCGCTTGCCTCAACAGCTCCCATAGCTCAATGGCGTGATGAGATACAAAACTGCGGCCTCAGCGTCCGCATTTCTCATCACGCTGGGACTTTCGTGTGCAATCACATTTACTACACGGCATTGCGCGAAATCGATCAGCTCGGCTTGAATTGCGAGGCCGCTTTTATCCACTTGCCCAACTGGGCTCCTGAGGCGCCAGAAATCCAAATGCTCAGCGACGCAATAGTCCGTCTGCTGAATGACTGATGTACGATACTCTATGGTCGTCATCCTCGGGCGAGCATTGCGAGATCCGAGGATCCGACCCATTGCTAGCTCAGGGATTCTGATTTCTAGAGCAAGATCAATTCAGGTCGAACCATCCCTTGTCGTCATCGCGAGCGGGCGTCAAGTCCGCGCGGCGATCCAGAGCAGCACAGTTTGAGCAAGTAGCTCTAGATTGCCGCGTCGCTTCGCTCCTCGCAATGACGAAGATGTGCTTCGATGCGGCGTAAGAAGAGAACAGCCGACTCAATCCAATCTCATCATGGCATAGTGGCTTTTCCAACTGGAAGTCGGATTCGACGATCTTCGTCGGCGAATGACAAATCCCGCTTGTCGGATGCCGGACTTCGAACACTGATATCTGTTTCACCTGACGAGAACCCAAAATCCATAGGGACCTTGGGTTCAATCAGGTCCTCAGATGAACGACCTTCGCATTTACGCTGCTTGCTTCTGAGGATTGAAACGTGCGTAGAATGTATCCCCTTTCTCGGCCATATCACGCAGCAGTTTGGTGGGCATGAACCGCTCACCATATTTCTGCGCAAGCCGATCACATTCCTCAACAAAGGTTTTCGCACCAACCGTATCGATAAGTGACAAAGGCCCACCGGTGTAAGGTGCAAAGCCCCAACCCATGATCGCCCCAACATCGGCGTCACGCACATCGGTCAAGACTTCTTCTTCGAAACACCGCGCGGTCTCAAGTGCTTGAATATAGAGGAAGCGTTTTTTCAGCTCTTCAACATCGGGCTGTTCTTCCGCGCTTTGAATCACTTCGTTGAGACCAGGCCAAAGACGTTTCTTTCCATCTTTCGGATAGTCGTAAAAGCCCTTGCCGTTCTTCTTGCCTTTCCGGCCCCGCTTCATGACCATTTCTTCAAGCAAGCCATCAGCCTGGGTCGGTTTGTAATTGTCGCCAAGATCTTTCTTGGTTTGTTCGCGAACGTGATAAGCAAGTTCCAAAGAGACTTCGTCGTTTAATGCGAGCGGTGCGACCGGCATACCAGTCATGCGTCCGACATTTTCAATCAGCGCTGGTTTCACGCCTTCAGACAACATCGCAATGCCTTCTCCCACATAGGTGCCGAAGACGCGCGACGTATAGAAACCACGGCTGTCGTTTACAACGATAGGTGTTTTGCGAATCTTTTTCACATAGTCCATGGACTTGGCGAGGGCCTCATCCGAAGTCTTCTTGCCACGGATGATTTCGACAAGCGGCATACGGTCAACCGGCGAGAAGAAGTGAATCCCGATGAAGTTTTCAGGTCGCACACTGGCTTCCGCAAGGCCCGTGATCGGCAAAGTTGACGTGTTCGATCCGAACACAGCGGTATCGGCTATCTGAGCTTCCGCTTGTTTTGTGACATCGGCCTTAATGTCGCGATTCTCGAAGACCGCTTCGATGATCAGATCGGCACCTTTCAAGTCATTGTAATCGACAGACGGTTTGATAAGACCCAAGATCTTTGCTTTGCCGTCTTCGGTCTGACGTTTACGTTCAACTGCTTTGCTCAGCAGTTTGTCAGAATAGGCCTTGCCTTTTTCCGCATCTTCAATGGTGCGATCGATCAAGACAACTTCGATCCCGGCCTGTGCCGAAACATAGGCGATGCCCGCACCCATCATACCGGCACCCAGGACGCCCAGTTTCTTGACATCATAGGTCGGCACATTCTTTGGACGCCGCGCCAGCTTGTTCAATTCCTGTGACGACAGGAACAGTGACCGGATCATATTGCGCGATGTCGGATCGTTGAGCAGCTTGGTGAAGTAACGGGCTTCAATCCGCAAACCGGCATCGATCGGCACCTGAATGCCTTCATAAACCGCGGATAGGATATAGCGCTGAGCCGGGAAGTTGCCGAACGTCGACTTCCGCAGCATGGCGTTGCCCATCATAAATGTCAGCCCACCACCACGATCATGAGGCGCACCACCAGGTACCCGATATTTTTTCTGGTCCCAGGGCTGGACGGGATCGCCTTCTTCTTTGATCCAACGCTTAGCTTCAGAAATCAGCTCGCCTTCTGGTACGACCTTATGAATGACGCCCGCTTTGGCAGCCTTTTGGGGGTTGAGCGACTTGCCTTCCATGATCAAAGGCAACGCGGCCGCACAACCGATAAGACGCGGCAAACGCTGCGTACCGCCACCTCCCGGCAATAGGCCGACCTTTGCTTCAGGCAAGCCGAGCTGTGTTTTCGGATTGTCAGACACAACGCGATAATGGCATGCCAAACAAACTTCCAAGCCTCCGCCGAGTGCCGTGCCGTTGATGGCCGCGGCCACCGGTTTGCCGCATGTTTCAAGATCGCGGAGCACAAGATTGAACGCCAACGCGCCTTCATATTGTGCTTTCAAACGTTCTTCTTCGTTTTTTGGCGCACCGCTGCCGGTGGCGGAACCTTCCATCTCGCCTAAATCGGCACCTGCCATAAAGGCGGGCTTGCCACTCGTCACCACCAGGCCTTTGATTGCGTCGTCAGAAACAACTTTTTTGACGACATCTTGAAAGTCGCTCATCGAGCCGCCGCTCAACACATTCATCGTGCGGCCCGGCATATCCCATGTGAGCACGGCGATGCCATCACCATCGACATCCAGCTTCATATTTTCCCAAGTCATTTTTTTCTCCTCGTCGCCTTCTCCCCAAAAACTGTCATCCCGGGGCGAAGCAGAGCTGAGAACCCGGGATCCATACCCACTATCGCTCCGACTTCCGCCTCAACGTTGGTGGTTATGGATCCCCGCCTTCGCGGGGATGACATAAGGAGAGTGGCCTGTTGTCCCTTAAACGCGTTCGATGATGGTGGCGGTGCCCATGCCGGCGCCGACGCACAATGTGGTCAACGCGGTTTCTTGATCGCGCCGTTCCAACTCGTCAAGTACGGTACCCAAGATCATGGCACCTGTTGCCCCTAGCGGATGGCCCATGGCGATGGCACCGCCATTCACATTGATCTTGTCATGATCAATGTCGAGCAACTTCATAAACCGCAGAACAACTGATGCGAACGCTTCGTTGAGTTCATAAAGATCAACATCGCCAACATTCATGCCGGCACGCTTCAGCGCCTTTTCCGTCACATAGCTCGGTCCGGTCAACATGATGGCGGGTTCCGACCCGATGGAGGCAAAGGATTTAATCCGTGCACGGGGTTTTAGCCCAGCGCGCTCGCCTGCTTCTTTAGTGCCGAGCAAAACGGCGGAAGCCCCGTCAACAATGCCTGACGAGTTGCCTGCGTGGTGCACATGATTGATTTCTTCAACTTCCGGGTAGCGCTGGATCGCCACATCGTCAAAAGCAAATTGACCTTGTTCTGCGAATGAAGGTTTCAATGCCGCCAGCGACTGCATCGTCGTTTCCGCGCGCATATGTTCGTCTTTATCGAGGATGGTCAGACCGTTGATGTCCTTCACAGGCACGACCGACTTGTCGAAATAACCCTTATCCCAAGCGTTCTGTGCGCGTTTTTGGGATTCCATCGCATACGCATCCACATCGTCGCGGCTGAAGCCGTCGATGGTGGCGATCAAATCAGCACCAATTCCTTGAGGCAAAAAATATGACTTGTAGGCGATTTCAGGATTAAGTGCCCACGAGCCACCGTCAGCGCCCATCGGCACCCGGCTCATCACCTCAACGCCGCCACCGATAGTCATGTCATGTTGCCCGGCCATCACCTGCCCGGCCGCCATATTCACCGCTTCAAGGCCAGAGGCACAAAAGCGATTGACCTGCACACCAGCAACACTTTGATCGTACTCGGCGTTCAACACTGAGATGCGGGCAATATCACCGCCCTGCTCACCGACGGGTGACACACAGCCTAAGACCACATCGTCGACCAGCGAGGTATCAAGTTCATTGCGCTCGCGGATCGCTTTCAAAGTCTGTGTTGACAGTTCAAGCGGCGTCACTTCATGAAGCGATCCGTCTTTCTTTCCTTTGCCCCGCGGGGTGCGCACGGCGTCGTAAATGTAACAATCGGCCATCGGTTTTCTCCGTTGGAATTTTCGTTGAGATGAGGACTAAAGGTTGCGGCTGATTAGCTCTTTCATGATCTCATTCGTGCCGCCGTAAATCTTTTGCACGCGCGCATCGGTAAAGAAGCGTGCGATTGGATATTCCATCATATAGCCGTAGCCACCAAAGAGTTGGAGGCATTCGTCGATCACTTCATTTTGCTTTTGCGTGGTCCACCATTTGGCCATCGCTGCTGTTTCGACATCGAGTTTGCCTTTGAGCAACAACTCAGAACACTTGTTCACAAAAACGCGTGCCACACGCGTTTCGGTCTTGCATTCTGCGAGTTTAAACGCGGTGTTTTGAAAGTTGATGATCGGTTTGCCGAACGCTTTACGCTCTTTGGTATAGTTCACCGTTTCCTCAACGGCGGCTTCCATCGCAGCGACAGCCTGTACCGCAATAATCAACCGTTCTTGTGGAAGCTGCTCCATCAATTGAAAAAAGCCCCTGCCTTCTTCATCCCCCAACAGATTGGTTGTTGGAATGCGAACCTCATCAAAAAACATTTCCGACGTATCTTGAGCTTTCAGCCCGATTTTTTCGAGATTGCGGCCACGTCGAAAGCCTTCGGCCTCATCTGTTTCAACCACCATGAGGGATGTGCCACGCGCGCCCTTTTCGGGATCAGTTTTCGCCACAACGATGATGAAGTTCGCCTGTTGGCCGTTGGTGATAAAGGTCTTCGATCCGTTGATCACATACTCGTTGCCGTCAAGTTTGGCACTCGTGCGCACGCTTTGCAGATCCGACCCGGTGCCCGGTTCCGTCATGGCGATGGCACCGACATATTCACCGCTCACCAATTTCGGCAGCCAGCGTCGCTTTTGCTCTTCGGTGCCGTAGTGCAAGACGTAAGGCGCCACAATGCACGAATGAACGCTCTCTCCCCACCCCTGCACGCCTTTACGTGTGGCTTCGTCGGTAACAACGGCCTGATGCGCAAAGTTGCCGCCCGGGCCACCATATTCCTCAGGGATCATCGTGCACAGCAATCCGTGTTCACCGGCCTTATTCCAGAAGCTGCGGTCGATTTGACCTTCTTTGTTCCATCGTTCGCCGTGCGGCACCGCTTCTTTTTCAAGAAATCTTCCGACCGCATCTTTGAAGATCTGGAGATCTTCCGTCATGTAGCTCGGCCGCTCCATTTCCATTGCTGACATACTTAACGCCTCTTCTTATTCAGTTGCTTCATCCACATTGACGGCAACAACAGCTTTCCAGCCCTGCCCGTAGTCAGCGAGGATATAAATCATGCGAAATCGATAGATCAGTGAGTTGTCTATGCGCCGAAAAGCCCATCTCGTTTCGGCACGTACGACATTCACGGCATAGGTCGGAAAGACATTGAGTTCTTCCAACTCGGCCTCGTGATAGCCAAGGCCGCGATGCAATTCATTGACGGCTTCAAAATTGGCGACAATCTGTGCCCGATCAGTCAGTGCGGCGGCACCGTCTTTTGACACGATCGTCAAGGGCACGTTCATGTGATCGGTGATCGCTTCCGCATCGAAACGATCGAAGGCTGACTTCCAGCGTTCGAAGAACTTTTGGATGGTGATCTGTTGCGAGCCATCAAGCATCAAAGGGGTCCAATCGATCCGTCAAAACGCTTCTGCGTCCAATGCCATCATCGAGTCTGAACCGGCCTTGATTTTCGCAAGATGCGCAGCAGCGTCCGGCACCATGCGATCCACAAAATACTTACCGGTGGCAAGTTTGTTTTCGTAGAAGCGCGGATCATCGGCGCCGTTCGAGAGCTTTTCTTTTGAGGCTTTCGCCATAATTGCCCACAAGAAGGCAAGGCCCGTTATGCCGAACAACCTCAAATAGTCAGTCGACGCAGCGCCCGCATTGTCAAGGTTCGACAGGCCGTTTTCCATCAGCCAATCGGTGGCTTCTTTAAGATCGGATTTTGCCTGCGCAAGCCCATCGACATAGGGTTTGATATCTGCATTGGCCTCGTTTTCAGTCAGGAACTGATCGATATCCGCAAAGAATGAGAATAAGGCGCGCCCGCCATTGGCCATTAATTTGCGGCCGACCAGATCAAGCGCCTGTACACCATTTGCCCCCTCATAGATCATAGAGATGCGCGCATCCCGTACATATTGCTCCATGCCCCATTCCGCGATGTAGCCGTGCCCGCCATAGACTTGTTGTGCATTGACGCTGTTCAGGAAGCCGAGATCCGTAAGATAGCCCTTAATGACTGGCGTAAGCAGACCCATATAATCGTCTGCTTTTTGACGCGTCTGCTCGTCCCCCGCTTTGTGGGACAAGTCACCTTGCAGAGCGGTCCAAAGCAGGAAGGCGCGCGCCCCTTCATTGAAAGCTTTTTGATCCATCAGCATACGACGCACATCGGGATGCACGATGATCGGATCGGCAGCCAAATCAGGCGCCTTATCGCCTGTGATCGACCGGCCCTGCAGACGATCCTTCGCATAGGTCACAGCGTTTTGATACGAAACTTCCGACTGGCCCAGCCCCTGAAGTCCAACATTCAGGCGCGCTTCGTTCATCATTGTGAACATGGCCCGCATACCTTTGTGTTCTTCACCGACGAGCCAACCAACTGCGTTGTCGTAGTTGAGCACGCAAGTTGAATTGCCGTGGATGCCCATCTTTTCTTCGATCGAACCACAGCTCACGCCGTTGCGTTCGCCGAGCGAGCCATCTTCGTTCACGAGGAACTTCGGCACCAAAAACAAGGAGACGCCTTTGATACCCTCAGGTCCGCCGACAATTTTGGCTAGGACCAAGTGCAAAATATTGTCTGTCAGGTCATGTTCCCCGGCAGAAATGAATATCTTGGTCCCTGTGATCTTAAAGGACCCGTCTTCTTGCGGTTCCGCCTTGGTTCGCATCAAACCGAGATCGGTGCCGCAATGCGGTTCGGTTAGATTCATGGTGCCGGTCCATTCACCGCTCACCAATTTCGGCAAATACTTGGCCTTTTGCTCATCTGAGCCGTGCTGGATCAAGGCGGAGTACGCACCGTGGCTCAAGCCCGGATACATGCCGAAGGCCATATTGGCGGACGACATGATCTCGAGGATGCACGTACCAACGACATTCGGCAGTCCTTGGCCACCATATTCGGGTTCGCCGCCTAGGGCCGGCCATCCGGCTTCGATAAATGTCTTGTAGGCTTCTTTAAAACCCGGCGGCGTTGTGACCTCGCCGTTCTTGAAGGTGCAGCCTTCCTTATCGCCGACTTGATTGAGCGGAAACAGCACTTCTTGTGCCATCTTCGCCCCTTCTTCCAATATCGCATCGACAAGATCGGGCGACGCATCGCTGAAGCCAGGCAGATTTGCGTATTTTTCTATCTGCAATACATCATTCAAAATGAAGCGCATGTCGCGTAAGGGGGCTTCATAGGTGGGCATCGTTCACCTCCAATGATCAGATCTTTTGCATAGACACCAGTCGGCCACGGCGCGCGGCCGGGCCGATCAGTCAACCGGCATCAAGAATGTATCAGGTTGTTGCGTGCTCTTCAGCAAAGTCGACCTTCTGGCCGCTCGCTGCCGCGTCGAGCTTCTTTTGAACGAATTCACACGCCATCGTGAGACCTTCGATGGACTGCACAATATCATCGCGCTGCTGTTTGAGTTTTTCGATCCGCTCGCGAAACTTCTTTAGGCTGACTTCGAACTGAGATCTCTGCCCATCACGCACATCATAAAGGTCCAGCATCTCTTTGATTTCTATCAACGTGAATCCGACTCTTTTGCCCTGAAGGATCAGCATTAACCGCACCCGATCCCTTGCTGAATATACCCGCGTCAGACCAACACGATTGGGACTGAGCAGTTTTTTGTCTTCATAGAAGCGCAGCGCGCGCGGCGTGACGGAAAATTCCTCGGATAACTCTTTGATAGAAAAGGTTTTTGACGTTTCGCTCATCATTTCTGCCGCTTTTTACGTAAGGTCACTCAGAAAAAGCTAGGTTACGTTGACGTAAACGTCAAGATGAAGGGGGCGACAGACCTGGTGCGCTGTATCACCTGCAAGTTGCTTTTATGCAGTACGTGAGACACCTGACCGACCGATTTTTTGCTTAATCTTTTCCTCCCAAATTTGATTCATAGCCAATGAAAAATGGTAGATGAGCATCTACTTTAAGTTGTCATTCAACTCACTGCATGATTTCATTCAATTCACTTTGAGATAGCTACGACCAATAATTCTTAATGATCTGGTAAAGCTGCTGTGCATGAACCTTCTGAATGGATTGCACTAGGATCGATGTTAGTTGCTTTGTGCGCGCTGGTGGCGACTATACTTGAGAGCCGCGCGTCAAGAAGACACGATCGTCTAAGTGTCAAACCCGACTTAAACATACACCGCGAATTTGCGAACGACTCAGCGACAGTATCGATTCAAAATGGCGGATTAGGACCAGCGCTGATAGATCAAATAACGCTCACGTTTGAAAAGGATGAGTTTTCGATTGAGGATGCTCTCACTGTGCTTTCACCGAAGCTCAATGTCCATTTACAAGTCACGACACTGACGCGTCAATATTCAATACTCTCAGGAGAGAAGATTGCGGTTCTCAATGCAACTGGGTCAGACAAACTTGCACTTGCAGAGTTCTTGAACCTACTACGCATCTCGCTTGACTATCATTCAATCTATAACGAAAAAACGACAGTTTGTGGCTTGTAAACTTCAAATGGACCAACGAATGATTGTGACAATTCGGCATTCAGCCCTTACATCGCCGACCAAAATTTGAAAAACTAACTCGATCACAGACGAGCAAAACTAGCACACAACGATGTCAATTGAGATTGCAAATGTTCCACTATACTTGTTGTTCACTGGCTTAGGCTTCCTACTGAAATTTGCATTCGACCGCTACGCAGAACACAAAGACAGTGTGCGATTTGAAGCTTGGAAGGTTCAAGCAAACAACTTAGAAGCCCGGCTATCAAAGTTCTATTGGCCACTCCACTGCCGCCTACAGCGCGGCTCTATGGCTTGGGAATCCGACAATCATAGGTCTAACAAGCTGGGCAAGGATAAAGATCGGTTTGCTAAGTCATTTGATGAGGGAGTTATCATTCAAAACCACAAGGAAACCAGAAAGATCATACAAGACAATTTTCACCTTTATGGCGGTGATTATGAGATCGAAGAGAAACTCATTAGGCTTTTACACCACATCGACATCTATCTTTCTTTACGTGACTCCGGCATAGAAGACATCGACCCAATGTGGCTCGGAGAGCCATGGCCACAGGACATAGAATCTCTCATCGAACAAAAACTCCACAAGCTGCAAAGAGATTACGATACACATTTGGCAAAGGCATCATCGTTAATGTAATTCTACAATGTATGTTTTTTTCATAGAAAGTTCTCCGTAGGCGTCATCACATTCGTCAAACGGCTTTTCGCTACAGTCGCTCAAGATCACTCCGCTGACTCCTAGTGAGGCCCAACTACACTAAAATTTTGACGGTAAAGATTCTACAGAATGCTACTAAGGCGTATAATTAAGGCAACAAATCGTTATTTTGCGTATTCACGCCTGAGCAGTACCTGTTCCTCGACCGCGCGCCACGCGGCATCAACAGCTCCATTTACATAGGCTTTGTATTCGGCATCTGAATTCGCAATCGAGATGCGATTGTGTTGAGCGCGCGCTGCAAAATGCGGAGATGCCGGATCATCGGTTTCCGGCTCGTCGGGCCAAGTTGGATAGTAGGCATAACCGTGTGGCCAACGGTTGACGGTTATGGCTGCAATGTCTCGATCGGCATTAAAGCCGTATTCCCCGAGCATCGCGTTCATTTGATCTTTGATGGAAGTTTCAAAATCCTCGAAACTTCTTCCATAGATCACATGTTGGCCTTCGCGAAACAACTCCCGCAGCGTCTTGTCCTGCACGTCTAAATGCGCAGACGGCGTATAGCTGATGTGCATCAGAATAGGTTTGTCCGGGTCGGGCGAAAATGTGACGCTTCCCATGGAGACGGGAAAATCTAACGCCAATGAAGAAAATCCCGCTTGCGGCGCGTAGATCCGATCGACTCCGGCCTTCTGAAAAGCGCGCCAATTTCGCAAGGCAACCGTAATGTAACAGAGCGGCGCGCGCTCCGCTTCATCAAGCGCCGCCCGCTGTTTTTCAGGCAACTCATTGCAGATATACGGGATGACTTTGTGATTGCACGCTAAAATCACATGGCCAGCGCCGACGCGGAGATGTTCCCCCTCTTTGATGTAGCTAACATCCACGCCCATTTGATCCGAGTGGTGACGAACATCAACCACACTGCTGTTAAGGCGGCACCGGACATTTGCGTCTGGCTTGTCAAGATTTGCGTAGTGAACTTCAGCGCCAACCATATCTTCCATGGTCTCGCCCGCGGCAACATGGGGCATCAACTTGCGCACCAAAAGGCGCGCGATTCCGGCATTACCATCTGGGAAATGAAAGATGTAGGGCTCAAACATCATATCTGTCATACCGCGCCAGATGCTGGTAGGCAGGTAATCCCGCGATCCAATCAACATCGGGATGACCGTGCTGCCCTCAAGGCCGAGCCCGCGCGTACCCGGCATCAAAAAGCCAGCAGCGTCTAACGCTGGAAAGGCCTCCCAGGATGCGGCTTCAAGCGGTGCGAGATTGCGGTTGACCAGCCGGACAATTTCCTCACCCGCGCCTGCGTGCTCGCGGAGATAGGTCGCATAAGAAATCGTGGCGAGGAGTTCTTCTTTTTCCTCAACGCTCTTGCCTTCTAGATAGTCCTTATTGCCCAGCGCAAGTTCGCGGAACTTTTCGCGATCGGCTTCGGAAAGCGGCAAGGCATCAATGAGCGCATCGTCGCCTGGACCGTCGTTCCCACCAAACACGAGTGTTGCTGCACCAAAAAGCGATTGAGGTGACTGCAGCAACTGATCCTCACCATAATGTTCGCGGTCAAAGAAAACCCCGACGGCCATTTGCCGCTTCGCATAGAAGTCGCGATCGAAATAGTCATAGAACCGTTCGACGTGAATGCCGAGATCCTTCAGCAGTGCTTTCGCTTCAACTGAATAGCTTGAGGGCGAGTCGATCGATTGGCTTCCGCCATAACCGATCAAATGATGGCCATCCACAGTGAACTCATTACGTTTGGCATGGCCACCAAAATCATCATGATTGTCGAGAATAAGGATGCGTGCATCTGGTTTCTTTTGTTGAAAGAAGCGCGCAGCGGAAAGGCCCGACAGTCCGCCACCCACAACCACAAGATCATAGAGATCATCAACCGACTTTTCGGCGCGGCCATAGACTTCCCCTTCCCACGCCATCGAATGCATGACTTCAAATGAACCGGGGTGATGGCCGCGCATCCCGGTGAGCGCAGGCGGATAAGATCCCTGGCTGACCGTCTCCGCCAACGCGGCTGATGGCGATAGGGTCACACTTGAACCAACTGTCATCGCACCAATGCTAAGTGCAACACCATTCAGAAAGTCTCGCCGGTCAATGTCGGCCATGCCTCAGCCTTCCTATTCCAGTTCGGACAACAATGCGTGGGCGGCACGCGTTGCGGCGACCCTGCGCGTGTCATCAAATCCAAGATTGACGAAAACTGCGCATCCCTCTGCCAACTGTGTAATGGCACGTGCAACACTCACGCACTTTCTGCGCGGAGCGCTGGGAAATGCGCTGCGTATGACGGCGACCGATATCTCTTCAAACTCCTCATATACCGACTTAATCGCCTTAAGAATCTTCGCATCCTTCTCAGCAACGATCAGAAACTCATTCAGCATGCGAGAACGCCTCTGATTGTTGACAGCGTCGCCGAACGCAGCCTCGATAAATTGTTCAAGCCTTTCGGCCGGATCCCGCGAGGTGACAATTCGATCAAATGCCCGTCCATAGGCATCCGTCACGTGAGCGAGCCCCGCCATCAAAAGCTCATCCCAGGAATCGAAATAGTGGTGCAATGTCGTTCGATCGATCCCGACGGAGGCTGCAACGGACGTCATCGAAACGCTTGCCAATCCTTCACAATCAATCTCGGAAAGCATCGCGTCTAAAATTTCTTCCCTGCGCTCTTCTTTTCGGGAAGGCCTCGCCATACCACGCCTCATTCTTCCACTATACTGTGGAAGAATGAGGCGTGAACAGGACAGAGTCAAGCCGGAACGACTTCGAATTGTATTCGCGCTCAGGCAATTCACTAGCAGTGAAAGGAATAAACACTAAAGCGCGATCAGGCTAAGTGGAATTCGGTTAGCCGCCAAGATTTCTTGGTCGCGCGTCCACCGGTGTATCTTGGGCATGATCATATTTCCATGAAAAATGATCATGCCCTAGTATGCGAAACTCGGCCTAAGCGGAGTATGACATATGAGAATCTTTCTGATCGGCGCAGGAGAGAGCGCGCTCACCGTCATCAAGACCTCCAAGAGTTAGATCCCTCGATCGCAATCTCTACATTCTTCGATCCTGACATCACAACAGACGCAATCGCCGGCAACGCACGGCTCATGAGATCAACTCAAGTTGCCTATCTAAGTGGTGCGGATCCGAAAACATTTGATCTCGTCATGATCGGCTCACCGACGTGCTTCCACTTAAATCAGCTCAAAGATGCACGCCGCTTTGTTCGAACACGCCTTGTCCTGCGTGCAGGCTGATCGTGTTTTGACACTTGAAGCCAATGACATCTTCATCCCGAACATGGCGCCTACATCGCGCGCAATTGGCGACGCCGAGCCGAGTTTGGCGGCACTTACATGCTCGCCAAAGCCGTCCATGACTGTGATTTGTTCAATCGACCGATCGGCAGCCGCCCGGCATTCGTGGCGAGCTTCGCTCGGCAATCGCATTTCGGCTCTAGCAACGAACGGAGAGTCCGGAAGGCAGTTGGCCGCTATCGTGCCGTCCCCGAAGGATGGGGTGGCACCCCATCTCCTTTTGACGACAGCAACGAGGCAAATGACGTTCAAGTCGTCACAACCGAATATGAAAACGGCGCATTGCTGACATTCAATAACAGCACGCATACCGACCTATTGCGGCGCCGCATGTATATCGGCACAGAGAAAAAGTCCATTGAATTGGGTTTTCATCGCAACAAGGTTCAGCCACGAGATCATCATACTGACTCAAAGCCAGAGAGCCACCAGTTCGACGGCAGGTTTACAAATCACTATGGCGCGGCCCCTCGTCAGGCGACAAAAATTGTAGAATTTTCAAAAAACCAGGAAAACATCAATCGACGTACGACACGCCATCGAAGCAGGCATAGCGGTTATGTTAGTAGACAAAGCTGCCGCTTTTCGACAGGTAGTCGATTTTCGGGAGACATGGGAGCGACTCGATAACATCTAAGCCGCATCACGAAAGACGACCTCTACCAAGTATAAAACTACACGCGAAGCGGCGCGTTTACTTGCTGCGTGGCGTCACCTAAGCCTAACTCCGAAAGCGTTTCACCGCCGTACATTTCCGCTAACCAGGCAATGTGCCATCACCCCTAAAAGCGCATGTGTTCCGGGGACTCGCCTGCTCTTCGCGCTAAGCTAGCTGTGAGGTTTCAATAGGTTTTCCATTTAGTCCGGATCTAGGAGATTGGAGTTACCAGACCTAAAACCCTCCCGGTGGATAGCCCGAGTGAACACACCAGATTCACGTCAAGATTGGGAGTTCTAGAGATTTTTCTAAAGAAAAGTCCACACCATATACACACGACAGATCAACCTGCTTTTTCACAGCCAACGATCAGTTTTGCCGAAATACCGAGAAACTTGCAAAATGGGTCTCGGTTTTCGACCCCAAAACAGAGCTAACTGCCAACGCGTGTTTCCTTTTGCGCACCAGGCTGATTGCCATTAGACAATCGCACACCACAAATTTGAGTGACTGCAAGAGTCTTCTTTGCCTATCAGATTGGATCTTTTAGTTTCCGTCGTCAGACCCGCTATGGTAGAAATCTTGAATAGAGCGCCGAGCTAGTGGATGGGAACGGCCGCGTCACGCGATCAACGCATGCGGTACACAATTCAATTGTTAGAACCTCAATGATGCAATAACCCATCTGCGCAATGTGTAAAAATCGGGAAACCATGACACAGGCTAGTAATCACGTAAACGACGTTCGAGTGGAATTCGAACTATCGAAAAATGTCTTAATTCACCTGCTGGCTGACTTGAAGCAATCTGATGATAAGACCGTTCTATACAATATTGATTACAACCTGCTTTATCCGTTTCTGTGGCCAGGACAAAAGAGCAATGACTTTTGGTACGATACCGTTGGCAGAAATCTATTCAGTTTGCATGCAGAATATTTCGCGGATTCCAACTTCAAACTACTTTTTTCGATTCCGAGCTTATTGGAACTACTCGATTCTATCGAACATAGAATGGCACGCCTAAACAAGTTAATGAAATCAAGAGACACGGTCGACGAAATCACACGCGCCTATAACCGCTTACGTGAGAAGCGTTTTGAGTTGGATGACTCCGACGCTCAACGCATTAAGCGTTATTTGCTGTCACTGCACATTCCTCGCGGAAACGGCAACTTGGACGCATTTAACAAGATGTTGGAAACGAAGAAGATCGAGTTAGTTTCAGATTATTTTGACTCAGATGCGATACGTGCTGCCAATGCGGCGCACGCGAATTCGACTGACCGCGTATTTCAGAAGATGAACCAAATCAGGGCGCGGGACGACGGGCGTGAACAAGAACACAGAGAATTTCACTACTACGTAGACGCATGGAACATTGGGCTCTACAACCTAAATCTCATTCAAAACGAGAAAGAATTGAATCATGTATGCCGGGGTCGCATTCGCACCTTCTACCCGCAAAAATTTGGCCAGAAGTACTCACGTCATCCACTTGTCCCCCTGTATCGCCAATACTCACTTGCCCTGGCATCAAACTTAGGCGGTGCATTGGATATCGAATCTCGGGCATTTCTCGTTGATGCCGTGAGAAGAATCAGTGACATTACAGAAGATATAAAGAGTATTGAGAAATTTAGTCAGTTGCCGGATTACGTCCGAAGTAAGATTGATGAGGTTTACGATAAATTTGTCAGGCCCCTATACTTTGAGTATAGTCTGTCCGCTGATAATATTGGCAAAGGGCGAAAAATGATTGACGAAGAAGAAATCAAGCATTTTGCATCCATCACAACAGAGGAGGGGTTTCGCGACCGGTTTCAACAGGAGTCAGAAGGAATGACAAAGATGGCCAAAGCCGTAGTTGATGTTCGCCCTGAAATACTGAACACGAGATTGCTTGAAGACTATAAACTTGGCAACAATCCAAGAGTTGAAGCCATCAAAAGACAACTGAAGCTATAACTAATCGAAACTATCTTCAATTTGATCTAGCGCCGTTTGCTCGGCGTTGGCGGTTGCTACTTCGTTATGTGCTATCTTTTGTTTCAAAACTAAGTATAGCTGCGATGAAGGTGAGGATGAAAACAAGGTTTGATAAACCTCCCTTTGCGTCGAGAGTTTTGACAGCGCTGACTGAAGGTGTTCATACTTCTCGACATAGGATTCAATCATATCGGGCAAAACAATCGGCGAGCGCTCCGCTAAACCGTTAGATATCCAATCTGCAATTTCACTGCTATTACTGATGGCGGCAACATATGCGTTTTCGTTGCCCTGAAAGTAGGACTCGTCAATATGCTGCATTCTCATATCGTTGCGGGCGTAGTAGAGTCGAATGATAGATCGCGCATCGTACGCAAGTGCTTTGATCGAATGGTCATACAAGCGCAAGAATGAGTCGAGTTCATTCGAAGCAGCTGTTTTCTCAAGTGCTGACCGATGCAGTACTAATTCTTCGATTTGACTAACGAGGGACTGATGTTGCATGCGATAGCCCACTATCAACCAAAGGAATGCTAGCGCTGACACGATCGCACTCACTACTGCGCCGATATCGGCCAGCGATGCCCTAGAGTAGTTGGCAAGGATCATACTTAACATCGACAAGAAAAAAACAACCGCGACACTCGCCAGCATCATGTTTTGCATCGAAAGCTTCATTGTTGGCGACACGGAATCGGAAACTCGTTCTCCTAACTCACCGTTTCCCTGGACATCTCCCTTTACTGCTTCAGTTTGACTTTTCGTGTGGCTCATAATGGAACGGTCTACTTTTGTTTCGTGCTCTGTTTCCGTGATTAGTTAGGAACGAAAAAACCAAACTTGCAAGCGGACTGACTCATGATATGAAAACACCGCTACGCATCGAGTACAAACGTGCTCTTAAACTGCCAGACGCCACAAGCGAACAATGCTTGAGGCAAGCTCTATAGGACAGTTTGAAACTTCCTTTTTCTATCAATTTGTTTTGCAATCCAAACGGTCATAGGAAAGCTGGAAAAAGAGAGCCGGCCAGCGGTCGATTGATTATATCTTTAAAACAGTAACATTCCAAATACGTGGTTGTGCTTCCAAAAACCGAATCTTGACCGGCAGAAAACGACCGATAACTTCCGCATTTGTCCGCGTATGTTGGCTCGGCTTGATCGTCGTAAACCTGCTTTCGCCCGCGCGCGTTGCGGCTAGGGCCATCGGCAACAACAACTGATCCGCCAAATAGGGTCCAACCGCAGCGGATGAATTGATCCAACGCTTTGCATCATTCACCGCACGTTTGGCCACGCTTTCAGCCGTCACGCCTTTCTGACCAAACCCGGAATAGATTTCGACCGTGTTCGAAAAGACAGCACGCACCTGCAACACGTTGCCAGGGCCGTCAACCTCTTGCACACCCATCACATGAAGATCACTTGCATCAACATTCAACATGTCGCCAACCACACCGAGCTCGCGTTTCGCGATATCCGCACGCAGATTTGCGAAGTAAGCTGTGGCCTCGATCTTATGAAGCGTTCCTCGGTTTCTGAGCTCAAGCGCGCGAATATTTTCGCACGGCCGAATGCGCGCTGTCAGCGCACCACCCCCTGCAGGGTAAAACCCGTACCGGTCAAGTGTCAGCGTTACATCAATGCCCATAGATTTGAGATGCGGTAGAAATGTGTGTTCCAAAAACTCGAAGGGAGGCGCCGCCATATTGTGGGTCCCGCCCTCGACCGTCACAACGCTCTTGTCTTTCGCATGTAATAGAGCAGGCAACAGTGTTTGCAGCACCAAGTTCGCGCTGCCTGCGGAGCCAACCGCGAAACGATAGACACCTGCGGCCACTTCTTTCGGCTCAAAAGTCAGCGCGGTCGACCCAATTTGATTGCCTTCGACATCTGCCGATGAAATCTCGGCTGACGCATTGACCGCTGTCAAATGCTGGCGCAGCAAGCCCGGCTTCTGTCGCCCAGCCCGTATATTCTCGATACGGAAGGGTTTTCCCGTTACCATGGAGAGTGACAAGGCGGTTCTAAGAACCTGTCCCCCACCCTCGCCTTCCGATCCATCGATCGTAATCACTTTGTTGCTCCAGTTAGTCTCTCTTGCCTCTAGAGTGAGAGGCGTTTTTCTGGTGCTCGCACCACATCCGAGCCGTCATCCCGCACTTGGTGCGGGATCCATACCCCCTGTGCATGTAACTTGGACACTGGGCGTATGGATCCCGGCATTCCGCTAGCGCTCCAGCCGGGATGACAGCATGAGTGCGCCGCTCGGCGCCATGCGCGTTCCAAAGCGCTCTGCGCGTTCATTGCTTTCGCAAAGCTCCACCGGAGCTTTGCGATCCGGCCTATGGCCGGATCAGCAATTCACCCTTCGAAAGCTCCGCTGGAGCTTTCGATCCGATCTTCGATCGGCACGGCAACTCACCCCTTCACGCAGACGACTTGACGAAGCGTATGAACGATCTCGACGAGATCTTTCTGCGCTTCCATCACGTCATCGATGGGCTTGTACGCTGCCGGCGTTTCATCGATGACGCCTTCGTCTTTACGGCACTCGACGCCTTCCGTGGCCTCAATATGCTCTTCCAGCGAGACACGCTTCTTGGCCTCGGTGCGCGACATCACGCGGCCCGCACCATGCGAACAGCTGTTGAAGCTTTCCTCGTTGCCGAGCCCACGAACGATATACGACCGTGCACCCATGCTGCCCGGAATAATGCCCATATCGCCAGCACGCGCGCGCACGGCGCCCTTACGTGTGACAAAGACATTCTCGCCAAAGTGATTTTCGCGCGTCACATAGTTGTGGTGACAGTTCACCGCCTCTACATGTGCCTCAAACGGCTTCGGCAAAACGTCGCGCGCTGCCGCCATCACATTTTCCATCATCACTTGACGGTTGGTCATGGCAAACGACTGCGCCCATTCAACGGCGAAGACATAATCGTTGAAGTGATCCGTTCCTTCCGGGAAATAGGACAAGTCCTGATCCGGCAAGTTGATGAACCACTTGCGCATATCCTCCTTCGCAAGCTCGATGAACGTGCGGCCAATGGCGTTTCCAACACCGCGCGAACCCGAGTGCAGCATAAACCAAACGCGATCGTCCTGATCCAAGCAGACCTCTATAAAGTGGTTGCCCGTACCGAGCGTGCCCAAATGACTAAGGTTGTTGGTGTTCTTCAGCCGCGGCATCTTCTCCGTAATCTGACGAAATCCGGATTCCAATGTCGCCCAAGCCGTGGTGACCTTGTCGCCTGGGTCTCCCCAAGCGCCCTTATCGCGCTTACCACGACCGGACGACCGGCCATGCGGCACCGCGGCTTCAATCGCCGTGCGCAATTCGCTCAACGAGTCGGGCAAATCGGACGCGGTCAGCGTTGTACGGCTCGCCATCATCCCGCAACCTATATCAACACCCACAGCAGCGGGAATAATCGCATTTTTGGTCGGAATAACGCTGCCAACCGTTGACCCGATGCCAACATGCACGTCGGGCATCACAGCCAGCCACTTGTAAATGAACGGCAGTTGAGCGGTCTTGGTTAGTTGCTGCTTTGCGCCCTCTTCAACAGGCACACCACGCGTCCACATTTTGATCGGAGCCGCCTGATCCGGCGCCAAGACATCGTAAGTGCGTTCTGTCATTTTCATCTCCATTCCATACGGTCTTTACAAGTCGGTGCGGCGACAAGGGGTGACGAAACATCCTGCTCTATCCACTGAGCTACGGGCCCACAAGCTTTAGTCAAGTGATGGACCCGGCGGGATTCGAACCCGCGACCTGGTCGACCTAAACGATGTAGTTCCGTCGGCATTCGCCGCACCATTCAAGGTCATGCCAAACATGACCTCGAGTTCTCTTTTCTCGGTTGTGACGACAAGGGGTGATGAGACCGAGCATAGTAAATGTAGTCCCATCGGCATTCGTCACAACGCGATCTCCTTGATGTGCTGAACCCAATAACCGGGCCCATACTGACCGCGCGCAAACGCGGCAACGGTTTCAAAAACGGCGTCCGAGAATCCACCCACGTTTAACACGTCGGTCTGCTCATTCGCCTGAGTTGTGCCGTAAGGCTGCAAATCGATGCAAACCAATTTGGCGTCACGATTTGTCCGCTTAAGGCGTTGCCACTCGGCCATCGTTTCGGTTCCACGGCGGGCAGAAGCATCCACCCATGACTGGTTATCCGAAACCATGACCACAAGATCGACCTTTGCCCGCTCCGCGTTCAGCAAAGCCAACGGCGCGGAACAATTTGTGCCACCACTACCAATCTTGGCGAGCTTCGCAGCGTTAGTGACAATCGAATCTCGCTCGTTGAGGTCGACTTTCACGACCCGCTGCTCAAATGGCAACACACGCACATCTCGATTTTGGCGCATCAAGGCCGAAGCGAACAATGCCGCCACATCGACACAACGCACCGCCGACGTCGACCCGCGTCGATAGCCAGTGATCGGCGACCGCATGGAACCGGAAACGTCCGGACACACGGCGATGTTGCCCTTTAAGTGCGGCACATTTTGGGTCGCGATTTCCATTGCATCCTGCAATGCGCTACGCACTTTTCCAGGTACGCGGTCACCCGCCATCGCATAGGCCATCATCAACTTATACGGCAGCACACGTGCACGCTTGATCTGGACCTCGCTACGCAACCGCTTTGCGATCACATCTTCCATGCCCTTCTCTTTGAACACGCCATGACGCGCAAACGTGTTCAAATTCATGCGTGTCATCTGCCAACCAGCATCACGAGCGATCTTCACCCATGCCGCTTGATCAAGGTTATGTGCCGTCAACAACTGGAACGGCACATTCGGCACCCCCGCTGTCGCATCGACCTTGAACGTTTCAAACCGCTGGATCGCCGTCGGCAACATCTCGACCTTCGGATCACGCCCGATGAAATATCCATAGAGCGCCCCGCGGATCTCATTTGCCGGCTTTGGATGAACCATCTTGATCACATCCGCCAAAGATGGTGCTTGACCGACCGAGGCACGGATCAATGTCTGTTCATTCGCATTCTCCAACCAGTCACGGACCAATCGGCGTGGCATGGTTCCCAGCGACTTACGCCCGATCTCACCAGATCGCATGATTTGAACAAAGGTACGCAACATCTTGCCGTTATCGATCACCCGTTCAAACGCGCGCGGAGCCAATGCGGGCGCCACAACTGTCAATGCCGCAATCAAAAACGCCGGCATATCTTTCATATGCGCTTTCTCGCGGGCATAGATCGCGGTCTTCGCGATGAAGGCCGGCTCAACCTGAGCACACAGCTCCAAAACTCTCCGCGGCTGCTCCTGCGCTGCCGCATAGAAAGTGCCGTTAAAGGAACCTGTCACGGCAAGCTGAACCAATTCATGCTCAGCCGAATAACCGTAAGCCGAAGCGCCTTCTCGGTTCTTCCTATCAGCACGCGGGAGCAGCCTTCCAACGGACCCCGCAAACACGGATTTGTTTGCCATTTTTCTTTTCCTCTTCAAGTACACGCAACACATAGCGAGAGGCGTGCCAGCTCGACGAGACGCAAGCCAAAACCGACCTAAGCATTTGAAACTTCGATGAAAAAAAATTCGTCGAGATTTCTTCCCGCCAAATCCATCGAAAAATTGGGTTGAGAAAATTATACTGTTTTATAAACTATTATATTGTTCGATAGTCATAAGTGATGAAGCACTATGAAGAAGACGGTCGTCATCGGTTTTCTCGGCACCACTTTGGACGCCGGCAAGGGCCCTAAGCGGTGGGAACGTTGGCGGCCGACCGTTTCCATATGCATGCAAGACGATCTTTTGATCGATCGGCTTGAGCTCCTCCACGACAGCAGATCTAAGAACCTGGCAACCCTACTCAGCGAAGACATTGCCCAAGTTTCCCCTGACACGAATGTCCGTTCGCACATTGTGAATCTGAAAGACCCTTGGGATTTTCAAGAGGTTTACGGTGCGCTCTACGAATTCGCGCACGATTATACCTTTCGTCCGGACAAGGAAGATTATCTCGCCCAAATCACAACAGGCACGCATGTGGCGCAGATCTGCATGTATTTGCTGACCGAATCCCGTCACTTCCCTGCCCGGCTGTTGCAAGTCTCCCCGCCATGCCGCCGCCGTGAAGGTGACGAGCCTGGCGATTACGCAATCATTGATCTGGATCTTTCAAAATACGACCGTATCGCCGCGCGCTTTGAAGCGGAGCAACAGGATGCCACTTCGTTTCTAAAATCCGGCATCGAAACGCGAAGCGCCGCATTCAACGACATGATCGATCAAATCGAACGCGTCGCCATTCGATCAAGCGCGCCCGTCTTGCTGACGGGCCCAACCGGAGCGGGCAAATCGCAGCTTGCACGCCGTATCTATGAACTTAAACGCCGGCTTAATCAGATCAACGGCGACTTTGTCGAAGTGAATTGCGCAACTTTACGCGGCGATAACACGATGTCGGCTTTGTTCGGTCACAAGAAAGGGGCCTTCACAGGCGCAGTTAGCGATCGGCCAGGCCTGTTACGCCGAGCTGATGGCGGCATGTTGTTTCTGGACGAAATCGGTGAACTTGGTCTTGAAGAACAGGCGATGATCTTACGCGCCATCGAAGAGAAAACATTTTTACCCGTTGGGTCCGACAAGGAATCCAATAGTGATTTTCAATTGATTGCTGGGACCAATCGCGATCTTTTGGGCGCAGTCAGCAATGGTGCTTTTCGCGAAGACTTGCTCGCACGGCTCAATCTTTGGACATTTCAAATGCCCGGTCTGAAAGAGCGGCGCGAAGATATTGAGCCCAATCTCGAATTCGAACTTACCCGCCATGAGCAGAGTTCGGGCCGTCATGTGACGTTCAATAAAGAGGCGCGCGACCGCTATCTCAAATTCGCGACATCGCCGGCCGCAGTTTGGTCCGCGAACTTTCGCGACTTAGGTGCCTCGGTGACCCGCATGGCTACATTGTGTGACGGTGGGCGCATTCGAGAAGCAGACGTGAAACTAGAAATCGACCGCCTCTCCCACTCCTGGCAGAGCGCGTCCGATGACAAAGACAGCCAAATCCTACTTCAGTTGTTCGGTCCCGAGCGGCTGGAGGAAATTGATCTGTTCGACCGCGCACAGCTTGCCCAAGCGATTGAAGTATGCCGTCAGTCTAAATCCTTAAGCGCAGCCGGCCGCGCCTTATTCGCCCAATCACGACGACGGCGCGCAAGTACGAACGATGCGGATCGCCTGCGTAAATATCTCGCCCGGTTCGATCTGAACTGGGAGGATGTAAGCGCTTGACCAAAGGGAAAGTGCCGCCGCAGTGTCCCTCGGTCGACAGGACTTGTCCATCCGATTGGCAAATCCAATCGTCAGCGTCCCCACACCAAAAGGCCAATCATTCAGGTGACTGAAATCACCGTTAGTTGTGTCGAGATCCACTTCGCTTTCCGGCCAAAGGCACGTAAGATGAAGGCGTCTGCTTAATCTTCCCGCGTTGCTCCACTCCAATCACAGGCCCCGCCCATCAAAAAACAAGCAAATAAAGTATGAGCGTGCGCCGTCTATCCCTGCCAACCATGTTTGCGTTTGGCGTCGGACAAGCCGCAGAAGGCATCAAGAACCAAGCGTTCAATGTTTTCCTGTTATTCTATTATCAGCAGGTTGTCGGTATTTCCGGTTCCTTGGCCGGACTGGCAATTGGCATTGCCCTGCTATTTGACGCTGTCACAGATCCAGCGGCCGGTGTCCTAAGCGACCGGTTCAAGAGCAAATGGGGTCGACGGCACCCCTTTATGTTCATGAGCGTATTTCCGCTCTTTCTCGCTTTTATCGCGCTTTTCAATCCACCGGACAGTTTTGGTGAGACCGCCAATTTCATTTGGATGACAACATTCGCGATCTTGGTGCGCGGTTCCCTTACACTCTATTACGTGCCACACCTCGCGTTGGGTGCGGAAATGGCTCAGGACTACAATCAGCGCTCGACGCTGTATGCGCTGAGCTCCGTATTTGCCATTACCGCCATGGCGATGGTGTCGTTCGTGGGGTACCGTTTTTTCTTTCCGACGACTGAGCTTTACAGCCCAGGCACTTTGAATCCGGACGCCTATTTGAGCTTCTCACTGACTTTTGCAACCGCCATGGCGCTGGTTATTGTGCTCTGTTGTGTCGGTACTGCACGCGAAATTCCGCACCTGCGTACACGCAACGTCGACAATCCGTTGACGATACGAAATGTCATTACCGACTTTTCAGCCTTGCTGCGTAACCGATCGTTCGTTCTGATCATTGGCGGTCTGCTGCTGACGACCATGACGGTAACGATCGAGGCCGTCTTCAATCCGTATATGGGCGTCCACTTTTGGGGACTGCCCACAGAAAAACTGGCTTTTGCGTCGCTCGCCACTCTGATTGGCCTGTGGATCGGTTTGCCCCTGGTGCCTCTCATAACGCGGACATTTGACAAAAAACACTCCTTGGTCTTTTCGGCCATCATCATCGTCATCAATGCGAACACCGCCCTTAGCCTCAGATTGCTGGAAGTCGATTGGTTCCCAACGAATGAATCGCCGTGGATCTTCTGGATCTATTTTGCCAAAAATCTGGTCCAAGCGATCTGCTTGCCTATCTTGCTTGCCTCTTTCAATTCCATGTTTGCGGACATTGCCGATGAGATTGAATTGGAATCCGGCGAGCGGCTCGAAGGCGTCATTTTTTCAGCGCGCTCTTTTGGCGGCAAAGCGACCGGTGCGCTGGGCGCTCTCATCGGCGGTATCGCTCTCGATCTTATTGAGTTTCCGACCGGTGCCGTGGCCGGAACGGTGCCAGCCGACACCATTTGGTGGGTCGGATTTATAGAGGGACCCGCAACGTCCGTCCTCAGCCTGTGCGGCGTCTTGTTTTACCTCAACTATCAGATTGACCGAAAACGCCACGCCGATATTGTTCGTCAAGTTAACGCCAGAACCGCCGTTTCATTTGATGCGAAGCAGGAAAAAGGCAAAGACTAAGGTGCCGTTCAAGATTCTGCCATCGCGCCATACGCAAGAAAAGAAAACCGCACAGCTATGAGCATTCAGCCACCGCCGTTGCGTATGCAGCGGCGGTGGCTGTCATCTTATCTAGAGCACGTTTACGATTGTTCAAATCGCAAACGTGCTCCGGTCCTTTAATTTATCGCGCATCTTTTCACAAAACCGGTTCCCACTTTTGTGGATGCGCTCTAGGCTGTTGCTGGCCTCTCACGACGTAACAACCTCATAAAAATCAACGCATGTGTCACCAATAAGAGCGGCACAAGGAAGGTTGGAATGAACCAAGTCGCCCCAAAGGCCGCGACGGCTTCAGCCTGACGCAAAGCGTTCATGAGATCCGCCGTACCAACGATGTTGAACACCCACACCAGAGGAAGCGCTGCACGTACATTTATTTGCAAGACCAACAGCGCCAGGATCGCAAGCAAAGCTGACACCAAATCTCCATAGGCCGCCGTCGTCGCGAAAAAGCCGGGCAAGGCTTCCGCGTTCAATGAGGGCACAAGAAAACTCAACCCGATATGGCGAAACGCATGAGGCAGCAGCAATACAGACAACGCCACGCCAAGCGCCTGCTCTCTGAGCCAAGGGCCCACAAACCATCGCGCCGCTAGGGCGAACACAAACACGCTGAGTACAAATTGCACGGCAAAAATCTGATAGATATCCATTTCATGTCTCCGTCTCTAGTTATAAACGTGTAGTTACACGTTTCCTGTTAAAAAAATGCCTCAGGCGCTGGACGCTGACACAGTTGCAGACAACGCACCCAATAAGTCGGTCCATTGCGCGCGCCCGAGCCGGCGCCTGAGGTCGTTTTGGGCCGCTTGCCAAAGCGGTATCGCCTTCTCCAACACCCTTTTGCCTTTCGGTGTTATTGCCAAAGCCCGGACCCGCTGGTCATCGGTTTGCCGCGACACAACCAGTCCATCGCGTTCCAACGGTTTGAGGTTACGCGTCAATGTCGTTCGCTCAATCACCACAATTTCGGCCAGCTCAGTCAAGGGCATTGGGCCACGTCGCGCCAAAATCGCTAACAAAGTGAATTGAGTGGCACGCAGACCACTTGGCTTCAAAGCGGCATCATAGGCCTGCGACACACTTCGCATTGCCTTTCGCAAGTTCGCGTTAGCGCAGACCTCAATGTCGGGAACCGAGAATTCATCCACCATGACCACAACCTCCAATAATGTGTATATACACCTTATTGCTAGAGATGCAATAGGATGACCGTTTTTTCTTTTCCGAAATGATGTCTATAACCTGAGATCAAGTTCAAAGACACCTCACATAATGTGAGAAGGAAACCAAACGATGCCTTCAATCAAGTCCCGCATGAAAGAAGACAAACCCCAGTTTGCCCCGTTGACATTGGACGCACTGACAGCGCGCATTGCTGAACAAGCCGGTTTTTCACTCGGTTATGTCAGCGGTGGCGCCCTCGGATATGCCCACGCGGTTAGTGAGGCGCTGCTTACTATCGATGAGCTTTCGGATGTGGTGCGGCACGTCACGGCACGCTCCAACCTCGACATTATAGTCGATGGAGGTGTCGGCTTCGGTGATCCCGTGCACCTGATGCGCGCGGTTCGCGATTTTGAAGCTGCAGGAGCCAGCGCGATCGAGATTGAAGATCAAGTTGCCCCGAAAGGCGTGAGCCATCATCGCGGCATTGAGCATCTCATTTCAAAAGAAGAAATGGTGACGAAAATTAAATTCGCCTGTGAGGCGAGATGCTCAGATGACTTCCTCGTAATCGCCCGAACCGGGGCGGTCCACAATGAATCCTTCGATGACGCCTGCGACCGAGCCAATGCCTATGCTGAAGCTGGCGCCGACATGATCCTGATCATGCCTGAGAGCGAAGACGATTGGTGTGCTGTATCGCAACGCGTAAACGCTCCCCTCGTCACCTTCAGCATGCTAGGCGGACGCACAAGGGATGACTGGCGGGCGTTAGGATTCTCGTTGATCATTGATCCCTTCACCGCTCAGGTTTTGGCCGTTGAAGCCATTCAAAACGCTTATGACGGATTCATGGAAACGGGCCAGACCGGTCGAGAAGCAAGAGATTTGTTTGCGATCTACAACAAGCTGGACGAACTGGCGGGTTTTGATGAATTCTACAAGGTAGAAGACGCAACGACTGAGAAGACGAAACAAGAAACGTAGGCCCTGCGTTTTGGCGCACTTGTGCAAGGTCGCCACCATCCACCTGCTCTACTTGATCCGTGACACTCGCTTTAAGAGCCGGTCATTCGCCATTCGCCATTCGCACGAAATTCAGCTAAACTTAACTCATGCCGGTCTGTGTGATACAGAAAGTTGGTTGCGTACTTCTCCTGCTCGCGATGTTTGGATGCGCAGCTGCGGACAAAGAAATCACAAGAAGTTCTCCGTCACTCGATGTCGAGTCCTTCGCCAAACAGATCAGCGAAAGTCGAGACAGCGTCGCACAGTCCGCACTTGCAAGAGACCTGACCCTTTATGTTTTTCGCTTGGAAGATCCTGACGAGGTCGACCAACAAGCCATAGACGCAATCATCACCGCATTTGAAGGACAAACCTATTTGCGAAAACTGAAGTTGGGATACGCGCTCGCCAAGTTCGGCGGAAGGAGCTGTAAGGCCCTGCCCGAACTGCGCCTCGCGTATGAGGAAGCAGAGCGTGTGGTCGCCGGGAACAGAACAGAACCTCTTACAATAGAAGAGCTTCTAGAACGTGTCTGTCAGGGTAAGTGTGACAACCGTCCTGAATTTCTTCTCAGCCGCTATCGGATGCCCATAGAATCAATTGAAGCTGGCGATCAGTCGCTTTGTGCGCAGGACTAGCCCGCTCTCCAGCCGGCCGATCCTATATCCCCAAATCCTGCAGATTGTAGTCGCGGATAGTCTCCATCACATCAGGTGACCACGCGTGCTCATCCATTTCATCCGCATACGGCTGATAGGTGTAGGGCTGCTCATTCGGAAACCGCTCTTTGCGTGCATTGATGCCGTAGGCGATGACACGCGATCGCTCATGGATGCGTTCTGCTGTGTAAACTTCCACATCGTTGTGAATGCCCCCACCCTTTACCCCTAACACGGACGCTCTTGGATGGAAGCCCTGATTGATCGTAACCCGGAAATCATCGCTGGTATTGGCGAAAGAACCATGGACCACTTGCCGGTTGCAAATCGCCACATCACCAGGCTCGCATACAAAGGGCACGGCGTCCGGCAAACGGTCGGACCCTGCTTCTTCAACCATGAAAGCAATATCGGCTTTCTTGCGGTGCGTCCCCGGCACGACCCAAAGCCCGTTAGCCGCCGTACAACCGTATAGCTGAGCCATGAGGTTGAAGCCGTGTGTGTTCTCGTGAAGGTCCGGGCTTTCCCAATGTGTGAATGCATCTTGATGCCAAGCAACCGAACCGCCAAGGCGTGGATACTTCAGCCAGACAGACTCGTTGAAGGGAACAAAGTCAGTTCCATGAATGGCTTCCGCCAACTGCAGCAATCCAGGGTGTCCGTAAAAGCGCAAACACGCTTCTGAAAACTGAAGCGAGCCAAGCACTATTTGTAGAACATGCTCTGGTGCATCCTTAGGAGCGCTTGGCTCAATCATTTTCGCCGGATGACGGCCATGAGAATGCGCCGTACCGCCAATTGGATCGCTCAACGGACGCACCCAAGACAATGTCACCCCCTTGCATCCAATTGCCAATGCTGGCCGGCCTTTGGCATCGACTGTCGCGCCCTTTTTGACGGGTGCCCGATCCCACATATCGATGACGTCGGTTTCCAAATCGCGGAGTTCGTCTTCCTTGATTAGACCTTCAAAAATGTAGAAGCCATTCTTCGAATAGGCCTCCTCAATATCAGGCGCGAGACGGCCGCCGTCCGTGAAGGTGAGCGGCCCGCGATTCCCCAACGCTTTGGCGCGCGCGGTCCCCTCTTCCAAATACCGCGCCATTGCTTCTTCATGCTCGCCATAATCTGTCGGCGGTACTTCAATTGCCTGTAGGGACATTGCGCTCCCCTTCTTTGATGTATGTGACTCTTCAGTTTTCATCAACCTCATCCGGTAGCCCGTCCGGATGAACAAATGTCTCCAGTTCATGGCCGATGGCAATGGATCCCCCGGACTACGCTCTGCTTCGCCGGGGGATGACACTCAACTAGAACAACGATTCATACAAATCCAACCAGTGCGGATTGTCCTTCTCAATCAGTCGAACTTTCATTGCTCGCGACCACTTTTTCATGCGCTTTTCACGGTGTATTGCTTGCTCGATTTCTTCGTGCACTTCGTAATAGACGAGACATTTGACGGCATACCTTTTCGTGAAGCCCGGAACCACACCTTCTCTATGCTGCCAAATGCGTTTCTGCAGATTTCTGCACACGCCGACATACAAGGTCCCGTTGTATCTGCTTGCAAGAATATAGACATAGTACTGCATTCACCTTGTCATTACCCGGCGAGCAGCTTGCTGCGACGTCCGGGTAATCCATTAGCCTTATTTTGGTACAATGCGTAGATGAATCCCTTGGACACGCCCGGTTCGGACGTCATTGGCACCGTGTTCCATCAATCTGCACCGCCGGCGGCTGCGAGCAATTCTGCAATCGCTGCTTCGCGTTCGGCGGTCGCGCGTTCTTCAATTTCCGAGATCTCTTCAGAAGACATGCCTGCCGCGCTGAGAAGTTCTTGGTTGGCTTCTCCCAATTCCGGATGGTCACCTTTAGGGCTGCCGGGCGTCTCACTCAAAGTGATGAGATTACCGACCGTCTTCTTCTCTCCGACCCCCGGAATGTTTACGGTCGTGAAATAATTGTTGATAATGCTCTGCTCATCTTCAAACACCTGGTCATAGTTCCGTACGCGTTCCCAAATGATCTCAGGTTGCGTGCGCAGAAACGCATCCCACTCCATGGCCGCCTTTTGCTTGAACGCATGACGGATTTTCGCGCGGATCTCGTCGGAGTCGTCGTCCGTCATGCCTTCGCCCAGTCGCTGTCCCGGCAATTGAAGCCGCGGATCAAGTGCCAATTCCGGCACATCCGCAAAAATACAGAACGCATCCCAGTTTTCTTGTTCCATCGTCGTGGCGAGCAATATGGCCCCGCCATCGGAGGTTTCGTATACACCATACGGCCCACGAATAGCCGGGTGATGATTGCCATCTCGCTTGAGCGGCGCACCTGTTACAGAGAAATGCGTCAGCTCCCATTGTTGCAGCCATAATTGTGTACCGAGAGCGCTGGTCTGTACGCGCTGCGCGATCCCCTGGCGTTCCCGTGCGAACAAGGCAGTCATTACTCCAAGTGCCAATTGCATAGCGCCGGAGGTATCTCCAACGATGGCTCCCGGCACAAAGGGCGGTTGGTCCGGTGCACCGGTCATATTGACAAGTCCGCCACGTGCGACGGCCGCACCATCGAGCATTGCTTTGTCAGCATCAGGACCTTTTGGTCCAAAGCCGTTCACCGATGCATAGATCAGTTTGGGATACTTCGAATGCAGATCATCATACCCCAATCCCATTTTCACAAGCGCTGGTTCACGGTAATTTGTCAGGAACACATCCGCATCTTTGAGCAAGGCATGGACGGCACTCAGCCCCAGGTCTGTTGATAAATCAACGCACACAGAACGCTTGCCGCGATTTCCTGAGACGAATTGTGGCCCAATCGTCCCTTCAGGTGTTTCATTGTAGCGCGCACGCCCGTGCCTGCTCGCTTCGCCAAGCGGCGGTTCAACTTTTATGACGTCCGCCCCCATATCGCGGAGATACAAGGCCGCCGCCGGCCCCTGAACCGCTATTGTCATTTCGACAACAATTATGCCGTCAAGTGGTTCCGCCATCCGTACACCTGCTCTATTGGCCGGGGTCAATGCCCATCGACTTGATGAATTCTTCTCCCGTCAACCGCTGATGATCGCCGGCAAAATCGTAGCCCGAAGGCTTTTCGTCGATATAGATCTCGCCGACGAGTGAGAATTGCTCAGTGTCATCGAAAGCCCCGGCCCAAATGGCATAAGTGCCGGGTACCTTGAGACGGTAGAACAAATTTGTGCCGCACTCCTGACAAAAGCCCCGCTCCGCCCAATCGGAGGAGTCGTAAGTTTTGATATGCTCTTCACCGTCAAAGGAAATTTTGCCAACGGAAGTCGCCAATGCTGGCCCTCCGCCCCACTTTCTGCACATAGAACAGTGGCAGGCATGGATGTCGGTTTCGATTTTCTTGGCTTCAAACGTAACAGCGCCGCACAAACATCGGCCTTTTGCGGTGTCGGTCATCTTGTACTTTCCTTTCTGCGACGGTGCAGCCGCACAACGTCGGTCCAGCCGATGAGTAGTTTGACGCCGAATTGTGAAATTGCCAAACAAAACCGGCCTCGTCAGAAGCGATGATGCAACGCGGAAGAGAAGTGATATAAGCCCGGTTCCGCTCAATGAACGAAGGACAATGCTCGATGTTCGGTTTCAAACGGTCTTGGTTGGTCGGCCTTCTCATTCTCTCCGCTTGTTCCAGCTCATCTGACTTGCCGGAAGGAACGGTTGTTGGCGATGTGCCTGAAACCCAGGTTCAGATACTGGAACAACAGATTGCGACCGCAATATCGGGTGAGCGGCGTTTCGAACGGCTCAGTTTTGTTTCGCATGACACCAGGTCTGCCCTGTCGGCCGCAGCACGTACGCACAGTATCGACATGGCTCGCAGGGGATATTTCTCACACGAGTCACCTGACGGAAATGGCCCCTTTGAGCGTGCGGCCGCTTATCAACCGCCACTCCCCAATGTGCTTGGTGAAACTTTGTGGATGCGCACCATGTCCGCAGGCCAGCCTGTCAATGTGAGCCAGGTCGCGCGCGATACAGTGCAGGATTGGATGGGCAGTACCGGTCATCGGTCGGTCTTGCTCGACCCTAACGCAACGCGCGTCGGTGTTGGTGCCCACATCACCGAAACAACCATCCACATCACGGTCCTCACCGCTAAGGAAGGCGGGCGCGGCAATTTCTTAACAAGAAATTAACGAATTGCTGAGACACGGGTTAGTTGACCCAAACTCGCGTTTCGGTGTTTCGCGTTGCGCGCTTTGACCGCATGAGTTATCCCCATTTTCCCCAATATCTGGGGGTTTCAGGGATCGCTTTACACAATATAGGTTGCTGGCTAACGTGACTAAAAAAACGAATCGCAGTGAGGTCAATGGGCTCGCAAGCGCCTTGGAGCGTAAAGGGGATCGAACCCCAAACACGCGTTGCAGCAAAAGCAGCGGCACAACAAGCCGGGCTCACTGTGGGTGCATGGCTGAGTAGGGTCATTATGGATTCGGACTCGGACGAAGATAAAAAGGATGGCCCTCCTGCCAAAGGCAGCAAAGGCACCCCGCTTCCATCGGGGGACGATCCCACTTCCCCTCAAACCATTGGTCAACTCACGCAGACCGTAAAGAGCTTGAGCAAAAGGTTGGACCAAGCGGATCAGACCGGATCTCTTTCACTTGAAAAAATCGAACAATCCGTGAGTGAGATCGCATCGCGTCTCGACAATGCGCCCAATGCGCCAAATTCAAACGGGCCAAATGACGGTAGCGGTGCGCTCGTCGGTCTCCAACGCAGCATCGTCGATCTGACCACGCGCATCGAAATGATGGAAAGCGCGGAGGAAAACAGCGCAACCGCGAAGGCCATTGACGATTTGGATGACGCGATCAGCAAGGTCGCTACCCATGTGACGGAGTCGGAAAGAAGACGTAATCGATCGATTGAAGCGATACAACGCACGTTAAACGACCTGTCGACGCGGGTGCAGACGATGGAATCGTCTCACACCGACGCTGTACTGGAGCTTGAACGCGGCCTTTCGGACCTTAGGGTCAAACTTCAGTCCGAAGCCAACAATCGCATCTCAACAGTCGAGGAAGTGGTCGCAGCCAATGCTGATCTGCGTCACCGTTTTGACAGCGCACTTGAAAGCTCGCGTGACGCGATCGCCGTACTGGATCGACGGGTTTCGGAGTCGGGGCAACGTTTATCGACAGTTGATCGGCGCCTCAGTGACGCCGTCAAACTGGTCGAACAAGCCTTAGAGGATCGCTTAGCTGAGACAGACCGATCCCTAGCCGGACTGAGAGACAGACTAAAGACATTTGAAAGAAAGAGTGGAGATTCAAACGAAAGCGCTCTTCGCGATCTTGAATCTGCCAACGCGCGGCTAAGTGAAAAACTTGAAGCCTCTGAGCAACGCACAGCAACGGCTATCACCAACACTGAAACGGCCTTGCGGGAGATGCAAGAAAAGTTCAGCCGAAAGGACAGGCAAACCAAGGAAGCAGTTGTCGCGCTAAGCGACGCGTTGACCGACATCGGGCGCAGGCTTCAGGCAGTTGAAGAGCGCGCATCAAATGCCTCAACGGATGGCCCTTCGTCACCTGTCATGCCCAACATCTTCCCCCAACGCAGAGAGGAAGAGGCAGGTCCCAGTGACACGGAAACAACCGACACCAAAGCTGATGTGAGCGATCCGAGTGAGATCGCCAAGACAGAAAAGGAAGCGGAAACACGCGCAACAAAAGCGCCGCAAAAGACGACAGATGTTGCGGAAGAAGTAGAGCCGAAAGAAGACGAAGCCACTTTCCAGCCCTGGTCTTCCGACCTGTCTGAAGAAGAAGTGGAAGGTGTTGAAGCTGATCCTCAGGAACCAAAGGAAGTTTCCTTTCACGACGATGAAAACCGCGGCAGAATCATTGGCATCGCCTTTGTCGTCCTCATTATGATTGTCGTGGGAGCGGGCCTTCTGACTTGGCAATACGCTCATCTTGAATATGACGCCGATTCCGGCCGTCCAGATCCGTTCTCCAGTTTCAAAGATTATCTCAACGATTTGATATCTTTCGATCTACGCGAGTGGCTCGATAACGAAGAATTGGCGGCGATTGCATTTGGAACGAATGAAGAGACTGTAGCGTCTGCAACACCATCTGCTAACGCAGTTTTTGGTGAAGATGAGACGCAAACCAACGCTGCAGATTCAAATGCCATAGCAACACCGTTTCCAGCTACAGCCGATCTCATACGCGACCCCTTTGCCGCAGCTGCGCCGGTGACCTCAGCAAGCGCCAAACCGATCCACGCTGTTATCACCAATGCCAGCTTTGGCGTTGAGGCCTATGAAGGCGAGACCCTATTCCGAACCGGCATGGGCAAACTGGTGGATTCAACCGATCAAGACAATCTTGTGCAGGCCGCCAGGTGGATCGAAGCGGCTGCCGTGGAAGGTCATCTTGAAGCGCAATATCTGATTGCCAGCCTTTACGAACGCGGCATTGGAGTCACCAAGGAACGCAACACAGCCATTGTTTGGTATGAGCGCTCGGCTTCAAGTGGGCATATGACGGCGATGTATAATCTCGGTGTGCTGCTGGCTGACACGGCGACATCGTCACAAGACTATGTGCGGTCTGCCTTTTGGTTTGCCAAGGCCGCCGAGAATGGGCTTGTTGATGCGCAGGTCAATATCGGCACGCTCTACGAACGGGGCAATGGCCTGCCCAAGAGTGTCGCGCGGGCCTACGCTTGGTACAACATCGCGGCATTGTCCGGGGATGAGGATGCCGCGAAGCGCCGAGCGCGCTTGGCTCCCCAGTTGACGCCCCAACAATTGAGTATGGCCGAAGACATGACCGAAGACTGGCGCCGGGCGCAAGCGGCACTCAATTAGACAATTTTCAATGCCCGCATCAGGCATTGAATTCACAGATTGGGAAGACGAGTTCGAGATCAGGGGAAAAGCGCGCACATGGGCTGGTGTCCGACACAGCTGACGCGGTAATTTAACGAGTCTTCAGTTCACAAATGTGATAGTTCCTGAGAGTGATCTGAAGGTGTGAGTCCAATGATGCGGCCCGACCCCATGCCGTCTCCTGTTGGCGCCCGAATATAGAAGAATAGAGCGGCCCGAGCTGAGCGCATGCAGGTTTATTTGCCCATCGCGGAAATGTCGGTCAACGTCCTGCTGTTGCTGGGACTTGGCGGTGCGGTCGGTTTTTTGAGCGGCATGTTCGGTGTGGGTGGCGGTTTTCTGATGACGCCACTTTTGATTTTCACCGGCATCCCGCCCACGGTCGCCGTCGCCACCGAAGCCAATCAAATCGTGGCATCGTCTGTTTCCGGTGTGATTGCCCAATGGCGCCGCAACGCGGTCGACTTCAAGATGGGCAGCATCCTTCTTGTCGGCGGTATCGTTGGCTCGGCCGTCGGCATCTATGTATTCGGCGTCTTGAAGAGCTTAGGCCAAGTCGAACTGCTGATTTCCATGTCCTATGTGATCTTTCTGGGCACCGTTGGATCTCTCATGCTGTACGAAAGCCTGCGCGCTATTTCACGGACCCGGGCGGGCGGACCGACAACATTCCGCAAAGCCGCCCAACACAATTGGATTCACGGCCTGCCTTTTAAGCAGCGCTTTCAGAGGTCAAAGCTCTATATCAGCGCAATCCCGCCGATGGTGATCGGATTTCTCGTCGGTTTTCTCGCCGCGATTATGGGTGTGGGGGGCGGCTTCATCATGGTCCCCGCCATGATTTACATTCTGCGTATGCCGACCAATGTTGTTGTCGGCACGTCTTTGTTTCAGATCATATTCGTCACCGCTTTCGTTACGATCTTGCACTCTGTAAATAACCAAACCGTCGATGTGGTGTTGGCGCTCTTGCTGCTCACCGGCGGCGTTATCGGTGCTCAATTCGGCGTGCGTGTGGGCCATCGGCTCCGCGGCGAGCAACTGCGCGCCCTTCTCGCGCTGCTCGTTCTAGCCGTATGCCTGCGGCTTGCTTTTGATCTTGTCAGCACACCAACGGATATCTACTCCCTGGCCGTGGAGGGAGAGTGAGCATGGCGCCTCGAACAAGCAGATTTGCTCTACCGACGAAGTTCGTGTTTGGATTCATCTTGTACGCTGCTGCCACCGGGAACGCCCAGGCAGAGAGACTGATCGCCGATGTCACCGACAATCTGGTGGCCATCACTTCGAACTTCACCGGAACCGAGTTGACATTGTTTGGCGCCGTCGAACACAGCCCCTTCGATAAGGATCCGGAAACTGTTCGGCCGCGACGCGGTGACATTGTCGTTGTGCTACGCGGGCCGATTGAACCGGCCACGGTTCGACGTAAAGAACGCGTTGCGGGCGTTTGGGCAAACACGGACTCCCTCACCTTCCGCAAAGTGCCAAGTTTTTACTTTGTCGCGGCGACAAACCCGCTCACCGAGATCTTGAGTGACACCTTGTTGCTGCGCCATGAAATTGGAGCGGATTATCTGCGCATGGAACCCGAAGGCTATGATCCCCAAGTCGGGCATACGGCCGAACAGATGGTTTCGATGGTGCACGATCTGGGCGAGTATCGTGCCGCCGTGATCCGCAACCGCCAACGCGATGGCCTGTTCAACGAAATCATTGGCGGCGTTCAATTCACAGTTGGCAATCTGTTCCGCGCCACGTTGAAAATCCCGTCCAATGTGCCGGTCGGCAACTACACTGCTGAGGTCTATTTGGTACAGGATGGCGCCATTACGGATGCGCAAACGTCCTATATCTTTATCGACAAGATCGGGCTTGAGCGCTGGATCTACAACTTCGCCAATGCGCGTCCGCTGCCCTATGGCGTGGCGGCCGTCTTTATCGCCCTCCTCGCAGGCTGGCTCGCTTCGATGATCTTCCGTAGTGACTGATGGTTTTCCAACCTGAACACAGATTCGACCTCACTAACCTAATCAGACGTACGCAATGGTTGATGGACCTGCTCAGTTTTCTGGAAGCGCACGGACCAACGCAGGCATCTGTCGGTGCAGGCGCGATCGCTGCGCAAGTATGGAACGACAGCCACAGAAATGACGACCGCCACGGCATCAAAGACATCGATGTCGTCTATTTTGATCCGGACGATCCCATCAAGAGCTCCGAGGAAGAATTAGAAGAAACGCTTGCGAGCGCATTCGCACCCTTAGGCCTTCCCTTCGACGTCAAAAATCAAGCACGAGTCCATCTCTGGTATCGAGAAAAATTCGGCTATGAGATCCCTCCCTATCCTGATCTTAAGTCCGCTGTTGCCACCTGGCCAACAACCGCAACCGCCGTTGCGGTGAACACCTCCCAGGGTGACCTGAACATCATCGCGCCTTTTGGCCTGGACGATCTTTTGGGTGGCACCGTTCGGCCCAACAAGACTCAGATCACAGAAGACATCTACGAACGCAAAGTCGCGCGCTGGCGTGACGTGTGGCCGGACCTCCAATTCTTGTCGTGGGACTGAGCCTTGGCATGGTTTGTTCACGCGGCGAGCCGCGCCCGCGCGTTCAACTAGCGGCGCTACACTCTGAATAGTCGCTCGGGCTCTTTCCGGTCCATCCTTTGAAAGCACGACTGAAAGAAGCAGGATCCGAAAACCCAATCAGCTCTGCCGTTTCTGCAACTGACATATGACGTACCGACAGATAGTGAATGGCGCGTGACGTCCGCACTTCGTCCTTGATCTCTTGAAATGTTACGCCCTTGTCCTTCAAACGGCGGCGCAATGTTGTTGGGGCCATTCTCAAGACGTCTGACACAGATTCCAAGCTGGGTGCCGTTCCAATGCTCGCCATAACCACGTGGCGCACGCGTTCGATGACATCGCCAAGCGACAGGTTTTGATCGATCAGATAGGAAAGGTGGTTCGATAAGAATTGATTTAGAGAGCGGGCCGTCTGCCGAACGGGCTCGCGAAGAAGATCGCCGTCAAATACCAAGCTGTTCGTGCTTTGACCAAAAACATACTTTGTCGGAATTATATGCGTATAGTCGTCGGCGTAGGGTGGAGCTTCAAATGCCATACCGATGCGGCTCGGCCGAAATCGTCCACCTGACAACCACAAGGCAAAACTAAGTAAGAAGAAAAGCTTACTCTCAACTTCAGCACGCTCGTCAATAGCTTTTCGGTTTTCAAAGTCTATGCAAACAGAAGCCTCATCCGAGTGCGGCGTAAATTCGACAGTCACTTCGTCGCTCATAATCATGGAGTAGTTCTGGTAGCGACCAAAGGCTTCGCGCAAATTGCGGCTCGAGATAATGGCCTGACAGAACATGACTGTGGTTCCCCAAGGCGAGGGACGCTCAAAGAACCCGGCGCTTTCATCGTCAAGCGTTCGGCAAAGATCCAATCGCAACCGGCTCAAGTTATCGTAAGGAATGCGTGATCGCGGATTTTCGATTTGATCTTTCGATATGCCATTGCGCCGATAGTGTTTTTCGAGATCCAGCCCGCACGATTCAGCCCCTGCGACATAGGTCAGCAGATGGTCGCGGGCGACGGTGAGTGTTTTGGGTATGTTGGTTTGGATTGTGTTTTCCATTCGCCAACTCATTCCATACACCCAATCTAGTAAGACACCATTGTTGTGTCCACATGGATCGGATTGCATTGCGGCAAGGACGAACGGTGCAATCTAAACCCGTCATCAAAGCGAACCCTGAACGAATCGTGCTCAAGCGTAGTCTGCGATCGAAATCCCGCCATCAATGATGATGTTTTGCCCGGTAATAAATCGCGCGTCGTTTGAAGCTAAGAAGACAGCCGCACCCGCAACATCCTCGGGTTCGGCGACCCGGCACAACGGCGTGCGTTCAACCAACCGTTGACCTGCCGGCAGCCCCAACGCAACCGAGCCCAAGTCTGTTCGCGTCAATCCCGGTGACAGTGCATTGACCCGAATTTTCTGAGGGCCAAGGTCTATAGCCAGGTTTCGAACAAATTGAAGCAAAGCTGCCTTGGCCATTGCATAGGCGCCAATATTATTGCTGCCGGTCAGGGCTGAGATGCTGGACACAATGACGATCGATCCTGCATCGCTTCTTTCCACCAGGGGCGTAAACAGGTTGCAGAGCTGTATATTGCCTTTTACGTTCGCCGCCCAAATGCGATCCAACTTATTGTCACTGATCGAGCTCATGGGGCCAAAAGCAGGATTAAAGCCGGCGTTGCAGACCAGAATATCAACCTGATCAAAAGCAGATCCGACGCTCTCAAACAAGGCTTCCAGCGAACGCCTATCTGAAAGCTCACAGCAAAATGCACGCCCTTGCGGACCTACCTTTTCGATTTGCTCCAGCGTTTCATCGCAGGAATGATCATCGCGCGCGGTCACCAAAACGCTAGCACCAGACGCCGCCAGCCGAATAGCGATCGATCGGCCAATACCGCGTGATCCACCCGTGACGAGCGCAACTCGACCGCTTAGATGATTTGCCCGAAATGAGGTTTCTTCACCAGAATTCATTTCGATAAGCATTTGTAGACGGCATTCACCAATGCCTCACAACGCCGGCCAGTTTCTACTTTTGTGCCCAGCCATATTTTGTTTGGCGTGTAGCCGAAAGCGAGTTGATTTTCCTGATCTGCAAAACCGTACGCACCCCCCATCCCAGCGTGACCAAAGCTCCTGGGGTTCGGACCCGCAGGATAGGACGGCGAATTCAGCATAAATCCAAGCGCTACATTTGTGTTGGCGGGAATGATGAGATCATCGCCGCCCCACTGAAGTTCGGTTGCTCTATCGATTGCCTCAGGAGAGACGATCCGCACGCCGTCTAGGTCACCCCCTTGCGCCAGCATGGTATAGAGCCGGGCTAAAGCGCGTGCATTGGTATGACCGTTCGCTGCCGGTATGACCGCTTCTCGCCAACGGGCACTGTTGTAATCTTCGTCGTGATCTAGAACATCCAGCGACCGACGCATGACATCACCGAAACCTTCAGTTGCGCCCGCCTCTCCCCCAGCGACATTATCGCCATGACGCAATTTCGTGAAAGTGGCAATATTGTCGGGTTGCTCCCTGGACGCACCGAATGTGAAGTCGATGTCCAACTTGCTTGTGATCTCCTCTCTTAGGAATTCAGCAATCGTTTTGTCGGCAATACGCTGGATTACTTCACCTACCAAGAAACCATATGTATACGGATGATAGGTATTGTCTTTACCGGGCCTCAGGTCCGGCGTTGTCTCCGCAAGCGCGCGTGTCGCCCATTCCCAATCATATCCCATACCCGGTTCAGGCGCTGACCATGCTGGCATTCCCAATTGATGGCTCAGTGCCCATCGTACCGGCAGTTCCTTCTTGCCGCGTTGACCAAACTCTGGCCAATAATACGAAATTGGCCTATCCACATCGAGCGATCCACGATCCATCAAGAGGAGCGCGCATGTCGCGACAATGCCTTTACCGACGGATTGCACACACACTGTTGAGTCCTTCGACCAGGGGCGAAGTTTGGCCTCATCAAGAAATCCACCCCACAAATCGACAACCTTCCTGCCCCGATAGACAACAGATATCGCCGCACCTAGTTCAGTGCTTACATCGTCAACGTTCTCGCCAAAACTGGATTGAAACACGCGATAGACTTCTTGGAACTGAACATCGCAAGTCCCCTCGATCGACATCAATTGCAGCCTCTCACTTGCGCAATACTAAGAAAAGTTTGCCCCCGGCCCCGTACGCGCCAACTTCGAAACACCTGGCAAACACAAACAAACATAAGTCCTAATAGCGATAAGATAGTGTCACGCCATACATCCGCGGCTCGCCAATACTGCCGAGATTCATTGGAACACCCGGTAAAATCGGCGAAACAAATCCATTTTCGAGATATCGTTTATCGGTAATGTTTGTTCCAAACGCACTGAGTGCCCAATGACCTGATACTGACTCGATGGAAGCATTCAGATTGAGCAAACCGTATGACTCTTGGCGGCTCAACGGGTTGTTAAAGATTGAAAAAAACTGGTCGTCCCGCCAACTAAAGTCTGCGCGCAGCGAGCCGGTCAATGCGTTCCCGATAGGATGAGCGTATTCCGCACTAACTGAATACTGAAACTCTGGCGATCGGGGTAAATCACTGTCTGAGAACGTTTTCAGTATGCTGTCAGCAGGGTCGACCGATGTAAATGACCCGAGATTCGCATCAAGCCATGTTGCCGAGGCCGCAAGCGTCAAACCCTCCGTCGGGCGGGCGGTGACTTCCAACTCAACCCCATTGATGTCAGCGTCCGGCACATTGATGACCGAGGCGACGGGAACACCAAACGGGCCAGCTCCGTAAATTTGTTGCTGAAGGTTGGTGTAGTCCATGTGAAAGCCCGTGATATTGGTCCAAAGACGATCGTCAAACCAACTTGCTTTGACGCCGGCTTCGTAGTTCCAAACCGTCTCCGGTTCAAAAATATTTGTGCCCAGAGTCAGTGTATTGATGCCGCCAGCCTTGAACCCCCTCGAAACATTGGCGTAAAGAGTCACATCATTCGAAGCTTGAAAATCGACGGCAAACCGCGGCGTCACGGATGACCAAGATTCGTCGGCCCCACCGCTGACCGGAACGAATTGGAGACCTTCTTCGAAATATTCTTTGTCATCCTTGGTGTATCGGATGCCGAAAGATGCGCGAAGGCGCTCGGTTACGTCATAGCGCAACTGCCCATAGGCCGAGTAACTGGTCAGGTCTTGATCGGGATGAACCACAAAGGCGCCCGGTGTGATGCCCAGAGTTGTGGCGACGAATTCGAGCGGCTGCTCCGCCCCCTCACGTAAAAAGAGGCCGCCCAAAATCAAGTCCAACCGATCGGTAAGGTCGGAAAGGAGTGTGACTTCTTGCGTAAATTGCCAAAGGTCCCACCGCCAAGATGGAAAGTCACCCAGCGACGCCAATGTGCCGTCAGTATCTTGGGCATCAAAAATATCGAGTTTCAGATAGGCGGTCGTCGATGTAAGCGATGTCGACTCCGTCAGATCCCAATTCAGCTTTAGTGATGCGCCATACATCTCTTTCTTGTGTTCGCGGCGCTGACTTTGACGAATGACGAGATTGTCCACATCTGCGTCGGGCACACCCAGCACTTCGCCAATCGAAGGGATGGCCGGGTCCGCCCTGCCGATGTTGACGGTTGACTGAGGTGATGAACGGTCGCGCACACCTTCGAGCGTCAATCGTGCTGTAAAGTCGGGCGCAATTTCGGCTTGAAGCGTTCCCCGCAAATGAATGTTGTCGCGGTCCGCTAAATCTTGATCCTGAACCGGATCACTGAGCCAACCATTTGAGTGATCTCTGCTAAAGGCAAAACGCGCTGTCAATGCATCACCTGTGATCGGCCCACTGATGAAACCCGTGGACGCAAATCTCGAAAACTTTCCTCCTGTTAAGTCAAGCCTAGCTTCGAACTCAGAGGTCGGGAGATTCGAAATGACTTTGATTGCCCCACCCGTCGCATTTCGGCCACTGATTGTGCCTTGAGGCCCCCTTAGAACTTCGACCCGATCAACATCCAAGAAATCAGTATTAAAGAAAAGATGCCTCGCCAGCACGACACCGTCTTGAGAAACAGTCACGCCTGGTTCCGATCCAATACTTGCGACCTCAGAGCCAATACCGCGGATAGTGATGAAAGTCTCGGCCCCCTTTACACCAATGTTCAAACTCGGTGCCACCTGGGTTAGATCGCGAATGCCTTGAACACCTGCATCGGCCAGGACCTCACCGTCATAGGAAGAAATTGCAATCGGCAGATCCTGAATGCGTTCGGCGCGCTTTTCAGCCGTCACAATGATCTCGTCAAGTGCTGTCCTGGTGCCGACTCCTTCCGCACTGGGCTGGGCCACAGCTAGACCATTTACGGAACAGCCGACTGCACCCACAAAGACCGCGGCTGCTCGTTTCGTTCGATCTGGTAGCTGCATGACCTCCCCCTGTCCTTACCTCCTTCGAAAAGTGGCAGCAACAGATCAAGGCGTGAATGACGAAAGGGATCAGGACGGCATGATATTTCTGTCCATGCCGCCAAATTCGAGGCGATTATTGCGCAGGGTCGACCAGGTGCGGACCAGTGGAATAAGTGACGCACATTGTAATGGCTTTGTAATTGGACCGTGTACTACACTGAAAGCGCAGCGCCATAGAACGTAACGCCAAATAGGGAAGGGAAACGAAGTGCAGGCCGTCAACGCCACTTTATTGGCTTCATCACTGATCTTGATAGTGAGCGCCTGCGCGCCTGAACGAAAAGTCGCCGCCAATGCTGAGGACCTGTCCTATTGCGATGGCGGCAACCCCATTATTGAATTCTTCCCACCTCCGTACCCGGAAGAATGTATCGCTAAAGCCGTCGAAGGCCGCGTCACCGCCGAATATGACGTGACCAGAAAAGGCCGTGTTAAGAATGCTACGATCACAGAAAGCCCGGACGACTGCTTCAATGACTCGTTGATCGACGCGGTTCAAAGTCGACGTTACCCGCCCATGTGCAATGCGGCAGGCGAACCGGTGGCACGAAGTGGCGTAAGCGTGTCCATCACCTACAGACTTGACGCCGAATGACCAAGCTGCGTTGTTCGTAGAGCCGTCCCTTACACTCCAACTGCGGGTATTCTCGCGTCACTCCCGATCACGTTCCGCCCAGAACAGTTCAGCTTCCGCAGAAATGTCTTTGAGGACACGTTCGAAGGCATCCTTGTCGACATAGCGCCAAAGGACTACGCTAACGCCTTGAATCGCATTTTCGGGCGAAAAATTGTGGTCCCGTCTGATCGATTTGACTTCGGCGTTCATGTCCTCAAGACCGCCGAATTCTTGCCTTGATTCTCGCGGATTCCAGTCTTGCACAAAAACTGCACGCACCAACGCGGGCAACACGCCAGCGAAAAGAATCGCCTGTTCAAGTGTTAGACAGCGCCGAAAGACAATTAGGACCGATTGCAATGCCGTGTAGGCCGTGTTCTTCGTCGGCATGTCCAACTCTGACCGAACATCTTCGAGCAATGTCCGGAAGACTTGCTCAGCCAGTTGGTATTCTTGAGGTATCGGCATGACGTGGTCTCAGATCTGTCAACACGGAGAACTCAGTACAAGACCTACTCACCTACCTGCCCATTATGGATAGGACATCAAGCTGCGTCGCTGAGCAACCGCTGATGATCCATTTGATAAATGCCGTCGCGGCCGATGAGCCAAGCAAGAAATGCGTTGGGGAATATCAAACTAAACGCGGGATCGAAAACATCAAGCCCGCCGGTATAGGCACCGAACGACGGAATGATCATGCGCTCGCCGTCCGTGATGTAACATTTGCGCCGCATGCGGCGGCCTTTTACGCGTACGCTCGCACATGGATGCAAGTGGCCGGCAATTTCCCCAGGACTGGCGCCGTTGCGCGGCTCGTGACGAAAGACCAGCGGATCAAGCGCAATTTCGTGCGCAATGCGTCCTCCGAATTCACGCGGCGGTTCTGGATCATGGTTCCCGACGATCCATATCCAATCCGTTTGTTCTGTCAGTGAGCGAATGGCTTGGCTCTCCGCCAGCCCAAGCCGTGCCGCCGCTTCGCCATCGTGAAAACTATCACCAAGCGCGATCACTGTTTTTGGCCTGAGATGGCCGACCAACGCGGTCAACCGTTTCAAGGTTGCCCGCGTATCAAACGGCGGCAGAAGGAAGCCCTTTTTTGCAAAGGATGAGCCCTTTTCGAAATGAAGATCGGCGACGACCAGCATTTCTTGCTCAGGCCAATAAAGCGCGCCGGAGCGGTCAGGCCACAGGCGCGCGCCATTCATGTCGATGGCCCCTTTTCCTGGCTCCCCCGCTTGCGTGATTTCTTCCGATGTCCCGCTCCCTTCAGACAAGCGACATCGCCTCCTCGATCAAACTGTCCGCCGCTTCAGCAAGCAGCGTTTCGCTCGCCTCGCCATAGACCGGCTCTTTTCCAATTTCCAACATAACCGGAACCGCCAATGGCGACACCCGCTCCAAGTCCCGTACCACGATTCGTCCTTGGATCCGCCGCAGCAGGTCCCCCAACCTTTCGATGTCGAGAAAACCGCTGGAGGCATCTTGATAAGTCGCCTGCAGCAATATGTGATCTGGCTCGTGGTCGCGCAAAACATCGTAGATCAGATCGGAAGACACTGTAATCTGCCGCCCGGTTTTCTCCTGGCCGGGATAGCGACGCTCAATCAATCCGGCAATCACGGCACAATTGCGAAAAGTGCGTTTGAGCAAATTGGAATCCGCCAGCCAGGCGTCCAAATCATCCCCCAACATGTCCTCGTCAAACAGTTTGTTCATGTCGAGCTGCTTCATGTCGAGCAAACCCCAAACCGCCAAAGCATATTCGTTGGCCACGAACCCCAGCGGCCGCATCCGTGCCCGCTCCAATCGGCGCGTGATTAACATGCCAAGTGATTGATGCGCCAAACGTCCATCGAACGGATAGCAAATCATGTAGTACTTGTTGCCACGCGGAAACGTCTCAACCAACATTTGGTTGGCTCTTGGCAAAACGGACTTCCACTTTTGCATACGCAACCACTCGGCAACCTGATCCGGCAATTGCCCCCATTGCTTAGGATCCGCCAAGATGTGCCGCACCCGGTCCGCCAAGTAGGTCGAAAGTGGAAACTTGCCGCCATAGTATGACGGGATCGCGGGCTCATTGTCATTAGACCGTGTACAGATCGCTTCCGTCTCTTCTAAGCGTTCAAATCGCAGAATATGGCCACCGAAGATAAAAGTATCGCCTTGCACCAAATGCTCGATGAACCATTCTTCGATTTGGCCGAGCATACGCCCGCTTCGCCGGCCGTTCTGCGTTTTCCTCAGGTTACGCACGAGACGCACGTTCAACATGGGCGCTTCAACAATGGTCCCAACATTCATGCGATATTGCTGGGCAACACGCGGATTGGCGACGCGATAGCGACCATCCGCCGTTTGAACCATCCGATGATACCGGTCATAGCGGCGCAGCGCATAACCGCCAGTACAAACGAAATCAACAACGCGGTCGAATTGTTCCCGCGTGAGATCTGCGTAAGGCGCAGCAGACGAAACTTCATCAAAAAGCTCGTCGGGATCAAACGGATCTGCGCAGGCCACGCCCATTACATGCTGGGCAAGAACATCAAGTCCGCCAATGCGTTCGCCCCCGCCGTCCAGCACATTGTTCACCGCCGCCTCGCGCGCGGCTTCGCATTCCAACACCTCAAAGCGGTTAGCCGGCACAAGCAAGGCTTGGCTTGGCTCATCAAGCGTATGGTTGGAACGGCCGATCCGTTGCAGCAAGCGGCTTGCGCCTTTCGGTGCGCCGACATTGATCACCATATCCACGTCGCCCCAGTCGATACCGAGGTCGAGTGTCGACGTACAGACCACGGCACGAAGGCTCCCCGCGGTCATGGCGGCTTCCACTTTGCGGCGCTGCCCGACATCTAATGAACCGTGATGTAACGCGATGGGCAGCTTGTCTTCGTTGATAGACCAAAGGCCCTGGAAGATGATCTCGGCTTGACTGCGTGTATTGACAAAAACGAGAGAAGTGCGGTGCTTCTTTATCTTCTCATAAATTTCGGGAAGCGTGTGCCGAGCAGAATGGCCCGACCAAGGAATCCGTGTTTCCGAGTCTAATATGCTGACGTCTGGAACAACGCCCGCCTTGCCAAGAACCAGTTTTGCCCGCTTTGCACGCTGCCCAGTTTGCGGTGCCAAATATTCTTGCAACACCTCAGGCTCAGCGACTGTCGCCGACAAGCCAATCCGAACATGATCTGGCGCGTAGGCTTTTAAACGCGCAAGGCCCAAACTCAACAAGTCGCCCCGTTTTGTCGGCTGTAGTGCGTGAAGTTCGTCAAGCACCACATAGCGCAGATGAGCAAAGAAACGCGCACTGTCACGATAAGCCAGCAAAAGCGCAAGTTGTTCGGGTGTTGTCAGCAGAATATCCGGCGGAATGTGCTTTTGCCTTTGGCGCCGAGAAGACGGCGTGTCGCCTGTCCGCGTCTCAATGCGGAAATCGAGCCCCATTTCGTTGACCGGTGCCTCAAGGTTGCGTGCGATGTCCACCGCTAAAGCCTTTAGCGGCGAAAGGTAGATTGTGTGAAGTCGGTGGGCCCGTTGCCCGGACTTGCGAGCGCCGCCATGACGGGTAGCCAGATCTGTTAGCGTCGGTAGAAAACCCGCAAGCGTTTTGCCGCCACCAGTCGGCGCAATAAGGAGCGCCGATTTTCCCGCGCGCGCCTGCGCCAACAAGGCCAATTGGTGCTCACGCGGCTGCCAGCCTCGCGACGCGAACCAATCGACGAATTGCTGCGGCAGCAATTCCGTCTCGGCAGATCCAGCGGCGGGATGTTTCGGCTCCACATTCATGGCCCCACTATAGGGAACAAATCGAGATCATCTAGGACAGAATTTTTGTCGCTTGTCTGGGTGAGAACCCGGTTCGCGGCCCGGCGGAGGGACCGCTTAAACGGCACTTGACCAATTCGGCGGAAAAGAGACTGATTAGAACGATTGGAGCGAACGAGGTCGATTTTGATGAAGCGCGGGTTGTTGATTGGGGGTCTTTTCTTTCTGCTTGTTGCTGTCTTCGGCTGGAATCCCCTTTACCAAGGGCCGAACCCAAGTAATGCAGTGACAGCTGGATATTCCGATCTGGAAACCGGCGTTCGCCGCCTACCCAACGGCATTTACGAGGTCACTGCGCTTACCAGAATGCCCCGGGTCAAGGCCCATATGATTGAGTGGTGGATCAAAGACTTTCTGCAGACAACCGAGCACTATAAATGGTGGCACCCGACAGCCCATGTTTGGATGGACTGGGAAAACAAGACACCAGGTGAAATCATCGGTGCCAGCCATCTCGTTCACGAATACATTGGGACTGATCTACAGGAATTACGCATTCAGTTCGTGCCGCCGCGAGAAGTGATCGGCGATGTTCCCATTGGACCGGGCACATTTGTGCTTTGTGCCCGGCCAGGCCCGCTCAAAGAAGAGCTCTATCTCGGGAAAATGTGTCACGTTGTTCGCGATACAGAATGGGGCGCGGAAATGCGGAGCCGCTTCTGGCTCGGTCACATCGCAGCCCGTGACGGCAATGAAGTAAAATTCTCGCTTGTTGGGCTCATCGGTAACACGGCGATCGTGCGTTACTTTTCGATCACCGAGCAGAATGCCGTCGATCTGATGACCCATGCGATCGAAGAAATGGGATATCTCAGCGATCTGCTGCCGGACCTCTATGAGCGAGAAACGGAATTCACGCCGAATAACTTGGATCGCGAGTAATCGGTGTGAAACTTATGATCAACCTAACCAAGATATTTCCAGCTTAACGGTGTCGTTTCGTTGAATGCAAATTGACGCCCGCTCTTCACAGTATTAGCGTTTTACAAATGAGAGGCAGAATTATTGAGAATCTCAGAGCCCGATTTGACGCTTACAACGACTTGATTGCGGAACTCGGGGACGAAGACCTTGAGACCCGTATCAACGCGCCAAAACACAAATCTCTCAAGGAGCACCTTTGGTGCGTAGTCGGTGCACGGGAGAGCTATGCCAAGGCGTTGGAGGCAGGCGAATGGGGAGGATTCACTTGTTCGATGACGAGCTTCTCCGCATCGGATTTTAAGTACGCCCTTAAGGAGTCTTCGGACAAGGCTCTCAGTATCATCGACTCGCTGCCACAATGGTCAGATGCACAAGATGATCTCCTCGCGTCTCTTTCCGAGCATGAAGTCATGCATGAGGGTCAGATCATTCGACACATATATGGTGTGGAGGGAACATTGCCGTCATCGTGGAAATGGGCCTAAAGAGCTGGACACACAGATAATGCGCCCAAAACCGGTTCTCCCCGCTAACGACAATGTCAATGGAAGCAATACATCCGGAAGTCTGAACTATCTCAGCCCTCGCGTTCGCTCGTCCCTTTTTCGAAATGGCGAAGTTCTGATCCATCGAAACACTGAAGGCAGCGATGACGGCGCTAAGGGCATTGACCTTGTTGAAAAGACACTTCCCATCATCAATGCACGCACACTAGCCGGGGATCAAAAATGTACGATCCATGCCAACGGATTCGAATTGATCGATGCGCCACTTGAACGTCCGGCACTCGACTTTTTGAATCAAGAACAGGTCATCGAAAACTACTACGCTTCATGCGCTGCACTGGTTGCCGACTCAACAGGGGCCCAGGTTTTTGCGTTCGATCACAATGTACGTTCGGCAAGCGGCAAACAAAGCACAAAAAAGATTGACGGTGGTCAGGAGGTACAAGGCCCCGCACATGTGGTGCACGGCGATTACACGTTGACAAGCGGCCCACAGCGCTTGCGCGATTTATCCAACCCGCCGGCCATCAACGATACCTATCGCCGTTTACTTCGCGAAAACGAAACACTCATTGAACCTGACATAGTCGAGAGGGCTCTTTCCGACAGCGGCCGCTTTGCGATCATCAATGTATGGCGCAACATTGCCAAGGAACCCGTGCTTACCCATCCCATGGCGTTTTGCGATGGGCGCAGCGTGGTTCCGGAAGACTTGGTGGTTTTTGAGATCCACTATCAAGACCGGGTCGGAGAAAACTATTTCGCCAAACATGCGCCGAACCATCGATGGTATTCCTACCCCGAGGCCACGAAAGACGAAGCCATCCTTATCAAACAATGGGATTCGTCAGGCACCATGGCCGCTTCGGATGGTAACGCGAGTGACGCCAGCGTGGCCGGCGCGCCCTGCAGTTTCAGTTTCCACAGCGCTTTCAATGATCCGAAAACACCGCCCGATGTGCCAGACCGTTGGAGCATCGAAGTGCGGTGCATAGCGATTTACGATTAAGGGCACTGTTTGAGAATGAAAAAGGCCGCTCCGAGGAGCGGCCTTTGATTAGAGGAATGGGAAGAAGGGTTGGAGCTAGGGGCTTACCACTTCTTGAAAGGCTTTTTCGGCATTGGGTAAGGCAGGGTCTTGTAGACCGGGCTTGTTGAAGTTGCCGTACCGGTTTGGTTGATCGCGGCACCGTTGGCTGCGAAGTTGCCGTAACCGAACTGATCGTTGGTCTGCGCACCGATCGTGCCAGCCTGGTTCACCAAAGCCGTACCTTTACCGAATGCATTAGCAAAACCGTTCTGGTTGATCTGAGCGTTGTTCGTGGCCGCATTGCCAACGCCGTTCTGGAAGTTGACCTGGGCACCGATCGTGCCGGCATTGTTCACCTGAGCCAAGCTCGGGAGCTTGCCGTGGTGGCCAGAAGCGTTCGCGGCACCGTTTTGGTTGATGAAAGCGTTGTTCGAGGCTTGATTGAAGTCACCGACTTGGGTGTTGGATTGAACACCGATGGTGGCATTGTTGTTGACGGCAGCGGTTTGAGCAAAAGCAGCCGAAGAGCTAAGAGCGATAAGAGCAGCAAGAGCGATCGTTTTCATGGGATTAGGTCCTTTGGGTTGGGTCTTTAGTTTCAAAAACTGGGTTTCAAGATTTGGGTTCAAGTTCGTGTCTTGATGACGAGACCCACATTAGGTGCCCCCACCCCCACCCGCTGTGCTCTAGAAAACAGGGCCAGAATTTTTCTGATTTTTTTTGGAAGGCCGGAGTAAGCCGCGCATCCTTCGAGGCTCGCTTTCGCTCGCACCTCAGGATGAGGTTAAGAACCATTTCGGCCTCATCCTGAGGAGGGCCTTAAGGCCCGTCTCGAAGGATGAAACGCACGCACTTCCATTCACCGCTCATCCTGGACGTTAGGCGAGCCCATCCCGCAAGGGATGGAAGCGAGACCTACGATCCGGGATCTCGTGCCGCATGCTCCGTACGCAATGACACCCGCTCATCAATCGCTGAACCACATCCCGGATGCCAAGTTTCGCATTACAAAGCCTAACGGTTTTGAGCTCACCTAGGCTCCGGGATGAGCGGAGAATCTCAACAAAGAAAAACGGCCGCTTGAGGGAAAGCGGCCGTTGTTGCACAAAGCATCGCCAATTTTCGTTACAGGCTCGCTTGCGTTTCCTTGAGTGTTTTCAGCGCTGTGATATTCGCGCTTTTGATTGTGTCCATTGACGGGGCTTCCTCCGAGATATCGCCGAGTACAGACAACACGGTATGGATTTGATCGTGAAACTCGACCTGTTGCATCTGCTTGAGCCAGCGCTGTACTTCAGGAAAGGGAGAGAAGTCATACACATTGGTGAATTGCGGCTGCATCTGTCCGATTTCCACATAAGCTGCAAAATCAGCAAGGCTCAATCCGCCGCTTACCAAATATTTTGTCTTGGACAGACAATGATCATTGAGCGTCTTCAGTGCATTCGTAATCGTGCGCCTCGAGTTCTCCTGCACAACCTCTGGAAAGTTTAAGTCTTTGCGTATCTTTGGTGCCACCAAACCAGACGCTTGCCGTACATTGCCGTGATGGAAATTGAGATACCAATCGACTTTGCCCTGCGCACGCAAATCGTCCGGATACAGATCAGTCCATCCATGGGTCAACGAAAGATATTTGAGAATGGCATGAGCTTCGCCAAGCGTATAGCCGGTATCCGGTTCTTCAAGACAGGGTATTGTGCCGGAGGGATTCTTCGCCAGATAGTCCGGGTGGCGGCTGCCGTTTTCTCCCTTAGTCCCCGGATTTGTGAGCACCAATTCGAAAGGCATCCGCTTGAGAAGCAAGACCCACAAGACTGCACGAACGGGTTGAGAAAAGGGCACGCCATATATTCTGATGGTCACGTTGGCCTCCGAAATAGAGCATCACAAGATGAATGGTTGATGCCCATTGCTCACCTGCTCATTCCCGATTGTCAATGACGTTAGATCAAGACTGATCGCTCAAAATTTCAAATCGTCGTTTTATCTATACGTCTCGACTGGCCATGATTATCATGAAGCGAATGAGATAATGACAGAACGGCATCGCCAAGCTGAGGATCCGCCATGAATGAAGCGAAGACAACGTCCCAACACCCACTCGACCCCTGCTCAGAAGAAGAACTTAAGCAAGCAGTCGAAATCCTTCGCGGCGCCGACAAGCTGAGCGAAAGGCACAGCTTCGCTTGCGGTTATCCAGTAGAACCACCGAAAAAAGTCGTGCTTGGTTTCGCGCCCGGCACGCCGTTCGATCGTGTGATCCGCCTGATCGGCCATGACCGCGGCAAGGGGCAGAGCTTTGATGCCCGGATCTCTCTGACGAACAAATCGCTCGCCGACTTCACGTGGGTCAAGGACGGTCAGGCGCCCCTTAATTTCGCGGATATGGTGCCGCTCTATGAGGCGATCCTCGCCAACGATGAATGGATCGCAGCCCTTAAAAAGCGTGGCATCGAAGATCTATCGCAGGTGCATGTCGAGCCATGGATTGCCGGCGTACGTCATCCGGACATGTCTGCCAATGCACGCGTCCTGCGGGCTATCGCGTTTTTGAATCCCGACTCTGACGGCAATCATTATGCGCGGCCCATCGATGGCCTCACGGCCTATATCGATGTGGACAGCGGCCAGGTCATCGTAGAAGACCATGGCGTTGTTCCAATCCCCAACGATCCTGCAGACTACGCGGCCCATCGCGTCGGTAAACTGCGCGAGGAATTGCGTCCGATCGAGATTACGCAGCCAGAAGGGCCAAGCTTTGAAGTCGATGGCCAGATCGTTCGTTGGCAAAAATGGCAGTTCCGCGCTTCCGTCAATCCGATCGAGGGTTTGGTGCTGCATGACGTCCGATACGATGATGATGGTCGTGACCGCTCGATCCTCTATCGCGCTTCCCTGTCGGATATGGTCGTGCCCTATGGCGACAACTCGCCCCTGCACCATTGGAAGCACGCCTTTGACGCAGGCGAAACAGCGCTTGGCCATCAAGCCAACTCACTTACCCTCGGATGTGATTGCTTAGGTGAAATCTACTACTTCGATAATGTGCTCCTTACCTACAATGGTGAGCCCACAAAAGTAAAAAACGCCATTTGTCTGCATGAAGAAGATTACGGCATTCTGTGGAAGCACACGAACATCTTCAAACCAGAACAAAAGCCTGAGGTCCGCCGGTCGCGCCGCCTGGTCATCAGCATGATCCACACAGTGGGCAATTATGAATATGGTTTCTTCTGGTATTTCTATCAGGACGGCACGATCCAGATGGAAATCAAACTCACTGGGATGATCGGTGTATCCGCCGCCATTGACGGAAAGGGTACAGACACGTCACCTTTGGTCGCCCCTGAAGTGACCTCCCCGATTCATCAGCATTTGTTCTGCTTCCGCCTCGATTTCAACATCGATGGCGCCAGCAACTCAGTATACGAGATGGACGTGGAGCCGCTGCCCGCTGAGGCAAAAGACCAAAACCCGCACGGTAGCAGCTTCCGTTCTGTGGGCCGCGTCTTAGCGACCGAAGCCGACGCGAAACGCAAAATTGACCCTGCCCGCAGCCGCAGTTGGAAAGTCGTCAATCCGAATGTGCAAAACGGACTTGGCACGCCCGTCGGTTACAAGTTGTTGCCGCAAGCTTCGCCAACCATGTACCCAAGCGAGGACTCAGCGCCAGGGCGCCGGGGCGGCTTCGCCCGTCACAATCTTTGGGTTACCCCTTATGCGCCCGATGAAATGGATGCGGGGGCAGGTCCGTTCACCAATTTGCATTCGGGTGGCGCCGGCTTGCCGGCCTATACCGCGGCCAACCGGTCCGTCGAAAATACCGATTTGGTGGTGTGGCACACGACGGGCGTGACCCATGTTCCGCGTCCGGAGGATTGGCCGGTTATGCCTGTTGAGTATGCCGGGTTTACGCTTCTGCCCGTCGGATTCTTCGACCGCAATCCTGCCCTTGACGTGGCGCCGTCGAAAGCCTGTAAAAACTGACACGCTCATTGAAGTTGAGTGAGTTCTAACGCGTAGGATTCACTCGATCTACCGGCTGTGCGTTGACGCAAGGTACCGTTGATGGCGTGCTAATTTGTGTCTTTGATAAGCGCTTCTTTCACCCCCGTCATACGGCGGCCTTCCCTCTTCTTTCCGGACGCCGCTTCGGCCATTTCGAGCATCATGTAGTTTGAATGCGCGCTGTGTAGGGCTGTGCGGTATCCCATTGCATCTTGCGCGCCGTTGATCGACTGCTTCAGCATACGCAGAGTCAGCAAGCTGTTTTCTGCCCAACGCTCAGCTTGCGCAACAACGGTCTCTTCGAGTTGCGCGGCTGGCACGATTTCGCTTACCAAACCGAGTTCCATCGCCTCCGTTGCTGGAATAAACCGGTTCTCATAGAGGATCTTCTTGGCATTTCGAACGCCAAGGTCCCAGGGTGCCGTAAACAACTGAAGATGGGCCGGCAGAAATTGTGCATCGTCGGCAGCAATAATGATGTCCATACAAGATGCAATGAGAAACCCGCCAAAAATACAGTAGCCTTGAACCGCAGCGATCGTCGGTTTTTTTACATCGCGCCACCTGAGCGAATCTTCGATGTAAAGATGCCAAGAGCGGTTGATACGTCCAATGGCACTTTCACCAAAGGGTCGTTCCTTTTCATCCGCAACCTCTTCGGGCGTCCCCAGATCGTGCCCTGCGGAGAAGTGCTCGCCGTTTCCCGCTAAAATGATGACCTTGATACTGCTATCGAGATCAAGTTCCGCAAAGGCCGCCGTCATCTCGTCCAGCATGAGCCGCGACTGGGCGTTACGGTAGCGAGGTCGGTTGAGGCGAATAAAGGCAATACGCCCGCGGCGCTCCACTTCGATATGTTTGTAGGTCATAGGCTTCCCTCCTATCAGGCGCAAATTTCACCATTAGGAACACTATGGAGCCTAACCTATAAGGAAGCCAACAAGTTGATCGATTTGGGCGACTGCATACCGTGCGCCCTAAGGCGTTTCGTTCCGCAAGGAATGGATGTAAGCGATCACATCGACTTGTTCTTGATCTGATAAAATCAGATTTGGCATCTGCTTCTTGTGCGGCGATTGAAAGAAGACTTTTAGGGCAAGTTCTGTGTAGACAGGATTGGCCGCAATGGTCGAAAACGGCGGCGCACCGACCGCAGGGTCGAGCGTTCGATCGTTGCCCACGACATGACAAGCGGCACAGACCTTTTCAGCAATTGCGAGGCCTTCACTGACTCGACCAGGAAACACATTTGGTTGACCGGTTGACTGAGGAGACGATTGATTGGGCGTATGTGCAGATGATTGTGCTGACTGATCTGTAGTCTCACCTTCTGCTGCATTATCTTCCTGCGTTACCACATTTTGTGGTGGATCACAGGCCGCAATCGCCAACATTACTCCCAACACAAAACACAGCCGCAACGTCATAGCGTCCTCAGTAATTTGTCTCAAGTTGGTCAGTCTTTATGCGCCATGCGCACGAAGCCGCACCAGAATTACGATAGTTTCTCCGCTGCTTTTTTGTCTTTCTCGTAAGTGTCGTAGACGATGATTGGGATTTCTGCGCTTCCAAGATGTTCTTCAATCAGCGGCTCGACGTCCGACCAAGACAATCCGCCAACACCTGTCGCCAATCGCGGCAAAGCAACTGACTTGAGATGTTGCTTCCTGATGATTGCGTTCAATTCCTTGAGTGCATGGGCTGTGTTGTGCACCGTTGCTTTGCCCGGATGAACACGGCTATCTGGGGCCGGTTCTTGTGTCATCAGATTTGCGATTACGCGTTCGGGCCCCGCCCAGAGCCAAGCATGACCAGGCTTCGGATTTTGCTGACGGCAATAGTGGCGAAAGTCCTTCACCATGGCCGGATGACGTTCGCGCAATGCCAGCGCCAGACCTTGATTGAAGTGATCGTGCGGGGCAACGCCGTGCGCAATGGCTTGCGCGCCACTCAACAGAATATCCCCTCGAACTTTCGTGATCATTGCCGTTCCTTCTAATGTGAATTGACAATGACTATTTCGTACGAGAATGGCTTCCTTGGCATTGATCTAGCGCAAGCCGTACCCAAGGAAACGAACGGCAAGGTGCGATTGTCGGCCCAACAGCGGTCACATTACCGACGCCACCTCAAGCTACCCTGCCCTGCCTCAATAGGAATGTCTCAGACTGCCAGCGACATTCCATCTCCGGCAGGATCGGCTCCGCCGTCCATCGCCCCATCGCTGATCCGAATGCCATGGACCATGGCAAACGCATAGCTGAGGGGGTTGCGTCTGATTTCATATCCCTGGCTTGTAACGTCATCGGTGACATAGGCGGGAATACGATTGCAAACATCAATGACATCGGAAGTCGCAGAAAAGCGCGGCGCCGAAACGGCCTGCTGCATATCCATACCAAAATCCAGGACGTTGAGGATGCTTTGCAAGACGCCCATCGCGATCTGCGTCCCACCCGGTGCCCCGACAACAATGTGGGGATCCTCGCCGTCAAATACGATTGTTGGGCAGAGTGAAGAAAATCGGCTTTTGCCAGGCGCCAACGAACCTGCTCGACCGGGGCGCGGATCAAACACGGCCATGCACCCATTGTACATAAAACCGAGCCCCTCTGTGATAACACCCGACGGCATGCCTAAAGAGTGGGTCATGGTGACAGCGTTACCTTGTTGATCAACAACGGCCACATGAGTGGTGTTTGCGCTCTCCTTAGTGCCACCCGTTTCAAGACGCACGACGCTTGCTTTTTTGCCAGCCTTGATTGCCCGGGCCATCTCTGCCGCGTGAACTTTGTCGGTTAAGCGCGCGAGCGGTACGTCAAAGAAGGCCGGATCGCCAACAAAATTGTCTTTGTCAGATGTCGCCCGTTTCATGACCTCCGCAAGCAGGCGGATATACTCGGCACTATTGTGTTCCATACCGGCCAGATCAAAGTTCTCGAGCATGTTGAGCATCTCAACCAACATGATGCCGCCGCCAGGTGGATTGTTGGTGGCATAGCGGTAGCCGCGATACTCCCCCCACAACGGCTCCCCCTTCACAGTCTCGTAGTCCTGCAAGTCCTTGAGTGCCAGGAGGCCGCCATGCGTCGCCATGTCTTCAGCAATGCGTTCGGCCATTGCTCCTTGATAGAAGATATCGGCACCGTCGCGGGCAATCTGCCGTAGACTGTCTGCAATCTCAGAGTTCTTGATTGTTTGGCCAAGGGTTTTGAGACTGCCATCATCGTTGAAATAAATGCGGCGTCCGCTGGGCGTAAAGGCTAAACGATCGGTAACAAGCACACGCCCGGACCCATCATCCCGGGTCCAAAACTCGTGAACATGGGGTCGCACAACAAACCCATTCTCCGCCCACGCGATTGCAGGCGCAACAATATCCGGCCAATCCATTACGCCGTGTCGTGTTTGCACCTGCCAATAGGCCTTTAGGCTGCCGGGTACCGTGATCGACTGATAGCCAAGATCATTGATATTATCTTTGAGAATAAAACCGAAACCATCCGGTGCTTCCCCTTCGATTAGATCTTCCCACATGTCTGGCCGCACAGCGCTGGGTGAACGGCCATGAAAATCGATGCAGTAATGCTCGCCCGCCTTCGGAAGATAGAGTTGAAGGTTGCCGAAACCGGCAATGCCGCACATTTGAGGATCAACCACGCCTTGCACCAAAGCGCATGTGATGGCCGCATCGACGGCGTTGCCACCTTTGCGCAATACCAAAGCTCCCGCTTCGACAGCTTCTGGCTGGGGTGCCACGATCATCCCGTTTGCGGTCATTGTGCTGTCCCTCTTGTTAGCTCATCACTAGTTTTGCGGCTCATCAATGAGCGCGCCAATCGAAACCGTCTTCAAACGAGCTTGCCAATGTGTAGAGCGTCATTTCATCGAACATGCGGCCGACCAACATCATGCCAACCGGCAAACCGTCATCTGAACCACAGGGGATCGAGATTGCAGGATGATGCGTGTTGTTGAACGGTGCTGTGTTTTGTACAGGCCCGTGCGTTGCCACAACCTGTTCCGCAATGCTGGCGTCGGCTTGCGGTAGCGGGGTTGCCTTCATCGGTGTTGTCGGCAGCAATAATGCATCGACCTTCTTCAAGGCGTCATCATAGGCATTGCGCAAGGTGCGAATACGCTGCATTGATCTTGCGGCAAGCTCGTATCCAAACTTCTTTTTGAACCAACTGGACAGCAGAATCACCATTTTGAGATTCGGTGGCATATTGTCTGTATGATCCCGCCAGCCGCTTTGCCTCCGAATGAATTCTTCGGGCACCAGGTCCGGTCGCTCGATCAGAAATCCATCTAGATCGAACATGGATGTGACCATCATCTGAATGCCGCCCATGGTGATGATGCCTGCCTGCGCGTGGAGAGGGACAGAAATTTCACTGACAGAAGCGCCAAGATTCTCAAATCTCTCGGCGGCTGCGCGAACACACTGATCCACGCCCAGTTCTGACAAGGGTGTTCCGAAGCCCTCTCTCAAAATGCCAATGCGCAATCCCGCGATATCCCGGCTTATAGATTCCGTGTAAGGATGAACTGAGACAGAACACTGGCGCGAATCTTCGCCATCTGGACCGGCCAGCACTTCTAACATCAACGCGTTGTCCGCGACCGTACGAGTCATAGGGCCTGTGTGGTCAATATTGGGGTTCATGCCGAGGACCCCTGTGTAGGGAACCAGTGAATGCGTCGGCTTCATCCCAACAATTCCGCAAAAGGACGAAGGCATGCGGATCGAACCTCCTTGATCACACCCAATGGCCATATCGACTTCGTTAGCGGCAATTAAAGCGCCAGATCCTGATGAACTGCCACCGGCGCTGTGGGTCAATCTATGAGGGTTACGTACATGCCCCGTGGCAGCCGTATGACTGCCTCCGGAAAAACAATAGGCCTCGCAAACCGTTTTGCCGGTAATCGTCGCACCTTCGTCGAGCAGGCGCCGGATGATTTCGGCATCAACATCCGGCACATACCCTTCAAGCACTTCGGTGCCATTCATCAATGGCACACCCGCGAGCAGCACATTGTCTTTAATGGCTACAGTCTTACCAGCCAGCTTGCCCGTGTCACATTCCTTAATATGAGTACGAACATACCAGGCACCCAACGGATTTTCTTCTGCCGCCGGCCGGCTCCATGTACGAGAGACTGGTTTCACTTCGGGTACAGGAATAGCGTCGATCAGTGCGGCGCCTTCAAGATTGCCTTGGAGCAGCATTTGATAGTCCGCCGCGTCTTCCGTCGACATGCCAAGCTCGGCCATCAAGGCTTTGACTTCTTCCAAATCAATGTTGGTTTCCATCCCTGTCCTCCACAATTCGACCGCTATCGCATGGCTCACGGTAGCCCGTGACAAGCCCGCGGCGCAAACCAGAGTGGCCAAGCCCTTCCCTTTTGTTGGCAATAGACTTAAACAAGCACCCCATTTTTGTAGGCACAAATTTAGTCACAGCGAAGCGCAAGATTTCAAATGAGCGAACCCAAGTCAGATGAAACGACAGCCCGCATTGCCTTTGGCTTGCTCGTTTGTGGCACAGCACTTGGTTTGGCGGGAACGGATCTCATCTTGCCTGCCATCCCCAGCTTGCCGAACGCCTTAGGCGGAAGCCCCGCACTCGCGCAGCTTGTGCTTGCTACCTTTGTTGCCGGTACTGGCATTGGTCTAATCGGTTTTGGTGAACTGGGTGCCCGCTTCGATCAACGGGGCCTTCTGATCGGTTCCTTGATGGCCTACGCCCTCCTCTCCGCAGCCGCGCTGCTAGCCCCCAATTTGGAGGCACTCATCGTGCTGCGGTTCGCGCAAGGCGCTGCAGGTGCCGCGGCCGCAGTGTTCGCACCAGGGATCATTCGTCATCTGTTCGATGACAAGGGGTCGGTTAAAGCACTTGGCCTTCTTGCCAGCATTGAATCTGTCGTCCCGGCGCTTGCGCCTCTAATTGGTGTCTATCTATTGATGGCCTTCGGTTGGCAGGGGTCGTTTGTGTCAATTGCTCTATTGTCGGCACTGATCGCGCTCGCTGTCTGGGCGCTACGATCTCGGCTCCCTGCGGTTCAAACAGCACGTAAAGCAGACGCTGCCAGTGGTTATGGCACGCTCGCTATGGACACAGTCTTCCTGCGTTATGCGCTCAGCCAAGCCTTCACTTTGGGCGCACTCCTGATTTTTGTCTTCGGAGCGCCCTCCGTGATCACTGGATCTCTGGGCGGCCAGTTGAGTGACTTTATTGTTCTGCAGATTTGCGGTGTCAGCTTCTTCATTTTTGGCGCAAACATCGCCGGGCGATTGTCGGAGCGATGGGGTGCAGAGACCGTCATCATGGGCGGTTCAGCGCTCTCTGCAATTGGCGCGGTGTTCATTCTTTTCTATGGGCTTGTCGGCGGCACAAATCCACTGGTGCTCGCAGCCCTATTCGTACCGATGAATCTGGGCCTAGGGTTTCGAGGTCCGCCCGGTTTCTTTCATGCTGTGTTGGCCTCAAAGGGTGACGACGCACGAGGAGCCGCTTTGGTCCTTCTTGCCGTGCTGCTGACCACAGCAGGCGGAACGGCACTTGCCGCACCCTTTATCACACAAGGCTTGGTACCCTTAACCGCGATAGCGGCGGGCGTTTCAATTCTGTCGGTCGTGCTGCTCTTCACACTACCGAAAATAGAAGCGCCGGGCGACGCCGTCTCAGCACGTTAGGACATGATCATGATTTTCAGACCACGATCATATCCGTTGCGCCGCTACTACTTTGATCATGCGAAGGTTATGCGGCCTTGACTCTGTCAAGAAACGACTCGACTTCCGCCCGCATCGCGGTCGCATTCTCAGACAGCTCACGCGCCGCGCTTTGCACATCTTGAGATGCCTTCCCGGTTTCCTCAGCACCCTGGGTCACCTGATCGATGCTGGAGGCGATATCACCGGTTCCCGCGGAGGCTTCTTGTGCACTATGTGAGATTTCCGATGTGGCTTCACCTTGCTGTTCGATGCTGGTGGAAATGGAGTCTGTAAGTTCCTTCATTCTATCGATCGTCTTAACAACATCGGCAATGTTCTCAGATGTTGCCGATGTCACACCTTGAATGCTTGTGATCTGATTGGAGATTTCTTCAGTCGCCTTAGCTGTCTGCGTTGCCAGGGATTTGACTTCGGCTGCGACAACCGCAAAGCCTTTTCCTGCCTCTCCAGCACGGGCAGCTTCGATGGTCGCGTTCAGCGCAAGCAAATTTGTCTGGGCCGCGATATCCGCAATGATGCTCACAACGTTGCCAATAGCATCCGCCGCATCAACAAGGTTCGATACCTGTTTAGTGGAAGACTGCGTTTGCTCAATTGCACCTAGTGCAATGTCCCTAGATTCACCAACCAAGCGAATGACTTCAGCAATCGAACATGACATTTCTTCAGCCGCTGCGGCGACGGTCTGAACATTGTTGGCCGCTTGGGTCGATCCAGATGCCGCTTGTGTAACCTGTTGAGAGGTCTGCTCGGCAATCGTTGACATGTTCTCAGATGTTTTTTCAAGCTCTGCTGCCGCCTGAGCAACCGAGTCCAAAACAGTCAGCGCTTTCGATTCAAACGCCGACACTTGATCTGAGATGGTCTGAGCCCGCTCCAATTGAACCCGACTTTCCTTTTCTTTTTCTTCGGACTTGCGCTGCTGATCTGCCACGATCTCTTCTTTGAAGGCCAGAACGGCGCGGGCAAGATCGCCAATTTCATTCTTTTGCTCAGCTTGGCTTATCTTCAGATCATGATTTCCCTTTGCCATTTCATCAATGACATCGGTGATGCCGCGAACAGGTCCAACGATGCTGCGTGCCGCGGTCAGCACCAGAAATGCTGACAACCCTGCCATAACAGCGGCGACGACCCCCATAAGGATCACACTTGACCGCGCTGCATTCAGTTTGGTCGCAGCAAGTTCTATAAGGTCGGAAGACAATCGGTCCTCGACCTGCTTGAGCAGTTCAATTTTTTTTGTAATCTGCTCGAACCAGTAAGACCCATCGACGCCCCTTGTGCCGCCGCCATGGACACTGGCGATCACAATATCGCGCATGTTCTGAACATTGACGACGGCAGGACCGCGAACGGTCCGTTCCGAAAAGCTCTTCTGCTCAGGCGATGCGAAGATTTCAAAGGTACTCAGGAATGCATCCTGTTGCGCCACCAATTCGATGAATCGCGCGTGAGCGGACTTTGAAAAACTAGCGGCACTAAAGCCGGCGGTCCCTATCGCCCGCTCCAGACCTGCGCTCTCTTTGGCTTGCAGGAACGAAGTATAGGCAGAAATCGAACGCGTCAGTTCCGCATCCGTGCTCATTTCCGTCACCCCTTCGATGGTGGTGAGCATTAAGGCGATAAGAGATGTGTAGTATTTCGCCAATTCCGGAACGGTCGTAGAAAGCGAGTTAATGGCGGTGCGCTGATTGGCAATCTGCTGCAGTGATGAATTGATTCTTGAAATATTCTCGCTGAGCTGAGCTGGATATGCATCAAGATCAATCCTGCCAATAGCGTTTGACAACTCCTTAAGTTTTGCGTCGGTGGCACTCTGTTGACGTTTCAGTTCGCCCACAAATTTTACACCGCGGCTACCGACAAATCCTGCCGAGTATCCCCGCTCTTTCTGCAGATCATGCGCTGCACCAGAGATCTCGGTCGCCAAAATGGATAGTCTATGGATGCTGCTGGATGAGGACCACGCACCAATCACATCGAACAGGACAACACTGCAATAGACAGCGAACCCAAGTAAGGGAAGGCAGACACATACAATTATTCGTGTCGGTATATTCGCATTATTCAACAAGGCGTTCATAACGAGTCATCTTTCTTTCAGGGCACCGACCGATTGTGAGTTGACGCTTCACTTTGGACACCAAACGTTGCAATTAGGTTAGTTTACTACTCCTAAGCGGTTTACGATTACGCAACTTTTGGGCGAAATTCGTGGCGAGTCTATTGATTGAACTCACTCGATCGGTGAGAGGTTGGTGCGACACCAAACTTCGTGTTTCGGCCGACAGTTCTTGCGCTTCGCTGTAGGGCAGGCCATTCTTCTGTCGTGCCCACTCTCAGCGAAATTCTGCATCCAACGCCAGCCGGTCTCTATTGTCCGCCGGGAAACTTTTATGTCGATCCAACCCGGTCGGTTGAGCGGGCCATAATTACCCATGGCCATGCTGATCATGCACGTGCGGGACATGAACATGTTCTCGCCACTGAAGAAACACTGTGCATTATGAAAGTTCGTTATGGAGAGAACTTCGCCGGCAGTTACCAAGCTCTCAAGTACAAAGAACCACTCAAAATCCGGGACGTTACGTGTACACTTTATCCGGCCGGCCATATTCTGGGCAGTGCGCAGCTCCGTGTTGAACAGAATGGTCGGTCATTAGTCGTCTCCGGCGACTATAAACGTTCCGCTGACCCTACTTGCCCTCCATTTGAACCCGTACCCTGTAATGTATTCATCACGGAGGCGACATTTGCATTGCCTGTCTTCCGATTTCCGGAACCGGTGCACGAAATTAGAAAGCTCCTAACGTCGCTGGAGATATTTGCAGAGCGTACCCATTTATTGGGCGCCTATAGCTTGGGCAAGGCTCAGCGTGTCATCTCACTTCTGCGGGAGCAGGGATTCGACGCGCCCATCTACGTGCATGGAGCCCTAGAAAGACTCAACGCGCTGTATCATCAATTCGGAAATGATCTTGGACTTTTGCGGCCTGCCTCCGAATTTTCTCCTTCAAGCCATCAGCCCGGCTTAGTCGTCGCACCGCCCTCTTCGCTCAACGACCGATGGTCGCGCCGGTTCAAAGATCCTGTCACATCGTTCGCGTCAGGATGGATGGCCATTCGCGCACGCGCCCGTCAACGCGGCGTCGAGCTGCCCCTCATCCTATCTGATCATGCAGACTGGCCGGAGTTGACCCAAACAATCAGGGAAGTCGACGCGGACCAAGTGTGGGTAACACATGGAAGAGACGACGCCTTGTTGCGTCATCTCGAGCTTGAAGGACGTGTGGGTCGGCCGCTGTCACTTGTCGGTTACAATGAAGAAGATGATGACGCCGTCGATACTTCAACGATGGTCGACTAAACATGCGTGAATTTGCCCGGCTTCTCGATGCGTTGGCATTTCAAACACGCCGAAATGAAAAGATTCGGCTTTTGGTCAACTACTTTCGAACCACACCTGACCCCGATCGCGGCTATGCTCTGAGCATCCTAACGTCGACTTTGGACCTTAAAGCCGCCAAACCTGCCTTGCTCCGCTCTCTCGTCGAGGAGCGTGTTGATGGGGAGCTGTTCCGCTTGTCTTATGACTATGTTGGAGATCTGGCCGAAACAATTTCTCTCATTTGGCCTGTGCAAGCGGCTGCAGGCAAAACACACAGTTTAAGTGGCATCGTCGAGGCCATTCAAAAGACAGGAAAGTCTAGCCTTCCGCAGTTGCTTACAAACTATCTCGACTCGATGACAGCAGCAGAGCGGTGGGCCTTCATCAAGATGATGACCGGAGGATTGCGCGTCGGTGTTTCTGCTCGGCTGGCGAAGACGGCGCTGGCACAGCTCGGAGATAAAGATGTCGCTGAAATCGAGGAATTGTGGCACGGCTTGACGCCCCCCTTTAACGCCCTTTTTGCGTGGCTCACCGGGAAAGGTGAAAAACCGGTCAATTTAGGACAGGCACAATTTCGACCGGTCATGTTGGCCCACGCGCTGGATGAAAATGAACTCGCAAAACTCGCGCCGGAGAACTTCGCCGCCGAGTGGAAATGGGACGGCATTCGCATTCAAGCGACCACAGAGGGAAATGAGCGCCGACTATACAGCCGGACGGGCGACGACATTTCAGCTGCTTTTGAGGATGTTTTGTCAGCAATGACGTTTGACGGCACAATCGACGGCGAGCTGCTAATTGTACGTGACGGTGTTGTCGCGCCATTCAACGATCTTCAAAAACGCCTGAATCGTAAGAAAACATCGCCGAAGTTAGTCGCTTCTCATCCCGCCATGATCTTTAGCTATGATGCGTTGAGAGTTGGTGGTGAAGATATACGGTCCAGACCATTTTGTGAGCGCCGCGAGCGACTCGAATCCATGACGCAGGCATCACCATCACCAAAAATCGCATTGTCGCCGATGGTGGATTTTGACGACTGGGACACGCTTGCGCAACTGCGAATGAGCACCCTTCAGCCAGGCGTCGAAGGACTGATGTTGAAACAATGGTCGAGTCCTTATCTCGCCGGGCGGCCAAAAGGACATTGGTACAAATGGAAACGCGATCCTTTTGTTGTTGATGCCGTCTTGCTCTATGCACAAAGGGGCCACGGGAAGAGATCTTCCTTTTATTCTGACTTTACTTTTGGAGTGTGGCGTGACGGCGATCTCGTACCGGTCGGCAAAGCCTATTTCGGCTTTACCGATGAAGAGCTTGCCGAGCTTGATAAATTTGTCCGCAATCGGACAATCAATCGCTTTGGCCCCGTGCGAGAGGTGATTCACGAACCAGAAGACGGGTTCGTGGTTGAGGTTGCTTTTGAAGGGCTGCAGCGTTCGACGCGCCATAAATCAGGCCTTGCTATGCGTTTCCCCCGCATCAGCCGCCTACGCCGCGACAAACTTCCAAAAGATGCCGATCAGATTGAGACGCTGGAGGCCTTACTCAATACGATTGAGACAGGTCAATCAAGCTGATCACCCCTACATCGTCTCCGCTCAAATCAGCCGCCCTACCAGAACTCGCTGCCGGGTTCGCCTTTGAACGGACCCGCAATATCTGGCGTGATCCAGCCGCCATAATAATTGCCGGGTTGAGGCACGACCTCGACACCATCTGCAAGGCAACGATCCACCAGGTACGGATAGAACGCGACATGATCTTTCATGGCGCGAAATGCTAGTGACGGATCGGGATAACTCCATGCAGCACTCACAATGCGTCCGCTATCGAAAACAAGGTCCCAATAGTCCGCATAGCCTTTCCATTCGCAAAAGGTCTGCTTGCGTGACTTGACGAGCTTACTGGCCTCAATGTCTTGAGGCGGGAAGTAGTAGACAGGTGGATGGCTGGTCTCAATAACACGAAAAGCGGCGCGCGTTTCCGCGATCACTTCACCGTTATGCTCAACGACCAAGTGTTTTGTGCTGCGTTCGCACAGCGCAGGCCGTGGATAATCCCACACGCTTTCTTGACCGGGACCAACAGGATCTCTTTTTACAACCAACGAAACAACCTACTGCTACTCAAGACGATCAGAATCCATCAACCCCTCGGGCAACGCGCCAATCCCACCCAGCAAGAGCGCCGTCGCAAACTCAGTGGCACCTTCCACATCGATAGGCTCCCGCATCAACATACGGTCGCTAACCTCAAATGCGATTCCGATCATGGAAGCGGCAAGGAAGTCCGGATCGACTTTAGGAGCGAGGCCGTTCTTCATTGCCTGTTCAAGGTCGTTTTGAAGTTCCTCAAACCCGGCGACCACCTCCGGCGTATCCATGCGCACGCGAATGGCCCCCGTGTTACGCCGAACGAGCGCAAAGTGTTGTTGATCTTCTGCAACAAAATCAAAAAAAGAGCGGAACGTTTCGCGTAGAAATGTTGGGAAATCCGTCGCGTCCTTCCGAACTTCGTTCAACTTAGGACGCACTTTCAATGCACGGTCGTCCATCAGGGCTTCAAATACTTCTTCTTTGGACTTGAAGTAGTTGTAAAAGGTTCCTGATGCGAGATTTGTTTTGCGGATGATATCGCGCACCGTCGTGCCTTCGTAACCGAGTTCTGCGAAAACCTCTTGCGCAGCCGACAAAATCGCAGCTTTATTGTTGGCTTTGGTCTGTTCGCGCTTACTGGGCGCTGCTGTGTCGGGCTTTTCATCCGTATCCTGAATAACAGGCTCGCTCATGCCGCTTTTTCCATAGATATTGTTAGTTGGCCGACTCATGTATCCCGCAGTCGGCGCCGCTTGGAGCAACAGGGATGTTGGTATACAAAACGTCCGGTCAGAGCAAGCCGCAAGCCTATGAACCGGCATTGAGCGTCAACGCCCCTCTTCGAACCCGAGCAGACCATTGGTGACCAATACATGACGAAGCCCAAAATCCTAGACCTGATCGGTGGTGACTTCAGTCAATTGTCATCACGTGTGCCCCACATCGCCGCCATCGGCGCCGAATATGTGGCATTGGAGCAATCAAAAACCACAGCCCGGCTCGATTATGCCGACAATCTTGTCGGTAACCCACTCACGGGTGTGATCCATGGTGGCGTCATCACTTCTCTGCTCGACACCACATCGGGGCTTTCTGTCGCTTGCACGTTCGAGGATCCCCAATCAACCGCCACCCTGGATTTGCGAATCGACTATTTCCGGCCAGCGACAGCAGGCAAACCGATTTTCGCCCATTCACACTGTCACAGAACGACTAAGCGTGTCGCCTTTGTGCGCGGCGTCGCCTATCACGACACGCCAGACGATCCAATCGCTGCATCTGTTGGCACCTTTATGTTGGCGGCCAATACCACACGAATGTGGACCGAAGATGCAGTCAAAAACGCCCAACAGCAACAAGACGCCGCTAAACAGGCGGTCAATGATGCGTTGAGCGGGCCCTCACCAATAAAACCGTCAAACGACCTGGCCAAAACGCAGGCTGCATCCGTACCGCCCGGCAAACCCCACAGGCTCTCAGAATTGGTGGAGACAATTCCTTACGCGAAGTTTCTGGGTGTGAGCGCGCTTGAACAAGACGGTGCATTGGTCCTTTGCTTGTCGTTTCACCAGGGTTTGATCGGAAATCCAATGTTACCCGCCATCCATGGGGGTGTGATTGGCGGATTCTTGGAAATGGCCGCGCTTATGCAAATCATCGCTGAAAATGAAAAACCTGATATCCCAAAGCCGATTGACATCACCATTGACTATTTGCGTTCGGGACGACCGATTGACACTTTCGCCAAGGCAACCATCACGAAATTGGGACGCCGCATCGCCAACGTACGCGTCGAAGCCTGGCAGGACGATCCTTCGCGACCCATTGCGACCGCACACGGACAATTCCTGATGGCCACCGAATGAACGTGTCGGCGGATCGCGGATCCTCCACAGCCGATGTCAACGCCGCAGCCGTCTTCCGCATTGCTTGGCCGATCATTCTCGCCAATGCCTCAGTTCCGCTGCTCGGCATTGTCGATACGGCCGTCATCGGAAATCTGGGTTCGGCGCACTATTTGGGCGCAGTTGCAGTAGGAGCGGCGCTTTTTAGTTTCCTCTATTGGGCTTTCGGCTTTTTACGCATGTCGACCACCGCACTGACGGCGCAATCCGTAGGCGCGGGCCAATCGAGCGAAACGACAAACCATTTACTCCGTGCCAGTGTTATCGGCGCGGGAGCGGGCCTCAGTCTCATTCTTCTGCAATGGCCGATTGCCGCCGTCGGCTTCCCTCTCTTTGGTCCCAGCGATGCGGTCCGCCCTTTTGCCGAGACTTATTTTGCCATCCGCATTTGGGGAGCGCCTGCCGCCTTTATCACAACCGCCTGCCTCGGTTGGTTCATTGGCCTTGAACGCACCCGTTATGTGCTCGCAATCCAACTCTTTCTAAACGGTCTCAACATTGTACTCGACATTCTGTTTGTAGTCGGATTGGGCTGGGCCGTTGCAGGCGTGGCGACCGCGACACTGATCAGTGAATGGAGCGCCGCCGCTGTCGCGTTATGGCTGGTCTGGCGCACTCTCCCTCAAAAGAGTGGTTTGTTCGGCACAGCGCGGCGCAGCGAAGTCTTCGATCCAAAAAAGCTGCGTTCGACGATTTTCGTCAACGCCAATATCATGATCCGATCGCTCTGTTTAATGTTCGCTTTTGCTTGGTTCACCGCACAAGGTGCGCGCATGGGCGACATCGTTTTGGCCGCGAACGCAGTGCTGCTGCAGTTTTTTCACATTACCGCGTACCTGATCGATGGGTTTGCGATGGCGGCCGAAACCCTTGTCGGCAAAATGGTCGGCGCCAGCGACCGTTTTAAACTCCGGAGAGCGGTCGTTATTTCCACTTATTGGGCCGCGGCCATAGCAACGGCTTTGAGCCTTCTTATCCTGGTAGTTGGGCCGCTTGCCATTGATGGTCTGACAAATGTGCAGGAAGTGCGCGAATCTGCTCGAAACTATCTTTACTGGTCGGCACTCATCCCGATTATCGCAATATGGTGTTTTCAGCTCGACGGCATCTTCATTGGTGCCACTCAAACGGTCGACATGCGCAACATGATGATCTTGTCACTTGCAGCCTATTTATTGTGTTGGCCGGTCTTGACGACGCAATTCGGCAATCACGGCCATTGGGCGGCCTTCCTCTTCTTCTTCGCAATGCGCGGTATAACCCTTGCGGTGCTTTATCCGAAGTTGGAGCGCGGTGTGGAGGTTCTCGCAACAAAGTGAGCAAGCGCGAAACAATGAACTGTTGTCCTCGTGCTTGACACGAGGACCCAGAGCAGATGGTCCTGGGTCCCAAAGTCCACCGGGGGGTCAAGCGCGAAGACAACAGGTCACAAGATCTCACGGACCTCAAAGACCGTTATTCCGTATGCAGTCTTTGAACATTAGTGCACTGTCCTTCGGCGTGCGCGTCTGCGTTTCAAAATCCACATGGATAATGCCGAACCTGTTTTTGTATCCGAACACCCATTCCAGATTATCAAAGCACGACCAAACATAGTATCTCTGCAAGTCGACACCGGCTTCGACGGCATTGTGAGCAGCCATGATGTGACGTTCCAAATAACTCTGCCTCAGTGTGTCCTTGATACGCCCATCAACGATTGTATCGTCTTCGTCGCCAAATCCGGCTCCGTTTTCCGTGATGTAGATTGTGGGATGGTTGTAGTCGCGATCTATCCTGATCAGGAGATCGGTTAGCCCCTCGGGATAAACCTCGCCGTTAAAGGCGGGCTTCTCGTCCGGGTTTCCTAACAACTCGACCCCAAAACGATCGGAGTCAGGCGTCGCACGAACGCGCGCGCAGCTATAATAATTGACACCCACAAAATCAGCGCGGTGCGCGCTTATCTTTTCCATATCGGCTTCAGTAGCCGCGAAATCGGAAACACTTTGATAGAGCGCATACATGTCGTCTGGGTATTTGCCAGCCAATACGGGGTCCAAGAACCAGCGATTATGAATCCCGTCTTCAATTAGGGCGGCTTTCTGATCTTCGGGAGACGAGGTTTCCGGGTAAGTCGGTGTCAGGCTCAGACTAATCCCAATGTTCCCCTTACATCCATGTTGGCGATAGGCCTCAACAGCGGCCGCATGCGCCAACAGCCAATGATGCGTTTCGGTCGCTTGCTGAGCCAGCACCTGTCCGGGCGGATGCAGGATATCGGGATACAGAGGCTCACCCCTCGCCGCACGGTCGATGAAAGGCCCAATGACCATGCGATCGATATAGGGCTCATTAAACGTGATCCATGTATCGACGCGGTCACCGAATGCCTTGAACGCGGCTTCGGCGTAGGACGTGAACCACTCAACAGATTCGCGGTTCCGCCACCCTCCTCGATCGGCCAGCGCAAGGGGCAAGTCCCAATGAAAAAGGGTGATGGCCGGACGAATGTTCGCCTTCAACAATTCATCGATCAGCCGGTCATAATACCGGACGCCCAATGGGTTAAGCGGACCTGTACCGTCAGGAAAGAGCCGGGTCCATGCCAACGAGAACCGGTAACTCTGAATGCCTAGTGACTTTAAATGTTGAACATCGCTTTCATACCGATGGTATTGATCGATGGCGACATTGCCGGTGGCCCCTCCTGCCAGATTAAGGTCATTTGTGTAAACGTCCCAAACCGACCGCCCCTTACCATCGGCGTCGTGCGCACCTTCCACTTGATAGGCGGATGTCGCCGCACCCCACACAAACCCGTTAGGAAATGTCGTCGCCATTGGGTCCTCTTATTTTCTGCAATCTTGATAGTCCATCTCAGGCCCAATGTGCCTCTACTTCACGTCAACGCCAATAGCATCAGCAACAGAAGCAAACCCGTCGGCACGCAACAGGTCCGCTAAGTCACGCTTGATTTCCGTTACCAATGCCGGCCCGCGATAGGTGAGCGCTGAATAAAGTTGGACCAATGTCGCGCCGTGACGAATTTTCTTATAGGCATCCGCCCCGCTAGCAACACCGCCGACCCCAATGATTGGTAGCTTGTTCCCTACTTTCCTGTACATGCTGGCAAGAACATTCGTAGACAGATCAAACAGCGGTTTGCCGCTGAGACCACCTTGTTCATGCGACTTGGTCGAACGCAAACCACCAGGCCGGGAAATGGTCGTGTTTGAAACGATCAACCCATCAATCACACCACTGCCGGTAACTGCAGCGATATCGTCTTGATCCTCTTCGGTTAGATCTGGCGCAATTTTAACCAGCAATGGGCACTGCGGTTTTACACGCTTACGCACATCGTCCACGCTGCCAATGAGCTTTGCCAATTCATCGCGATGCTGCAAGTCCCGAAGATTTGGCGTGTTGGGTGAGGAAATGTTGATGGTGATGTATGAAGCGTAGACGGCCAGCGCCTCGAACCCTGCGGCGTAATCAGCGATCCGATCTTCAGATGTCTTGTTGGCACCAATATTCAGACCGAGCAGACCCGAACGCGCATCGAACTGCTTAAGGTTCTCGCGCGCAGCTTCAATGCCCCCATTGTTAAACCCAAGCCGGTTGATCACACCAAGATCTTCACTCAAACGGAAAATTCTTGGGCGCGGATTGCCACTTTGGGGTCTCGGCGTAATGGTCCCCGCTTCGACGAAACCAAATCCCATACGCAGCATCGCGCCAGGGACCTCTGCATTCTTGTCAAAACCAGCAGCAAGACCAATCGGATTTGGGAAATCGAGACCGAACGCGCGGACAGCCAGCATGCTGGGCTCGGCCTCCGAACGTGGCGACGGGAAGAGACCGGATCGCAAAACGCGGAGCGTTAGTGTGTGCGCGAACTCGGGATCAAGATAAGAGATGAAAGGCCGGGCGAACCGGAACCAATCCATTAAACCTGAATTCCACGCGGCAGAACATAGTCACCGTCTGGTGACACTTTGATGGGTTTCACCCACATCGCATTATTGACCAAAAGATCGTTGTAGAGATGAGGATATTCCTGCCCATCGCCCGACTTCTCGCGCTCAAGATAGCCGCCGAGTTTAGTCTCCATGATTGCGACCAACAACAGATCTTGCCCCTTCTCGAAATGCTTCTTCAGGGTCGTTTCCACTTGAGCTCCATCGCTGAGATGGATAAAGCCATCTTTCTTGTCGACGTCAGTACCACGGTAACGACCGGAACTCTCGGCTTCCCTCCACTCCGCGCGCGTGCAGATGCGGTACACTTCTTTCTGCATCTCTCTCCTCCTCAGAACCCCGGCAAGCGCTCATTTTGGTGATTTGATCGGGAAAATCTAGAGGCGATTTCATGGCCGGATGACGCACGGGGCGATGCAACGAAAGCAAAAAATTGCAACTTCGCCTTCATTTGTGTGCATCGAACGCTGCAAGGTCGGCTACTGAAATCAGACTAGATCGCTGAAACTCAATTGGCGTTTAACCGGTTGCCAGAAGTTTGCCGTCCAGGGCAGTCTCGATGAGCGCCAGCGTTTCATCGATTCCATAGATCGCAACAAAGGATCCGAATCGCGGCCCTTGGGATTGTCCGAGCAGCACTTCGTAGAGCGCCTTGAACCAATCCCGAAGCGGATCGAAGTTGTGTTCCTTGCCGACGCTGTAGACCTCAGTCTGGATATCCTGTGCATCCGTTCCAGGCGCTAATTCGCCCAAGCGCTCGGCCAGATCGGCGAGTGCTGCACGCTCATGATCCGTGGGCGGACGAAATTTCTTGTTAGGCTCAACAAAATCCTGAAAGTAGTTGATCGCACATCCGACCAACAGATCCAGCGTTGGATGGGTTGAAGGATCAACACCGGGGCGGTATCGGCGAATAAACTCCCACAACAATTCCGGATCCTTGGCGTTGCTCGCGCTAACCAGATTCAGCAGCAAGCTGAAACCAATGGGAATTCCTTCTTGCGGGACTTTTCCGCCATGGATGTGCCAAACAGGATTCTCAAGTCGCGCGTCGGCCTCCTGTTCCTGATACTTGTCGAGATGCGTGATGTACTCATCGACATTTTTCGGGATAACATCGAAATAGAGGCGCTTGGCCCGGCGCGGATTTTGAAACATGTAAAGCGCCAAGCTTTCCGGCGTGGCATATCTCAGCCAGTTTTCAACTGACACAGATGTATTGCCCTTCGACTTCGAGATCTTTTCACCGTTCTCATCAAGGAACAACTCGAAATTGAACCCTTCAGGGGGGCGTCTTTTGAGCGCTTTACAAATCCTCGAAGAGAGCTCGACCGAGGAAATCAGATCCTTGCCGGCCATTTCATAGTCAACATCAAGCGCGACCCAGCGCATGGCCCAGTCAGCTTTCCATTGCAATTTGCAATGCCCACCGGTGACAGGGACTTCACACTTCTCGCCGTTTTCATCTTCGAAGACGATCGTGCCCGCATCTTCATTCCGTTCGAGAACCGGCACTTGAAGGACATTTCCGCTGGTCGGAGAAATCGGTAAGAACGGACTGTATGTGGCTTGCCGTTCTTTGCCCAAGGTCGGCACGATGATTTTCATCACATCATCATAATGACGCAGCATCAAAAGTAGCGTTTCGTCAAAACGTCCGGACTTGTAACATTCAGTCGAGCTTAAGAACTCGTAGTCGAACCCGAATTCATCCAAGAAGCTATTGAGGCGTGCATTGTTGTGATGCGCAAAACTCTCATGTGTGCCGAACGGATCGGGGATCGCAGTCAGCGGCTTGCCTAAGAACTCCGTCATCATTTCTTGGTTCGGCACATTGGTTGGCACTTTGCGCAAACCGTCCATATCGTCAGAAAACGCGATCAGCTTCGTCTTGACGTCACTTATGGCTTCAAATGCTTGGCGCACCATTGTCGTGCGTGCCACCTCGCCAAAGGTGCCGAGATGAGGCAGCCCGCTGGGACCATATCCCGTTTCGAACAGCACATGGCCTTTGTCCGGCGTCTTACCGCCCAACCGCTTAACGAGCTTGCGCGCCTCTTCAAAGGGCCAAGCCTTCGCCTTTTCAGCAATCTCGTTGGGGCTGCTCATAGCTAGAATTCTTCATAAATTGGGAAACGAAAATACAACGCGGCAGGCTTATGCCAGTTTGCAAAAGCCGTCAAATCGACAAGATGTTGTTGATGACGAGGTGAGCGGGCCTATTTTTCGCCCGGTTTTTTCGAAAGATCCGGCATGGTTTGCACCTCGACAGGCTCTGTCGGCTGGGCCTCGACCTCAGGATGCTCTTCACCCGTCCCGGCACATCCAGCCAAGGCCGCCACAAAAGCCGAAACAAGAATGAAGCGCAGCAAAGTCATCTTTGAAACCATCGTAGATTAGAGCTTGAGTTCGCGTTCAACCGGCAGCCTATCGGAAAATCCCATCAAAACCGCTAACGCCTGAGAATATGATCGATTAGCGATGAACGAAACAAGAAAAAAATCGCCGGTTTCATCGCCTCCTTTAACTATAGTGTCGCGATGACCAGCCGATTCCCAGTTTCTGATAGCGGACATGTCTTCGTGCCGCCCTTTCCGGCACTCGTCGCACGCGCGGATTCTGCTGTCCTCATAACGCCCGAGGGTGAACTCGACTCCCTGAGCCGGAGCGAAGCTGCGCACCGCCTCGAGAATGGGCGCTTTCTGACTTGCCACACACGTTTTACCTATCGCCGGTTGGGGATCGAACATATGCCTCCCTTCGATCGGCACTTTGACGTTTTGGAGCTTTTCGCTTTCATCTTTCCGGCTCAATTCTGCTTGCCCACTCCCGGCGGCCTTAGTGACGCGCTCGAATTGGAAAGACCTGCGAGCGTTGAAGATGAACCCCTAACACTCGTTTCTTCTGCGGCACGACTTTTGGGCGCGCTCGGTCATCCCGATTACGCCCAGCATCAGAGAATTATGGAGATTGCGCGCCTGTTAGGGAACGCCGGCTGGCCATGGGCACGCGCTGTGACCGATGCCCTCGGCAGCCCAGACGAGGAACAACAGAGCCACGGAGCACTGCACATTTGGTCAGCGCTTGAAGAGTGGGAAGACATGCCCCCCGAAGGTCCTCCAGGAGATGACCTAGTGGGCGAGAACGAAGCCCGGACGCGCCTTCAGGAACTTGTTGAGCCGTATCAGGAAGAACGCCCTGCACAAGCCGACTATGCGGCAGCCGTTTCGCATGCTTTCGGCGCGCGCGAACCGGGACAGTTCAACACAACCGTCCTTGCTGAAGCCGGCACAGGCATTGGCAAAACGCTCGGCTACATCGCCCCGACAAGTGTGTGGACCGAACGCAATGGGCCTGGCGTCTGGATCTCAACCTATACCAAAAATCTGCAGCGCCAGTTGGATGCAGAGCTTGCACGCCTGTATCCGGATGAAAAAATGAAGGCCGAAAAAGCTGTCATCAGAAAAGGACGCGAGAACTATTTCTGTCTTCTGAACTTCGATGAAGCAACGCGCCAACTTAGCGGCGGCGCACGTTTGGTCCTTCTTGGCCTGATTGCCCGTTGGGCCCTATTTACAAAGAACGGAGATCTGGTGGGCGGCGACTTTCCGGCTTGGCTCAATCCTGGCGGTGATTATTCGCTCAGCAATTTCACCGATCGGCGTGGTGAATGCATCTTTTCCGCCTGCTCGCACTACAGAAAGTGCTTTGTCGAAAAGTCGATCCGCAAGTCACGCCACGCCGATATCGTCATCGCCAATCACGCCCTGGTCATGACGCAAGCTGCGCTGAACCAGTTGACCCTGACCGACCCCGGCGAAAATTCTATTGGTGGAAACAAATCACGGTTCGTGTTCGACGAGGCCCATCATGTCTTTGATGCAGCAGACAGCGCCTTCGCCAGCGTTTTAAGCGGCCGCGAAGCAACCGAGTTGCGGCGATGGATTCGAGGGCCCGACGGCGGGCGCCAACGCCAAAGGATGCGGGGACTGCGGGAGCGGATCGCCGATTTGTTGAGCGACAACGAAAATGCAGAAGCTTTGTTAGAAGAGGCCTATCAGTGCGCCGCGAAGCTGCCTGGCGACGGCTGGCTGGGTCGCATCAATGACGGGCGGCCACGCGGTGCCATGGAGGAGTTCTTTGCCGGCATACGGCGCCAAGTCTGGATCCGCAACCCGCAAACCCGCCACAGTTTCAGCGTTGAGGCCACATGTTCACCGGAAATCGAAGGGTTGGTTGAACTTGCGCGAAAGTGCGCTGAAAACCTGCGCGATTTGCAGCGTCCCTTATCCGCTCTGCGCAACGCCCTTAAGCAACATATCGATGACAACGCTGCGACGCTGGATACACAAGATCGTATACGGATTGAATCTGCGCTCAAAGGGCTTGAACGCCGAACCAAACTCACTCTCGCCTCGTGGACGAGCATGCTTGACTGTCTCCCCGACAAGACGCCGGAGTCTTTTGTCGACTGGTTTGAAATCGACCGCATTGAAGGACGCGAGTTCGACATTGCCATGCGACGGCATTGGATCGATCCGACCATCCCCTTTGCCGAAACCATCTTGATGAACGCAAGCGGCACGTTACTAACATCCGCAACGCTGCGCGACGCGGCACCAGAGGAAGAAGACGATCATTGGCAGACAGCCGAAATCAGAACCGGCACCGGCAACCTACCGCTGCCGGTGCCGCGGATCACGATAGACTCACCTTTTGACTATGGGACGCAAACCAAAGTTTTGATCGTCCGAGACGTAAACAAGAATGACATAAACCAGGTGGCATCAGCTTTCCGCGAGCTATTTTTGGCGTCTGAGGGGGGCGCCCTCGGCCTGTTCACCGCCATCGCAAGGCTGAAGGGCGTTCAAGCCAAAATTGCTGCGCCACTCGAACAGCGCGGCATTCCCCTCCTTGCCCAGCATGTCGACGCCATGGATACGGGCACGCTGATTGATATCTTTAAGGCTGACGAAGATATGTGCCTGCTGGGCACCGACGCCGTGAGGGACGGCATCGATGTTCCGGGAAGATCCCTTCGTTTGGTGGTGTTTGACCGTGTACCGTGGCCCCGGCCGGATATACTGCACAAGGCCCGGAAACCGAAATTTGGCGGCCGCAGGCATGACGATATCTCGACCCGGTTGCGGCTCAAGCAAGCCTTTGGCCGCCTGATCCGCCGCCAAGACGACAAGGGCCTATTCGTTGTCTTAGATGGGGCCTTTCCTACGCGTCTGACCAGCGCCTTCCCAACGGCAACCCCCGTGATCCGCACGGGGCTGGCGGAAAGCATCCGTTTGGTGCGGGACTTCTTACAGACAGCCCCCGAACCACCGAATTCGTGACATTTTGTGGCTTGCCGTGCCCCATAGGGTCACCTAATTTGCCGGTCGCGATCCCCCCTTGGTGCGGGCTAATTTGCATCTACCTCCTAGGAACAGAGATCGCGTTATTGGGTGCCCTCAAGGACCGGTTGAGAAATTGCTGGGAAATATTTGCTGTCGCCCCTATCTATCTTCGATGAGGAGCTCTTCACGTGTCTAATTCAACTGCCACCATCAGCCCCCAAGCGGCGATCGTCTATGCCATGGTCATTGTCTCGGCTTCTGACAGCAAGATGAGCGACAGCGAACTTCTTTCGATTGGTGAGATGGTCAAAACGTTGCCGATTTTTTCGTCATTCAGTCAAGACCAGTTGATGGATGCGGCCCAGGCCTGTGCCGACGTGTTGGGCGACGACGAAGGCCTCGAAACGGCCCTTAAGTTGATCAGCAGCGCATTGCCGGACCAACTCAAGGAAACGGCCTATGCGCTTGCCGTTGAAATCGCAGCAGCAGACGGCAAGGTCGCCCAGGAAGAACTCCGGATTTTGGAGATGCTGAGATACAGATTGCCGATCGACAAATTGCCCGCCGCCGCCATCGAGCGTACCGTGCGCGCCAGGCATTCGACCCTTTAGGCCGGCGCATCGACCCTCTATACTGAAATCCGTTTTCTTGGTGAACGTCATCAGCGATTACACGACTGAGCGACAGACAAACCTGGCGCGAGCCGTGACCACGTTAGCCAACTCACCAAGGCCACACTTTGATCTTCGCGCCCCCCGCAACAAGTTTGGGATACCGCGCGTATGAAGACGCTGTTCGTTCTTAGACATGCAAAATCGAGTTGGGAAGATGATGTGGCCAGTGACCACGATCGTCAGCTCAACGAACGCGGCAAAAAGAATGCCGCCGCCATGAACATCTTTATGGGCAAACACGGCATGTCACCACAGACAGTTCTCTGTTCAACAGCGCGTAGAACGGTCGATACCTTGGCTTATTTTGTATCGACCATCGGCGATGACGTTCCTGTCTTTTATGATGAAAGCCTGTATTTGGCGAGCGCACCGTCCATGCTCGAACGCATTCAGATGGTGGATGATGCCGCGGAGTCGGTGTTGCTGGTCGCGCATAATCCGGGGATTGAGGAACTGGCCTGCGATCTTGCCAAAACCGGTAACTCTTCCGATTTAGTCCGTATGCAAACAAAGTACCCGACCGGTGCGCTTGCAGTGCTGGAGTTTGATGTTGAGACGTGGAAAGAGGTCGATTTCGGCAAGGGCCGCCTTCTCCATTTCATTTGTCCAAGGGATCTGTAGAGGGATCTGTAGTTCGATCGTTTCATCTACTGGACCGCGGATGAGTCACGTTCACAGCCAAACGGCATTAGATCCCGTTTTTCATTGGAATGAGCGTCTATGGATCTGGCAATCAACAAAAGAACCGCTCGCTCCGGCGAAAGCCGTAGTCACGTGATACCGTTTTGAAGACGGGCGGAAGATGTACTCAAAGAGACGATCGTGCGGTGTTAGCGCGCGCGTAATCGGGTGAGATCAGGCCAGCCATAGCCGACTTCGTGAACGGACATGCCCCATTGGCGGCCACGGCGTGTCGCGACGATACCGCCCCCGCGTGCTTTATAGAATTTCCGGTGCGGATTGTTTGCCAAAGCCCAGATGATCGCTGACTTGCGTCCCCGTTCATTCAGCCGTTCAAACAGGTTCTCAAGGAGATGCGTTCCATTTCCAACACCAGAATGGCTTGGATGAACATAAAGTGTGTAGACCTCGCCCGCGTAAGGAATAACGCTATCCCGCGAAGGCCCACAACTGCCGATCCCGATGATGCCGTGACGCTGATGTTCGGAGACCAAGATCGCTTCATCTTTGCCTGACGTCCGGATCGCACGATCCCATGCCCGCGCCAAGCGACGATACGACATGGTGGTCAGAACCCATGTCGGAATCAGGCTCGCGTAAGAGTCACGCCAAGCATCTACATAGACCTTGGCAATCTCGCGCGCGTCTTTCCGCTTTGCTTGTCGGATCGTTATCATCGGTGTGTCCCGGTCCCTCCCTCTACCGGGTTCGCAGCTTTCTTACTCAAACAGTCAAAAGAAAGCTGCTGCGCCTCAGTTTAGTATAGTCCCAACTCTTTCATCGTTGCGGGGCCAGCCATACCATCGACCCCAAGACTCTTGTCTTTCTGGAACGCCTCGACCGCGTCACTCAACGCCGCGTCGAACTCACCGTCTACATCACCCGAAAAATATCCTGCCTCTTTTAGCGCGACTTCCAATTGCTCGACTTCCGGCCCTTTGTCGCCAACTTGCAGCAGATACAATGACCGCTGACCCTTTTGGGCCTTGAACAAACGCTGTTTGGTACGCTTTAGATACTGGCTTTGCTCCCCCGGCGCAGACGCAACTTGCTTCATCTCCTCCCGCTCGACATTCACCGCCTGAAGCTTGTTCGCCAATCTTACATCGTTCAATGTGGCATTTTCCTGTTCAATTCGATCCGCGACCGCCTTCATTTGCCGGTCCGCTTCATCGTGTTGACCAGCCTCGTAGAGTTTTATGATTTCAGCGTGTTTCCGCTCTGTCTCTACAAGGGTTGCCTCAACAACTACTTCTTGATTGATCGCTTCTTTAACGGCCTCCTCGTCATGCGTAATCTCAACTAAAGCCTGGCTGGAATATTGTTGTTTTTCTCCAGTCTCTACATCTTCGCAAGACGAGTGTAGCTCACCTAACGCCGTTGAGCCAACATCCTTTGGATCAAATTCTAGTTTGAGCAATACGGTCTGCTTTTCGCTGCCGTAGAAATTGCCAAGTTCGACTTTTGTGCCCATATCGTCTTTTGTTGACAATGTGCCAATCGCTTCAACTGACGTAACGTCATTTGCTGGCTCAAATGTCAGCGAGCAATTTTTGACAACCGTGTTGAAAAGGCTGTCCAGCTCACGCTCAAAGATCTTGCCCATTTGGTTCGGGTTTTCGATGTAATAGTAATTACCACCAGCATTTTCCGCGATATCCTGCATCAGATCTTCATCGTAATCCGCGCCCAAACCGAGAGTGGATATACGGATCCCTTGGCGCTTGGCCGCACGAACCATCTGCCTAATTTGGTGGGGATCCGTGACGCCGCGATTGGCCAGTCCATCAGACAAAAGCAGAACCCGGCTGACCGCTTGGTCATTAGCATCGCCGCTGTCATAGCCTTTTTCGACTTGTTCGACACCGCGCATCATCCCGCCAACAAGGTCTGTTGACCCCCTTGGATCAAGCTCATTGATCAAACGTTCGATCATATTGGGTGCTTCAACGGGAGAGGACGGCCACAGGACGGTGACCTCATCATCGTACTCGACGACGGATAAGACGTCTTTGTTGTTCAGGCGCTGAACAACAAGTGAGGCAGCCTTTTTGACATAATCAAGTTTGCCACGCCCTTCCATTGAGCCGGATCTGTCCAATACCAATGAAAGGTTCATGGACGGACGATCTTCTGCCTTTTCTGTAGGCGGGCGTGCCGTCATTTTGACCATCATGTAAACGGGCACCGATTCACCGGACAAAACTTTTGTGCGGTCAAGTTCCACAACGTAGTCAAGTCCGCTGGCTTGGCTTTGTCCCGCAAAGCAAGCAGCCATCAGCGCGCCAACAGCCGCTGAGCGCATCAGGAAACCAAGTTTTCCCATGGTGCCATTTCTAATAGTCATCATCATGGATTCCGCATTTGAACGCTTACAAATGATCGCCGAACCGGCGGGAATGAACCGGCATATGTTTTGCTCTGACAAACACGACCGGTTTGCGCGATTATCGAATGGAATGTGGCTCGCACACGATCAGAATGAGGCTTTATTGAGATGACCCATGAAAAGTGAATCCTGACTTTTTCTCAGTCAGCAAGAAGCCGTGAAGTACAGAATCGGTAACCGGTAAGATTTCGCCACATTGTTTATGCACACTGCTCAAAACACGGGACTGAAGACAAACTAAACGGCGCGTAACTTCGGTAACGGAGACACGTTGATCAAGAAAGACTTGTGTAAAACCGAATATGACCTAAGTTTTCTTATTAACGAATCGTTGCAGAAGAAACGGAAAATCGAATTACGATTAACGATCAGTTGTCATTTAAGGCCCATCATTTGCCCATACATATTAGATGGGCGCTCTGTGCGAGGTTAGTACGATGGCTGCGGAACTTGACGTCTTTGAGCTTTACTCGGAAGCGTATGGTCGCGAAAAGCTCGATACGATTTCTCTAAGAGATTACCTTCTCGCTTGTCGAGACAACCCGATGATGTATGCGTCATCGGCGGAACGCATGATCGAAGCGATCGGCGAACCGGAAGTTGTCGATACGAGTAAAGATCCGCGTCTGTCGCGTATCTTTTTCAACCGTACGATCAAAACCTATCCATCCTTCTCCGGTTTTTTCGGAATGGAAGACACGATCGAACGCATTGTGGGTTACTTCCGTTACGCAGCACAGGGATTGGAAGAACGCCGTCAAATTCTATATCTGTTGGGCCCTGTTGGCGGCGGTAAATCCTCGCTTGCCGAGCGCCTCAAAGACCTGATGGAAAAAAATCCCATCTACGTGCTGAAAGCCGGCGATGAAATCAGTCCTATTTTCGAAAGCCCGCTTGGTTTGTTCCGCGCCAGTCAATTGGGTGATCTGTTAGAAGACAAGTACGGTATCGAAAAACGCCGCCTGAACGGCATTATCAGCCCATGGGCCGTCAAACGCTTGGATGAATTCGACGGCGACATTTCGAAATTCGAAGTCGTGCGTTTGTACCCGTCGAAACTTCGCCAGATTGCGATTGCGAAAACGGAACCCGGCGATGAAAACAATCAAGACATCTCAGCGCTGACCGGTAAAGTCGATATTCGCAAACTGGAGCATTACAGCCAAAATGATCCGGATGCGTACAGTTATTCCGGCGGTCTGTGCCGTGCCAACCAGGGCTTGCTTGAATTTGTCGAAATGTTCAAAGCGCCGATTAAAGTGTTGCATCCACTGCTGACAGCAACACAAGAAGGCAACTATATCGGCACGGAGGCCCTGGGGCCGATTCCGTTCCAAGGCACGATCTTGGCACACTCCAACGAAGCCGAATGGCAAGTTTTCAAAGGCAACAAAAACAACGAAGCCTTCCTTGACCGTATTTGCGTGGTCAAAGTGCCTTACTGCCTGCGCGGCGCCGAAGAGACTGCGATCTATCAAAAGCTGCTCAACGAAAGTGAGTTGGGCGGCGCGCCGTGCGCCCCCGAAACACTGCGGATGCTGGCTCGTTTCTGTGTTTTGACGCGCCTCAAAGAACACGAAAATTCAAATCTGTTCTCAAAGATGCGGGTCTATGACGGCGAGAAGCTGAAAGACACGGATCCGAAAGCTAAATCTCCGCAAGAATATCGCGATGCGGCCGGCGTTGATGAAGGCATGACCGGCATTTCCACCCGGTTCGCGTTCAAGGTTCTGTCGGAAACCTTCAACTACGATACCAATGAGGTTGCAGCCGATCCGGTTCACATGATGTACATCCTGGAACAAGCGCTCAAACGCGAACAGTTCCCGGAAGAGGTCGAGAAGCGGTACCTTGAATACATCAAGGCCGAACTCGCGCCGCGCTACGCTGAGTTTATCGGCAAGGAAATCCAAAAGGCTTATCTTGAAAGCTACGGCGAGTACGGACAAAACTTGTTTGACCGTTACATTTCCTATGCGGATGCGTGGATTGAAGACCAGGATTACAAGCATCCTGATACCGGGCAAATGATGGACCGTCAGGTATTGGATCAAGAGCTGTCCAAGATCGAAAAGCCGGCTGGCATTGCCAATCCAAAAGACTTCCGAAACGAGGTCGTTAAATTCGCCCTGCGGGCGCGTGCAGCCAATGGCGGCAAGAACCCATCATGGACCTCTTACGAAAAACTGCGGAACGTGATCGAAAAACGTATGTTCACGCAGGTTGAAGATCTGCTGCCGGTGATCAGTTTCGAGTCCAAAAAAGACAGCGAAACGCAGAAAAAGCACAACGATTTTGTCGATCGCATGCTCGCCCGAAACTATACCGAACGGCAGGTGCGCCGTTTGGTCGAGTGGTACATGCGGGTAAACAAAGCGGGATAGCGCTTTGCTGGGCGCGGTCACCAATGCCAAACAGAGCGGTGATCGCCCCAAAAGCTGCGTTGGGGTATCAGGGGTGAGGTTTCGCCGCCCACGCGGGACCTCAAAGTAAGCAGGTAGCATGACCCACTTTATTGATCGGCGTCTCAATCCAAAGGGAAAAAGTCTCGGCAACCGCCAGCGCTTTTTGCGCCGCGCACGCGGGGAGATTCGCGACGCCATTCAGAAATCGCTGAAGGACCGCAAAGTCAGTGACGTGGGCAAAGGCGAGCAAGTCACCATTCCCACCAAGTCAACCCAGGAACCGCATTTCCATTTCTCCAACGAAGGCGGCACACGCGAACGCGTCTTTCCGGGGAACAAAGACTATATGGAAGGCGACAAAATCCGAAAGCCGCGCACCGGCGGCGGCGAGCGCGGCAAAAAAGCCAGTGAAGACGGCGAAGGTGAAGACGGATTTCGCTTCACTTTAACGGAAGAAGAGTTTCTGGAGATCTTCTTCGAAGATCTTGAGCTCCCGAATCTGGTGAAGACCACGCTGAAGGAGATTGAAAACTTCAATATGAAGCGCGCCGGCATCACCACAGATGGCTCGCCGACCAACATCAATCTTATCCGCACCATGCGCAATTCGTTTGGTCGCCGCCTGGCCCTCAAACGCCCGACGACCAGCGAAGTGAAAGAACTGAAGGCGCAGCTCTTTGCGCTCGAAGCCAAATCGGAGCCGACCGAAGAGGAGCGGCGCGAAATGGCGCGCCTGCATGAAGAGATCGAGAAGCTGGACGCCAAGCGCAGGTGGATCCCTTACATCGATCCAATTGATGTTCGTTTCAATGCCTTTGAACCGCATCCGACGCCAACGGCCCAAGCGGTGATGTTCTGCTTAATGGATGTTTCGGGTTCGATGGGTGAACGGGAAAAAGATCTAGCGAAACGGTTCTTCCTCTTGCTGCATCTTTTTCTGAAGCGGCGCTATGACCGCGTGGATGTTGTCTTTATCCGTCATACCCACGATGCCCAAGAAGTGGATGAAGAGACCTTCTTCTACTCACCGCAAAGCGGCGGCACGATCGTATCGACGGCGCTTGATGAAATGATCAAGATCCGCAACGAGCGCTACTCGACAGCGGACTGGAACATTTATGCAGCTCAGGCTTCTGACGGCTACACACAATCGGGCGATGCAGAAAGATGCGTGAAGATGCTTGATGATGACATCATGCCGACATGCCAATATTACGCCTATATCGAAATCCTCGATGAGCGCGAAATGGAAGTGTTCGCGAATGAGGATTCAGGCGCTGAGCTTTGGCGCGCCTACTGCAAGGTACGCGACCTGTGGCCGAACTTTGCGACCAAACGCATCAGCCAACCGTCTCATATCTTCCCTGTGTTCCGCGAATTGTTCACCAAACAGCAAGCCTCGTGAATTCGTGAAGAATAAGAACAGGCATATTCCCAAATGACTGCGCAATCGGCTGCCCATCCAAATTACCTATTCGAAGACGCTGAGTGGAATTTCGAAACGCTCAACAGAGCGCATGAAGCGATCGAAGACATCGCGCTGAATGATTTAGGTCTGAGCTGTTATCCCAATCAAATTGAGATCATCTCGTCTGAACAGATGCTCGACGCTTATTCGTCACACGCCATGCCGCTGATGTATCATCATTGGTCGTTCGGCAAGCATTTCGCCATGCAGGAAATGATGTATCAAAAGGGATACTCCGCCCTGGCGTACGAGATAGTGATCAACTCCAACCCCTGTATCAGCTATTGCCTTGAAGAAAACACGATGACCATGCAAGCGCTGGTCATCGCCCATGCCGCCTACGGCCACAATCACTTCTTCAAAAATAACTATCTGTTCAAGCAATGGACGAATGCAGAAGCCATTCTCGATTATTTGAACTTCGCCAAAAAGTTCATTGCGGGATGTGAAGAGAAATACGGGTTTGACGCGGTCGAGCAATTGCTGGATTCAGCCCATTCGCTGATGGACCAAGGCGTATTCCGGTACGCCCGTCCGCCGCGCAAAAGCCAAGAAGCCCTGGCAGAGCGCGCTGAACAGCGCCTCGCTCACGATCAAGCAACTTACAATGACCTATGGCGGACCGTCCCCATTCCGGCGGAAGGCGAGAATGACGAGGGCGATGAAGACGATCTCGACGCTTATTCCGGCGAGATCAGCCTGCCCGAAGAGAACATTCTCTATTTCATAGAAAAACAGAGCCCGTCACTCCAACATTGGCAGCGGGAGATCTTGCGGATTGTCCGCAACATCTCGCAATATTTCTATCCGCAAAAGCAGACCAAAGTGATGAACGAAGGCTGCGCGACTTTTGTGCATCACTACATCATGACCGAGCTTTACAATCGCGGCCTGATCAATGAAGGCTCAATGATGGAGTTTCTGCACAGTCATACGAGTGTGGTCTTTCAGCCGGAGTTTGATGATCCGCGCTTTAGCGGCATTAATCCGTATGCGTTGGGCTTTGCCATGATGCAGGACATCCAACGTATTTGCACAGAACCAACCGATGAAGACCGCGAGTGGTTTCCCGATATTGCCGGATGCGAAGACTGGCGCCGCGTTCTGAAAGATGCCTGGGCCAATTTCCGGGATGAAAGTTTCATCCAGCAATATCTAAGCCCAAAAGTGATCCGCGATTTCCGGTTGTTCTCTCTCCTCGACAGCTCCCAGGAACCGCACTACGAAGTTTCCGCCATTCACAATGATCGGGGCTATCGACGCGTGCGCGAGAACCTCGCGGCCTCATACGAACTCGCACGGCTTGAACCCAATATTCAAGTCGTACGCGCCGACCTTGAGGGCGACAGAACCCTGTATCTTCAGCATACAAAGCATATGGGCGTGCCACTCGACCAGAAGTCAAAGGACAAAGTCCTTGCCCATGTGCAAGCGCTTTGGGGCCACAAGGTCGAGCTTGAAAGCGTCGACCCATCCGAAACCTAAGCCGGGCTTTGGGTCTACCGGTTTTGCCCATCCAAATTTCCGCATTCTGAGGTCGCCGAAATAGTATGAACGACGGCTCTCAATTTGGGCCTCTCGCAATCGGTCATTTCGGCTCAAACGCAGCAAATAGCTGCGTTCTGGGGCTTTGATTCAAATTTAATAATCGTTCATGACCGGTTCAGGTCATCTTTGGCATAGTCCCTCGCATGGTGATCTGGCGGTCGAGGTCTGCGGGGCCGGGTCACTTTCAAATCTGCCTCCGGCGCCCGCCTTGGCCTATGCTCCATACCCAGTCCTGTGCCTGCCGGGGGCAGTTTATCTTTTCATCTTTTCCACAATTTGCTGCTGCGCGGTGACGTCCGGCAGATTTACGCGCGCTTTCGCGAAGACTGCACTCTCGGTGCGCGTACCTCAGTGCTTTGGGGCCCTCCCAGATCGACTGTCGTCGAGACTTGCGTCTGACGGTGGATTTACCCAAGTTGTCTGAACGTCATGAAAAAGACCCGGAGCGATAACCGAAATCACTCCAGGTCCTTCATCCTCATAGACAGAATGAGCTCAATCAGGACATCCGCTCACGGTGCAGAGAGCGCCCGTTCGACTTCTTGCTGGCAATTGAGAAGCTCGGTATAGGCATAATTACTGTCGGTAATGTTCAGCGATGCAATCGTTTCCCCGCCCATGAAGAATTCGAGACCAGTGTTACGCATGAACTCATCGACGAAAGTATCGTCGGTCGCCGTCATCGCAAGGCCTGGCTTGCCCGCGAAGTAAATGGCGGTGGCCGGAAGCGACCAAGGGGCGCGATTGTAATCCATAACAGCCGACACGTCATAGACCTGATCGATCTGTAACGATGTCCAATCGGAATCCAAGAGCACAACATACAGTTCTTGATCAACCGGCGACCATTGAATGCGCAGATCGGCGTTACCATCAAAGCTGGCGACCGCAAAGCACCCGGCACCGTCCGTATTGTCGATATTGACCGTCCAATTACCCACTTGCTTCCAGAACACAATGTCTTCGACGGCGTGAGAAGGGGCAATGCTTGCGAGGGTATATGCTGCAAATGCAAGAGCCGCTGTCCGAATTTTCATGATGGTTCCCCCAAAATAAAATGAAGCGGCTACAATAAACGTCCGTGATCAGTCGTCATAGAGCGAAAGGCGGTCGCGGCCGAGAAAAAAACCAAGGCAACCGTCGTCAAATCGGCATTTTCCCATGGACATTGATGCAAATATCGCGCAGGCGCTCGGCTTTCCAAAACAAAAATACATGGCGGTGGAACGAGAGCGGCGATGGCTGTGCCGTCAGGTTCCGATTGAACGCGTCACGCAAATTGACGACATCACCGATCTCTATGTCACCGGAACACAATTGCGTTTACGGGAAGCCCGGCCGACCGACGCGCGCCCTTCCCTTCGACGGCTGACAAGAAAATCGGACGCGGATAGGCATACCCGTCTGATCACCTCACTTTATCTGTCTGTAGAGGAATTCGATCTTTTAAAGTCTCTGTTGCCGGGCCGTCGAATCGTGAAGCGCCGCTACCGAATTCAAAGCGAACAAGGTCTTTGGTTGGCGGTTGACGAATTTAAACAGGACCTCGCAGGGCTCATTCTCGCCGAGGCAGAATTTGAATCTGATGCCGCGTTGCGCGCGTTCCCCTCGCCGGACTTTGTTGATCACGAAGTCACTGAAGATCTGCGATACACTGGCGCCCAGCTTGCCCTGAACGGAGTTCCGAAAGAACCTCAAGCATGAAACCGCTGAAATCTCGGACTGCCGGTTCAGGTCATGACAACAGAGTTGATCTGATGTTCTTCGATGGACACACAGTCCGTCCTTTTGACCTCGAGCACGATTTCATTCGTGCGCTGCTGAAAAGGGACGAAGGACTACACCTTGAGCGTGACTGAAAAAACGCATGCGGAAGACGCATGTATCGCTTAGACAATGACGGCGGATGGCGCGACTTTGCAAGCGGCTAACAGCACCGGGGCGACCAGGACATAACCATGGGTGCGCACCTGAAACGATAGCCTTTGCTTGCATGCGTCGGTGCCCTTGTTCCCACCAGCACACATCTTAACCATGTTGCAACAACGCAAGACACGCAACACCTAGGCACTCCGCGCATCCTAGATAACGATGGTCTGAGTTGTGCGTATCAGTATGATGGTTACCTAATTCTAGATTGCACATTAACCAGTACAGACGGTCGCATTTAATTGGATTGGAAACGGTCCGGCTCTTATCTACCCGCATATGATGCCTCAAGAGGTCTGCTTCCTGCGGGTGAAATCAGGAAGTTTTTTGTGAACGGCGCGGAGATCGAACCAGGCGACCACGTTTCACTTTGACGCAACACGAACACGTGCTGTCAGCTCATCCGAAGTTGCACCATTTTTCCGTGTACCCACAGCGGTATGGCGCTCTTTTGATCAACTCAGTAACGCATTGATCCGCAAAGGCCGTTCGAGTTTCGGCGTATCTTTCATTCGCACTCGTTAACCATAACTTTTAAATATGATCACCTCTCCTGAAAATTGTCTTGAATATCAAAACTATTAAAATTTGAATCCTGACAAAGCCGTTACATATCGCTATTAATCCAGGTTCATGCTATCCAAACGAAGGAATGCAAGTTTGTTCGGCTTACGGTGATCGCGACAATCACCGGTCCTTGCGGAAGACTGAAATGCCTGTTGCTTCTATCGTAATCCCTGCATTCAATGCAGCCGACTTTATTGAGCGGGCGCTTCATTCGGCGATTAACCAATCAGAACAGAATATTGAAGTGATTGTCGTTGATGATGCATCAACGGATGAAACAGTCGCGTTAGTACATAAACTCATGCAGTCCGATCGCCGGATCCGCCTTGAGCAAAACCAGGTGAACAGTGGTGTGTCGCGCACTCGGAATCGCGCGCTCGATCTGGCTCAGGGTGATTGGATCATGGTACTGGACGCGGATGATTGGATCACACCTGATCGGGTCGAAGTCCTGTGCTCTCTAGGGACGGAAAAAGACGCAGACCTTGTATTCGACAATCTGAACTTGCTAAAGGGAGAAGAAAATACGCCGATCGGCAGTTTGCTGTCAGCAACATCAAGGGAACCTGCTCCCCTAGACGGTCCCGACTATGTAGCGAACGATAATCCGGAGGAGCTGGGATCCGGCGTTCTGAAACCAACGGTACGGCGTGCCTTCCTAGACCAACATCACATTCGCTACAGAAACGATCTCAATATCGGTGAAGATTTTCTTTTTGCCGTGGAGTGTTTTGCGCACGGAGCTGCGGCCTATCTTGAACCGACTCAACATTATAATTATCGCATTCACCAAGGATCGTTGAGCCGCCGCCAATCGACCGAGCAGTCGGACAAAATCGTACATGGCAGTCTGGCGGCCCGACAGATTGCTGAGGCTCTCAACCAAACGGACCTTCTGCAAGCGCTGATCAAACGGCACCGGGCCTTCGAAAAGAATGCGCGGTATCGAACGGTCATTAACCCAATACTGGACCATGACTTCGCTAAAGGCGTTAACAATGCCTATCACGATCCAACGATCTTGCCCTACTTGGTCAGGCGGATGGGTATCAGATTGATCCGTCCAAAGATCATATAACGCACGAAAGCAGCCTCGCTCCTGCTCGCTGTCAGGATAAAGCCAAGATTTTCGGCGATGCGCGCCTCAGCGGGCGTCCGCCAGGACCACGGGATTATTGCTTTCGATATCGGCCTGAACACCCGGAATGACCGCTCCCGGAAAATGCGATGGATCGATCCCGAATGCTTTTACAATGGTCGGTGCGAAGTCGATGGCGTCAACCGATGCATTCAAGATAGCCGACGATGTACCTCCACCAACAGCGTAAAAGAATCCACTGGGCCTATGATCCCCGCTTCGACGGTCCGCTCCAAACCGGTTGGGGATCGTGCCAATGAGTGGCGATACGACAGCCCCGATTTCGACATCCCGGTTCCAAACCACCAGGATATCCGGCAAGTCACTGGCGCGCTCACCGCTATGAAGCCGAGAGGTCACAATCACTTCACTCGCAAGCCTTTGATCCGTTCCCGCCACCTTGATCTCGGAGATTTTTCCAACAAGCTCCTCAACAACACTCCCGTAGTCCTCAGGCGCCACAATGCCGTTGGGTTCGCGTCCGGCCAGATTTATCCGAACACCACCTGTCGCGTTGTTAACAAGCACTTCAAAGAAACGCCGCCCCTCTACAGGGGATGGCTCCGAACCTGTCGCAACGAGTTTACCGAGTTGGTTCTTTAAGGGTCTCATCTGACTGCGAACGATCGGTGGCAAGTCACTCCAGATCGACTTCGCCCGATGCCGCCACCCCTTGGGAGGCGAAAATGGTATGCCACTATCCAAACTGGCCAGAATATGTTCCAGCAGGCCTGTAGCCGATATTTGGGGGCCAATCCCATGGCTTCCATAGATGAGCACCAATGTGCGCTCATCTATAAGTTCCAAGATTTCGCCAATCGCCGCGTCAAGCGCCCGATATCCGTCTTTTAGCGGTTCGCCAAGTTGGTGCTCGACGCTGGGATCATAACGCGGATGATTTGGGTCGTTTACATGCCAGAGATGATGCCCCATGCAATGACAGTCGCTGAAAACAACTTGAAAATAATCCCAATTTCCTTTTTCGAGAAAGTGCTTGGTGATCTTTCCTTTGCGGGCAATACGTTTAACGTATGTGTCACGGAACTGCCCGAGTTCTGCCGTGGTCTCCGGACATTTGTCATCGCACATAATGCCGTGCGTGGGATCTTCCCCGCCAACTCGGAGGACCTCGTCAACGGTCGACGCAGGCGTGGCCGCCAATTGCATAACGCTTCCCCCTTGCGAAGGCACATGCCCGCTACAATCGACGATATTTAGACCATTAAAGTCTTTTTCAAGAAAAGTGTAAGGCGCATCGATGACCGCGCACCGCAATCCTTCATCGCTTAGTTTTTTCCAGAACGGTTCGGCGACCCGCGGACCCGGGCTGTGCCAGGTGTACTTGCCCTCGCTCGGCTCAAAGTACCTTAGAGCATCATAAAGCGCGTGAGACCCTGGCCGGTGCCCTGAATGAAATGTCGGCCAAGCTGAACCCGCTTCAAGATGTAAGGGATTTTGCGTTTCGCCAACTAGGGCGCTGCCCCTAAGGGCCTTAAGATTCGGCAAGCTTCCGTCGCGCGTCCACGCCTCAACAAGGTCCTTGTCACCGGAATCCAGGCCGATCACAAGCACCTTTGCTAATGGTGGTGCTTTTTCCGAAGTCTGAATATTCACGCGCGCTGCTCCAGAAGATGACGTGCCAATTGCGTGGGGCGTTTGACATATTCTCCAGCGAAAAGACTATTGCTAACAAGTTAACAACTGGTAGCAACACAAAGCTCCACTTAACCTTACCTTGTCAATACATTGGGTTTTCTAGAGATCTCAAGATGAACAAAGAACATCCGATCAAAAAGACCAAAAACTATTCTAGGTTTAAATGATTCGTTTCTTTTGACCATAGCGCAATCTTGAATTCGACGGTCCTCCCCCATCAAAAAGACATGGGCACACTCGCACTATGCAAGAATTACTTCATACGTGCCGTCAGCAGTCTTTCTGTTTGACCACGTCTTTCACGAATTCAATGAGTTCTCCATCCACGCTTACCGCGCGGTGCAAGATTTCTTTAAGCCGGTTGCAGCCTGCTCGCTTTTGCCCAATTTCGATATCCGTCATGCCCAGCGTAACGGCGGCCTGATCCGCCATGTTGCTAAGGGGATAGGTTTTGAGCCCATAAAGCAGTGAAGCGCGCGCGCCGTGAAAATCGCCCTGAGCGAACTGAATCTCGCCTGCCCAAAGAGCCGCATCGTCCACCATCGGACTATCGGGATAGAGCACCCCAAAATCGCTCAACAACCGCAATCCTGTTTTCGCATCACCGCGCTGAAAGTGAGCGAAAGTACGCGTCATGTAGGCGGTCTGCTCCGCCAGTGCCTTTGATTTAGGATGCTCTGGGTTGTCACGAACGAATTGTGTGAGTGCCGCTACAGACCCTTCCCTGTATGCAGTCGCCCAAACTTCCTGCCTATCTGTTACCTGAGCCAGCGCCTTTGCCGCATGTTCAGCATAAGTGCTGTTTGGAAACGCAGCACGGAATGTACGGTAGGCTTTGGGTGTGTCCGCAGCTCGTGCGGCCGTCCAAGCGCGTCCGTCATTTAGCGCCGTCCCCCTCCAATACCCCACACCAAAGGCAACCCCGACCAGCACAACGCCCAATATTGCGACAAGCCAAACGGGCAACTTGAACAGTTTGTCGGTTAGTGAATGGGGCAACCGTCTAACCGTCGGCTGTGGCTCAACCAATCTATCGCCCGTGTGATCACGTTCTAGTCTCGCCGACACATGCGCTCCCTTACGATCTCATCCATCAACTCGCAAAACTAAGGGGAACATCGACGCGCCGTCATATGCACAACCGTCGCGACATCAACGCGAACGGGTTTGGCCACTCAACGGGCGCATCGACGAGAAACCCGCTTTGGTGATCTGACCGGACATTCTGCAAAAAAGATGCTCAAGTCAACTTGCTTGCTTCGTGGTCGAAAGCATCTCCCGGCGGATCAACTGACGGTCACCTAATCCTATTTACTGCTCTGGCCTCAGCGAGCGGCCTCTAACGCAAACGGCAAAAGGTGAGACTTCTTTGAAGTAGTCGATCTTGATGTCATCGAGTCCAGTTCTCTGCATTTGCGCGGCAAGGGCTTCACCAATTTCGACGGTGTCTTGATTTGTTGCACCTTTTGCCCGGGGTTGAACCGTTAATGCAATCTGACCGTTTGAGGCCAAGTATTCTTTTAGTAATCGGACGGTTTCTTCTGGATCAGACCAGAACAAGGCGACATTGACGGCAAAAATGTGATTGAATCTATATTCGGCGGGATTGATAACCGTACTCAAGGCTTCAGCAGAACCGATATGAAGTTTCATTCGTTCAGAACGGATGGACGATTGATTACGCCGTCCGGCGGTTTTCATCATCGTTCCGGAGTGGTCGACGCCAACGATTGCCCCCCGTGTCACTTTTTGCGCCACGGCTCCTAGGGCGACGCCCGGTCCGTACCCTATTTCAAGCACGTTGTCCGCTGGTTCAAGGTCCAACAAACCGACAGTCCAAAGACTACGAGCGCGATTGGATGTTCGGGTTGCCATAATCCAACCAGCAAATCGCCCCAACAAACCACTTGGCTTACGAAACTGCCGAACCAGCGTGCGGCGAAACATCTTTAACATGTGTCGACACTCAAAGAGCAATAATTATTGTCAATATGACAACTATTATTGTCTTTTTCAAGTTTGAGTCGAATTGTACCTACACATTCAAGAAACTGCTTACGGCCGGTATCAAAGTAAGCGGGACAATAAATTGTAGGGCCGCGCCCAGGCCAAGCGCACCAATCGCGGCAGTCCATCCCAACTTCAGTTTCCTGGTGACTGTCAGGAACAAGATTAGAGCCAAGGGTCCCATGAGAGCCGCGGCGCTAAGAACGCCCGGCATCCAGCTTTGAGTCGCAATCGACAAAATGATGTGATTGAGGCAGTTTGCGAACAGGGCTGAGGCAAGCAGTATCACTGCCCAAGCCTTTGAGACGACAATATTTCCAGAACTTAACCACAAGCCGACAACCCATCCAACTGCCGTAACGAGAGTAGCGGCGATCAGAAAAGAAGATTCGTCAATTCGCGTGAACCCCACATTGTGCATTGTCATCCAAGCCGGCAAACCGAGCAGTACTTCTTCCGCATTGTGCAAGGTGAACGCACCTAAGGTGGCGAGGGTCAACCAGACAATTCTGTTCTGTTCGATCACCCACATCTCTCCAACAATGACACTGTGGAAATTCGTTGGACCATGGGGTTTCTAATCCGTCACAGCCTCAAGCATCTTTTCGTACTCCTCATCAACAGGTTCCCATAATTCTACGCGGCGGCCGTCATTATCGACGATATGGACGAATTTCCCGTAGATCTCTTGTTGGATCTCATCCACGATCATGACACCAGCGCCTTTTAGTTCAGCAACCAGCGCCTCCAGGTTGTTTACGCGGTAGTTGATCATGAACTGTTGATCTTCGGAGCCAAAATAGTCCGTGTCCTTCTTGAAGGGACTCCATAACGTGTACCCCTTCTTTTCAGGCGCCCTCACCCGGCGCCACGCAAAATTGGTCCCATATGCGTCAACGGTTATGCCCAGATGGCGGGCATACCACTCACGTGTCGCCTCCGGATTTTCTGCGCGAAAAAACACACCGCCAATGCCGTGCACGCGGGGCACTTCGTCATTGCTCATTTGTCCGCTCTATTCTTGGAGTGAATCCAAAACAGCTTCGATCATGTCAATCTGCAGATCGAGCTTGCCATGCTGGGTCTCTACATTGAAGTAGGTCTTGCCGAGTCCCGCTGTCACCCATTTTTGAAGGTGACAGTCCCGCTCGCAGGAATAAGCCTGGTCTGTTTGATCTAAAAAATAGACATGTGCATAGTTGAACCGGCGCTCAGCGAAGAGGGGCGCTGACTTCTCGCAATCAGACCGTCCATCCGTGTCTTTTGAACCACCCAAAATGAGATCATCTTCGTCGTCGCCATACTTGCAGACAAAGCTAAACATGCGGTCGTTGTTGATGGAAATGGCGGAATAGTTTTTTGTCCGCCCATCTCGTCCCCACCAGCCGTCGACATTATTGTGCGGAGCAATGATCACCTGCCTGTCAGCCATGAAACGTTCAAAAAAAGCGGTATAGTCCCGACGCTGACGGAGGCCGAAGAGACGATTCGGGTCGGCACCATCCTGCAAATAGCGGTTGCCGAAACTCTCAATCGCCACCATATGGCCGCCATAAGTGCCAACAGCATGCAGAGCCGATTTGAATGCACTGTCTTCATCATCGTGCAGAACAGGATAGAACGGACCGTCGGGTTTTGTCGTATTCTTGACATCCGTTATGCCAATCGGAAGACCATCTAGCTCAACAACGGTTTCAGAAATCGACAGGACAGTACCAAAGCGGGCGATATCCTCGACGGCACCGAGCAGGTCGTCGTCACGATAGTCTCCAGCCTGAAGCTGTGACAACGAGGCAAACACCGCACACACGATGGCGACAAGATGCTTGCCGAATTTAGAAACCAGCCTCACCAATCCCCCGCCCCCGTGCGGTGCTTTTACTTATAAACCGTACAGAAGTTAATCGCGTGCTTTCTCGAAGATATAAGGATCGAGCGAACCTTGCGCAGCGATGCGGCGCTTGTGCCATTGCCCGCCGCCATAATACGCCAGGCTTCCCGGATCGGCTTCGCCATGCCCGTTGTAATAGGTGATGCAGTCGCGCAACGGCCGGGTCACGGTATCTGCTTTGGCGCAGTGCACCGCATATTCTTCCTCAGGTTCCTGTTTGACATCGACGATTGCATCGCCGCGATCCCTGAGTGTTTCAAGCATCCATACGATATAGTCACCATGCTCTTCTATGGCATTGGTGAAGTTGAAGCTACCGCCGCCCCCTTGCGGCCCTGAAACGATGAACAGATTTGGGAAACCGCGGCTATGAATGCCTAAGAAGGTTTTCGTGCCTTCTGTTTGCCATTTGTTACTCAGCGTTTGTCCGTCCCTTCCGGTAATCATGTTGAAGGACGCAGTCGCCATCCATTCAAATCCGGTCGCATAGATCAATACATCGAGCGGGTATTCCGTGCCTTCATGCACAACACCACGTTCATTGATCTTGCTTACGCCGCGCGGCGCTGTATCGACCAAATGGACATGGGGTTTATTGAATGTCGGCAGAAACTCGTCGTGAAAAGTAGGCCGCTTGCAGCCATAGGGATAATAGGGTTTGAGCGCCGCGGCGGTCTTCGGATCCTCGATTATGGCATCCACACGCGCGCGGATCTGTTCCATGATTCGAAAATTCGTGTTCAGTTGTTTTTGCACCAGCTCTTCAGGGCTGAGCTGCCGCTCGTAGGTTTTCTTCTCTTTATAATGGGCCACCTTGCCGGCCAGGTAATCATCGTTGGCTTTGATCGCCGTGCGGCCTTCTGAAATCTTGGCAAAACGGGCGCGCCGCGCCTTCGCCCAGCCGGGCTCGTTAGCCCACGCGTCCCGTTCTTCCTGTGTCGTCTCGCGTTGATCGCGAACATCAATCGACGACGGCGTGCGTTGAAAGACGTAGAGCTCTTTCACAATCTTGGCGATTTCGGGCACAACTTGAACCGACGTCGCACCGGTCCCGATGATGCCAACAACCTTGTCCTTCAGATCGATGTCGTAACGCCAACGCGACGTATGGAAAGACTCACCCTTGTAGCTTTCCATCCCGTCGATCCGAGCAAGCTTCGGCGTGGTCAAAATCCCGTTGGCCAGCACTACATAGCGGGCGCGCATCGCATCGCCGCGATCCGTTGTGACCGTCCAGCGACCACTGGCTTCGTCCCACTTAGTTTCTTCGACAGTGGTATGAAACAGACAATGATCATAGAAGCCAAACTTCTTTGCCATGTTCTGGCAGTATTCCATGATCTCGAAGCCCGACGCGAACTTCATAGAGGGGACGTAGCCCATCTCTTCAAGCAGCGGTAAATAGGAATAGGCTTCTACATCGCAGGCAATGCCGGGGTAACGATTCCAATACCAAGTGCCACCAACATCGCCCCCCTTCTCGCAGAACCGAACATCCTTAAACCCAGCCTGGCTGAGTTTGTGCCACAACAACAGGCCAGCAAAACCCGCCCCGACAACCAAGATCTCACATTCGTCCGTCAGCGGTTCCCGCTCAATCGGTGGTTCCGAATAGACATCTTCAAGATACTTCGAAAACTCACCTTCCATGGCCATATAGTCGGCCGCCCCGGCTCGCTCTTCTTTATAGGCACGGTATTTTGCCTGTTCTTCCGCATTGAAGACAGCCCCTGGTGGGGGCTCCGGCAGCGTTTTAAGGGACTCGTCGGAAAGAACCGAATATCCCTTACCAGTAATATTATCATTCGCTTTGGCGGCACGTGTATTGAAGGTTTTCAATCCGGTATCCGGGTCGATGGCAACTGCTGCGTTTGGCAAGGCTGGCCTCATAGCTTGAATAATGTGTATTTCGTTGGGTCCATCTTCATGATCTCGCCTGGAATGATCAACCCCCTTTTCGGGCGCCGAACTCAATCGCGGCGCGAGCCAGCTCGATCATTCCCTACACCACACCCCTAGAATGAAGCTGAGGGTCTCCGATACGCCCGCCTAGTCCAGTCGCCCAGAATCGTGCAATCCGGACTTTGTTACCCGAAGGCGATGGGGAGACGTTGGCAAACATCTCAGACCCGCAATAGACGCATTCCAATACCCGCAGCGATGAATGTTGCTCCGTACACTGCAAGAATGGTGGGAATGCCGATACTGGGTAACACCGGCGCCATAACAAACAAAATGTGAAGTGTGGTGACCATGATTGCGATGTTGAACACGGCTAGCTCGCGTGCAACAGGTGTGCGGAAATCCGGGTCAAGCAATCTAAGGAGCAGCAAACCCGTACCGGTCGAGCCGCAGCAACAGCCGAAGGAGGCGATTGACCGTTCCGGGCCAAAATCGGCAGAGACTCGGCTCATCCCAAAACAAAGCGCCGCGGTGGCCACCGTGACCGCCACCGTGACCAGCAAAATCGGCAAGCCAACAGACGCCAATATTGCGACTTCGATACTCATAATCGTGCCGACGACCATCATGTCGACTGACGCGCCAGTGACCATGCGCTGAGTATCATCATCGACAAACCGATCCCAAGACATGGCTTCGATAACAGCGCGAATAACTGCGCAGACCAAGAGTCCGTGGACAAAGAACAAATTGTAAGACGCGAACACATTCAGCGGAACACCAAACAGGGTCGCGTCCCCAACAAGAGTAGCTAATAATTTGAGCCACTGGTCGGCCAGCAAATACGCCACGCCCAACAATCCAAGGTGAAACGCCAAACTCTCGACGTTGCTGGCATTTGTCACGTGGCGGCCGGTTGGAATATTGGCATCTTCCGGATATAGCCCACGCAGGAAGTCACCTGTCAGCTCAGCATTCTTGTTGCTGTTCATATTGTGGCGCAACATCCAACGCGCGATTGGAACACCAATTACAAACGACACCACGAAGCCGAGTGATGCGTAGATCAACCCGATCTTTGCCGCGTCATCGATCGAAAAGTTAGCTTCCCAAATCGTGCCCAGCGCCAATGCCTGCCCTGGGCCTTGTGTAAACCCATGCGCCACGATCATGCCAAGATAAGCACTCATATTGTCACCCGCGCCGGCATTGTATGCCGTGATCACCGCCAGACCAATCAGTGCCTGCAGAACCAAGCTCATGGTCCAAAGCAGCGCAAGCCAAAGTCCGCCGGACAAATACCGATGATTCTCGAGTTGTTCTTTCGGACGCCCGGTCAACACAAGCGACATGAAACTAAGCGTGAAGAAATGAAACGTGAACGGTACAAAGTCGCTGGCAGAATAACCAAAGCCCAAACCGGCATTGATGAGCGCAAAACCGAGCGTTCCGCCAATGATGGAAGCCGGGATGAGGAATGTCTGTAACACCGGCACGGTCATGCGCAAAATGGCACCGGCGTAGAGCATGGCCGCCATAAAGGCGAACGCCAAGACGCCCGGAAAAGTCCCCTCCATCGTCACTTCCTTTTTGATTTTTTTGTTGGAATCAATGGTACACGCGCGCGAGCGACCTTTCTACGCCTGGATCGTATCAATGCAGGATGCCCTTGCGTTTCCCTAATGCATCATTGTCCTGCCTTTCATCCAGCAACAATCGGTGTTATGACCCCGCATCCCAACAAACACCTGAGTGCTCATGACTCAACAAAGGCCTGTTCGGCCCCGAAATGCCGCCAGCTTGATTCTCTTTCGTCGACGGGGCGACGCACTTGAGTTTCTCATGGGAAAACGGCCGACCAAATCAGCCTTCATTCCCGACGCGTTCGTATTTCCCGGCGGCGGCATGTCGCCAGAAGACGCCGTGATGGAAGTCGCGCGTCCATTACGCGAAACAACGATTAGGAAATTGACCAGTCACGGGCGTGAACAGGTTCAGCTTGCGCCCGTTCTCGCCAACACAGCGATTCGTGAGACCTACGAAGAAACCGGTCTTTCTGTTGGACCTGAGGGGCGCCAGGGGGAACTACCCTTCACACCCGATCACAGCGCGATTGATTTTGTGGGACGCGCGATTACGCCGAGCGAAAGCCCTATACGTTTTCACGCACGTTTTTTCATCACAGATGGCGGCAAGGCGTCGGGCACACCACGTAGCAATGGCGAGCTTATTGAGCTCGACTGGTACCCGGCCGAGGAAGCGAAAAAACTGCCAATCATTGATGTAACCGAGTTCATGTTGCACGAAGCTCTCGCCCGCCTCGCTGAACCAGATTCAGACCCTGAACGAACGCCGCTTTATAGCTATCGAGGGACAAAACCGATCCCGCGATATCTTTGACCTGCAAATCACCCGCTCCTCTCAGCGCAGAGGTAGACAGAAAAAGATACTCCGTCTACAGAACTTTATAGCGCCGCGCCTGATACGCCAGGGACTATCGCCGTCAGGTCATGCCGCCGGACGGCCAAAATCGTAACGCACGAAATCCAGACGCCAACAGCCATGGCAAACAGCAATCCGCCGTCCCCCTGCACTTCAATGCCGAGCGGCGTGAACAGGTGGAAGAAGATCGCACCAGAGATGATTCCAGCGCCGATCAGGGCGCCAAGCCCCTGGAACCCCCGAAAACGCGCGTAGAACATCCCACTCAGAATCAGCAACGCCGCAAAAAGTTCTGCAGTACCGATGACATATTGGCTGAAAAGTCCGCTGGTCGAAAAGATTCCTGCGAAGCCAAATGTTCCTGCCCACGCATCCAGCGTTCCAAAAATGTGCTGCGTCTCAATTGAATTGGTAAATTTGAAAAACAGCGATTGAATAAACACAAAGGAGACGAATGCTCCCAATATGCGGGTGACGTTTTCCATTGGCGCGAGTTCCCCATTCATCCATGAACCTCAATCTGTGTGACGCAAACATGCGGCGGTTCACACCAAGTTCAAAGACAAGATCACAAAGAGGTCATGGATTGTTATAGGCTGTGAACGCAGTCTCGCCCTCCAACTGATAAACAGATGCACGATGGTCAACCAGTCCAATGGCGAAAACGAGACCCCTTCCGGGCGAGGTCATGTCTCATGGGCCCAACACATTCGGGCCGTTCTTAGCGCGGCTGCCGTCGGTGGATCGTCGTCGCCCTCTCACACGCGCCCAAAGGCGAGAGATGCAGATATTTCAACTTTCTACGAACCAAACGGCATCTATGCGGCACACGCAAAAGAGGATGGCGATGGTCCAGTCATTGCCTTTATTCACGGTTCGCCGGGTAGCGCCGACGGTTGGGTCGATTATCTGATAGATCCTACGATTCCCGGAACAAAGATGGCCATCGACCGTCCCGGATTCGGTGCGAGCGGATTTGCACGGGGCGATGAAACGCTGCCACAGCAAGCTCGTGCGCTTGGCCAATTGCTTAAGGACCGGCCTGCGATCTTGGTCGGCCATTCATTCGGGGGGCCTGTCGCCCTACAGGCGGCTCACGATTTGGAAAAACAAATTCAAGGTGTTCTTCTTGTTGCCACCGCCGCTGATCCTGTCCTCGAACGCATACTCGCCATTCAGCATTTTGGTGAGTGGCCTGGCGTTCGGAACATGTTGCCGAGAATCATACGATCCGCCAATCGGGAACTCATCGCCCTCCCCCATGGTCTAGCGGAACTCGGCCCTAAACTGGCAAAAATTACCGCTCATATTTCTGTGATCCATAGTGATGACGATGTGCTTGTTCCGTTCGAAAATGTCGCTTATCTCAAAAGAGAGTTGCGGGACTGCGCTTCGTTCGTCGAGCAAAGATTGACGGGGCGCAATCACTTTCTTCCGTGGAATTCTTATGACGAAGTAAGTCAGCAGCTCATTGATTTGATCGCAAGATCAACGGGCAAAACGCCAGCGGATAGGACGATGCAGCATGGCAATGGGTTTGAGCATGTCTGAAGATCGGTCAACTGATCTCGATCGTATCGCGCTACGCAGCCGCCAGCACGAAGGGGCGCCTCCCTTGAATCTCGAAGGACCGCCCGTGTCTTTCTTCGAGTTCTTGCCAGGAAAAGTGTTTTATCTCCCGGTTGCATTTTACATGTGCTACTTGGCGCTCAAGTATCGCGGCGCAACGCTTCCTTCAATCGCCAATCCGTTGTTCCCTTATGGCGGCATCATTGGCGAATCCAAGTCTGACATTTTCGATCTTTTCGGGGGCGAAGCCAAAAAACATCTGCCGCCCCATGTAACGCTTGAAAAATCAAATACACCGATCGACGCGCAAAAAACCGAAGCCATCAAGAAGACAGAAGCGGCAGGCCTGGCGCTGCCCGTGGTCGCCAAGCCCGATCTGGGCTGCCGCGGCGCTGGCGTACAGTTGATCGAAGATTGGTCCGATCTCGCAGATTATATTGCCGCCTTCCCGGCGGGACAGCGTTTCTTGTTGCAAGAGTTTGTCGACTATGAAGGCGAAGCGGGTGTCTTTTACATTCGCGAGCCAGGTCAAAAAGAAGGCCAAATCTTCTCGTTAACGCTGAAATACTTTCCCTTCATTCGCGGTGACGGCAAACAGACCATCGGCGAGCTGATAGAATCAGACCCACGCGCGCGGGTGTTGAAACATGTCTACTTCGAGCGCCACAAAGACCGTCTGGACCACGTCCTTCCTGCAGGAACAGCCATGCGCCTTTCCTTTGCCGGTAGTCATAGCCGCGGCACGATCTTTCGGGACGGTAATGCGTACGTCACCAAGGAAATGACACGAAAATTTGACGAAATCGCCACAGATGTCCGCGAGTTTTACTTCGGTCGATTCGACGTGCGGTTCAAAGACATTGAAAGTCTTCAGCGCGGCGAAGACTTTAAGATTATGGAAGTAAATGGCGGTGCCGGCGAAGCAACGCACATTTGGGATAACCGCATGTCAATAGGTGAAGCCTATCGTGTGCTTTTTGAACAATTCGATACTTTGTGGAGGATCGGTGCACTCAACCGCAAACGGGGATTCAAGTCTGACAAGATGCTGCCCATCGTTCGCGCCTACTACAAAGAGTTTGGCCTTCACGATCAATATCCCGTCGCCCACTAGTTCATCAGAGCCCCCAGTCACATGTCACTAATCATTGGAACCGCATGCCCAAACTTTGATGCGCCCACCGTCATCGAGTTTACCAACGAGCTTTTGCGCCACGGCACGGCTTTGGAAGAGATTCGCCGCCATGTCGACGCTGGCTCGGAAAACCCGATCGAACATGCTTGTTGCGCCACGCTGTTTATGTTTCTGCAAACGCGCGAAGGACAAGAACAAGCCGAACCCTATATCGCATCGGCAGAGCGTCTTCTCAAAAATGATAGCTCACAGGTTGAGAAACATTTTGTTTCAGCGATCCGGCGCTGGCATTCTGGCGACCTTCCCGAAGCGATCCGCCATCTCAATGAAATTCTGAAAGCGCGTCCCGACCACTTATTGGCCGCCAAGATTTGCCAAATCTTGCAGCTCAATGCCGGTGACGTTGAAGGTATGCTGACGACAGCCGGCCATATTGATGCACAGGCGGGGGCCCCTTCATTCCGCCATGGTCTGATCGCCTTCGCAGCTCAACAAAACAAATTGGTCGACAAAGCCGACACGCACGCGAAGAAAGGCTGTGAAATCACCCCGGCCGACGCATGGTGCCAACACGCGCAGGCCCATGTCTATCTGGCGCAAGGCAAACTTGACGACGCACTAACATTCTTGGAGGAACGCGCCGAGAGCTGGGATACACGCAGCTCCTTCATGTACACCCACAATTGGTGGCACATTGCACTCCTCCATCTCCATCGTGGCGACGTGACAGCCGCGCTTGACATTTTTGACACGCATATCTGGACTCAAAGAAAGCATCACGTCCAAGATCAACTCAACGCCATTTCGCTTTTGGTCCATATCGAAGCCGAAGGCCACGATGTCGGGTCTCGGTGGGCGGATGTTTCCCGCCACGCCAAAGATCGCGCACAAGACCATTTGAGCCCCCTATTTGACCTCCACGTCCTCTGCGCCATGGTACGTACAGGTAAATCTGTGATTGCCAGAAAGACACTCAAGGGTATCGAACAGGCCGGCAGGTTGGCGAAGGACAAGACACGTTGGCACGACATCGCACTGCCTTTAGGTCAAGCCGTCGTTCAAGGGGCCAGCGACAGCGGCCATCCCCTGGATGCTCTGCTAACGGATCTTTCGCCCCAACTTCATCTGCTCGGTGGCAGCGATGAACAACGCGACACGCTGCACGCCTGGCATCGGTTTCAGACCAAGTCTAAGGAACTGACTAGTGGCGCCGCGGCCTAAACTAAGTTTAAGGCGTAATCAGACGTCCTGGCAGCACAGCGGATCCAAGACGTAGAAACCTTAAATTGCCCTGCTACAAACGCTTAATCGTGCTTGGGTCAATGCGGAACTGGGTGATGCCTTGGCCTTCAACAAGCTCACCTGCAACAGACACCGGATCAGCAACAAATTCGAGAATATCATCTTTAATTTGATTGCCTTGCGCATCCGTCAGTAGATAAAGCGCGAAGATACCGTCATTCACATCACGCACCATGAACATGGGCGGAATGCCGCCATAGATGCAGAGCGTCGCACAAGCCTTATGTACTTTGCCAACACCGGGCTTCATCACACCGAGCATACATTTGCTGTCGATGATCTCCCCTTTCAGCGAGGTGGCTGTGCTCGTTGCGCGCTCAGACCTCTGCAGATCTTGAGCAGCACCTAGATCCTCGATGGCCGACTCGTCATCGACTAGTTCAAGCATGTTGGTCCCGGCCCGGGCGATGACCGCTCCTTTTGCACGAATGCGGCGGCCTTCTACGGCGGCCAGTCTTTCCGTCGTCCCGATCTTTCCGCTCGACACAAGCAGGATGGGCTTCTGGGTCCCATCACCTGAGTCTTCATAAAGCACGGGATACGGATCAAATCGAAGGACGCCTTCAGAAGCACCTACCGACGACAAGTCCCAAATGCCTGTACCCGGATTTTCCTGCTGCATCGCCACTACAAACGCAAACAGTGAAACGCCCGCAAGCAACGCAAGTGTGATTAACAAAAGGAAGCGTCCTAACGAGCGAGGCGTCTTACCGTATCCGACAAAAAAGTCGTCGTCCTGTTTATTGGCCATGTCGATACCCCTTACGAAACAATTGCTGGATCGACCGGCGTGCCGGGGGCCAGCGGTTCAGGGTTCAGCAAAATGCGCCCATCAGCGACTTGTACGCGATAGGTCGGAATCTTTTCCTCAAAGGGTGGTGGGGATTGACCGTCTTCGGGCCGATACTGATAGCCGTGCCATGGGCATGTAATGCAACCATCAATCACTTTTCCCTCACCGAGCGGACCATTCTGGTGCGCGCAGACATTCGACACAGCCGAAACCTTGTTATCATACCGGAAGATCGCAACCCGCTCGCCGCCCTTCACTGAGACAATCTTCGCCCGGTTCATCTGAATATCCTCTACCGCACACACATCGACCCACTGCTCCTTCGCAGAAATCCCAGCATTGTCAAAAGCGTTCTCGCGTCGTCCAGCCATCACATGGAGCACGGTCAATACGGCGATCCCGATACCAAGGAGCAAGGGATAAAGCAGGCTGCTCTCCGATTGCAAAACTCCCAGCGCCACATGGAAGACCAAAAGCCCATAGGCCAGGTAGACACCCATATGAAGCGTTTTCCAAAAGGTCGGTCCCAGATTGTGAAGCCAAAAGTCATGGCTGGTCGCTGCCATGACCGCCAGAATGATTAGGGCAACAAGACCCAAACTCTCGTAAGGAAAGCGCCGAAAATCATCATACTGATCGTTAGTCGAGATCAACGAGACCAACGGATTGAGTTCTCCGAACCCGTGATACCATATAGTCGCCAATACGCCGTGTGCGAGCGCAATTATGAACAGGGACACGCCGAAGTGCCGTCGATTGTAGAGCAGCGGCAGAAAACGCGTGTCGAGTCTAGCCAAGGGACCAATGGCCAGGACGATGTGCAACATCAAGAAGGCACAGGTTCCCAATGCGCGAATGAGAAGGATCTCGGTGGTGATGAATTCTTCGGCGGGCCGCAGCGCCATTCCTACGCCAACGAAAATTCCGAGATAAGCCAAGATACCAATCCAGAGGAAGATATCGTATTGGCGCTTATAGGGATTCCATTGAACAACTTGGTAGGCGGCACCCATTTGTCTTGACTTCCCCTATTCCTTCACATGCATCAATTCGCGCTATGGCGCAATGATCTGGTCAGCCGTTTCGGCCGGCACATCCGCAAACTCATCCCGCACGGACCATGCCAAGAGCAGACCAGCGAGGGCAACGGGCCCAATAATCAGCCACAGCCATGTGTGCCGCCGACGTTGATTGACTTTCATCTTTTGAAAATCCCCCGTGCCAGCGTAATCATCAACATGATCGGCCAAATCAAAATTGCACCCGGCAATACGATTAATCGCACCGGCCAGCTTGCTCCGGCCGCGGATGAATCGATACGGCCCATGAACACGAGAATAAAGAGCAGGCCGAAGATCAACCCAATCCCCATGTAAAGCCCTAGAAAAGAAACAATGACATCCCCGACCATCATTGGCGTCGCGCCCCACCCATGTTGCGGTTTGCGGCAACTGCCACTCTCGTCGTGTCATCCCGGTTTGCACGTAGTGCAAGACCGGGATCCATACCCACAGTGCGAAAAGCTCTAGGACTGGGGATATGGATCCCGCACCAAGTGCGGGATGACAATTGAGCAAGCAGCAAAGTCCGAACACTGCACATCAAATCAACTCACCGTCGGTCATCACTTCGATCAAAGCAGGCCCTTTATGGGCCAACGCCTTTTTGATTGTCTCTTCCAGCGCACCTGCGTCGGTCACACGCTCCCCCATGCCGCCACAGGCGCGGGCGAATGCCGCAAAGCTCAAATTATGGAGTGAGGTTTGCCAGACCGGCCACTCGCCCGCCTTTTGCTCCTTCGAGATTTTTCCAAGCTCGCTGTTGTTGAGCAGGATATGCGTAATATCCATGTTGTATTTGACTGCCGTCGTGAACTCCATGGCGTATTGGCCAAAGCCGCCGTCGCCGCTAATGGAGACAACTTTGCGTCCACGATATTCATCGAAATCTTGCGTCGCGCACCAGGCGCCCATTGCCGCCGGAAATGAAAATCCGATTGAACCCAGATAGCCAGACATCAAAACCCGTTGTCCGCAGGGCTCGAAATAGCGACCGAAGGAATAGGTATTGTTCCCCACATCAACTGCGATCACGGCATCATCCGGACATGTATTGGTCAGCGCATGGAAAACGGAAGACGAACTGACGCCCTTTCCACGATCGTCTTTCAAGCGGCTCGCCTTTTCAGCGCGCCATATGTCCCATCGTTCTTTAAGCTCCGGCAACTGGTTTGTAACTTTCAGTTCGCCTTTGACCTCTGCCATAAAAAGCTGAACGGTGCGCCCAATATCGCCCCAAACCGGCACCGTCACAGGATGGGTCTTGCCGAGATGCATTTGGTCGAAGTCAACTTGAATGATCGGTTTTGAGCGTTCAATCCCTGTGTGATCCGAGAAAGACGCGCCGAGTGTGATGATCAAATCGGTTTCATTCATGAACCAACTGGCGATCGGCGTGCCCGAGCGGCCCAAAACACCGGCAGCATGTTCATGTGTGTCAGGAATCTGCCCCTTCGCCTTAAAGGTTGTCAGGATGGGGGCTTTGAGCTTCTCAGCCAGTGCAATGACGTCATCCATCGCATCGCGGGCACCATAACCGACAATGAGGATCGGTCGTTCAGCCGCTTTGATCCGATCCATCGCCGCATCGACAGACTCTGACGGCGGTGCAATATCGTGCGGCCCAATGCGGCCTTGTGGAGACGAAGCTGGCTTGTCACCCGCGGACAGGGTCTGGACATCGTCTGGATAAATAAGATGCGAAACATCACGATGGATCAGCGCATTTTTGCACGCCAAGGTCATCAGTTCCGCATGATCTGACGTATGCAGAACAGTTTGGCTGAATTTTGCGACCGGTTCGAACGCCGCTGCCAAATCAACTTCTTGGAATGCGCCGGGACCGAACACCTGAATCTGCACTTGGCCTGTTAACGCCAAGACCGGGGCACGATCTACTTTTGCATCCCAGAGCCCGGTCATAAGGTTTGTTGCTCCGGGTCCTGCGATGGTCAGACACGCTGCTGGTCGCCCTGTCAGTTTCGCAAAGCCAGAACAGGCAAAGGATGCCGCGCCTTCATGGCGAATACCGATATAGGTCAGATTACCGGCTTCTTCCTGCAGACGCATCGCATCCGCGAGGCCGAGATTGGAGTGCCCCACCATGCCGAAGACCCGGCGCACATCCCAATTGATCATGGTTTCGACCATCACATCGCTGATGGTGCGTTCATGTGCGGGCAGAGCCGGCACACCGACATAGATGCCATCTGCACGGACATCCGTGTCAAACATCTCCTGTCCAGTGTCTTCATGTCCTCCCGGTGGTTTTCCGGTCAGAGGATCAAAGTCCCATCCATGCCAGGGACAACGCAACCAGCACTGATCTTCGATCCCCTCTTCAATCGACCCTTCACCCAGCGGCCCACCTTGGTGCGGACAACGATTGTCCATGGCAGCGTATTCGCCCTTGAAGTGCACAAGCGCAAGGGTATTGGTCCCCGCTGTCACCGTTTTGACGCGCCCCTCGGGAAGCTCATCAAGTTCGGCGACTTTTATCCACTCAAGTTGATCGCTACTCATGCAGGCAACACCCCTCTTCATCCATTAAATTGCGGTTTGGCTTAGTCACCCGTGCTCTTCAATTGCGACTCGCTTCGTCAAAAGTATGCCCAATCCATGTGTGGAGCCAGCGGCTCTATAAACTCTTGCTGGTCTTTGCTCCCTTTAACAAAAACGGCACGCGAAGAGCGATCACAACTCTTCCCATTTTCTTGAGCGATGTTGCAATTTCACGGCACCCTCGTACTTTAGCGGCACAATATCGTGAGCACTAGCTCCACGCTGATCACGTTTTTTGCGCGCAATTATTTCTGCTCCAGCGCGCACGCTATCTCGGGGAAGGAGAACGCAAGCCATGGTCAAAAAAGTATCCATTGGCAAATTGTCGGCATATGAGGACCGCAAGCCTGCCTATGCCCTGGTTGCCAATGTTGACCTGGTCGTCATTCGCTATGGAAACCAAGTTTCTGTTCTATACGGACGATGCTTGCATCGGGGCGCGCTGCTTGCTGATGGTTTTGTTCGCGGCGAAGACTTGGTGTGCGGCGTTCATGATTGGGACTATCGCCTTGATACCGGTGTCAGTGCTTACAACAATGAGGAGCGACTGCCTAAATTTTCATCATGGGTGCGCGCAGGCCGTGTCTATGTTGATGAAGAAGAAATCGCCGCCTGGGAAAAAGCCAACCCGCAACCCTTTAATCGTGACGCCTATCTAGGACTTTACGCGGATACACACGGCACACCCGTAGAACCCCACAACAACTTCATTCAGGAATTGGCCCGCAACGGCCTCAAAAATGTCGGTCATCACGGTCCGGTCGCCGCGATGGGAGTCCCCGCGCAAGATCTGCCCGCATGGGACGACATACAATTCGTTACCGCCCAGCTCCATCGTGTCCCTCTGCTCGATGATGAACCGGTTGGCACCGATATCACCATCGGTCCGAACGCGCAGAAACCTCTCAAGCTCGACATCCCGCTCTTCGTGTCAGACATGAGCTTTGGCGCCCTATCCGAAGAATCCAAAATCGCGCTTGCGCGCGGCGCCGAGATGGCAGGGACTGGTATCTGTTCCGGCGAGGGCGGCATGCTGCCGGAAGAACAGCAGGAAAATTCCCGCTACTTTTATGAACTCGCCTCAGGCAGGTTTGGTTTTAGCTGGGACAAACTGAAAAGGGTGCAAGCCTTCCACTTCAAAGGCGGACAAGGGGCCAAAACGGGGACTGGCGGACATCTGCCCGGCCATAAGGTCACCAAGAAAATTGCTGATGTGCGTGGCCTTAACCCAGGTGAAGCAGCGATCTCACCTTCACGCTTTCCGGACTGGACCGAAGTAAGCCAGATTAAGGCCTTTGCCTCAGAGGTACGTGATCGAACAGGCGGCATCCCCATAGGGTACAAATTGTCGGCGCAACATATAGAGAAGGATATCGATGCGGCGCTGGAGGTCGGCGTCGACTATGTGATCCTTGACGGGCGCGGTGGCGGCACTGGCGCGGCACCCCTGATTTTTCGTGACAATATCTCTGTCCCGACCATCCCCGCCCTTGCCCGCGCACGACAACATTTGGACCGGATCGGCCAATCAAACATTACATTGATCATCACCGGCGGTTTGCGCACCCCCGCCGACTTTGCCAAGGCGCTCGCGCTCGGCGCTGATGGCATCGCTGTTTCGAACGCCGCCCTACAAGCGATTGGATGTTTGGGAATGCGAGCATGCCACACAGACAATTGTCCGGTCGGCATTGCCACCCAAAAGGAAAATCTTCGCGCCCGTCTAATGGTTGAGAAGTCAGCGCGCCAATTGGCGAACTTTTTCGAGGCTTCAGTAGAACTGATGCAGGTGATGGCCCGCGCCTGTGGACGGCATCATCTTCAAGATCTGTCTACAGAGGATCTGGTCACCTATAAACGTGATATGGCAGACCTCACCGGTATCGCTTACGGAGGCGTTGGGTAAGTCCTTAACGCGGCCGTGAGTGACGTTTTGTTCTAATGACAGCATTCTCCAGCCGGTCGTCCCCGCACAGGCGGGGACTTAGAGTTTTACTGAAGTTCACACTTGACCAAAGAATGACTGAAAATTATCACGTTCGGTCAAACCGAACAAACACCGGGGTAACCGCTGCCCAGCCCTAGATACGCGCCTTCGCGGGCAAGAGCGGTATGCTTATGTTCAGCCGCTTATTGAGACTCAGGCATTTCTGCGGCGCGAGAGGATATAACGCACGCCGACGACCGTCAGCAACACCCCAAGTGCGAAGATGATCATCAAGCGGATCTTATCTTCGTCGGAGGCCATCTCAAATTGCTGCGCGAGACCGGCGGTGACGGCAAATAGGAACCCTGTCCACACCAAGGCGCCCCCAAGCACAGCCAAGAAAAACGGCAAAAATGGCGTTCGCAGAAGACCGAACGCAATGTAAGTCGGCATGCGCAAGCCCGGGATCGTCCGTACCGTGAGGGTCAACATAATCGCGTTTTTGGAAACGACCTCTCCGATCCGATTACCGGCCTTGGCGCGCACCCAATCCTCAACCCGTTTATAACGGTTGCCGAGCGCACCCAGGCCATACAGTCCCAGATCGCCTGTCACGATACCCGCGTACAATGCGGCGAAGATCAATCCGACATCCCCCATGCCGCTACCAGCCGCCGCACCACCCGCTGCAATAGCTGCATCTTCCAGCACGAAAGTGCCAAGAAACAGCGAAAGCGCAAGTAAGAAGGGATCGTGCGCACTTTCGGCGATGACAGGCATCAGATCAGGCATGGGGCATTCAACTCCGGCACAGAATTCGCCAGATACTTATAGCCCCAATTCGTGATTTTGTTTCAACACGCCTTGCTCACAAGAAAGCGAGCACAGGGCACTTCACACTTTGGATAGCTTCTTTGCTGCCGCCCGGATCTCGCTCCGTTTACCTGAGTCGAGATCCTCCACTGCCCCCACAGACTCTTCTATTGCGGCGAGGATATCGGCGAGTAGGTGATAGTGAATGTGTACACCAACGCGTCTCTTCTCGTCGTCCGTGCGTTCTAGGTGAAGATGAATACCTTCTTTGTCGGCGGTTACATCAAACCGGCTGCCGCGGCTGAATGACCCCATGTAAAATTTGTCTGGAAAATCAATTGAGACTTCTGCCTTGTCGGTAATCTGAGATGCCATCCATCACGCTCCTCGTTTCTCATATTCCTTGATGGGACATGCCGCGGCACCAAGCATCATCCACTCAGTCGATTCGGCTCATTTTGACAAAGAACTCTGCGCGTATCAACAAACGGTAGCGTATCAGAGTAGCGGCATCGCCTATTTTTTGTCGGAACGCAAATGCGCCGCAAAACTTTCTGCGGCCGGAGACAGGTATGCGCCCTTTCGTGTAATCACGGCCAATTCGCGACGAATGTCGAGCCCCTGCACTTTGACGATCCGCACACCGGTTTCAGAAGCGACCGCCATCTGACTGACAAATGCCAAGTTACCGGTGGTCATCACCATACGGACAATAGCGGGAATCGAACGCAATTCCATTACCACGTTCATTTCTACGCCCGCGTTGCGCAAGGCATCGTCAATAATCTGCCGAATAGCGCTGCCGCCCTCAAAGCCCACCAAGCCGAGACCCGCTAGCCGCGCCGTATCGATACGTCGGGCCCGTGCAAGTGGATGATCCTGCGCACAAATGAGAACGACTTGATCGGCCAACAGGCGCCGAACGTCCAATTCGCCGCCAATGACCGGCAAGGTCACAACACCGATCTCTGAGCGTCCGTCGATCACCTGTTGGGTCACCTCGCGGCTACCTGCTTCCTTCACCTCAAACCGTACGGCTGGATGCTTTTCCTGATAATCTGCGATGGCTTCGGGCACAAGAAAGGACACCGCAGTTGCCCCGCCAGCAATGCGCACCGTTCCCCCTTCAAGGCGCGTATACGCGGCGATCTCAGACCGCAAATTGTCGTAGCGCTCCGTCAGAATGCGCGCCTCTGCCAAAACCATGTCGCCGATCGCCGTGAGCGTTACCCCATTGCGGCCACGTGTTAGCACTCTTGCGCCGAGATGTTCTTCGAGTTGCGTAATGCGCCTCGACAGGGCCGGCTGGGTCACGTTGAGCCGCTCTGCTGCCCCAGTCACCGTGCCCGCATCAGCAACAGCAATCAAAGATCGTAAGAATATCAAATCCATAACCATGCATTCTTAACATGATTTCGATAAGAATTATCGATTTTATGCATAAAAAGAAATGTCGTAGTCTCCGACCCAACAAACGCGGCCCCCGACGGCCAATCAGAGGGACACAGTCATGCTTCAAGAATATCGCGAACACACCAAAGAACGTCAGGCACAAGGAATCCCGCCAAAAGCGCTCAACGCCGAGCAAGTCGCGGGGCTGGTTGAGTTGCTGAAGTCGCCGCCAGCGGGCGAAGAAGACTATCTGCTCAGCTTGATCACCGAACATGTGCCGCCGGGCGTCGATGAAGCATCTTATGTAAAAGCGGCCTTTCTTGCGGACATCGCAAAAGGCAAAGCCTCGTCACCGCTGATCGATGCGGTGCACGCCACAAAATTGCTCGGCACCATGATGGGCGGCTACAACGTGGCGCCGCTTGTTGACCTTCTGGACGACGACACACTGGGACCTGTGGCGGCGGAAGGCCTTACGGGCACCCTTTTGATGTTCGACGCTTTTCACGACGTTGCGGAGAAGGCCAAGGCTGGAAACGCCCATGCGCAAGGCGTCCTTGAATCATGGGCCAAAGCCGAATGGTTTGAGCGGCGTCCCGCGGTTCCCGAAGCGATTACGCTGACCGTGTTCAAGGTGCCGGGCGAAACCAATACGGATGACCTCTCGCCTGCGCAGGATGCCTGGTCACGCCCCGATATTCCCCTACATGGCTTGGCGATGCTCAAAAATCCGCGTGATGGTGTCGATCCCAACCCCATCGACACCATTCAGCAGCTAAAGAACAAAGGTCACGGCGTTGCCTATGTCGGTGACGTTGTCGGTACGGGTTCGTCCCGCAAGTCGGCGGCCAATTCTGTTATCTGGCATATGGGTAACGATATTCCCGCCGTGCCGAATAAACGCCAAGGGGGCGTAGTGATCGGATCAAAGATCGCGCCCATCTTCTTCAACACGGTGGAAGATTCGGGCGCCTTGCCGATCGAATGCAATGTCGAAGGCATGTCGACCGGCGACGTCATTGTCGTCAAACCCTACGAGGGTGTTGTGACCAACGAAGCCGGCGAAAAGCTCGCCGACTTCGAGCTCAAACACAATGTGTTGCTCGACGAAGTTCGTGCGGGCGGACGTATCCCGCTTATCGTCGGCCGCGGCCTGACCGCGCGCGCACGCGATACGCTCGGCATGGGGCCGGCGGACATGTTCCGTACACCGACCGCTCCCGAAGAAAGCGCCAAGGGGTACACACTTGCCCAGAAAATCGTTGGCCGTGCCTGCGGTGTCGAGGGCGTGCGGCCCGGCGCCTACTGCGAACCGCGTGTCAGCACGGTCGGCAGCCAAGACACGACGGGCCCAATGACACGCGACGAGCTTAAAGAACTCGCTTGTCTCGGGTTCTCAGCAGATCTCGTGTTGCAGACCTTCTGTCACACAGCCGCCTATCCCAAACCGGTGGACATCGAAACCCAACATACCCTCCCTGATTTTGTCCGAAATCGCGGCGGCGTTTCCCTTCGGCCCGGTGATGGAATCATTCACAGTTGGCTGAACCGCATGCTGTTGCCGGACCAAGTCGGCACTGGTGGTGACTCCCACACGCGCTTCCCACTTGGGATCTCCTTCCCGGGAGGGTCCGGCCTGGTTGCTTTCGGCGCAGCGCTCGGTGTTATTCCGCTCGACATGCCGGAGTCTGTGCTGGTGCGTTTCACGGGCAAGATCCAACCCGGCATTACACTCCGGGATATGGTCAACGCTATTCCCTACGCCGCCATTCAGCGCGGCCTGCTGACTCTCGACAAAAAAGGCAAGAAGAATGTCTTTAACGGCCGTGTGCTGGAAATCGAAGGTCTGCCTGACCTGACCGTCGAACAAGCGTTCGAGCTGTCAGACGCAACGGCCGAACGCTCTGCGGGCGGCTGCACCATCGATCTCAGCGAAGAAACGGTGGCCGAGTATTTGCGCTCAAACATCGTCATGCTGCGTTGGATGCGTGACACCGGGTACGGCGATCCGCGTACGTTGGAAAGACGCGCACAAGAGATGGAGAAATGGTTGGAAAACCCGAGCCTTTTGCGCGCGGACAAGGACGCAGAATACGCAGAAGTGATCGAAATCAATATGGACGAGATCAAAGAGCCTTTACTTGCATGCCCGAATGATCCTGACGATGTGAAACCGTTGAGCGAAGTCGCCGGCCGGCAGATAGACGAAGTTTTCATCGGTTCTTGCATGACCAATATCGGTCACTTCCGCGCCGCTGGAAAACTGCTGCAAGCAGCAGGCGAAACGGCCCCTAGCCGCCTTTGGATTGCGCCGCCAACCAAGATGGATGCGGCCCAGCTTATGGAAGAAGGTTACTATTCGATCTTCGCGGGCGCCGGTGCGCGCATGGAAATGCCGGGCTGTTCGCTGTGCATGGGCAACCAGGCCCGCATCGCAGCAAACTCGACCGCCGTGTCGACGTCAACACGTAACTTCCCCAACCGGCTCGGGCAAGGTGCCGATGTATTCTTGTCATCTGCGGAACTGGCCGCCGTTTCTTCAGTACTCGGCAAATTGCCAACAGTTGAGGAGTATATGGAATACGCCACCAAAATCGACTCGATGGCACCGGAAATCTATCGCTACCTGAACTTCGATCGCATGGACGAATTCACCGCTGCCGCAGAACGCGCCAAGAAAGTCGATGCATGGAAGGCAGCATAAATGTTCATCCCATGAACCCCTTTGCTTAACTCTGACTGCTATGAGCGGAGGGCCAATCCGTACGGACGATTGATCAAAGAGATCAATCGTCCGTCGTAAGTGGTTTCATAGTTGGCTCATCAACGGAACAAACAAGACCGCCCCTACAACATCTGACGCGGCCAATAATATCTAGGAAATCGAGCATTCGGAGGTCCCATGACATCCCACAGACCCGACCATTCCCAAGATACCTTACCTCTCAAAGCTCGCCATAGCTGTGATGAAACTCTTGCCGGATCATCGGCAGCGAAAATGATCTCCCAGCAAAAGTATCTGATCTTTCTCTCTTCGACCTTCGAAGACCTGCGTGAGGAACGTGACATTTCTACGCGGTGTATTCTTAGCTTGGGTAATTTTCCATCAGGTATGGAACTGTTTCCTGCTTCAAACGATGCCCAATGGGAAGTGATAAAACTGGCTATCGAAGACGCAGACTATTTCGTGGTAATTGTAGCAGGTCGCTACGGAACTATTGCAAGTACTGGGGTCAGCTATACCGAAATGGAATACGACTACGCGGTCCAAAACGATATTCCAGTCCTGGGATTTGTGCGAGACAACATCGATGAGATTCCCGCAAAGTTTACTGAGCAATCATCAGAAAAGAAGAGAAAGCTCTTGTCATTTCGCGAGAAAGTGATGTCGAGAACATGCATGAAATTTAGTAGTCCAAGTGAACTAGCCATCGCAGTCACGGCAAGCCTCGCGCATGCAGTGCGAGTTCTGCCCAGGCCAGGCTGGATACGCGCAGATTTGGTCCGGAACGAACACGACAATGTACGCAAACGGATGCTGGTTGAGAACTTAGAACAAGCTAGAAGAGCGCTCGAGGTTATGGGACGTGATAGTAAAGAATGCGAGTTTTTCCATGATGGAATTGCAAAGGAATAAATATCGCAAGATAGTAGCCTAGTTCACTTCGATGCAAAAATCAAAGACAAGGGAAACATAGAACATCTCCAGCAAAAGTGAGGAATCGGGACTGACCTCATTCACAAACATATTGGCTCTGCGCCATAGTTTCTTGGCGGATTTGAATCCGAAACGTGTTTCAATGCAGATTCTTCTTGCACGCTTTCCTCCAATTGAATAGTAAGTGCGTCCTCGCAACTTCCGTTGGAACAACTGTTTTGCCGTCGTAAACACCGGTCTCAGGAATTTCACCCTAACGCTTGGTAGCGCTTGCGCTGCCGATTGCTGAATTGCGTTCGTCGAGGTGACGGTTTGGGACCGGTATGGCAAACAGAACGACTGCCACTCTTCGCTGATCCCAAGCTTGATCACACTATCTATCGTACTCGCGATCTCTCCGTTGCCGCACCGTCTGCTCTGAATGAGCGCTCATATCGTCGTCTTGATGGACTTCCATCAGGAAGAACACGACGAGATGACCGGCACTTTGATTGTCCGCTGGACGGTAAACCCGACTACGCCACCCCAAGCCCTACACGGCTGCAGCACCTGTAATACGCAAAAGCCTTTCAAACACAGTGGCAAGATGCGGGTAAATGCAAACGGTAAGAGAATTGACGCCTGGCTGATTTACACCTGCACAACCTGCGACACGACCTGGAACCGCCCCATCCTTGAACGCCAAAACATCCGCACCATCGATCCGGCGATGTTGGAGGCCTTCCAGGCAAATGACATCGGGTGGGCGGAAAAACTGGCCTTTGATGTCGGGCACCTTCGCCGACAGGCCGCCAAAGTTCAGGAATTTTCAGATGTTAAGATAGAGAAGAGCGTCATGAGCAATACCCAGCCTTGGTCGGCACTGCATATCTTGCTTCGGCTGCCGTTGCCCACAAGCCTGCGTTTGGACCGATTGCTCGCCAACGAACTCGGCATATCGCGGCAGCGGCTCCTCTCTCTGGTGTCCGCAAGGCATATGCGCGTTGGGCCGGAGCCACGCCGTATCCTGAGGCGTCCGATTAAGGATGAGACGTCGATAGAGATCAATCTGCGGGCTCTGAACGATGGCCCGAAGCTGGCACTCGCGGCTGGTTTGCGAAGATTAAGGGCCGAGTAAGGATAGGGGTGTTAAACGGTTAAATTCGGCGTTCATCCGTATCCTAACTTTTTTCATTGACTTGAGCGCTGACCCTGATAAAGAGACAGCATGTTACTTAGACATCACAGCACAACCACGACCACCACCACCGCTTCTGGCGGGGGGATTTTGGTCGTGTGATATGAAGCTCTAAATCTGACCAAAAAGGCCTCGCCCATCCGGCGGGGCTTTTTTGTATCTGCAAGTCTGCTCCGCCCGAAAAACCAAAAGGAGCAACGACGATGAACAAGTTCGATCACCGCAATCTTGCCGTTAAGCACGATCTCTATCACCTCGAAGAGAACAGTCCCGGCATGGTTTTCTGGCATCCGCGCGGGTTTGCCATTTACCGCGTGCTGGAAGATTACATCCGCAAAAAGCTTCAACGCCTGAACTATGAGGAAGTGCGCACACCTCAACTCTTGCCGCTTGAGCTTTGGGAACAAAGCGGCCATTGGGAGAAGTTTGGGCAGAACATGTATGCCATCGAAAAGGAAGGCAAACGCAGCAAGGCCCTAAAGCCCATGTCCTGCCCGTGCCATATCCAAATCTTCAAATCAGGCCAGAAGTCGTGGCGAGATTTGCCCAAAAGATACAGCGAATTCGGCTTTTGCCATCGCGACGAGCCTTCTGGTTCCATGCACGGTCTCCTCCGATCGCGCGCATTCGAACAAGACGATGCACACGTCTTTTGCCGCGAACAAGACGTTCAGTCGGAGATCTCGACTTTCATTTCTCTACTGAGCACGGTTTACGCGGAACTCGGTTTCTCAGAATTCAGTATGGCGCTGTCAACGCGCCCGGAGGTTCGCTTTGGAACCGATGCTCAATGGGATTGGGCAGAAGAAGAACTGCGTAAGGCGTGTCAATTGTCCGGCATTCCATTTGAGACGCAAACGGGAGACGGTGCTTTTTACGGCCCAAAGATCGAGTTTGCGTTGTCAGATCGCCAAGGTCGTTCTTGGCAGTGCGGCACCATTCAGCTCGACACGGTTCTCCCTGAACGGCTAAACGCTGTTTATGTTTCCGACGCAAGCAGCAACGCGACGCCGATCCTCATTCATCATGCTGTGTTTGGGTCGATGGGCCGCTTCATCGCTATTCTGCTCGAGCACCATGAAGGCGTCTTGCCCCATTGGATCGCGCCCTGTCAGATTTCATTACTTCCGATCTCTGACAAACAATTGGAATACGCCAAGCAAGTGGAGCAGTCATTAAGGTCGCTTGGCATCCGCACGGATCTGCTTGCCGGAAACGATACTCTGTCTCGTCGCATTCTGGCGGCGCATGAGTTGGGCATTTCATTAATCGCAATCATTGGAGAAAAAGAGTGCAAGAACAATGCGATCACGTTGCGCTACAGAGATGGTCGCCAGGAAACGCTGGCATTGGAAGCCGCAAAACGCACGATCACTGATCTCTGCGCAACCCCGTGAGGGCAACCCGTGCCTGGTTATGTGTTTAGATCAACTCTGTTAGATCAACTCTGAATGACGACGATGTGAACATTGATCTGCCATCGGTGTTCACAAAGGCGTTGCACACTCGGTTTTCGACCGTAACATTAAAGAGCACAGGACTGTGCAAAGAAAGACATTGCGATCAATGAAGGGAACAACGCCCGTGAAAAGAACCTTTGCCCAACTGGCGATGAGCCTTTTCTTGTTTTGCGCAAGCAGCATAACACTGCAGGCGGATGAGCTTGAGATTGCCGTGTTTGCCGGCGGGTGCTTTTGGTGCGTCGAGGCAGACTTCGACAAAGTCGAGGGCGTCAAGAAGACCATCTCTGGGTTCGCCGGCGGTAACGTGCCAAATCCCACCTATGATCAGGTTGTGCGCGGCGGAACCGGCCATATCGAGTCGGTCGAGATTACCTATGATCCCAAGCAGGTGTCATACGAAACCCTGCTCGACGTGTTCTGGCATTCCGTGGACCCAACTGATGCAGGTGGGCAGTTTTGTGACCGGGGCGAAAGCTATACGACCGCAATCTTTGTTTTGAATGAAGAACAACGCCGTGCGGCCGAAACCTCCAAGCAGGCCGCTCAAGAAGAGCTCAGCGCGCCAATCGTGACGCCAATCCGCACCTTGGAAGGATTTTACAAAGCCGAGAGATATCACCAAAATTACTATCGCTCACAGGAGCGCATTTTCGCGCGGTTCGGCTATGTCACCAAAGCCGAAGCCTATAAGGGCTATCGCAAGGGCTGTGGTCGAGACGCACGCGTGAAAGAAGTGTGGGGGGATACTGCGTTTCGCGGAATTAAATGATAGAAACGGATCAGCTAACGAGACGCGTTGACTAGTTATCCGTCGCTGCAGACGAAGCACTAAAGGGTCGAAAGAGCCATGCGTAACGATGCGCCCAGCAGAACGGCGATGATCACCGCCTTCGCGCGCGCAACACACGGATTTATCGATGATAAGCCGCTCGTTTTTGACGACTCTGTCGCCTTCAGACTTCTACCGGGATACCAAAGACGTTACATCCAACGCATTGCCCGTCTCTCCAATCAATGGGCGCGCCGCTTCAGGCTCCGTTACAATGGTTTTACCTCGATGCGTTCACACTTGGTGGTGCGTGCACGATATACGGAAGACGCCTTGCACATGGCGCGGGAGAAACACGCGCCTTTGCGTTACATCGTTTTGGGCGCAGGCATGGACACGTTCGCTTTGAGACAAGGATCGCCTAATGTGGAAGTTGTGGAGATTGACCACCCCGCGACACAGAACTGGAAGCGCGCTCTGCTCAAACGAAAAAACTTAACCGAACCGGATGACCTCACATTTCTGCCCATCGATTTTGAGCAGTCTTCTCTGGGCGAGCGTTGGATCGATTTTGACGGTGTCGATTTTGTTTCCTGGCTGGGCGTAAGCTACTACCTCACGGAGGCGGCCATCAGTGACACTCTGCAAACGATTGCGGCGCGGTCAGCGCCAGGATCTCAATTGGTGATGGATTACTACCAAACACCTTCCCAACCAGATCCAAGTTCCCCGCTTTTTTGGGGTACACAATTTTCCGTTGCCCTTCAGCAAGAGCCCATGCATTCCTTCTTCACGCCCACAGCGATTGAACGCCTTGCCGTTGCGGCCGGGTGGCGTGTGAGAGAGAATTACTCTCCCAAAATGCAGAACCGGCGTTACTTGGACGACCGAACGGATGGGCTCCATGTTCCCGCCTTCGCCCACCTTCTTTGGCTTGAACGCTGATCCGCCTCCCTACCCCATCTGATAGCAATTCGGTGATGCATCCAGATTCACTGTCGCTCCGATCAGCACCCGTTGCCCCGTCTTGGAGCACCTTCTAAACTAAAGGCAATCAACATTGCTTCAGGGAGTTCAATCTTGACTTTGGATATTGCCAGCACCGCGTTTCTTGCCCAATCCGCAACGGCAGGCGCCCCGCCGCTCTATGAACTGAGTACGGAAGACGCCCGTTTGATGTATTCCGGCATGGCCCAGATGAGCCATGAGGGCCCTCAGATGGTGCGCAACGAGCTTGTGGAAATTCCAGCTTCAGACGGCGCCACAATCCAATGCCGGATCTTGAAACCCTCGGCAAAACCAAAATCCGTCATCGTCTACTATCATGGCGGCGGGTGGGTCATCGGCAATATCAATGATTACGAGACGGTCGGCCGGCATTTAGCCGCGCGGACAAACGCGGTTGTTGTCTTGGCCGGTTATCGGCTGGCGCCGGAACATCGCTACCCGACGGCGCCGAACGATTGTTGGGACGCCCTCAATTGGGTCAATGAAAACATTAAGGAACTCGCCGGAGCCGAAGTACCCCTGATCGTTGCAGGCGACAGTGCCGGTGGCAATCTCGCCGCGGTCATGGCGCAGCGTGCCGCAAAGGAAGCGGGCCCGGAAATCTCTCTGCAGGTCCTGATCTATCCGGTTACGGACGGCGCAATGGACACGCCGAGTTATGACGATCCCAATAACCAGCTGCTCTTATCCAAAGCGTCCATGGAATGGTTTTGGAACAACTACGCACCCGAAGCGGCCAGCCGAAAGGAACCGGCCGCTTCTCCTCTGCGCGCAGACGACCTGTCAGGCGTGGCACCCGCATTGGTATTGACGGCGGAATATGACGTGCTGAGGGACGAAGGCGAAGCTTATGCCGACAAGCTACGGGCGGCCGGTGTGCCAGTTGTCCAAAAACGTTTTGAGCGGCAGATGCATGGCTTTTTCACCATGCACGATGTGTTGCCTGGCGCGACGAAAGCCACCGAGTATGTGGGCGAGCAGATCGACCGCCACCTGGCCAAAGCCACAGAAGTTGATGCCGTTATTGTCGGTGCCGGATTTTCCGGCCTCTACCAGTTGCACAAGCTGCGCGAATTGGGTTTCTCCACACGGGTCTTCGAGACCGGCAGTGGCGTCGGCGGCACATGGTATTGGAACCGTTACCCGGGCGCCCGCTGCGATATCGAAAGCATGGCCTATTCCTATTCGTTTTCGCCTGAACTTGAACAAGACTGGCAATGGTCAGAAAGATACGCCACACAGCCCGAGATCCTCGAGTATGCCGAGCATGTGGCCAAGCGTTTTGATCTCAGCCGTGACATCACTTTTGATACGAAGGTCACCAAGGCTGTGTTCGACGAAGACGATCAACGCTGGCTCATTTATACGGATACCGGCGAAGCCGTATCGGCGCGCTATTTCATCATGGCGACTGGCTGCCTTTCTGTTCCGAAAGAACTCGATATTCCGGGTGCGGACAAGTTCAAGGGGCCTAGCTATGTCACCGGCCGTTGGCCACATGAAGGCGTCGACTTCACCGGCCAAAAGGTCGCGGTCATCGGCACCGGTTCTTCGGCAGTGCAATCCATTCCGCTCATCGCGGAAGAAGCGAGCCATCTAACGGTCTATCAGCGCACGCCTGCCTATTCCATGCCAGCTAAAAACCGGCCTTTGGGCAACAAAGAAATTGCAGACATGAAGGCCAATTACCAGGCCTATCGCGCCGACCAGCGCATGGCCCCCGCTGCGATCCTTGACCCACCTCGCCCAATGGAATCCTGGCATATGGTGGACGAGGCCGAACGCAAAAAGCGCTACAACGAAGCCTGGGAGTCGGGCCTGCTAATTGGCATGCAGTCGACGTTCACGGACATTCAGGTCGATCAGGAAGTGAACGATCATATCGCGGGGTTCATTCACAACAAGATCCGCGAGACGGTCAAAGATTCTGAAACCGCAGAAACGCTGATGCCCCGGTCCTACCCATTCGCCACCAAACGGCCCTGTCTCGACACGGATTACTACGAGACGTTCAACAAGGACCATGTGGAACTGGTGGATCTTCACAAAACACCGATTATCGAAATTACCGAGCGCGGGATCAAAACCTCTGCCGGAGAGCAAGAATTTGATGCCATCGTCTTCGCCACCGGTTTCGATGCGATGACAGGTGCTTTAACAAAGGTTGATATCCGTGGGCGCGGCGGCGTTTCGCTTAAAGACAAATGGGTGCATGGCCCCCGCACTTACCTAGGTTTGTGCGTGGCCGGGTTCCCGAACCTCTTTACCATCACCGGCCCGTCAAGCCCGTCTGTCCTCAGCAACATGCTGGTTTCCATCGAACAACATGTGGATTGGATTACGGACTGCATTACCTGGATGGGCGAGCGGAATCTGGCGACCATCGAACCGGAGACAGAAGCCGAGGATGAATGGGCAACCCACACCGATCTGCAGGCTCACCTCACTTTGTTCCCAAAGGCGAATTCCTGGTATATGGGCGCGAACGTGCCGGGCAAAACGCAAATGTTCATGGCCTATGTCGGCGGCGTCGGCACTTACCGCATGGTGTGTGACGCGGTCGCCGCTGCCGACTATGACGGATTTAAGTGTGAAGAGGTAAGAGCGCAATTCTAAGGTTTGCCTTGTGCTGTATATTTATTCAGCTTACGGATAAGTGTGCTGTCCCCCGAGCGATCGATGACTATATCTTCATGAACTAGAAACTTAGCCCACGAAGCGGCTGTCAACAATGCCGCCTCAAATCGAGAACAGCGCCACGCCAAACTGTTGGCCTGATGTGTCAAACGTATTGAGAAGAGACACACTGAGGAAACATATCCGTGTTAGCTGCCCGGAAGATAAGGGCAATACAGTAAAGCGGCACATTAAGAAAAACTATATGTGCGATTGATCCGTGTTGTCTCTACACGTTGCATCGAGTGATAATTAGAACTTTCTCGCGGCCCAGTTTATCGCTGTTTTCATAGTTCTTGAGCATACAGCTTGTATTGACATTAATACAGTTTTCCAGTTGTCTACCTCATACGGATCAATTCTGAGTTGCTGCTTTGGCTCCATGATAGATCTTGAGTTTTGTTGCGGCACCCTCCCTGCGCGGAGCCTGACGCGACCAACCGAAAAGCGTTCGAGCCAAGCTATCAGACGAAATGAGTCGCGGGGGACGCCAGTGATTATTTCCATAATCAACAACACAGATCTACACCACCAGGACGTGCAAGATGTTTTGCGCGCGGTAAACCGCCAACTGCAAGAAGACTTCCGGAAGTACTGGCACAAGGACGTCGAAATTCGCCTGGAAGGATGGACGGGTGAGGCACCGAACAAGGACACCCCACTCGATATGCGCGGCGACGCGATTATCTATCTATGGGATGAAGTAGATATTGAAAACGCCCTTGGTTATCATGCTCTCAACTACCGGGGCATTCCGTACGGCTTCGTGTTCCGTCGCCTTTCGGAGCAGATTGGTGAACCATGGAGTGTAACCCTGTCCCATGAGGTCCTCGAACTGGCAATCGATCCTGAGGTTAATCTTCTTGCCCAAGGGCCCCACCCTGACCCAAACGAGAACAGGCGAACAGTTTATCATTGGTACGAGCTTTGTGATGCTGTTCAAACTGATACGTACACGATCGATGGTATCGAGGTATCAAATTTTGTGCTGCCGCTTTATTTCACAGATGGTGAGGAACAAAAGTACCATAATGACTTCTTGGGCTTAAGCCTCGAGTCCTTCGGCGTCAGAAATGGCGGTTATGTGGGTTTCTTCGATCCTCAGACGGGACGACATGAAACATGGACCGCCCCCAACGATCCAGACGCCGCAAAAAGACTTGCCCTGAAATCTCGCTATAGCAATACGAAACGCACATTGCGACGCCAAATGGCGCATCATGATCCACTTGCGAATAAACAACTCGTCAATTGTGATTCAATAATATTTGCTATCAAAGAAGCTGACGGAACTCGTTACACCGACATAGCAGAAAGAAAATTCAAAGCGCACTTTTCAAACGAATGGAAACTTCAACAAAGTCGAGGGGATGAAACGGAATTCGATATCATTTACAAAGGTAACAGCCCTATTTCATTTGGCGAAGCATGGGAGAAATGCCACCAAATAGCGCTTGAAAAGGATATCGACTTCGTTGAGCCGTCGTTCCCAATTCCGGTCCCCATTATTGACGGTGCTCCAACCGACCGCCGCCCAATGCGTGCAAACCGAATAACAGGCAATGTTGACCACAAGAAATTTACAGAGGTTAGGGACTGGCCTCTTAAGTTCTGCAACATTCTTAAAGCGCAAAATTTCGTGAGATTGAATGGCAAAGAACCAGGTGCCGGTGTTTCAATTGGCCACCCGGACAGCGGATTTCAGAGACACGCGGAGCTTGATATTGACCGGTTGCTATTAGACTTCGATAAGGATTTTGTTGATGATGATCAGGGAGAAGAAAATACTGAAACCGAGCTCCGCAAAGACGGCTCTCACGGTTTGGCCACCGCCAGTGTAATAATGAGTGGCGAAGCTGGCCGTATGACGGGACCAGCTACAGCGGCAACACTTGTACCACTGCGTGTCACCGAGAAAGGAATGCTGAGGCCCACGCCTGTCTTGCTGCCCTTCTTTGGTATGCGTCGTCTTCGTGATGCAATTGACTACGCTATCAAGATTGATTGCAAAGTCATTTCCATCAGTCTCGGTGGACTCCCCTCCAAATCACTGCAACGTGCGATACAAAGAGCTGTCAAGAAGGGTATCATCGTGCTAGCCGCAGCAGGCAACGTAGTGCGGTTCGTAACTGCTCCCGCCTCATTCGACGAAACAATCGCCGTGGCTGGCTGCAATATTGACGACAAGCCCTGGCCTGGTTCATGTCGCGGCGAAGAAGTTGATATCACCGCGCCTGCAGAATCTGTTCCCCATGCGTGGATCTCTGACAACGACCCAAACGACGTTAAACGAGGACACGGCACATCTTTCGCGGTTGCTTTGACGGCCGGCGTTGCCGCAATGTGGCGGTCCTATCACGCGGATGCGCTGTCCAACGTCCCACCACGCCGAATCCCAGAAATTTTTCGCAAAGCTCTAAAATCAACAGCGCGGCAGAACAATAACCTACCAAGAGGAAAATTTGGCGCGGGCGTGCTTGACGCCGAGGCCCTGATAAAGGCGCCCTTTGCATCACAGTCAGATAGTGGACCATTACGCGGTTTATCAAGAATCGTTCGAGAGCAAATAGACCCAAATGACGATGTCGGTTTGAGGGCTGTTGATAAATCAGCACGCCGGGAGCTTGCATTTGCAGAGACAATTCGCGCATTCCACTCGTTCCCAGATGACTTTGAAATCATGGAGGCGGCGGAAAACCCTCGCGATCTTCAACGTCTATTCACTCTGTCTCAGCCTTCAACCGCTATGACAGGCGCTCTCAAAGGCCACACGACCAGAAGCGGCAAACGACTTGAAGAAAACGATGACGGTGGAAATGATGATCCAAAGCTGGCGGTCTATTCGCCTACTCTTCAAAAGGAACTAAGAAAGGTGATCCGATAGTTTTTAATGCTTGTCTTTTGCATTGCATTTCAGGTGAGTTGGAGCGGGCGAAGAGAATCGAACTCTCGTCGTAAGCTTGGGAAGCTTCTGCTCTACCATTGAGCTACGCCCGCGCCAAGCCTTGGATGGTAACGGATCTGGCTGTGGAAAACAAAGGGGTTCGGTGTAGGGCGGGTGTAACCCGCCATATTCCGCCCCATCGATATCGGCGGGTTGCACCTGCCCTACGGCCATTGCCAAAGAAAAAGCGCCGCCCGTTTCCGGAGCAGCGCTTCGTCCACATCAATGAACTTCTGAAAAACTAGTAGATCGTACCGAAACTCTCTTGGGGAATGTCGGCGCGGCGTGTTGTCTTTGCGGCATCAGCCAATACCGCCGGATCAGGATCCTTGATCAGGTTGCTGCACCCCCGTGGATTGCCAACATATTGCGTTTGATCAACGTAGCCTGCCGGCGTCACGTCAAACGTTGCACGACAATAGATAACGTAGCCATTGATCTCACGATCATATTTGTACGTCACCCGCTCACCGCCGTTGATGCCGGGTTCAACCGATTTAGGCGTTCCCCATACATAGGTCAGTTCGCTGAAACTATGTCCATTCCATGCTTGCATATCGCCTTCAAAGTTTGGCGCACAAGCTGCGGCACTCGTCACTAGTGCGGCCACCGCCAGCCGCTTCATCACTGAACCACTCATTGCCATACCCTCGTGTCCCACGATCAAGTGGACGCAGCATGACAGACGAAAACAAAAGGGCTTTTAAGTCTTGAGGGTGAGATTAAGCCAAATACGCGTTGAATTCGTGATGAAGTTTCTTCGAATTTGAGTCAAATCTTATTAATCTGTCTACAGATTATTGGTCAGAACGCCTATGCTTCGTTCCTTAGTCGTTCGTGGTGGCGAATCACTTCCCGGATGATGAAATTGACGAATTCCTCCGTGAAATCGGGATCCAGTTCCGCTCTCTCGGCTAAAGCGCGGAGACGCGCAACCTGATCGCGCTCCCGCGATTTATCGGCCGGGGGCAATTTCATCTTAGCTTTATATTCACCAACTTTTTTGGTGATCTTAAAACGTTCCGACAAGAGATGGACCAGTGCCGCATCGATATTGTCGATGCTCTTGCGGTACTCCCCCAATTTGTCCTCAGGTTTTTCACCCGGACTTTCGTCTTGCCTATCGTTCATCGCGTCATCTTTATTCTGAAACCCCGGCTGCCTCACATGCAGGCAATAGCAGCTCTGTTGAGCATACTTAACAGACCCTTACTAGCGCGCAAACATTAACTCAATTTTTCGAGTTGCCCGTCTAGCCTGCCGCTTGCGCCCTACTTCCTGTTGATTTTGCCGAAGAGCACCCATTATGGCTACAGCTTCTGTCCCATCGCCGGCACCTGATGACGATCTGGAAGATTTTTCGCTCGACGAAGATGTGATGGCGTCCATGCGCGCCTCTTTTGAGGAAGAAGCCGCGACCAGCATTGAAGCCATGTCCAACTATCTATCCCAACCCAATGCGGAGGGACGTCTAATTGGCGAGCCGCTATCCGCCGTCTATGAATATGCGCATCTCCTCAAGGGCCAGGGCGGTGCCTATGACTACTGGTTGATTACCGACATCAGCCAAAATCTCTGCGAGATCCTCAGGGACCGGAAGTCGCTCGGCGCCCAGGGCATCGCTGTTGTCCGCCATCATTTGGAAGCACTGACCGTCGTGTTGACCAACAAAATTCTTGGCCGTGGCAACGAGATCGGGGAACAAGTGGTCGCGCGCCTGAAAGAACTTGCCCAATCAGTGGATTGAGCGCGCTTCGCTAGCATGCTGAGCCAAGTTGCCTGACTAGTGCGTCATGGCCGGCGCCGCACCGGTTGGAATTCGGATATTGTCAATCAAGTCGGCCACATGTTTGGGTGGCGCCTCCGTATACTGAGCAACGCCGATGGCAATCAAGAAGTTGAGAGCCATACCCACAGTACCGATTCCTTCGGGCGAAATACCCAGCAACCAATAGTCGGCACTGTTTAATTCAGGGGCGATAAACTTGAAGAACACAATGTAGCCGAACGTAAACACCAGCCCAGACAACATACCTGCAATGGCGCCTTCTTTATTCATGCGCCGCCAGAATATGCCGAGAAAGATCACAGGGAACAATGACGCCGCAGCCAGGCCAAAGGCGAACGCCACAACCTGCGCTACAAAGGCCGGTGGATAGATGCCGAACAGCCCTGCAATAACAATCGCAACGCCAGCTGCAATGCGCGCATACAGCAGCTCTTGTTTATCGGTAATATCCGGCATCAATGTGCGTTTGAGCAGGTCGTGAGATACGGAACTGGATATCACCAGCAATAGGCCGGCCGCCGTACTCAATGCCGCGGCCAGTCCCCCGGCCGCCACCAGCGCGATCACCCATCCGGGCAATGCGGCAATCTCCGGATTGGCCAGCACCATGATGTCCCGGTCCACATAGACTTCGTTGGTGCCTTCCGTTGGCGTATTCGTAAGCAACCGTTCGCCCTGCGCGCCACGATCAGGCTGATAGCTCGGCTTAGCCGGCGTGAACGCCGCCCCAGGTCCATATTGAATAACACCATCCTGGTTCTTATCGACCCAGCCGATCAGCCCGATATCTTCCCAGTTTCGGAACCATTGGGGCGTCGCCGAGTAAGCAGTCTGGTGAATGGTCTCAACAAAGTTAATTCGCGCAAACGCAGCAACGGCCGGGGCCGTCGTATAGAGCAGCGCGATGAAAATGAGGGCATAGCCCGCCGACCGGCGGGCATCCGAAACCTTAGGCACCGTGAAAAAGCGCACAATGACATGCGGCAATCCCGCAGTCCCGACCATGAGCGCGGCCGTGATCGCAAACACATCGATCTTGGACTTAAGGCCAGACGTATATTCCGTGAATCCCAGATCGACCAAAACGCGGTCCAGTTTTTCGAGTACGTATTGGCCTGAACCGTCTGCCACCTGTGCGCCCAACCCGAATTGAGGCACCGGATTGCCCGTAATCAGTATCGAGATAAAAATCGCCGGCACCAAATAAGCAAAGATCAAGACGCAATATTGAGCAACTTGAGTGTAGGTGATGCCCTTCATCCCACCGAGCACCGCATACATAAACACGATCGCCATACCAATAATGACGCCGGTATCGATGGGCACTTCCAAGAAGCGGGAGAAGACAATTCCCACGCCGCGCATCTGGCCCGCAATGTAAGTGAATGAAATGAAAATCAGACACACCACCGCGACAACGCGCGCGACGCTCGAATAATAGCGGGCGCCAACAAAGTCAGGCACGGTGAACTGACCAAACTTGCGCAAGTAAGGGGCCAGCAGCAAAGCCAACAGCACATAGCCCCCCGTCCAGCCCATCAGATAGACCGATCCGTCATAACCCGCGAAGGCGATAATCCCGGCCATTGAAATGAAAGACGCAGCACTCATCCAATCGGCGGCCGTCGCCATACCGTTGAGCACCGGATTGACACCGCCGCCCGCAACATAGAATTCACTGGTTGACCCAACACGCGACCAAATTGCGATGCCGATATAGAGGGCGAAGGATAGGCCGACAAAAAGATAAGTGAGTTCTTGAGCGCTCATGCTGATCTGCTCCGCGTCTAGTCGTCGGAGACGCCAAAGCGGCGCTCAATCTTATGGATCTGAAAGGCGTAAACGAATATCAGCGCGATAAAGATGTAGATCGATCCTTGTTGGGCGAACCAAAAGCCGAGTTTGAAACCAAACAAACGGAACTGGTCGAGCACATCAACCAACAGAATCCCAAAGACGAAGGACGCAACAAACCAAATCGACAATAGGATCCCAAGCAGTCTGAGATTGGCTGACCAGTATTCATGAACGAGGGTCGAGGGTTCGACGCCCTGCATTTGGGCTGTCGCGCCAGCCGCATTTGATTGCTGGGTCACTTGCGAAGCGTCATTTGGGACGTTTTGGGAGGATGCCTGTCCTTCCCCTATTTCTTTCTCAGCCACCTTGGTCTCCCTCGCGGCCCTGCTGGTAAAATTCGAGCCGACCCATTTGTGATGCAGCCGCGAATCATGCGCCGCGACCACACGGATACCGCCAATCCGGCCGTCCCGGAACCCAAGTTTCTGTAATTTTTGAAACGGCAGTCGTTTTATGTCACAAAACTGTCATTCAAATCGGGTGATTTTCTTCTTTTTTTTCAAATACTTAAAAACACAAAGACTCAAAATGCGCACAATGTGCGTTTTTTTCTTGATTTTAGCGCACCCTGTGCGCATATTTGATCCGCGAGTTGGCAACGTCGCCCTCGCAACTCAATGGAGGCTACTATGTTTAGATTCTTTGCACTGTTTCGTTATGCTGTTGCAAAAGGTCGTCGGACCCGCGAAGACCGCGATCGCCGGGGGAAAACTCGGGGGTAGCAACAACCAGCCTGCTTGAGCGTACTGAGTTCAGATCGACTGTGAGGCGTATTCCAAACAGGACTTAAAATGAAACTCAGATTCAATCAGACAAAAGGGGACCAAGAAGCAAAGCTTCTTCGTCCCCCTTTTTTTGTCTAATGCTCAACGCACGATCAGAGAATCCGCGGATGGATCTCACGCAGCCACCCGTTCCGAAATCGTCGTCCGGTGCAGCAAACGGTCATAGCCTTCGTAGCCGCCGGTCGCTTTGTGCAACACACTGCGATTGTCCCACATCACCAACATGTTTGGTTGCCATTTGTGGCGATAAACAAATTCATCCGCCCCCTGATAGATGTGCAAATCCCGCAACAGGGTATCACTTTCCACTTTGGCCATACCGACAATCCCTTGGATATAGCCAAGCGTTGAATAAAGGGCAGGCCTGTCGGTTTCCGTATGGGGCCGAACCAGTGGGTGCTCCTGACGGGCTCGCGCTTCTTCCGAGGCGATGATCTGCATACTGCGCCCCTTTTCTTTTTCAAGGTCGTGCCCGTAGAAGCCGTCGGGCGCGTAAGCCGTTTCGGCGGAATGAATGGCAATGAGCCCGTCAACGCGGGCTTTCTGATCAGCTGGCAATTTCTCATAAGCCAAATGTTGATTGGCAAACAAAGTATCGCCCCCCTTGGGCGGGATCTTTACGGCCATCAAGCATGTACCAATGGGCGGCTTTTTCTGGAAACTCCAATCCGTGTGCCAGTTTTCGGCAAACAACGTCGTGGTTTCGTCAGCGTTGCGCTGTATGGCAGCGATATTTTCGTGTCCCTCAATAGATCCGAAAAACGGATCGTCCCCAAAATCACCGAAGTAAAGTGTGAATCGTTCGAGGTCATCGTCACTCATGGTCTGGTCAGGGAAGACAAGCACATGATGCTCAAGCCAAGCAGCCCGAATTTCCGCCACCACGTCCGGGGACAGATTTTCTGTCAAATCAACACCCGTCACAAAGGCGCCACAGGCATCACCTGTCGGTGTAACGGAAATCGTCATTCAGCTTTCCCCCAAAGTTTGTGTTGTGCAGAAGCCCCCCAACAATCTGAGGCTATTTAATCACTTTGCCCCCGCAAAAGCCGCCCGGGCAAGGCGTCGGTTGCCTCGCCATTCAGATAGGTTGGCTGACCGTTCACGATGGTCGCCAGAAAGCCGCTGGTCTTTTGTTCAAAACGCCCGCCCCCCTTCGGCAGGTCATTCACAATATGGGGCATGTCGAGTTTGAGATTGTCGAAATCAATCACATTAAGATCGGCCCGCAATCCCGGTTTGATGACGCCGCGGTCCGTTAACCCGACCGTGCGCGCTGTGTCATGAGATTGGGCCTTGACCAAGGTCGGCAAGTCGATCTTTTCGCCGCGCGTCCGGTCACGGCCCCAATGCGTGAGCAGATAGGTGATGAAGCTGGCATCACAAATGAGTCCCACATGGGCACCACCATCGCCCAATCCCATTACCGTGTTCGGGTGCAAGATCATCTCGCGGCAACAATCAAGACAATCCTCCGTATAGTTCGCAAACGGGCTGTAGAGCAGTTGCCGCCCTTCGTTTTGCAATAACAGCTCGTAGGCAAGCGTCTCGGGCGCCATTCCCCGTTGCTTCGCTTGCGCTTCGATCGCCTGATCCGGCGTCGGCTCATAATCCCATGCGTCGGAAATGGCAAACAGCCTTTTGAAAGGACTGGCCTCCCGTCCCTCATTGCGTGCGATCGCTTCCCGCAACAGCTTTTCTTTGAAGCCTTCATCGCGCATGCGCTGAACACGCTCTGCAAGGGGTAGATTTGCGATTTCTTTGTATACAGAGTTTTCGCTGAAGGGGTTGCGCGATGATGACAATCCGAACAGAACACCGATCGCGCGCGGGGCCACCTGCCCTTTAACACGCCGCCCTTGGGCGTTTGCGTCATCAATCTTGCCAAGGATCTTGCGCCAGCCATTTTTGTTGAGACCTTGCGCCAAGGAAATGGTCATAGGCGCGCCCGCCGCATCAACCATTTTCATCAGTGTTTCAAATTCGCCATCAAGTCCTTTGAAATCGGAAATCATCTCGATGACACCACTGCCCGCGTCGGCCAAGCCTTGGCCAATACCCACAAGTTCCTTTTCGGCTGCGGTGAGCGACGGGGTTGGATCACCATTCACACTACGGTGATTGAGCGTGCGAGAACTGGAAAACCCGATCGCGCCTGCGCGAATGGCTTCTGTAGTTAATTTGCGCATCTGCGCAACGTCTTCATCGGTCGCCTCTTCACGGTTCGCGCCGCGCTCGCCCATCACAAACACGCGCAACGCCGCATGCGGCAACTGCGCGCCGATATCCATGTCGAATTGGCGCTCACCCAAAAAGTCGAGATATTCAGGAAACGATTCCCACGCCCAAGGTAAGCCTTCATGCAGCGCGGCGCCGGGAATGTCTTCAACGCCCTCCATCAATTCGACCAACATATTATGGTGTTCGGGCTTTACAGGCGAAAAGCCGACACCGCAATTACCCATCACAACCGTGGTTACGCCATGATGGCTCGACGGATTGAGTCGGTTCGACCATGTGGCCTGACCGTCATAGTGCGTGTGAATGTCGACCAAACCGGGCGTTACAAGCGCGCCGTCTGCATCAATCTCACACGCGGCTGTGCCGGTCACCCTGCCAACTTCGGCAATCACCCCCTCTTTCACCGCCACGTCTGCGCGTTTTTCCTTAGCGCCCGTCCCGTCAATGACGGTCCCACCTCGAATGACAAGATCATGCTCGCTCATGGTCATCTCCCTAATTGACGGTCGCGGTCAAAGACTGAAACGTTCCCTCATACTATTCAAGAATTCTTCGTCGTCCATCTGTTTGCAGCGGCCGAGCTTCGCAATCGCTCGTCGCCGACCGATAGTGCAAGTGTATCAGACCGTCTCAGTCACTTAATGCGCCCCGCCATACTTTGTATCAATCACTCGATCATCCGGCAGGGGGGCACTTAGGAACTGCCCGAGTTTGACCTCTTTAAGGGCCGCTTCTCGCGCGGCATCATCGACAGGCACATTCTGAATGACGTGTTTCGCGATATTGAGTGCAGCTTGATCGAAGCCTGCAATACGCTCCGCCATTTTCAGTGCATCCGCCAATCCCGCGCCAGGTTCGCTGACATAATTGATAAGTCCCAATTCACGCGCCCGGTCGGCGGGAAGAGGAACACCTGTCAGCGCCATTTCGGCGACGACCTTTTTTGGCAAAGACAAATGCAGCATCGCCGCGGCAACGCCGCCGTATATGCCGTGCGTAATTTGCGGTAGCGCAAAACTCGCATTTGGTTCCGCAATCGCAAGATCGCACGCAGCGACAAGTGTCGCTCCGGCGCCAACCACGGGACCGTTGAGTGCTGCGATAAAGATCTTTGGGGAGTTGAAGAGCTGCTTGAAAAACGACCACTGATCGCGCCCTTCGCCATGACCCACCGGTTCTTTGAGATCCATCCCAGCACAGAACGACGGGCCCGCACCCGTCACAACAATCACCTTGATATCATCCAAGCTCTCGTCCAACAGCTGCTTGAACTCTTGCCGGATTTTCCGGTTGAGCGCGTTGCGTTGATCGGGCCGGTTGAGCGTGACAGCTGCCACTTTACCCGCATAGTCAACGCGTAAATGTTCGAATGGCATGGCCGCTCCGCATGATGGGGCAATCCGTTTACGGACCTTCAAGATGGCGGTCTTTGCAGCCAAACGCGAGTGGCAATTTGCGCCAAACCACCAACCAAGCGCGCCAGCAATCTTGGGGAAAGGCTAATGACGGGAGGGCGCCCCTGTTCCGCGACTGTCACCGATCATCCCGCCGAACGGCGGGATCTGGTTATCGCAATTTCGGAGTCCGCAGAAATGGAATTCGGCTTCCACAGCAATGAGCGACCAACTGCGAAAAAGTGGCTGCCGCCTTCCGCAAATTACTCCAGCGCTTAAGTCCCGGTGAAATTGCCAATCCGGCGCTCGGCGACGGATTTCACACCTTCTTTGTGGTCGTTGGTCTTTTGCAGGCGGGCTTGCTCGGCGCCTTCGATATCTGTTGCCGCGTGAACGGCTGCAGCCAAGTCGCCGCGAATTTGTTCGCGAACCGACATAACAGCCAAAGGCGCATTCTCAGCGATCTGTTTGGCATAGGAAATCGCTTCGTCCCGCACTTTGTCTTGGCTGACCAGCCGATCAACAATGCCCAGTTCATTGGCTTCTTCACCACCTAGCCGGCGACCGGTGTAGAAAATGTCGGCAGCCGCTTGATGACCAATCAAGCGTGGCAATGTGTGGGTCAGGCCAAATCCTGGCGTAAAGCCAAGCTTCACAAAGTTGGCTGTGAAACGGGCTTCGGGGCAAGCCACACGAAAATCTGCAAACATGGCAAGACCAAAACCACCCCCGACAGCCGCGCCTTGAACAGCAGCGATCACGGGTTTCTTGCTGTCAAACATGCGCACGGCTTCATCGTAAAGGGGATTGCGCTGGCCTTCTCCACGCGGCGATCGGGCGGCCCCGCCATCGGCTGAGCCAAAATTGGCGCCGGCGCAGAAATGTTTGCCTTCGGACGCAAGGACCACAACGCGGCAGTTGGAATCGGCGTCCAATTCTTTAAGGCCGTCCGCCAAGCTGCAGATCAGGTCGACATCGAAGAAATTGTTGGGCGGGCGTTGTATCTCCATGAGGGTCACAAATCCACCCAGATCCGAAATCGCCACATCGCCAATTTTCTTGTTCATACCCGCCTCGCCTTTCCGTCTTTTTGTTACTGCATTGCCAAATCGGCCATCCCATCCCGCAAGATGATGGCATTTCGTTCGGCAGCCTCAGCAGTTCACTACCTTATGACGGGCTGAGCGACAACGGGAAACGTGAATGCGACTTAGGCTGGTGTGGACAGGGACGCAGCTTTCGCCCCTTCGACATCTTTCTTGATCGTCCAGGATGCCAACCAAAAGATCACGGCGGAAATCAAAGTTGTAAACGAGACCACGATAAGTGCTGTGGTCAGCCCTTCACCGGCCACGCCCGTGTCAAAATAATCGCTGAGCAGCCCGATCAAGACCCCACCAAGACCGTAGCCGACAAAACTCAACACCATCGTTTTTGTAGCCGAAGCCATGCCGCGCATGTGTACAGGTGCCGTGCTCTGAACAAGATTGTTAGTGATCGCTAACATGGAGTTGCCGCAGAAGATGGCGAGCGCAAAAAAGAACATCGACACAACGTAGCTGCCACTGGTGAGCGCCAACAGCGTCAAGGGAAAAGCGATAAATTGCGAACCGGCAACAATCCAGGTGTACCAACGCACATCACGTTCCGACAATCGATCGGCAACATACGCGGCGCCGACCAAACTAACGAGACCGATGGTTCCCATGATGGGCCCGAGCGTCATCCCAACTTCTGAGGCGCTCAGCTCGAACTTACGGATGTAGAACGAAGGTATCCAATTGACGATGCCGTAGGACGCAATTGACTTGAACGCGCTTCCGACAACGACGAAGACAAAAGTCGGCGTTGTCAGCAGATGCTTGGCCGACTCCAGAAAGCTCGCCTTTTGAACTTCTTTGACACCATCGGCCTGGCCACGTTCAGGTGCGCGGACTGTAAGAGCGAACACGGCAGCAAGGATCAACCCAGGAAGTCCAAATATTACGAACGTCCACCGCCAACCGAGCGAGTCGGCAATCAACCCGCCGAGAAAAAGCGAAAACATGATCCCAACCGGAATGCCAGCACTACAGACCGCAATAGCCGTTGCGCGGCGGCGCAGCGGATATTTGTCGGAGATCAGCGAATAGGTTGTCGGCGTAACGCCCGCCTCGCCAAGCGCGACACCCATCCGTGCGATCAACAATTGCGTGAAGTTTTGAACAAGGCCGGCCATCGCCGTCACCGAACTCCACAGCGTGAGGCACGCGAGCAAAACGGTTTTGCGTGGAATGCGATCGGCGATTCGGCCGATCGGAATAGCGAAAAAGGCATTGATCAGACCAAAAGCCAGGCCAAGCATACCGAGCTGACTGTCGGTCAGTGTCAGATCCAGTTTAATGTCTTCTTGAACAATCGATAGGACCTGGCGATCAAGAAAATTAATTGTCGAAACAAGAAACAACAAGATCAGCAGATAGGTGCCTGATGTGCTCTGGCGAATAAAGCTAAAGGGTGCGCCTTTCACCTGGGGTTCAGAACTCGTCATCTTCCATCTCTTTTGTTTGGCCGCCGTTGTACGCAAACGTAGATAGATTTGGCTTTCATCTTAGCGACCCGGCTTTCGCACAGACACTGAGAGTGAACGCCCACACGAATTCATCACATATGTGATCATGCTTGTGCTTGTTGTTTGGTGAAGTGTCCTTGAGTTGCTTACTCAGCCCGACATAACCAATCCATGCACCCTTGAAGGCAAGTTTCGCATCATGTCCCCGTGAAGTTGGGCTCCCTCTTTTCGAGAAAGGCCTGAACGCCCTCCCGAATATCATCTGTACCCGCACAGATATTTTGAGCGTAAGTCTCGAAATCGAGCGCATCGCCAAGATCCGTATCCAAGTTTCGATAGACCGCTTGTTTTGCCAATCGGGCTGCGACCGGTGGTCCTTTCGCAAACCGCGCAGCCATCTCCTGCACCGTCGGCAGAAGCTCTTCTGCCGAGGCCAACGTTGACACAATGCCGAGTGCCGCCGCTTCCGACGCGTCAATCATCTCGCCTGACCAGATCAGCTCCAGCGCCTTGGCGGTTCCCACAAGACGCGGCAGGAAATAGGTCCCGCCCCAATCAGGATGCATGCCCCGTTTCAAAAAAGTGAGGCCAAGCCGCGCATTTTCGGACGCGATGCGGATATCGCAGGCGAGCGCAATACCGAGGCCACCACCGGCGGCGACACCGTTGATCGCCGCGATATAGGGTTTTGCCGACTTTCGTATGCCCAGAACGATTTTGTTTCGGATCGGCATCAATCTGTCTTCGAGCGGGAGTGCCGTACCGGCACTGGCCGCGTCGCGTTTTTCGTGCATATCCCCGCCCGAGCAAAACCCCTTGCCCGCTCCGGTAATCACGGCGGCGCGCACAGCATCATTTTTTTCTATGTCGTTGATCGCGCGCAAAAGCTCTTCGCGCATGATTGTCGTCATCGCATTATAGCGCTCGGGACGATTTAACGTGATGGTCGCGACGCGATCCTCGATCGCAAAAAGGATTGTCTCAAACGTCATGATCTTCCCAAAATGAGAACTTTCTCTGTCCGATCTAGGGAGCTTTGTGGCGCGGCGCGCTCAAGCGATCGAAAGCAGTTTGAATGCGGAGCTAGCGGTTTCTGGCGGCCCGCTATCCCATTGGTACAGCGCACAAGGGACTTGCGTCTCTTGCGGATCGCGCCAAAGGTATAACAAAATGCGCCAGGCTTGACCTCAGAAGGTCGTGCCGGGCAAGCACCGTGATATGCCGGTACCCGAACGAGTTGGCTACGAAAGAACGGAATCAAGTAAGGCAATGACCCAGGTACTGGGCCGAGAAAAATACCCATTTGTCAGCGCAACGCGGAAGGCTTGCGGCGTGCTGCAAGTTCTTCCTGAACGCGTCCTAAGGCGCGCGGGGCTGCCGGTAGACGCGCTCGGTCATGAGAAGATGACCGCGTCACCACAAGAACACTATCGTATTTGGGACGCTTTGCTGGCAGAAGCCAAGCGCCCCGACATGCCTCTCTTTCTTGGGAAGGCAAGCGCGCACGGACCGCCGAATGTCGCCATCTATGCGTTCTCTTGCAGCCCAAATATGGCGGATGGCGTCGACCGCCTCGCATTATTCAAGCCTCTGATCGGACCCGTTGCACTCACGGTTGACAAAACGGCAGATGCCCTTTCGGTTTCGTTCAGCTCAGTTGCATCCGATTATCCGATGCCCGCAACATTTGCTGCATTCGAACTTTGCTATTTCACGGAACTCGTCAGACTACTGACATCTGAACATGTTGCACCGATATCGGTCCAAATGCCGGCCAAACTCGAAGGACAAAGCGATGTTGACGCGCATTTTGGCATCGCAGCAGAGATCGGCGACTGTGCAAAGCTTGTCTTTAGCCAAGAAGATGCGGATCGCCCATTTGTTTCCGCCGACGCCGAATTGTGGTCAGGTTTTCAGGAGACACTGACAACCAAACTGCTTGAACGTGAAACGGCCTCGTCCATGAGCGCGCGTGTCAAGACGGCTCTGCTTGCGATGTTGCCGAGCGGACAAGCAACAGTTGAAGCTGTCTGCAGTCGGCTCCACGTCAGCAAACGAAGTCTTCAGCGCAAACTTAAAGAAGAAGGCCAGACGTTCCAATCGATCTTGGACGCCACGCGGTCGGAACTTTCAATGCAATATTTAGCGCAAGACAATATCAGCGTCGAAGAAATTTCGCATTTGCTGGCCTTTCGCGACCCGAATTCGTTTTACCGCGCCTTTCGAGGCTGGACCGGTATGACGCCAATGGAGGCGCGCGGACTTCAGACGCACTAGCGGGGGCTCGCAGAGACTCGCAAAAGAACAGACAAGATCCGATTGAGCTCGGACACGGTTTTGATCACAAGGGGGGGGAGCTAAATGGTCACTTTCACGATCAACGGGAAAGCACAGTCATTGGATGTTGAGCCGGATACGCCGATTTTGTGGGTGGTTCGGGAAAAGTTGGGGCTGCTCGGATCAAAGTTCGGGTGTGGCATCGCGCAATGCGGCGCTTGTACCATGCATCTCGATGGCATGCCCATCCGCTCTTGTTCGACTCCAATCGCGGCAGCCGAAGGCAGTGAGATCACAACGATCGAAGGACTTGCGGGTCCCGACGGCGCTCTGACGCGGATCCAGCAAGCATGGGTCGATGAAGGCGTGCCCCAATGCGGCTACTGCCAATCGGGCCAAATCATGTCGGCGACAGCTTTACTTCAAGAGATCCCGAACCCGACGGACGACGATATTGATGCGGCAATGGCGGGGAACATCTGCCGCTGCGGGACTTACCCGCGCATTCGCAAAGCCATTAAAGCTGCTGCGTCATCGTAGGGGGGAACGATCATGGGTAAGTGGACAAGACGGGCTCTTATCGGATCAGGTCTTTTGGCTGGCGGCGCCTTCGCCGTTGGTGTCGCGCTCAGACCGGGGAACCCAGTCGCCGAACTCAAACCGCTTGTTGGCGGCAAAGACGACGAGTTGATCAACAGTTGGGTCTTGATCGACAAAGACAATGTTGTCACCGCGATTGTTCCGCATACGGAAATGGGACAAGGCGTGCGCACATCTCTTGGTCAAATGCTAGCGGACGAATTGGACGCCGATTGGGAAAAGATGCAAGTCATCGAAGCCCCAACGACAGGCGACTATGTCGCTCAGCATATGGCGCGCCACTTTGTTGCCCCCTTTACCGAAGGCGCACCGCCGTGGATTGAACCGTCGATTGACGGCCTGTTCACGCGATTGTCTAAACTGGTCGGCGGGTATGCAACGGGCGGCAGTGCCTCTGTCCGGACCACTGGACAGCGCGCTATGCGCGTCGCCGGCGCCGCGGCACGTGAAATGCTGATCGCCGCGGCCGCCTCAGCCTGGGGCGTGCCCATAAGCGCGATCCGAACCGAGAACAGCACCTTGTTCCACGACGCAAGCGGCAGGTCTGCGCCTTATGCCGACTTTGCACGGGCGGCATCCGAACAAGTATTGCCCACAAATCCAAAGCTCAAAAAGCCGAGCGAATTTAAACTGATGGGCAAATCTCTGCCGCGCGTCGAAATTCTCGGCAAAGTCACAGGCGAGACGCTCTACGGAATCGACGCCGACGTGCCGGAGCAAGATCTCAAATACGCCGCTGTTTTTCTTGCACCGGTCATCGGCGCCACCGTGCAATCGATGAACGCCGATATGGCAAAGTCGATGCCGGGCGTTCTGCATGTTCACAATATGTCGGACTTTGTCGCTGTGGTTGCCGACGGTTATTGGCAGGCCCAGCAAGCAATGAATGCGGTTGAAGTGGAATGGACCACAACGCCGAACAGCAACCTCGATCAGTCGGGCCTTTATGAGCGCTTCACCAAAGCGCTTGACGCGACCGGCGAAGAAGACGGCACCGTGATTGTGAACGAGGGCGATGCGCCGGGCGCATTCTCAAGCGCAGCCGTCAAGGTTGAAGCTGAATACACAGTGCCGTTTCTGGCTCATGCTCCTATGGAACCTGTGAATTGCACGGCGTGGGTGCGTGATGGCGTTTGCGATATCTGGACCAGCACGCAAGTGCCGCTTTTCGTGCGCGCGGCAGCCGCAACGGCGATCGATTTTTCGCAAGATCAAGTCACTATTCACCAGATGGCTCTGGGCGGCGGATTTGGCCGGCGGTTGCGCGATGATTATGGCATCATCGGTGCGCGCATTGCTCAGGCCACGGAAGGTACACCGGTTAAGACCATCTTCTCGCGCGAAGAAGACATTCAAAAAGCGTACTATCGGACATCCACAAAGAGCCGCCTGAAAGCAGGCCTCAATAGCAACGGCAAAGCGGTGAGTTTCGATCACCTCTTCATTCGCCAGGAAGACCCACCAGAAGCGCCGCTGATCGAATATTATGACATCGCCAATACGCGTATTCGCGTCCTTAATGATGTAGACATGCACTTACGGTTCGGCGACTGGCGCGCCGTCGACGCAAGCCAGCTGAGCTTTTTCATTGAGTCTTTTATCGACGAAATGGCCCACGCTGCCGAAAAAGACCCGTTTGAATTCCGCATGGGTTTGCTTCGCAAGTCTCCCCGCCATCGCGCTGTGCTGGAAGGCGCGGCTGAAATTGCGAATTGGCGTGGACCGGTGCAAGCGGGGCATGGACGCGGCATCGCCATCATTCGGGAATTCGGCACCATCGTCGCTCAGGTCGCAGAGGTCGATATGACCAGCGGCACGCCTCAGGTGACCAAGGTTTTTTGCTGCGCTGACCCCGGCTTTGCCATCAATCCCGATGGATTTATCGCACAGATGGAAAGCTCGATCGTCTTTGGACTGACGGCCGCCCTCTACGGGGAAATCACCCTGAAAGACGGCGCCGTTGTGCAAAGCAATTTCCATGACTACGAGATGCTGCGCATCAATGAAACACCACAAATGGAGGTGAAGATCATCAATGGCGATAGCGATCATCTCGGCGGTGGCGGTGAACCGGGTCTGCCCCCGATCGCCCCCGCCGTGTGTAACGCCATTTTCGCTGCCACCGGCAAACGTGTCCGCGAACTACCGCTGATGAAGCAGCGTTTTGCTTGATCCTGCCTATGCAAATGTTGCCTGCATACGCGAAGAAGCGAATAGATACCAGAGCGCGATTAAATTAAGTGGAATCCTGTTTACCTGATCGCAATTTAGAGCCTCAGACTTTCTTTCGGAATCGTCTTTCACGTCATTCTCGCGAAAGCGAGAATCCCGTACTCCCCGCAAACAAAAAATTGGCACTGGGGATACTGGATCCCCGATCTGCGCCTACGCGCAGTCGGGGATGACAACAAGAAGAGAATTTCTATGCGAACAATGTATGCGGCCTCAATTGAAAGTCCGGCAATCTAGAGCAACGCAGTTGTTCCCACGGCGCTATCGAAATGCATCACGTGTTGCGTACGTTGGCAACTCTATCTGTACACAACACATGCGACTGTGAATGAGCAGTTACTGCGTCTTGAGATATTCGATAATACGGGCGACTTTCTCGTCATTGCCGAGTCTGAAGTACATTTTTGTACCAGGGACCACGCTACGTGGGTTTTTGATATATTCGGCCAAGTTCTCTTCATCCCAAACAATATCGGACTCAGCCATTGCTTTGGAGTAGTTGTAACCTTCCGCTGCCCCGGCCGTGCGGCCCACAATGCCAATCAGGTGCGGCCCCATCCGTTGTTTTGACTCATCAAATGTATGGCAACTCACGCAAACCTTGTAGTCGCGTTCGCCTGCAATGGCGGCCTCATTCTCTTCTTCTTGAGCGCTCGCGGCACCGCTAGCAAGCACACTGCCGGCAAAAAGAACCGCGGCTGTTACACCCTTAAAAGACATCAAGTATCCCCTTCACAATTCACTCAACCCTGAGCCTTCTTGGTATGATATCCATTTGTGGCAAAAGCTTGAACCCTGAGCGGATCAACTTTCGACCTAAATGGAACGCCCGGCACTTTCCCAATAGCGGTTTCGGACGGCTTTCTTGTCTACCTTGTTGTTCACGGTGCGCGGCAGATCTGCGACAAAATCGATGGATTTCGGTGCTTTGACGGAACCGAGCGCGGCACGAACGACGGCAATAATGTCACCTTCGGAAAGTTCTGTGCCGGCATCTGTCTGAACCACACCCTTCACCGCCTCACCCCATTTCTCGTCAGGTACGCCGATGACGACGCAATCCCGCACGCCGGGAATGATCGAAATCTCGCGTTCGACTTCCGCGGAAAAGACATTAAAACCACCGGTGATGATCATGTCTTTGCGGCGGTCAACGATGGTGAGATAGCCGTCTTCGTCTAAGACACCGATGTCACCGGTCAGATGCCAGCCGTTTCGGCGAATTTCAGCCGTTGCTTCGGGGTTCTGATAATAGCCCTCACTCACCATAGGTCCACGGACAACGATCTCGCCCACCTCCCCCGATGGCAGCAAATTACCGTCTTCGCCCATGATCCGCACCGTCGACAATGGCGTTTCTTTCCCAACGCTTTTGAGGCGCGTGTCGGGCGCCAAATTGCCACCAACAAAATGCTCATCGGGTAGCAGACGTGTGATCAACATCGGGCATTCCGTCTGTCCGAACCCCCCTGACATAACCGGTCCGAAGACGCGCAATGCTTCTTTCAGTTTCTCAAGCGACATGGGCGCGGACCCATAGGACACCCTTTTTAGCGAGGACAAATCAAAGTCTTTGATGTTTGGCTGATCCAACATTGTGTAGACGACGGTCGGCGGCATAAACAAATCTGTGATCCGATGATCTTCGACATTCTGCAGCAATTGCTGCGGATCGAGGGCGCTCATGATGACGGATTGGCCGCCACGGAACATGACAGTCAGCATGACCCGGCCCGCTGCGTGGGTCATCGGCGCGACAACCAGATTGATCACCCTTTCGCCCGGCGGCGTCATCATTTCAAGCCCATGAACCAAAGCATTGAAATTGCGGTTGGACAGGGCAACGGCTTTTGGCACACCTGTTGTGCCACCTGTCATGGGAATAGTCACAATATCGCTTGGCAACCGCGACACATTGGGGTCGGAAGCTGGAAACGCCGCCATCCAGTCATTCAGAGACGGACAACCTTCCGCAACTTGATCAATGCAAATCGAAACGCGGAATGGGCCCGCAGCGCTTTGCAGCTCCGGCAGCGCGTCACTGAATTGAGAATGAAAGAAGATCGCGTCGCAACCAAACTTCTTGAGAAATTCTGCATTGTCGCGTAGCGAGTTGCGCGGGTTGATCGGCATCCATGTACCGCCTGCGCGAATAATGCCAAGGGTCGCGATAAAACCGTCCAAATTGTTGGTTGAGTAGACGGCCCCCTTCATGCCCGTCTGAAATCCGGATGCGACCAAGCCTTGGGCGACGCGTTTCGATCGTTCCATCACCTCCGCATATTTGAGCGTCTCGCCTTCGAAAGTCAGACAAGGCCTTTCCGCAAATTGATCGGCACGCTCATCCAAAAGATCCATGAGGCAACGATCGTCGATTGGAATCTTTGACGTATGAACATCATTCATGGTTCGACTTACTTCGTCATCGCGGCTTACGCCCGTGGGTTGGATTAGAGAAGCGCAGTCCACCGCACTCATTGCGTATCGGGGCAATTCACTTCGCTATGGCAAGCTACAATAACCTGATTTGCTCACACCAAAACATCAACGCCGCGTCGGTTTGCCTAGCAAGCGATCCGAGATGATGCGCTGCTGTATTTCTGATGTCCCTTCAAAAATCTTTGTGAGGCGCGCATCCCGCCAGTAGCGCTCAACCGGATGAAGTGACGTATAACCGGCACCTCCAAGGATCTGCAGCGCTTCACTGGTCACCCGCTCAGACATTTCTGAAGCGAAATATTTGACCATTGAGGTTTCGACAGTTGCGGGCTGGCGTGCATCGATCTTCGCGCAAGTATGATACATGAGCTGGCGGGCGGCTTCGATTTCTGTGGCCATGGTTGCGATTTTAAAGCGTATCGCCTGAAAATCAGAGATCGGCTGGCCGAATTGCACACGCTCTTTCGAATATTCGGACGCGTGATTGAGCGCGGCCTGCGCCAAACCAATCGAACGCGCTGCCGTATGGGCCCGTGCGATTTCAAGCCCTGCGGCTGTTGCTTGAAATGCGCGTCCCTCATTGTTCGCGCGGGGCTGCACTGGTGCGCGCACTTCATCGAAGTGAAGCTCCCACGTTTTCCATCCGAAATAGCCGATTTTAGGGATCGGTGATCCGGTGACGCCTTTCGGCAATTCTCCACGTGGTTTTTCGACGACAACGCTGACGGTTTTGCCGCGTCCGCCACCATCACCAGCTTCCGGGTCATCCATGCGACAGAGCACGCTTATGAAGTCTGAACCATCCGCAAATGTGCACCAATATTTGTTGCCGGTGATAACCCACTCGTCGCCCTCTCGCTTCGCCCTGCACGCCACACTCGAGAGGTCTGACCCAGTTTGGGGCTCAGACAATGCCGCAGCGCCGAGATATTCGCCGCGCGCCATGGCTTCGATCTTCTGGCGGCGGGTTTCTTCGTCACCCGGCAGCATGCGGTACATACCGTTCGCACGCGCGATGATGCTGGCAACACTCATCCATCCCTGCGCCAGTTCTTCGGCCACTATGCAATATTCCATCGCGCCGAGGCCGAGGCCGCCAAACTCTTCCGGTATGGTGATCCCGAAATAGCCCATTTTTCCCATATTTTTGATGAGGTCCTGCGGAATATCGCCTTTCTCCGGATCGAGTTGATTGGCAATCGGCGTGACTTCATTGGCTGTGAAATCACGCGCGGTGTCGCGGATCATGATCCGTTCTTCTGTCAGATAACCGCCGCCTGGTTCCGTTACCGCTACATCTGTCATCGGATCATTCCTTTCACTGAATCTCTAGGACTAAATCATGCCGATCTGCTTCGCCCGGTCGATGACCGGTTGATAGAGCCTAACCGTTGCCGCATCGACCAGCATGCCGCCCGCACCGGCCGCACCATCGCCCGCTTTGACAGACGCTTCATAGGCTTCGACCATTTTCTTCGCGATGCCGATCTCTCTTTCTGAGGGCGCGAAAACTTCATTCGCATGCTGAATTTGATTTGGATGAATGCACCATTTACCGACCGCACCAAGTGTGGTTGCCCAAGTGGCTTGTTCGCGATAGCCCTGATCGTCTTTGAAGTTACCGAATGGGCCATCAATCGCATCGATACCCGCAGCGCGGCAAGCGGCAATCATGCGAACACGATGCGCATTCCACATATCGCCCGGATATTTGAGGCTGGGATCAAGTTCATGACCAAAGCGCATGCCCATGCTGCCCGCGAGGTCGCCGAAACCAAGGATCAAAGCTTCCAGACGCGTCGAGCATTTTGCGATCGCTTCGACATTGGCGAGGCCTTCTGCCTCTTCGATCAACGCTTCAAGGCCAATCGGTTTTTTGATGCCGAGCTTCTTTTCGAGGGAAAGCAGCGTCGTTTCGAAAAACAACAAGTCTTCCGGCCGTTTCACTTTGGGAATGATGATGATGTCGAGATTATTACCGGCCCCCTCCAAAATCGACACCATATCGTAGACGGCCCACTCGGTTTCATGGTCATTGACGCGAACCGCGCGAATGGTTTTGCCCCAATCAAGGCCGTTTAGTGCATCAACAGCGGTCTGGCGCGCCCCTTCTTTGGCCTCGGGGGCCGTGGCGTCCTCAAGATCAAGAAAAACAAGATCCGCATCGGACGCGGCAGATTTTTCAACGAACTTTTGATTGGACGCAGGAACGGCGAGTTCAGAACGGCGCAATCGGTTTGGCATAGTGTCCTCCTGTGACCGAGATTATGCGCGCGTGCGCATTGTCGAATTCACCTGTACCTAGTGCGCGTATGACCCATGGGTAAAGTCCATCATGGGATCAATCATATATGTGATGCCTTAGTTCGGGCTGATAAAGTGTCTCGAAGTTCACCTGATCAAAGGCTAAGTTTTCTCTTGCGGCTCGGAAAGGGTCGCAATGCCCGGCCTGCTCGTCAAACTTCGTAGCTGCGCGATCCCGTCGCGGCATCTTCTGTTAGCGTTTTGGCGTTGTTTGCAGGTTTGGGCAACGCGCCGTGGTGTATGTGTTGCAAATCAATTGCGAGCGAAACAAACGAGAGATCTCGATGCTAGAGAACCTTGATCTGCTTCAAGTCTTTCCCGCCCAAACATCAGATCCCGGTGCGCGCGCCGTTCGGTTTGCGGCCGGCATTGCGCGGCGACTGGGCGCGAAGCTCTACCTTCAGGGTAATCCGCCTGCTTCAAACAACGCCTTCTACAAGGAAGCTGACAGTCTGACGGCGGAAGATCCTTTTGCATGGGCGTCAGCAGCGCCACCGGACCGTCAACGCATCATTCTGTTTGCCGCAGATGCCGGCACGCACGATCGCATCCAGGTCCCGAGTGAAGTCAGTGCGGTGTTCGTTGAACTTGAGCCCTGGCAAAGTGAAGCAACTCTGTTCGCCGGATCGGGCATTGCTCATTTGCTCGGTGATCCGGCCCGCAAGCCGCTCGTGCCGGCCGCCAATTTTGCCGCCCATACAATCGGGTATGCCGCCTTCGCAGCGCTTGCAAATCTTTATGTGGGACGCGCGCGCGGCCAGGCGCCCGACTGCGCCGTTGTGCACGGTCTTGGTGTGATGGTATGGGCCAATTGGAAGGCCGCCATCGCCGGTTCCATGGGCAACGATATCTGCAGAGAAGGCCCCAACGCGGAATGGCCGATTCTTCCGTGTAAAGACGGCCATGTTGCATTTCTTTACACAGAGAGAGATTGGCCTGCGGTCGCGAAACTGATCGGTGATCCGGTGTTGGAGGAGGAACGCTTCAGCACTTTCAAAGGACGACAAGAAAACCGCGATACCTATATGCGCATCATCGCAGATTGGTGCCTTGCCCATACAAAGGCGGATATCACAGAAGGGTTCCATAATAGCGGTGTTCCGGGTGCGGCCCTCTCTACTGTTGGAGATCTGCTCACCGACCCGCTCGTTTTATTTCGAAATGGATTGGAAACGGCAGGTCCAGCAAAACTGCCTGTGTTACCGCACCGTGTGGCGCGAGCCATAACTGCAGAATCTGTTTCAAGCCGACGCACCCCGCAGGACCAGAAACCGCTAAGTGGACTGCGTGTGCTTGACCTCGGGATTATTACCGCCGGTGCGGGGGTGTCGGCGCTGCTCGCAGATCTCGGTGCCGAAGTCATCAAGGTTGAATCGCAAACTTATCCCGATCCCTTCCGACAATGGGCCGGTTCCAGCGTCTCCCCACTCTTCAAGAGCAACAATCGCAACAAATACGGCATTGCGCTAGACCTCAAAACTAAGGAAGGACGCGCCCATTTTCTGGAGCTTGCAAAAACCGCCGACATTGTGGTTGAGAATTTTCGGCGCGGCGTGCTCGACCGTCTCGGTTTGACATTCGATACATTGCGGGCCGCCAATCCCAACATTCTAGTTGCTTCCATATCCGGACAAGGCTTGGAAGGACCTGGCTTTCAGCACGCCACTTTCGGCACGACACACGAAGCGAGTTCCGGGTTTGGATCCCTCACCTGCTACGAAGACGGGCTGCCTTATGTATCCGGACGCAATCTAAACTACCCCGATCAGATCGTTTGCTTGTACGGCGCAGCGATGATCGCCCTTGCGGCATACGCAAATGGGACAAAGAATTGCGCACAACACATTGACGTCTCACAACGTGATTGCACTATCTACCAATTGGGTGATGCCATCGCGACTGTCTCGACCGGTACAAAAGACGACGCGCCATCACTCAGAACCGAACTTACTTCTCAAGTCTTGGCTGGAGTCTTCACCTGTTCGGATGGCAATCACATAGCGCTAACGGCCCAGACCCATGAAACTCTCGAGAAGATCGACGGCCTCTCAGATATAACTCAGGCAGGCGTTCAGGACTGGGCCTCAAAAGTCACCTCGCAGAAGGCGTCGCGCGCATTTCTGAAGGCGGGTGGCGGCGCGATGCAAGTGCGCAAGGGCTCCGACTTTTTTGACGATCCGATCCTGCATGCTGCCCAAATTCTCACCAAGAGCCCTGCCGGTGAACTCGTGAAGGGTTATCCCTTCTGCCTTGCCCGCGCGGTTATGGACATTCGTTTGAACGCCCCCGACGTGGGTGAGCATACAAGGCAATTCACTGAAGATCAGACAAGGACAGTCGCATGAACTTCGACACAACGTTTGGCGGATCTCTCCGTATACCTCTGATTGTCGCGCCCATGTTTTTGGTTTCAAATCCGAAGATGGCGTTAGCGGCCTGTTCTCGCGGAGTCATGGGCAGTTTTCCGGCTCACTCGACCCGCACGCGCGAGATATTTGCCGAATGGATTGACGAAATGGAACGTGGCGTGGGCGACATGGAAGAGCCAGGTCCCTGGGCGGTCAATCTCGTGGTACACCCGACGAACAAACGAATGGAAGGCGATCTGGAACTCTGCATCAAACATAAAATCCCGGTGATATTGACATCGAAAGGCGCACCCGACGATGTGTTTGATCGGATTCATGACTATGGCGGCGTGATCATGCATGATGTGGCATCAGCACGACATGCTGAAAAAGCGGCAGCGGCTGGCGCCGACGCGTTGATCGCTGTTACGCAAGGGGCCGGTGGACATACCGGCACCATCAATCCGTTCGCCCTTGTCAATGAAATCCGCCAAGTCACCGACAAACCCATCGTGCTTTCCGGTTGCATGAGCACCGGCCGCGATATCTTGGCGGCCGAGGCTATGGGCGCCGATCTCGTTTACATGGGCACACGCTTTATTGCCGCCCGAGAAAGCGGTGCAGACGATCACTATCGCGACATGATGGTACGTAGTACGGCGAAAGACGTGTTCTACTCCGCGGCCCTTGATGGCGCACCGGCCAATTGGATGACTGAAAGCCTTGTTGAATGCGGTGTAGATCTTGACGAGCTGGCAACAACAATCCCCGGCAAAGTGATGGCGTCCGGCGAAGTGCGGGAACGCTATTCAAAAGTGAAGTCCTGCGGTCAAGGCGTGGCTATGGTTGAACAGATCGAAACCACGGCGGAGATTTGCGATAAGATCATCGCCGATTATGAGACCTCACGGAGCGGATTTGGTCGACGTCTCGCAGGCTGAATGACAGCGCCCACGAGAAAAATATCGTGGGAAGATCCGCCTAGCCACATTGGTCTCGCCGCACCCCCCAATAAGGGCAAGACAAAAGGCCTCCCGCTCGATACCGATCAATGAGACTGTTTTCCTAGGGCCTTGATTCTACTTTGTTGCCTGCCACGCAAATCTCATTTACAGCCTCCAAAGATAGAAAAATCCCAATTTTCTTTGGTTAATCAACGGATTCTGCATTCCATGCGCCAGGCCTTGGCCAGACCGTTCGCCATGTTATTCTTACAACAGTCGAAGTTGGATGGGGCAAATCACCATGATCGCGAAATCGAAAAAACTCTTACCGGTATCACTACTCGCCGTCACACTAGGGCTTTCCGGCTGTAGTTCGATGGGCACAGGTGAAGGCGTCGGAACGGCGCTGGGCGCGGGACTTGGTGGATTGATCGGGTCTCAATTCGGCAGCGGGACTGGCAAACTCATCGCAACCGGACTGGGCGTCGCTGCAGGTGGCTATATTGGCAATCAGATTGGCCGATATTTGGATGAGCAAGACAAACAACGCCACGCCGCTTCAATGCAGAATGCAGCGATCTCCGGCAAGTCACAATCCTGGAGCAATCCTGAAACGGGCGCGTCTGGTTCGGTGCAGGTAACCGGACAAAAGTCCAACCAGGGCGACGTGAAGATGAAAGTCTTGAAGGATCGTGTCGCCGAAACGCCACCGATTGATCTTATTGGCGCAACATATAAATCTGCCAGCGACATAAATGTTCGCGGCGGTCCGGGTACAGATTATAAAGTAACGTCATCTCTCAAAAAAGATGAAGCAACGCAGGTTGTTGGAAAAGTCCAGGGCAAGAACTGGTACATGATCTCTGAAGGCGGTGCGGCGAGCGGGTTTGTGTTCGCAGATCTACTTTCACCAGCACCCAATGCGGCAATAGATGATAACGAAACACCGTCCGGTGAAGTAACCGACGCTGTAGTTGCGGCAAACCAGACGTGTCAGGTTACGACAACAACCGTGAAATATGCGGATGGACGAACCGAACAAGACGAAGTTCTGCTGTGTCCGACGGCGGATGGTGGCATGGAAATCCGCGAAAGCTAATCGAAGACTAAGAATATTTTGGGGGAAGAAGATGCGCGCATTTGCTTTTGCGGCCGGCGTTTTCGGCGTAGTTATTGGCATCATCACAGAGTCCAGTGCTGCTGAAAAACTGATTGCGACAAAGGACAATTTGCAGGCGTTCATGGAAGAAGGCGTATGCACGCCTGCACTCGACATAACAGTACGTGCACCTGATAAGTCCGCGTTTGCAGGCGACAAGGTCGCGCTCCAAATGTTACTCGGCGGTGTTCAGACAATTGTTGGGTTTCAATGCCAAGCAGCGAACATATTCAACATCACCGGCGAAGTTGGCGGTGCAAAAATCTACGCAGGCAAAATCGATAAAAGCGCGGGCGGGGTCCTTGTAGATCTCCCAGGCACGCCGACCGCAACGACAACAACGGCCCAAACATCGACAGAGTCACAGACGGTCGAGGCACCAGGCGCTGCGGCGATTGCCGCGCCAGGCGCCGCCACAATTGATGCGCCCGGCGGCGCCACCATTGAAACCAGCGATGCAGCCAGCACCCAAGAAGTGCAAGAGGCAGAGGCCAGTCCAACACCCCCCGCTGTCGCGCCAATCACCACAGACGGCACAACGATCGACTTCAAAAAATCATACGGAGTTCCTTCGGTCTTCGGCCGCCCGGCCTTTGGCGCCACTTATTCTTCTCTATTCTCAGACGACGAAAAATCAGCGCAACGCCGCTTTGCGGACTATATGAACTTATCCACAGGCAAGAAGATTGGAGACTCATTTTCAGGCAGTATGAGCGACAGCGCGAATTGTTTCGCGATCAACCACCTCCCCGACGAAGCAACCAAATTGAAATACCTCACTCGTGCGAACCAATGGAAAGGTGACAACGAGTTCGAGCAAGGACGCACGAAGGAATCCTTTCTCACGGAGCAAGCCCCTTCACTTCAAGCGCTGGCGCCGAAGTTTCCACTTGAAATCGTAAATGTCAGCCGGCTTAGCCTGGGCAAGTACGACAAATCTCTGGGCGGCTACAATCTTTTTCAGCCACATGCCGCGGACAACTATATTGTGCCGCAATTCAGCCCTCACTGCGCGGGACAGATGCAGGTTCTTCGCCCGGCCGCAACCTTTGATACTTTAGTCAAACTCTCAGAAGCCGAAGCCGAGGCCCTAGTCAACCGGCTGGTTTCGACAGGCGGTTCCTCATCGGGTCAATTTCTCTATCTTGTTTCGACACTGCGCATTTCGCCATTGAGCGCCGCTTTGCAAAACTATGGCACCCAATTCACCTCCGAAGCGCTTTCAATCGATGTGTATGAAGATCCAGATTTCAAAAAGAAGCTGGCCACACTGCCGATTTACCGCAGTCTGAGCCCACTTTTTGAAGCAGCCGATTTTGATAATGCAGTGTTCGGCACCTCTGCCCGCCTGGACGATGAAAACTACGCGCTCATGCTCTTGCGCGCCAATGGGGATATTTTGACTGGCGAGTCCTGGCAAAGGCTCTTATCGATTCAGTTCCAGCGCGACCGCCTTCACTACGAAGCAGCGATGGCTCCGAATCACACGAAATCTGAAGATGCCGCGCCTCCTACATTTGCACAGGACTATCAGCCCTTCTTCCCGTACGGCTTTTCTCAGCAACTTGCGACACGATCGGAAGAAACACTCAAGAAATATAAGTCATACGTTCTGAAGAAGTCTGAAACGCTACCGGAAAAAATGCTGCTCACCGTCAATGTGAACAGAGACTATCAGACCAAGATCGGCAAAATTGGGTGGCCTTCAGTCTCAAAGGCAAGTGAGGGTACAGCCGCAGGCGCCCTTCAAAAGGAAGGTCTTTCAGTTGGCCAGATCTTAAACGGCACTGGCAGTCAGACGATCGCGACAGAGGGTAGCCGGAACGAATCCGTCATAGTGCTGCCGAACGTCGCAACGGCTTACGCCGAAACGCTGACGAACGAAGAAACGACGGCGCTGTTCGGCGAACAAAATATGGGATCGATACCCATCGAGATCGAATTGGCAATTAGCAAGACTCGCCTGGTTCCCATTGCGGAGGGTAGAGCAGCCTTTGTCATCGACGGCGCCCCCAAACGCCTGATCGCCCGCAAACGCGATACGAAAGAGGTGCTCTTTGAGCGAGGTTTTGAAGTCGCCGCAATCGATCCAAACCAATCTGTAGCGGACTCATTGGCTGTCACGCCGCCATCACCTTCGCTAAAGGCAACTGCAGAGGCAATGGATCTGATCCAAGCCAAGTTCTTGCCATCGAGCCTGACAGACGACGACTACGCCCGCATTTATCGTGCCCGCTGGTTCTACGAAAAGAGCCTCAGCGACAGAAAGATGACGCCTGATTGGGGCCGCTTCTTTGTAGAAGGCAAACCTCAGCCTACAGATGAAGCAATGGTGCAAGACCTGCCCAAGCTCAAAAAATGGGTAACGGATCGCGCTGCTGCCATCTCAGGCGACATGACGATCGTCTATCGAACAGCGCGCCCGAACCAAGAGGGGCGGTTTGATACCGGCGTCCATAGTATTTCAGCATCGGGCGCAGAAATCAGCTCTGGTCTGCCGCTAACGATTTCGAATTGCGCGCGGGAAGCGGAATCCAAACCGCTGATGAAACCGGCTTGCGATTATCTCGATCACGTGCGCGAAAACCTCTCCTTGATCTATCCGTTCGGAAGCGGACACAAGGCAACAGGCCCGCGTCTGGCATGCAACTCAGCGGTGGCCATGACACGCGAATATTATTGCATGGGCGCGCGAGAAACATTTCCTGAGGACACGCGCGGTCAAGCCGAAGCCGGTTTTAGAGACATTCTTGTTATCGACAAAGAAGTCTATCCGCCGAGCGATCAGCCGGACTTTCAGTTAGGATCGTCCGGCACCTACCACATGGAACTGGACGTACAAGTCACTGGCGTTTCAGTCGTTGAAGGCCCGGTTGAGGACCGCATGCAGTTAGCACTCAAAAAGTACGCCACGTATCTGGAAGCTAACGGCTTGGGCGGCTCAGGCTATCGTTTCTCCGAAGAAGCGCCGGCGCCATTAGATTATTTGCGGTTCGATGCGCAGGTGAAAGATGCCCGGATCGTCGATGCCAAGACGGGCAACCTGATCAGCAAACTTGAACTGCGCGACGCCCGGATACCTAATTTGGACAGCCTCGATACAACAGGACCAAAGCTCGAAGATTTAGTCCCGAAGGCGCCCTATGGGCTCGACGTTGTTGGCTTGAAGCTTGGCATGACAATGGAACAAGCCGAACAGGCCGTCCGGTCGCACATGACTGTGGGCCAAGTGCTTGTGCAAGACAGAGCGAACGCCATGGAAGCCATCACTGGTGGTTTTCGCAAGTTTTCATCGAACAAGGTTTTCATTTCAGACGACTACAACGAAATGATCATCCTTTATGACGAACCCCCGGCAGCAAAGGGCGTTGTCGTCGGTATTACGCGGCAGATGCGCTTCCCCGAAGGACAGGCGACAGCATCCGGCGTGATGACTCAGTTGAAACAAAAATACGGCGCACCCGACTGGGTAAGTTCTGGAGGGGACGCCGCTTGGGGCAAGGGCGCAAAGATCGCTCAACGTCCGGGCAGCTCACAACATATGTGTGCAGCGTCAAGCTCTAACAGTGGGCTGCGCGACTATCGTATGGAGAATGGAGCCGAAATTGTCACCAGCGGAGCCAATGCACTAACACAATTCGTGCCGACACTTAAGCGCATGAACTCATATCAAAACGCCGTCGGTGTCGACTGCGGTTCGGTGCTGAGCATGAAGTTCGAAAACAATCAGCTCATCTTACAGCTTGGCGATATGAGCCGTTACAAACAGCTTTTTGACGAAAGCAAATCGATGATTGAATCAGGTGCCGGAGGTTTCGGTTCGAACGACGCACCAAAAGTCGACATCAAGTTGTGAGGCGCAAAGTGAATTTGCGCCAATACTTCTATGCGGCTGCCGCATGTTTGTTCAGCTGCATGGCCACATTTGCCAATACGAATGCGAAGACATTTGATGGTCTTTCGATCATTGATCTTGACGATCCCGCGGCCGTCTCGGCGATCCATACAGGTGACGCGACAATGCCCACCGGGAAAGTCGAGTATGTAAAGTCCTATATCGCAGTCTTCGTATCTTCCGCAGGGAAGTACGCCTCGCTCCTGGGTAAGGACGGTGTCGTTTCTTGTTCTGCCTGGGGCCGTTCCGGCACCTACAGCGGAACCGCAATCGAGTTCGGATTCAACCCAAACAAAAACAGAAATCACATGCCCGGCAGGGTGTGCATGCCATTTCGATTGGAACTCAAAGAAAATGGAAATGTACGCGTTGTCGCAAAGAACAGACTGAATCGCTTCGGCCTCAATATCGGCGATGACTTGCCTCTTGTTGGATATGATCGCGAAAGGTCGTTTCTACTACGACTGCCGCTCCAATCCTTCGATTTCGCCAATCCTGCGTTCGCCACCTATGCGATCCACGGCATCAAACTTGGGCCACTCAACCCAACAAATGTGTTTGGCGAACCTGTAAGGGAAAACGTTGGGCGTTATGTCGGCCCTAAACATCTGGATGGAAAGATCTATAGTGGCCGCATTGGTGAACTGCCGGGGGGGCGCGCGAAATACATCATCAATGGACGCGTGGCGCCCAAGGAAAATACCGGATGGCCCTGGGATGCATTGTTTACAACTTGGCGGCAATCTGACACGCCGGATCAAACTATTTCACCGGAGAAGTATTGGGAGGAACGTGTTGCGGAACGCGGATTGCCGACACATCCAACCAAAGAAGCCTTTCTCAAGACGCCACAGAAAATTTATTGGCTTCATGACGTGAGCGGAAAGAAGCTCACAACACTGGACAAAGAAAGCCCTTGCACAAAGTCCTTCGATCGATGGCGTGAAATGCCGCTCGCGATGGGTCAACGCGACTTCGCTCCTTGGGGTTGTGCCGCGGTTTTGACCGTCGACCCGAAGATTGGCTACGCTCCTGAACTCGGACCGGACGGCAAGCCAAAGCAAATCTCGACGCAAGATTTGCTTGCAGGCAAACCCATTGGCGTGCCTCAGGTTACCCAACATCGATGGGAATCGGTCGCAGGCTACGCGTCTTCGCTTCATCACTTCCTTGTGCGTATCAATCAGATTGAGGAAACAAGAAAAAAATGGCGTGAACTTGGCCAAGCGATCGATGCGCAATGATGGTGGTTTGCTCTCCAGGAGCATCAGACGAAGCTCAATGCCGAATATCACGTCACCTCACCGGACGCATGAATGGATGGGGAAATTGACTGTGATCTGCGACAAACGCATTGTCGATAATGACGGGGCTAAGTTCCGCATGCGTCAACAAAGGGCTTGCTAGCGATCTTTGACGCATATCAATTTCTCACGCGGCAAAACATGTGATATAATGAATTTATTGTCGGGTTGGGGAGCGACGCAAGCTGAGATGTGGGATGAAAACCCACACAGAATAGCAGCCTGTGCGTTGGTAGATTACGGGGAAACTCGTGATGAAAATCGAGTTTTTTGAATCAAGGTCCATATTGGGCTGTATTGGGTGTTTGCTTTTTGCATCCGCGTTACTAGGCGCGATGATATCGCCAGCAAGTGCCGGGTGGCTCGATTGGGCTGAAAATCACGCTCGAGAGCAAAAAGTCACAGAACTAAAAGAGTACTACGTTCATCTGAATGATGTTGAAGGTCTTTCAGAATGGCGACTTGTGGCAACTGACCGTTTCCATCTCATTCTGACATGGCAATCCCAACCAGCGACTTATCGCGAAGAATTACAGCGCGCCGCCCTTGTCGGCACCCGTGAAACGGACGGTGAGTTCATTGTCGTCAGCCTACAATCCGATCCCAGCAGCACAGACAAGCCAGACTTACTCTGCAAAGTCACAGCAGCAAAAGAAGCCATCAAGAAATGGGAAGGCTTGAACTGCGGCCAAGAGAAGATCGAGTTCGAGTAGACGCGCAGTGATATGCTAGCGATGTGATTGCGCACGCTAAAGCATGATCTTGTTTCTCGGAAACATGATCATGCCCCAAATCGCTCTGGGGATTCACGGTTGGTCGCGCGATCAAGAAATCTTGGCGGTTAACCGGATTCCACTTAACCTGATCGCGCTCTAGCCTTATCTCTCACAAAATGACGTGGTGACGTCGTTCCGACGCCCTTTGCAAAACGGGGAATTGCCCACCGTACCCATTCAAAGCTATGAGTCCGCCCAACTGTCGTATTTAGAAGTGAGGCGCGCGCTATGTCAGTCAAATTGGGCTATCTTCTTCCCACCCGCGAAAACATCATGCGCGAGAACCATGAAACACGCAGCCTAATTGATCGCGCGAAGCTGGCGGCCGATCTCGGTTACGATTCCGCCTGGATAGGCGATTCTTTGTTCGCGCGCCCGCGCCACGACCCGCTGACACTGCTTGCAGCCGTTGCAAGTGTGGTGCCCAACATCGAGCTTGGAACAGCCGTACTGTTGCCCGCATTGCGCAATCCCGTGATTTTGGCACAACAGCTTGCAACCATCGATCAAATCAGCGAAGGGCGATTGATCATTGGCGCCGGGATTGCCGCAGACGCCCCTTCGGTGCGTGCGGAGTTTGAAGCGGCCGGTGTTCCCTTTGAGAAACGCGTTGGACGTTTGATGGAGGGGTTCGACCTATGCCGCGCCCTGTGGAGCGGCAAGGAAGTCAGTTGGGAAGGCAGATGGAAAGTTGCTCCGTGCACCATGGCGCCCGTTCCCTATCGCAAAGGCGGTCCGCCCATTTGGCTTGCCAGCGGTGTGGAGGCAGGCATCAAACGCGCTGCCGAACATTTCGACGGGTGGTTTCCGATCGGCCCAAATCCGGATGTGTTTGGCTTGAACAATCAAATTTTTCGAAAGGCTGCCTTAGACTGTGACCGACGCCTAGATGATATGACAAGCGCCATTTATCTGACGGTGGCCCTTGGGGCAGACGCTGACACCGCAAATGCCGCAATCGACACTTATCTTGAAGGCTATTACAGCGTCCCGGCAAATGTGATGCGCAACTTTCAGTCCTGCTGCGGCGGCACGCTTGAACAAGTGATGACCTTCTTGCGCAGCTATGTCGATGCCGGCGCCAATCACATCGTCTTGCGTCTTGTCGGCGACCATACCGACGCGCTTCAGCAGATCGCCCGGCACAAGGACGAACTCAGTTAGGTCCAATCAGCGCCGCACCATTGGGGACAGCGTCCAACGAGAGCCTTCTGGCTATTCCTCGCCCTCGACAATCTCAATATCCAGGCTGCGTCGGATGTGGGGGACGCCTTTCATGATGGTGTAAGCACTCAGCATACGGTCGAATTCCACGGCTTCTATAGCGCTGGCGTTGCCGCCCGCGGCGTTGATCGCTTCGATCATTTCTTCCCAAGCTGTCGTTTCGACCGCCATACAATCCATTTTGTAATTGCCAGGTTCATCGGAGAGCTTGATGTCAGCACCGCCCCTCACGGGCGCATAGGCCTTGACGTTGGCAGATAGATTAAGGGCTGGCCGACCGTCATCGCCTGCCGGTCCCATTTGCAAAACGGTAACATCACCAGACTGATCTACGCGGACTGACACACAGCTCATCATGGCGTCAAAGTTAGACGTTACGACGAAACTAGCAGACGATCCGGCCACATAAACGCTGGTCGATTGCATGGTTTCAACATCCACGTCCGGCTCTTCCTCGCCAAACTTTGCGTAGCAATCCTCCTCAGTCTTGGCAGGATCTTCCTTCGCTTCGTTTAGGCAGATGTCGAGTTCACCATCCCGCGTGGCGCCAATCTCGGCACGCCCTGGCGGTGCGAATAAAGCCTCTAGCGCACTTTCGGCCACAGTCACTTCCCGTGCATCTTCTTCCACTAGGCGGTGGCTGCCCGGCACCTCAAAGGTTTGCACCTCACCGCGCCAATCAAGCAGTACCACACGTTCGCCTTCAGCAAGATTGAACACCACATCACGCGCAAAGGAATCACCGCGCGCATAAGTGGATGAAGAGCTTTCAATCACAACGGCTGCCGGCGCAGCGACTTCGGCCTCAGTTGCGTAGGCACCCCCCACGCAAAAGGTCGCAACGATCAGCGCACGTTGTAACTTATGGAAAACTGGCGCACTCTCGCGCGCAGACTTTTCAATTGTCCGATCACTTGTCGCAAGTGCCGGCCGAACAAAGGATAAATCGGACCTCCGATGCAAAAGGCGATTTTTGAACAAAGCGGATGGTCCGCCCAAGCGCTGATCATACTGTTGAGCGCGTCGCTCGCCTTGATGTTCACCTTGGCCGCGCCCGTGCGCAGCTTCGAAAATTATCTCTCTGATTTTCGACAATCCAATCATGGCCCGATTACTCCTTTGTCGGATCGCATAGCCATTGTTGCAATTGATGACCTCACAATGAAGTCATTTCCGTATCTTAGTCCTATCAATCGAGGCATGTTGGCGTCTGTTGTCCAGGAGCTTGACAAACGAAAAGTAAGGTCTGTAGCGCTCGATGTGCTGCTGGACCGTCCGACGACAACCGGCGAGGACCAAGCCTTGGCGGCTGCCTTTTCCGCCGCAAAAGCGCCAATAGTGGTGGTGACTGACCCCGGCCTCGAAGGCCGGAACGCCGTATGTGCTCAAGACGCTGTCTCCTCTACCCGGTCCAGCGCGCCTGTATTGCCACTGTTTCAGGACAAGGTGGCGACCGGCAACGGTGTGATCTGTCTCGATCCGTTGGACGATGTGACCCGCACGGCCCGGTTTGCTGGAACAATGCCGCGGACATTCGTGGAAGCGATTCTGGGCGCTACCGGTGACGAAAACAGGGCTGGCAATTTAGTTCCTGTGCCGTTTGCCGTGACGGAAAACCGAACTTGGCCCTTTCCGACCTTCTCTGCCGCCCATTTGAGCGCCCTGCCCGATACATGGTTCGAGGACCGGATCGTTTTGGTTGGTCAGATCAGTCCTTACAGTTCGGATTGGTGGCTGACACCACTCCGCTATCGTGCACTTGCTCACCAAATCACTCCGGCTGAATTGATGCCCCAAGGCAAAGTGCCGGGGGTGGTGGTTCATGCCTATGCATTGGAAGCCGCTTTATCTGGCAAACGGGGACCGCAGCCCCATTTCCTCACACAATTCATTGTGGCTTTGCTGGGCGCTTGCGTCGGTGCCGCTCTGGTTCTGACAAGAGGAAACTGGGCACTCACCATTGGGGCGCTGGGCGCGGCACTCGCCGGTGCCTGGTTGTTGGTCTTCTATGTGTATGCTTGGGGCGGACCGCTACTGCCCTTTATGCCCGCCGCCCTTGGGGTCGTGATCACTGCAGGCATTTCCATTGCGCTTCAGGAAACACGCGAGCGGGCCCAAAAGAATTACATCCATTTGGCTTTCTCTCACTTCCTGGCGCCACCAGTAGTGGACCAGCTGATGCGAGAGCCAGAAAAGCTGCGCCTCGAAGCAACTGAGCGAGAGATCTCGGTGCTTTTCACGGACCTTCAAGGCTTTACGCGGCTGGTCGACACGATGGACGGCCCGGTCATTTCCAAATCTCTGAATGGCTATCTCGACATCATCGTTGAAGCTGTGATGGAAGAAGGCGGCGTTGTGGACAAGATTGTAGGGGACGCCATTCACGCCATTTTTTCAGCGCCCATTGAAGATCCAGAACACCGATTACGCGCCGCGCGATGTGCCCTGACCATTCGCAAACGAACAAGCGACTATCAGAAGCAGATGCAAGATCAGGGACTCAATTTTGGGATCACACGCATCGGAATAAATGCGGGGAATGCGCTGGTCGGCAATTTCGGTGCCGGCCGACGACTGGACTATACGGCACATGGATCGACCATCAATCTGGCGGCGCGCCTAGAGGCGGCCAACAAGCTCTTCGGCACCATCATATGCGTCAGCGAGGAATCCAAGGTCGGCTATCACAGCCTGGCCTACCGCGAGATTGGTCCCGTTATTTTGAGGGGTGTTGATCACGCGATGACCGTTTATGAGCTGTTCAGTGCCGGCGAACGATCGGACGCGGATCTCGCTGCCTATGCCCGAGGCATGGCGATGCTTCAAGCCGGGGACCACGGGGCCAAGGCCATCTTCGAGGACCTCCTGTGCGACGATCCGGAAGACGGGCTTGTTCAGTTTCAACTTGAACGACTTAAAGAGGAGAGTCTCACTGATTTCATAAGAGCTTAGCGGAATAATATCAGACAAGACGGAAGATATCGGACGATCATCAACCGGCCGGAAAAGGCTCAAGAACGCCTTGTAGACCTTTCGTCTAACGCATTGAAAAAAAGAATTTAAGCGCAGCCTCTCTTCAACCTGTGCTCCACAACACAGCTCTATTGATTTCGGTCAGGTCTAATGGGCAATCTGGTCCGTAGAACGGGCCCTTGCTCAAATGAACCTGGTGCCCCATGACCCCGCTCGTTCTACTTTTTTGGTTGTTTGTCCTGCATTTCATTGCTGATTTTCAGCTCCAATCCAACTATATGGCGCGAAACAAAGCGCCCGGCACTTCCTCTCATTGGCCTTGGGTTTTGACGGCTCACTCTGGTGCTCACGCGGCGGCCGTGGGCTTCGTTCTCTCACCTCTCTTAGGCATACTTGAATGGGTCGCCCATGGTGTGACCGATGCCCTAAAATGCCGCGGCGCATTAGGCGGGCCCGAAGCCTCTTTCCATATCGACCAAGCCCTTCATCTGGCAGCAAAAGTGGTTTGGCTAGGCCTTTTCCTCAGTTTTCCTGGCATCTTTGGATAAGGCAGGTTTGGTAAGGAAAAGGGGTCACTCGACATTCAACTAGTGACGTCCAGCGGATTCCCGATATTCTTTTGGAAATTTTTTGGGGGCTTGTTTTCCAGAGCACAGATAGGGCGATCAGGCTCTGGTCATATTGGGTCAACGATTGATTTGACCTCAACGGTTTTGCCAACGAAGGAGTATCGCCATGTTTAAGCTTACGTCACTCAGAACACCGCTCACGGCCATCGCTTGTGTTTGCCTGCTTGCCACGGCGCCAGTCGCAATGGCCCAACAAGACACCACAGTCGAAGATCGCGTCTTTATTGAAAAGGCCCCGACACCAGACGAGTTCGTGGACATGTTGTTCTCATCACCGAATGAAGAGGTCACGACCCGCGGCATCCAAATGCACGGTTCACCGGAACAAGAAGCCACAACAGCATCCGCGCCGTCGCGCATTGTTGCCGCCCCCGTACGCTTTGGATTTAACTCTGCGACCATTCCTGCTGAATTTGAAGCGACATTGCTCAGCCTCGCCAAAGCCCTTTCGAGCCCGGAAGCGGAAGGTCAGAAGCTCCGTATTTCCGGTCACACGGACCCTGTCGGATCGGATGCTTTCAATTTGGAACTGAGCCAGCGCCGCGCTGAAGCGGTTGGCGCCTTTCTTCTCCAAAACGGTGTCGCTGCCGACCGCATTGAAACGCAGGGCCTTGGCGAAACAGCGCTTGTTTCCGATGATCACGCTAAGAACCGCCGGGTCGAATTTCAGGCCAAGTCACAGTAACACTGACGATAGGAAGATCATCTGCCGACGGAGGAATGCAATCGTCCCGGTTACATTCTCCGTCGCACCTCGTTTACAACCGACTGCGTGATCATCCATCCATAGAACAAAGCAATGCTGTGCTTTCAAACCGATGCCGTTTGTGTCGACCTGAGCGCAGGTTGCTTTAGAGTTCCATCAGATTTTTCGCACGTTCTCCAGAAAATCAGCGACGCGCTCCTTCAGTTCAGTAGATTGTTCACTCAAGCCCATAGCGGTTTGCCGAACATCTTCGCACAGGCGCCCCGATTGACCTGATGCCTCCGAGACACCAATGATGTTCTTGGAAACCTCTTCCGTTGCCGCCGTTTGTTCTTCGACCGCAGCGGATATAGAGTTTGCAACTTGAGAAAGTTCGTCGATCATTGAACTGATTGATCCGATCGCGTTCACTGCGGCGTCCGTCTCTTGCCGAATTTCTTGGACTTGGCTTCCGATCTCGCCGGTTGCATTCTGCGTCTGAGTGGCCAATGCCTTCACCTCTGATGCGACGACGGCAAACCCTTTTCCGGCTTCGCCCGCGCGTGCTGCTTCAATGGTCGCATTGAGCGCCAACAAGTTCGTCTGCTCAGCAATCTCTTTAATGATGTTGACAACTTCACCAATTTTCTCTGCGCCAGATTGAAGGCTGTTCATCATTTCAGTAGACCGTGCGGCTTCATCAACAGCACTTTTTGCCATATTTGCGGATATCGAAACCTGTTTTGAGATCTCTTCAATGGAAGAACGCAACTGGTCGGAAGCGGAGGCGACACTCGAAGATTGAGCATTCGTTTCTTCTGCAGAGGCCGACATTGACCCGGCGCTCTGTTGGAGCTCATCCGCAGCCCCCGCAACCTTCTCAACAACCGTGACGACATTGTTTTCGAATTCATCGGCCATTTTGACCTGACCCGTCACGACGCTCCAGGTCAGCATTGGACCGATATATTCTCCTTTCGTGTCGCGAATGGCGGAAACGTTAAGATCGAGATGCTCTTCTCCCAGTTTGATTTTGGTCCGGTAGGGCAAATTGCTCGGATCGCCCACAAGCCTACGCTGGTGTCCAGGGTCTTTGTGAAAGATATCAAAACATTGACCTAACAAATCATCGGCACGGCAAGGAAGCAGATGCTCGATTGACTTAAGCGTTGTCGCACTTGTTTTATTGACATAGTTGATCGTGAAGTCCTTGACATCCAACATCATGACGTTGATGGGCATTTCGTCCATCATCTGGAAAAGCCGGGCGACTTCTTGTTCTTTTTGTTGTTCTGCGGTGATAACCTTCCATGTCAACATAGGTTGGACATAGTTGCCGCGACTGTCGAACAACGCCGATACTTCGAGGTCAAGCCATTCGCCACCAACTTCAATTCTCGCCGTATGAGGCAAATTACGATGGTCGGATAGCAATTGCCTTTGATGATTGGGGTCCTTGTGAAAAATGTCGATGCTCTGACCAAGCAGATTTTCGGCAGAAACCGGCAAGACATGCTCGATACTTTTTAAATTCTCTCGCGTCGCACGATTCATATAGTCGATCGTGAAATCATCAAGCCGACACGTCATAACCGCAATCGGCATGTCTTCGACCATCGTATCGAAATCTTTGGTTGAAGCCGAAAAACCCGAAACCAACTTTAGATTGTTAATCATTCTGTCACTCTTTAAAGATTGGGCAAAATCGCCAAACTCCCCTAAAATCAAGCTATTTTCTACAGATAACGCAAAACGGTTAATCAAATGTAGGTTGGTGCAAATATCATAATACAACCATATTTAGTATTCCGCTTTGATGGCGCTCAGGCTACGTATCCCTCTTAGGTTGTTCTCTCTATTCTTCAATTTGACAGGTATTGTCACCGCGAAGCCTGTCATTCAATTTCACAGCACCTGGATGGCTCTCCCCGTCGGTCACCGTCTTTTGTTCTCAATTGCAACTGCGGTCACGCCAAGTAACACGCGCTAAAGTGCCTGCGAAAAACTCCGTGGACTGGACGTCAGTTTTGAAACCCGTAGGGTTTTGCATTGCATGACGATGACACCAAGGCCGCTCAAAAACCTTATGGCGGCTTCGTTTTTCTCTCCGAATACTCGCTCGACAGGCCGATCATATTCTCCGCCCACAAATGATTACTGGTCTCAACGCATAACAGCCAAACCGTGATGCATGAGCGAATCCTTTATCGGCCTGTTGCGCGCACGCCCCGTCGCCGCTCGCCGTATTACTGGGGCAGCAGAGAAACAGGGCATGATCCAATTTGAATGGCGCGGCACTTCCACACTTGGCGGAAGAAATTAGAGAGCACTTCCTTCGTGTCACAAATTCCTTAGGGTGGACGCAGTCCGCCAATTGGAAACCATCGCGAACTGGCATCGACAGTTTTCGCCCGCCTCAGCACGGAAATACCCGCACAATTCCGCTCTGAATGTTCAATGAATCACTCCAAAAAACGGAGACGAGTAGACCGGCCATACGGGCTTATATTCCGCAAGGGTGCTCAGGAAGGAAAAGGGAAGAACCGGGCAATAAAAATTGCCATGCTCGGGACGCCTCGATAACCTAACGGCTCAATCTGACTTGGAGATACCCCGTTGAATACGCAGCCTGATTTAACCTCCATTCTACGTCCAGGTACTCTGCTGGATGGATGCCCGGACGATTCGCTTCAACGCTTGCAAGCTGCGGGGACGGTACGCACCTACCCCAAGGGGCAAACCTTCTTCCAAAAGGGTGATGACGGCGATTATTTCGCCATTATCCTGCAAGGCCGCCTGAAAATGTGCACCTTCAGCGCAGCTGGAAAGGAAACCGTCCTCAACATTTTACAGGAAGGCGATATGGTCGGCGAGATTGCGGCACTGGACGGTGGGCTGCGGACGGCCGATGCCATTCCCATTGATGACGCCACCCTATTGCAGATCTCGCGTGGTTCGGTCCTGTCCTTGATGGAAGAGGATTCCGATTTTGCTATATCGCTCACCATGGCGCTTTGTTCGAAACTGCGTGCCGCCTCCGATGCGGTTGAGGCCAATTCGCTCGACATGAGCCGGCGTGTGGCCGCCGCCCTGCTTCGCCTTGCCCGCCAGAATGAAACAGAAACCGACGCGGGCGAGCTCAAATACGAAATCAATATTGACCAAACAACATTGTCGCAATATGCGGGCCTTACAAGATCGAATGTGAACCGTGTACTGAAGAAATTCGAACAATCGGGTGCGGCAAGTCACGACAAGGGTGTTCTCAAAATCCTCGACACTGAATGGCTCGAAGACTACGCCAACAGCGATGACGATCTTTGAAGTCTATTCTTGGATACGCGTCTGATGATCAGTGACTTAAATCGGCGGCAAGTGAACAAAGGCCTCGGTGCAATTGCACTGAGCACGTTGATGCCCAGCGCGACCTTTGCGAACAGCTCAAAAGGCAAAATTGTTGTCGTCGGCGCCGGCTTTGCGGGAATCGGTACGGCGCGCCATTTGCGAGCCAATGGTTTCGACGTCGAAGTGATTGAAGCCCAAGACCGGATTGGCGGACGCGTGCATTCCGTTCCCGCGGCCGATGGCTTCATCGATCTGGGTGCGGCTTGGCTTCATGGCAGTCCAAACAATCCTCTGTTTCCCGTAGCGAAAGAGATGGCCTTTCCGAATGTCGCCACCGACCTGACTGCAGGCTTGATCACAGACACCAGGCAGGGCGGAGCGCCCCGCCAAGAACAGCTGCAAGCAGGCACCGTTTTCAGCGAAATGGAATCGGCGCTGCTCTGGCCGGGGCTTAGATGGTACGCGACCGCGCCTTTTGGATTTCATGCGCCCAAAGGCGATGTGGCGACCGCGTTGGCGCCGGTCTTTTCCAGTAAATCGCCTATACAAGCATGCGCCACAAAAGGCTTACTCGAAGTAGCCTTCGCGACCGAACTTCCCGATACCCATATTGTGCAGCTGTTCGGCGCGAGAGGGACGGACCCCTTCGGTGAAGTCCTCAATCCGGTCGACATACCACCAAGTTCAGAAGATGCACTGATGATCGGTGGCATGCAGAACTTCTTGGCGAAACTAGCACGCAACATAGACATCACGCTCAATGAAAAAGTTGACGCGATTGATTGGTCGGGCGCGACGCCCACCGTCCAGACAGATAAGCGAACGATCGACTGCGACGCGGTGATTGTCACCGTTTCGGTGGGCGTTCTCAAAAAGAACAAGATCAAGTTTACGCCCTCGTTGACGGAGGGGCATAGAACCGCTCTCAACGGATGGGGCATGGCGCTGCTCAATAAAGTCATCCTTGAATATCCGGATACGATTGCGATCAGCGCAAAGGACCAGCTGTTACACTTTTGCGGTAATGGCCCCGTGCAATTCGCGCTCAATGGCCCCGTCATATGGGGAGCGCCTATCTTTGTGGGCCTTTCCGGCGGTAAACAGTCCAAAGCGATTGAGACGGCATCAGATGATGACCTGGCGCTTGGACTTCACAAAGATCTGGAAGCAGCGCTTGGCCAATCGCTGCCCGATCCGGTCAACAGCTGGATCACCCGCTGGGCAAGCAATCCGTGGGCAGAAGGTTCCTATTCCTTCTTCAATTTGAATGCGACGGGCCAAGAGGTGCTGGCCATGCGTGCGCCTCTTGGCAAAAGCATTTTGTTCGCAGGCGAAGCTCTATCAGCCACCCAGACAGCCACCGTTCATGGCGCCTTCTTCGATGGTATGCGGGCCGCCGATCAGCTTGTCCGCGGTTTGTGACCATTGAACCATCTCCCGCGCTCACGATTTTGAGATCGCCATTGATCGCCGCGTGGTAAACCTTAGATTGAGCCCATGGAAATCAATGCGGACTTTTCACAACGCGTGTTGCTACACACGGACGAAATTGAGTGGCGCACCTCACCTATGGCCGGTGTGGATCGGCGTATGCTGGACCGAATCGGAGACGAAGTCGCTCGCGCAACCAGCATCGTCCGTTATGCGCCGGGCAGTCATTTTTCTCCGCACACGCATGACGGCGGCGAAGAATTCATTGTGCTGGATGGCACATTTCAAGATGAACATGGCGATTATCCCGCGGGCACATATGTCCGCAATCCACCAACCTCAAGCCACACGCCCGGCGCGGAAGAAGGATGCGTGATCCTTGTAAAGCTGTGGCAGTTCGATCCCGAGGATCGCACACATGTCACGATCGATATGAACAAGATGCCGTCTATACGTGACGCAGAACGGTCGGGCGTGCGGGTAACGCCCTTGTTTGAGGACGCGCACGAAACGGTTCAGCTTGAATATTGGGAACCAAACGCACAGATCGAGCTTGATCTTCCGGGTGGGGGCGAGTTTTTCGTCCTTGATGGCGCGTTCAAGGAATCAGGTGATGCACTTCGGCGGCACTCTTGGCTTCGGCATCCAAGGAACAGCCGGCTGATCGCCGAGACAGGCCCCGAAGGCGCGCAAGTTTGGGTGAAGACAAGGCATCTCGCCACTTTGTAGATGTTGGAACGACGATAGGAATCGTCGAACTAAGATCCACCCCATTTGTTCCAGAACGTCACGCGATGTGCAGGTTCTCGGGCCGCGCGCCGCAATGTAGCGCCCTTCAGATACCCAACCGGCAACATGACCGTACTGAGAGTTCCTGCAGGCATCCCTAGAATCTCAGCAACATCATCTTGGCGTGCACTGAGCAATGAGGTCCATGTGGTCCCCAGGTTCCGCGCGCGCAACGCCAACATCAATGACCAAGCAGCGGGCAGAATAGAACCATAGAATGCAATCTGCGCTGACGGCGTTTCGTCCATCGGCGTTCCATCGACACAAACAAAGATCATCGCGGGGATTTCATGCAACCGGTCGACTAGCGCCTGCTGCGTAGGTTTCATTTCGATACCACGTTGGTGAAGCAATCCCACCAGCACTTCCTTATAAAGTTCAGCCACAGCTTTTTTCGACGATGCCTCGTCGACAACGACAAAGCGCCAGTTTTCGCCGCCAAGGCCCGTTGGGGCTTGCACGGCGACATCGATACAATCAAGAAGAACTTGTCGCTCAACAGGCCGCTCAAAATCGAGGTTTTTGCGCACCGACCGCGCTGTCGACAGAACTTCGTCCACTTGATTGATATCGATGTCCATTTTGCCGCCCTCGTTCTTCACGGATGCAAGTTCCGCATCCTCCTCTGCCTCGTTCGTTGCTTGTTATAGAAGAAGTTGTTCAGGGCAAACAAATCGCCATCTATCGGCTAACTACTGAGCGCCTCAGCAATATGCGGATAAACCGCGCGATTGTAGGCGAGCCCTCCGTGACTGCCGCCAACTTCAATATTCGTTGCACCGGCAATTGGGCAGGCATTAGGCGACACAACGCGATCGTCTTTCGAATAGATCGAACAGGCTTTCGTTGCTGGGTGCAAGGGACCGAAAAGGTCGTCAAAGTAGCGGCACGCGCAGTGCGGCGCATCGCAATCGGGATCCAGAAACTTGAGCGCGCGCTGTCCTGCGCGATAGACCGATTGATGGGCAAGCTCATTTGCAGCCCTATGCCCATCATTTGCGGCCAATGCGCGTAGCCCATCAATGCCTTGACGTAATATGCCGCCAACAGGGGAGCCTAACGCGATAAAATGTGAACAGCGTGGCCCCAGCCGCGTCGCAAGTGCTTTGGCCAACATACCGCCGCGGCTATGCCCGACGATCGCAATCGGATCGTCCCCTGCGGGCAACTTATCGTCAATGATGTCAACTAAACGATCCGAACAACCGACATTACCAAAAAGCGACGAACGTTCCGGTGTATACCCAATCCGTCGTAACCAGGTTCGCATGGTGCGCAAATAAATGTCTGTGCCGAACAAACCTGGAATGACAAGAACGCGACGCCCATCGCCACGCGGCATGCCCTGCCCCCGATATACTGAGCTCATAACCAAATCCCAATATTCCGGGATTACCGTCAGCTCGCTCAACATTGAGGTGCTCGAACCATTGTTTGCCATTGGGTCAACCCTCACCGCGGGTGGAAGAGTGATCTTGTTGTTCGGACGGGCTCCTGTTCACGGCGGCATTGCCTGTAACGTTCCTGGCCTCATCAACCGTGAGAACGCCCTTTGAATCATCAAGGATGACAATGGGATTATCCCAGGGATCAAGCAAAACGGCACACTGGCCGATGCGAATGTCAAATGGTCCGTGAACCAATTTGCCACCTGCTTTGACGAAACGCTCAATGGCTTCCGTCACATTTGCAACCGACAGATCCGTTTCAATCGGCCGGCCGGCCGTATGCAACACCAATTCAGCGTTGGAATCGGGGAATCGCAAGGCTGCGCCTGCCGCGTCTCGCCAAATCAGCTCGTGTCCCAATGACGTGTAGAATTCAATGCCCGCTTCTAAGTCGGAGACGGGCAAGCTGTGACAATCAACTTTTAGAAACAGAGGGTCCACAGGTCCCACTTTACCCTGTTCCGCCTCCAGGGCAACGGGGACGTCCTTCGACTTGGTAATGACGCCGAAGCTGCGGTGACTTACATCGAGAATTCCTCGATCGCGTCGAAGGAGGCCCGCAATTGTTCCGACCACGCGGCAGACAGCCTCGTGAAATCGTCGTCGTCCTCCTCAATGCGCCGTTGGCGCGTTACGTCTAGACTATCGCGCTCGTAAATCAAGAGATCGAGTGGCAACCCGACCGAGAGATTGGAACGCAATGTGGAATCGAAGGACAACAATAGAAGTTTTGCCGCCGCGCCCAGTCTCATCTTGGGTTTGGCGACGCGGTCCAGAATGGGTTTGCCGTACTTATGTTCACCGATCTGCAGAAACGGTGTGTCATCTGATGCTTCAATAAAGTTTCCCTCGCGATAGATCTGAAACAATCTTGGCGGCTCTGATCCAATCTGCCCACCCAAAATAAACGATGCAGAGAATGCGGCTTGGCTCGCTTCCAACGCATCACCGTCGATCGCTTTGACCTGACGCACCGCGTTCCCCACAAGACGCGCCGCCCGATAAAGGCTTTCGACGGTGAACAGAGTCTCGAACTCCGGATCTTCCGCGTCGCGCAGACCTTCATTCAAAACGTTTACCACAGACTGGCTGACGGAAAGATTTCCTGCACTGAGCAAGACGACCACGCGTTCGCCCTTTCGGCGCCAGAAGTGGAGCTTTCGAAATTGTGCAATGTTGTCGACGCCAGCATTCGTTCGCGTGTCCGCGCCAAAGACCAAGCCTCTTTCGAGCTTAAGAGCCGCGCAATAGGTCAAGATTCATGCTCCCAGCATTCGCGTGAATTGATCATTGTTGCGCGCCACCTTGGCTGTCAGGTGTAACGCAAACACGAACACTCAAGTCTTCCTGGCAACCGCCTCGACGAAGCCCACGGACAGGTGCTGCATCGTTCGCGTCCATGCCCCAGCTCAGACGAACATAGTGATCTGTCGGGCACACATTGTTGACAACATCAAAACCAATCCAGCCGAGATTCTTAATCCATGACTCTGCCCATGCGTGATGGGCGTGACTGCCTTCCGGGGTGTCGGTTACCAAATAGCCGGTCACATATCTTGACGGCAAACCTAGAAACCGTGCTGCGGAAATGAAGATCTGCGCATAATCTTGACAAACACCGCGCCCATTTTGGAGTGCATCGACTGCTTTTGTTTCAGCGTCCGTCGCGCCGGGCTCATATGTCATATGGGTATCAATCAAGCGAGAAAGTGAATGCAGTCTTTGCAACGGCGTGCCGCCGGCCGTTGATTTTGCAAGCTCATGGATGTGTTGGTTCGGCTTTGTTGCCGGGGTATCGCGCAAGAACACTTTAGGAGATACAGGCTCCCACAGACCCGACACGATGCCGGATCGGTCCTCAATCGAAACCGCGCCGCGCGCCTCAATGGTCACCCCATCACGCGTGCCTGAAGTATTTGCAAGACCAACTTGGTTGCCATAACTGTCGCGCGACAAGGGGTCGATCTCGGTTTCGGACACGGCGACGGACCAGTCATCGACGACTTGACCATCAAACGATGGCGGCCACAGCCTTAGGCTTTGGATAGAGTATGATGCCTCTTCTTCGTACTGATAAGTCGTGACGTGGCGAATTGAAATCAACATCTGGGCTAATCTATAAAGTGATATGTTTGCGAAATCTCATCGCTGAGCTGTGCATTGTGAGCAATGAAATCAAACAAGAATTCGTGCATGCCCGAATTGAAGATGGAATCGATGTCACGACTTGCCAGCGTGTTGCCCATTTGCACGGCTGAAAGCCGGCAGTTCGTCTTGCTCTCATAATAGATCTCAAGACCAGATAGCGCTTCCACGATCGCGTCATAACAGGCGCGTAACGAACGTGGCATTTGGCGCTTCAAAATGAGGTAGTCCGCAACGCTCCAAGGCGTAAAGCCGTCTTTGTAGACCCATTGGTAGCTTTTGTGCGCTGAGACCGAACGCAAGATTGCCTGCCATTGCAGCGTGTCAATGCCGCCTCCAACAAACTGGTTTTGTGGGAGCAGGACATAATATTTGACATCGAGGATGCGGGCCGTGTTATCGGCACGCTCAAGAAAGGTACCAAGCTCGATGAAGAAATAAGTATCGTTCCGCAGGATGGTGTTGAGCATCATGCCGCGAAAAAGGGCAGAGCGTTCCTTGATCCAGTCAAACAGCGTGGGCAGTTCGTTGTCCGCAATCGGCTCGGAGACCCGTGTCACCAGTTCAATCCAAGTACTGTTCAAACTTTCCCACATGTCGCGGGTCAGAGCCTTGCGTTGCGCGCGCGCATTTTGCCTTGCTTTTGAGATACAGGAATAAATGCTGGAAGGATTCTCATTGTCCGCCAGCAGGTAATGAACAACGGTGTCCGTCTCAATTTCCGGATGCTTCTCAAGATAACTGTCTTCGCATCCAGCGCTACGTAATGTTGATTGCCACTCTTGGTCTCGATGTTCGTGAGGCACCAAGACTAGGCGATAACCGACCTCCAACAAACGCGCCATATTTTCGGCGCGCTCGATGTAACGGGCCATCCAGTAGAGATCGTTGGCTGCGCGACCTAACATAACGGGCCTTCCGACACGCTCATTCCTGCAACACCCAAGTGTCCTTGGTACCCCCACCTTGGCTTGAATTCACAACCAACGATCCGTTCCGTAAGGCTACGCGCGTCAGTCCTCCGGGCATCAGACGAATTTTGTCGCCGACAAGAACGAAGGGCCGTAGGTCGACATGACGTGGTGCAATGCCTTCATCAACCAGGGTCGGACATGTCGACAACGCCAGGGTTGGCTGAGCAACATATTGTTCCGGTCGCGCTTTTATCTTGAGGCGAAACATATCGATTTCATCGCGGCTTGCTTTTGGCCCGATCATCATCCCAAACCCGCCGGACCCATGGACTTGCTTGATCACCAATTCTTCGAGATGCTCAAGCACGTACTTTTGATCACTCTCATCCCGGCAATTATAGGTCGGCACGTTTTTCAGAATGGGCGAACGCCCTGTGTAGAATTCGATGATTTCAGGAATGTAACGATAGATTGCCTTGTCATCGGCAATGCCGGCGCCCGGCGCATTTGCAATGGTAACGCGTCCGGCGCGGTAAAGATCAAATAAGCCGGGAACGCCAATGAGGGAGTCCGGACGAAAGTTGAGGGGATCTAGATAGTCATCATCAAGACGCCGATAGACAACATCGACTTGTCTGTGCCCTAACGTCGTTGCCATGAACAATTGGCCATCCTCGACAACCAAGTCGCGGGCTTCAACCAGTTCCACCCCCATCTGGTCGGCAAGAAAAGCATGTTCGAAATAGGCGCTGTTGTAGACGCCGGGCGTGAGTACAACGATCTCTGGCGGCTCGGTCAAAGAACTCGGCGCAACACTTTCCAAGGTTGCGCGCAAGCTTTCAGAATAATGCTCTATCGGGGCAACCCGATGCTGGCTGAAAAGATCAGGAAACAATTGCATCATTGTTTCCCGGTTTTCCAGCATGTAAGAGACGCCTGAGGGCGTACGTGTATTGTCTTCAAGAACGACAAAGTCATCCGCCGATGTCCGGACGATATCTATCCCCATGATGTGGGCATAAACGCCGCCGCGCGGATTGACCCCAACCATTTGGGGCAAGAACGCCTTATTATACAGTATCAGATCTTCCGGAATACGCCCGGCACGGATGATTTCCTGACGATGATAGACATCATAAATGAAGGCATTGAGCGCGCGCACGCGCTGCTCGATACCTCTGGAAAGACGGCGCCATTCGGCCGCGCTCAGAATGCGCGGCAACACATCAAAGGGGATAAGCCGCTCTGACGCCGACGCGTCGCTATAGACAGAAAATGTGATCCCGGCGCGGCGAAACAAAGCCTCCGCTTCGTCACGCTTGGCGGCCAGGTCGGACAGACTTTGCTGACTAAGCCAGGCGTCAAGCGTGCGATAAGGATCGGTCACTTCTTGCTTGGTGCCCAACATCTCATCGAATGCGGCCACGCGCTGCGGTGCGGTCATCTCGTTCATTACAAACGAATCATATTCAAAGATCGGACCAGGGCACGTTCCGCCGCAAACGCCTCGTTTCCCGGAGTGCACACGGCGTCTTGTTGAGCAAATTCGCATCATCTGCCCAGTATTGAGGCAGATCAGCGTTCAGGGCCTGCCAGCTCAACCCCGTTAGGGTAGTCTATTTACTGCGCGAAGGACTAACGCAAGCCATCCATCACTTCGGCGGGCCGGGCCAATGCGGCTCGTTGCACGACATATCCGACAATGAACACAAGCGGCACTTCTGACCGAATCTGTCCGACGGCCTGGTTCAATTTGCCAATTGTCGTGACAACGATCTGTTCATGGTGCCGCCCGACGTTGGCGAGGAGCATGACTGGCAGATCTGCGCTTAGGCCGTATGCGCGCGCGCCGGCGTCAATGCTGTCGACCGCGCTGCGCCCCATATAGATGACCGTGGTACAGTCGGGGTCCGCCAATAATCGCCAGTCGATGGCATCCATGTCTCCCTTGCGCAAGTGTCCGGTTACAAACTGGATACGACGCGCGATGCCGCGTTCGGTGAGAGAAATCTGAGCAAAAGCGGCAGCGGCTGATGCCGTTGTAATACCTGGCACAATGGAAAATGCGATACCGGCGGCACGAAGCGCGGCCATTTCTTCAGTCAATCGTCCGAAGATCATAGGGTCGCCACCTTTTAGGCGAACCACATGGTGCCCGCCAGATGCCTCACGTATCATCAAACGGTTGATCGCTTTTTGATCCGTACACTGTCCACCGGCCCGTTTCCCGACACTTAGTTTCGGAACACCCTTGGGGACAAGTTCGAGAATCTCCTGACTGACAAGGGCATCAAACAAGACAGTATCGGCACGTCCGAACGTGCGCAGAGCCTTCACAGTCAGCAGATCGGGATCTCCCGGTCCCGCGCCAACGAATGTAACATGGCCCTTCTCACTCAGCGGCTTCAAGGTGACTTCCTTCTAAAAGCGTTCTGAGTTCGGCGCGGCATGAGCCGCAATTGGTTCCGGCACCCGTTGCGCCCCCAATCGCGTCGACGGAAAGGCATCTCTTCCGCACAATCGCTTCCGTGATCTGATTGACCCCGACACCATGGCAGGAACAAATGACGGCGCCCTTGTCTGGCGTGTCGGCACCCGCGCGACCCGCAAGAACCTGAAAACGTTGCGACGGGTTTTCGAAGCGCTCGTTCAAAAGACCTGCCGCCCATGATCGTGATACCGACACCGGAGCCTTGCCGGCGCAGAAGAGCGCAAAAAGACGGTCGCCCTCAAAGGCGGCATAGCGCACACTACCGGTCAATCTATCGAGATAAGTCAAAAGTTCTGTATCCGGAGGCAAAGACAACAGCTTGCGGGCTTCTGTTTCCCAATTCTCCTGCTGTCTGTCCCAAGCCAATTCGACCTGCCAGCCACCTGGGATTTTGGATTGCGCCCAATAGGCACTATGCAAATCGTCCGGCTTTTGCCTGGTGATCGCGTAGCCATAAGTCTTTGCCGGAAACTTTTTGAGGCTGACACGCGCGCATTTCAACGCAGGTTGCCCAGAAAGTGGGTCGCGTCTGGAGGGCACCAACGAATCCGCTCGTGCGGCCGATGCGAACTGATCTGTCCAATGCATGGGCATAAAGAGCGTTCCCCGCATCGTTCGTGGGCTGACAAGTGCCCGTGCAATGATGGGAGCGTCACCAGAGCCGACTTCGACTAAATCCGCGTCGTCGATATCAAGCCTGTCCGCATCAACTGGGTGGATTTCTACGAAAGGCTCGCTCAAGTGCGTGCTCAATTTCGCGGATTTTCCGGTTCGGGTCATTGTATGCCACTGATCGCGAATGCGGCCCGTGTTGAGAATGAAGTCGCCATTGTCTGCTTGGTGTGTGGGCGCTTCAGTCTTGACGAATTTGGCCCTCCCCGATTCCGTAAAATAGCCGCCTTCGCCGAAGAAGCGTCTCTCTTGCGGTGAAGCCCCCCGTTGCATCGGCCATTGGGTCGGCGACAATGCGTCATAATCTTCGCGCGTCAATTCGGAGAGGCCAGAGATGTCGAAATCCCGCGTTCCATTGTTTGCCAGACCAGATAGCTGGGCATGTTCCGCAAAGATGTCGGCGGCGCTTTCGTATGCAAAGGCCGTTTCAAATCCCATGCGTCGAGCCACTTCCGTGATAATCCACCAGTCCGGGCGAACACCTCCAGGAAGACTCAAGAATCGGCGCTGACGAGAGATACGCCTCTCAGAATTGGTAACGGTGCCGTCTTTTTCGCCCCAGGCGGCCGCCGGTAGCTTTACCTGCGCATGGCGTACCGTGTCTGTCTCTGCCATCACATCGGACACAACGACAAATGGGCATGTCTTTATCGCCTCCTGCACTCGGTCGGCATCGGGCATGGAGTCAACAGGATTGGTGGCCATGATCCAAAGCGCCTTTATCCGGCCATCGGCGACGGCGTCGAACATGTCGACGGCCTTGAGGCCGGGTTTTTGCGCAATGAAAGGAGACTGCCAGAACTGCTGAACAATTTTCTGATGCGTTTGGTTCGTCAGCGACATGTGAGCGGCGAGCATGGTGGCAAGCCCGCCCACTTCCCTTCCGCCCATTGCATTTGGCTGACCCGTTACGGAGAACGGCCCCTGCCCCGGCTTACCGATGCGGCCGGTTGCCAGATGACAATTGACGATCGCATTCACCTTGTCGGTACCGCAGGCCGATTGATTGACGCCTTGGCTGAATACGGTGACCGTCTTTTCAGTATTCGAAAACAGACCGTAAAACGACTCGATCTCGTGCACGGACAGACCCGTTTCAACCGAAACCTGTTCGAGATCGACCGCCCCATCAGTCTCTAGTGTTGAAAACCCTTCCGTATACTTCTCAATATAACTCTCATTTAGGCCACCCCGCACCGACAACCATTTCATGAGACCCGCAAACAGCGCGCCATCACCATCGGAATTGATGGCAAGATAGAGATCGGCGGCATCTGCCGTGACGGTACGGCGCGGATCGATGACCACGATCCGCATATCTGGCTTGGCTTCACGCGCCGCCATCAAGCGTTGAAACAGGACCGGATGACACCACGCGAGGTTAGAACCGACCAAGACAACAAGATCCGCGATCTCAAGATCTTCATAGGTCCCGGGCACGGTGTCCGATCCAAAGGCCCGCATATGGCCCGCCACCGTCGATGCCATGCAAAGCCGTGAGTTGGTGTCGATATTGGCGCTGCCGATGAAGCCTTTCATCAGCTTGTTGGCGACATAATAGTCTTCTGTCAGTAACTGACCTGACACATAGAACGCGACCGACTCACGTCCATATCGCGCGATCGTCTCATTGAATGTCTGTGCAACAGTGTCGAGCGCTGCGTCCCAAAAAACCCGGCGATTGCCTACTTCCGGATGAAGAAGCCGCCCGTCCAAGTCCAGCGTTTCTGCAAGTGCCGTGCCCTTAGAGCAGAGCCGGCCGAAATTTGCCGGATGATCCGGATCACCTTTGATAGTTACTTTCCCCTTGCCTTCTGTCGTCGCCAGTACACCGCACCCCACCCCGCAATAGGGACAGGTTGTTTTGACAGTCGGTGACGATTCAATAGACGGGGCATCCACCTGCTGTTACCCCTCAGCCAACATGGGTTGCGGCAGCCGGATTTGAAGCCTTCCATCGACAACACGTGCGGCAATGGTACGAACCTTTCCCTCATCGGCACCTTGCGCTTCACCCGACTTGAGGGAAATCACCCAATTGTGGAGCGGACAGGTAACGGATTCGCCGTGCACAATACCTTGGGTTAGCGGTCCCGCCTTATGGGGACACTGATCTTCGATGGCATAGATTTGATTGTCGGCTGTTCGGAACACGCCGATCTTCATCTGCGGTGTCTGCACACAGCGTGCGCCCCGCAGCGGAATGTCTTCAAGTGTTCCAATGTCCAACCAATTTTCGCAAGTCACGTTCATGTTCATTCCGCCGCCTGCATGTAACCGACATTGGCCATCGGATTGAACTCGTGCTTGTCTTTTCCAGAAACGCGTTCTGACCACGGATCAACCTGAGCGAATTTCTGACTAAACACGAAGCGACCATAAAGCTCTTTCCGCCGGTCGGCTTCGTCAAAAATTTGGCGACGGATTTCATCGACCCCCACGCGCCGCGCCCATTTGTAGATGCGTTCAAGATAGTGCCCTTGTTCGCGATACATCTGGACGAGCGCTACGATATGTTCGAGAGCCTCCTCTTCCGTTTTAACCAGCCCAAGAACTTCCGTGCCCTTGATGTCGAGGCCCGCCGCCCCCGCAAAGTGAATCTCATAGCCGGAGTCAACGCAGATCACGCCAACATCTTTGCATGTGGCTTCTGCGCAATTGCGAGGGCATCCGGATACAGCCATCTTTACTTTCGCCGGCGTCCAGGAGCCCCACATGAATTTTTCGATGCGCACACCCAGACCTGTGGAGTCCTGCGTTCCAAAGCGGCACCAGTCTGTGCCCACACACGTCTTTACTGTTCGGAGTCCCTTGGCGTAAGCGTGTCCTGACACAAAGCCCGCTTTGCCAAGGTCCGCCCACACGGCAGGCAAGTCTTCCTTCTTGATGCCCAGCATGTCGATGCGTTGGCCGCCGGTCACCTTTACCGTCGGAATATTGAATTTATCGACGGCATCGGCGATCGCGCGCAGCTCCTTCGCGCTGGTTTGTCCACCCCACATGCGGGGCACTATGGAATAAGTTCCGTCCTTTTGAATATTCGCGTGGACCCGTTCGTTGATGAAACGGGATTGGTAATCATCAGCGTACTCATCAGGCCAATCGCAGACCATGTAGTAGTTGAGTGCCGGTCGGCACTTTGCGCAGCCGCAAGATGTTTTCCATTCAAGCTCTTGCATCAGAGCTGGAATGGACTTGAGCATCTTTGCTTGAATCAGACGCCGAACGTCATTGTGACTTAACTCCGTACACCCACACATGGGCTGTACGGCATTCGGCGTATAATCGTCGCCCAATGTGAGCGTCAAAAGTTGCTCAACAAGTCCGGTGCACGATCCGCACGACGCCGAGGCCTTGGTGTGTGCCCGCACATCGTTAAGCGTTGTCAGTCCTTGGTCTGTTATGCCCTCGATGATCTTTGACTTACAGATGCCGTTGCAGCCGCAGATTTCTGCGTCATCGGGTAAGGCTGCAACGGCCGCCATAGGGTCCAGGGCACCGCCCCCGGCAAATGCCGGTCCAAAGATCAGGGTATCCCGCATATCTGAAATATCGGTGCTGTCCTTGATCTGTTGAAAGAACCAGGCACTGTCCGACGTATCACCAAAAAAAACGCATCCGATGAGGCGGTCCTCAGCCAAAACCAGTCGTTTGTAGATGCCGCTATGTGCGTCACGCAGAACGATTTCCTCTCGATCCTCCCCATCAGCAAAATCGCCAGCGGAGAATAGATCGATCCCCGTCACCTTTAGCTTTGTCGCTTGGGCTGCATCGGCAAATCCCTCACGCGCCTCATCGGCAAGTCTTGCTGCCAACACACTCGCCATTTCGTAGAGCGGTGCGACCAACCCATAAACGCTGCCGCGAAACTCAACACATTCTCCAACAGCAAAGATGTTGGGATCCGAAGTCTGCATATGTTCATCGACCGAAATGCCCCGACCAACTTCGAGTCCCGCATCGCTCGCAAGGCCTGCGTTCGGTCGAATGCCAACAGCCATGATGACCAACTTGGCCGGGATCTCGGTGCCGTCCGCAAGTCGGACGCCTTCGACATACCCATCGCCAAAAATCTCTTTTGTGTTGGCGTCGGTGACAACATTGATGCCCTTGGCTTCAAGCTCGCGCCGCAACAAGTGCCCCGCGGCGCTGTCGAGCTGGCGCTCCATGAGCGTGGGGGGGAGATGAACGACGGTGACGTCCATACCGCGTTCCTTAAGCCCTGCTGCCGCTTCAAGCCCGAGTAGCCCGCCACCAATGACAACAGCCGACCCACCTGACTGTGCCGCAACCAACATGGCGCTGACATCATCCATGTCGCGATAGGTCAGAACGCCCGGCAGATTCGTGCCTGGCACCGGCAAAATAAACGGAACTGATCCCGTTGCGATGATCAATTTGTCGTAAGGCGCTATCGCCCCATTTTCTGACGTGACCGCTTTCTTTTCTCGATCTATGCAAGAGACTTTGCAGCCTTTTAGCAGCTGGACCCCATGGTTTTCGTACCAGCCATCGCCGTGAATAACGATTTCCTCATAGGATTTTTCACCGGACAAAACCGGCGACAGCATGATGCGGTCATAATTCGTACGGGGCTCCGCGTTGAAAATGGTGATGTCGTAACGGTCGGGGGCGGCTTCGAAAAGCCGGTCCAAAACGCGCCCCGGCGCCATACCGTTGCCGATTACGACGAGTTTCTCACGCATAGGCCAACTCCTCTTCTTCCTCCTCATCATCAGAAGATGTATCGGCAGATACGGGCCCGCCGTGATCGTTCTCTTCCAAGAACGCCAGCAGCTCTTCGCGATATTCGTAATAGCGAGGATGCTCAAGCAAAGCGCGGCGCGTACGCGGGCGCGGCAGATCCACTTCCATGATGTGGCCGACCTTGGCGTTCGGCCCATTGGTCATCATCACGACGCGATCGGCGAGAAGAATCGCTTCATCAACATCGTGGGTGACACAGATTGCGGAAACCTCTGTGCGGCTCCACACTTCCATGAGAACATCTTGCAAATCCCAACGGGTGAGCGAATCGAGCATCCCAAACGGTTCGTCGAGCAAAAGCAACTTAGGTGACAATGCGAAAGCGCGTGCGATGCCGACACGCTGTTTCATGCCATTCGAAAGATCTGCCGCCTTCTTGTCGAGGGCATCGCCAAGTCCAACCCTTGTGAGATAGTACCGCACGATATCGGACCGCTCCTTTTGGGACGCATGCGGATAAACGCGATCAACTCCCAAAGCGACATTTTCGGCTGCGGTGAGCCAGGGGAACAGGCTGGGTGCTTGAAACACAACACCACGATCTGGCCCGGCCGTATGAACTTCTCGCCCCGCCAAGATGATTCCACCTTCGGACACACTTGTCAGGCCCGCGACCATAGACAAAACAGTGGACTTTCCGCATCCGGAATGCCCAATCAAGGATACGAACTCTCCCTTCTTCATGCGAAGATCGAATCCGTCGACGACCTTGAGTGGCCCTTTAGGTGTCGGGTAGATTTTTCCGACTTCGGAGAATTCAACGTAGCGATTTTCAATCGGACTTGAGGATGCCTGCTTGTAAGCGTCTGGGGGTGCCTTCGAGGCCGTGATGGGAATCACGTTCGGGAGTTCCGGCGCTGCAAATTGCTGTGCATCCTTTTCACCTCCCACATCCATTAGATATTGCGTGATGTCCTTGCGTAGACGGATGAAACCCGGATCGTGGTTCATCGCACTTCGATCGCGCGGCCGGTCAAGTGTCACATCAAAGACAGGTCCCAGTGTTGCGTTTGGACCCGGATTGAGCGGAATAATGCGATCGGCGAGCAATATCGCTTCATCGACATCGTTCGTGATGAGAACGACGGTCTTTTGTTCCTGTAGCCAAATCTCTTCGATCTCGTTCTGAAGCTTTGCTCGCGTCAACGCATCCAATGCGGACAAGGGCTCGTCGAGCAGCAAAATGCCTGGATTGGTCGACAGGGCGCGCGCGACCGACACGCGTTGCCGCATACCGCCCGACAGTTCTGCTGGCCGCCGGTCCGTCGCATGTGAGAGGCCAACCATTTCAATGTAATGATGGATGCGCTTATCGCGTTCTGACTTACTCAGGGTCGGGAAGGCAGCATCGACGGCCAATTGGATGTTGCCGTGAACCGTCAACCAGGGCATCAACGAGTAACTTTGAAACACGACGCCGCGGTCGAGCCCCGCCCCGTTTATTGGTTCTCCTTCGATCTCAATCGTTCCGCGATCGGTTTCGATGAGACCGGCGATGCTGGAAATAAGCGTCGTTTTCCCGGAACCCGAGAAACCCACAATGGCAACGAACTCACCTTCTTCAATCGACAGATTGATGTCACGCAATACCGGCGTTGTGTTCGCCCCCGCCCCATAGGATTTGGACACGTTTTTGAGTTCAAGATAGGCCATAACGTCCCCTACTTTTTGGCGCCGTAACTAACTGCCGCTTCCAGCGACAACATCATCCGGTCCAGCAAAAATCCAATGATCCCGATCGTGAAGACGGCAACCATGATCTTTGCCAACGAATTTGAGCTGCCGTTTTGGAATTCGTCCCAGACGAATTTTCCAAGGCCCGGATTTTGCGCCAACATTTCGGCCGCGATCAGAACCATCCAACCGACACCGAGCGACAGGCGCAGCCCAGTAAAAATCAAAGGCAGTGAAGACGGCAGAATGATTTTCGTAATCTTCGTGCGAATATTGAGTTGCAGGACTCGCCCCACATTGGTGAGATCCCGGTCAATTGCCGACACCCCAAGAGCCGTGTTGATGAGTGTCGGCCACAGTGAGCACAAGGTCACAGTGATTGCGGATGTCAGAAACGACTTCTGGAAAAAGGGGTCATCGGAAACATAAACCGCGCTGACCACCATGGTCACAATGGGAAGCCAGGCAAGCGGCGACACTGGTTTAAAGACCTGGATCAAGGGGTTAAGAGCAGAATTCATGATCGGCGACAAGCCGCACAAAATCCCCAACGGTACAGCCACAATGGCAGCGAGAATGAAACCGGCGAAGACGGTCAGCAAACTGGTGAAAATCTGATCGATGTAGGTCGGCTTGCCGGTGTAGTTCCGCCATTTGATGGGCGCGTTAGGATTCTCGGCCAGCTTCTTTTCGTTTCTTGCTTCTTGGCGTTCGTAAAACGCCGCTTCCTTATCGCGTTCAGCAAGATGATCCGCGTATAGCGCACCAGCCTGTTCCCAAACCTGGGCGGGGCCCGGCACGGCACCGAGGCTGGTATTGATGGTCGGCGCCAATTGCGCCCAGGCAATGATGAAAGCCACAATGGCGATCAGTGGCACACAGATCATTTGCCAGATCTCGAAGATCTGTGTCTTGGGGTCCTCCTGAACGGCAAGTCGTAAGACCGGAGCGAGCCACCCGAAACCAACACCCGATAAGGTATTGGCAGTGGCCAGCACCCGGTCTCTTGCTTCAGCGGAAGTGAAGAAGATCCACTTCGATGCCTGCTCGCCCGCATTCATGTTACTGGCAATCGGAGCGTCCGAAGTCACCGTCATATTACTCTCCTCTTCACTTCGCTTTGCTTTATGGCGTCAGCCGCCGATTACATCGGCACCTTCGACCTGGTCGTTGCCTTTGAGTCCGATGGGAAATTTGCTCAAATATTCATTCGGCTTACGCCCATCGAAGACGATCTCATCTATGAACTCGGTCTGCGGTTCCCGATAACCATCTGTACCGAAGGGAAAGTCTTCCGGTTTCGCTTTACCTTCATCAATCAGCATTTGTGCTGCTTTAAGATAGATGTCAGGCCGGTAGACTTTCTTTGCGACTTCGTCGTACCAGGCGTCCGGTTTGGCGTCGGTGATTTGTCCCCAACGACGCATTTGCGAGAGATACCAAACCGCATCCGAATAGTATGGGTACGTTGCGAAATAACGGAAGAACACATTGAAATCGGGCACATCTCTTTTGTCGCCCTTCTCATACTCAAATGTGCCGGTCATGGAATTCGCGATGACTTCCGCATCTGCCCCGACATACTCGCTGCGCGCCAGGATCTCGACGGCTTCCTGACGGTTGGCATTGTCGTTTTCATCGAGCCAGATGGCTGCGCGAATCAGCGCTTTCAAAACGGCAAGATGTGTGTTCGGGTTCTCTTCAGCCCATTGCTTGTTGACGCCAAAAACCTTTTCTGGATTGTTCTTCCAAATTTCATAGTCTGTGATAATCGGCACGCCGATGCCCTTCATGACAGCCTGCTGATTCCATGGCTCACCAACGCAGTAGCCAAAGATTGTGCCTGCTTCGAGGGTTGCCGGCATTTGAGGCGGCGGCGTTACTGATAACAGAGCGTCGGCCTGAATCTGCCCGGTAATATCCGTACTCGAATAATATCCAGGATGAATGCCTCCGGCTGCGAGCCAATAGCGCAGCTCATAGTTATGCGTCGACACGGGGAAAACCATGCCCATCTTGAAGGGTTCGCCCCGCGCCTTGTAGGACTCGACGACCGGCTTCAAATAATCTGCTTTGATCGGATGGATCGGCTTGCCTTCTGCATCCTTCGGAATGTTGGGCTTCATTTCTTCCCAAACTTTGTTGGAAACCGTGATCCCGTTACCGTTTAGATCCATGCTAAAGGCGGTAATCACTTCAGCCTCTGTGCCAAAGCCGATGGTCGCGCCGAGCGGTTGACCGGCCAACATGTGCGCACCGTCAAGTTCCCCATCGATCACTCGGTCTAACAGCACTTTCCAGTTGGCCTGTGGCTCTAAAGTGACGAACAGACCTTCGTCTTCAAAAAACTGTTTCTCGTACGCAATGGCGAGGGGAGCCATATCGGTCAGTTTGATGAATCCGAAGGTCAACTCGTCTTTCTCTAGTTCCAATTCCTGAGCGTTGGATGCCGTTGACAAAAAGCCAATCGTCGCCACGGCAAAGGCGGCGCGCGTTGCCCGCTTCAAGCCAGTCAAAAAATACGCCGTACCCAAACTTTTCATTCTCAACTCCTCTCAAATCGACGGCCCCTCGGAACAATCCGCAGTGGGACATCACCAAAGAAAAAGCGCCCAGCCAGGCCTTTTGGGCCTTGTGACTGGACGCCATTGTCCGTTTCCTCATTCCCGGCAAACGGTCCTGGATGACTGTTCGCTGGATCCCTTTTCAGAGCCCCCGCCATTGGAGGCCGGTCGATTTCAAGTCCCCTTAGACCCGATTTTCTTTTGCATTGCAACAGAAAAATGCATATTTTTTAGACATTTTTCTAATTGCCTATTTTTATATCAACTAGAGCTTAAATTGAATCCAAACCCAGAATTTCTGCCGATCTGTAGCGAATGTGTCCGCCGTGTAGTTGGCATATTTCACGCCCGCAGAGATGCCATGATCAAATTTCGTGACCAGCAACGCGTTCCATTCTTTGCCGAGATCAGCACCGCCCCTTTCGGCATTGAAATCGTGATAGATCAGCTTTGCCGTCACCGCTTTGGCCGGCCCCACGTCCTTGAAGGAGAGCGCAGCCTGTCCATAAAGGTCCTCAATTCCGGTCGTCGGCGTTGTTAAGAAAACGTCGGCCCATCCCTGGAATTTGTGCAACGTCGCAAGTGGCGTTTGAAATGCCGTTGTGCCGTCCCCTTCAAGACGCTCATATCCGACACCGACTTTCAGCTCTTTCGTTACTACCATGGCTTCGCCGTGAACATAGCTATGGTCAAAAGATGCGGGGTTTGCGCGATAGTCCTTCTGATAGGCGTATTCGGCCGTATACTGAACAGAGATGTCATTTGCGATGGGTTGGCTGCCCGTGAGGCGGACGCCGAAGGAGGCCGACGACAGAGCGGCCACATCTTCATTGTCGAACAAATAGACGTAGCCGACGACGCGTCCAATCGGCAGCACCTCGTGCGCAATGTTGATCCCATGAGTTTTGGTATCAAATCTGCCCACGGGCGAGTCCTTGCCGAAGATTCGGTTGACCTGATCGACGAAGAAGTAAGTTGCCGTTGTGTTCGGTAGGCTCTTGTTCGAAATGAGGACAGCGTCGAACGTTTGCTCATTTTGGCGCCATCCAACATTTCCGATGAAGCGCTGGTTATCCATCAAGATGCGCTGGCGCCCGATCACCGCTGTGGTTTCGGGAATGCCCTTATAGGTCAGTTGAAACCTGTTGAGCTCCGTCGAATCGGGATCCGCAACGACTGGAAATGTCGTCCGTCCGTTTGTCGTGCTGTTGTAGTCTTCAGCGCCAAGAGGTTGTATGTCTTCGAACTCCACCAGTACTTGGGCGCCCTTTAGCGGTGCGGTTTCATACCCCAGCCGAGTTCGAACGGTGATGGCGTCAGCGTTGTTCGGAACCAAATCTTGATCGACATGCTCATAACGCAAACGCACGTCGATATGCGGTTTGCCGTCCTTGATGGCTTTCAGGATTTCGCTTTCGGCCCGTGCGGGGCTGAAGAATCCCGTCAACAGATAGAATACCAGAAACCCAAAACTTAGAAATGCCAGGTTCAAGCCTACAAACCGTGCGCGGGCACTCTGCACATCAGATACCGGCACAGCGCCATAAGACCTTCTTCTTGTTCCTCTCATACAAACTTTCCCTCAGCAGACTGATGTTCATAAGACGCACGACGACGCAGGCAATTTGAAACCGTGATGGACATAGAATGTCCCAGAGCTTCAATGCTTCAGCGTCGTTGCTAAGTCTGCGAAGGTTCGTGCAGGTTATACCGCTCGACAGTGAGGGTAGATAGGCTCCCCACTTCAAATTCCGTGCCAGACATTCGGAAGGCCCAACAGCTAGGTATTACCGAAGTGTTTAAAGGAAGTGCGCCAATCGAAGAACGATGGTGACACTTTTGTGAGCAATTTGTCTTTGGTCTCGACTAAACGGCAGGCACGCTCGCGTCAGGCATCCGCAAAAAGTCTCTCAGAGAATCTGTGGTGCGAAATCGCAAACGAATCGAGTTGTTTGCCGATCGAGTCTGAATCTTCCGGATCGAACGTTGTGCCGTCGAAAAAAGAATCAGCCCCCAAATATAATGGCAAGGGCTCGGCAGCCATCAGCCATTCACCTTTGTGAGTGCCTTCCGGCTTAACGTCCGTTGTCGGAACATTGATCGACATTTGCGCTAGCGCATCACGATAGACATCTGGCCGATAGACTTCTGATGCCTGTTTCGTCGCAGCTGGTGACAGCGCGATCTGCCCCCATCGAACCATTTGGCTATAGACCCACAATGCGTGAGACTTCCAAGGAAATGTCGCTGCATTGCGATGGAAAATCAAAAAGTCGCGCTCTTCCGTCAAAGGAGCTAAAGGCGCCGTCCGAATCTTTCCAGACATTGCACGCAACAAAACTCGATCGTCGATGCCCAGAAACGCTGGGTCAGACAAAAGACCGGCTGCCTCCGCCGCGTTTTCAGGCTGATCGAGCCAGACGGCCGCCTTGAACAATGCCCTGATCAATGCCGAAAGTTTCGCAGGATTAGCCTCAGCGAACTCCAGCGGCACGCCCAGCACTTTTTCAGGACTGTTGTTCCAGATTTGATACCCGGTGGCGACGATATCGCCCAAGCCAGCTTCGACGGCCAGGCTGTTCCAGGGCTCCCCAACACAAAATCCATCCAAGTGCCCCGCCTGCAAACTTTCGACCATCAAGGGAGGTGGAATCACAACCAGTCGCACATCCTTGTCCGGGTCAATATCGCAGGCTGCCATCCAATAACGAAGTTCATAATTGTGATTGGAAAACGGATAAACCATGCCAAACGTGAGAGGTTCTTGATCGGCGATTTGGCGTTTCACAATAATCTGCTTGAGCGCACGGCCCGCTATCTGCGGCGTCCACGAGGCATTTCCCGCGAGTGCCCGCATATGCGCCCCCAGCTCTGAGGAAACCGTAATCGCATTGCCATTCAGACCGAGCGACATGGGGGCAATCGTCGGCACGCGCGCTTGTCCAATTCCCAACGATGCGGCAATTGGCATACCGGCCAACATTTGCGCGCAATCCAAATGTCCAAGATTGACCTTGTCGCGGATATTAGCCCACGAGACTTCACGCGACAGCTGGAGGTCAATGCCTTCCTCTTGTGCGAACCCCTTTTGCGCCGCAACCACGAGTGACGCACAGTCAACGAGCGGCATAAAGCCTGCTCGAATAACATTGGCTTTTCTATCAGCGCTCACTGCTACCGCTCTACTAAATCTGCTCTCCACCCACATTGATGCCTATCCGTTCATTTCCACCCTTGTTTGGCAGTCACTCAAGCAACTCATTCGAGCAATTGGGCTGCCGTAACCACGGTCTCCGCGATTGCGGCCACCTTCTTTTTGTGATTCATCGCTGTTGACCGCAGCGCCTTGTAGGCTTCGTCTTCGGTCATGTTCCGTTGACGCATGAGAATGCCTTTTGCCTTTTCAATGATCTTGCGGTCCTGCAGAGCCGACTTCGCCTCCGCCAACTCTTCGCGCAGTCGCATAAAGGCGTTGAAGCGTGAAACGGTCACGTCCACGATCGGACGGATACGTTGCTTGTGCAGGCCGTCAACCACATAGGTACTGACCCCCGCCTCTACGGCTTCACCAATCATGCTGCTGTCCGATTGATCGACAAACATTGCCACCGGCCGTTTGATTTCACGCGAGACTTGAAACATCTGCTCCAAAACGTCGCGGTTGGGGTTTTCAAGGTCAATGACAATGACGTCCGGATCGACTGCCAGCACCCGGTCAAGCAATTGATCCATTCGGTCAATGAATTTCAGATTGTCATAGCCCGCTTCACGCAATCCTTCCTCCAAAATTGCGGCGCGTACCGGATTTTCATCAATGATGAGAACGGTCAACATAACGGGTGCGATCATCCAACAGACTGTATTGCGCCCATCGCAGCAAGACCCGTGCCACAGACCAAGCACATGAAGTTAAAAGACAAATCGTGACGGCAATTCTTCCTCAATTTGAAAATGATGACAAATTAGGCAACACCGGCATCACGAAAGCACGCTGGCAAAAATCGCACGCACAAAAATTATTCTCTGCACTGAACATTTGAAGAATTAATGAGAGCTGAAATCGACGGTTGTTGATTCTTCGAATTCCAACCTACAACGGCCGCGACCGCCCTAAATTCAATCGGATTAATGGATCATGTTAGAATTATGACACCTAACTAGCCAAACTCATCTCATTGCATGATCGGCACAATTCGGATTTGCCCACCCTTTGGCCAACTCCATCAACGGGACAACAAGGGTAACAATACCTAAATGATCTGAAATGGTGATTTCTTCGAATGTGATCGGCAGAATCTTGCCATTCTATAGCCGATGACCTTTGGACCGGTTTTTCCGCCGAATCGCAGCGGCCATTAACGGTCTGTCATGGGGCCTCCGACTAGTATTGGGTGTGGTGGAGTCGTTCATCCACCATTGGTACAACCGGGCTGCAGGCGATGACAGGCGGGGAAACGGAAATCAGCGATGCTGGACCCATCGGCGCGCGTGCAGCTCATGGGACAGACGGTGCTCGCGTTTTTCGTGAACATCTTTACACGGAACAATTACGGCATTTTATCAATCTTAGTGGGTTTTTGGCTATCAGCGATGGCCTGGCCGCACTGGCGATCGTCTTGCTTTTAGGCAATCATGTCGACTCACGCAGTTTGGCAGTATGGGCCGTTCTTGTGTGGGGCGTCGCAGCACTTCGCGGTATTCTCTGGCAACGTGAACGTGATGCAGCGCTTGATCCGGAAAATACGACCGGTGGCGCTATTGCCGAGCTTGCGGCACTTACAGTAGCAGGAGGGCTGTGGGCGGCAGCCATCGTTTTTCTCTGGCCCCCATCAAACCCGGTCTTTCAAGGTATTTTCGTATTCGCCATATGCGGATATTCCGCTTTTCTGATCACGATACTGGCTTGCCACCCGGTGGCACCATCACTTTACGGATTTGTCGTTGGCTCAGTGGCGATATATGGCCTTTCCAGTCATATGCCATCGCAGTCAGCTTTGTTTCTCGGTCTTGCGTTGGTCATTATGTGTGCGCTGTTGGGGATATCCTTACGCACCCACCGGCTATTGCGCGAAAATATATGGCTTGAATATCAATTGTCATCGGTCGGAGAGGCAGCACAGTCTGCGGGCCTCGCGAAATCACAATTTATCGCGAATATGAGCCACGAACTCCGAACGCCGCTAAACGCCATACTTGGCTTTTCGGAGATTATTCGAGATCGAACGCTGGGTGCGGTTCCGGAAACTAAGTACACGCAGTATGCGGCGGATATCCACGAAAGCGGACGGCACTTACTTGACGTCATTAATGATATTCTTGATTTGTCGAAAGTCGAGGCGGGAAAGATGGTCTTGGCAGAAGACAAAGTGGATCTTTCGCGCATTATCAACAGCTCAGTTCATCTCGTACGGAACAGTGCAGAAGACGCCGGTGTTACCCTGAATGTGCAATTGGCTGATGAACTTCCCTTCGTTCTTGCGGATGAAAGAGCGATCCGGCAAATCCTCCTCAATCTACTAAGCAATGCGATCAAATTTACGCCTCTTGGTGGAGAGGTAGAAACCAAAGTCAAGCTGGCACCAAATGGCGACCTCGCCATCACAGTGAAAGACAATGGCATTGGCATCGATCCTGATCAGATCCCAACAGCACTGGAGCCGTTCGGGCAAATCGATGCCTCAATGACGCGACGGTATGAGGGAACCGGACTCGGGTTACCGCTCGTGAAGTCCCTTGCTGAACTTCATGGCGGACGCCTTCGATTGCAAAGTGAACTTGGCGTTGGAACGAGTGTCACGATGATTTTGCCGGCCAACCGTTTGAAAACGGACAATCCGTGCAGCCAGAGTTTACACAAACAAGAAGAATTGGAGCACGCTGTATGAGCGGCAGAAGAAACATTGCCCCCGAGTCGGGAGATGAGGTGGACTGGGGCGAGTTACATAGTTTGAAGGGTCGTGTTGACGGTTATTTTGAGTGGATCCGAGGGGGTCATCCTGTCGTTGGACGGATACCGGGACCAGGATCGATTGAGTTGTGGAGCAATGACTATCTGTCTTTGAGCAATCATCCCAACATTGTACGCGCCCATGTGGATGCCTTGGAAGGCGGCGAGAACGATCTTTACATGTCCGCCGCCTATCTCAACGAAGAAAGCAATCAACGCCGTCTTGAACACCAGATGGCCGGCTATTTAGGCGCTGAAGCCACCGTGCTGTGCCAGTCTGGATGGTGCGCCAATGTCGGGCTCGTTCAAGCGCTCGCCGATAAATCCACACCGGTCTATATCGACATGTATGCTCATGCGTCCTTGTGGGAAGGTGTGCGGACCGCTGAAGCCCCCACCCATTCCTTTCGCCACAACCGGGTGGATCACTTAGAGAAGCTGATCGCCCGTCATGGCCCGGGGCTGATCATCGTCGATGCCATCTATTCAAGCACGGGAACGATCTGTCCGCTCAAAGAGATCTCAGCCTTAGGCGAGCGAACCGGATGCATTTTGCTGGTAGACGAATCCCACTCGATCGGTGTTTATGGCGCCAATGGCGAAGGGTTGGTACCGCTTCTGGGGCTTACCGACAAAGTTCATTACCGTACTTTCAGTCTGTCCAAAGCCTTTGTCACGCGGGCGGGCATGGTCGCCGGTCCCAAACGCGTCATGGAATATTTTCCTTATGAAGCACGTCCGGCGATCTTCAGCTCTGCTGTCTTGCCCCACGAAGTGGCCGGTCTGACGGCAACTTTGCAGGTTGTGCAAGAAGAAGACTGGCGGCGTCAGCAGCTTTGGTACAACGCCCACTATCTGCGCCGTCGTCTGAGCGATCTGGGTTATGCCGTCGACAACAGCACCAGCCAAGTGATTTCACTGGTTGCTGGACGCGAAGAAGACACCATCAGGTTCCGCGATGCGCTGGAGGAACGCGGTGTGTTCGGAGCTGTGTTCTGCGCCCCGGCAACACCCAGAAACCACAGTCTCATACGGCTCTCCGTCAATGCAGGGCTCCGCGAAGAACATCTCGAAAAAGTCATACAAGCCTGCAAAGACATCAGAGACCAAAAAATAATCCAAAACCAAAATAAACTGTTGTTCACACAACGTAATGAGAGCTCAACGGAAGTACGCGCATCTGGCTGGCGCAACCTATTGAGCGCCTTCATTGGCCAAAAAGCCCTCGGCACGCATCCATCCGTTCAAAAACAGTCACTTGGAGACAGTCGGTGAATTCGATCAAGATGGCAAACGGATCGATCGCATCCGTCATTTCCGTTCATCATTATTGTGAAATTGTTCAACGCTTCCGTTGGCTGTTCATAGCGACATCCCTTCTGTTCGCAGTCACCATGGGTGCCGGGGTGGTCCACTTAAAGTCGACCACGGACAACCGTGTCTTCTTTGGACCTGAAAATCCAGAGCTGAAGGCATTCCAAGCACTGGAAGCGACCTATACGGAACGCAACGATGTCCTTGTTGCCTTGAACCCGAAGTCCGGAACCGTATTTGACAGAGACACACTCACGGCCGTGCATCAGCTCACGGAAGCGCTTTGGCACGCGCCTTACTCCACGCGCATCGACTCGATTACCAACTTTCAGCATTCCTATGCTAACGGCGATGAGATTGTCATTAAAGATCTTGTCGATGACACCGACAACCTTACCGACGCCCAGATTCGTGAAATTAAAGAAATAGCGCTTGCCGAGCCCTTGTTGGCCGGCCTGCTGATTTCAGACGATGGCCGCGTGACAGGCGTCAGTGCGAATTTTTCATTGCCGCGCGGCTCACCGACCGCCGTTGACGAGATCGTTAGTTTCGTACGTGAAGTAACAGATCAGCTTCAAAGCACACATCCCGACATCGACGTTCACCTGACGGGCAACATCATGCTGATGTCTGCGTTTGGCGAAGCCAATACGCAAGACATGACCATGTTGATCCCGCTTGTGTTTCTTGTCATCGCTCTGTTTTTGGCTCTGCTGCTACGCTCGCTGATCGCTGTTGCGCTTTCCATATTGTTGGCGGGTACCAGTGCCGCAACCGCCATGGGATTCGCCGGTTGGACAGGAATCATCCTCAATGCGGGATCCGGTTCGGCACCACTGATCGTCCTTACCATGGCACTGGCCTATAGCGTGCACATTCTGTCGAAGTTCATCGACGATTACCGCTCCGGCGCGTCCAAACGTGTTGCCATCCTGAACACCGTCGAGGATAACCTTTCACCAGTTTTTCTGACCAGCCTGACGACCGCAATCGGCTTCCTCAGCATGAATGCGAGCGACGCACCGCCTTTTCACGATCTTGGAAATATCGTGGCCGTAGGTGTGATTTCTGCTTTCGTCTTCGCGTTTACACTCCTGCCCGCTCTCCTGGATGTTGTGCGCTTCGACCGAAAAGGGCCAAAGCCAAGAGAATGCAAACCCTTCAGAACACTAAGTCATTATGTGGTGAAGAACCCCGGTAAAGTGTCATTGGCATCCGTCATTGTTATGATTGTACTGGCGACGGGTACCACAAAGATCGAATTGAACGAAAACTGGGTTCACTACTTCGACGATCGGTTTCAATTCCGAGAAGACACGGAATTTGTGCTTAAGAATCTGACCGGTATCGACATTTTGGAGTTTTCGATTACGACCAAAGACGAGGGCGGTGTTGCGAATCCCACCTATCTGAAGGCATTGGACGAATTTGCCACTTGGCTTCGCAACAACCCATCCATCGTCAATGTCAACGCGCTCAGCGACATCGTCAAAAAACTCAATATGAATTTGAACAATGACGATGCGACGTACTACAGAGTGCCCGAAACAAGCGAGATGGCGGCGCAGTATCTGCTTTTGTATGAGATGTCACTTCCGAGCCGGCTTGATCTCAATGACCGCGTCGCGATTGATAGAAGCTCATCGCGGGTGACGGTGATGGCGCGCCGAGACGGTGAAAATCTTCCGTCCAAGGAACTATTGCCGCTGGTCGAAAGAATTCAAACCTGGTTTTCCAGAAATGGTTACACAAATGTAACGGTTGAAGGTTCCGGACTGTCCCTAATGTTCGCCAATATGGCGGCACGGAATATTCAAACCATGCTCATTGGAACGGGCATAGCGATCATACTTGTGTCGGTCATTTTGGTATTTGCCCTTCGGAGCGTAACCCTGGGATTGTTGTGCCTGATTCCTAACTTTGCGCCTGCGGTTATGGGCTTTGGTATCTGGGGATATCTGGTCGGAGAAACGGGCATTGCGGTATCGGTCATGGCAGCGATGACCTTTGGCGTGGTGGTCGATGACTCAATTCACTTTCTTTCAAAATATGTCAAAGGCCGCCGCGTCTTTGGTCAATCCCCGGAAGACGCCATTCACTATGCGTTTAGGTCGGTGGGCAAACCACTTGTCGTGACAACTGTCGTGTTGTCAGCCGGATTTCTTGTGCTGGCCTGCTCTGGTTTTCAAGTCAACAGCAGCCTCGGCCTGTTGACGGCTGTGACAATATCTTGGGCACTCATTGCAGACTTCCTGCTGCTCCCAGCACTCCTGCTTTATGTCGATCGCCTCGGAACACTTTTTTCGCGGCACGGCTTTCTCACATCCGGATTCTTTGGCGAGTTACATAGTTTGAAGGGTCGTGTTGACGGTTATTTTGAGTGGATCCGAGGGGGTCATCCTGTCGTTGGACGGATACCGGGACCAGGATCGATTGAGTTGTGGAGCAATGACTATCTGTCTTTGAGCAATCATCCCAACATTGTACGCGCCCATGTGGATGCCTTGGAAGGCGGCGAGAACGATCTTTACATGTCCGCCGCCTATCTCAACGAAGAAAGCAATCAACGCCGTCTTGAACACCAGATGGCCGGCTATTTAGGCGCTGAAGCCACCGTGCTGTGCCAGTCTGGATGGTGCGCCAATGTCGGGCTCGTTCAAGCGCTCGCCGATAAATCCACACCGGTCTATATCGACATGTATGCTCATGCGTCCTTGTGGGAAGGTGTGCGGACCGCTGAAGCCCCCACCCATTCCTTTCGCCACAACCGGGTGGATCACTTAGAGAAGCTGATCGCCCGTCATGGCCCGGGGCTGATCATCGTCGATGCCATCTATTCAAGCACGGGAACGATCTGTCCGCTCAAAGAGATCTCAGCCTTAGGCGAGCGAACCGGATGCATTTTGCTGGTAGACGAATCCCACTCGATCGGTGTTTATGGCGCCAATGGCGAAGGGTTGGTACCGCTTCTGGGGCTTACCGACAAAGTTCATTACCGTACTTTCAGTCTGTCCAAAGCCTTTGTCACGCGGGCGGGCATGGTCGCCGGTCCCAAACGCGTCATGGAATATTTTCCTTATGAAGCACGTCCGGCGATCTTCAGCTCTGCTGTCTTGCCCCACGAAGTGGCCGGTCTGACGGCAACTTTGCAGGTTGTGCAAGAAGAAGACTGGCGGCGTCAGCAGCTTTGGTACAACGCCCACTATCTGCGCCGTCGTCTGAGCGATCTGGGTTATGCCGTCGACAACAGCACCAGCCAAGTGATTTCACTGGTTGCTGGACGCGAAGAAGACACCATCAGGTTCCGCGATGCGCTGGAGGAACGCGGTGTGTTCGGAGCTGTGTTCTGCGCCCCGGCAACACCCAGAAACCACAGTCTCATACGGCTCTCCGTCAATGCAGGGCTCCGCGAAGAACATCTCGAAAAAGTCATACAAGCCTGCAAAGACATCAGAGACCAAAAAATAATCCAAAACCAAAATAAACTGTTGTTTAAGGCCGCACAGGTTGGCAGCGCTGGAGACCTGGCTGACTTTGCCGAAGGATTTGGGTATCGACCCGTCTTCGATCCGACACCAGCCTGACCACAAAAGTCCCAGAAAGGACCGTTTTGCTTCATTGCCTATGATGAGCAAATGAAGAGCGCAGATTATTCCAGGGCGCGATCAGGTTAAGTGGAATCTGTCCGATCGCGCGATCAAAGGTGAAGCTAGCGCGATCAGGACATGTAGATGAGTCTCTAACGAACGGTTAAATGTCGGATCGCCTGTCTTAGCCAAAACGAAGCTCCGGCTTCGCGGTGGAAAGCGAAACAACGGTGTGGCCCAAGGGCAGGTTTTGAGACATGGTCCTGAATCGAAGCGTACTGGTCACGCCCGAGAATTCGGCAGTTCAAGAATGAAATCAATGAATCCACCCGCCTGAAGATGGCAAAAGAGCGTGCCCCCCATATCTTCGGTGCAATCTTTTGCGTAGGCGAGCCCCGGCCCGGTTCCACTTTGTTGTTCAAGGGGAGAAAAAGCATCAAATACAGCAATTGATGAGCGCACAGCGACGCCGCTTGTGGATGAACTGATGGTGACGCGGTTACACGGATGACCGGCCTTAATCGACAGCGTGATATCGCCTTTTGGTGACGGCCCACGCGAGACAAATGCCGCTTTGATGACGTTCATCAGAATGTCCACCATTGCATGTTCACATCCGTAGAAGACGAAATCGGACTCTGAACGCACTTGAATGACATATCTTTCCGCCTGAGACGCAAAAGGAAAGCGCTCCAATGCCACCGAAACACAGTCAGACATGGAACAGATCTGGAAAGTGGACCCATTAAGCGGCGCCATTTGCGTGTTAACAGATAACAAATGGGCAAGCGTATTTGCTCTTCCAATGTCTGACTGAATTCTCTCAACCGTGTGCGCTAATGCCCGCCGATGATCTTCCGGAATCTGAGCCACATCCATCTTTTCTTTCGCGGCTCTATCATATGTCTGGAGCAAAACCGGCAAATACTGCTTGAGACCGATCGTACTTGTTGTGACACCACGCAACGGTGTGCTCAACTCACGAGACACATTTCGACCCAGCGCGCGCATGGTCTCTAATCGCTCGAGCTTCAAGGATCCGCGTCGATAACTAAAGATCGTACCGCCAACAAGCGCAAACACGATGACGGGAAGCTGTTCATAAAGGCGATCAAAATCGATCATATGATCGGCTGTCAAAGTGAACGCGATCCAAGCCGCAGCCAGCCCGAGGACAAGCATAACGATGAGATTGATCCAGTCCACGACAACCACCAGCAAAAACAAGCCACATAGCCATGTCACCAACCAGACCGGCGAAATGTCGTTCATGAGCAACATATAGGTAAAGAAGAATGGAAGCGCATAAAGCAAGACCACATACCAAAGTACCGGCATGTAGGCCTGAAGGGGACGAGGCCAGTAGGCCTTTAAGACCATAAGCGCACAGAGCGCAGATCCAATCAGGCGCAACGACAGGTTTTCGTAAGGTTGTGGAAACAAGTCATGCCACACAAAGTAATAGAGAGGCATCCCGACGATCCCGCAAAGTCCGACGGCGACAAGATTGGATTCGGATTGACGGTAGGACTGCAATGTCAAATCCCGAAACGCGCAAAAAAACCGGACCACGCCCTCCCAGGGATCGAACGCCAAATCCTGGTGCTTTAACTTCCGAATTTCGGTAACCATTTGTATACCCAATGCCGCCAATGCGTGTGGCCCGGCTCCAAGCTCCGTCTATGAGTATAAAATTTAAGACAAAACAGGAGATTAAGAGCCCAAGTCTGGAACTACCTAATCTAAGAACACTTCGGCGATGCGCAGTCGCAAACGGCTACATGTGCGACGGTCTTATTTTGAAGCCCCATCGCCGCCGGGCAAGTGATCCAACAGATCCCGCAACGCGGCGCTCTCAGAGTCACACTCAACAAGTTCGTCAGAATCATCTTCAGAGATAATTTCGTATACTTCACTGTCGTCTTCATTGAGCTGATCCAACAGATTGAGAAGTGTGTTGCGCGAATGATCGAGAACTTCTGTGACGCGTGACATGGGATCAGCGAGTGATGCGCCTCCCAATTCTGTTCGGACCGCCACCTGCGCCGTATCTGTTTGCGTCCCTTGCGGAACCAGTCGCCTGATTTCCGCCATCAGCAATCTTGCATCAATCGGCTTGGTGACATATCCATTTACGCCGTCGCTTATATATTGCTCGCGGTCGCCAACCATGGCATTTGCCGTTAATGCAATAATCGGAACTTGCGACTCTTTGCCGGTTGAGGCGCGGATCACTCTCGTCGCTGTGCGTCCATCCATCACCGGCATCTGAATGTCCATCAGCACAAGATCAAAGTCACCGGTTCGAGCTTTCTTAACGGCTTCTGTACCGTTCTCAACCAACAAACAGTCATGCCCTGCACTTTCAAGAAAGGCTTCGATGATCTGCTGATTGATTTTGTTATCTTCCGCCACCAAGATCTTTAGAGTCTGAAGAGGTCCAGGAGGCTCCTCTTCGATCACAGCGGGTTTGTAGGACAGGTCAGGCGCTGCACATTCTGGCAGCGGCAAACGGACACAAAATGTTGTGCCGTCGATTGAGCTCGAGTCACACCAAATGTCGCCCCTCATCTGATCGACGATCTGTTTAGCAATCGCCAATCCCAGGCCCGTACCGCCAAATCGGCGTGTCGTTGTCGAATCGGCTTGTCTGAAACGTTCGAATAGATGATCGCGGTAGTCGTCCGGCAAACCGATGCCTGTGTCCTTGATCGTGAACAGCAATTCGGGCTCGGCATCTTCCTGCTGATCTATGCTTTCCAAAGAAACGTCGACCGATCCTTCTTGCGTGAATTTCACGGCATTCCCAACAAGGTTTGACAGGACTTGACGCAATCTAGTGGCATCCCCTCTTACCCATGCTGGCGTTCCCGGATCGCTGTTACCGACCAAAGCAACACCCTTTTCCCGTGCCGTCGGAGAGAACAGTGAAATCACGTCGTCCAGAATCTGATCTGGGCTGAGCGGCGCGTCTTCCAGCTCCAGTTGACCGGCTTCAAGTTTTGATATGTCGAGGATATTGTTCAGGATCTTCAAAAGGTTTTGCGCAGACTCGAGGGCCGTTACGGCCTGGTCATGCTGCACAGGCGTTAGTCTTGACTTGAGCAACACCTCAAGCATACCCATGACGCCGTTCATCGGTGTACGAATTTCGTGACTCATATTGGCGAGAAACGCCGACTTCGCCTCATTTGCCACTTCGGTCCGCTTCATCTGAACTTCAAGTGTCTCGCTGGCGACCTTGAGTCGTTCATTTGCGTCAATCAGTTCCAATTCTTGGCGTTTGCGCGCATCAATGTCATTGACCGCAATGTAGGACGCCAATTCCCCATCATACGTGATCCGTGTCATCGAGACGGCAGCCCAGAACTCGCGGCCGTTACTGTCCTGCAAGGGAATTTCAAAGTCGATCAAGCGCCCGTCCCGATCGAGCAAAGATCTTGCTTCTGCTGCCCTTTCCGGATCAACCAAAAAGGAGTCAATAAGGTGAGAGCCAGATTGACCCTCCTCGACCGCAAACATTTCGCGCGCACGTTCATTTGTATACAGAATGACGCCACGCTCGACAGAATTGATCGACACAGGAAACGGCGCCAATTCAGCCATGAGGCGAAAACGGGCCTCAGAGTCGGCAAGATCCATCTGCTGTTGGCGAATATCCGTGATATCCTGAAGCATTCCCGACATGCCCGAGATACTCCCGTCCGGTCCAAGTTCCGGATGGCCATGGACACGCACGTGGCGGATTTCTTTATCTGGACGAACGATACGCAAATCGAATTGAAACGGTTTGCCCTCGGTCCGCGCGCGCTCAACAAGATCGGCAACCTGTTGACGATCATCGGGATGGTATCCCGCAATCGCCTTTTCTACCGTCAACTGTCCCTGTCGCGGGTCGAGGCCGTAGATCTCATAGGTCTTATCCGTCCACGTGGTTTGATCCGTTGCGAAATCGGCATGCCAATACCCGATCTGGGCTGCCTCGGCGGTTGATTGTAACTGGTTGCGAATGATCGCGAGTTCTTCGGCCGCGAGCGCACGTTTCTTGGACTCGCCGATAGAAAGAATGACGGCGCCGATTCCTGAAATCAGCGGCCCGAGATCTTCGAGATCCGCGTCATAAAAACCGCCGATCCGGTTAGCCAGTCCGACGATTCCAACCAGGCGGTCTCCCATCAAAATCGGAATGCCTGCATAGTTTCGCAGCCACGGATGTTCACGCGCGAAATCGGGCCCCACTTGGTCCTTACAAAATCCATTGAGAATGAAGGCTTGTTTGTGGATACAAGGCCCATCCAACAAGTGATCGAGGCTGTTTCCTCCCGGCACCTCCGCCTCAGCAACAATCCGGCCACTCCGGTTTTGCCATTCGTTCTGCGAGGCGGACCGCACGACAAGCCGAACTTGGCCCCCTTGGAGCGTGTGGGATGTCGCAATGAAACCGCTTCGCGCCTCGCAAAAGTCGAGCAACACATTGAGAAGCCGCGAAAAAATCTTTTTGGGAGAAGACAGATCGCCAAACTCTGCATGGATCTTGCTCAGCGCGGCATGGACGGCGCGGGAATCGTCAAACGGTTCGGTCGGGGGCGTGATAGAGGACACGGTCTCTCGTATTCCGTGTGGTTAATGAAGCCCCAACCATACCCGGCGAACCGTTTGAAATGGGTGAAGACAGCGAACCGAATTAGCAACCTTTTGTTAAGGAACGACCCCAAAGCACGAGCAGGCATCCAGGAATAGACTGACCTGTGATGGACTTTCCTCGGGATTCAGGGCGCCGAGGAGTTTTGGCCCGGCAGAATCCTCTGTAGAGTGTTTCCAATCGTTCGTCGGTCGGAAGGGAACGCCAAACCATGAAAGAAGAGAAAAAAACATTCTGTCGAGTCTGTGAGCCTGCATGCGGGATGGTGGCGGTTGTGGAAGATGGGGCGCTGACGGCTCTGAAGCCCGACAAAGACCATCCTATTACCAAGGGCTTTGTCTGTCACAAGGGAATTTACGGGCTCGATATTCACAACGACCCGGACCGGTTGAAGGTACCGCTCAAGCGGCGCGCCGACGGCACTTACGAGGAATCAAGTTGGGATATTGTCATCCCGGAAATCGCCGAAAAGCTGAAAAATATCCTCGAACGCCACGGCCGGTCTGCAATCGGCGGGTATCGCGGCAATCCAATGGCTTTCAACACATTATTCGGGCCCAGTTATGGCGCCCTGATGGGACAGTTGGGGGCGCAAAAACAATTCAGCTCCGGCACCCAAGATTGTAGCAACAAGTTTGCCGCCAGCGGTGCCGTTTTTGGCACCCAGACTTTGCACCCTGTCCCCGACATCGCACACACAGATTTTTTGATCTTGTTGGGCGAAAACCCCGCCGTCAGCCATATGTCATTTCTTTCGATCGCCGACCCTGTGGGTGAGCTGCGCGCCGCCGAGGAACGGGGCGCTAAGATCGTATACATCAATCCGCGTTCGATTGAGACAGAACGGTTCGCCGGCGAAGTCGTTCATATCCGTCCGGATACGGATGTTTATTTCCTCGCCGCTCTCATCAACGAATTTGATCGATTAGGCAAAATCGACCGCGATCATCTCACAGCCCATGGCCGGAACTGGCAAGCCTTGCTCGATTTCGAAAAAGAATATTCTGCGGAACGCGTCGAGGGGATCACCGGCATTTCGGCGGCGACCCTAACAGATCTCGCGCAACAATTTGCCGACGCCCCTGCAGCCGCCATCCACATGTCGACGGGCGTCAATATGGGGCGCCAAGGCACCCTCGCCTACTGGCTGGTGCACATGGTTTCGTTGGTCACCGGCAATCTCGGCCGCAAGGGCGGAAATTTCTATTCGGCCGGTTTCTACACACGCGCCTCAAAAGCCGGCACGGTTCGATCGAGCCCTGAAGACATCATCGAAGGGCCTTACGGCACCATGCGCGCAAAGAACAGCCCGCTGGTCGGCCTTCCGGCCAACCTGATGCCAAACTACATCATGGACAAGCGCGAACCGATCCGTGCGATGTTCATCACCGGCGGCAATCCTGTCTTATCCGTTGGGGGCGAAGCCCAGATGCGCGAGGCGTTGGCATCGCTGGAGTTGCTGGTCTGCGTTGACATCTACCGCAATGCATCCGCTGAACATGCGCACTATGTCTTGCCCGTTGCGGGCGCTTTCGAACGGCCAGACATCAATATAACGGGACTCGGCCTCCAATACCGGCCCAGCATTCAATATTCAGAAGCGGTTGTTGAACCGGGATTTGAACGCAAACCCGAATGGTGGATTTTCAGCAAAATTGCCCAAGCCATGGGCTTCAAATCCATGTTTGACGAAGATGATGGGCAGAAGGCTCTCGACCCGGAACAAGAGCTTTGGGCCCGCACCGATGCCATGTTGCGCTCGCGCGATCTGTCGATGGATGCGCTGCGCGAACAAGGCACACTTGTGCTTGACCCAACACCGCCTGAGGACACGTATGATCATGTTCAAACCGAAGACGGATTGATCGATTGTTTCCCGGAAGCGTTCGCAAGTTCCCTGGACCGCATGGAGAAGATCTTTACTGAACTTAACCAAGAGCCGGGCGACCAGCTCAAGCTGATCACCAAACGCGACGTCCACATGATGAACAGTTGGTATGCCAATGTTGAAAAGATGAAACGCAAAGAACGCGCAAACAATTATCTGTTCATGCATCCGGAAGACGGTGCCAGACGTCAACTCAAAGAAGGCCAGCAAGTACGCCTCAAGAGTAAGGATGGCGAAGTTGAGATCGAGCTGAAACTTTCAGACGACCTCATGCCCGGCGTGGTGGCGGTCACCCATGGTTGGGGACACAAACATTCGGGCGGCATGGCTTTCGCGCAATCGACGCCCGGTGTGAACATCAATGCCTTGCTGCCCTCAGGCCCCGATAGCTTTGAGCCACTCTCTAACCAAGCGCACATGACCGGCATCCCCGTCGAAGTCAGCCGCGCAGGATAGCAGAACGCCGCGCCATGCTTTCACGACGCAACATCATTCTTGGGATCGTCGGGATCGTCCTGATTGCGGTGGCGGTCCTCGGCTACGGCCTCTTTCAAGAACTGCAAAAGGCGGCGAGCGAAGACCCGCTCGTTTGGGAGGAAGATATCGCAGCCTTTGAAGCGCAAGACCGCGCGTCGCCACCGCCGCAGGATGCCATCGTGTTCACAGGCAGTTCCAGCATCCGGTTCTGGGACTCCTTGCGCGAAGATATGGCGCCCATTCCCGTGATCCGGCGGGGTTTTGGCGGCGCCAAACTGAATGATGTGCTTCACTATGCTGACCGCCTCGTCAGCGCCTACAACCCAAGAGCCGTGGTCGTGTTCGCCGGCTCCAACGATATAACGCCCAACAGCCTCAAATCGCCTGCTCAATTGCTGGAGACCTATCAAGCCTTTGTTGAAAAAGTGCGTGAAGCTGACTCCGATTTGCCCATCTATTATATCGCTATCACACCTTCTCTGTTGCGTTGGTCTGTTTGGCCTGACGCACAGGCGACCAACGCTGCGATCAAAGCGTATACGGATCAAGTGGCGGGCCTGCATTTCATCGAGACGAGCCAAGCGCTGCTCGGCGAAAATGGCGAGCCCGACCCCGACAACTATCTGATGGACCGCCTTCATTTGAGCGAACAGGGCTATGCCAAATGGACCGAGATCGTCCGCGGGCGGTTAGTAGCGGACTTTCCGGAATATGAGCGAGCAGCTAGCAAGCAGCCCTAGCCCTCACGGAAACTGCGGCGCAGGCTTTTCCGCAGCGGTCCAAACAAATACTGCGCAAACGTCCGCTCGCCCGCATGGATGATAACTTCGGCCGGCATGCCGGCGGTCATTTTCAAATTAGTAGGTTTTGACTCCTACTCAAATCAACAATCAGTATGCGGAATAATATAGATGACATAGCCTTCAACCTGGAAAATCGAACACGCACATGTCGATCAAAAAATCAGAAGTAGTATGGGTAAAATACAGACCAATAGCCAAATCGGATTCCACTGCGCGTGAACAAAGGTTACTTGACCTTATTTCAGGTCACTGTTTAGCGACATCTCTATAGGGCTCGCCGCGCTCATAAAGAGATAGTCGTGCTTCGAATTCATGTCCAAGGCCGGCATCGTCAGGTGTCTTTTCTATCGCCTTCTTTTGCGCCGCGATCGCACTCTCAAATTGTCCAGACTCCGCGTAAGCCGCTGCAAGCGTGTCAAGGTAAATTGGGTCGGTGCTCATCTCAAACGCCTTGTTTGCTAAAAGCACCGCGCGCGAACCATTACGAAATTTTGCCTGTGAACAAGTGGACAAGGTCCAGGCGAGACTGTTCAATACCCGCGGTTGATTGGGTTTAACAGACAAAGCGGCTTCGTAGTCTGCAACCGCCAAAGCGCACTGCCCCCTATCTTGGTAGGCATTGCCGCGCACCCAATACGCATCTGCAAATTCCGGATAAATGCGGATGGCCTCGGAGAAATCGGCGATGGCCAAATCGACATTCGCTTTAGACAGTTGGGCAAGACCGCGCCCATTGAAGGCCTGTGCTGTTTTCGGACTCAAACGAATCGCATGTGTGTAGTCTTTAATTGCGCGATCATAGTCACCATCTCGCAGATACGAGTTGCCACGACCGTTATAGGCTGTCGCGCGCTTTGGATCGAGGCGGATCGCTTTCGAGTAGTCCGCTATCGCAAGTTCAAGAGCGCTATTGGCATATTGAGCGTCTCCTCGCCTCGTGTAGGCGACCGCATCCTCCGGACTCAATCGAATGGCTTCGGTCTGGTCAGCTATCGCGCTTTCATAAGCGCCATCAAAATAATATGCCATACCACGGGCCGTGTATGTTGACGATTTCCCCGGATCTAGGTGCAACATCTCGGTAAAATCGGCGGCCGCGAGATCAAATTTGCCAGCATAATAGTACGCCTGTGCACGGCTGCCGTAGGTGGCGACATCGTCAGCGCCTAGCTCAATAGCATTGGTGAAGTCCAGAACAGCTTGGTCGAACTTCAGCTTGCTGAAATAGACATCGCCACGAGCGAAATATGCGTCCTTATGTGTCGGTTCGAGTTTCAAAGCCTGAGAGAAATCCGCAATCGCGAGATCATGCTTGCGTTTCTCTTTATGTGCCTTGCCCCGGCGATAGTAAGAAGACGCTTGCTCCGGATCGAGACGAATTGCTTCGGTGTAGTCCAAGATCGCGAGGTCGTAGTCGGCTTTCTTATAGTGCGAATTGCCACGATTGTTGTACGCGAGCGCATCATTTTCGTTGAGACGCAACGCTCGCGTGTAGTCGGCAATTGCGAGTTCGTATTCGTCTTTGTCTAGATAGACGTTTCCCCGGTTGTTGTATGCACCAGCATAATCTGCATCGAGTTCAATAGCTTCAGTGTAATCTTTGATCGCAAGATCATACTGCCCTTTTCTTCGATATGCGGTTGCTCGGTTGTTGTAAGCACTCGCCTCATTCAAGCCCAGCTGAATCGCACTTGAGTAGTCTGAAATCGCAAGGTCGAAGTCCCCATTTGCCAATTGGGCCTCACCCCGGTCTCTGAAAGCAAGTGCGAACTGCGAGTCAGAATTGATCGCTTTGTTGTAGTCCGAAATGGCCAAGTCATACTCACCCTGGTTAAATCGCGCACCGCCACGATTATAGTAGGCAACCGCAAGGTATTTTTCGTAGCCGCTTCTGTTGATAATTCGCGTGCATGCGCGAATCTTGACGCCGGATGAATCAGCATGGGCGCATCTATCAAAATCGTTAGCTAGAACTGCGGCGCACTGTGAAAACAGAAACAATGTTACACAAATTGTTGAAAATGAGAGAAAAAACACTAGACGCTTGAAGGGAAAATGATCGCCCAATTCGAGGCGACCGAACTTGACACTATGAGACACGACGCCTCCACATTGAGTCACTTTCCTTCAGAATGCCTCGCTCAATAGTCGGTCACTCGACAACAGACCAACCAAGCACAGTCTCACGAACACCGCGGAATTGTCACCAACCCAAAATTCCCAGCATTAGTGCGGATAACTGCTTAAATTTCTGTCAATCGGCATTGCAACTGAGCATACTGGTCCGTTGGAACAATGAGAGGCCTTTCATTGACTAAATGGATATAGCGAGCGCGAAAACCCAGCATCAACACCTCTCAAACCTATCCGCCTAACGCCACGACTTCTTTTCTTCCAGTCGTTGGGCCGGTTCGCTGAAGGTTGAACGGCTTATGCTCAAAAACACTCGGTTTGAGGTCAGACAACATTGCTTCAACGATCTTGTTATCTTTCGTTGCCTGCCGCGCGATTACACCAACGAACTAGGCGGTTGAATGACTCACAGTAAGTCCTCTTGTCACCGCCGAAACATCCTCGCAAATTCGCGAATAAGAGTCTTTTTGATATGCCAATACTCGTGAACGATCAGCACCAGATCCAATGTCGAACCGAATAGGTCTTAATCGCGATGCGCCGCGCCTTCAGCACCCTCTTGCCTCAAACGTCACCGGCATTGTCTTCGGCCCCGAGATGAAATTGGATTCGAGCCAATGGGGTTGGTCCGTAAGCTGAATATTTTCCATACGCTCGAGCACTTCTTGCAGCATGGCGTCGATTTCGATGCGGGCGATGTGCTGGCCGAGACAGACATGAACGCCGCCGCCAAAGGCGAGGTGATCATTTGAGGTGCGCTGAAGGTCAAAGCGACCAGGCGACGTGAAATGCGCCTCGTCGTGATTGGCGGCGCCGTAATACATCACAACTTTGTCGCCTTCTTTGATGGCTTGATCGCCAATCTTGGTGTCGGCAATGGCGGTCCGGCGCATATAAATGACTGGACTGCACCAACGCAGAAGCTCTTCGCGAGCAGCCGGAAGGCGCGCGCCAGGATCTTCTTTGAGCCAAGCAAGTTGTTCTGGATGGTCCATCAGAGCCAACATGCCGGCTGAGACCAAATTGCGGGTGGTGTCGCCCCCTGCATCGACCAGCAACATAAAGAAGAGTTGAAATTCGATATCGTTGAGGCGGCGACCTTCCACCTCGGCACTCAATAGTTTTGACGCCAGATCGTCCGCTGGGTTGGCGCGCTTTTCTTTGATCACGTCTGAGGCGTAGCCGAACATTTTGCCGAGCGCTTCCTCCCCCTGCCCCGGCGCTAAGGCCTCCGGCGACGTGTGAAAAATCTCGGTCAGCTTATAGAGCTCGCGCCCATCGTCCAGCGGCAGCCCCATCATCTCGGCAATTACGAAGGACGGCATTTCACCGGCAATGTCGTTCACGAAATCACACTCGCCCCGCTCGATCACTGCATCCACAATGAGGCGGGCCAGTTCTTTGATGCGCGCCGTCATGCGGCCCGCGGGTTCTTGTGCAAACTCACCGCGAATGAGTTTGCGGAATGCCGTGTGCTGGGGCGGATCCATGGTCAACATCATTTTGTATTCGCCAAAGGCATCGCGTTGATCCGCCGGAGGGTCGGTGATCATGATCGTGGGGCCCGATGTGTAGTGATGATAATCGCGCCCGAT